>ERZ779957.1-NODE-1-length-488568-cov-3.43235_pt1 | contig 488568 bp, 421 predicted proteins | sample MGYA00511583_ERZ779957 | MGnify/ENA primary metagenome ERZ779957 (study PRJEB29588, sample SAMEA2146320) | human gut metagenome | biome: human gut; feature: human-associated habitat; material: faeces | place: Denmark | collected 2008/2010 ... | reverse complement strand
GGGAAAGGTAGCCATTCGCCGGTTTTTTTATTTCTTTCTTTTTTTCGATCGGGAAAATTGGATAAAAAATCGAAAATAATTTGGCGTTGAAAATATAACAACGTCTTTTTTTATAAATGTTTTGACCGATATTTTTAATTTTAGAATAAATGGATTAGTACGAAGAAATAAGGTATATAAAATTTTGAATATTTCCCCAAAAATATGTTTTTTTAAATATTTATTGATTTTTAAATAACAAGATGGTAGAATTAAATAGATTAGCGCATACTATGCTTTTTTAGGTGTTATGAACTAATTTAAAGGTCGTGGGAGGATATATATCCGGACCACACACGGACTTATATAAGGAGGTAGTCACGTGGCAAAAAAAATTACCAGAACCATGAAAATCATGGCTATGGGCGGTGCTGCAAGTCCCGCCAAATTGGGCCAAAAACTTGGTCCTTACGGTATTGGTGCTAAATTCTGTCAAGATTTTAACGCTAAGACTGGAGATCGCAGAGATGAACTTGTTCCTTGCGTTCTCACAATTTATGAAGATAAGACATTTGAAATTGTTCTTAAAACTTCTCCAGTAACTTATCTTTTAAAGAAAGCTACTGGCATTGAAAAGGGCTCTAGCGGTAAAACTGCTGTTGCTCATATCAGCAAAGATGAAGTCAAAAAAATTGCTGAATACAAATTACCAGATTTAAACGTAGATTCTTTAGATGCTGCTATTCGTAGTGTTGAAGGTACTGCTAAATCTATGGGTATCATTGTTGATTAAGGAGGGTAGAACAAATGAGTAAAAAATATGAAGCAGCCCTCGCATTAATCGAAAAGGGCAAAACATATAGCGTTGCAGAAGCTGTAGAACTTGTTAAAAAAACAAATACTGTTAAATTTGATGGCAGTGTATCAATTTCTTTCAATCTTGGTATTGATGCTCGCCAAGCTGACCAACAACTTCGTGGAACATTGGTTTTACCTCACGGAAACGGAAAGACTAAGAAAATTTTAGCTATCACTTCTTCTAAAGTAGCTGAAGCTACAGAAGCTGGTGCCGATTATGTTGGTGGAAAAGAATTATTACAAAAAATTCAAAGTGAAAACTGGTTTGACTTTGATGTAATCGTTGCAACTCCAGAAATGATGGGGGAACTCGGACGTATGGGTAAAATTTTAGGTCCTAAAGGATTAATGCCTAACCCAAAAACTGGTACAGTTACTCCAAATATTGGCGCTGCTGTTAAAGAAATTAAGAATGGTAAAATTGAATATCGTACTGATAAAGAAGGAAATATGCACATCATGTTAGGCAAAGTTTCTTTCTCTAATGAAGATTTAGCTGAAAACGTTCAAACTGTTATTGATACAGTTATTCGTGTTAAACCAGCTGCTCAAAAAGGTACATACATTAAAAAAGCTGTTCTCCATTCTGTTATGGGACCAGCAATACATTTAGCAATCTAAGTTGCTAAAAAATAAATTAAGACAATCAATATACCAAAGACCGCAACTGCCACAAGCTTAATTTGTTGCCCAGGTGTAAGTTAAAGTGAATTGTATATTGTTGCCTATATATGCTTATGCTTGTTAGGAGGTTAAAATGAATGAACAAGTTCTAACCGCCAAGAAAGCTGTTGTCGCTGAACTCAACGAACGCTTAGCTACAGCTAATGCTGCTATCGTTGTAGGCTACCAAGGATTATCTGTTAAGGAATTAACAGTTCTTCGTAAGAGCCTTAAAGAAGCAGGCGCAAGAATGGAAATTCAAAAGAATACATTAATGCGTCGCGCCGTTGATTTTGAAGGTTACAGCGCTCTTGACGAATTGCTCACAGGTCAAAATGCTATCGTTACATCCGATGATTCAATCTGTGCGCTACCAGTACTCTTTAAATTTGTAAAGAGTAATAAAACTCTTGTCATTAAAGGCGGAGTTATTGAAAAGACATACTGTGATGTTGATTCACTTCAAGGTCTTTCAAAAGTTGGATCCAAAGAAGGTGCAATTTCTATGTTGCTTTCCGTTCTCGAAGCTCCAATTCGCAATCTTGCTTGCGGTCTTAAAGCCGTATCTGAAGCCAAATAATTATATAGGAGGAATACAAAATGGCTAAATTAACTAAAGAAGAATTTATTGCTGCCATCAAAGAAATGACAGTTGTCGAAGTCGTCGATCTCGTTCACGCTATTGAAGAAGAATTTGGTGTCACAGCCGCTGCTGCTGTCGCCGCTGCTCCTGCTGAAGCTGAAGCTGCTTCTGAAGGACCAAGTGAAGTTACACTTACACTTAAATCCTTTGGTACTGCTAAAGTTGCAGTTATTAAGGCTGTCCAAGCTATTCTTGGAATTGGCTTAATGGATGCTAAAAAGATTGTTGATGCTGCTCCATCTCCAATTAAAGAAAAAATCAGCCCAACAGAAGCTGAAGCTTTCGGTAAACAACTTACTGACGCTGGCGCCGAAATCGAAATTAAATAAAATTTCCGGCTTAAATATTATGTCAAAACCCACCGGACTGGTGTCGGTGGGCTTTGGTGCTTTTATAACTACCTATTCTCTTTGAAGAGAAATGAATCGTTTCATTATAAAACGATAGAAAAAAATTGAGGTAACGAAATGAAAGAAACAGAACGGAAGTTTTTAAATAATAACCGTCAGGATTTTTCTAAGATTAGTGGTAGCTTAGAATTACCATATTTAGTTGAAATCCAAACCAACTCCTTCGAATGGTTTAAAAAAGAAGGCGTCAATCAAGTTTTTAAGGAATTCTTTCCTCTTGAAAACTATCGTGGCGATATTAGATTAAAATTTGAAGGCGCACATTTTGGCGAACCAAAATATGATCCTTTTGATTGCAAGACATCTAATCTTACGTATTCTGCTCCTTTATGGGCTCGCTTAAGTCTTGAATTCCAAGATGGTACTATTCAAGAAAGCGGAAATGAAATTTTCATGGGCGATTATCCAATGATGACTGATTCAGGAACATTTATTATAAATGGTGCTGAAAGAGTTATTGTTTCTCAAATCGTTCGTTCCCCAGGTGCATATATTTCTTGTACTAAGGATAAAACTGGCAAAAATATTTATGGTGCAGATATTATTCCTGCTCGTGGTACATGGTTGGAATTTGAATCTGAACTTAAAAATACTTTATCTGTTCGTATAGATAAGCAAAGAAAAGTTTTAGCTGTCGTATTGCTCAGAGCTTTAGGATTAACAGCTGACTTTGATATTTATGATTTATTTGGTACTTCTGAAATTTTAAAGAATACTATTGAGCATTCACCTGAAACTGATAGCAAAGGTGATAAACGCATTGCTTTAAAAGAAGCTATTATGGAAGTTTACAGCAAACTTCGTCCAGGTGAACCAGTTTCAATGGCAAACGCTCAAATCTTTATTCATCAAAGATTCTTTGATCACAAAAAGTATGATTTGGGTCCTGCCGGTAGATTTAAATTGTCTAAGAAGTTAGGCATATATAATCGTTTAAATAATGTTACACTTGCTGAAGATCTTATTTCTGCAGATGAAGAAATTCGTTTTGAAGCTGGACATACTTTATCTAGAGAAGATGTTATTTCTTTACAAAATGAGCATTTCTTTGAAAAAGGTGCACACACAAGAGCTTTTGATGTCAATGTTGATTTAGATACACATAATCTTTTCAATATTGTTAAAGTTTATACTGATGATTCAAAAACTAAAGAAACTAATATTATTGGTACAGATTTGAATCTTGATGTTCCATTTGTTACAGCCAGTGATATTCTTGCATGTTTCTCATATTTCCTTAATATTATGGATGGCATTGGTTTAACAGATGATATTGATCATCTTGGAAATCGTCGTGTTAAATGTGTTGGTGAACTTGTTCAAGGACAATTCCGTATTGGCTTAACTCGTATGGAAAAAGCCATTCGAGATAAAATGTCAATTACTGATGTTTCACAACTTAATTTACAAACATTGGTTAATATTAAACCTTTAACTTCCGTTGTTAAAGAATTTTATAATTCTTCTCAACTTTCACAATTTATGGATCAAACAAACCCTCTTGCTGAACTTACAAATAAGAGACGTATTTCAGCTTTAGGTCCTGGTGGTCTTTCTAGAGATAGAGCAACATTCGAAGTTCGTGATGTTCACTATTCTCACTATGGTCGTATTTGCCCAATTGAAACACCAGAAGGTCAAAATATTGGTCTTATTAATAACCTCTCTTGCTATGCAAAAATTAACAAATATGGTTTTATTGAGACACCATATCGTAAAGTTAAAAATTGTATAGTTACAGAAGAAACAGAATATCTTTCTGCTGATGATGAAAGATATCATACAATTGCTCAAGCTAATATTGCTATTGGCGAAAATCATGAAATTCTCGACGATAAAGTTATCGCCCGTTATAATGGTGAAAACATTCTTGCTAATAAGGAAGATGTCGATTATATCGATGTTTCCCCAAAACAAATTGTTTCTATTGCCTCTGCATGTATTCCTTTCTTGGAAAACGATGATACAACACGTGCTTTGATGGGGGCTAACATGCAACGTCAAGCTTTACCTCTTTTAAGACCACATGCTCCTTTTGTAGGTACTGGTCTTGAAAGTAAAATTGCTCATGACTCAGGTGCTGCAGTTACGGCTACAGATGCTGGTACAGTTACATATGTTGATTCTCGTAGAATTGAAGTTGCAAATGATGATGGTACTACAAAGACATATCATTTGAAAAAATTTGCTCGTGCTAACCAAGGTACTTGCTCAAATCAAGTAGCAATTGTTAAACCTGGTCAACACATTGAAAAGAATCAAGTTTTAGCTGATGGACCTGCTATGGATAATGGTGATTTAGCATTAGGACAAAATGTTACTATTGCTTTCATGACATGGCATGGTTATAACTATGAAGATGCTGTTATTATGAGTGAAAGACTCGTCAAAGATGATGTCTATACAACACTTCATATCGAAGAATATACAATCGATCGTCGTACTACTAAATTAGGCAGTGAATATTTCACTGCAGAAGTTCCAAGTGCACAAGAAGAACACAAACGTTTCTTAGATAAACGTGGTATTGTTGTTCCGGGTGCTGAAGTTAAAGAAGGAGATATCTTAGTTGGTAAAACTACTCCAAAAGCTATCTCTGAGCCAACTCCAGAAGAAAAACTTCTTCATTCTATTTTCTCAGATAAAGCTCGTGAAGGACGTGATGCTTCATTGCGTGTTCCTCATGGTGGCTCTGGAATTGTTCTTGATGTAAAAGTTTTCTCTCGTAAAAATGGTGATGAACTCCCACCAAATGTCCTTGAAACTATTAAAGTTTATGTCATCCAAAAGAGAAAAATTTCTGAAGGTGATAAGATGTCTGGACGTCATGGTAATAAGGGTGTTATTTCCAGAATTTTACCTGTTGAAGATATGCCATTCTTACCAGATGGTACTCCAGTAGATATTATGCTTAACCCATTAGGTGTTCCTTCTCGTATGAACATTGGTCAAATCCTTGAAGTTCATTTAGGAATGGCCTGCAAGAAACTCGGTGGTTTAAAGATTGCTACACCTGTTTTTGATGGTATTTCCAACGAAGAAATTTATGAATTGATGGAAAGAGCAAAGATGGATCATGATGGTAAGACCATTTTATACGATGGTCGTACTGGTGAACGTTTCGACTCAAGAATTAATGTTGGTGTCATGTATATGATTAAACTTGTTCACATGGTCGATGATAAACTTCATGCTCGTTCTATTGGACCTTATTCTTTAGTTACACAACAACCTCTTGGTGGTAAGGCACAAAATGGTGGTCAACGTTTCGGTGAAATGGAAGTTTGGGCACTTGAAGCTTATGGTGCTGCTCATACTTTACAAGAAATGCTTACTATTAAATCTGATGATATGGTTGGACGTAATAAATGTTATGAAGCCATATTAAAGGATAAATCAATTCCGAAACCAGGCATGCCTGAATCTTTCCGTGTTTTGGTTAAGGAACTTCAAGCTCTCGCTATCGATGTTACATTGCTCGATAAATATAATAATAAGATTGATTTAAATACAATCTCTGCTGAAAATGAACGAGAAGAAAGACGTTTGCATCATTCAATTCGTGAATATGCTGGTGATGACGTAGTTCAAAAACAAGAAGAAGAGAGTGAAGAAGCCACTGCAATGGAAATTCTTGGCTATGATGAAAATGATAGCTACAGCGATAACGATGGCGAATAATGGAGGTAAAAAACTATGTTTGAACTTAATAAATTAAATTCTATCAAAGTAGGTTTGGCATCTCCTGAAACTATTAGAAGTTGGTCTCATGGTGAAGTAAAAAAGCCAGAAACTATTAACTATCGTTCTCAAAAACCTGAACCTGATGGCTTGTTCTGTGAAAAAATCTTTGGACCTAGCAAAGATTATGAATGTCATTGCGGTAAATATAAGAAACCACGTTATCAAGGTATTGTCTGCGAAAAATGTGGTGTTGAAGTTACTTCAAAAGCTGTTAGACGTGAACGTATGGGTCATATTGAACTTGCTTCTCCTTGCGCTCATATTTGGTATCTTAAAGGCATTCCTTCTCGCATGGGTTTACTTTTAAATATTAATCCAAAACAATTGGATGAAGTAGTTTATTTTGTTTCTCATGTTGTTTTGAATCCAGGTACCTCAAAAACATTACAATATAGAGAAGTTTTAGATGATAAAACAGCTCGTCAAGAATTTTTATTAATTGTTGAATCACTTATTAATGAAAATGTTATTGATCCAGAAGATCCTGATTATCAACGTGCTTTGAATATATCTGAAGCTTTAAATAATGTTACAGCTCCATTTGATTTCATTTCGATTTCATCATTTATTTCTAAATATACTGGTGCAAAATTTGGAATGGGTGCTGAAGCTGTTCAACAATTATTAGAAGAAGTTAATCTTGATGATGAACTTAAGAGTATTCAAGAAGAATTACGTAATACAACAGGTTCTAAAAATCAAAAAAGACAAAAACTTATAAAAAGACTTGAAGTTGTTCAAGCCTTCCGTCATTCCCACAACAAACCATCTTGGATGATTTTAAATGCGTTGCCTGTAATTCCACCAGATTTACGTCCAATGTTACAACTTGATGGTGGTCGTTTTGCTACTAGTGACTTAAACGAATTATATCGTCGTGTTATTACACGTAACATTCGTCTTAAAAAGATGATCGACTTAAAATCCCCTTCAGTTATTCTTATTAATGAAAAGAGAATGCTTCAAGAGGCTGTCGATGCATTGATTGATAATGGTCGTCGTTCTAAACCAGTAACTGGTGCAGGTAATCGTCCTCTTAAATCTTTATCTTCATCTTTAAAAGGTAAATCTGGTAGATTTAGACAAAATCTTCTTGGTAAACGTGTTGATTTCTCTGGACGTTCAGTTATCGCTGTTGGTCCTACATTAAAGATGTATGAATGCGGTATTCCAAGAGAAATGGCGATTCAATTATTCCGTCCATTTATTGCAAGTAAATTAATTCGTGAATATGGTGTTTCAAACCATAAAGTTGCGGATCAAATGATTGATTCATATGATGAAAAAGTCTTTGATGTTATTGAACAAATTATTACAAAGCATCCTGTTTTGTTAAATCGTGCTCCTACACTTCATAGACTTGGTATTCAAGCTTTTAAACCAATTCTTGTTGAAGGTCGTGCTATTCGTTTACACCCATTAGTTTGTACTGGTTTCAATGCTGACTTTGATGGTGACCAAATGGCTGTTCACGTTCCACTTTCTGAACAAGCTCAACGTGAATCTTATAATTTAATGCTTGCTAATCGTAATATTCTTGGTCCAAAAGATGGCAAACCAATCTGTATTCCTTCTCAGGATATGGTTCTTGGTAACTATTATTTGACTCTTGAAACTGATGTCTCTGGTTTTAAGAAACAAGCAGATTATTATCGTTCTCATGGTAACTTAGATGCTGCTGAAGAATATGATTTATATGCTCAATGCGAAGGTAAAATTTTCCGCGATTTTGATGAAGTTATGCGTGCATATGAAACTCATCAAGTCCATATTCAAAACCGCATTGCAATTAGAGCAACATCAGTTGGCAAAACTTGCTTTACTGAAAGACAAAATGAATGCTATCTCATTACTACAGTTGGTAAATTGATTTTCAACTCTATTTATCCGGCTGATTTCCCATATATTAATGATCCATCTACTAAGAACTTATCTACTACTTTAGATGAATTCTTTGTACCAAAAGGAACTAATATAATTGACTATATTAGAAAAACTCCTCTTCGTAAGCCTATTGCTAAAAAACAAATTGGTAATATTATCAATGAATTGTTCAATAGATATAAGGCTGATAAGACAAGTGAAATTCTTGATGATATCAAAAATTTAGGATTTGAATATTCTACTATCGCCGGTATTACAGTTGCTATTAGTGATATTCAACCTATCGCTGGTAAAAAAGCTTTACTTGATGAAGGCGATGCAAAAGTTGCTGAAATTCAAGAATTATTTGAACGTGGTTTGTTAACAGATCATGAACGTTATACAAAAGTTGTTGCTGTTTGGACAGGTGTTCTTGCTCAAGTAGATGAACTTCTTAAACAAGAGATGATTAGAGATTCACGAAATCCAATCTTCATGATGTCAGATTCTGGTGCTCGTGGTTCCAAATCTAACTTCTTACAACTTGTTGGTATGCGTGGTCTTATGAATAATCCATCTGGTGAAGTTATTGAAATTCCAATTAAATCATGTTTCCGTGATGGTCTTTCTGTTTCTGAGTTCTTTATTGCAACTCATGGTGCTCGTAAAGGTGGTGCTGATACTGCTTTAAAGACTGCTGACTCAGGTTATTTAACAAGACGTCTCGTCGATGTTTCACACGATGTTGTAATTCGTGAAGAAGATTGTGGCTGTGATCATGGTTTTGTTGTTAGAGCCATTGTTGAGTCTAAGAATGGTTCAGTACAAGTTCCTTTATACGATCGTTTAGTTGGTCGTTATACTTGTCATGATGTTATTAATCCTAAAACAGGTGAAGTTCTTGTTGAAGGAAATACATTCATTGATGAAGAAAAAGCACAACTTATTGTTGATGCTGGCATTCAAGAAGTTGAAATTCGTTCTCTTCTTACTTGTGAAACAAAAGATGGCGTTTGCGTACATTGCTACGGGCGTAATTTAGCTACTGGTGAGATGGTCAAAGTTGGTGATGCTGTCGGTATTATGGCTGCTCAAAGTATTGGTGAGCCAGGTACACAATTAACCATGAAGACTTTCCATACTGGTGGTGTTGCTGGTAGTGATATTACTCAAGGTTTACCTCGTGTTCAAGAATTACTTGAAGCTCGTAATCCTAAAGGTGAAGCAATTATCAGTGAAATCGAAGGTACAGTTATAAAAATTGAAGGTGATGAACGTTATTTAATCACTGTTGTTAATGACAACGAAGAAAAAGAATATCTCACAAATTATGGAGCACATTTAACAGTTAAAGTTGGTGATCATGTTATTAATGGTCAACAATTAACTGAAGGTGCTATTAATCCAAAGAGTTTATTAGATTATAGTGACGTTGTTGCTGTTGATAATTATCTTGTTTCTGAAGTACAAAAAGTTTATCGTTCACAAGGTATTACTATTTCTGACAAGCACATTGAAGTTATCATTCGTCAAATGACAAGAAAAATGCTTATTATTGAAGGCGGAGATACTGAAATGTTGCCTGGACAAAAAGTTGATTTAGTTGACTTTACTGAAGGAAATGAAAAAGTTTTATTACATGGTGGAAAACCAGCAATGGCTGCTCCATTATTACTCGGTATTACTAAAGCTGCTTTGGATACAAATTCCTTCTTATCATCCGCTTCGTTCCAAGAAACTACAAAGGTTTTGACCGATGCTGCTATTAAAGGCCGTGTTGATCATCTTCATGGTCTTAAGGAAAATGTCATGATTGGCAAACTTATTCCTGCAGGTACAGGACTTGAACCTGACTTACATGATGAAGTCGAAGAACTTGATGAAGATGATAGATTTGATGTAGATACTGTTTTAGGTATTTCCAGCGAAGAAATTGTTGAAAACAAATAATATAATTTAAACCAGTTTTATCAATGGTAAAACTGGTTTTTTATGTATTGATTTTTTTTGTATTTCTCGTATAATTAAATTACAAATATTTGGGGTATTTATGAGAAAAATTAAAATTATTACAGATTCAACATCTGACTTAAATGAAGAACATTATAAAATGCTCGATGCTGAAATTTTGTCTTTGGGCGTAAATTTTGGAGAAATTCATTATGTTGATAGAGTAGATATTACTACTGAGGAAATTTATAAAAAAGTCAAAGAGACTAATAAGCTTCCAAAAACTAATGCTGTTAATGTTGGAGAAATGCTAGTATCTTTTGAAAAATATTTAAAAAATAATGAAGATATTATATTTGTTCCAATTTCTAGCAAAATGTCTAGCAATTACAATAATGCTTTGTTTGCCAAAGAAGAATTAGAAAAAGAATATGGTGACCATATTAGAGTACTTGATTCAGGTTCATTATCTTCTGGTATAGGACTTCAATTATTTGCTATAAAAAAAGATATAGATGATGGAAAGACTCTTGATGAAGTCTATGAATTGGCGGTCGAAAGAACGAAAAGAGTTAACGCTGAATTTGTTGTTGATACAATGGAATATTTATATAAGGGCGGAAGATGTAATGGATTAAGTTACTTTTTTGGAAAGAATTTTCATTTGCATCCTGTAATTTTAGTTCAAAATGGTAATATGGTGGTTCATAAAATTACACGTGGAAACTTGAATAGGGGTATTGATTTTCAAGTTGAAGAATTTAAAAAATGCCTTGATGAAGACAATGTTATTTTGGATCATATTTTTGTTACGCATTCAGGTGTAGAAGGCCAAGATAAATATATGTTAGATAAGGTAACTTCTTTATTAAAAGATCCAAGTATTGTTGAAATTACTCGTGCTGGTAGCATTGTTGCTAGTCATTGTGGTCCTGGCACAATAGGATTGTTATATATAAAAAAGAGATAGAAACAAAATAAAAAAAGATGGAATGTAATTTTGCTTACCATCTCTTTTTATTTTATTTATTAATTATATTTTCAAAAGAAGATTTGAAATAATCATCTACTGGAGCGTAAAGTTGCAAATTTTTTTGAGTTATTGGATGATTGAAAGTAATTTTATAGGCATGGAGAAGTTGGCCTTTTGAAAACAATTTTTGATCACTTTCAATTCCATACATAGGATCTCCAACAATAGGAAGGTGGAAAAAAGAAAGATGAACACGAATTTGGTGGGTCCTTCCTGTTTCAAGTTTACAAGATAGAACAGAATATTTTCCATTTGTCCAAAGCAATGTAAAATGTGTAATTGCACGTTTTCCTTGTTCTTCTGGAACAACTGTTCTTTTTTTTCTATCTTTTGGATCTCTACCTAAACAAGCATCAACTTTGAATTTTTTATTAGATGGAACTCCATGAACAATACATATATATTCCCGATCAATTGAATGATTAGCAACTTGTTCTGCTAAGGATATATATGATTTAGGAGTTTTAGCTATAACTAAAAGTCCACTAGTATCTTTATCAATTCGATGGATTATTCCAGGACGATCGGTATTTTCATCTTCCATTTGTTTAGATAAGGTTTTATAATGATGAACCAAATAATTGACTAATGTATCATTTTTATGACCAGCTGAAGGATGAACAACTAAACCTCTAGGCTTATTTATAACTAGAATATCATTATCTTCGTATATTGTTTTGTAAGGTACAATATCTAAATCAGGCTTTTCTTCTTCCTTAATTTCTAGAGAATAGAAGGTAACTACTTGACCTTCCTTTATTGAACAACCGGATTTAGATATTTTTTTATCATCTATTTCAACACCTTGTTTGATGTATTTTTGTGCTTGAGAGCGGGATAATTGAAGATGTTCTGCTAAAATTTCATCCAATCTTCCATTTTTTGTGCAAGTAAATTGTTTTTTATTTATCATTAGTCTTATCCTCGTTTTCAGACTTTTCTAGAAGCTTTTCTTTGGCAGATGATAAATTTGCAGTATCTTTATCAGATTGATTTTTTTCATTTTTGTTTTTGATATCATTAATTTCAACAATAATATACCAAATAATCAAAATGATGATTCCGATTACTAAATATGAATCTGCCATATTGAAAACAGGAAAATCAATAAATGTAAATTGTAAGAAATCTATGACACCTTTTTCGTAAAAGGCTCTATCTATAAGATTTCCAAAAGCACCTGGAATCATTAAAGATAAAGCGATTTTAGGCATTTTTGATAGTTTTGGCGCTTTGTAAATGAGAAAAAACAGCATAGCTAAACCACATATTACAGACATTGAAACTAGTAGCCATGTCTGTCCGCCAAATATTCCCCAAGCAGCACCAGTGTTATAAACTAAAGTGAAAGAGAAAAAATGTGGGATAATAGTTATTGAATTTCCAGGAGTTTTTAAAATATGATCCATTAATTGTTTTGAGCCAATATCAAGTATGAATAATAAGATTATTACCCATAGATAATATTTGGCAACTATAATGGCTCCTTTCTTACATTCCTTTAGACATTCTTTTAAATTGAATTTATTCATGATTTTCAATAATATCTAAACAACGAGAGCAAAGATGATCTTCACCATGTTCATGAATATCATCAACAAAGTTCCAACAGCGATCACATCTATGCTTACTGGTTTTATATGAAGCAATTTTATCGGATAAGTGAATAGCTGTTATGCTTAAGCATCTAGCTAATTCAGCTTCACCTAAATTATTAATTACTTCTTTCTCATTTTCTTCTGGTTTATAGTCAACTTCTGCTTCACTGAATGAATTAATTTCTTTTGATTGAACTAAGCTTTCTACTTCAACTTTAACTTTTTTCATGATGTTGTTAAGTGTCAAATATTCTTCATGAAGTTTTGCATCAAATTCTTCAATTGGGAAATCTCCAAGAGCAATATTTTTTTCAATTTTTGCGTAAGGAGGTAAATGATCATTTACTTCATCTGTAGTGAAAGGAATAATAGGTGAGAGCATTATTGCTAAATCTTTAGTAATTTTTAACATTGTGTATTGAATAGCTTTTCTAAGTTTGGAGTCTTTTCTTTCACAATATAAGAAGTCTTTTGCAATTTTTAAATAGAAGGCAGATAAGTCGTTGACAACAAAATTTAAAATAGTTGAGCATGCAATATTGAAATCACAATTGTTATATGCTTTATCAACATTTTTTACAACTAATCCTAATTCATTGAGAATTAATTTATCAACCATTCCAAGTTCAATATTACCAGTTAAATCTGCAAATTCATCTTTTGAATCATAAAGATTAGCTAACATGAATTTGAATGTATTTCTAATTTTTCTGTAATTTTCTGAACAAATTTTAATTAAATCTTCTGATAGGCGAGTTTCTTGAGTAAAGTCAACTGAAGCGACCCAAAAACGGAAGATATCAGCTCCATATGTGGAACAAATTTTGTTAGGATCAACTCCGTTCCCTTTAGATTTTGAGAATTTTTCACCATTAGCATCGACCATCATTCCATGTGTGATAATTTTTTTACATGGCTTAATACCAGTAGTAGCAATTGAAAGAATTAAAGAAGAGTTATACCAACCACGATATTGATCGTTACCTTCTAAATATAAATCGGCAGGGAAAGGTCTATTTCTATTTTTATCTACAGATAAGAAGCTTGAACCTGAATCGAACCAAACATCCATAATGTCTTTTTCTTTAGTATAAATGCCATTAGGAGAATGACTATTGGTATATCCTTCAGGTAATAATTCTTTTTCACTTAATTCAAACCAAGCTGCAGAGCCTTTTTCACCAATGATATCAGCAATATGGTCAAACACCTCTTTCTCAACAATAGGAGTACCATCTTCACAATAGATAATTGGAATTGGAACACCCCATACTCTTTGCCTTGATATGCACCAATCATCACGATTCTCAATCATTTGGGATAAACGTTTTTTACCCCAGGAAGGTTTAAACTCCATTTCATCTACTGCTTTTAGCAATTCATTTTTAAATGGCTTTAAAGAGGCAAACCATTGAGTTGTAGCACGGAAGATAAGAGGTTTATGTGTTCTCCAATCATGAGGATAAGAGTGAACTATTTTTTCAGAATATAATAGAGCACCTACTTCTTTTAACATGTTCAAAACGATGTCATTGGCTTCTTCATAGAATTTTCCAGCTAATCTTGGACCTGCCTCTTCCATCATTTTTCCATGATCATCGACTGGACAAAATGGCTTGATATCATATTTTAAGCAAACTTTATAGTCATCTTGACCATGACCTGGTGCAGTATGAACGCATCCAGTACCAGCATCATCGGTAACATGGTCACCGACTATTACTAATGAGGTACGATCATAAAGAGGGTGTTTTAAGTTAATATATTCAGCATCTTGTCCAACAAATTTTTCAACAGGTTCAATATTTTCAATATTAACTTTTTTAAAGAATTCTCCAGCAAGTTTAGTTGCAAGGATTATACGACCAAATTTTGTTTCATAAATTCCGTATTCCATCTTAGGGTTTAAACAAACAGCAAGGTTTGCTGGAATTGTCCAAGGTGTTGTAGTCCAAATTATAAATGAATCGCCTTTTTTAATAGGACCTTTTTCATCTAATGATTTAAAGGCAACATAAATTGTTGTTGCTTCAACATCTTGATATTCGATTTCTGCTTCTGCTAAAGCGGATTCTGAGCTCCAAGACCAGTTAACAGGTTTTAGTCCACGATAAATATATCCTTGTAATGCCATAGAAGCAAAAACTTGAATTTGTGCTTTTTCATATTCAGGTTTTAGAGTTATATATGGATTGTTAAAATCACCGATAAGACCTAATCTTACCATTTGGCTTTTTTGTTTTTCAACTTCTTTTAAGGCATATTTCATACAAAGGTTGCGAAAATCAACGGTTGACATTTTTCGTCTATCAGCGCCATTTTTACTTACTGCATTTTCGATAGGAAGTCCGTGAGTATCCCAACCTGGAGTAAACGGAGTATAAAATCCTTTTAATGCTTTATAACGGATAATCATATCTTTAACAATTTTGTTCAAAGCATGACCAGCGTGGATATCGTTATTAGCATATGGAGGACCATCATGAAGATAGAATGCATCATGGCCTTCATTCTTTTTTAAGACTTCGTTATAGAGGTCCATTTCTTGCCATCTTTTTAAGTATACAGGCTCTTTTGTTGGGAGATTTCCTCTCATTTCAAAGGTGCCTTTAGGCATAATTAGAGTTTCTTTTAATTCCATATTTTTTCCTCCTAATAAAAAATTGTCTTTCTTACAGGGACGCATATAGCGCGGTACCACCCTGTTTCAAAGACATTGTCTAAGCACTTATAAAAAATATAATCAACTTTGAAGTGATACCATCATAAGCATTTTTGTCATCTTACACCATCTATGACTCGCTAGTAAAAACAACTTATAAGACTTGTCTTCAAATACAAGTAAATTATAATCTATTTTTTCTTGACTATCAAGCAAATATAAAATGGAAAAATTAATTAATATTTTTAATCAAATTAAATTTTGTCCACTTTTTAGAATTCCATCTAAAAGTAAATATTATATTTCTTATATTTTCATCAAGAGCACAGGAAATCCAAACACCGATGACTCCTAAATTGCAAAAAGCACTCAAAATATAGGAGCCTAAAACAGCTACTGACCAACAACAGATAATGGCAAAAAATACAGGTGTATAAATATCTCCGACAGTTTGCAAACATCGGACATAAGGAATGTTGCCACTGCGACCAAATTCTAATAAGATATCTATTGCACAAACTATTAAGACGATATTCATAGCTTGTGATTTTAATTCTGGATCTTTAATATTTAGTAATGAATTTAGCAAAGGATAGCTAATTGCAATAAATATTAAAGAGCATAGAACTGTAATTATTCCAGACATTTTTACAGTATCTTTAACTATATGAAAAGTATCATCAATTTCATTTTTGGCAATTTTTGGACCGATTATAACTTGAGCTGACTGTGCAATAGCATTGGAAAACATATATACAATAGAAGTAAAATTAGCAATATATCCTCTGATGTTTACATCGATTGATTGAGACAAAATGAAGTGATAATTTAAAATCATTATGATAACTAATTGAGAGAGATTATATGATAGATTTTCTCCTGCTGAAGGGAGACCAATTTTTAAAAGTGTTGCAAATAGTTTTCCTGGAAAAGGAAAGATATTTTTAATTGATAGCGATGAATGAATGTAGTGAATATACATGATAACTATTACTATTAATCCGACAATTCTTGATATAACTGATGAGATTGCTACTCCTTGAATTCCACTATTAAAAACGAATAAAGCCAATGCATTTCCTCCTACATTCATAATGTTCATAATTCCTGTGACAATTGTACTTTGAATCATTAATTTATTACTGCGCAAAAAAGAAGAAAATACTGTTGTCAAAGCTATTACAAAAGAGAAACAGCCATTAATTTGCATGTAGATTACAGCTTTATCTATATATCTTTCTTCAACGCCCATCAAATTAAATATAGTTTTTGCGCCAAAAACGAGAATGAAAGATATGATTATTCCAACTATAAGATTAAAGTAGAAGGAAAGACAATAAATTTTGTTGACATTTTTTTCATCTTTTATTCCTTTAAATTGTGTAATTAAAATTATTGAAGCTGTACCTAATACTGCGAATACTAGATTTATAACATTTATGACAGCATTAGTTTGATTTATTGCTGAAACAGCATCTTGATCGAATGAAATTTGAATTGAATCGATTACGCCAATTAAAAACTGGAAAAATAATTCCAAAAATATTGGAAGCGCTAATGTGATTAAAGTCTTATTTTTTTTAAATAAATTTAATATTTTTTTCATAACTAAAATATTATAGGAGTTGATTAAAAAAATAAATTAAAAAACGCTTACAAATTGTATAATTTTTTTTATGCTACATATTATTAATTGATGAGATCTTTTATTTATGATCAATATGGTTATCTTCTTGAAAAAGATGTCAATGAATTTTCCTTTGAAGGATATGATTTTCGTTTGGTTGCACATGAGAAAAGTGAAGATGAAGTCCGTGAATTAGCTTTTGCATTGAATGAATTGAAAAAAACACTACCTTTTTCAGTTAAATCTTTTATAGTTGAATCTAGAAATCATACTTTGGTGACTGAAAATGAATTTGGTAATGTTTCGTTGATAGCAGCAAAAAAGGATGTATATAACTTCAATGCGATAATCTATATTATTGAACATGGTAGTCAATATATAAAAAAGACGAATTACACTATATCTAATTTAATTGATTTATGGGAAGAAAAGCTCTCTTTAATTGAAGAAAAATATTTAGGAGAAACAAAAATAGATGACTATGCTTTTCAAATTGTAAATGTTGAATCTATTTATGCTATTGGTTTAGCAAGCAATGCTATTCAATATTTAGCAGATATAAAAAAAGATTACGGAGATTCAATACCTAATCTAACTTTAGTGCATAAAAGAATTGAAAGTATGCGTTCTATAGATATTTTTAATCCATTTAATTTCATTCAGGATACTGCTTGTAGAGATTTGTCTTTTTTATATAAAATTAATGAAATTAAGGAAAAAGAATTATTTGATTTTTTTGAAAAATTGAATTTTAGCAAAACAGATTTATCATTATTTATTGCCAGATTGCTTTTTCCAACTTACACATTTGATCTTTTAGAAGATCAATATAATATTAAAAAGAATATTTCTAAAGAATTTTTTGAATTGAATAAGAATGGAAAAAAAAGAATGCAAAAGAATGCTTTATTAATCAATCATATGATAAAAAAATATGCTTTACGTCCGATAGAATGGCTTAATACAGTTCTTTAAAAATTAATTTATTTGTTAAATTTTGTCTTTTTTTATTGATTATTTTTAATTGTATTAACTGTGCTTTTGTTTGATTGAAGTATTGCTATAAATGTGATATTATTAATTAATAATTGCGAGGTGAAAAATGGAAGACAATAATAAAATCACACCTACTGAAGAAGTAGAAAAAAAAGATGAAGTAGTTGAGGAAGAAAAAGTTGCTCCAGAAGCAGAAGTTAAAGAAGTCGAAACAAAAGAAGTTCTTCCTGAAGCAGTCCAAAAGGGAACAGTTGTTAATCCTGTACCGCTTTTCGAAGAAAAAATGAAGACTGTAGAAAATTTTGATGAATACGCTGAAGGAAAAAGACAGCCATTTTATAAAGATTTTCACAAGGTTAAAGTTGTATCTTATATTTTGATGGCACTATCTTTAGCTTTTGTAGTTGCTCTATTCGTTTTAGTGTTTGCTATTAAAGAAGATAGTTTAAAATGGATTATTTATGTTGATTTAGGATTGTGCTTTGCTTGCTTAGTTACAAACTTTATTTATTCAAAAATTTCCGTTAGCAAAAGTGAAAAACGTTTTAAAGAATATGTTTTTAACTTTCTACATGAATTACAAGATGCTTGCTATAAAGATACAGCTATTGAAAATGCAACCTTTGATGGAGAAGGTAAAATAGAAAACGAAAAAATTTATAATGCTCATATTTATTCTACTATTAATAGAATAGAATCAAGATGTGTTGTTAAAGGAAGTTTATTCAATCGTAATTTTACTTCTGCTGATGTTGCAGTAGTTATTCCAAGTGCTGGATATGCTTTAGCAGCAAATAAGAAAAATGCTCAAGAAGTTTTTGCATTATATGGACGTGCCATTGAATTTGATTATAAGTTTAATGATGGTGGCATTATCATTGTCCGTAAAGGTGAAAAAACTGCTATGCCTAATCATACTGTAGGATATCAAGAGGTTTCAATTCCTGGATTAGAAGACTTTATAGTTTATGCAACAGATGTTAATGTTGCAAATAATTTCTTCAATGTTGAATTAGTAGAAAAGATTAAATCAATCGAACTTAATGAAGATCTTTTGGATTATATGATTTCATTAAATGATAAAGGCACATTTATTTACGCTAACTATAGCGACAATTATATGGTTGTTCCAACAAGCAAAGCTCATCCAGAAAATACGTATGCCAGAGTTATTGCAGATAACCATAAATTTATTTCTGTTCTTGAATTATTAAAATAAAATGAATGCAATTAGATTGATGGGATTTAAGGCTGATGGTCAAGCTCATCGTCTTTGGCAAAGATTATATTTAGGCGAAGAAGACGATGAAAAATACGTCTTCTTCTCTTTATATCCGTCGATTACAGAGACAAATGGGAGACGATGGTCTAATAGTGAGCCGACAATTTATTATTGTTCAAAAAAACATTTTTATAATATTATTGTCATGTTTAGAGATATGGGTTCAATAGCCTATTATGTCAATATTGCAACTCCAACTATGCCTTTGGAAAAAGAAAATGAATATGGATTTATTGATTTAGATCTTGATGTTAAATTGACCGAAGATAAAAAGATAAAAATTTTGGATCAAGATGAATTTGAAAAAAATGGAGAAAAGTATAATTATTCAGAAAAATTAAAAAAAGTATCACAAGATTCGGTTAAAGTAATTTGTGAAATGATAAAAGAAAATCATCCTTATTTTTCTGATGATTATAATAGAAATAAATTAAATAAATATATGGAATCCTATAGAAATGTTTTAGGTAATAAAAATATATGAAATATTTATCACATAATTTTAAAGAAACTTTTGATATTGCTTTTGAGTTTGCAAAAACATTGAAAAGAGGTGCAGTTATTTTAGCTCGTGGTGAAATGGGTGCTGGAAAAACTGCTTTTGCTAAAGGTCTCGCTAAAGGTTTAGGAGTAGAAAAAGAAATTACTTCTCCAACATTCAATATAATGATGGTTTATCCTTTAGATTCATTAGATTTTGTGCATATAGATGCTTATAGATTAGAAGATCCAAAAGCTTGGAAAAATTTTGGATTAGATGAAGTTATTGGAGATCAATATAATATTTGCTATATTGAATGGGATCAATTTATTAAAGAATATATTGATGTATTAAGAAGAAATGTTTATGTGGTTAATTTAAAATATATTTCTGAAAAAGAACGTGAAATAGAAATCGAGAAAATATTATGAATAAATTATTTTTAGATACTTGTACTGGTGAATTATTGGTTGGATTAATTCATGATGGAAATGTTTCAACTTTTGAAAAATTAACAGGCAAAAGAACTTCGGAAAAAATGCTTCCTACAATTCAAGACCTTTTAAACAAGGAAGGATTATTTTTAAAAGATGTTGATGAAGTTTATGTAACAAAAGGTCCTGGTTCTTATACTGGGAGTAGGTTAGGGTTAACGTTTGCAAAAGTTTTGAAAGTCCTTAATAAGAATTTGAAAGTATTTACATGCTCAACATTACAAGCTATGCTTGCTGCTGCAAGTTTAGAAAAAAGTATTGCTTTAATCGATGCTAGAAACGAAGCATTTTTTGCTTCGATTAATATTAAAGATGAAAATGATTGTGCTCGATTAGAATTCGAAGAAATAAAAAAGTATTTTGAAAGAGGTTATATTCCTTTGATATATAAAGAAGATGATTTAAGCTTTGAAGAATTGGAAAAATATAATCCTTTAAAAGTTGAGCCATTAAAAGGCATGATAGAGCATCAAGAAATTTTCACTGAAATTGACGATGTCAATAAGATTAATCCATATTATTTAAAAGGTCATGGACGTGAATAATATTAAAGTTTTTGAAAATACATCGTTTGTTCAAGAATGTTTTGAACTTGATAAAAAAATATTCTTAGATAATTATTCTTTACAAATGATAAATGATGATTCTTTAAAAGAATTGTTCTTTTTGAAAAAAGATGAAGAATTGATAGGATTTATTTATCTTCATGGAGATGATTTTGAAAAAGAAATATATAAAATAGGTATTATCCGAGAATATCAAGGAAAAGGTTTAGGAAAATATTTTCTTGAAGAAGTGATAAAATTATCAAAGACGAGTCGATTGCTTCTTGAAGTTAACAGCACGAATAAAAACGCTATAAAGCTTTATGAATCATGCAATTTTAAAAAATATTATATTAGAAAAAAATATTATAGTGATGGTAATGATGCCATATTAATGGAATTAAAGTTAGGTGAATTATTATGAAAGATGAATATATATTGGGAATAGAATCAAGTTGTGATGAAACATCAATGTCTATTTTGAAGAACAATAATGAATTGCTAAGTAATGTTATTTCGACACAGATTAAAAATCACCAAAGTTTTGGCGGGGTAATGCCTGAACTGGCTGCTCGTCTTCATTTGGAAAGTGTAGGATATGTTTTAGAAGAATGTATTCGAACAAGCAATATTGATTTAAAAGATTTAAGTGCTGTCGCTGTTACTGGTGGCCCTGGACTTATTGGGGGGTTACAAGTTGGAATGATAGCGGCTAAGACAATAGCAATGTATTATAATATTCCTCTTTTATATGTTCATCATCTAGCTGGACATATTTATGCTAATGAATTTGTTAAACCTTTACAGTTTCCATGCTTAGCTGTTGTTGTAAGCGGAGGAAATAGTCAATTAGTTTATATGAAAGATCATTTATCTTTTGAAATTATAGGTGAAACATTAGATGATGCCTTAGGCGAAAGTCTTGATAAAGTTGCAAGAGTTTTAGGTCTTCCATATCCAGGCGGATTAGCTATTGATAAGCTTGTAAAAAATCATGATATTGAAACAATACCTTTGCCTAAACCACATATCGATGGATATAATCTGTCTTACTCTGGACTTAAATCTCATATTATTCGTGAAATAGACGAATTAAAGAGAAAAGGACTTTTTAATGATGAGTTTGTTTTAAAATATGCAACTAGTGTAGAGCATGCATTTATGGAACAATTGATTAATAAAGTAAAAAAAGCTGCTAAAGATTATAATGTTAAACAGATAATTATTGGTGGAGGTGTTTCAGCAAATTCATATTTAAGAATGAGGATGAAAGAGACTTTCGAAAAAAAATATGATTTGGTATTGCCTCCATTATGGTGTACAACTGATAATGCTGCAATGATAGCAAAAGTAGGCCACTATTTATTAGAAAGAAATATTGTATCCTCTTTAGATGCTGAATCTCGAGCCAGTTATCAACTTGATGAATTTATGAAAAAATCTGCATAGCTGCAGGTTTTTTTAATTTGTGTTATTAAGATAAATATTTTATAATTAAAGAAATATGCAGTTTTATTTTAAGGGAGAAACTATGATGAAAGCTAAATTGATCAATTTATCATTAGAAGAAAAAATCAGGTTTCTTGTATCTAATGAAAAAAATATGCTAGGGTCTTTAGAGAAATATGTTTTTCCTAAAATTACATTTTCGAATGAAAGCGTAAGTTATACTGATACAGATAAAAAAATATTTGCTTTTCCTTCAGATGTAATGTTAATTCAATCTTTCGATGATGAATTAATTGAAAAAGTATTTGATGTAAAATTTAGAAATTTATCTTGCACACAAAATTTAAAATATAATTATATTTCTAGTGAAGATAATTATACGGAAGATAGTTTTTTATTTTCTAAATTTCAAATATCTAAAGCAAAGGCTATGAATGAAAATTCTTTTTTCAGAGCTATAGATGGAGAAGTGAATGATTTGAATTGGATTAATTATTTTTATTTTATAGATAAAATATTTTTTAAAAAATTCAATACTGTACTTTGCTATTCTAAAGAACAGTATGACAAATATAAAAAATTGCCATATATACAATATATAATAGGCAATTCTTCTAAATTCGAAGAGATAGAATATTATTTGCAAAATGGTATTTTATTTTCTTGTTATACTGGAAAAGATTATGAAGAACTAATTTCTTATTTACTTAAGAAAACAGGTATAGAAAGTTTAAATAATAAAGATAGAAAAAGTATTTCGGTATCACAAATTGATTTGATGATAGATAAGATTTTTACTATTTTTGAAGAAACTAAAAATAAAAAAGAAAATAATATATTGGAAGAAAACACAGATATATATTTAAGATCTTGTTTAGATTCGATTGTTTTATTAAAAGATGAAAAAAGATTGTTGCCTTTAAAAAGAGAAAAGAAAGTCTCTATTATAGGAGATTTCTTTTCAAATAAAGAATACATTGAAGAAATTTGTAATCATCAATGTTCTTCAAAAATTACTGGTGATGAAATTATTAATAATTATTACAATATTAATTATGTTGGTTTTGCTCATGGATATTTAAAAGAAAAAAATATTGAAAATTTAATATTGTTTTCAGCTATTGATTTGGTACAAAAATCTGATTTGGCTGTTATTTATTTAAGAGCAAATGATGGAATTATATCAAATGATCAATTGGATTTAGTAAATAAAATGATTGAAACGAAAAAAGATTTGATAGTTGTTTTGGATGCTGATAATTATGTAAGTATTCCTTTTTATGATAAGGTTTCAACAATACTTTATGTTGCTGGTGGTGGAGAAAAAGTTCATGATGCAATTTTAAATGTTTTGAGTGGAGAAAAATGTCCTTCTGGAAGAATTACAAAAAAATGGAACGTTTCTAACAGTATTGAATTACCATTTGGATATGGTTTATCATATGGCAACTTCGAATATTCAAACTTAGAAGTAAATAACAAAGTTGTTTCTTTTAATATTTTGAATATTTCAAATGAAATTTGTATATCTGTTCCTCAATTATATATTCGCTTAAACGATAAAAGCAGTAGTTTTTATAAACCACAGTTAAGAGGTTATAAAAAAGTATCGATTTCTCCTGAAAAAATGATAAAAGTTGAATTTGAATTAGATGATTCTTTCTTTAAAGAGTATGATTTCAAACGAAATTGTATGATTATAAAAAAAGGAGTTTTTGAATTATTGATTGGGAATAACATTGATGATATATGTTTAAAAAGTCAGATTGAGAAAAGTGAAGAGGTTGAGAATGGCTCTGAAAAATCTTTAATTAAAGAAAATATTTCTGCTGATTCTTCTATTATAGAAAATAGATTAGATAACAAGAAATCAAAAAGAATTTCAAAGAAAGAGATAATTATTCCTGGTTTACTTTTTTTGTATTTTATTGGTGCAACTATATTTTTGTGTTTATCCCTTAAATCTGATAAGAATATAATGTTTTTATGCTTATTTTGTGGTTCCACAATATCCTTTATTTGTTTAATTTTCTTTTTAGTATTTTTAATACTTTATTTTAAAAGAAGAAAAAATAATGATGATACAATTGTCAATTTTTTACTCAGTGCTCCGGACTTTAATATTATTAGTAAAAGAGAATTTGAAGTGTTAAATCAAAAAGAAGAAAGTTTTGTTAATGAAGAAAATATTGAAGAAATCGCTGATAATCAATTGATAAATAAAGAAGATATTAAGCTTGATAAAAACACTTCTTTATCAAAAGAAGAAATTGAACTTCATGAAGAAGAATTAAAAAAATTAATTGAAGAAAAAAATAATAGTATTTTTGAAAAAGTTGATATTAAAGATAAAATTGATTTTGACTCAAAATCTTCATTAGTTCAACTGACTGAAAATTTGAAAAAAATATTTTTGAGCAAAGGACTTATTGTTGAACTAAGCACTATACGTTCATTAATTAGTGCGATTGTTTCTACCAAAATTATTATTTTAGATTCTAAAGTTAAAGAATTGTTTCCTGTATTTTTCGATTCCTTGAAGGAATTTTTAGGCTTTGAATCTCATGCAATTACAGCTAGTGATGATTGGTCTAGTTCATTTAATTTGTGTTGGAATAAAAATGATGAGAATAATTATGTTATTACAGACTTTATTACAGATATTTATTGTGCAAGTAAATTAAAAAACAATATTTGTTTTAGTGTTATAAATGAAGTAAATATGGAAAATGTAGATATGTATTTAAAAGAAATTTTAGAATATGCTTCTAGTCCTAATTTAAAACATACTATTAAAGTGAATAAGCAAATAGATTTAACTATCCCTAAGAATATGTTATTTATCATTGTTCCTAAAAGTAATGATTTTATAAATAAAATACCAGCTAAATTATCTCAATATTCAACTATTATTCATTTATTGATGAGAGAAGAAAAAAAGATTCCACTAAATGAAGATATTTCTTGTTTATCATATTCATATTTGCATTCATTAGTTGATGATTATAAAAATGATTTCTATCTTTCAGAGAATAATTGGAAGAAGATAGATTCTTTCATTTCTTGTTTAAATTTAAAAGAGAATATAGAATTATCTAATAAATGTTCTTTGAGAATAGAAGATTATGTAACAACATATATGGCTTCTGGCGGAGATGAATTTCAGGCTTTAGAAGCTGTTGGACAAGAAATATTATTACCATATGTCTCTTTTTTAGATTATTTTAAGGATAATAAAAATTATAGTTCATTTATTGAATTAACAAACAATTGCTTCGGCGAAGAGGCAAATGAGATTTTGCGTTACTTTAAAATACAGGAAGTTAGTGAGGTATGATGTATGAATGTTATTATCTTCACTAATTTTTTTGAAAATGTTTGGAAATTTCTAAGTTCTAAAACAGCTTTTTATATATACGCTTCGATTATTTTGATTTTAATTATTGTTTTATTGGTAATTGTTTATAGCAATTATTCTAGTTCTTTTAAGTTTAATTTAAATGAAAAAAATAAAAATTTTGAAAATGTAAAAAATGATGAAGTTAAGATAATTTTTAACGGAAGCAATCATGATAATATTTCAAATAGTGAATTAAAAGAACCTGAACAAGAGGATGAAGCATCTAGATTTTATATGCTCACTAAAATAGATAAAAAGATGGAAAGTTATGTTCCACCTAAATACGATGACGATATTTCTTTAGAAGAATTTTGTATAGAATTTAGAAAATTTTCTGCTGGCAAATTACACTTATATTATGATATTGAAGATATTAGAAGATTTGTAGCTTCATTAGCAGTAACAAAACTTATTATTTTGCAAGGTATGTCAGGTACAGGTAAAACATCTTTAGCATATGCATTTGGAGAGTTTGTTGATAATGAGGCAGTTGTAATTCCTATTCAACCAATGTGGAAGGAAAGAACAGATTTAATAGGGTATTATAATGAATTTACTAAAAAGTTTAATGAGACAACGATGTTATATACATTATATGAAGCAAACTTAAATAATGATTTATATGCTTTAGTTTTAGATGAGATGAATATTGCAAGAATAGAATATTATTTTGCAGAATTTTTGTCATTGTTGGAATTGCCAAATCCTGAAGGACGAAATTTAGATGTAGTATCAGATAAATGGGAAAATGATCCAAAGTTATTAAAAAATGGGAAATTGCGATTACCAGTAAATATGTGGTTCATAGGTACAGCTAATAATGATGATTCGACATTTGCGATATCAGATAAAGTATATGATAGAGCGATGGTAATGAATTTAGATAAGAAAGCGAAACCATTTGAAGTAGAAGGATATAAAAAAGAGAGAATATCGATAAATCATTTAAATGATTTAATAGATAAAGCACAAGAAGAATATAGTCTGACAGAGAGAAATTTAAGAAGAATAAAGCAGTTAGATGAGTATATGATAAAAACATTTCATTTGACATTTGGAAATCGTATAATGAAGCAAATATATAGTTATGTACCGGTAATGGTAGCATGTGGCGGAAAAGAAATAGAAGCAATAGATGATATTTTAGCGAGAAAAGTATTTAGGAAATTAGAGGCTAAGAATCCGGTATATGTAAGACAACAAGCGGAAGGATTGATAAATTATATCAATGATCTGTTTGGAAATAATAATTTGAAGCAATGTGTTGAAGTAATAACTACTTTGGAACAAAATTAGTAGGAGATAAAGATGAAAAAATTAATTACAATTTTATTTTCAATAATTTGTGCAGCTGCTGGGGCGCTTATTACATATTTTTCTTTAGCTAGTGCTGGATTTATAAAAAATAACGATAAAATTCAATTAAAATTTGCTATTAATGATGAAAAAAAAGAATATGATGGACAACCTTTAGTAGCTTCTGAATATCAAATGTTTGGTACATTACAAGAAGGACATCATGAAGTTATTACATATTTAGGAGAACAAACACAAATAGGCAGTTCTAAATCAGATATTAACGTAAAAATATTAGATGAAAAAGATATTGATGTATCGAATGAGTACGCAATTACAGTAATTTCAGGTAATTTAGAAGTTAACAAAAGAAATTTAGAAATTAGTATTTTAAATGATGATACATTAGAATATTTAAGTGAAACTGTAAATAATTTATCTTATAAAATTACTGATGGAAGTTTGGTTAATTACGATGTTTTAACTATTGGTTTTGATTCTTCTTTAGTAGGTTCAGATAATATAGTTTCAAAATCTTGTTTTATTCCAAAAATTTATAATTCTTTGGGGGCTGATGTAACTTTTAATTACAATTGTAATTTTATAATTAATAATAATTTGATTTTAGATGGAAAAGATAGTTTAAATGAAATAGAAATAGAGCCATTAGTCTTAAAGAAAATTTATGATGGTAATCCTTTTATATTAACTGAAAAACAAGTTTTTTTAGCTAAAGGAACTTTAATAAAAAATGATCATATTTCTTCAGTTGAATTTTGCAAAAATGAAAATAGCATCATTGATTCTGGAAAATATGAAGCTACATTAAAAATTACTATATTGGATTCATTTGGAAAAGATGTTACCTCGTCTTATTCATTTGATGACACAAAACTTTTTGAAGTTGTAATTGATCCACAAAATGTTGAAGTTGATCTGCCAATTTTAACCAAAACTTATGATGGTAATCCATTTTCTATTCAAGCTATTTTGAATGGTATTGACAAAACACTATTGTCCAGTATTGATACATCAAATGCTAAAATGGATACAGATATATCTAATGCTTGTAATAATGTTTCGTATACTCTTGAAGGGATAGTGCTGAAGAATCCTGATATTAATCATGTATTAAAAATTAATAATGGTATATTGACAATAAAAAGAAATAAGGTTCACCCACAATTTTTATCTTCAATGTTTATACATATATATGATGGAAATAAATTTTATTTGACTTATGGTACTGATTTTGTTTTGGTAGGAGAAAATAAATTAGAGCTGGATTCAAAATTTTTAATATCAAATATAGAACTTGAAAATGAACAATATTTTACAACAAGTGCTGTTCAAACAAAGATAAAGAAATTAGATGTCTATTTAAATGGTGAAATTGTTAATATTAATTTTATTTTTGATTTCAGTACATCAATTCAATATAAAATTAATTCTAAGAATATTGATGTTGATTTAATTATGCCTAAAGGAACTTATGGGGATAATAAATATCTTCAAATTACTGATATAGTTAGTTCAAAATCTTTATCTTTATTAGCAAAAGGCGATTCATTTGTGTTCTATTATCAAGATGAAGATTTTTATTCCATTGGAACATATCTTAAATTTAATAATTCTTTTTTGCAAAATTGTGAAGATTTAAAAAATTCAATAAAAATAATAGGAAAAAATGGAGAAATTGTTGATGACTATTATAGTATGAATGTTAATCTATTGGATTTAAATTCTGATAATATTTCAGAGTATGTGGCACAAAAAGAGTTAAATATTATTTTACCGAATGTTGAAAAAGTTTATGATAATAGTTGCTATAGCTTAGAATTATTTAGAAGCAAAGTTCAAGTTAATGGTTTGGCCTTCCAAGATAGCCTACAAAAAAATGTAATGAATTTTAAAGCTTATTCTGTATTAGATTCTATTAATCAAATTGATTATACAAGTGTGATTGGTGTTGGAAATTATGTTGTAAATGTTCTTGAAGATAGCGTTTATATTTCGAATGAAGCACAAATTAATACAAATTTATCATCATGGTATAAAATTATTTATCATGAAGGTACGATTGCAGTTAGCAGAAAAACTATAGAAATTACTTTATTAGATGTTACAGTTAAGCAAGAAGATATAGATTCTTATTCTGGAATTATAGGTTATATTAATGCTTATTATATTTTATATTATTGTTTTGTTGATGGAGAACAATATGGTAATAATGAGATGTTTGAAATATCTTTGATTCCAACCAATTATTCTGAAGGATTATCTTTTTATGGTATAACTGTTGATACAGCTTCAATAGAAGGAAATACAAATTATAATTTTGTAATTAAACCTGGAAGTATTCTAATTGTTTAAAAGGGTTTGCTATGTCACTATATAATGATTTTAAAGAAAAAGAAATAAAAAGAAGAAAAAGAAAAAATATTCTATATAAGTTTAGAATATTGATTTCTTGTGTTGTAGTTTTAATTATTGCAACTTTCTTTTCATTATCATTTTTTAAAGGAAAAATAGTAGATAATATAATAATTAACAATCATTTCAGTTATGGAGAAAAAATAACATATGAAAAAGCCCGGAGTTTTTTAGGCGGCAAAATTGAATACCAATTTAAATCAGAAGAAGGTGTATGGACAAATGAAGAACCCGTTAGTCCTGGTACTTATTATATAAGAGCAAAAACAAATAATTTATTTGGCATGGAATCATATTCTAAGCCAATTCAATTTGCTATAGGTGAGAAAAATCTAATACTAGAGTTTAGTGAAGAAAAATTAGAATATGGTTCTTTTCCAAAAATAAATAATATTGATGGACTCATAGCCGGTGATACTATTGAAAATATTGATTTTAGTTATAAAGACTTAAGAAATGAAAAAACAGAAATTAATATAGAAGATATTGTTATAAAAAATGATAAAGGCGATGATGTTACTGGTTTTTATAATATTGTTTATGATGATAAAGAGTTTGAAATTGTGCCTAGAACAATTGATATTAAGTTAGATAATACTGATTTTGTTTATTCTGGAAAAGAAGTAGATATAAATGTTTTATTTGATAAACTAGCTTTTGATGATAAAACGAATTTAAATATTAAATATTATGATTTGAATAATCAAGAAGTTGATAAATTAATTGATGCTGGAAAATATACATTTGAATTAGATTCTTCAAATATGATAATAAATTCAAAGGGTGAAGATGTAACTAGATTTTATACCTTTAATATAGAAAAAAAAGATTTAAATATTCAAAAAAGAGATGTAGTGCTTAAATCTGAATCAATATCAAAAGAGTATGATGGAAAACCTATTTTAAATTATGAAAATATAGTAGAAGAAAATTTGTGTGAAAATCATAAAGTTGTTTCTGTTTTTGAATATTTTAACCAATTGACAAGCGATGTATTTTCTCAAGAAAATGTATTTCATTCAATAATATTTGATTCAAATGATATAGATGTTTCTCATAATTATAATATTACATATATTTTTGGAAATTTAGAAATTGTTAGAAGAAAAATAGTTTTAGGTTTTAAAACTGAAGATTATATATATGATGGAAAAAGATTAGATTATAATTTTTCTGATTATAATGACTATTTAGTTGAAGGTAATTTTATAGAAAATGAATATGCTATACCAATTGATATTAAAATTTTAAAAGATAATATTGAAACAGATAAAATCTTCAATGCTGGAAAATATAAAGTTTATTTTAATTCTTTAGAATGCTATGGTTCTTTTAATCAAGATAATTATGATATTTCTTTTTATGTAAATAAATTTGAAATTCTAAAAAGAAAAGTTGTTTTAATGATTGATGATATAAATGATATTGTTTACGGAGACAATTTGGATATAAATGAACTATCAAAATATCATTATTTGAGCAACGCTTTAGGGACTGAAAAAATACTTTCTGAAGATGAAAAATATTTTGAATTTCTTATAGATATTTTTAATAAAAATAATTCTAATTCAAAATTTGATGCTGGTAATTATATTGCAAAAATTGTTAAAGCAAGCTTTTCTAATGACTTAAATGAGAATTATGAATTTGATATTTCCAATGTTACTGAGTTTAGCATTTTGAAAAAAGAATTGCTTATTCAGGATAAAATCAAAGAATTTGTTTATGATGGAAAAGAGCATTATTTTAGTTCTACTACTGATAATTTTTCTTTAAAAGATATTACTTTAGATTCGACTTTTTTAGAAAACAAATTTCATTTTCAATTTGAAAAAGATGGTAGATATTACACTAAAATTAAAGATGCTGGAATTTATAATATAGAATTTAAATTAAATGAAGAATTATCAAAAAATTATTCTTTAATTTTTGAGAATAAAACTTTTGAAGTATTACAGAAAGAAATATATTTAAGTCTTATTGAAGATAAAGGCAAAGAATATGATGGTAGTGAATATCATTATTTAAATGAATTTGGTAATTATTTAAATAATGAAAACAATCAATTTTGTGAAGAAGATGATGTAAAACTTATAGTTAAATATTTTCTTAAAAATAGTGATGGCAGTTATATTGAAACTTCTTCAGTGAAAAATGCTGGAGAATATATTATAAAGATTTCTGATTTGGTATCTAATGGAAATACTAATTTAAATAATTATAAAATTGTGTTTGGAAAAGATGTTTCTTTTAATATTACAAAAAGAACTATTGTAATTAGCCCGAAAGTTTCTGATTCCATCTATGATGGAGAAAGCAAAATTATACATGATATTAATGTAGAAAATATTGTCGCTAATGATATTTTTGAAGTTACTAATTTTATCATCTATAGTAATGATCAAATAGTTTCTGAAGCAAAAAATACTGGAAAATATGAAGTTGAAATCGATATTTCTAGTTTAAAAAGTGATAGTATTGATAATTATATTGTTCAAATAAAAAAATGTGAATTTAATATATTCCCTAGAAATGTAGTTCTAAAAATTATTAAAATTTCGAATTTTGAATATGATGGTAATATATTCTCTTATTCAAATAATTTTGGTAATTTTGTTATTACAGATGATGATAACAAATTAGTTGGCAATCAAAATGTTAAGATTGTTGTCTCTTATTTTGATATTGATGGCAATAGTGTAATTCCTAAAAATGCTGGGACTTATTTTGTCAAAATTGTTTCATATGAGCTCGATGACAATACTGATGATAATAATTATGTTTTTGATATTTCTGATGAAGTATCTTTTGAAATTTTAAAAAGAAAAGTAACAATACAACCTACATTAGAAAAGATAATATATGATGGAGAATATCATGATTTTATATCTCAAGAAAATAATTTTGAGGTAATTTTTGGTAGCTTTGTTTTTGATGAAAATATAATTATACAATCATTTGTTTTTTATGATTCAAATAACTTTTTAAAATCTATTAAAAATGCAGGTACTTATGATGTAAATATAAGAAAAGATGATGTTTTATGTGTCGGAAATACTTTAATTCAAAATTATGAATTAACTTTTGAATCCGGACTTGTGGATATATTGCCAAGAAAAATTAACATTTCTTTATTAGATTTTGAAAATAAAACATATGATGGAATAGCATATTCATATTCTAATGAATACAATAATTTTATTTATAATGATAGTAATCTTCTAACACATGTTGTTTCTGGTGAAAATCTAAAAGTTAATTGCTCGTTTTTACGTGAATATTTAAATTTTGTTGAAAGTGTTTCACAAGCAATTAATTATGGCGTATATACATTAGTCTATGAAGATTTTTCATCGGATGAAAATACTTTAGTTTCAAATTACTTAATTAATGTTACAAATAATATAAGTTTTAGTATTTATAAAAGAAAAATTGATATTGAATTAGTATCAGATGATTTTGTTTATGATGGTAAAAATCATACATTTTTAAATTATGTAGTTTCTAAAGGCACAATAGTTAAAGGTGATAATGTTTATTTTTCAAATGTTAAATATTATATTAATGATGTCTATTATAATAATTATTTAAATGATTCTGGAGTTTTTAGAGCTGTAATTGATGAAAAATCATTTTCACCAGATTCTGAAAACTATGAAATTACGTGCTTAGAAAAGACTATTAATATTTCAAAAAGAGATATTATACTTGATTTATTAGAAGTTGAAAGTGGTGAATTTAATGGGAATTATTATACTTATAATAATAATTATGGTAATTATAATTTAAATGGATCTTCTTTGTATGATATTGTAGAAGGACAAACATTTAAAATATTAGTTTTGTATTATCAGAAAATTGATCAGCAATGGATTAATATTGAAGCACCTTGCGATGCTGGAACATATAAAGTTATATATCAAAGTATTATAGCTGGTGAGAATACCAATTTAAGTAACTATAAAATAGATATAGCAAAAAAAGAAAGTGAATTTAGTATAAGGAAGAAAGTTTTAGAAATTAATCCGATTGTTGAAGATATATTAATTTATGATGGAACAAATCAATCTGATAAAACTTTTAAATATGTTTATAATACAAATATTAATGAAATAGAAATCAATTTTAATTTAGGATTTGAAGAAAAAGAAGTTTATGATGCTGGAACTTATAGTTTAATTGTTAAAAATTATTATTCCTATTATGATAAGCTAGATGATAATTTTGAAATTATAGTTAGTAGTTTTTCTATTAATGTTATTCCAAAAACTATAGATGTTAAATTTAATACTATTAGTTCTGTTTATAATGGAAAAACTGTTAATTATGAACAAAATCTAAATTTAAAAGATTAAAAAAAAATATATGACCAAGTTTGTGAAAAAGATCGTGATGAATTAGATATTTATGCACATATAATATCCGATTCAATAATAGATGCTAGTGAATATAAAAATGTTGTTCGTTATTATTTAATATATAAAAAAGAAAATGGAAGGAAATCAACAAATTATATTATTGATGAAAATGCATATGGAAATTACATTGTTTTAAAAAGAAAAATTACTATTACTTCTAGCGATAAATCTTTTGTTTTTGATGGACTAAATAAAGGAACTGATGAATTTTCTTATGAAAAAATGAATGATAATAACCAAAGTGGTCTTTGCAATGACCATACTATTTTAATCAAAGAATATTCTAAATTTATAAAATGTGGAGTTTATGATAATATTCAAAGCTATTCAATAATAAATAAAAATTTAGATGTCACAGATAATTATGAAATAATTAATGTTTATGGAAAGATTGAAATTACACAATTGACTTTAAATATTAAGTTTAAAGATATTGATACAAGTATGGTATTTAATGGTAGTAATCCTTTGATTTCAATTTCCGATTATTATGAAATAGTTGAAAAAGTTAATGGTTTTACAATCACTGTTGAATTTAATATTTTTAATTCAGATGAAGAAAAAATAACAGATAATGTTTTACATGTTGGTAAATATAAGTGTTATTTTTCGAGAATTGTTTTATTTAAGAATGATTCTTATTATGTTTGTGAATATAAAGATGGTGTGTTTTATAATGAAAATGTTATTTTTATCCCTCAAAATCTCCAAGTTGAATATAATATTGAAATAACACCCTTAATACTTAATTTTACAACTTCACCGAAAACTTTTAGTTATGATGGAAAAGAACATAATTATTTAGATTATTATTTAATTGTTTCAAAAGAAAACAATTTTAGCTCATCAGAAGAAAATACAATTTTAAGTCGCTTAAATCTTAAAATTGATTATTCTAAACCAATTGCTTCAGTAAAAGAAATTGGAGAAGCAAAAGAAAATATATTTAGTTTATATTCTTTATTAGTTAATGAAGGGGATATTAATTATATTAATTCTTATGGAAATATATCTATTGATAATAGATATAATTTGAATGATAAGATTTATAAAAATTATAATGGGAAAAATATAATACAAAATGGTATATTTGTGGCTTATGATAATGAAGTAATATTTTTCTCTGTGTCTTCATTAGCTGCAAAAAATTTCAATGGAATGTTTGTTTTTCAATTAGTTGATGAGGAAGGAAATTATTTAACTGATACTATTAAAGATGCGGGAGAATATAATTTAATTTTAATTGATGCTCAGTTTGAAAATGAAAATATTGAAGTTGTATTAAAAAATGAAATATTAGTTATATATCCAATTAATATAAATATTAAGCCCATTACAAAAACATATGTTTTTGATAATCTAGAAAAAAGTTATGCGGAAAATGAGTGGGAATATTTAGAGAATAGTAATTTGTTAGCTGAAGGTGAAACTTTGAAAATTGTTGTTAATGGTAGTACAAAATTTTATACTCAGCAATTTTTCATCGATGATTTTACAATTTATGATTCAAATCAAAAAGAAGCAAAATTATCTGAAAATGTTAGTGATCTAAAAAATAAATATGTTAATTATGTAGTAAATATTACTTCAACAAATTTATCTAATAAATTTAAATACGCAGGTCTAATAAAAATTACGCAAAGAAAAATTACTATAAATACTAAATCAGCAACAACAAAAATGTATGATGGTATAGCAATTGATTATGATTATGACTATTGGGAATATGATGCAACAAAAGGCGATGGATTATATACTGGACATTATTTGAAGAAAAAAGATAGTGAAAAGCAAGAAATTATAGATGCAAGTTCACGTAGAAATGATGTTGGATTAAGTATTTATTCAAAAGAAGGAGAAGATATTTCTAAAGGATATTCTATTACCTATACTGGAACGATAAGAATTACACAAAGAACAATTATGGTCAAAGTATACAAGTATTTAAATGATACTGGAAAAATAAAATATTTAAAAGATAATGATGGTTTTGTTAAAACAACTTTAATGATAGATGAATCTCATTTTGATTTGGTCGAAAATCATAAATTACAATTTAACGCAGTTTTAAATAGTCTTAATGGCAATGATATTTTGATAAGAAACATTTTAAACTCAAATGAAAAGAATGTCACAAGTAATTATTCGATTACAATTATAGAAGAGGAAATATAAAATGAAAAATAGTATAAAAATGGGCTTCTTAGAAGGCTTTAAGTTTTTAATAAAACCTAAAGGATTTTTAATATTATTTTTATATTTTATTTTGGCTTTATTACTAGTTGTTTCAGTATTAGGAATACCGCTTATTAATGTTTGTCGATATAATTTTACAAAAAAATATTTAGAAGCAAAAAAATTAGAAACTGGTTTCTTTTTTGAAAATTTAAATTCTATAGATAGATATTACACTTGTTTTATTAGTAAAACTTTTATGTTAGCTAAATGTATAATGAAAGAATTTATTATTTTGCTTTTGGCAGTAATTTGCTTTGGTATAGGAACGGGGATAGTTTATATTTGCTATCAAAAATATGGTCCTTCAAATGGATATATTATTGTTCCGATGATTTTTTGTTTTCCTTTTTGTTTTTCTTTTTTAGTATATTTTCTTTTTTGTATATCAAAGCAAGAATCATTAAATTATATAATTGCCAGTAAATATGATTTAAAAGGCATTGAAATAAATAAATTATTGGAAACAGCAAAAATTGATTCTATTAAAAATTTTATTTTATATTTGTTAAAATTGATTAGTCTATTTTGTGTAATTGGAGAAAGTGGATTTGGTCTTTATTATTTGATTACTGCATTTAAATCAGGAATAATCACGACAAGTCTTTTAATTTTATTTATAATATTAATAGTCATTGCATTTGTATTTATTTTTTCATTTTTATTTATGTCTTTTAATTTCGCTATATATTTATTTAACGACTCATATTGCCAAATAAATAAATTTAAAGTTGTTAATAAACCAAATGTATGCAAAAATATTTTTGATAATTATTCTTTAAAAAAAGAATTTAGTAATGATAAATTTGGAAAGGAGGAAAGTCTTAATGAATAAAGAATTGATTTTAATGATCGTATCTCTTGTTTCCTTTGTCGTTATTACTTTGATACTTATTTTTTCAAAAATTCTTAAAAGAGAGACTATAGTGCCATTTCATGATGATGAATTAATTAAAACTAATATAAATGAGAATGAGAATAGTCAATTGTTTTATACCTTTGGTGAAACAAGAAAATATGTTGTTAAATATATTTTAAACACTTCGGAAGAAAATAAATTTGTTATCTGTAATTATAAAGAAGTTTATAAAAAAATAGGCTTTTTTATCGAATGTTTTGACAAAAATAAGAAATTAATAAAATCATATTATTACCGTGATTTGAATCCTATAAAAAACTCTTCAAGAATTATTCCAATTGATAAAAGAACTTGCTATACGAACATTGTTATTAGTTTTGTTAATGATGAAGTAATCAATAATGATATTTATTTGACTTTGTGTAATTCGAAAAAAAATATATTTTCTAGTCTTTTTGGCTTTGATATATTTTGTTTACTTTATACTTTAAGATATTTTATGTTTGCTTATATTAATCCTGAATATTCTGAAGTGTTATTCGATAGTAATTTGGGTTGGTTTTCTATTGTTATAGCGTTAATTATTGGTATTTTGGCTTTTATATTTAGTAATATTTGTATAACTAAGCGTAATTCTAAAAATAAAGTTGGAGGCATAATTGATTATGATTTCAATTAATAATATAAATAAAATCCAATATGATGATAAAAATGATTCTATTGTTGAAGTGATGGAATATATGATTATTAATGAATCTGATGGAAAAAATCATATAGTTTTTAAATTGAGAAATAATACATTGCAAGTTTTGCATTCTTTTAGTTTATTTGTAGAAGAATATAATGACAATGATCAAAAAATAGCTGAAGAGATAATTGAAATTCATGATCTTAATATTTTAACTGGCGAAATTTTTATTCCAAAAGCTAAACTTTCAGTTTCAATTGATTGTAAAAAAATATTTTGCAAATTAAAAGAAGCTGAATTTGATAATATGAAATACAAAGATGGAGTTTGCTTTGATTTTATTTTTGACCAAAGTTCAAAAGAAAATTTAAAGTCTCAAAAAAAGCTGAAAAAAGAATTGGCTCTTATAAAGAAAATACAAAAGAAAAATGCTAAAAAGAAGAAACAAAAGGTTAAAGTAAAAGAAATAAAGCCATTATTTGGGAAGTGGGTAGTGGTTATGACATTCATTTTTTGTGTATTAGGAGGAATATCTTTTTCAGTAATACCATTATTTGCAAATCGATTTATCAATAGTTCTAATATCTCTTTTAAGGAAGGTAATTATACTTATTCTTATTTGGATAATGATAAAACAATAATAGGTATAAAAGAATATTCAGGAAAAGATGAAATAGTCAATATTCCTGAAGAAATTAATGGACATCCTGTAAAAAGAATATTTAATAAAGCTTTCTCAAATTCTATTGTCAAAACCATAAAGTTTAATGGTGGTGAGATTCAAATAGATGGAGGTGCTTTTTATCAGTGCTTGTCTTTAGAAAAAATAGAAGATAGTTCTTTAAATACGAAAGTGACTTTTAGTGACTATTCTTTTATCGATTGTAATAATATTCAAAAGATACTTTTACAAAATTCTATTTTCAATTCCAATAGTTTATATGGATTAAATTTAATCAATGAATTTGAATTTTATTCTTCTTCTTGCGATTATATTGGTGATATTTTTGGATTAACACATAATAGTAAATATTGTGGAACTAGTCAGGCTTTTCCTAAATTACTAAGTAAAGTTAAAATATTTAGTGATGAATACTTAAGTAAAAAAGATTATTTATCAAATTTTGAAATTGATAATAAAACTCAAATTTTAAATAGAGATGATCAAGAATTATCTAAAACTTTTATGAAAGAAAAAAATTATGAAACAATTAATCCTGGAGAAATTACATATAATTTTGATTTTTTATCATATAAAACAATTGCTATTAAAGAAATAACAAGCATGAATGGTAGCTATGTACTTATCCCTAGTAGTTATAGTGGATATGAAATTGAGAAAATTGATATTAATTTATTTGCTGATAGGAAAGATATGATAACTGATATTGAAATTGCTACAAAAGATGTTGATTTTGATTATAGTATTTTTTATGATTTGAAAAATTTGGCAAATTTTATTGCAGAAAATATTGAATTAAAAGAAAATTGTTTTATAAAATGCAATAATATTAAAAAAATAAAAGTGAAAAAGTTAGATGATAAATTAATTGAATTTGGTCAAATTTTTGGAATGACTAATAATGAATTATTAAATGTTATTCCGAATATGACGATAGAAATATTAGAAGGTGATTATAGTTCTTTATTTAAAGGTTTAACTGGATATTTGGTTAATGGAAATTTAGTAAATTGGTAAGAAAATGTTATCTATAGAGATTGTTAGTTTTTTAGTTAAAGTGGTTCCAACAGCATTATTTTTGCTGATTATTTTAAGTTACACAATTTCTAATATGTTGATGGGAAAAAGAAAAAGTTTAATATTTTTATTCCACGGATTGGCTATAGGATTGATTCTTTTAGTATTATATTTACTTTTAGTTAATTTAGAAGAAGTTGATATTTTCTTATTAAAGCTTTTAGACTTTTTCTGTGGTGGTGAAAGAAGTTTTCAACAATTATTGAATTTATCTGGAAATATAGAATATCATTCATTAAAAGAAGTATTAGTTGATTATCTTCCTAATTTGTTTCCTAATGAATATATTTCATTATTATTAGCAGATAATGCTTCTTATTTAAAAGCTTTGGTCAATTTGATATATCGTATTATTTTTGCCAGTATACTATTAATTGTTTATTATCTTCTAAAGATAATTCTTTTCATTGTTTATAAGGTATTTTATTCAGAAGCAAAATATAAAAGAAAACTGAATGAACAATATAGTAAAGGCATCAGTAAAACACCATATAAAAAAGGAAAGATGACAGGTGCTTTAATAGGCTTTGGAAAAGGACTATGTGTAGGTTTTTTAGCTCTTTCATTCCTTGGTGCAGATTTATATATAATTTCTGGTGATAATGGAACTAAGCCAATGGAATCATATAAAATAGATAATCCTGATTATGATTATGGTTATCAAGTATATCAAGAAATTTGTCAGTATGGAAACTATGGGATATTTCAGTTATTAAACATTATTAAAGATAAAAATGATGTACCTTGTTATCTTTTGGCAAGCGATTTTATTATGCGAGGATATTATACAGAAGTTATAGATGGTAACGAATTAACTTATTCAGTAAATCTTCGTGAAGAACTTTCTACTATTACTTCGTTTTCAAAACAGACAGCTAACCTGCTTTTAAAATATGGAGGAGATGAAATACGTCCTATTCTTTTAGGAAAAGACAATCTTAATTCAATGCAAAAAGTTGTTATGAAAATATTCTCATATCCAGAATTTCAAAAAGATTTTAAAAATGTTATTAATGGTATTAATTCTGGCGGATTTATTATTGAAATGGGATTATCTTTTATTGACTCATTTATCGATAATATAGATCAATTTATAACTAATTCTTCGGATAATCTTTTGATTGATTTAGTTAAAATTCTTTTTAAGAAAAATTATTATTCTCAAAATATCAACGTTGAAAAGTCTTTGATGCTAATAGGCGAAACAAATTTAACTTTACCTTATATTTCTGTAAAAAATTTATTTAATAAGGATGATGTTAACAATCTTGTTTCTATAATTTTTGAAGTGGCTAATTCATTAAATGATGGAAAAATAACTCCAATCAATTTGATAAAGAGTATCTTGCCTTATCTTTCTGGTCTATCTATTTTTTCTAGTTCACGTAAAAATGAAATGAATCCTGTTTTTAATAGATTATTTTCTTATCTTTCGGATTATTATATTTCTAATATGTTGAAACAATATAGCACTCTGGAAGAAAAAAATTATACTAAAGAGGAGCTACTATTAAAAATCGAGCAAAATAATATTTATGAATTAGATAATAAAGATATAGATTGGAGTCTTGAAGTTAATGTTCTTGCTTCTTCTCTTGATGAGATATCTTATTTCTATCAACAAATGATGAGAAAAAATGAAGAATCAAATAATATTAACCCGATTAATAATTTGTTTAATTATTTTGATGATAAGCAAATTGTTTATGAAAAAAATAAACAGATTTTTAACAATATAAAATCTTCATTATTAAAGACAAAAATATTAGGATGTATAATGGATAATCCTTATGTTGTTGATTTTATGAAAATTAATTTGCAGACAATTTTTGGAAATTCTTTTGCGATGCCTAATGATCTTGTTTTTGAAAATTATAAGGATAGTAGTGGAAATGAACAAAATGGCGAATTATTTGATTTTTTATCTGCTATTGAATTTTTAGGTCAAAAGGAAAACGCTACATTTATAAATTCCATTTTATCTAGAAATATTTCTAATTTGAATGAAGTAGAAAGATTTATAGATAAATTGAATGAATATGATGCATCTGGCAATATTTATTTGAATTATTTTATCGATTCAAAGATAATGACTTCTATTATTTCTTGTTCTTTATGTGAATTTAGTGATAATTCTAATGCCTTTTATATTTCAAATTTAGTAAAAGAAAAGAATGAAAAAGGAGAATACATTAATATTATAAAAAAAGATGAATTAAAATTACTTTTTGAAAATTTTGATTTAATTGTTGTTTTTAATAATATATTTTCAAATTATGATGGCGATTTTTCAAAAATAGATAAACTTTTAATTGATCCAAAAGTTAATTCTTTTTTATCAAATAGTAAAATTGCTCAGGGTACTTTTGGATTTAACCTAAATAAGTTTTTGTCTAACAACGAGAAAATTATTATACCTAAAGCACTTAGTAATCCTGATTTGTGGATTAGTATTAATCAAAATGCTGGAGAATTAGAAAGCCTATTGTCTTTATATGAAATACCTGATTTTAGTCTTTCTTATATTTCGGAGCCGGAAAATATTTATTCTTTATTTATCAATCTTGATGCTGATAGTATAAATAAGATTTTGGATTCAAAAATTATTAGATATTCTCTTTCTAATTATTTGATTAATAATGAAAATGATTTACAAGGGTTAACTATAGTTATCCCTAATTCAGTTTTAACATCTTTAAAAAATGACGTTATACAATATTTGATAAAAAAAGATGAATTAGTTAATTTTATTTCTTTAGTAAAAGATATTCCTAGTGAGAAAATAACTGAGGGTGGTAAATTAATAAAGTATATTCTTTCTAATAAAAATAAATATTTGTCTAGTGATATTTTTATGACTTCTTTTATAAAAGTTGTTACTGATTATTATGGAGAAGATTATTTTCCAAAAGATTTAATAATTGATGGTTCAAGTGAAAGCTTAAAAAGAACATATGGTACAGGCAAAAATTTATGGGATGAAGAACTGAATAATTTTTTAGATGCTTTAACTGAAATATTCGGAAATAATGATATAAAATTAGAAGACATCTCAAATAAGGCACAAGATTTGTTAAAAAGATGGAACAATCCTTCAGTTACTAATAATAGGGCAAATGTTATTGAGGTAATTAGCAATTCATTAATAGTCCGTTCTATGTTGACTAATGCAATTTGTTCAACAAATTTGAGTAAATTATTAGGTGATGAAATTCTAAATGCTAGCAAAGATAATTATGAAACTTTTTCTTCCACAGAGATTATTTCTTTATGTTCTATGATTGATATATTAGAAATAGATATTGATTCGGATACCCCATTAAGTAAATTTAATGTTGCTAAAGTAGCGTTAAAGTTTCCTAATTTTAAAGATCAAATGACCAATTCTATAAATCGTTCTATTTTGGTAAGAGGAATTATTACTAAAGCATTGGAAACAGTTAATGATGAAAATATTATTATAACCCCACATCCATTAGCTTATGATAATAATAGATGTACATTTAAAAGCGATGAAATAATAACATTATTTAATATTTTGATAAGTTTAAATGGACAATTTGATATCAATAGTATTTGTAACAATAATACTTTGCTAAATGCAGTATATGATAGTGATACTCAAAAAATAAGTTCTTATTTATTAGGAGCAACAATCGGTTCTTTATTAAAGAAACAAGAATTAATTGCTTTGCCTGATTCATCACTAGATAGTTATGGATATATAAGCAATATAGAAATATATCTTTTTATTATTGCACTTAAAAAAATAGGGATTAATAATTTAAATTTTGATATATCTATAATTTCACAAAAATTTAAAAATCTTGATGAAAATACATGTGATAAAATTATTTTGAGCAAAATAATGAATTCTACAATAGTTAAGCTGATTTATAAAGGACGTGAAAATAAGATATCCATTGATAATTTGCATGCAACATTATCAAATAACAATGGGAATGTCAAAGAAAAAATTATTGATCCTAATTCTGAAGAAATCAAATTATTATTGCTGAATTTTGGAAAATATATCGACGATGATTTTAATGTTAGTATTTCTAAAGATGATTTAAAATCTTTTTGCTCAGAAAATGAAAATTTTGAAAAATTGCTTGAAGAATGTTCAATAGCTCGATTGATTATCGATGATTTATTATCGGGATATTCTTTAGCCTTATCATTAGCAGGCATTATTAAGAATAGTTCGTTAGAAATAATTAATATAGAAAATGGTGAAGCGAGTATAAGTAATATTTCTTTATATTCTATTGATAAAATAAAACAAATTCTTTCAATTATTTAATAACAGTGTCAAGTAAAAATACTTGACAGCACTAAAGAAATAATGTAAAATTAGCATTGTATTAAAGGAGAAAATAATCATGGTTAAAATTAGATTAGCACGTATTGGTCGTCATATGGACCCATCTTATCGTATTGTTGTTGCTGATTCCCGTTGCCCACGCGATGGTCGTTGCATCGAACAAATTGGTCATTATGATCCAATGTTAGCACCAGAAAAAGCAGTTCTTAATGAAGAAAAAACAATTTCTTGGTTGCTTAAAGGCGCTGTTCCAAGTGATAGCGTTAAAACCATTCTTTCTAAGAAAGGTATTTATAAAGCTTATTTAGAAAAGAAAGCCTCTGAAACTGCTGGTAAATAGTAGGTATAACGATGGAAAATAATAATATTGATCTCATCGAACAGATCCGCACCATCGTAGCACCTCTCGCAAAGAAACCAGAAAGTATTTTAATTAGAAGACTTGATAAGCCTGAAGATCTTGAAAAACGCGAACAGCATTATGTCATTGTTTGTGAAAACGATGATTTAGGTCGCTTAATCGGACGTCATGGAATTAATTCTAGTTCTGCAAGAACTCTTATCAATGTTATTGCAAGAAAATACAAAAAGAGAGTTCATCTTTCTTTCGAATCGTTTGGAGAAGAAGAATAAAAAGCCGCATAGCGGCTTTTTTCATAGGTAAAAAATATGGCAATTAAAAGAATAGGGACAGTAGTAAATACAATAGGAATAAAAGGTGATTTAAAAGTTGTAAGTCATACTGATTCAATTGACAAACGTTTCAAAAAAGGAAATACAATTTTAATTGATAATAGTGAATTTATTATCGAAAATTATAATAATAAAGGAAATATAATAGTAGTTCACTTGAAAGGAATGAACGATATTAATGAAGTTAGTATTTTAAAAGGTAAAGAAATTTATCAAGATGTTATTTTAGAAAAAGGATATTTCTTTTTAGATGATGTTAATGGTTTTGATGTTGTCAGTGTTAATGATAACAAAATATTTGGAAAGATATCTGATTATCGAGAGATTAACGATATGATTTATTTTGTTGTTGGAAAATATTTATTACCTTATTTAAAAGAAATTTATGTTGATAAAATTGATTTTCAAGAAAGAAGAATTTATATTACTGATCTTGCCAAAGGTATTTTTGAATGAGAATAACAATTTTAACTCTTTTTCCAGAATTCTTTGATTCTTTTAAGACAAATTCAATAATAGGAAGAGCAATTTCTCGTGAAAAGGTAGAATTGAATTTTGTTAATATACGAGATTTTTCATTGGATAAAACTCATCGTGTCGATGATCGTCCAATCGGAGGTGGTGCTGGACTAGTAATGAGGTTAGAACCTTTATTAGGAGCGTTAAATTCTGTTAAAACAGCATCTTCTCATGTTATTTTATTGACGCCATCAGGTAAACAATTTAAACAAAAAAAAGCACAAGAATTAGCAAAAATGGAAGATGTAATTTTAGTATGTGGGCATTATGAAGGCGTAGATAGAAGATTTGAAGACTATGTTGATGAATGTTTATCTATTGGAGATTTTGTTTTGACTGGAGGTGAAATAGGTGCTATGGCTATAGCTGATAGCATTATTCGATTGTTGGATGGAGTAATATCTCCAGATTCTATTCTTGAAGAGTCATTTTCAAATCCTAATTTTTTAGAATATCCGCAATATACTTTTCCTGTAGTTTATGATGGTAAAGAAGTACCTGATATATTATTAACAGGTAATCATCAGGCTGTATCGAGATTCCGTCAAAAAGAAGCTATAAAAAGGACATTAGAAAATCGACCTGATTTATTGGAAAATTATCAATGGTCCAAAAAAGAATTAGTTCTTTTAGATGAAATTAAAAACAATTCATTGAGTAAATTGGAAAAAAACGCATTAGAAAAAGGGAAAAAATTCATAAAAAAATAAAATAATTGTCGTTTTTTAATTTAACAGAATTTTAATTTATATATCTTCTTTTGTCTTATTGTAAATAATGTTAAAATCAAGGCAGGAGTTCAATATATGAAAGAAGAAAAAAGTTGCGGAGCAGTTGTTGTTAAAATTGAAAAAGGAAAAGTTTTTTATTTAATAGAAAAAATGAATGTAGGACATTATTCTCTTCCAAAAGGTCATGTTATTGATGGTGAAACAGAATTAGAAACAGCAAAAAGAGAAATCAAGGAAGAAACTAATTTAGATGTTATTTTTTATCATGGATTTAGAGAAGTAGTTTTTTACCATCCTTATGAAGATGTGGAAAAAGAAGTAGTATTTTTTATGGCTGAAACTTATGATAGTAAAAATATGAAACCTCAGACATCGGAAGTAACGGAGTTATTATTTTTACCATATGAAGAAGCTTTGAACTTATTAACATATGAAACAGATAAAAGAATACTTCAAAAAGCTCATATATTTAATGGAAATTATGGCGATGAAGGAGTTTTTCATTAAAGTTATAAATCAAAAAAAATCTAGCACGAAGCTAGATTTTTTTAATCATGATCTTCTACTTTATACATGTCATAAACGACACTTAATGGTTCACCTAATTGAATCTTCTTAATTGAAGCTGCAAGCATAGGTGCTAAAGATATTACTTTGCAATTAAGTTCTTTGAATCTTTCTGGAAGAGGAATTGAGTCAGAAACAATAATTTGGTTAAATTTAGATTTGCTTAAACGTTCAAATGCTGGATCTGATAAAACTGCATGTGTAGCAATTATTTTTACTGATTTTGCTCCTGCATTAATTAAAGCATCAGCGGCAGCACAAGCGCTACCAGCTGTGTCGATCATGTCGTCGACTATTAAACAATCTTTTCCTTCAACAGAACCGATAATGTTCATAACTTCAGGTTCTAAGCGACTATTTCTTCTTTTATCAATAATAGCTAAAGTAGTGTTTAATCCATCAGCAATTTTTCTTGCTCTAGTAACGCCACCATGATCAGGAGATACAGTGACTAAATTTTTTGTATTGAAATGAGAATCTTGGAGGAAAGTTGCAACATATAAAGGAGCAGTTGCTAATTCATCGACTAAACAAGAGAAGAATCCTTGAATTTGTGGAGCGTGTAAATCTACAGTAACAACTCTAGTAACGCCACTAACTTTTAATAAATCTGCAACTAATCTAGCAGATATTGGTTGACGTGGTTTAGCCTTTCTATCTTGACGTGCATATCCAAAATAAGGAATAATGACATTTATTTCTGCTGCTGAAGATCTTTTTAATGAGTCAACAAAAATCAATAACTCCATAAGATTTTCATTAACTGGTGGGCATGTAGATTGAATGATATAAACATTTTTTCCACGAACAGTTTCAATAGATTCGGCGATAATTTCTCCTGAAGGGAAACGTTTAACAGAAACTGGAGATAATTCCATTCCTAAAGCGGCTGCAACTTTTTTTCCGAGTTCTTGATTTGCAGATAATGTGAATAGGACGCAGTTTTTTAGCATAATTTAACCTCTATTTTTTATTCTTCCTTCCAAATTTAGTTGTCTGCTTCGACCGAATGCTAAGGTATTCTTTGGAACATTTGAGGTTATTGTACTTCCTGCAGCTATCATTGAATTTTCATTGATGGTAACAGGAGCAATAATGGTAGAATTACATCCGATAAAAACGTTATCGCAAATTTCTGTATGATTTTTGTTTTTTCCATCATAGTTTGCAGTAATAGTTCCACAACCGATATTTACATTATCTCCAATTGTAGAATCACCGATATAAGAAAGATGCTTAACTTTAGATTTTTTTCCAATAATAGTGTTTTTTATTTCGGTGAAATTACCTATTATTGAATTTTCTTGTAAGATGCAATTAGAATGTATATTAACAAATGGGCCGATTTTGACATCCGTTTTAATTATAGCATGTTCAACAAAAGAAAATAAGATGTTTACGTTACTAGAAATAACACTATCCATTATATTTGAATTATTTATTACACAATTTTCTGCTATCTTTGTATTTTTAATAATTTTACAAACACCTAAAATTCTACTACCAGTATCTATTTGAGCTAAAGGACTTATTTTTGTTAAATTAGGAAATTCAATAAATACACCATTTTTTATAAAATTATTATTTATTCTCTGTTGAATTATATCTTCTGCTTTTTTTACATCAGAAATGGTATTCATATTTATAAATGTTTCTTTTGTAAAAAAAGTTTTAATTTTATTTTTCAATAGTAAAATTGTATCAGTTAAACGATATTCTTCATCGTGCAGGGGTGTTTTATGTAGTGCCTGTAGTAAATCATTTACATTAAAAATATAGCGGCCAATATTTGTTTTTTTACTTTTAGAACTAAATGATACGAAATGATTAAAAAAAGTGATTATACCATCTCCTTTTTGTTCAATTTCTTTACTATAACAAATATAGTTTTCTTTTGAGTTTATTTTTTGACTGAACTTTGACATAAACTTTTGATTTATAAGGATATCATCAGATTGTAAAATAATGACTTCTTCGTATTTCTTAATTTCGTTTTCAGCTGATAATAAAGCCCAAGAAGTTCCATAGCCATTGTCTTTTTGCTTGATAAAGGATATTTCAGGAAAATCTTTTTTCAAGGGCTCTTCTATGTCTGAACATCCAATAATATATTTTTTAGCGTTTAAGTATTTTAAAGAATCTAAGACATAAAAAATAGCTGGTTCAAAGCAAATAGGATAAAGAGGTTTAATTATTTTACTCTTTAACCTAGATCCCTTACCGCCAGCTAAAATAAAAATAGCATAATTATATTTCATATTTATTAATATGAAATAAACGTTTAAAAAAGTCTTTAGAAGTATGAGGATGGTTTGTTGCAATAGTTTTTATTGCGGTATAACCTAATTTTTGAAAATATTTATATGCTTTGTCCAATTCTTTTTCATTTTGCGTTAAAGCAAAACATGCAGAGCCTGAACCTGACATTTCACATGCACAAAGACCTATTTTTTTCATATTATCCAAAATTGTTATAATTTCTGGACATAAGTTTTCAGCTGCAGGTCTTAAACCATTATATAAATATGGAGCTATTTGATCTATGGTTGGATTTTGTGTTAATAATTTAGACAATCCTTCGATATCTGGATGATATTCAATTTCAATGTCATCACTTTTTTGATAAACTTCAGCAGTTTTTAATCCTTCTTGAGGTTTTACTATTAATACAAAAAAGTTATATTCTCCTTTTATTGGAATTATTTTATCACCAATACCTTGAACTCTTGCAGGTACGTTGTAAATGCAATATGGAACATCGGCTCCAATTTCTAATCCTATTTTTGCTAGTTCTTCTTTAGAAACATTTAATTTTTTTGAATAATTAAGTCCATTTATTAAGCAAGCTGCATCAGCGCTTCCTCCTGCTAAACCAGCCTGAGTAGGAATATTTTTATATATTTGAATACGATAAGGTTTTTTTATATCATATCTTTCTTTCATGATATTGAATGCTTTATGAACAGTATTTGATTTGTCACAAACTAAACTAACATCGTCAGCTGTGATGAATGTTTCATTTCCAAAAGAAATTTCATCTATTTCTAAGCAATCATGAAGTTCTAAAGGTATGGAAATCATATCAATATCATGATATCCATCATTTCGTTTTCCTATTAAATCAATTGCTAAATTTAATTTTGCTTGAGCTTTTATAATCATTGATATTATCCTTTAACGGCTATATTTTACGTTGTTTTTTTTGATAGTCAATATATTTTTATGAAAATAATAAATTATTCTAAAACACTCTTGGTTTCATTTTTTCTTTTATTAATAATTTTTGGAAAAATGATTAAAAAACAGATCAGTGATACAAAACTTGAGATAATATCAGCTATCATTTCTGCATAAAAAACATTAAAAGCGTTTTTCGTCAGTAATGGTAAAAGAATAGTTAATGGAAGCATCAAAACTAGTTTTCGATTTAAAGAAAGCCAAATTGAATATTTTGCTTGGCCAAGTCCAGTTAAACCATCAACACAGACATATTGAAAAGCTAAAGGAATAATACCATACATATAAATACTTATTACTTTTCCTGCACAATCTATTACTTCATTATTAGGATTTGAAGAAGCTAAAGAGATAAATAATTTTGCAAAAGGTTTACCTGTGAAAAAAGATAGGCCGAAACAAATAGAACAAAAAATTAGAGCAAAAATTATTAATTGTTTTTCTGCTTTTTTTATTAATTCAATATTTTTGGCTCCGTAATTATAGGCTAATAATGGTTGAGTGCCAGTTGAAATACCTAGAAGAGGACCTGTTATTAAAGAGAAATATGCTTGAACAATGGTTGCAATTTCAATATAAAAGTCAGCTTTATCTCCACCAAAATTTTTTATGCAAGTATTTAAACAAATGAATATAACTGAATCAGTGCTCATAATTACGAAAGGAGAGAAGCCTAATTGAATTATTTTTTTGCATATTTTTAGGTCTAATTTATTAAATGTTAGTTTTATATTTGTAATTTTTAATAAAATGAATATAACGAAACAAAAAGAGAAAAATTGAGAAATTAAAGTTGCAAGAGCAGCGCCATTAACTCCTAAATTGCAAACATAGATAAAGATAGGGTCTAAGATTATATTTAAAATACATCCTAATAGAGTAACGCTCATACCAAGATTAGATTTTCCTTGAGCTATTATAAATTGTGTTAAACCTAAAGTAATAATTTGAAAAAAAGTTCCACTTAAGTAAATTTTTAAATAAGAATGGGCATATGAAATGCTGTTTTCACTTGCACCAAATAGATACAATAAGGATTTGCTCAACGGATAAAAAATTAAAACTACAATAATAGATAAAATTGTAAGCATTAAAAAAGCAGTAAATAGAATTTTTTGGGCATTAATTTTATTTCTTTCCCCAAGAGACATAGAAAATAATGGTGCACCACCGAATCCAACCAAATAAGCGAATGAAGAGATGAATACTGTAATTGGTGCACATACTCCAACACCTATTAGCGCAATTTCTCCAGTGTTAGGCATATTGCCAATGAAAATCCTGTCTACAATGTTATATAAAACATTAACTAATTGAGCAATCATAGAAGGAATGGCTAGATGTAAAATTGAATTAAATGTTTTAGTATTTCCTAAATTAATTGATTTCATACAAGACACAAGTATAACATATTTTAAAAAAGTGAACAAAAAAACTGCAGCATTGCTGCAGTAATTTTTATATGGCAAAGAAGAGTTGTTTTGATACAAAATGCACACCCATATCAAGAATTGCACACCATTTGACTTATTTTGCACACCCCTAATAAGTGGATGTTTTAAATATCAAATCACATATATTATTTAATATTAGAATTAATTGCTTTCAGTAATAATATCTGGAAAATTTGTTGGTGTTCTATCAAAACGGAAATATTCGTATGAAGAAAAATCATTCCAAAATACCATCCCGTTTGATATTTCCAAAATATATTCTTGACCTTCAAATGTGATGTACTTAACTTTTCTATACCAACCACCATCAACCGGTTCATAATTATGCATTTTAACTAACGGCTCATTTTCCAAAAAATGAAGATTATAATTTATATCTTCTATTTTTTCACTATACCTTATCATTGGAGCATTATTAGGATCATTAGGATCAACACCAATATAACCATCTTCTATCTCAATTGCTTTTAATGTGGTTTCATTTAATAAGCTCACCCAATTAAATATGTCAACAAAATAATAGTAATATTTATCAGCATGAAACGGATCTGTTGAAAACTGTAGTATAGCTTCGCCAGTAGGCATTACAAAAGAATATTCCCAAATATATCCGTCATCGGTTTCTATACTAGTTTGTTTTGAATGAAACTCACCATTTACATACATCATCAAATCAACATCCATTATTGGGTAAGAATGTAGTTTGATAATTGTGCCTGGAGCAAAATAACTATATTGTTCTTCAGGCTTATCATAAATAAAATTATTACTATCTATAATATTTAATTTAAAAGTTCCTGTTGGTTGTATTTGTTCCCCACCAAAGGATGTAATTGCGTATGGTAATCCAGTTGACAACCAATAACTTTTATTATTTATTTGAACATAGTTATTCCTGATTTCTAATTCATATGAGGTTTTATTTTTTAGATTGAATGTGACAATATACCCTTGCCCTCCATCAATATCGTTTGTTTTCTCTCGTATTAAAGCTCGATTAAACCATCCCGAGAACATATTTCCTTCATTGTATATTCTTGCACTTTCGCCATATCTATTCTCCGGGGCAACACCCAGATATATTCTTTGAACATCAATATAATCTAAACTTTCGTCAGTTATTTTTGAACCCCATTCGATTGTTTCACACAACTTCAGTTCATCGCCAACATAACCATTAATCATTGAAGCGACATCTACATCATGATCTAGCATTGTATATTTAATATATCCACTTTCCCATGCTTTATCATAAGTTGGTCTTAATATAGTTCCATCTATTGATAAGCTTGCTTCTACACCAGAAAAGAATTTAATCTCAAAAGTGATTTCATCGTCTTCTTTGTACAGACCATAAGTTTGATTCGGTTCGCATATTTTGTCAATATTTAAAATAATATTATTTAAATCTTTGATATTTAGTTTGTGTTTACCACCATTAGAAAAATCGCATCCAGTTAAAGGAATCATTAATAGTAAAAGTAAGAAGCATAATATTTTCTTTATATTTTTCATTCAAATTTCTTCCTTTTTCATTTCAACTATGTCATCTAATTGACATTCTAAAGCTATACAAATTCTTTCTAATACGTCAGTGTTTACATTTTCGCCTTTGACTAATTTTGTTATAGTAGATCTGCTCAAACCTGTTAGCTTATGTAAATATCCTTTATTTAATCCTTTGTCAATCAGCAATTTCCATAGTCCGTTGTATGATAGTGCCATTTTTACCACCTTTATCTGTTTACAATTATACCACAAAAAATGTGCGTTCGAAATAGTTTTGCATGACTTCTCGTAAATGTCTAAGCAGTATTCGTCATTTACCGATGCTGTGTTTTTTAACCTTGCATTATAATATTGCAAACACTTTCGTTCCGTTGATAAGGTTTTTGTTCCGTAGCAATATACAAAAAGAAAAAGAGCCTCATAAAAATGTCATTTGGCACTTCTACAAGACTCTGAATGTTGCTGGCGGAAAGGATAAATATTCCTATCTGCAATGAAAAAAGGTCTGACACAAATTGTATCAAACCTATGCTTTTCTTATGGTGGATCAAGCAGGACTCGAACCTGCAACAACCCGCTTATGAGGCGGGGACTCTAACCAGTTGAGCTATTGATCCAGCACCTCGACTAAATAAAACTGGTGGCGGCGGGGAGGGTCGAACTCTCGACATACCGGGTATGAGCCGGCTGCTCTACCAACTGAGCTACGCCGCCAAAGAATTAAATAAAATGGTGGAGCTGACGAGGATCGAACTCGCTACCTCCTCCATGCCATGGAGGCGCTCTCCCAGGTGAGCTACAGCCCCATTTCATTCGCACTCAACGTGCTTGTTTATTATATAAAAAATGACTATTTTTTGTCAAGCACTTTCTTTTTCAGAAAAATTTTTTTATACTATCTTACATGAAAAAAGATAAATATATTATTTGTTGTGATTTAGACGATACATTGCTAAGAAGTGATAAAACTATTTCTGATTATACAAAGCAAAAAATAAATGAGATTTGTTTAAATGGAAACTATTTTGTTATGAATAGTGGCCGCCCTTATCAGGGAATGTCTGATTTTATAGAAAGACTTGAATTAAAAGATATGCCTGTTTCTTGCTATAATGGAGCTGCTATTGTTTTTCCAGATATTTCTAATTTAAAAAAATATAACTCCATTGTTTTTTCTATAAAAAAAGATTTGTTTAGGCAACTTTATGTAGATGTGAAAAATTTATTAGATGCATGTATGGCTTCTTCATTAAAAAGAGTATATTTTTTTAATAAAAGTCATTTGCCTTCTTTTATAATTCATATAAATGATTTGGTTGAAGAAAAAAATGGAAATATTGATGATTTTTTAGAAGATGATATTTTAACTGCAACTTTTCAGGTTAAAGAAAAAGATTTAAATGTTTTCAAGAGAAAAATTTTAAAAGATGAATATAAATCATTATCTTTTTTTTCATGGGGAATATATGAAGGAATTGCTACTTTTGAAGTTTCTCTAAATATAGCCACTAAAGGTCATGCTCTTAAGTACTTAGCAAAAATATTTGATATTCCAGAAGAGAACACCATTGCTTTTGGTGATGCTGAAAATGATCTTTCAATGCTTAATGATGCTAATGAAGGAGTTTTTATGTGCAATTCTAAAGATAGTGTTATTCATTTAGGTAAGCATTTTACTTATAAAACATCTGATGAAGATGGAGTTGTTGATTATTTAGAAAAAATGCATCCTGAACTTTGGAAATAAATAGAAAAACATCAGACTTTTATCCGATGTTTTACTTGAAAATACCTAACTTCCAGCACTTTCGTATTTTTTTATTCCGATTTTCCATTCTATTATTGCAATAGATGATAGGATAATTATATAGCTTAATAATATTAGATTAACCTGGAATATATTCATTTCAATTCCGAAGATAAGATTTGTTTTTCCCGAAGGATTTAAAAGACATGCTATAGGGCAAAAAAGAAATAATGAATATGGAATTATATATAGAAGGATTTCTTTGACAATTTTTATATTAAGTATCGAAGGGTATCTTGCCGTATCACAAATGTTGTAAACTGTATTCATAATGTGATTTGATTTTTTTAGCCAAAATGCCGTAAATGATGTTATGCTTTTTAAGTCTAAGAAAAGAAAACAAGATAATAATTCTGCAATAATTAACCCTAAAATATTATTGAATGACCAAATGATATTTTGAGCAGGCGCAAATATTGATAAAAATATAATGCCTAATATAATTTCTCCAAATCCTTCAAGCTGAAAAGTTTCGGCAATTATTTGAAAAAAGGTATTTAATGGTTTGATTAAATATTTATCAAGTTGTCCTAATCTAACCATTTTTTGGCTTAAAGTCCAAAGGTTATCTGTTAAGATATGATCAATTCCTTTAGGAATCAAACAAAGACCATATAAAAAAATTAAATTTTCTATAGTATAGCCATCAATAATATTAACTGATGAAATTGTTAAATATAGTGCGAGAAAGTTTATTGTATTAGTTACAATGAATCCAAATATTCCAATAATTGTATCTGTCTTATAGGTTAATCGAGATTTGATTGACATGCTGATGTAGCGAAAATATAAATGAATGTATCTTTTAAATTCTTTCATATTAACCTCCGATACTAATAACATGCTTGCATGATTTTGAAAATGTAAATTTTGCAATTAAAATCATAATGATCATCCAGATTATTTGCAGTAAAATATTTTTTAAAGCTTGAATTAGTGTAAAGTTTCCCATTAAGATAAGATTTGGAATAGATATAATTCCAGCAAAAGGCAAAAAATTAATAAATGATTGTGCCCATGATGGGAAAAATGCTAGAGGAATAAGAGACCCACTTAAAAATTCAATTATTGAAGCTTTTAGAAGGTATAATCCAAAACTAGCCCCAGTAAAAAATGTTAATTGTGCAATGATAAAATCTAACGTATCATAAATTATTAAAGAAATTATAGCTGAAATAAATCCAAATAATATATTGTACCAATTGAAAGAAAAAAATAGTTTTCCGAAACCGAAGATACTTCCAAGAGTAACAATTTCAATTGTTGAAATAGGAATTACAATTATAAAAAAAGTTCCGAGCATGCTACCGAAAGAATTTGAAAGTAGACGGATACGATAATTTATAGGCTTGATTAATTGCATAGCAATGTTGCCTTCTTTAATATCTTCTGAAACGTTGTCAAAGGAAGATGAACTACCGAATATCAATTGAGTTGTAACTAGTGTAATCAATAAGTAGGTTATCATTTGTGGTAAGGTGAAATTGTTTAACATTCTTTCTCCAAATTCGTTATATTGATAAATGTTTGGATTATCTTGATTATAAATTGCATACCATAAAAAAGATATTAAAATTGTATTTAATAAATTGGTTAATACCCAAGCAAAAAATGACCCTTTATATGCTAACATTGTCATCAATCCAGCTTTTACAAAACTTTTGTATTTGATAAAATTTTTAAAAATTTTTGTTTTCATAAATGGTTTTTACGACATTCGTTAAGTCGTTCTCCTTAATATTTAAATCTTGAATACTTCCACAATCTAAAAGATTTCTCATTAATTCTTTGATTTCTATTTTATCGCCATCAAAAGAGATATTTATTTCTCCTTCTTTATTTTCAATGTTAATATCTGGGTATTTTTCTAAAAGTTTTTCACATTGAAAATTGCTTGATTTTAATGAGATAGTTTTAATATTTCCAAATTTGTTTTTGATTTCATCAATGCTTCCATCAAAAAGAATTTTGCCTTCATCAATGATAATAACACGATGACATAGATTTAAAATGTCCGACATATCATGTGTCGTTAAAATTACAGTAGTGTTATATTTTTTATTTATTTCATTAATGGCTTTAATAATATGATCTTTGACGAGAACATCTAAACCAATAGTTGGCTCATCTAGGAATAAGATGCTGGGATTATGTAATAAAGATGCAGCTAAATCCGCTCTCATTCGCTGCCCGAGAGATAAAGTTCTTACTGGACTTTGAATGAACTTATCGAGTTCTAAAATATTTTTTAAATAATTGAATCGCTCATCATAATCTTTATCACTGATATTATATATATCTTTTAATAATGAGAAAGTTTCTTGCAGAGGAAGATCCCACCATAGTTGCGTTCTTTGACCAAAAACTACACCAATATTTTGTAAAACTTTTTTCCGAGCTTTAGAATCATATGGGTGCATACCATTTATTAAAACTTCACCACTTGTTGGAGTTAATATACCTGTCATCATTTTTATTGTTGTTGATTTTCCAGCGCCATTAGCACCAATATATGCGACCATTTCTCCTTGGTTTATCGTAAATGAAATATTATTTACTGCTGTAAATTTTATTTTTTTATTCGAGAAAAGTGTTTTAATCATGCCTTTTAAACCATTTCCTCGAATAGGTTTATTAAATACTTTTGATAAATTTTTAACTTTTATAATTTCTTGCATATCAAAATAATCCTTCCTGTAATAATAAATTTTAATTATTAAATGCACTATACAATTATTTATTCATTTTCTTTTCCTTCAATAAAATTTTATCAATCTATGGAATATTATTCAATTTATTTTATTGTTGTGTTTTTAATTATAATTATTGAAATAGATTTTTTAGAAATTTTTCAAAAATCTGTTGATTTTTGGAAAAGTGATTAATAGAATATTACTAGCGGAGTAGTGCATTTTAACTTCCAACAACACGGAATAATCCTGGGGTTAAAACCATATAAGAAATTATATGGAACGAGAGCTAGAGGTGTACTATGTTTGAAGATAAAAAAATTGAAGAAATTGAACAGTTTTTTTCGTGTTCTTCTACTTCTGGATTATCAGAAATAGAAGCTGAAAAAAGACTTCTTAAAGATGGACCTAATATTTTGAACTCAGAAAAAAAACAAAATATTATAGTTAAATTTCTTTTGCAATTTAAAGATCCAATGATCTATGTTTTACTTGGTGCAGGAGTAATTTCTTTTTGCTTAAAAGAGTGGGCTGATGGCATAATTATTGTTTCTGTAATTTTGTTAAATGCTATTATAGGAACTATTCAAGAAGCAAAAGCCGAGAAAGCTTTGGAAGCTTTAAAAAAAATGTCTTCCCCTTCTTGTGTTGTAAAAAGAGATGGGAAAATTAAAGAAATTAAAGCAGAGGATTTAGTTGTAGGCGATTTAGTAGTCCTTGAAGAAGGGAGGATAGTTCCTGCTGATTTGCGTTTAGTGGAAACTATTAATATGAAAGTCGATGAGAGCTCATTGACAGGGGAATCGATTCCTGTAGAAAAAAATGCAGATATAATCTTAAATGAAAATTCTGGAATAGGCGATAGAAAAAATATGGCTTTTATGTCCACTCCAGTAAGCTATGGACGTGGTGAAGGAATTGTTGTCAGTACTGGAATGAACACTGAAATAGGCCATATTGCCAAAATGTTAAAAGATGCTAAGGATAATAAAACTCCATTACAGCAAAAACTTGCAAGTCTTTCTAAAATATTAGGAATAGTCTGTGTTTCCGTTTGTGTTTTGATGTATGCTGTCGGTTTATTGTATGCAGTTTTTGGCCCTAATAAACAAGATATAGGAACGGCATCTTTAGACTTATTAATTACTGCAATAAGTGTTGCTGTTGCTGCTATTCCAGAAGGATTGCCAGCTGTTGTAACTATTGTTTTAGCTATAGGAGTTTCTAGAATGGTTAAAGTAAATACAATAGTTAAACATTTACCATCTGTGGAAACATTAGGAGCAGTTACTGTTATTTGCTCCGATAAAACTGGAACATTAACTCAAAACAAAATGACTATTGAGAAAACATATATTAATGGAAAGATAAAAGATGCAAATGAAGTTGATGCAGAAGAAGTAAAATTATTAGCACAAGGTATGATGCTCTGTTCCAATGCTTCGATTAAGGATGAAAGATATGGTGATCCTACTGAATTAGCTTTGCTTGATTATGCAAAAAAATTTGGATGGAATAAAGAAGAAATTGAAGAAAATAAATATCAACGACTTGATGAATTACCTTTTGATTCTGTTCGAAAAATGATGTCGGTATTAAGTCATTATGAAGGAAAGAATATAGTATTTACAAAAGGTGCTTTGGATTCAATTTTAAAACATACAAAAAATATTTATTTAGATGGTAAGGTTAGAAAAATAACTGAAAAAGATATTTCAACAATAAATGAAAACAGCAAAATAATGGCTAAACAAGCTTATAGAGTTTTAGCATTAGCTATTCATGAATCTAATGTTGTCGATGAAGAAAATTTAACTTTTGTTGGAATGGTTGGAATGATTGATCCAGCTAGAGAAGAAGCTAAACCAGCAGTTGAATGTTTACACAAAGCTGGAATAAGAACAATCATGATCACAGGAGATCATAAAGATACTGCTTTGGCGATAGCTAAGAATTTAAATATTGCTACTGATGAAAAACAATGCATGTCAGGTGATGAAATAGATTCTTTATCAATGGAATTGTTAGAAGAAAAAGTTAAAACTACAAATGTTTTTGCTAGAGTGTCTCCAGAAAATAAAGTTAATATTGTTAAAGCTTTACAAAATTCTGGAAATATTGTCGCAATGACTGGCGATGGTGTTAATGATGCGCCTAGTTTAAAAACCGCTGATATAGGTATTGCTATGGGAATAACAGGAACAGATGTTGCAAAAGGAGCAGCGGATATGACTTTAATGGATGATAATTTTGCATCGATAGAAAAAGCGGTTGAAGAAGGAAGAAGTATTTATTCAAATATTAAAAAAGCTATTTTCTTCCTTCTATCCAGTAATTTCGGTGAAGTTATGACTATGTTTTTCGCTGCATGCATTGGATTTCCGAGTCCATTAAGAGCAATACATATTCTTTGGGTAAACCTGATATCGGATTCATTGCCTGCGTTAGCTTTAGGAAGAGATGATAAAGATTCTGATATTATGAATTTAAAACCACGTCCTGTAAATGAAGGATTATTTGCTCATCATGGATTTTCATTTTGTTTCTTCTACGGGTTTATAATTTTTCTCATCACAATGATTGCCTTTTTGATTAATCCTCTCATTGATTTAAATGCTCCAGGTAGTGTGGGATTTACATGGAATAATCTTTTGATTTATTTGCAGAATGATGCTCAACTTGATAAATGTCAAACTTTTGCTTTTACAGTTTTAGGTATGTCACAATTATTTCATATGTTGGGAATGTCAAATGTTAAAAAATCATTTGTTAATGTTTTTAAGGGAAAAAATATCATGTTTCTAATTTCATTTATATTTGGATTAACATTACAAATTTTAGTTACCGAACTTCCTTATGTAACAGATTTTTTCCAAACCACAGCGCTTGAGTGGTATGAATGGTTGTGGTTAATTGCTTTGTCTAGTTTTCCACTTATTGTTCACGAACTTTTAGTTCCTGTATTAAAGAAATCAAAATTGCAATTTTAATAATTAAAAAAAGGTTACCTTCATATTTTAAAATGAGGTAGCCTTTTTGAATGTTAATAATCAAAGAGAAACTAAAAGAGATGACTTCTTCGATTTTGTATTTAATTTAACAGCAAATGAAGAAGCTTTTTATGCTTCGTTAATTGGAATAGCCTTGGCGCAGAATCTCATTATTTCTGAACAAAATGATTTGGGTAATTTTTTTATGTTGATAGCACAAGAATTATTGACTATGTCTGCACATAATCAATTGGTAGAGACAAGAAAACAAAAAAGAGGCCAACAATATCAGCCTCAAGATCATCATTAATTATTTGTTAATTTTATCAGCAACATGATATTCTTCAATAAAATATCTGGGTCTATTTTGTACATTTTCATAGATATTTTTTAAATAAAGAGAATGAATAGAAAATACTAACATTAAAATTGCTGTTGCTAGCAAAACAATCATTAGAATAAGGATAGGTAAATAGTAGAATGAATGAATTCTATCACAATAATAGCAAAGGAGAAAAACAAATGTTCCTAAAAAAGAAAATAATCCAATCCCTATAGATATTTTAAATGGGAAACTTAAAAGATTTGCTGTTGAAGCTGCAAAAGTTTTTGCTGCAACACCCATTAATTTTGAATAATTATACTTAGTTTTACCTGCTTCTCTTTTTTTTCTAGCAAAGAATACATCGCAAGTTTTAAATCCAATATAAGGGACTTGTGAACGTAAAATTCGTGATGCTTCAGGAAGAGAGTTTATGTAATCTACAACTCTTCTTGACATTAAGCGATAGAAACAAACATTTTCTTCAATTACTTTTTTACCAGCAACTTTATTGGTTAATTTATAAAATAATCCTGCAGTTGTTTTTTTCATTGCAGTATCATCGTCACGATTGCTTCTTTTTCCGTTAACTACTTCATAACCTTCTTCATATTTTTTTAACATATCAAAAACAACTTCTGGTGGATCTTGAAAATCACAATCTAAAGGAATTACAACATCACCTTTTGCACTCCTTAATCCTGCTTCAACAGCACATTCTTGTGAATAGTTTCTTGAAAAAGAAATATAGGACAAGCGATCGTTTTTTTGTGCTTCTTCTTTTATGATATCTAATGTTTTATCTTTTGATCCATCATTTATCAAAAGAAATTCATAATGATAATTGTCGTCATCATGAAATAATTCTTCTATTTTTTTGAAAAAAATAGGAAGCATTTCTTCTTCGTTATAAACTGGAACAACAAGTGAGACTAATTTCATAATTACCTCTTTCGTATTAGCTTAAAGCTTTATTTCATTATAAAATGTTTTTAACAAAAATTAAATGTTTATAGTGTAAGTTTATGTCAATAATATGAACTTGCTCTTTGTATAATTAAAAAATAAATATGATATACTAAAATGATTAGGAGAAGACTATGGAATCAATGGATAATTTTAATAATGATAAGCTTATAGAAGAAAAATTTGAAAATATGAAAAAACATTATAAACATAATACAAAAATATTATGTTTAGGAATTTCAATTGCAAGCCTATGTGTTGGTTTAATAGGGGGAATTTTGATACATGATTTCATGGAGGGAGATACTTATAATTTTTCTGGAAAATATAAGCAATGTTATGAAATTTTAGATAAATATTGGCTTTTTGGAAAAACAGAAGAAGAAATAACAAAAGCTACAAATGAATTGATGTATTCAGGGCGGACATCAACAGATGCATATACATTTATTACTGAAAATCAGGAAGATCAAGGATTGAGTCTTAGCAATGTTGGATTCGGAATAAAAATGATATATTGTCCAAAAGGAATATTATTAGAAGAAGTTTATTCTAATGGAGTTATGGCTAAACTTGGCGCTCAAAAAGATGATATTATTACTAATATTTCTTATGAAGGAAAAACTTATTCATTATCTAATCAAAAGTTTTCTGAAATTTCAGCAATTCTTTCAGAATCTAAAAAATCAAATTCCGTTGATTTTAAATTGTTGAGAAATGGACAAAGTTTTGAAATAAATAATGCAACAGCGGATGAATTTTCTCAAGATGCTGGAAGTAAAATTTCTAAGTATTCTAATGATAAAGTTTTAACTATTAAATTGAATACTTTTTTAGCTGATTCAAGTACATTGAATGAGGAAAAAAATTCAGCTTATTCAATAGTATCGGACCTTTTGAAAGAACAAGATTTAACTAAGTTAGAAACATTGGTTTTAGATTTAAGAAATAATACTGGTGGTTTACTATCACAAGCAACAGATATTGCAAATTTGTTTTCTCCTAAAAATAAATATACTGTTATTCAAAAAGATAAAAATGATAACATTATTGGAATAAATAAACAAAAAGATGAGCCTTTATATGGAAATTTGAAAATAAAAATTTTACAAAATGGATATTCAGCTTCCGCAAGTGAAGCTTTAACTTTAGCATTAAAGCAAAATTGTAATGCGCAAATATATGGATTTAAATCTTATGGAAAAGGTATTGCACAAAGCTTTTATACATTTAAAGACAATAGTGTTATGAGATTTACCATATCTAGGGTTTTTGGACCAGATGGAAAAACCTGCATTCATAATGTAGGAATTTATCCAGATTTTGATTCAAAAGATTATGGCTTTAAAGAATATCCGTATGATTATAGTGGTTATGCATTTACTAATGAGAATTATCAAAATTATTTAAAGAATATTGGCTCATGCTTAAATTATTTGAATTATGATATTTCTTCTGATCCTACAAATGATGAAATATTAAGCACTATAAATCAATTTCAGCAAGACTACGGATATGAAGTTGAAGAAATATATTCCGATGAAACTTCTAAAGAATTGATTTATGAAGTGTACAAAAAATCTGTTGCTCAAGAAGATTCTGAGTTAAAAATAGTTGTAGAAGGTAATTGATATGAATTATATTCCTTTTAAAATTGAATCGAAGTTTTCTCCAACTGGAGATCAACCACGTGCAATAAAACAACTATGTGAAGGATTAAAAAGCGATAAGAGAGTTCAAGTTCTTTTAGGTGCCACAGGAACTGGAAAAACTTTTACTATGGCCAATATTATTCAGGAAGTCCAAAGACCAGCTTTAATATTAGTTCATAATAAGACTTTAGCAAGCCAACTTTATGCAGAGTTTAAGGAATTGTTTCCTAATAATCGTGTTGAATATTTTGTCTCTAACTTTGATTTTTATCAACCTGAGGCATATATTCCTAAAACTGATACGTATATCGATAAAGAAGTTGTAATGAATGAAGAAATTGAAATGATGCGTTCTTCTGCGATTAATTCAGTTTTAGAAAGAAGAGATACAATTATTGTTGCTTCAGTTGCTGCTATATATGGTTTGACTGATCCGGATGAATACAAGAATTTAGTTTTTTCTTTAAGAGTAGGTGAACCATTTAAAAGAAAAGATATTCAAAATTTATTGATTAATGCAATTTATGAAAGAAATAATTTGGATAGAAAGCCCGGTACTTTTGCTTTAAGTGGGGATATGTTAGAAATTCGGCCTTCTTCTACTGATAAATATATTGTTCAAGTAGATGGAGAAGATGGAATTATTAATGAGATTGATTTAGTAGATATTACAACAGGGAAAATTCTTCATACTTTGGAATCTTTTCCTATATATCCTGCTTATGAACATGCTTCTAGTTTTGATAGAGTAAAACATGCTTGTCATACAATTCGGCAAGAATTATCGGAAAGATTAAATTATTTTCATAATGAAGGTAAATATTTGGAAGAAGAAAGATTGCAAATGCGGACTTTACACGATTTAGAATCATTAGAAGAATTTGGTATTTGTCCTGGTATTGAAAATTATTCTCGACATATTGATGGAAGAAAAGAAGGAGAGACTCCTTTTACTCTTTTTGATTATTTTCCTGATGATTTTATATTATTTGTCGATGAATCTCATGTTACTCTTCCACAGATTAGAGGAATGTATAATGGGGATAGAGCTCGTAAATTAAATTTGGTTGAATATGGATTCCGTTTGCCTTCTGCATTAGATAATAGACCTTTAAGATTTGAAGAATTTGAAAGTAAATTTCATAATTTGATTTGTACTTCAGCGACTCCAGGAGATTATGAATCTAATTTAGCAGGTGAATTTGTTGAACAAATTATTCGTCCTACAGGTTTAATAGACCCAGAAATTGAAGTTCGACCAAGTAAAATTAATCCAGTATATGATCTTCTTAATGAAATAAAAGAGAGAATAGCAAAAGATGAAAGAGTTTTGGTAGTTGCATTGACGATTAATGATGCAAAAAATCTTACGGATTTCTATAAAAGTCAGGGAATAAAAGTTGAACATTTACAACATGAAATTAAAACATTAGAAAGAACAGAGCTTATTTATAAATTGCGTAAGGGAATAATTCAAGTTTTAGTTGGTATTAATCTTTTAAGAGAAGGATTAGATATTCCAGAAGTTTCACTAATTGCAATTCTTTCGGCAGATAGCGAAGGATTTTTGCGTTCTACAAGATCTCTTATTCAAATTATAGGTAGAGCAGCTAGAAATGATCACGGAAAAGTTATTATGTATGCTGATAAAATTACCGATTCTATGAATGAAGCGATAACTGAGACAAATAGACGTAGAAAAGTTCAAATGGAATATAATAAAGAGCATAATATTGTTCCGAAAACTATTATCAAGGCTATTTCTGAGCCATTAAAATTTATGGATAAAACTTCGAAAAAGAAAAATGCTGGAAAGTTGACTCGTGGAGAAATAGAAAAAGAAATAAAATCTTTAGAGAAAGAAATGCGACAAGCTGCTAAAGATTTGGACTTTGAAAAAGCAGCAGAAATACGTGATGCTATCATTGAAATGAAAGCTCAATTATAAAAAGCAATATTACGACAAAGTTTTATTGCTTTTTTTACACTTTTTAAATATTGAAAAAATTAATAATTTATTTTGCTTTTAGTATTTATAAATATAGTTTATAATTATGACATTAAAGATATATTTGTTATGAGGTAAAATTTTGAAAAACGATTATAAAATAAAAGATTTGATAAAAGAAACGTTATCAACTATAAAAGAATCTAATTATCGCATATGGTATATTTCTTTTGGAGTATTTTCTATTATTGGAATTGTTACCATGGCACTTTCTTTTTACTATACACTCGCTTATATTACTCCTTTGCTTTTCACTTTGCTGTGTTTTGCAATTGCTCCAGTTATGGAAGTTTATGCTTCAAAGAGTTTGAAAGAAAATGTTCATTATTCTTTAAAAACTTCAGCGTCAGCAACTAGTTATGGATATTATCATTTAATATTTTCATATTTAAAAGCATATTTATTTGGAACAATTTTAGCTGGATTTGTCTGGGGAATAGTTGTTTCCGTAGCAACTATATACGATCCAAATATTTATGATGAACTATTAAATATATTTTCGATGATTATCTATGGTCAAAATCTTCCTTCAGGATTGATTTTAGAAATTTCAAGTTTGGCTTTTGGATTATTAAGAACTTATAATTTTTTAATTATAATTTTTGTCTATGCAGGATTTTTATTATCTAATAGAAAAAATGAATTGAGCAATGCATTTTCTTCTGCTTACTTAAATGATGATTCTCGCTTTTTTCTTTTTAATCCTTTAAGAAAAAATATTTTTAATCTTATTTATAGAAATTTTAAACGTGATTATAATAAAAAGACTTTTTGGTCTAAAATTATAGGAATGTTTTTATTTACAGGTGGCACTATTGGAGGAACATTTATAGGTTTTGCAATACATGGAGCTATATCGACTAGTGATCCATTCTATTTTGGATTAGGCTTAGGATTTATTCTTTATGCTTTATGGTATGGCGTTGAAAGAACAGTAGATGCAAATTATATTTATGATAATATAAGTTATATTACTTCAAGAATTCCAAATTTATTAGCTAATCAATTAGCAAGTGTTAAAGCTATATATAAATTAGGATTTCCAAATGGAAGATTTGATTCTAATTCATTCCCTATGAATGCACCACAAAATGTTAAAACTAGATTTACTGAAGAGACATTAAAAAAATATTTCTTTTTACATTATTCTGAAAAAATTATTGATGTCAGTGAAAATGTTGAATTTACTGAATATGCACCAAAAATGGATTCTGAAGAAGAAAATAAATCTAAAGATAATTTTGCAGGCGCTTTTGGATTGGATGATTTTTTATCTGATTCAGATAAGAAGAATTAAAAATTAAAGAAAAAAGTGATGTAAATGAATAAAATTAAAGAATTTTTTGGAAAGTTTATTAAAGATAAAAAAGATATTTATACAATTCCAAATATTTTAGTATATTTTCGCTTTCTTTTAGTTATTGTCTTTATTGTTATTTACTTTTTACCTATTAGTGTTGAGGATATTTTAATAAATCACTATATTTGTGCAGGTATTGTCCTTCTTGCAGGTTTTACAGATTTTTTAGATGGACAAATTGCTAGAAGATTTAATATGGTTACAGAATTAGGAAAAGCTATAGATCCTTTAGCAGATAAATTAATGCAGTTTGCCATAGCTTTGTGCCTTTTAATTACTTATTTTCATATTTGGACTTTTATTTTAATGCTAACTATTTTTGTTATAAAAGAAATAACTTTATTAATATTTGATATTGTGCTTTTTAAAAAAGAAAAAAAACTTGATGGCGCAAAATTTTTTGGCAAGGTTTCAACATTTGTTTTTTATGTTGCAATGGGATTTTTATTACTTTTACCTTCAACCGTAAGTTTCTGGAGTACTGCTGTTTATATTGTAACAAGTGTATCATCTTTTTTCTTATTATTATCCTATATATTATATTTTCCTGTATTGATAAAATTATATAGAAGCTGAATCTAGTATATTTATACTATAAAACTACCTAACTTTGGTGTTTTCATCTACAAATGGGTAGTTAAGAATTAAAAAAGAGATTCTTCTAAAGTAGACAAAAAAATATAAAATATTTATATTACATATAGATATAAAGAATATAAAAGTCTTCTTTAGAAGAATTTTTCTTTTGGAAAAATATGATGACCATAATAAATAATATTTTGATGCAAGAATAATTACTAAATTTATTTAATTTTAAAATTGTATGGCAAAAGATTTTAATATTAATAATTTGTTAAAAACAGGAATTGATATTAAAAATATTTTTTATTGCTTTTTGTTAATAGAAATAATAAAATAAAATTGAAATTAAGAAAGGGCTTACAGGATGATTAATTTTTATGTACTAATAACAATAATACTTACAACATTATCAAATTTTTCTTATAACTTTCCTAAAGTAAAAAATGCTCAAAATACTTCTATGGTGAGTAATGCATCTATTTTAAATTCTAAAGTCAAATCTCTTTTTAAGTCATTGAATTCTGGAGGTGTTGACGATTTATTTATAGATAATTATTACGAAGGTGTGTACTTTTCTAACTTAAAGGAAAATATTGGAAACAATAGTCATGGCAGCTGTTCTTATGTTGCACTTGCTATGTTAATCTCTTTTTATGACTCTTATTGGAATGATTTATTTATTCCGGAAGAATATGATGTTGAACCAATAAGTTCTTTCATTACTTATCCATCTGCTGATTTCTCTTTTCCATCTTTTTATGCTGAATCTCCTGGAATTTTATTTGAGCCTTCAAATGAAGTTAACTCGCTTTCATTAAATGAATATTTACTTTATGTATCTACGCATTCGGATATTTATTTTCAATCTAAATTAATTTCTTTAAGTCAATCTTATTTTGGAAAAGAAAAATTTGAAAATAACTCTAATCCATTTGGAATGACTTTTGGAGAAATGTTAAACTTTTTGAATTATTATTTATATGATTATAGAAAATTTAATACAGCGCAAGTTACGATAAATTCATGTAATGATGCTTCTTCTGTTCGTTTTTATACCATCAATAAGATTAAGGAAGGTATTCCTGTTATTTTAAGATCTGAATCTTCTTCTTTAGGTGGCCATGCGTTTATAGCTTATGATTATGATGCACTAACTGATGAAATTTATGTCCATACTGGTTGGAGGGATGATAATTCTAATAAAACTTTATCCCATGTATCTTTATCATCAACAGGTTTTATTAAGCTTACTGATGCTATATCTTTAGATGTAATGTCACCATCATCATTTTCATATAATTATCATTCTAAATCTGGTGAAAATTGTTCAGCACAAAATTTTATTTTCCCTCAAGATATAGAAATAATTTCTGGAAACTATAGGGATGAACTTCCTACTTTTAAATGGAAATCAGTTTACAAAGAAAAGTGGGTAAAAAAATATAAACCTTATTTTAATTTTTCCATTCTTAGTTCATCATCATATCAAATATTTAAAATAAAAGGATTGGATTCTAAAAGAGTAACAATGACGGAAAAACAATGGAATTCTACTTTATATAGCAATTCGAGTGATTACTATGCTTATGTAGAATTAACTTCCTCATTAGATTCTTATTTTGATGATTATTATGCAAAAAAATCTTTTGTAAAGCCATTAGAGTATAGTAAATTACCACAAATAAAACCAAATGAATATGGTTTTGCTGATGCTTATGCTATCGATGATGAAACTAAAAATAATTTTATTAAGCACACAGCAAGTCATGATTTTAAATTTGAAACCAGAAGATTTAGAACAGGTTATATTCATAATGAATACATTGTTATGTCTCCGATTAGAGATGGTTTTAATGAAGCGTTTATTGAATATAGATTCAGTAATGCTGTTACAAGAATTGATGTTGAGTTAGCACACTGGAGATCATCTTCTAATGAATGGTTGACAAGTGCAACAGGTGAAGCAACAGTTCAATATTATTGGGAAAACAAATGGGTTGATAAGCTCGATTTACTATCATCAAAAACAGCTTTGCCTGTTGATAGAAACTCTCATACATTTTATAAACTAGAATTTGATAATCCAGTATATAGAGTTAGATTTTATGCAAAGTCATTTAGTACAAATACAAATGATAATAATAGAGGTAGAATTTGTATAGGAAACATGGCCTTCTATCAATCAGAATATAATTTACCTTTATCTGGTAGTGAATTAGATTATGAACCTGATAGTTGGAATAAAACGATAATTTCACAAGATAAAAATTCCACAACTTATTTGAAAAATAAAACGAACTGTTATTTATATGCGATAAATGCGCAGAAGAATCCGATAAAAAATTCTCTTGAAGTTATGAATCCTGGAGCAGTAGGTGGATACGCTTTAGATAATAGAAATTTTGTGGGTGAACTTGAAATTCTATCTTATATTAAAGAAGATGCAAAAGAATTAGGCTTTGTTTTTGAAAGTATTGATGAAGATAAGGCTTGTCCTGAAGGATGCTATAAAGTTGCTTTTGTAATAGATAATCAAGGTCAATTTTATGATTACCATTTTTATAGACAAAATTCGGATGGAACTTGGTCACATAAACCTGGTAATACTAATGTAACAAAATATGATAGCAGTGGAAAAATAATAATGGATCCTAGAAAAGCAAATAGATATGCTGCATATGATATAAATTATAATTTGTTTGTTGGATTTTACATAGTAAAACCTCTAAATATTTATTATTCATAGGAGGGTATAATGAAACATAAAGCCATTATTTTTACTCTTTCTTGTTTAATACTAGGACTATGTAGTTGCAAATCTACACCTGTACCTAAGGAAATTGATATTAATAATAGACCTAAAGGATATTTTTTAGATTATTGGATTAAAGAAAAAATAGATATTGCAACAATAGATAAATCGCTGATTTATGAAATTAGATTTTCTGGCGTTATATCTATTTTGGATTCTAGATATGAGTTTATAATAGAACAAGGAAAAAAGAAATTACCTAAAAAGTCTGTGCAATACTATTGCTACTGTTCAAGTACAAAAGAAATAATGGTAGAATCAGTAGTAATTACTGATCCATCTATTACAGTATATGGATTATCAATGAACTCAAGCGAAAATTTTGTTAATAAAACACTAATAGATATGGGATTTACTTATCATGAATATTATGGAAGAAATCCATCATATATAAAAGATAGATTTAATTTCACAATTAATGATACAGTGATGCATTTTAATTTTTATTCAGGGGATAATTAATTTTTAGGATTTTTAAAATTATTTTTCAAAATAGGTTTTGCTCGGAAATAGGTAGGTCATAAAGTCGCTTTGTAATAGACGATATAAATTATAATTTGTTAAAGTAAAATAACTGGATATTTATTATTCATAGGAGGATATAATGAAACATAAAGCTATTATTTTTACCCTTTCTTGTTTAATATTAGGATTAAGTAGTTGTAAAATTGATATTAATAATAGACCTAAAGGATATTATTTAAATTATTGGCTTAAAGATGAAGTAGATATTACAACTCTAGATCAATCATTGATTTATGAAATTCGATATGGGGGAACCGTAGTATTTTTAGATTCTAATTATGAATTTATAATAGAACAAGAAGAAAAGAAACTGCCAGAAAATTATGTATTATACTATACAAATTTAGAACAAACAAAAGTTAGAGGTATAGAGATTAAGGATCCATCTATTTCATTATATGGATTATCAATGAACTCAGATAAAGAAGATATTGATAAAACACTTACAAATATGGGATTTTCTTACTATCAAGGAGTTATTGGTTCTTTTCCAACATATATTAAAGATAACTTTGAAATTAGCATTGATAAATATAATATGATATTATTTGTTAATTTATAAAAATTCATTTCATAATTTTTAAGATGATAACAATATTTTGTTGAAAAGATTTTTCTCTGAGTTAAAAAGTATTAATTAATATCATAAGAATAGTTATATAGTTATTGGAAATATATAAATTAATAATTATATGTTCAAGCCTTTTAATCTCTGATAATTTATTATAATAAAATTAATAACATATATAATTAAAAACTACTATTTTGAAATTTAAAACAAAGACTAGTATTTTAAACACCTTAAAAAAATGTTATTATTAATTAGTAAAAAGAGGACAATTCATTATGCAAAAAAAGATAATTTTAACTGGTGACAGACCAACTGGCAAATTGCACATAGGACATTATGTAGGTTCATTAAGAAGAAGAGTTGAACTTCAAAATTCAGGCGAATTTGATGATATATTAATTATGATAGCAGATGCGCAAGCATTAACTGATAATTATGATAATCCAGATAAAGTACGTGATAATATTATTCATGTCGCTTTGGATTATTTATCAGCAGGACTGGATCCTAAAAAAGCTCATATATTTATTCAATCACAAGTTCCGGAATTGACCGAATTAACTTTTTATTATGCTAATTTAGTGACTCTTTCTACTTTAGAAAGAAATCCTACTATAAAATCAGAAATAAAAATGCGTCAATTTGGCGAATCAATACCAGTTGGATTTTTAACATATCCAATTAGTCAAACAGCTGATATAACGGCTTTTAAGGCTAATATTGTTCCTGCTGGGGAAGATCAATCTCCAATGATTGAACAAGCTAGAGAAATTGTAAGAAAATTTAATTCGATTTATGGCGATACATTAGTTGAGCCAAAGATATTATTGCCAGAAAATAAGAATTGTTTGCGTTTGCCTGGAACTGATGGAAAGGCAAAAATGTCAAAATCTTTGAATAATTGTATTTATCTTTCAGATACTGCTGAAGAAGTTAGCAAAAAAGTTATGTCAATGTTTACTGATCCAAATCACCTTAAAGTATCTGATCCAGGTGAAACAGAAGGAAATCCAGTTTTTATATATTTGGAAGCTTTTGCTAATGACGAACACTTTAAAAAATTTTGGCCTGAATATGAGAATTTAGAAGCGTTGGAGTCTCATTATCGTCGAGGTGGATTAGGTGATGTTAAAGTTAAAAGATTCTTAGTAAATGTTTTAAATGATACATTAGAACCAATTCGTGAAAGAAGAAAAGAATTAGAAAAGGACATTCCAGCTATTTATGATATTTTAAAAGAAGGTTCAATTTATGCTCAAAAAATAGCAGCTAGGACTCTTTCAGAAGTAAAGAAAGCAATGAGGATAAATTATTTTGATGATGATTCATTGATCAGAAATCATCAAGAAAAATTTGGAAAATAGTTTTTATAATTTATGCCCATATATAGAAATTTAAAAAGTATAAATCTATATGTGGGTATTTTTAATTGTCTTTTTTTATAAATTTGATATCTAATATTTTGTTTTTTAAAAGAAGTATTTTCCTCTATTTTCTATTTTTTCTAAAAAGTAGATAGTTACAGCTTCCCAAACAAAAACCCAAGAAGATATATCGAGAACTTCGGATAAAATATCAACCCATACTTGATTATTAGAGGTAATGGTAAATATATTGCCTTTTAATAAAATAATATTTAATAACATCAAAATAATGCCGATTAATAAAAATATAATCGAAATAACATTTTTTCTTTTAACGGAAAGATTGCTTTTGATAAAGTTAAATTTAATGCTACCAATTAAAATGTCTTTTAATATATTTTCATTATAACCTTCAAGATCATTTGCTGCTACCATAATTATAATTTTGTATTTTTTAGGAAAACAAGTTATCAAAGATAATATTTTTTCAAAAAAATCTGAATTAATTGAAGGCTTTTTTCCATAAGAAAAATCTAATATTTTTGATATTTTATCAACATTGATATTTAAATTTATTATTTTATTTTCTTCATCAACATCAAAATATTCCTTTATAAGATTTAATTGAAAAGAAGGTATTTTTTCTTTATAGAATTCTAAATCGCTATCGACTTTTATATTATCTTTTATATTTTTGTTCATTTTAACATCCTTTTCTTTATAGGTTAAATATACTTATTTTTACTATATATTTCAATATTTATATTTTCGAATATCTTTAAAATAAATAAAAAAATGGCAAAAATAAAATTGCATTTTTTTAAAAAAACTATTTACAAATTGATATTTTTTTTGTAGAATTACCCAGGACTAAAAAATATGAAAAAATTAAGATTTGATTTTAAGAGAAAAGAAAAGCGTATAAAAAAGGCAAAACTTTCTCTCTTACTCTCTTTATCTTTTGATTTTATTATTTAGGATCTCATTAGAGGTCCTATTTTTTTAGCCTAGAAAGAAAAGGTGGAAAAATGAAAAAAGAAGAAACTCGAACTCCTCATTCCAATGGTATGATTCTTGAAGTAGATGAAGTACCAAGTAAAAAAAGCCAATGGATAGTTTTGGCTATACAACACATTCTTGCAATGTTTGTTGCATGTATAACTGTTCCGTTGTTAGTTTATAAAGGATATGTTACAAGCACTGGTCAAAATTTAGCACTAGTTATGATTGCTCCAACAATTATCAGCGCTGGTGTAGGTACTATTTTTTATTTAATCATGACAAAAATGAAATCTCCAGTCTTTCTTGCTTCTTCTTTTGCTTATATTGCTCCGATGTCAGCTGCCATTGGAATTGGTGCAGAACAAGTTATTAATGAAGCAGGTGAAGTAATTGGTTTAATGCCTAATTTATGGTTATTACCTATAGGAATGGCAATGGTTGGTGTTATTTATTGTTTAGTAGCATTGCTAATCAAGCTATTTGGAACAAATTGGTTAAATAAACTTCTTCCTCCAATTGTTGTTGGACCAGTTATTATGGTCATTGGTTTAAGTTTAGCAACAAGTGCTGTTTCTAATCTTACTGGTGGTTCTCTTGGCAGTGCAAATTCAACATATAATCTTTTAAAAATATTATGCGGTATAGTTGCAATGATTGTTACTGCACTTTGTGCATATTATGGTAAAAAAACATTATCTTTGATTCCTTTTGTTATCGGAATGCTATCTGGTTACGCGCTTGCCGCAATTTTAACAGGTATTGGTTATTACGGTTGTCAAAATGAATATTTTAAAATAATTGACTTTTCACCAATGATAGATAACTATAAGAATTTAAGTATAAAATCTTTCTTTGATATTCCTTCATTCTTATTCTTAATGAACGATTCAAGTGTTCCATTAAAAGCAAATCATATATTAAGTGCTTCATTATTATTTATTCCTGTTAGCTTAGTTACAATTTGTGAACATATAGGTGATCATAAAAATTTATCAGGTATTCTTAAAAGAGATTTGTTAGAAGATCCAGGATTATCTAAAACTTTGATCGGTGATGGTGTTGCAACTTCTTTATCAGGTATTTTATGCGGAGCAGCAAATACAACTTATGGTGAAAATGTTGCCGTAGTTGGAGTTACAAAAATTGCTTCTACTAAAGTCATTTTTTTAGCAGCATTAATGGCTATTGTAATTGGTTTCTTCCAACCTTTAATGACATTTACAATGACAATTCCGGCCTGTGTTACAGGTGGTGTATCTTTAATTCTTTATGGATTTATCGCTTCAAGTGGCGTAAAAATGCTTATCAATGAAAAGATTGATATGGGAAATACCAAAAATATATTTGTTGCCGCTGTTATTCTTGTTTCTGGAATAGGTGGTTTAGCTTTAGGATTTGGAGATCCATCTAATCCAATGATAAATATTACTTCTGTTGCAGTAAGTATGATTTTCGGAATTATATTGAATGTTATACTTAAAGATAAAAAGAAAGCAATTGAAAAATAGACTAAAACACTAAAAGAGTACTAAATGTGAATTTAGTACTTTTTTTGTGAAATATTTTTATGTTATATTAAAGCTAGCCAAGGAGGATAAATTATGGCAAAGAAAAAAACAAAAGGCGTTAGCTTGGTAGGTCTGATATTTGCTATAGTAGTTTTAGCCGCTACGATAATATCAGGTGTCAGTTTTTGCTTAGACTTATTTAAAATTGATGTCAATATCAAGCAATTAGAGACCATCATCAAAATTCAAGATTTAGGTTTTGATAGAGGCGAAGAAATTTTCTTCTTAGTTTCTTGGATTATTGGTCTTGTTGGATTATTTGTTGCATTAGTTGGCGAAGCAGGAAAGGTCTTTAAGAAAAATGTAAATTATATTATTATAATTGGATCTTTAATCGCTTTAGTCGGTGGTGTCCTTGAAATAATTGCCGGATACAATTATGTAAAGTTCTTAAATGATACATTTAATAATCCTATTTATGTTCCAACCATTACAGTAGAAATTGGCGTATGGTTAAGTTCTATTGCTGGTATTGGTGGTGGCTTATTTGGTTTATTAAGTTGCACAAAGATTTGTCGTTAATTTATTTAAAATAAAACCTCGGAATCTTCCGAGGTTTTTATTTGTCTTTTTCTTTGTCTTCTGGTTTCATCTTGGCTCTTGGAAAAGAATTATCATAAGTTTTTTTCATATAGGCATAAGAAACGTGAGTATAAATTTGCGTAGTACCAATTGAACTATGCCCCATTAATTCCTGAATTGTTCTTAAATCTGCGCCTTCATTTAGTAGAGTAGTGGCAAAAGTATGACGAAGTTTATGAGGATGTAATTTATAAAACTCGCCTGTCTTTTTTTCGATATTGTTTAGGATATATTCAATTCCTCTAGGTGTCAATTTATTACCATTTTTATTTAAAAATAAATAATTGTTTGAACTATTTGTTTTGGTTATTATTTCATAGCGAGTAGTATTTAAATAATTATTTAAGACTTTCTGGCAACTAATAGTAAAAGGAACAATTCTTTCTTTTTTTCCTTTACCAAATACTCTAACAAAACGTTGCTTTAAATCAATATTTTGCAAAGTTAAATTGCAAAGTTCAGATACACGGAGTCCTGAAGAATAGAATAGTTCAATTATTGCTTGATCTCTTATAGCATAAAAATCATTGCGCTTTGCATTTGTTTTTAAAAGTTCATCTATTTCATTGTCTTTTAAAAAATCTGGAAGTTTACGTGTTATTTTAGGTTTCAAAATTAATTCGAAAGGATTTTTATCGGCGTAGTTATGGGTTACAAGAAAATTATAAAATTGAGTTAATCCACTAGTTATTCTTCTTATACTAGTTTTTTTATAATTTTTCATTGTTAAATCAAGCATAAATGTTCTTACTAATGGTACTGTTACTTCATAGTATTGTATTTTACTTTGCTTTAAAAAATTAAAGAAAATATTAACATCTTCATAATAAGCTTTAGCTGTTAAATTTGAATATTTTCTTTCATACAAAAGATAATCAATAAAATCACGTAATTCTTTTAAATCTTGTTCGCTATAAATTACCAAGTCATTTTCCATTTTTTTATTTCTTCAATACTTCGAGTATAACAATCTATTTTTGAAAGACCTACTCTATCTTGCAATATTCCATAGGTTGCATTCATAGGTTGAAAGGATTTTGGAGAAGACATAATTAGGTAATTAACTAAGCTTCCAAGTATTGTTGTTAAAGGAATATTCTCAAATTTTAAATTTTCGAGCTTTCTCCATAGATAAATGGCGGAAAGCAAACCTGTTGCAGCGCTTTCAACATATCCTTCAACGCCACTTAATTGTCCACCAATAAAGATATTTCCATTTCTCTTTAATGATAAATCACGATTTATAACTTTTGGTGCGCAAATATAAGAGTTTCTATGCATTAGTCCGAATCTAGCAAATTTAGCATTTTCTAATCCTGGAATTAATGAAAAAACTTCTTTTTGGGCTTTATAAGTCAAATTGGTTTGAAATCCAACAAGGCCATACAGAGATTTAGCAGCATCATCTTGTCTAAGTTGGACGATAGCAGCTGGTTTAAAAGGAAGGCCTTGAGTTAGTCCTGCTATTTTTAATGGTCCGTATTTAAGAGTATTTTTTTCTCTTTTTGCCATTACTTCAATTGGTAAACAACCTTCAAAATGGTCAAAATCATGTAGTTCAGCTCTTTCAGCATTTATTAGTGCATTGTAAAATTTATCATATTGTTCTTCAGTCATTGCTGAATTTAAGTACTTTCCTTCGCCTTTATCATATCTTGATTTTAAAAATAATTTATCCATATTTAAAGAAGAAGCAAAAATTAAAGGAGCTGCTGCATCATAAAAAGAAAGCATATCAGAGCCAAGATAATTTGTTAAACTATTTGATAATTCATTTGTTGTTAATGGACCAGTGCAAATTATTGTAGGGATGTTATCGTCAATATCAGTATATTCTTGATTGATAAAAGTTGCATTGGGAAGATTTTTTAATGTGTCTGTTATGTATTTGGAAAATTTATTTCTATCAACAGCCAAATCTTGACCTGAAGGAATTTGTGAATATTTGGCAGCTTTAATAATTAGAGAATCTAACTCTTCAATTTCTTGTTTTAAAAGACCACATGCATTTTCCAAACTAGTTGATTTAAGCGAGTTTGAGCAAACTAATTCTCCGTAGTTTTGGTCATGCTGGGCTGAATTTGGATTAGTAATTTTGTTTTCATAAACTTCAATTTCAAATCCTTTTTTACTAAGAAAATATATTGCTTCTGATCCAGCTAATCCGGAACCAATTACTCTAACCTTTTTCAATTTATTCTTTTTCTCCATTTTTAGTTGTGTTTTTTTGTTCTTCATCTTTAACAGCAACTATTTTTTCAGTGTATTTACATTTTGGATAATTACTACATCCTATAAATGAACCAAACCTTGAATGTCTTGTTATAAGATGTCCGACGCCACATTTTGGACAAATAGGTGCATTTTCTATATCTACTTTTTCTTCTTTGGGTTGATCAGGATTTTCTATATATTTGCATTTAGGAAAATTCGAGCATCCATAAAATGTTTTTCCAGATTTAGAGATTCTTTTAACAAGAGGTGAACCACATTCTGGACAAACTTTATTTTCAACATATTCGACAACCTTTTCTTTTTTCTTTATGTAATTGCATTCAGGATATCCACTGCAAGCTTCGAAATCACCATAGCGACTATGGCGGATAACAAGTGGCTTTCCACATTGTGGACAAATTTCTCCAGTTTCAACAGGAGCTATTTTTTCCATTTTTTCATCAGCATTTTCTAATTGCTTTGAAAAATCATCATAGAATCCATGTAGAAGTTCATTTCTTGAAAAATCTCCAGCAACAATAGAATCTAGTCTAGTTTCCATTTCTGCTGTATAGGAAGGGTCCATAAATGTTGGAAAATATTTAACAAGTTCTTTAATGGTTAATTTTCCTTGTTCTGTAGGAGTTAAAGTACCTTTTTCAATAGTTACATATTCTCTTAAAGATAAAGTTGAAATGGTAGCTGCATATGTTGAAGGACGTCCAATTCCTTTTTCTTCCATTAATTTGACAATGCGAGCTTCAGTATATCTTGAAGGTGCTTTAGTAAAATGTTGTTCGTGTTTTTCTTCAATTAAAGATAAAGATTCAGTGGAAGATAGATTAGGAAGGAAAGAGTCTTTAGTATTAGTTTCAAATTCTTTATAGATGACATCATACCCATCGAATTCAAGACTTGAAGCTTCAGCTTTGAAAACATAGTCATTGCCACGCAATTTTAATGTTGTGATATTGTCAATTCTAGCTTTCATTAAGCTGGCAACAGTTCTAGCATAAATTAAACGATATAGGTTATATTCATCTTTTGACAAATTATTTTTGACAATTTCTGGTGTTATATTTAAATCTGTAGGTCTTATAGCTTCATGGGCATCTTGCATATTTTTACTATTTTTTCCGCGATGAGCGGTACCACAATATTGAGCTCCCCATTTTTTTTCGATAAATGGAACAGCATCAGCAATAAATTCTGGGGATAATCTAGTAGAATCAGTACGCATATAAGTGATAAGACCATGCATTTCTCCATTTATTTCTTGTCCTTCATATAAATGTTGGGCTAATAAAGATGTTTTCTTTGTTGAATAATGAAATTGATTAAAAGCTTCTTGTTGTAATGTCGAAGTTGTGAATGGTGGACGTGGTTCTTTGGATTTTTTATCTGAACTAAAACTTTCTATTTTAAAATCCTTTGGAAATTCAGATATAGCTTTTTTGACATCTTCTTCGGTTTTTAATTTTATAGGTTTATCTTTGTATGAAACTAAATCTGCTTTTATTTTTTGTTCTGAAAAATAGCCTTCAATTGTCCAGTATTCTTCTGGTGTAAAATCATCTATTTCTTTTTCGCGATCTACAATGAATTTTAAAGTAACAGATTGAACGCGACCAGCTGATCTAGAATGAATTTTCTTTTGAAGAAGATGAGATAATTTAAAACCTGTTATTCTATCCATAATTCTTCTTGTTTCTTGGCTAGCGACTAAATTCATATCAATTGTTCTAGGATTTTCTAGAGCACGCATAATGGCAGGCTTAGTAATTTCATGAAACTCTAAACGATCAGTATTTGCTACATCAAGTTTTAAAACTTCAGCTAAATGCCAAGCAATTGCCTCCCCTTCTCGGTCAGGGTCGGTTGCTAATATTACTTTTTCTGAACGAGTAGCATATTTTTTTAATTCTTTTACTATTTCAGTTTTGTCTTTAGAAACAATATATGTTGGCTTAAAATTATTATTTACATCTACCCCTAATCCACCTGGGCCAGATGTGCTTAAATCTCTTATATGACCTACTGAAGCCATAACTTTATAAGATGGGCCTAAATATTGGCCGATAGTTTTACATTTTGTTGGTGATTCGACAATAACTAGTTTCATATATTTTTCTCCGTACTTCACAAATTATTATGATTATTTTTAATTTTGTCAAGTCCTTTTTTTGTAAAAAATTAGTTATCTTTTAAAAAAGATAATAAATCTGATACGTTTAGTAAGATTTCAGCACCATCTTGTATCAAATGATTATTTAATGATTTTTCATATGATAAAGGAAAAGGGAAGGTTCCAATTTCTTTACCATAATTTAAAGCTTGATTAATCGTTGAATATGATCCAGATTTAAGATTTGCTTCGGGAAGTATAATTTTTTTAGATGAGCAAGCAATAAGTCTATTTCGAAATGGAAAATGATGAGCTAAAGGTTTTGTAACATCTGGATATTCAGAGATAATGACACCTTTCCCTGATTTGCAGTAATTATAGACATCTTCGGCTATAGAGGGATAAATATAATTTATTCCAGAACCTAGAAACATAATTAATGGTAAATTATATTTTATAGCAATTCGACAAGATAAAAGATCTATTCCTTTAGCCATTCCATTGGTTATAATAATTTCTTTACCTGAAGTAGCATAAGTTTCCAAAACTGGATCTATTATATTTTCAAGTATTTTTTCTCCATATTTTGAGGGAGACCTTGTACCTATAATTCCGATGATATTGTTCGAATTAAATAAATTTAAATTTCCATGATAAAAAATAACAATCGGTGGATAGTCAAGTGTTTTAAAAATATATGGATAATTTGTGTCTAAAATAGTAACTATTTTAGATGTGTAGTTTGAATAATCTCTATTGCTATCAGCTATTGGTTTTTTTGATTTGATGAAATTTAATGTATCCTTAAATTCACCTTTGTTATAAATAGCTATGTCTATTAATTTTTCCCTGATCGTCATAATTATCCTCCTAATTAATAAACGATGAAAGAAAAAAATATTTGATTATTTTCTGTATTTTTTTAATGGACCATAAGAAAATCTATAGAAATCAGATAAAGGCCCATATTCATCTAGTAACTCTAGATGTCTTTTTGTTGGATAACCTTTGTGTTTAGCAAATTCATATTGTGGATATTTTTGATCAATATCTTTCATATATCGATCTCTGGTTACCTTCGCCAAAATTGAGGCGCAAGCAATTGAGAAAGAAGTAGCATCACCATGTTTTAAACTTAAGATTGGTAAACCTGTTTTTAGTTTCATGTAATCGGTCATTATCAAATCAATTTTATTATTTTTTAACATTTCATCTAGCGCTAATTGCATTCCTAGTCTAGATGCTTCTAAGATGTTTATTCTATCAATCAATTGAGGGCTTACTGAAACAATCATGTAATCTATAGCATTTTTAATAATTAATTCATAGCATTCTTCTCTTTTTTTCTCGGTGAGTTTTTTGCTATCATTAATCAATTCATTATCAAAATTAGGATCCATAATTACACCAGCAGCAACTACTGGACCACATAAAGGACCACGACCAGCTTCATCAAATCCTGCTATTAATTTTATATTATTGGTTCTATTTAAATCGTCATATTTTTTTAGGCTCATCGACAATTACCTTTCCAAGAATTCCTTGCTGAAATTCCTTTAAAAACATTTTTTTTGCTCTATCAATATCTAAAACTTCACCAGGTAATTTAAATCCCCGTTTTAAAGATAATTCGTTGAAAAATTCTTGTGAAGAATTATACGTTCTTATATCATATCGATTAGTAATATAATTCATATACTTTGATGAAACAAAGTCAGCTAGTGTATCACATAAATAGTCAACAGGCAGTATTTCTTGTTTCATACTTCCTAACCAAGCAAGATGTAATGCACAGCTTTTATCTTCGTAATTAGATGGTAAAATTCCTGGAGTATCTAGCAGTTCCAATTTATCATTAACTCTAATAAGTTGTTGACTTCTTGTCCATCCAGGTAAATTTCCTACAGATGCTTTCTTTTTACCGGACAATAAATTGATGAAAGTTGATTTTCCAACATTTGGAATACCAACAACCATTGCCCTTAATGGAGGTGTTTTTAAGTTATATCTTTTATATTTTTCTGTTTTTTTAGTCTCTATTGTTTGTATTTCCTGAAGGAGATATTTAATTTCTTTTTGATTAGTTAAATTGGCAAATAGTATTTTTTGATATTGTGGAAAAAGATTTTTAAAATTTGAAAAAGCATTTAAATCTGTTAAATCTTTTTTTGAAAATATTAAAATTTGGGTTTTATTTTGTACGATAGTTTGCAAATATGGGTTGATAGAAGAAATAGGTGCGCGTCCATCTGCTATTGTAATTATTGCATCGATTGTTGGAAGTACTTTTGATATGCTATTTAAAGCCTGTGCCATATGACCAGGAAACCAATTTATTCCTTTATTTGGTATTCTATTTTTATCTTCCATCTTTTTTCCTCACTTTTACTATAATATTATAATTAATTAACATTTTTATCAAAAAATCCTAGTTGTTACTAGGATTTTATTTGTCTTTTTCTGATAGATTTTTATCGACTTCTTTAAGTTCATCTATCGATAATTTTTTATTAACTTTGATTTTCTTAAATCCATCTCCATTAACTTCGTGTGCACGTAGTGTGGTAACAAATGCATGAGGATCTATATCAACAATAATTGCCTGTAAATCACGATATTCTTTTCTGTCAAATACTACTTCGACAACTTTATAATCATCGCCTGTATAGCCACCTTCTGCATAAAATAATGTTGTTCCTCTTTCCATATCTCTCAGAATACGTTGTGAAACTTCGTTATATTTTTTTGTTGTGATAAAGGCTATAAAGCTAGTTGATTGGCCTAAGAATACACGATCTATCATTAAAGCTGATGTTATTGCTGAAATTATTCCTATTAAACAATTCTGCAAGTTTTTAAAAACAATGAAACCGATTAAAACAATTGTAGCATCAATTAAAAATGAAGCGGTTGAAGTTTTTATGTGAAGATATTTATTAGCAGCTAATGATAAACAATCGACACCACCGGTGGAACCTCCACCAATAAATGTTAAACCACAGCCAACACCTACAAATACTCCACCAAATATTCCACTAAGAAGTTGTGATACTTCGCTAGTTGATGATAATGAAAGCCAGGGGAAGACTTCTATAAAAGTAGAAAATAGATATAGCAAAGGAGGAAAAACAATAGTTGAAATTAAGGTATTTATTGCAAAACGGAACCCGAGTGTTAGTAATCCTAAAAAGAATAAGACCCAAGTTAATATAGTTATGCAGAGGTTAACATCAATTTGTCCATGAGTTAATTCTTCTAATATTATGGAAATTCCTGAGGTTCCACCAGTTATAAGACTATGTTCCAACAAGAAAACTCTTGTGCCAAAAGCTAAGATTATATTTCCTATTAAAATCCAAATTAAATCTTTAAATTTTCTTGATAAAGATTCACTTTTTAATGAAATCTTTGCTTCATAAAAAGATCTAATCCAGAAAGTTTTAAATTTATTTAAAAGTATGAATTCTTTTTTTTCAGATTTTTTCACTTAATCCTAACCTCAAATAAGCATCAATAAAATTATCGATATTACCATCCATAACAGATTTTACATCAGTTTCTTCGTATCCAGTTCTATTGTCTTTAACTAATGTATAAGGACAAAAAACATAGGAACGTATTTGACTTCCCCATTCTATATCCTTTTTTTGTCCACTTATTGCGGCGAGTTTTTCTTGCTGTTCTTTTAGCATTTTTTGAAATAGTCTAGCTCTTAAAAGTTCCATTGCTATTTCACGGTTTTGTATTTGTGATCTTTCAACTTGGCAGGTGACAACAATTCCAGTAGGTACATGGGTAATACGAACGGCACTTTCAGTTTTATTGACGTTTTGTCCACCGGCACCTTGGCTTCTATATGTATCTATTTCAAGATCGCTTTCGTTGATATCAATTTTTACAGATTTATCAATTTCAGGCATGACATTTACTGAAGCAAAAGAAGTGTGTCTACTGCCCGATGCATCAAATGGAGAGATTCTAACTAAACGATGTACGCCGTTTTCGCTGCGCAAATGCCCGTAGACATTTTTTCCTTTAATCAGCAATGTTGCGGATGAAATGCCAGCTTCTTCTCCCTCAAGCATATCGACGAGACTATATTTGAGATTATGGCTTTCAGCATAACGTATATACATTCTTAATAGCATGCTGGCCCAATCGTGTGCTTCTGTTCCTCCGGCACCTGGATGAAATTCTAAAATAGCAGACATAGAATCATAAGGCCCATTTAATAGAAGATCCTCGGAAAATTCTTTGTATTTTTTCTTAAATTTTGATATTTCATCTTCAACCATCAAATGGATATCATGGTCATCATCTTCTTTTAAAAGCAAAAGCATTCCTTCAATGTCTTCTTGAATTTTATCTAAACTCAAGAAAGTATCTCTTCTTTCATTTAATCGAGCGAAAGTAGAAGTTAATTTTGTTGCTTTTTTCCTATCTTTCCAAATATCTGGATCAGAAGTTTTTTTCTCTAATTCTAAAATATCATTGTTGAGTTTATCTTGGTCAAAGACAACCTCTGAGTTTTCCATACTCTTCTTTAAGTGTTTGGAAACTCGAATTCAATTCGTAAAGTTCTTTCATATTTTATTTACTCTCTTCTTTGTTTTCTTTTGGGAGTGATGGATTGTTTTCTGGTGCTTTAGCATCATTTATTGCAGAAGTAGGAAGTGAAGGAGTTACCTGAGGCATACCCCAAGATGAAAGATTTTCTTGTCTAGCATTTTCAAAAATTGATCTTGCAAGGTCTGGAGAAGAAACTCTGCGACTTTCTTCAAGTCTTTTTGCTTCTTCTGCAACTTTTTGAGCAGCTAATTTTTCTGCTTCAGCTTTCATCCTTGCTTCTTCTTGTGCCTTTCTAATTTGTTCAATTTCTTCTGGTGTACGGCGACGAATTTGAACTTTTAAAAGCATTTTAATAGAATCAATGGATATTGTTGTACGCATTTTTTCAAACATATCATAACCTTCATTAGTATATGCTTGCAAAGGATTTGTATTTGCATAAGAACGAAGATAGATAGCTTCGCGGAGTTTTGACATTTTATCTATATGCCGTGTCCAACTTCTATCAACTTGTTGCAAGATAATTGTTTTTTCAACATAGTTGGTCTCTTCTTCATTCCAATCTTTTTTCTTATTTTCATAAGCTTGTTTTAAAATTTCAGTTAAAGTATCAGCGGCATCTTCTTCGACCATTCCTTCAAATTCTTCGATATTTTTGAAGGTTCCTGTAGGTAAATATTCAGGCTCTAAATTCTTTAATAATTTTTTAGAATCGACAACTGGATCATTTTCATCCTTTAAGGATTCTTTAATTATAGCTGCTCCAGTTCTTTTAAAGTAATCAGGAAGCAAAGAAGAAACTGAATCAGAGAATAAGATAAAGTCTCTTTCCTTATACATTATTTCACGTTGTTTACGTAAGACATCATCATAATCGAGAAGTGTTTTACGTGTATCAAAGTTCATGCCTTCAACTTTTTTCTGGGCAGAAGTAATAGTTCTTGTTAAAATTGGAGATTCAACTGCTTGATTTCCACCAAGGCGCATCATATTCTTTTTCCACATATCAGCGTTTCCAAAACGTCTCATTAAATCATCATCTGCGGAAACAAAGAATTTGGAATAACCTGGGTCACCTTGACGACCTGAACGTCCACGTAATTGGTTATCAATACGACGAGATTCATGTCTTTCAGTACCTAAAACAGCAAGACCACCTAAGGCTCTAACTTCATCGTTGATTTTAATATCTGTACCACGACCAGCCATATTTGTTGCAACTGTAATTGCACCTTTTTCACCGGCTTTTTCAATGATTGCAGCTTCTCTAGCATGATTTTTAGCGTTTAATACTTCATGTTTTAAACCTGCTTTTTCTAAAAGTTCATGAATAATTTCACTCTTTTCAACAGAAGCAGTACCGACCAAAATTGGTTGACCCTTGGCATGTCTCATTTCAATTTCTTTTAAGAGGGCTTGGTATTTATCTTGAGCGGTAGCAAAAATAGCATCAACATCATCAATACGTTGAACAGGTCTATGTGTTGGAATGCAGATAACTCGCATGTTATAAATTTTTCTAAATTCTTCTTCTTCGGTTTTAGCAGTACCAGTCATACCTGATAATTTGTTGTATAAACGGAAGAAATTTTGATAAGTAATTGTAGCTAATGTAATAGTTTCAGGTTTAATTTTAACGTGCTCTTTTGCTTGGATAGCTTGTTGTAAACCATCTGAATATTCACGTCCTTCCATAGTACGTCCTGTATTGGTATCAATCAAAACAATTTCATCATTTTTTACCATGTATTCAACGTTTCTGCTCATAGTAAAGTTTGCTTTTAATGCTTGATGAATTCTATGTACCATATCAGAATGTTGAGGTTCATAAAGATTTGTTACTCCAAAAGCTTTTTGAACTTTATCAACTCCAGAATCAGTTAAAGAGCATGATTTTTTCTTAATATCAATTTCAAAATCAGTATTCTTTTTTAATGATTTTACTACACGGTCAGCAATTTCATAACTTGAAGCTGTAACTCCGCTACCACCGGAAATAATAAGTGGTGTTCGTGATTCGTCAATTAAAATAGAGTCGGCTTCATCGATAACGGCAAAATTTAATTCGCGTAAAACTCTTTGTTTAGGATCAGTTGCCATATTATCGCGAAGATAGTCGAAACCAACTTCAGAATTAGTTGTATATGTGACATCGCATTTATATGCTTCTTGCTTTTCCTGTGTACTTTTTTCACGAAGGTTAACACCTACTGTTAAGCCTAAAAAGCGATAGATACGTCCCATCCAATCAGCATCACGGGAAGCTAAATATTCGTTTACAGTAACAACGTGGACACCTTTTCCACTTAAGGCATTGGTATAAACCGCCATAGTTGCTGTTAAAGTCTTACCTTCACCAGTTTTCATTTCAGCAACATCGCCTTCATGTAATACTTGAGCACCAAAGACTTGTTCGTTATAAGGATATTGTCCAATAACTCTTTTTGCAGCTTCACGACAAACAGCAAATGCTTCTGGTTGTATTTCATCAAGTGTTTTTCCAGAAGCTAATAATTGTTTAAAATAAGGGGTTTTGGCCTGTAATTCTTCATCAGATAATTTTGCCATTTCATCGGCATAAGCAATAGCTTTATCAGCGATTTTTTTGATTTTATTAAATGCGCGAGCATCAATTCGGAAGATCTTTTCTAGAGCACCCATTTGTTACCTCTTTTCTTTTTACAACACAAAAAATGTGCATCTTTAATATTATATATAAAAATTAATATAACTTCAATAAAATAAAAAATGGCGAATAATAAAAAAAGCGGGATATTCCCACTTTTATTTTGCATCATATCCGGCTTTTTTTATAGCTTCGATTACTTCGTTTATATCTAAGCTTTCATCACAAGTTATTTCAACATTTTTTTCGGATAAATTTGCTTTAGCATCTTTAACTCCTGTTAAATTTTTGCATGCGGTTTCGACATGATTTACACAATGTTGACACATCATGTCATCAACTGATAAAACTATTTTTTTCATATTGTTTTTTTCCTCCTTATTTTTATCAATTTTTTTATTTTCAATATTAGACTTTCTTGGTTTGAAAAAATTTATTGTTAATGCATTTAAGACAACGCTAACTGAAGATATACTCATTGCAATGCTGCTTATCATAGGGTTGATTTTTAAAGATGGATTGATATAAGAGAAAAAACCTGTTGCAATTGCTACACAGATGATGTTATAGAAAAAAGCCCAAAATAAACCGAGTTTAATTGTAAATAATGTGCGCTTAGATAATTCTATGACATTTAAAACATCAAGAAGATCATTTCTTAGTAAGATGATATCACTTGTTTCAAGAGCAACATCACTTCCTCCCCCAATAGCTATTCCAAGATCTGCACTCGCTAACGCAAGAGCATCGTTAACTCCATCACCGACCATAGCGACTAGATGCTTATCATCTTGTTTAAAACTTTGGATTATTTTTTGTTTGTCAGTAGGGAGCATTTCTGCTATAACTTCATCTACTGCCACTTCTTTAGCAATAGCGTTAGCAACTTTTTTATTGTCGCCAGTTAACATGACAACTTTGATTCCTTTATTTTTTAATTCTTTTATAGCCTGTTTGGAATTTTCTTTAACTTTATCTTTGATAGAAATAATTCCTATTATTTTTTTGTTTTTTGAGATTATTAACGATGTTTTTCCTTCGTCTGAATATTCTTCATATAAATTTTTTATTTTTTCATTTTCAAGGAAACTTTGATCGATATATTTGTAATTTCCAATATAATATTCTTCATTTTTAATGGTTGCTAATATTCCACGACCATCGATTGATTGAAACTTTTCTATTTCTAATTCTTTTGGAAAAAATGTTTTTGTATAATCAACAATTGATTTTGCAAGAGGATGTTCTGATTTACTTTCGATGGAATAAAGTATTGAATATAAATCTAAATCATCGTCTTCACTTTGATAAAAATCAATAACGGAAGGCTTTCCTTCGGTTATGGTTCCTGTTTTATCAAGAACAATAGTCTTTATCAAATGTGCCTTCTCTAAAATTTCAGCATTTTTTATCAAAAGACCATTTTCTGCACCCTTCCCTGTACCAACCATAATGGCTACTGGAGTTGCTAAACCTAAAGCGCATGGACAAGCAATGACAATGACTGAGATGGCAAAATTGAAAGATGTTTCAAAGTTTTTTGATAATACCATATTTATTATGAAAGTCAGCAGAGCTATGCCGAGAATAATTGGAACAAAAACACCAGACACTTTGTCAGCTAATTTAGAAATTGGAGCTTTAGAATTACTGGCTTCTTCAACTAGTTTTATTATGTTAGCAATCGATGTGTTTTCACCGACTTTTGTAGCTTTAATCTTGATATATCCAGCACTTATAATCGTCGATGAAAAGACAGTATCATTTTCTTTTTTCAAAACAGGAATTGATTCTCCTGTTATGTTTGATTGATCGATTGAAGCACTTCCAGAGATTATAATTCCATCTACTGGTACTATTTCACCTTTTTTTATGATTACAATCTGATTTTCTTTAACGTCGGAAGCATTTATTGTAGTTTCTTTATCATTTTCTATGATTGTTGCTTTTTTTGGAGATAAATCTATTAACTTAGTAATTGCAGAAGTTGTTTTTTTCTTTGAAATTCCTTCAAGATATTTTCCTAAACTGACAAGAGTTAAAATCATTCCGGCAGCTTCAAAATATAAAGAATCGTGATATGTCATGACAATGGAATGGTAGTATTCATAATTTTCTGGACTGGCATTTATCATATGCTGTGTTCCATAACTTATCATGAATAGAGCAAATATTCCGTAAATTAATGAAAATGAGGCACCGATAGATATTAAAGAATCCATATTAGGATGCAATTTTATCAATTTCTTAAATCCAGAACTAAAATATCCTCTATAGATATAAACAATAGGAAGAACTAAAAGAAATTGAACCAAAGCAAATCCCATAGGATTTTTATGGTGATCAAGAAAATCAGGAGCAGGCCAATTCCACATCATATTTCCCATTGAAAAATACATGATCAATAGTAGAAATATAAATGAAATGATAAGGTTTCGAAGAGAGCTATTATTTTCATTTTTCGAAACGGATATTTTTTCTTCTGGAAGTGAAGCAGAATATCCAGCATCTTTGACTGCTTTTTCTATTTTTTCTACACTACATATTTTTTCATCGAATTCAACAAACATATTGTTTTGCAAGAGATTAACATTACAATTGTTTATTCCTTCAAGTTTATCTACAGCTTTTTGCACATGTGATTGACAACTTGCACATGTCATTCCTTTGATATTAAATGTCTTTTTCATTGAAACCTCTTAAATAAATCAATTATTTCATTGATAACTTCATAGTTACCATTTTCTATATTTTCAATTAAGCATGTATGCATATGGTTATCTAAAATAACATTTGCTAAACTTTTTATAGATTTATCAATTGCGGATAATTGTATTAAGATATCATCACAATACCTATCATCTTCAATCATTTTTTTGATTCCGTTCATTTGACCAATCAATTTATTAATTCTGGTAACTAATTTATTTTTATCTTCGTCACTTCTTTTAGTTTTTTTATATTTTTCGTTTTTATTGTAGTTACTACAACATTCCATATGATTTTTTTCTCCTTACATGTATCATTATATATACCCTATGGGGGTATGTCAATAAAAAAGCAAACAAAAAAAGCAATGCATTGCGCATTGCTTATTTCTGCTTAATGGAGCAAGTGACGGGAATCGAACCCGCATATTAACCTTGGCAAGGTTACGTTCTACCACTAAACTACACCTGCGAACAATGTTGATTATACAAGATAGTTTATTGAAATTGCAAGAGTTTTTTTAAAAATATTTTAATTTGATAAATAATTGTTAAAATCCATATACTTCTTTTGAATAAATAAAAGTAATTAAGTATAATATTTGCATGAAAAATACTACGTTGAAATTCTTTCAAGCTGAATTAGCTCATGATGAGAAACTGACAATTCTTGCAATTGCTATAGTTATTATATTGTTTATTTTCTTTTTTGTCTTATTAATTATAACAATTTGTAGCAATCCGAATAAAAATAAGAAAGCTCGTGAAAGTACTAGAATTTATATTCTTTATTTAAATGAAAATAAAGTGAGATATTTTGATAAAAATAAAATGAATGTTCTTAAAGAGTTTGGATTGCAAGATTTTTATCAACAATTTGATAAAGAATCAATAGAAAATGTAAAACAATGGGTTTCGAATCTTTTTTCTAATAAGAAAAATCAAAAATTATTTATTGAAGCACATATAAAAATAAATAGATATAATTCTAAAGAATTTGTTTTACTTGAAGCAACACATATTAATTTAGAAGAAAAAATAATTCATATTGAATCTAATCTTTTGCCACGTCTTACCTCAACTAGCAATAAGCATAGTGGAAGAAGATTTATTATTTCTTATGAATCTTTTTCAATAAGGTTTTCTGCTTTGCAATCTTTAGTAAAAAAGCATGGAATATGTTGTTTGTTTAGAATTTATCCAATCAACAGCAGTGTTTCTTCATGTGCCAATAGTACTTTGAATGCATTAACTCTTCGCTGTGTTAATAAAATTACTCCGTATTTATCTAAAAATCGTTCTTTAACTTTTACTGGAGTAAATGAATTTGTTATTTTAGATAGTCTTTCTAGTACTCGTTCTCAATATTTACAAATTGTAAATGCATTAGTTAGAAGAATAAACATGTTCTTAGCAACATTTTCTTTGAATGAAGAGTATGGTGTTGCGGTAGGAGCTAAATTTATTGGAAATGAAGATGTTGATATTAAAAGCTATATTTCTAAATGTCGTGAGCTCAGTATTTATGCTGAAAGAAATGAAGAAGATGGAATAGCTTTATATAGTCCAGAAATAGCTAATTTTGATTATAATTCATTAAATTATTACAATGAAATAGTTTCTCTTATTCATAATAAATCTTTAAGAATTTATTATACCCCTGCTATTATTTCAAATAGTGCGGAAGTTTTTGAATATTTTGCTGATATAAGGCCATATGGAACAAGCTTAAATTTTACTCAGGTTGTTGAAAGTGCTATATCAAATAATTTATTAGCATCTATTGAGCAAATAGTATTTCAAAAAATTGATATGCTTTTTCATTATAACGAAAAAGTTGTTCTTTATATATCACTGCCAATATTACAATGCATAGTAGAAAATGATTTCCAAGTTAGAGTGTCTCATTTTTCTTTATGCTTGAATCAGGATGAATTATATATGTTGGAAAATGAAACAATTAATTTAGAAGACTTGCTTAGTGCAGCTAAGAAAAAAGGATATTCTTTAGCGTTATCTTTTACATCAGTTCCAGAAGCAGCACTTGAAGATAGTATTTTAAAGCACTTTGATTTTTTTGTCTTTGAAGGTGATTTAACAAAAAATTTAAAAATGGATAGCCATATTCAGGCGAATCTTCGCATGATGATGAATAGTTATCAAACATATAATGTTCCAATTATTATAAAAGATCTTTTAACTCAGGCAGATTTAGAATTTGCATTAGCAAGTGGTGTTGAATATTTATTAAGTCAAGCAGTATCTCTGCCTTCATCAGTTTTTGAAAAGATTGATTCGCTGAAAAGTGAGAAAGTAATGTCTTTGTATGAAAAGCTTAACTGAGTTAGATTTTCCTGTTATTAAAGATACAAAATATCCTGTCTTAGATAATTATAAAATAAGGAAAACAGTTCGTGCTTTTTGTTATTTTAATTGCAATTTATATATGGTTCAATGTGATGGAAAAGATGACTTTGGACCACGCGATTATTTAGAAACTCCAGGAGGCGGAGTAGAAGAATTTGAGACCAATGAACAGGCCTTAAAAAGAGAAATAGAAGAAGAAATAGGAGTAAGGGGTAAAATTATAAAATATTTTGGAAGGATAGGAATTGAATATTATAAATTAAATAGAATAGATGTTTCAGATATTTATCTTTTCGAAATAAATACTTTTGTTGATACTCATTTAACAAAAAGTGAAAATAGATTAAAACTACATGTTGTTGTCATTTCTCCAGATCATCTTTTAGAAGAATTACATAATCCTAGGAAAAATACATTAGCGGAAATTGTTTATCTAAGAGATTTATATTATTTTGAAAAAAATTTTAAAGAAATAAAAAGAATTATAGAAGGTTAAAAATGGATATAGTTTATAACGGTTATTACGAAGAGAAAAGATCACGTTTTTATTGTTTGATGTCCCATGTTAAATCTTTAGAAGAAATGAAACAATTAAAAGAAGAAGCGCTTAATAAAGAAAAGTCGATTAAACATTGTGTAAGTGTGGTTTATTTTATTGATTTAAATGGAAATCTACAGACAAATATTAGCAATTCTGGTGAACCGATAAAGGTTTGTGAGAAAATAATGTTAGCGTTGAAAAAAAATAAAATTGAAAATATTGCTGTTATGATTTCAAGACATTATGGGGGAACTCCATTAGGTGCTAACAATTTAAGCAAAGCCTATTACAATGCATTTGATAAAGCATTAGGAGAGTTTCTTATCCATGAAAAAAATAATTGAAAATATATCTAGATTTTATAAAAAAGTCTATAATAAAAATAGAATATAGAAAGAGGTTTATATGAAAGTAGAACTTACTGAAAGTCATCTTAAAGAATTACAAAATGAACTGAAAAAAAGAAATATTAAGGCATACTATATTGTTCCGAGTGATCCACATAATTCTGAATATGTTGCCCCTTATTATTTAGCTGAAAGACTATATTATTGTCCTTTTTTAGGAACTGATGGAACTTTATTGGTAACTCAGGATAAAGCATATTTATTTACTGATGGTCGTTATTTTATTGAGGCTGAAGAAGAGTTGAAAGGAAGTTCTGTTGAATTGATGAAATTATCAACACCAGGATATCCTACTGTTCCAGAATTAATTAAGAGTGAAGAATTGTTTCCACTTGCTTGCAATTTAATGAATGTTACTGAAGGTTTTGTTAAAAGTTTGAATTTAGATTCTTCTTTAATTATTGATCTTGATTTAGGATATTTATTGGATTCTAGACCTGAATTACCTCATGATAAAATATGGTATTTAAGAGATGGATTATGTGCTAATACATTTGAACAAAAAGTTGAATATATTCGTGAATTCATGAAAAAATTAAATGTTGAAGCCCATTTAGTTACATCATTGAATGACATTGCATATATTTTAAATATGCGTGGAAATGATATCCCATGCACACCTGTATTTATGTCTTTCCTTTATATAGATATGGAAAGTGTCTATCTTTTCATCGATAAAAATAAAGTTGATGGCGTAGATATGAAAAATATTAAAGTTCTTGATTATAATGAAATTACAGAATTTTTAAGAGAACGCCAATATATTCCAACACTTTATAATCCAAATGAAGTTTCAGCAAAATTAGCTAATATTTTGAAAAAGTCTGTTTGCGGACCAAATATTTCGACTAATATGAAATGCATTAAGGATGCCATAGAAATCCAAAATATTCGCCGTATTCATATATTAGATGGAATAGCTATGGTTAAATTTATTAAATATTTGCATGATCATCTTGATGATGGACTTACAGAATATCAGTTAGCCTCTATTTTGGAAAATTATAGAAGAGAATCGAAAGAATGCTTTGAATTATCCTTTACAACTATTTCCGCTGTTGGCTCTAATGCTGCTCAAATGCACTATGATCCAACTGAAGAAAAATGTTCGGTTGTTACTTCTAAAGAAAATGTTTTACTTGTTGATAGTGGTGGACAATATTATGGTGGCACTACTGATATTACTCGTACATTTATTCTTCACGAACCGACAGAAGAATTGGCTCATGATTATACATTGACTTTAAAGTCTGTTATTGATGTAAGTAAGGCAATATTTATTAATGGATGTACCGGAAGAAGCATTGATATGTTAGCACGTGGAAATATGTGGAACGAAATGATGGATTATAAGTGCGGCACAGGTCATGGTGTTGGATATATGTTAGGAGTACATGAAGGACCTAATGGATTCCGATATAAATCTGTAGCTGAAAGAAATGATGGTGCTAAAATGCTCCCAGGTATGATTACAACTATAGAACCTGGCGTTTATAAGAATGGAAAGTATGGGATTCGTATTGAAAACGAATTATTAACAATAGATTATGGAACTTGTGATGGCGATAAATATTATGCCTTTGAAACAGTAACTTGTTGCCCGATAGATACTCAATATGTTGTTAAGAGTTTGCTGTCTTTAGATGAAATAAATTATATTAATAATTATAATAAATGTGTTAAAGAAACACTTACTCCTTTCTTTAGTCAAGATCCTGAAATGGTCGAATTTTTATCTTCTTTATGTGAAGAAATTAAAGTTGATTAATTAATTTTTAGGCTTAATGAAATTCATTTTATTAGATGAAGTATTCATTAAGCTTTTTTGTTTTGAAAAATTTATGTTGATAAAAGATGAATTTAGAAAAAAATCTTTATTAAATTTAAAAAAATAAAAAAATTGAAACTTTTTTTGATTGTTTAATCGTTATTAATAGTGAAGGGATTTTTTGCAAGGCTTTATTATTTGGAAAGGATGGTTCTATGAATGAATAAAAAAGAATTTACATATAATATAATATAGCCATGAGTTAAAAAGGAAAAAGGGATAAATAGGGTATTTATATTTAAAATAAAATACCCTATTTTTAAATGTAAATATAATTATATTTATATTTTTCAATCATTGTTAAAAAAAAGTTATTAAGTTATAATTAGTTCGATAGATCTATATGAATTATTTAATCTAGATAAAGGAGATACTATGGCGAAAGATAAAAAAGATTTTGTTGAAGATGAACAATCTAAAGAACCACAGTTTTCTGAAATTAAAGAAACAATTATCGATGAAAATATCCCTGAAGAAGGAAAAGAAAAGAAGAAGAAAAAATTTAGAGATTTGTTTAAATCAAAAGAAGATGATGAAGAAGATAAAGAACCGATTGAATTTACTGAAGAAACAATAAATCCAATTGATGAAGAAAGTCGTTTTTCTAATACTTCAGATATAAAAAAAAGTGAAGTCTTAGAACGATTAGGGAAAAAAAGCCGTTCTATAAAAGAAGCTAATTCTATTTTAGAAGATATAAAAGACGAAGAAGATATATCTGATAAATCGCAAGAAAATATCGAAGGAATAAAAAAGAAAGCTGCTGAAGCTTTAAGGTTAGCTGATGATGAAACTATAGAATTAAAAGTAATCAGAAAAATAGCAGCCGATGATGAAAAAAGAAAAAAGTATTTTTCTTTTTTAAAATTTAAAAAGAAAAATACTCCAGTTCAACCAAAATTAGATTTAAGTAAAGCAACTAGATATGAAGTTGATGTTGAAACTGGACTAAATGATGAGCAAATTAAAGAAAGATTTCAAAATAACTATACAAATGTTGATAGAAATAACCATTCTAAAAGTATAGGTCGAATTTTTGTTGATAATATTTTTACTTTTTTTAATGTATTACTGATAATTATAGCTATTGCTTTAATAATTGTAGGATCTTATACCGATTTGTTTTTTATGATTATTGCTATTTTAAATACTGGTATAGGTATTTTCCAAGAAATTAGAGCTAAGTTAACGATGGACAAGTTAAGACTTGTTACTGCCCCAACAGCATCTGTTGTAAGAAATGGAAATACAGAGACAATTCCTACAGAGCAATTGGTTTTGGATGATATAGTTTTACTTTCTATTGGCAATCAAGTCCCATCAGATTCTATCGTACAAAAAGGAACAATAGAAGTTAATGAAAGTCTTTTAACTGGAGAATCTCTTCCGATAAAAAAAGGTCCTGGAGATCTAATATATGCAGGTTCATTTGTTGTATCTGGATCATGTGCAGCAAAAGTTGAAAAAATAGGAGATGCAAATTATTCTTCTTCTATTCAAAATGTTGCAAAGCAATATTCTAAACCTAAATCAGAATTAGTTAAAGCTTTGAATAGAATAATCCATGTTATTTCTATTGTTATTATTCCATTGGGCATAATTTCTTTTTATTTGAATTTTACTAATGCTGGTAATATTAATCCGAATATCGACCTTTTTGACAAAATTTCAGATGCTATTGGAAAAACAGCTGGATCGTTGATTGGTATGATTCCTGCTGGAATGTATTTATTGACCTCTTTTGCTTTAATGTCAGGTGTATTAAGAATTACTAAGAGAAATACTGTTGTAAGGGAATTATATAGTATTGAAATGCTGGCCAGAGTTAATGTTTTATGTCTTGATAAAACTGGGACATTAACAGATGGAACGATGAATGTTCAAGAAGTAGTTATTTTGAAAAAAAATTATGATATAAAAAAAGTTATGGGATCTTATCTTTCGGCTTTTGAGGATAATAATCAAACAAGTATCGCATTACAACAAGCCTTTAGGTATAACAATGATTATCATGTAATTGATAGCATACCTTTTTCCTCAGTTAGAAAATATTCTGCTGCTTCATTTGAAAATATGGGAACATTTATTATGGGGGCACCAGAATTTATTTATAGACAAGATAATCCAGAATTAAGTAAATTGATTGCTGAAAAACAAAGTCATGGTCTACGTGTAGTAATGCTAGCACATACGAATGCAATGATAAAAAATCAAAAAATTAATGGAGTAGTTGCTCCAATTGCTTTATTTGTTTTAATGGATCATATACGTGATGAAGCTCCGGAAACTATTAAATGGTTTGTTGAAAATGGAGTAGATATTAAGATTATTTCTGGTGATTCTCCTTTGACAGCTTCAGAAATTGCTGACAATTGCGGGGTTCCTAATGCAAAAAATTGGATATCCTTAGATGGATTATCAATCAATGAAGTCCAAGAAGTCGCAAATAAATATACAGTATTTGGTCGTGTTTCTCCTGAGCAAAAAGCTGCTCTTGTTAAGGCTTTTAAATCAAGTCAAAAAATAGTTGGAATGACTGGTGATGGTGTCAATGATATAATTGCAATGAAAACTTCTGATTGCTCTATTGCAATGGCATCAGGAGCTGATGCTGCAAAAAATGTGGCAAATTTGGTTTTATTAGATAGTAATTTTGCTTCGATGCCAAAAGTTGTAGAAGAAGGACGCCGAGTAATTAATAATATTCAAAGATCTTCTTCGATGTTTTTGATGAAAACTTTGTTTACTATTTTCTTAACACTTTTTGTTATTTTTTCTAATATTTTTGGATCGAAAATGTCTTATCCTTTTACTCCGAAACATTTGATGATTATGGAAACATTCTGTATTGGTATTCCTTCTGCTATTTTAGCTTTACAGCCGAATAAAAGTCAGATAAAAGGACATTTTTTGCGAAATGTTATCTGTTCATCATTACCTGGAAGCTGTTTATTGCTTTTATCACTTCTTTGTACTTTATTCCCAGGACGTCTCGGATTTTTTGAAATAAATGGAAATATTGATTCACAATTGAGCATAATCTCAATGGCTGTTATTGGAATGGTAATTTGTTCTTTATCAATGCTTTATCAAATTAGTAGACCAATGGATGCTTATCGAACAGTTTTACTAATCTTTATGATAATTTGTTCTGTATTAACAGTGTTTTTAGCCCCGCAAAACTTAATAGGCATCAATCCATTTATTCTCAATAAAATACAATGGTTGGTCCTTGGAATAATATTGTTTGCTTCTATCCCTGTTTCTTCAGGATTAACTTATATATTTAATAGATTTAAGCAAAATAATTAGGAGCAAAAATTTCTATAAAATTCTTTTCTGTTTTAGAAAGATAAATTCCTTTTTTCCATACTAACTTTCTTTTAAGAGTTAAATTACTCTCGATGTTAAATCTTTTTTCCACCATATTGCTAGAAAGAATGCTTTCATTTTCAGGAAACGGAGCAATTGCTATATAATTTTTTAATCTAGCAAATTCAACACAGCCTATTGAAGTGGTGGTCAGAAGATAATCGAGAAATTTAACTTTTTTTTCGTTGCAAATTTCACTTAAAAAAGTAAAGTATGCACGCGGAATACAAATTTTTTGATTTGATAAATCGGAAATCTCTATTTGTTCTTTTTTTGCAAGTTCAGAATTTTTATCAACATAAACCTTCAAGCTTTCATCAGCTATTATTAAAAAATCGAATAAGTTGCTTTTAGTAATAGAAGCATTGGTAATAGCGAGACTAACAGTTTCGTTTAATAATCTTTCTTCAACTTGTTTAGTAGAAGATTCGAAAATTTCTAATTTTACATCCGGATATTTTTCAATAAATTTTTGAAAACAGTTTTGAAGCATAGAATGATAAATACTTGGTGGCACAGCAATTTTCAAAAATCCACTTTTTCCATCAATTGTTTCTTGCATTTTTATTTTTAAATTATCATAGTTTCCAATGATCTTTTTTGATTCTTCATAAAAAAGTTTTCCGGAATCAGTCAAACTCATTTTTTTTCCTTTCCGATTAAATAATTCTATATCGTATTCTTTTTCAAGAAATTTGATTTCATTTGTTAAAGATGGCTGAGAGACAAATAATTTTTTTGATGCTTTTAAAATTGTTCCTTCATTAACAATTTCAACAAAATGGCGAAAATACTCAATATTCATAGCTTCCTCTTATATAATTTTTTTATATTTTTTATAAAAAATACGTATATTAATTATAAAAGAATTTGATTGAAATATCAAAATAAGGCGAGTATTTTATTTATTGAAGGAGAACTAATATGTATTTCTTAAGTTCATCGATTGGTGATAATGTTATATCTGCCCTCTCGTCTAATGGATTGTGGACTGCAGTTTGTAAAAGTGTCATCATAATTTTAATCGGCTTTTTCTTAACTAAAGCCAAAATATTGCCTGAAAATACTGGAAAGTCTCTCACAAAAGTTGTCATGACTATAGCTTTACCATGCCTAGCATTTTCATCTTTTATGACAAGTATTTCAACAGCTACTTTTCAAAGTGCAATCGTTTCATTCATCTATGGTTTTGTCGTTTATATTCTTTTAATCTTTTTATCTAAACTTATATTTCTCCCTGTTAAAAATCCAACAAAAAGGATAGTTTTGGAAGTCTTATTTACGTTTGGATCGACAACATTTTTTGGACAGCCTTTAATTAGTGCAGTTTTCCCAAGTGCTATTAATGATTCAAATATGTTTAATGTTGCTTATCGTGTATTCCTTTATTCTTATGCTTATTATGTTATTTGCAACAAAAATGAAAATGAGGAAAGCAAAAAATTGGATTCAAAACAAATTTTAAAGATGGTAAAAACTATTTTTGTTAATCCAATAATTATTGCAACATTTATCGGCTTTATATTATGGTCTTTACAACTTATACCAGGAACTGATGATATTAATAATTGGTGGGTTATTAATTTCAATAATAAAACTGGTGCTTTCTGGAACATCAGCATTTCATTGCCATGGATTTATGAAACAATGAAGACATTAGGAAATCTTGCTTCTCCTATGGTTTGGATTGCTATTGGCTGTACTTTAGGAAAGGTTTCATTTAAGAAAGCCTCTGGGGACTCTTTGGTTTGGATATATTCCGGTGTTAAAGTTTTAGTTGGTCCGATTCTTAATTTTGCATTATTATTTTTGATTAATTTAATTCCAGGAATCAATGTAACATTTAATACTTTAGCAGCAACCACTTTGATGTGGGATGTTCCTCCTGCTACAGTAGCTGTAACATATTGTATTAATTCTGATAAAGAAGCTGAATTTGCTTCGTCTTGCTCTTTGATTTCAACATTTGTTTCAGTTGTATTTATTCCAGTTTATATGATTTTATTGACAATTATTCAAAGTGCAGGTTTATTTGCTTAGAATAGGAGAATTAAAATGAAAAAGATTATTACTTATGGTGTAAGAAATTATGAACTTCCAACATTTGAAAAATTAAAAGAAAAATATGATGTTGAATTTGTTTACCGTGATATATATTTATCCAATGATTGTAAAGAAGATGCTTATGGATATGAATATGTCATGGTAAGAGGAAATTGCTTTTTAAATGAAGATTCTTTAAGGGCTTTAAAAGAACACGGAATGAAAGTTTTACTTACAAGAACTGCTGGATATAATCATATCGATATTGCCGCTTGCAAAAAATTAGATATTCCAGTTGCTTTTGTACCTGGATATTCACCAAATTCTGTTGCAGAATTAACAGTATCATTAGGTATGTCTTTATTAAGAAATTTGCCTTATACTTTACAAAGAACTAGTGCCAAAAATTTTGTAGTTACTGATCAAATGTTTTCAAGAGAAGTTAGAGAATGCACAGTTGGTATATTGGGTTGCGGAAAAATAGGACGTACAACCGGACAATTATTTAAAGGTTTAGGGGCTAAGGTTATTGGATATGATGCATATCCAAATAAAGAAGCAGAAAAGGTATTAACCTTTGTTGAATTAGATGATTTAATTAAAAATAGTGATATTATCTGCTGCCACTTACCATATATAAAAGGATCAACTGATAATTTTATTAACAAAGAATTTGTTTCAAAGATGAAAGATCATGCGATTTTGATTAATTCAGCAAGAGGAGAAGTAATGGATTTTGATGCTGTTCTTGATGCTGTTGAAAGTGGGAAACTTGATGGTTTAGCATTAGATGTTGTTAAAAATGAAAAAGCTTTATTCTTTAAAGATCATGGAAATGAATCACTTCAAGATCCTGTACATCAAAGAATTATAGATTTATTCCCAAAGGTTATTATTACTCCTCATATCGGTTCAGCTACTACTATGGCTTTACAAGATATGGTTGAAATCAGTTTACAAAATCTAGATGAAATTTTAAAGAATGGAACATGCAAGAATTCTTTAAATAAATAAACTTACCATAAAAAAGTCATTATTAAATTTTATATATATTCAAAAATTTAATAGTGACTTTTTAAATAGAAAAATTTAAATAAACCTTAATATATGTTTTTAAATAAATTACTTATTTTATTCAAATAGAAAGAAGAAGTTTCTTCTCTATAAATTTGTAACGCATTTTTATTTTCAGTGCTTAAGAAGGACATGCCTAAATAAGGTGAATCTGAAAAATAAGTATTGGTTATTTTGATTTGGGAAATTGTACCATAGTCATCTAATATTTTTTCATAATCATCGTTATAAATGACAACAGCATCTTTTAAAATACCTTTTTCGTAGAATTGATAAGTAGGGACAACACCATTATGCCATCCTAATGTCTCATTTCCTTTTTGACTAAGGCCGTATTTTGTTGTCATATTTAGCCAATAAGGATCGTTAGAATCTTGTCTTTTTTCATAATATTCACTTAGTTCAAATTCATAATATGTATAGCTTTGATTCTCACTATGGTATTTGTTTAAAAATAATTCGTTTGAAGAATTACAGTCAGAGCATTGATTCCAAGAGAATTTCACAATAAAAGTATCTTTGTTTTCTATTTTTTTATCTAGCGTTTCTTCATTAATAGAAATTTTGGCCGGAAGAATAACATTCTTTTTTAAGAAGTCTTCAAATTGAGAATAAGTGTTTAAGTCTCTTATTCTATCTTTTATTTTTCCTTGGGAAAAGGCAATAATTTCTGGTACAGTAGTTACTTCGATATTTGAAGATGAAAGAAGTTGAAAGGTGAATATTTTATAAATTGTTGTGGAAGAATTTTCGATATATTTATTAATTATATCGTTAAAAGCTGCACATGATAAACACCCTGGATTAGCTAAATAAAGCAAAAAATTATTTTTATTATTGATTTTTTCTTGCAGAGTTGTTCCATCTATTGAAATTGGTTCGGTTAAAGAAGCATTTCTTTCGATTTCAATTAGCTGATTTTGAGTACTACAAGAAGTTAAAATAATAAATGGTAAAATAAGGTATTTTTTAAAAACATTTAATTTCATATCTTCTCCAATTTTTTATCGATATTTGATAGATTAAAATTATTTGTTATTTTTGTCAAGATTCGTTTTTTTAAAATGAGAAGACTATTATAAATATAGTATTATATATGTTATATTTATTGAGAAAATTAAAAAATTTTGCTATATTCTAGTTAAGAAAGAGGTGTTTATGAAACGTGCATCAGGCATTTTACTTCCTGTGTTTTCTTTATCTTCAAATTATGGAATAGGAACTTTTGGTAAAGAAGCACAATCATTTATTTTATTTTTAGAAAAGGCTCACCAAAGTTATTGGCAGATGCTGCCACTTAATCCAACTTCTTATGGTGATTCTCCTTATCAATCTTTTTCAGCTTTTGCGTTAAATCCTTATTTTATAGACTTAGATCTTTTAGCGGATGATAAGCTATTAACTAAAACAGATTTAAAAACACAAAATCAAAACTATGAACAATGGATTGATTATGGAAAAATTTATCATGAAAGATTTTTAATTCTTCGTAAAGCATATTCAAAAGCTATAAAAAATAATTATAAAAATCGTTTAGATAAATTTGTTGAAGAGCAAAAAGAATGGCTAAAAGATTATGCTATTTTCATGGTTTTAAAAAATCAACAAAACGGAAAAAGTTGGCAAGAATGGTCTAAAGAATTACGTATATATGATTCTGAAAAAATTGACGCTTTAATTTCTCAAAATACAGAAGAATACTATTTTTGGGTATTTTTACAATATGAAGCATTCAAGCAATATAAGGATTTAAGAAAGTTTGCTTGTGAACATGGCGTTAAAATTATCGGGGATATTCCTATTTATGTTGCGTTAGATTCGGCAGATGTTTGGGCAAATTCATCTATGTTCCAATTAGATGAAGAACGTCGACCTACTAAAGTTGCTGGGGTTCCGCCAGATTATTTTTCGGCTACGGGACAATTGTGGGGAAATCCACTTTATGATTATGATAAGATGGAAAAGGATAATTATTCTTGGTGGAAATATCGTGTAAAAAAGTGTTCAGAATTATTTGATGTTTTGAGAATAGATCATTTCCGTGGAATTGATGAATATTGGGCTGTACCATATGGAGAAGAAACAGCTATCAATGGTAAATGGATTAAAGGACCAAATATGAAATTGGTCAATGCTTTAAAAGAAGCTGCACCAACAATGGACTTTATAGCGGAAGACTTAGGTTTATTGACACCTACAGTTACTAAATTGATTAAAGATTCTTCTTGGCCTGGAATGAAAGTATTTGAATTTGCTTTTGATAGTGGAATGGAAAATGCGTTCTTACCACATAATTATGACCATAATTGTGTTGCATATATAGGAACACATGATAATGATACTTTGGCCGGGTATTTAGCAGAACATACTGAACAACATGAGTTTATGAAACAATACTTACATATAGATAGAGAAGAATATATTCATGATACAATGATAGGTGTTTTAATGCGTTCAGTTGCTGATACTGTTATTTTATCAATTCAAGATTTATTGAAAGTTGGAACAGAAGGAAGAATTAATGTTCCTAGTACTTTAGGTACTAACTGGAAATATCGTTTACCACAAAATGCTTTGTCCGATGAATTAGCTTGTCATTTAAAAGCTTTAACAGACGAATCACATCGTTATTAAAATGAAATATTTATTCGCATTAGATAGTGGAACTACTTCAACTAGAGCGACGCTTTTTGATCTTGCTGGACATAAAATTTATACTGCCCAGCGAGATTTAGAGTGCACATACCCTTTTCCTGGGTATGTTCATCAAGATCCAACCGCTATTTTTGTTTCAGCTGTTGATGTCATCAATGAAGTTTTGATAAGAACAGGTGTTTCCGGCAAAGATATAATAGGCTTAGGAATAGCTACACAAAGAGAAACTTGTTTACTATTTGATTCTAATACTGGAAAACCTTTAACAGAAGCTATTGTTTGGCAAAGCAATGAAACAAATGATGTTGTAAAAAAATATTTAGAGTATAAAGATTTAATTCATAGAAAAACTGGATTGACAATGTCTTCATATTTTTCTTCAACAAAAATTAGATATCTTTTAGACAAATATAATCTTCAAGAAAGGGCTGAAAACGGATACGTAAAAGCTTGTACTATAGATAGTTGGTTAGTTTATAAATTAACAGGGGGAAAAATATTTGCAACTGATACTAGCAATGCATCTCGTACGCAATTATTTAATATTGAGACATTGCAATATGATGATGATCTTTTAAAGATATTTAATATTCCAAAAATTATGTTGCCTGAAGTAAAAAATAGTTCAGATTATTATGGAGAAACTAATTTATTTTCTTGTGGACCTATAAAAATTATGGGAGTTGCTGGAGATCAACAATCTGCATTATTAGGACATCAATTGATAAAAAAAGGTGGAATTAAAATGACCTATGGAACTGGCTTATTTTGTTTAATGAATACAGGAAATAATCCAGTTTATTCAGAAAAAGGTCTTTTGACAACAATAGGATTAACAACAAAAAACGAAAAGTACTATGCGTTGGAAGGGTCGGTTTTTATTGGTGGGGCTGCTGTTCAATGGCTTAGAGATGGATTAAATTTAGTTGAAAATGCTGCTGAAACAGAAGAAAAAGCTTTTTTTTCTAAAGATGAATCTTTAATTGTTGTTCCTGCTTTTGCTGGACTTGGTACGCCATATTGGGATAATGAATGTCGAGGTGCAATATATGGCATTACAAGAGGAACGAATAAAAATGATATTGTGAAAGCAACATTAGAAGGAATTGCTTTACAAGCTTATGATGTCATAAAGACAATGATTGATGATACAAAAATTCAATTGAATTATTTAAGTGTTGATGGGGGTGCAAGTAGTAATAATTATCTTATGCAGTTCCAAAGTGATATCGTGCCAACTAAAATTCTTAGACCAGAAGTAGTAGAAACAACATCTTTAGGGGCTGCTTTTCTAGTTGGAATTACCAGTGGATATTTTTTAGATTTGGAAGATATTAAAAAAATAACATTTTCTAGCGATGTCTTTAATCCGAAAATGAATGTGGAAAAACGCAATATTAAAATAGCTCAATATGAAAAAGCTGTGAAAGCTACTTTGTTATTTAAATAAAATGAAAAGAAAAATTTTAAAGATGAAAATCATCTATGAAGATGAGGATGTTATTGTTGTTGATAAGCCTAGTGGATTAATAACAATTAAGGATGAAAAAACTCCAGTAGAGGCTACCTTGTATCATCAAGTTTACGAACATGTTAAAAAGCAAAATGACCGTATTTTTATTGTTCATAGACTTGATAAAGATACTAGTGGATTAGTTATTTTTGCAAAAAATGCTGAAATGAAAACATTACTTCAAAAACAATTTGAAGAACAAAAAGTTGTTAGAAAATATGAAGCTCTAGTTGAAGGAAAAATAAAAAAAGAAAAAGATAGATTAAAAGTTTATCTTATTACTGATAAATTCAATAATGTATTTGCTACAAATAAAAATAAAAATGGACAATTAGCTATAACTGATTATCGATTGATTTCTTCTAATGATGAAAAATCTTATGTTGATATAAGTATACTTACTGGAAAAAGAAATCAAATTAGAGCATCTTTTGCACTTATAGGGCATCCTATTGTGGGCGATAAAAAGTATGGATCGACAATAAAAAAAGGATTGTCACTTCGTGCATACGAATTGTTATTTGATGATAATTTGAATTTGAAGAAAAAACAATTTACAATCAATAAGTACTTTGATAAGATTATTTAGTTTTTTTAGAAGTTGAAGTGTTTTTTATAATTATAATACTCAACTTCTTTTTTTGTTGTTCCTTTTTTTCCTTTGCTTTTTTCTCTTTGATTTCATTCAGTAATATTATTAGATAAAAACCTGTTATGAAAATATAACTTGAAAATAACGAAACAAATAGAATAATAATAAGAGATGTCAATGGACCATAAATTTCTGAAAAATGACCGATGGAATAAGAGAGGTATATACCATAGAAAAATAAAGTTAAAGAAATACCTATAGCACTAAATAATGCTCCTGGAATTAAATTTATTAGTTTTTCTTTTTGGGTAGGAGATACTTTATAGAAGAATAGAATACCAATAAATAATATAAATAAACCAGCAAAATATTGAATAGTTTTACCAATACCATAACCGAATATTTTTTCAAAAAATGGAGAAAGAAGGACAAAGTTGATACAAATTACAGAAGTAAATAAAGCAAATAACAATGTTAAAAGCATTGACCTTCCTTTTCTTTTAAAAAAGTGATGATTTAATGTTTCTTTTCCATAAAATCTATCTGCGAATCTTGAAAAGCATTCTATCGCACGCGAAGCAACATATAGTGAACCGATTATGGAAGTTATAAGAGCAATGTAATCACTTGTATTTATTGATTTTAAATATTCTAGAATTTGCTGAATATTAGAATTAGAAAAAATTGTGAAGCTTTCTAAAAAAGCAATAATAGAATCGGCAAAATTTCTTGAAAAATAAGAAAGAAGCATAAATAAAATAGATGAAATTGGAACAAGAGAAATTATAAAATAAAAAGCCAAAGATGAAGGCATGTAAAAATATCCGTTAATTTTCCATAATTTTATAGAAAAATCAATAAATTTTTTTAAATGTGAAGAATTATACCATTTTAATAATTTTGTTTTTAGTTTGTTTTGCTTCATAGAAATATTTTATTCTAAAATGTTTTTTTTATTAATAACATATTTTATTGAATTTTGACATATAATAAATTTTGTCAAAATAAACTGATTATATTCTTTGTTCTATACATTTTTACATGATATAATTTAGTAGCTATAAATTTTGCTATTTAATAATTTTAAAAATATAAAGGAGGTTAAAATATGCCAATTGCCCCAAAAGGTCCTGAAGATAATAATCAAAAACCACTATCTCGTCGTCCATGGATAGGTACTGCACTTATTTATATTGTCGTTATTGCAATTGTTACATTTATGATTTTCTTTTTAGTAAGACCATCATATAGTTCAAAGAATACAAAGACTTTTACAAATGCTGATATAAGACAGGTTGTTGATGAAGATGGAAATATTAGTTATGAAGGTGAATTAGCTAATGTTTTGGAAAATAAATATGTTACACTTCTTCAAACTCAAGTTTGTACTACTGATACTCAACAATATCAAATTTATGGAGAGTATTACGAAGTAACTAATAATAAAATTGAAACTAGTACTCTTTGGAAATTTAATGGAACATTAGATACTAAAACATCTTATTATTATGTTCTTGAAATAGTTAGAACTAGATCAGCTGTAACTGTTGCAAATAATACAATTACTGGTATTGATCCTAATCCAAATAATAGATTTTATAATTCTGACGTGTATAAGTCTTTAACTCCATCAAATAACGCCTTTTTATCATGGTTACCAACAATTCTTATTACCGTAGTAACGATTGGTGCTGGATGGTTTGCTATTTCTCGCCTCAATAAAAGCATGAAAGAGCAGATGAAAAATCAGACAGATGTTGCTTCTTCAAAGGCACGAAGAGTTACAAATACTAAGACTAAATTTGCTGATGTTGCTGGATGTGATGAGGTTAAATCAGAATTAATCGAAATTGTAGATTATTTTAAAAACGCACAAAAGTATACGAGATTAGGAGCTAAATTGCCTAAAGGTGTCCTCCTTGTTGGACCTCCGGGAACAGGTAAAACTTTATTAGCTAAGGCTGTTGCTGGTGAAGCTGAAGTTCCTTTCTATTCAATTTCTGGATCAGATTTTGTTGAAATGTATGTAGGTGTTGGTGCTTCTCGTGTTCGTGATATGTTTAAAACAGCTAAAAATAATGCCCCTTGTTTGGTATTTATTGATGAAATTGATGCTGTCGGTCGTCAAAGAGGAGCAGGTTTAGGCGGCGGAAATGATGAAAGAGAGCAAACATTAAATCAATTATTGGTAGAAATGGATGGCTTTGCTGATAATTCTGGTGTTATTATTATTGCTGCTACTAACCGCGCTGATGTTTTGGATCCTGCTTTGTTACGTGCTGGACGTTTTGATCGTCAAATTACTGTAGATTTGCCTGATAAAGAGGGCCGTGAGGCAATTTTTAAAGTTCATGCTCGTGGAAAGACAATTGCGGATGATGTTGATTTTTCTGCTCTTGCTTCTCGAACAACTGGTTTCTCTGGAGCTGATATTGCTAATATTATGAATGACGCTGCAATCTTAGCAGTTCGTGAACGTCGTGATAGAATTACAATTAAAGATATAGACGAAGCCATCGATAGATCCATTTCTGGACCTGCTAAATCTAATAAACATATGCTTCCTGAAGAAAAGAAACAAGTTGCATATCATGAATCAGGACATGCGATTATCGGTTTATTTGTTCCTCATTCTGATAAGGTTCAAAAAGTAACAATTGTTCCACGTGGACGTACTGGTGGTCATGTTATGATGACGCCTGAACAAGATCGTTTCCTTTTAACTGAAAGTGAATTAAAGGCAAGAATAATTGGATATTTAGGCGGTAGAACATCAGAGGAAATTTTCTTTGGCGATGTTTCTACAGGAGCTAGTAATGATATAGAAATGGCTACTAAATTAGCTAAAGCTATGGTTACTCAATATGGAATGAGTCCATTGGGATTAATTCAATATGGTCAGCCTAGTGGCTCTGTATTCCTCGGTAGAGATTATTCAGATACAACAAAAAATTTCTCTTCACAAAAGGCATATGAAATTGATAAAGAAGTATATAGAATAATTGAAGAATGTCATCAGGAAGCTAGAAAAATTTTGCTCGAACATCAAGAAGATGTGAAACTTATGGCTGAGACATTAATAAATGTTGAAACTTTAACAGCAGAACAAATTTCATATTTATTAGAACATCGTGAACTTCCAAGTGTTGATGAACATAAAATTTCTGAAAACGAAGAAGAAATGCAAATAAGAGAAAAAGCTAAAACTTCGTTGCCATATTTTGGCGAATCACCTAAATGTGATAAGATAAATGAAGATTTGAAAAGAATGTTCAATCAAAATCCTGAATGTCTTGTTATACTTGCTGAGTCTCGTTCTGCAAATGCAAATAGTTATAGAGCATCTACTATTGATAGTACTATAAAGAAATTTGCTGCTTCTAGAAAGTATTCATTATTAGTATTGTCTATTGATCAAATGGATTTGATGCATATTACTGCTTCTGATTTTGGTCAAAAGATAGAAACTGAGATGAAAACTCCGGTTTTCTTGATTGAAACAACAAAAGATTCTATAAAAAATTACGCAGAATTTTTAACAAAAAATAAATAAAATGTAAGCTTTGAATTGAAAAAAATGTAAATTCAAAGCTTTTTTATAATTTACATTTTTTTGACTTGAATTAAATATGGTTATTATTTATAATTATATAGGAAGCAAGCTTCCAAATTTATATCATAAAAGTACTAAGATACCCCCCATTGTTCAATTTGTTCAATGCAAAAAAAACGATAAGTACGAGTTATTCTCTACCTATGGGTATCTTTTCTTTTTGTGATAAAGATAGATTTATAAGGAGTAAAAATGAAAAAAAGTCTATTTAGCATTTTAGCATTAACTTCAATTACCTTACTCGCAGGATGTTCTAATGTTCTTCCAACAACGAGTTCTAGTGTATCATCAACCTCTTCTTCTACTTCCTCTATAAGTTCTAGCAGCACTTCATCTTCTATTTTAACAAGTACATCTACTAGTACACCTTCTTCATCTAGTTCTACTTCTTCTCTTCCAGATGGAAATACTATAACAATTGCTAAGGCAATTGAAATTGGTTTAAAAGCTGGTGAAGATCCAACAACTGAAAGATATTTGATCAAAGCAACAATTGTATCAATCGATAATCCTACATATGGTCAAATGACTTTAAAAGATGATACAGGAACAATTAGTGTTTATGGAACATATGATGCCGATGGAAACTTAAGATACAGTGAATTAGAAAATAAACCTTATGCTGGTGATATTGTTATTGTCTCTGTTACATTGCATAGTTTTAACGGCACCGCTGAAATAAAAAATGCTAGACTAATTTCATTTGAACACGTTGATCCAGTTATTGATCCTTCTGAATATGAAGAAATGAAGATTTCTGCTGTTCGTGAAGTAGAATTAGAACACTTAGTTAAAACAACTGGTGTTGTAGCAAGAATTACTTATGCTACAGGCTTAATTCCTAATGGATTCTACATTGTTGATGAAACTGGTTCAATCTATGTTTATGATAGTCAAATTGCAGCACGTGTTTCTATTGGAAATACAGTAACTATTGCAGGTAAAAAAGATTCTTGGATTCTTGAAGGTGAGAAATCTAATGCTGAAAAATTTGGATATAAAGGAAGTTGCCAAATTTCTAGTGCAACATTAATTGAAAATGATGAAGGCAATACTGATTTTGATAAATCATGGATCAGTGAAATTACAGTTAAAGAATTAGTTAATACACCTGTAACAGAAAATATATCTAATAAAATTTTCAAAACTTATGCACAAGTAAAGAAAGTTGATGGAAAAGGATTTGTTAACTATTATATTAATGATTTAGATGGAAAAACTGGATCATATTCTTATACACAAGCTAGTGGAAGCGATTATAAATGGTTAAATGAATTTGATGGTAAGATTTGCACAGTCTATTTAACAGCAATCAATGCTAAATCAACAACAACTGCTTGCTATTGGCGTTTTGTTCCAATTCAAGTTATTGATGAAGGATATACTTTTGATCAAGCTAAAGCTCAAGAATTTGCATATGAATATTATGTTAAAGATATATTTAAAGATACTTACACCGGTGACCCTCTATTGAATGTTCCTACTTCTATTTCTAATGATTTAATTGATTTGAGCAAAGTTAGTATTTCTTATAAATCTAATGATGAAAATGTTATTAATTTTGCTGAAGAAGACGGACAAACAGTTATGCATGCCAAAAATAACGGAACTGCTGAAATAACTGTTACATTAAACAATGAGGGATATACTCCAGTTGAAAAGAAGATAACAATTAAAGTAGATGCACCAAAAGTTATTTCTGCTTTGACAGTTGATGAAGCATTTAATTCTCCAGTTGATGCTGAAAATAAAATTACTGTTCGTGGTATTGCTGGACCATCCTTAATTAATCAAAGTGGTTTTTATTTAGTTGATGATACAGGTATCATTGCAGTTACAATGGATGCTGAAGTATTAAATACTATTAGCTTTGGAAATGAAGTAATTATTGAAGGTTATAGAGTTCAAAAAATCAGTAAAGAAAATACAACAATTCAAAGTTGTATTCAATCTGCTACAATTGTTGCTAATCTTTATGGAAAACATGATTATTCCACTGCTTCATTTGATAAATCTAAAACTTTTGCTGATTTGTTAAAGATAACAACTGAAACTAATGTTACAAATAAAGCATTTGTTGTTACAGGTGTAATTAAATTTGTTGAAACAAAATTTTATTCAAATGCTTATTTAACTATTAATGGTGCAGCTGATAAAGATGTTTCTGCATTATTCTACTGCAGTAATGCTAATAGTCAATATAAAATATTAAAAGAATATGATGGTCAAGAAGTAACAGTTGAAGTTGCTCTTTGTGATTGGAACAATAAAGGCTATAGACTTTGCTTATTATCTATAACTGGCCAAGATGGTGTACAAAAAATTAATACTTATAATTATAACGATTAATTTTTAATTAATAAATTAAAAGTAAAATTGCTGTAATTAAGCAGCAGTTTTACTTTTTTTCATTGATGAAAGTTATAAATTTAATATTTAATCTTGTAAAACAGCAAAAAACATGCTATTATTTATAAGATACTGAGGAGGTATAACTATGTCCCGTAGATGTATAATAACAGGTAAAGGACCAGTTAGCGGAAATAATCGCTCCCATTCTTTGAGAGCTACACGTCGTCGCTGGAATGTCAACTTACAAAAAACTACGCTTGAAATAGATGGACGCAAAGTTCAAGTCAGAATTTCAGCAAAAGCCTTACGCACACTTAGAAAAGGCCAAAAAGTTGCTACAGCTGAAGAAAACGCTTAATAATTTACCGAAAATGCAGTTGCCTAAGCAACTGTTTTTTTTCGCATTTTTTTATGTTAGACTATCTTTATGAAAACTTTAACCATTGGAACAATTACTTTAAAAAATAGATATATAATGGCTCCATTAGCTGGATATACGAATAAATCTTTAAGAAAAATGGTGCTAAGGAATGGTGCATCATTGGCATATACTGAAATGATTTCTTGTAATGCTTTACTTTATAAAAATAAAAAAACTTTTGATATGCTGCCAAAAGAAGATGAGGGTGGCAGAATCGCTTTGCAGCTTTTTGGTGGAGATATCGAAGTAATTTCAAAAGCAATAAAGATTGTTGAAGAGAATGCAAAATTTGATTTTTTAGATTTTAATATGGGATGTCCAGTATTGAAGGTTATGAAACAGTTTAGTGGTTCCTATTGGCTTAAAAGACAAGATGAATTAAAAAAACTTTTTCATACTTTAGTTTCAAATTCTAGGCACCCAGTATTAATAAAAACTAGAATAGGATATGATGAAAATCATAAAAATGTTTTAGATGTTATAAAAATTGCTGCTGAAGAAGGCGTAGCAGGAGTTGCTATACATGGACGAACAAAAACACAATTATATGGTGGAAATGTTAATTATGATATAATCAGTGAAGCAAAAAAAATGAATTTGCTTCCGATAATTGCTAATGGAAATATTAGTTTAAATAATATTTCTGAAGTTGAAAAAATAACAAATGCAGATGGATATATGTTTGGTAGAGAAGCTTTAGGCCATCCGACAATTTTTTCTAATTTAATTTTAAAAGAAAAAGGATATCCAATTATTGATGATAATATTGAGCAACAAACTAATTTTTTAATAGAACATTTTAATAATTTAAAAAAAGAATTTGGAATTGATACGGCTATATCTTTAATCAGGGGAGTTGGTCCTTTTTACTTTAAAGGGTTACAGGACGCTTCTATTTATAAATCATCCATTATTAAAATATCCTCTGAAAAAGATTTTTTTGATTTAATGAATCAAATAAAGAAATTGAATAAATAAAAATGATATAATCAAAAAGGGGAGTATTATGATTGAAAATTCTCGACAATCGGAAATAGTTAAATTAATTAATCAAAAAGGAAAGGTTACTGTTAAAGAATTAGCAAGTCTTTATTTTATATCACCAAGTACTATTCGCCGTGATTTACAAGAATTAGCTAAGCAAAATCTTATTATTAAAGTTCAAGGTGGAGCTATTGCTGTTAATTATTCTGATAATATTGTTTTTGAGCAAACAGATCAAGAATATCGCTTACGTGAAGAAGTAGATAGAGAAGATAAAACAATAATTGCTAAATATGCAGCAGGTTTGATAAAAGAAGAAGATGTCGTTTATTTAGATGCTTCTACATCAGTGGCGGCAATGATTCCTTTTTTACCGCTTAAAGCTACATACGTGACTAATTCTCCTGTTTTAGCTGTACAAGCTGCGCAAAGAAATTTAAAGGTGTTGGTAACAGGTGGTGAACTTAAATTAACAACGGATGCATATACTGGTTCTTATGCTATTGAATTTTTGAATCGCTTTAATTTTATAATAGTTTTTTTTGGAACTAATGGAATTCATAGAACTGCTCAGTTTACTACTCCAGACCCAATAGAAGCAGCAATAAAAAGAAAAGCTTTTGAAAATACGATAAAGCCTTATATTTTAGCTACAAAAAGTAAATTTAATAGAGTAGCTGCAGTTACTTTTGCTCAACTTTCTGAAGCTACTTTGATTACTGATACCGATATGCCGGATTATCAAGATATTATAAAAATAATAAATATTGGAGGAACCAAAAAATGATTTATACATTAACTTTTTCTCCGAGTATAGATTATTTTATAAAAGTAAAAGATTTTGAATCAGGTAAAATTAATCGTGCAGAAAATTATAAATTTGTTGTTGGTGGAAAAGGAATTAATGTTTCTTTGATATTAAATGATTTAAAACAAATTAGTACTGCAATTGTCGTTTATGGTGGAGAAGTTGGTAAAACTATTTTAAATGATTTAAAAGAAAAAAATATCCCAACAATTGGAATTCCTGTCGATGGCGAAAGTAGAGTTAACGTTAAAATCTCTTCAAGTAGTGAAACTGCAATTAATTTACCTAGTCCAAAGATGGATGAAAATTCTTTTAATAACCTTTTAAAAGAAATCGAAAATATTCCTAGCGAATCAATTTTAGTTATTTCAGGAAGATTAAAAGGCATTATTTCAATTGATATGGCAAATACATTGATGAAAATAACATTAAAAAATAAACTTAAAGTCATCTTAGATATTTCTGATTCTGAATATGTATCAATGTTAAATTATCAACCTGTTTTAATTAAACCTAATTATGAAGAATTAGGTATTTTATCAAATATAGAAATAAAAGATGCTACTGACATGATTTCTATTAATAAAGCATGTGAAAAACTTAGTAATTTAGGTGTAAAAAGGATTTTAGTTTCATTAGGAAGACTGGGTGCTTATTATTACGAAAATCGTCTAGAAAATTTCTTTATTCAAACACATCAAGTTAATACACATAATACTGTTGGTGCTGGTGATTCACTACTAGGTGCATTTATTTTTTACTATGCTGAAACAAAAAATAGTCGACATTCACTTCAAAAAGCTGTCGACTATGTTGCACGAAAATTATATAAAAACTCTTTAGATGATTAATTTTTATTATTTTCTAATTTAAATATTAAATCTGGAATATCATTTTCTGAATAGATATGTATTCCGGATTTTTTTAATAGTTTTGCAGTAACTCCTTGACCTGGAATCTTTTTTCCTGAAAAAGTGCCATCATAAACAAAATTACTTCCGCAAGAAGGTGATCCTTCTTTTAAAATGACAAAGGCAACATTTTTAAATTGTGCCACTTGTAAAGCTTTATATGCTCCATCATTAAAAAAAGATGTAACATCTTTACCTTTTTCATTCATGACTTTATTGCCTACAATTTCAGCTTTTGGTCTTGGAATTTTTAATCCACCATCCACTTCAGGGCAAATAGGAATAATATCATAGTAATCTAATAGTTTTCTGATATTTTTATATTCTTTTGCTTGACCATCGTATCTTACTTTTGAACCTAAAAGGCAGGCAGAAATTAGAATTATTTGTTTTTCGTTTTTCATAATTACCTCATTATTTATGATAAGTTTTATTTGCGGATATCATTTCTGCTCTATATACTTGCTCCATTGCTAATAAAAGAGCTAGAGGATGAGTAAATGTTAGAGAAGATAATTTTAATGTTAAATAAGCTTTTTCACGAAGAAGATTACTTATTCCATAGGAAGAGCCGACAATAACATAGATATGGGAAGTTCCAGAAGATTTTATTTTCTCAATCTCTTTTGAAAAAACTATAGAATCTATATCTTTTCCATGCAAATCAATTAAAATAATTTTTGCAGATTTATCCAGTGTTTCTATAATAGTTTTAGCTTCCTCATTCAGTCTAAGTTCAATTTGTTTAGGCGTTGGTTCTTTTTTAAAACCAATTTCAGGAAATAATAATAAGTCTACATTTCCGAAATTTTTTAATCTATTTAAATAGTCTTTATAAAGATTTGCTAAGTTGTCAGACTTAGGTCGTCCTGTCATTATAAATGTATATTTCATTTTACTTTTGTTTGAATAAATGTTGGCAAATCTTGGTGCAAGCAATATACTTCAATATCTGGTATTGATCCTTTTTGTGCTAAAAAAACATCTTTGTATGCTTTTAAAACTAAATCCTCTCTATTGCAATCACGAGAGAGGTGAGCAAATAAAATAGTTTTAGTCTTATTTCCTACAATTAAAGAAAGATAATATGATGAATCAATATTGTTTAAATGACCTGTATCAGACATATTTCTTTTAATTAAATAAGCTGGACGTGGAGAATTTAATTCCATATCTGTATCATGATTGCTTTCAAAAATATAGAAATCAGCATTGGATATAATTTCAAAAGAATTATCTGGAATATATCCAGTATCAGTGATATTTACTAATGTTTCATCAGTTATAGTTGAATGAACAACATAACCAAAACATTTTACATCATGGGACAGAAGAATAGGGGTTATTTCAAAAGTTCCAAGAATGTATTTTGTGTTAGGAAATAGAATATTATCTTTTTCTAATTCACTTAAAGGTAAACAATCGCTATGTGTAAATATTTTTTCTTTGGGATAAATATTTGCGTATTTTAAATGATCTGAATGAGAGTGAGTTATAAATAGACCTCTAACATCATTTAGAGTTTTATTTAATGAAGCAAGTCCTTCTTTAATTTTTTTAGAAGGTAATCCAGCATCAATTTGAATTAAAGTTTCACCATCATAAACTAAAGTAGCATTTCCAGAGCTACCACTACCTATATTTAATATTTGCATATTTATCCACCATAATAACCATCATCGTTATCGTATCCAGAATTTGTATCATCAAATCGACAAAATAGTTTATTAAATGTAAGTATTACTTCACCGGTTTTTCCATTACGATTTTTTTGAACATCAACATGTACTTCAGAAAAAGAGTCATTAGCTTCATCAACTGGTGCAGGAATATCCTCTGGTGCATCAGGATAAGCAGAATTGTTATCTTCTTTTTTATCATCATTGTCGTAATAGTCAGAACGATATAAAGTGATGACTTGGTCGGCATCTTGTTCAATTGCACCAGAATCTCTTAAATCTGACAATACAGGCTTATGATCTTTTCTGCTATCAACTTCACGGGATAATTGGCAAAGAGCAATTACAGGTACTTGCAAATCTCTAGCCATAGCTTTTAGATTTCGAGAAATCATAGCAACTTCTTGTTGTCTATTAGCTTCTTTACTTTTATTTGATGGAACACTAATAAGTCCAATATAATCTATAGCAATTAGTGATAGATTAGAGTAGCTTGCTTTTAATCGGCGAGCTTTTGACAAAATTTCACCGATAGTACTTGAAGAATGATCATCAAAGAAAATGCTTTTCTTTTCTAATTTATCTAGTCCAGCTTTAAAAGAAGAAGAAATTTCCGCACCTTCGGCTGAATTTTCATTTAGTTTATTTCCTAAATATTTTCTTATTGATTGCTCTGATAATCGAGAAGTATTTTCTAGCATACGCATAATTAATTGTTCTGAAGACATTTCTAAGGAGAAAATAGCAGCAGAACGATTTACACTGGCGACATTTAATACTAAATTTAGTGCAAGAGCAGTTTTACCAACAGATGGACGAGCAGCTAAAATTATTAAACTGCCTGGTTGAAATCCTCCATTAAGCAAATTATCTAAAGAAGGGTAGCCAGAGCTAAAACTAAGATTAGGTCTAGAATAATATTGTTGCATATTTATAATAGCCTTCTTCATATCAATGAAGTCAGTAACTTCTCTACGCATGGTAATTTCTTTTACTGAATCTTCGAAAATACCTAAGAATTCACTATAGTCTGTTGAAGATTGAGTAAAATTTCTTTTTAAAGAATCAACTTTTTCAAATAAATTTCTAACCAAAGAGAGATTTTTTAAAATTCCAACATGCTTATTAATTTGATCATTGCCAACTGCTGTCATCGACAAATCATAAATATATTCAAGTCCACCTGCCTCTTCATCAATTCTATCAGCTTTTAATTCAGCTAATAAAACAGCATTATCAAAAGAGAATATATCTTTTCCACCTTTTTCAAGATATGTTAGATACAATCTTTTTATTGTACTAAAAATTGCTTGATGCCTCCTATCGCCAAAATCAGTAACTTCTAAAGATTCAATAACTGCTTTGGAACCCGTAGGGTCATTAATTATAGCACCAAGTACTGCTTGCTCTGTTTTATAGTCAATAGTTGCATCTGTAGCCATTATCTATTTAGCCTTTTCAACAATATAAACGTTTATTTCAGCAATGACACCTTTAAATAGCTCAACTTTAACTTTTCCATGGCCAAAATATGTAACAGGAGAAAAGTCTACAAACTTTCTTTTATCGACAATAAGACCTTTAGCCTTTAAAGCTTGTTCTATTTGTTTAGCTGATATTTGTCCTATCATATAGCCATTCCTTCCAACGCTAGCTTCAAACTTAATTTCTACTTTTTCAATTTCGGCTTTTAAATCTTCAGCTTTTTGTTTATCTTCAGCTAGTTTAATAGTTTCTTGTTTTTTTTCTTCAGCATAAGCTCTTTTTGCTTCTTCGTTATATACTCTTCCATAGCCTTGTGGAATAATGTAGTTAGCACCATATCCATCGCTAACATTAACTACTTCACCTTTTTTTCCTACTTTTTTTAAATCTTTGAGCATTAAAATTTTCATAATAAGACCTCCCAAAGGAATATTTCTCTTAATATTAAACCACAAAATGTTATTTTTATCAATTCAGATATTAAGTTATAGGTAATTGTAGTTTTATACTTTATAAATAAAAATAATAAATAATTAATTGTTATGTTAAAATAACAATGAGGAACCAATAAAGTGTACATTTATCAATATACAAAAAAGTTTGCTAACAAAAATTTTATTGAAAAAGAGTTTAGTGATGTAGATAGTTTGATATTATGTCAGATATCATATCAAGATTTTGATAATATCTATAATAATTTTGATGATGAAACATCAATTATGGAATTAACAAAACATGTTAAATCAATAACTAAAAATACTTTATATCCTCAAAAAAATAATAAGTTATTAAAATCTTTGCAATCAGGTATAAGATTTTCAAATATTAAGATGAAATATTTTCATCAAGTTTTTTCTGATAAACATAAAATTCAATTTGCGGCATTGACATATATAGGTGATACCTTTGCATATATTTGTTTTCGAGGTACAGATATTTCAATTACAGGATGGAAAGAAGATTTGCTTTTTGCTGTAAAAGATGTAGTACCATCTCAAAGATTAGCACTTGAATATGCACAGAAAGTTATTCCATTAATTCCTGCTGGTAAAAAAATTTATATTGGTGGCCATTCTAAAGGCGGAAATTTAGCAATTCATGCTGCTTGTTATCTTGAAGAAATTTATCAAAAAAGAATTTCTAAAGTTTATGATCATGATGGTCCTGGTTTTTCATATAATATTTATGGTACTGAAGAGTATGAAAGAATAGTTAATAGAGTAGAGAAAACCATTCCACGAAATTCTTTAATAGGTATTTTATTAAATAGTAGTTTAAGTAATGCTAAAATAATTAAAAGTAATGCAATTACAGGATTATATCAGCACGATCCTTTAAGATGGATTATTAATCATAATGGTAATTTTGTTATTGTTCAAGATAGATCAAGAATGTCTAAAGGAATACAAATAGCAGTTGATGAACTTATTATTTCTTTAAGCTATGAGGAAAAAAAGGCTTTAATTAGAACAATAGGTATGTGGTTTGATAATGCTAGAATAAAAACAGTAAAACAAATAAATAAGAAGTTTATTCCTCTTTTAAAACAAATTAGAAAATCTATAAAAAGTGAAGAAAATGTTGAATTAAAATCTCGCTTACGAATAGTAGTACTTTTAATTTTTAAATTGACTTTATATAAAAATCATTCTTATTTAACTAAAAGAGCTGATAAAAAGATCGAAAAATTGAATGATGAATATAAAGCTTATTCGAAAAATATCTAAAAAATTATTCTTTCTCTTTAAATATTGAATCGAATTTTGAAGAAATATTAAAATTCACTTGTTCAATTATTTTTTGACAAAAGTCAAGCAAATTAAAATTTTCTTCAAAAATGTTGCTTGATAAATCAAATGCAGTTGTTCCTGGAACAAGTACTTTTCCTTCTTCTTTAATAGATACATAAACTGATATTAAACTATTAATTAAATCTCTTTGCTTTGATAAATTTAAATGAATTAATCCTTCCGGATTAAAAGCGCCAAAATCTCCAAAAGTATTCACAGCAAAAATGTGTTTTGGAGAGTAATTTTTTATTTGTTTAATTGCTTCTATTAGAACTGTAAGTGAAACTATATGGTCTATATCATCATCAAAAGGAGAGAATGTAAAAATAACATCAGGACGATAATTATTTAAAAGATTCTTGTAATCAGAAAGCAAAAAGTTTTTTTCTTCTTTTAAACTTGCATAATTTAAAAGATATAAAGAAGCGTAAGATCCAATATTTGCTGCTTTAACCGCCTCTTGCATTCTTATGGAAATCATATCTTGATCAGAATAGCCAGCATATAAATTTTTTCCAAGAATATCGTGTGGTGCTCTTGATATAACTCCAACAAAACATCTATTTCCATCACAAAAATTATCATTTATATAAGAAGAAGAAATTCTTTCTAAATCTCCGATTTCAACCCCAAATCCCATGGTTACAAATCTACCTTCTTTTTTTGTTGTAGGAACATATTTTAAAGTTTTGCTGTTGAGTGCCATATAATAAATTCTCCTATAATTTAATTACTTAATTAAATTATATCAAATATTATTTTGATTGTATTAATTCATCTACTACTGTAATTATAAAAAGCAAATCATCCAAATAATTTTTAGTTTTAATTATTTTTAATACCAAACAACCTTGTTGAAATGAAGCACGAATGATATCTTTTTTTTCTGATAATTGTGATTCAAGATTGGCCAAAATTTTATGATCATTTATTGTATCTTTATTTAATGTAAGTATATAAAATCCTAGATCTTCTTTAAAATCTTTTACATAGTAATTGCTTAACATTATTTCGATTTTTCTTTTATTTAAAAGATTTAAAACTTCTAATGGATAAGGACCATAAACATCTTTTAGTTTTTGGGCAAATCTATATAATTCTTCATCGGTTAAAATATTTGCTAACTCACGATAAATAGTTATTCTGCTACTTTCATCAGCATATGATTCTGGAACATGTGAATCGATACTAAATGAGAGAATAAAGTCTTTTCCGTTGGAAGATTCTTTTTTTCCATTTTCCATAAATTTCTTTTGTGCTATAACTTCATCTAACAAAGCCTGATAACTATCAAAGCCTACAGTATCCATAAAACCTGCTTGTTCGGCTCCTAATATATCACCAGCCCCACGAAGATTTAAATCTTGTTTAGCAATATTATATCCTGATCCTAATTCAGTAAATTCTTTCAGAGCTTTTAAACGTTTTTTAGCGTCTTCATTAATCTCTTTTTGTGGATTGTAGAAAAAATAAGCGTAAGCTAAACGATCACTTCTTCCGACTCTACCTTTAATTTGATAAAGCTGGGAAAGACCAAAATGATCAGCATCTTCGACAATCATCGTATTAACGTTTGGTACATCTAATCCTGTTTCTATAATTGTTGTACAGACTAATATATCTATTTCACCATCATAGAATGCATTCATAACATCAGACATTTCACTCGGAGTCATTTTTCCATGGGCGACACCAATTTTTGCTTTTGGAAATAATTTTTGAACTTCATTGGCCTTGGAATATAAAGAATTAACTCTATTATGTAAATAATAAACTTGTCCATTTCTTCCTAATTCAAGAGAGATTGCTTCTTTTATTAATCCATTATTATATGCAGTAACATAAGTCTTGATAGGAAGCCTATTTAAAGGTGGTTCATCCAAATTAGATAAATCGCGTACTCCTAACATTGACATTTGTAGTGTTCGTGGGATAGGAGTAGCAGTTAAAGTTAAAACATCTATATTTCCACCTATTTTTTTGAACTTTTCTTTCTGGGCAACACCAAATCTTTGCTCTTCATCAACGATTAAAAGTCCTATATCTTTGAATTTAATTTCATCAGAAAGAAGACGATGTGTACCGATAATCAAATTAATTTTTCCTTCTTTTATTTTTTCAATATTTTGTTTTTGAATGCTCAAAGGTACAAATCTTGAAAAGCAGGCTATATGAACACCAAAGCCTTTGAATCTTTGTGTTGCAACTTCATAATGTTGCCGACATAAAACGGTTGTAGGACACAATAAAATTACTTGTTTTGAATCCAATATAGCTTTATAAGCAGCTCTTAAAGCAATTTCTGTCTTTCCAAAACCAACATCTCCAGAAAGAAGACGATCCATAGGCTGCTCTTTTTCCATATCAGTTTTTATTTCTTCCCAAGCTTTTTTTTGAGAAGAAGTTAATTCATAAGGAAAAGTGCTGGCAAATAATTCTTCAAATTCTGGAAAGCTTGGAAAAGCTATGCCTTTTTCAGATTTTCGTTTGCTAGAAATTTCGAGAAGTTGATCTGTTAAGAAAACTAAGCGAGAACGAATTTGACTTTTTCTTCTTAACCATGTTGACCCACCTAATTTGTCTAAAGTTGGAGCGTAGCCTTCTCTACCTGCATATTTTTTAATTAATTTAAACTGGACAAGGGGAATTAAAAGTTTATCATTATCTTTATAGACAACGCTTAAATATTCTAGGTTATTTCTAGTTACGACTCCTTCAAATCTTCCTATACCATGCATTTCGTGCACAACGTAATCACCAGGAACTAGATCATCATAACTATGGATTATTTTTGCTTCTTTAAATCTAGATAAAAAACGTGAATTTCTATGAGTTAGACCATAAATTTCTTTACTGCCTAAAAATATAATATTTTTTTCTTTAAATAAAAAGCCACCAGAAATTTCTTCGTAAAAAATTGTTACCGAAGAAATGTTAGGATAAAAAGAATACCTTATATTTCCATCTTCTAAATAGCTTATAAGGTTGGAACATCTATTTTTTTCTTGACAAAGTACAATTTTATAGCCATCATTTATTATTGTTCTTAAAGTTTGAACAAGATCTATTATCGAAGTAAAAACATAAGGAACAGAAGTAAGAATTGGTGAGTCATTTTCTGAAATTTCTGTTAGATTGATATACTCGGTTTTATAATCTAAAAAAACGCCTTCATTTTGCAATGCTATTTTTCCATTTATGAGTTCGCCAAAATATTCTTTTTCTTCTAAAAATTTATTTTCGATAAATGCTAGACATTCTTCTTTATGATATGAGTAAACCTTTATAGGAAATTGAGCTATAGAATGAAAATCTCCATAATATTTGAAAAGACGATAGGGAACACTTAAAAGCGAATTTTCTATATCGTTGATATTTGATGAAATTTTAATGTATAGTGGATCATATTCTTTATAATTTGTTAATTCTTTTTTTAAATGGCTAATAATTTCTTCTTTTTTTGAATATTCAAAAAGTAAATCTGAAGCTGGACCAATATAGGCATAATCTATTTCTTTTTCTGAAATTTCTGTTGAAGGATTGAATATTCGAATATCATCAATTATATTTCCATCTAATTCAATTCTAGTAGGACTTTTTTCTCCAGGTGAAAAAAAGTCGATAATCATACCACGAATAGCAAATTCGCCAGGATGTTCAACTTTTTGAACTTTAGTATATCCAGCGCGATAAGCAAATTCTAAAAAATCCTGACGAGAAAACTTATCATTTAATCTAAATGATTTATTTATTGATGCAAAATAAATTTGACTTATTATTGGTCGGATTAAGCTTATTGAGTTAAATACAACTATCCCAGGTTTTTTATTATATAAAATATTTAATGCATGAAGTCTTTCATACATCATCTCTCTACTTGTTCCTAGAGCATCAATTCTTAGCACTTCATCATAGAGGAATGAAGAAATATCATCTTCATCTAAATAATCTAGTAAAAAAGATAAAAATTGTTGCGCTTCATATAAAGTTGGTAAACAAATTGCTATAGTATTTTTTTCTTTTTTATATTTTTGAACAACAGAAAAAGCTAATGATTCTAAATTTGAACCATTTAATTCTAAATTTGATCTTTGAAAATCAAAATCTTTTAGTTTCACTCTTGAGTAACCTTATTTTTTGGAATTAAATATAGAGCTAGCTTTTAAAAAATCATTTTTCAAATAAAAAAGTATAGCTTCAACAGCATTGGATATAGCTTCATCTATTTTTTCTTGATCTTCTTTTTTAGGTTTGCCGAGGACATAATCAACAACATTATGCTCTGGTTCGCCTATTCCAACTCTTATTCTTTTAAAGTTAGAAGTATTTAAATTGTCAATTATATTTTGTAATCCTTTTTGTCCACCAGATGAACCTTTTTCTCTTAATCTGATTCTACCTGGTTCAAGTGCCATATCATCAGAAACAACTAATAAGTCTTCAATTTTAATTTTATAATAATCAATTATTTTCTTTACAGATGTTCCTGATAAATTCATATATGTTAATGGCTTAGCAAGAAGTATTACTTCATCCATATAATTAAAACGAGCTATAGAGGCATCAAAATCATTTTTGAAATTTGATATTTTTAAAGTTTCTGCTAATTCATCTATTACCATGAAGCCCATATTATGTCTTGTGTCTTCGTATTGGCTTCCTGGATTTCCTAAACCTACAATTAATTTCATATTATTCACCGCAAAATAGTCTATCATATTTTTTATTAATTTCTTATTAAAAAGTATTTAAAATATTATTTAAAAAATATAATTAATGGTACAATTTTACTGATGAGAAAAAATCTTCAAAAAAGTGCTCGTTTACAAACAAATAAAGTACGATATTCTTCGTATGTTTTTGGGCTAACTTTATTAGGTCAGTTATTTATAATTTATAGTATGTCTTATTTTGTTCAAGAAGGGATGATAACATTTTTTCTTGCATCAGTAGCTAAGATAATCATGGTTATGTGCGATGGAGCTAATGATGTAATTTTTGGCTTTTTATCTGAAAAAACTAAATCTAGGTGGGGAAAAAGACTTCCATGGATTGTTGGAGGAATGCCTTTTTTCTTTTTCTTTATTGTTTTTACTTTCTTGCCAAAATATTCTTGGAATTGGTCACCTGAATTATTCTTTTTCTATTATTTGTTTTTTTCTGTTTCATATGAAAATTCTTCTACAGTAATGTATATAAATTATAATGCTCTTTTTCCTGTTTATTATAAATCAGAAGAAGAAAGAGCAAAGACTTCAAGTTTTAAACACGTTTTTGAGATTATTGCAATGGGAATCTGCAATATTCTTACTCCAATATTAGTAAAAGCAGGTCTTACTTATTTTAACATCGGTCTGATGTATGGTTTAGTTTTCTTTATTTCAACAATTTATGCTATAACAGGTTTTAAAAATAATGGAAAAGAAAATAATATTGTCAAAGAAGATAAACAACCTTTGCTTTTAACTTTAAAACAAATTTTATTAAATAAATCTTTTATATTTTTTAATTTTACACAAAGTTTTTTTAATGCGATTATGAGTTTGCTTGTTACATTATATCCGATGTATTGCACTTATGTGATTAATGTTGATGGGGTTCAGCAAGCTTTAATTATAGGAGCTTTATTTGTATCTTTAATGGGATCAATACCATTATGGAATAAATTTATAAAGAAAAAAGGGGCAAGATTAGCCTATAAAATTAGCTATACTCTCTTGCCTTTTGGATTATTATTATTTACTTTTCCAACTAAATGGTGGCACGCAATAATTATTTGCATACTTGTAGGACCTATAGCTTCTGGGTTACTTATATCACCAGATATTTTAGGAAGTGAACTAATAGATATTGATAAGATGAAATATCATATTTCCCGCGAAGCTAGTTATAGTTCATTAGGTTCTTTAGTCAGCAGAATATCAGTTATTATAACTTCAATAGCAATGCTTTTTGCTAGCGTTGCTTTCGGATATAATTCTGGTACTGATCCAGGACCCAATCCCAGTTTAGCATTTCGAATGATGATGGGAGTTATTTTGGCTATTATTGGAGCTATAGGTACAGTTTTATGTTATACATATCTTAGAAAATCAAAAAAAGAATATGATAAATTAAGACAATATAATGCTGTTAATGAGAATAACGGCGATTGACACAAAGAGACATATTATTGACTTCGTCAACTCGCAAATTGTTTAATCCACAGTGACAATCAACGTTATTTAGACAATCACATGAATGACAAAAAATTTCAGTTTTCATTTTTTGTGGAGAAATTTTAATTTCTTCCGCTATTTCTTCACTTGATTTTACTTCATTTCCTTTGCGAAAATCTAGGCAAGTTGCATTAACAGAAATATCAATTCTGTCTAAATAGCAACTACCGCTCATATTGTGTCGACATCTGTAGTCATGACATTTTAAATTAGACATTTTGTTACCTCCAAGTTTATTTTTTGTCGAAATAAAAAAATTATTCAGATTGGATATTACATATTATTTACACTACCTAGTTTCAATTTTATAGAATTCTAAAATACGATTTTGTATAATATTTATATGAAACTTAAAGATACTTTAATTACAATTTTAAAATCATCATTAATCGGTGTAGCATGTATTGTTCCAGGTGTTAGTGGTGGAACATTAGCAGTAATATTGGGGTTATATGATAAAATTCTTTTTTCAATCAGCAATTTGAGAAAAGATTTTAAAAATTCTATTAAGTTTTTATGGCCAATTGTATTAGGAATAGCAATTGGATTAGGAGCAACTATTTATCCTATAAAATTAGCTTTTCAGCATTTTCCCCTTCCAACAATTGTATTTTTTGTAGGCTTAATATTAGGAAGTTTGCCTTCGTTATGCAAAAACATTAGAAGAAAACCAAATGTTAGTGGTATTTTTTCAATTATATTGGCTCTTGTTGTTGTTATTGGAATGAGTTTCCTTGGATCTGGAAATTCAGTTGATCTATCTTCTTCAATGAGTTGGTATAATTATATAATTTTATTTATTGTTGGAATTGTTGGATCCTGCGCTTTAGTTATTCCTGGCATTTCCGGTAGTGCATTATTGTTGATTTTGGGTTTTTGGGAACCGATATTAACATGTTTTACTGAATTAATAAAATTTAATAATTTTGGACATAATTTTCTTGTTTTATTTTTATTTGGAGTTGGTGTAATTGTTGGATTTTTCTTAATATCAAAGATTATGACTTACTTACTAAATAAATATCATTATCAGACTTTTATGGCAATTATTGGATTTATTGTAGGCTCTGTTTTTGCATTATTTTGGCAAATTAAAGATAATTTTATTCCTGAAGGAAATATCATAGTAATTATAATTATCAGCGTAATTTTATTTATTGCTGGCTTTATTTCTTCTTTTGCAATTGCAAGATTAGATAAACAAAAAGATAAAGTTGAAGAAGTTGAATATGTCGAAGATAAGAATAGATAGATTTTTAGCCCAGGAAAATTTTGGTACAAGAAAACATTCAAGAAAATTGGTTAAAGATGGATTGGTTTCAATAGATGATATAATTATTAAAGATCCATCAACTATTTTTGATACTGAAAAAAATATAGTGAAAGTGGATGGTGAAATAATTGAATATAAAGAAGATTTATTCTTTTTATTAAATAAACCGGCTGATTATATGTGCTCGACTATTGATGAAAAATATCCTTCAGTTTTAAGACTTTTACCAGAGCAATATGAAAAAAGATTGAAGATAGTAGGAAGATTAGATGCAGATACAACAGGTGTATTATTGTTAACAAGTGATGGAAAAGTTGTTAATTATTTAGCTCATCCTAAAAATAATATTGGGAAAACTTATCGGGTTTATTGTAATCATAAAATTCCTTTGGAAATGATAGAAAAGGTTAAAACGCCATTAGATATAGGACGCGATGAAATGTCTAGCGGTGCAATTTTGAGTATTGTTTCAGATGATGTTGCTGATATAACATTATTCGAAGGAAAATATCATGAGGTAAAAAGAATTTTTAAAATTTTTAATTTGGAAGTTATTAAATTAGATAGAATTAGATTTCAAGACTTTACTTATGGTGATTTAAAGCAAGGTGAATATCGGCAATTAAACGAAGAAGAAAGCTTAAAACTATTGAAAGCTGCACATCCTGAAAGGTATGAAGAATAAATGAAAAAAATGTATAGATATAAAGATGGAAATACTTTGGTTAATGTTAGTTCTAGTATTTTAAAATATTTTGGAGTTTCTCCTCAACATAAAACATATGAACCCTTAGACAAATTACTTGAAAAAAATAAGGATAAAAAAATAGTATTGTTTTTATTTGATGCTATGGGAAAAAAGACTTTGACTACTTATAAGGATGTTGCACCTTTTATATATAAACATAAATTTCAAACAGTTAGCGCTGTTTTTCCACCAACAACCGCTGCTTCAACAACCAGTATTTGTAATGCTCTTTATCCTTCTGAAACTGGTTGGATTGGATGGTGGGCTTATTTAAATGGAACATTATGTACTTCTTTTTCATCACAAATTTATAATTCTGAGGAATTTATGTCGCCAACTATAGTGGAAACACTAAAATATAGCTCTATATTTGAACAAATAAATGAAAAAAATGGAGCTGATATTGCTTGCTCTGTACAAAGTTTCGCTTTAAAAGATCCTTCTATGAAAGGTTTAATTGATGAAGTGGAAAGAAAACTTCCAGATAAAAAATATATATATGCATATTTAACCGAGCCAGATCACTATATGCATACACTCGGTGAAATAAATGATACTACTAAAGGTATTATTGCAGACATTGATAATCAATTAAAAAATTTTGTCGAGAGACATAAGGATGTATTAATTTTATCTTTAGCTGATCATGATATGAAAAATACTGTACCAGTGGAATATCATCAGGATATTTTTGATTTGGCCAAAAATCATATTTTTTCTATTGAACCACGAGCTGCAACTTTTTTTGTTGACAAAGATAAGCATGAATTATTCTATAATCTTTTGAAAAAATATTATGAAGATGACTTTGATATTTATACTAAACAAGAAGTAATTGATTTAGAGTTGTTTGGTCCAAAAGAAACTCGTTCACCATATTTTGATAAACTTTTAGGAGATTTTTTATTAGTTTCAACTGGTGATAAAGTTTTTACTTTTCCTAATGGAGAAGCGCTTTTTGCAAATCATGCTGGAGGCACAGAGGAAGAATCTTTAATTTATTTGAGCAAATATAATTTTTAAAAATAGCCTTGTTCGAATTCGAACAAGGCTTTTGAAATGATTATAATTTTATTTATTCTTCTACATTTGAATTGCTTTTTTGTTCTTTCTTTTCATTTATCTTTTTATATATGAAATAAATTAATGCAATTATTCCTGCTGTAAATATTGACGACAATATAATGAATAACCAATTTGTAATAGTCATATTATTAAAATTATTAAACAATGTCTGCCATGAATTAAATAATTGTGACAAAAATGATGGCGAAATATTATTTTCTGAAAATGGTGCTTTTTGAACAGATATAATTAAAGCTGATGACTTTTTATTTGAATCTTCATCATTATATGTAAATTTAATTGTATTTTCACATTCTATAGAAGAATTTTGAAGATATGAATTTAAATCTTCTTCATCAATGGCTAAATTAGAATAATTTTTAGGTAATGAGTTAATAATTAATTCTTCTATATCTTCAGATGATAGTGGTCGATCAGGGGAGGAGATAGCAAATAATGGATTTAAGATAAAAACAGGTACTTTATCGGCGAATACTTCGATATTAACTAATAGTTCAGTATGATTTCCTGCTGTATCATCTGCTTGTAAAACGATTTTATAATTTCCAACTTTTCTTTCAACTGTTCCGTTTTTTATTGTTGGCTCTAATCCAACATCATGATCGTCTTCAACTTTAAATAAAGAAATAATTTGAGAGTTTATATCAGAATTTAATGCTGATAATCCTATTCTTATTGGAGAAGTAGGGACATTACCTGATAAATCTTTAATGGTAGGGGCGACAGCATCATTAACTTTTACACTTATAGTATAGTTTTCGCTTCTATTGCTTTTATCTGTTGCTTTTATTGTTACAGCATAATCTCCATAAATTAAGTTTGTATCCCAGGAAAAACCATTTGATGTTTCGACACATGTTAAAGTGATTTCTTCAGGTGAATAATAATTATCTGTTACTTCTAATTTCTTTTTGAAATTTTCAAAAGAAATTGGTGAGTCTGAATTTAATTCAACTTTTTTTGTAGTAATAACAGGAGCTTCATAATCATCAACGATAACAATTATAGTAGCGGAAGCTGTCTGAGAATACGAATCTGTAGCGGTTACTGGAACTCTATAGGTTCCGACCTTATTGGCGTTATAATCATTTTCGCCTATGGTTATTTGAACACTTTCGCCAAATAAATCTCTAGCACTTATTGTAGAAATAATTTGATTGATTGTTAAGTGTTCATCAACGTTTGTATATACAGTTGCTTCACCACCATCTTCTAATGTATAACTGGAGTCCCTTTTAAAGGAAATGATTTCTCTTGTTGATAAATAGTTAGTACCTTGAGCTACTAATGAATTAAATTTAGATAGAGCAGAATTGTATTTTTCGATAGTACTTCCAGTGCTTTGACTTTGGGTAAATTTAAATAATTTAATATTATTTCCAGGTAGATTTACTAAACAAAAGCGTAAAGTAGTTATTCCGCTATTATCTTTTGTTTCTGATAAGACAGAAATATATTTGTCTTCTTTAGTTAATGACATTGTACCGCGATATACTAGTGTATAAGTTGCATTGGCGTTCCAAAAATCATCATTTTGTTTATAATTTATTTGAATAAAACCTTCGAATGAATTTGTGTAACCTATATAGTTAGAACTAAAAGTGTATTCTAATGATCCTTTTATACTTGTTTTTGATACCATTTGAGAAGAATTTATAGCTTTTTCAAATTCATAAGGTCTATTTGTATCATTAGGATTTTGTGAAAGATAATATTGTTCTTGAATTTTTGTTGCTTCTTTTTTTATTGGCTGTTTGATAACAGCTTCTATGTTTTTAGTGGCATTAAAATTTGAAATAGTTGAAAATAGTGGTAGTGAAGATAAGATTAATAATCCTAATATATTCTTTTTCATATTTTTCCTTTCTTTGATTTAGAATAAAGATTTAATCCATTGAATTATTGAATTGAAAATAGAGTTTAGCCAATTTATAACTTTGGTAAAAAAATCAACAATCTTTTCGATAAATGATATTTGTTTATTGTCTATTGTTTTGTTTAAAACATTGATTTTTAAAGAAATCAAATCTGATTTTCCGTTTTCATCTTGTACAATCAATTCGCAATTAAAGATACCTGGAGTGTTGAAACTGTTTAATGAAATCATGTTATCTATTGGGGTATATGAAACAATAGTTTTTTTGAAAAACAAGTTCATTTCATTTATGGCAGAGAGAATGTCTATTTTGTTATTGATATAAGTGAATATTTCATTTTTAACAATCCAAAAAAAGTTGTTTTCGTTTTCAATTATTTTAATTTTTGTTGTTCCACTAATAGAATTTCCATTTTCATCTTCTGCTTTGCATGTAATAAAGTAAATTCCTTCTTTATTGCTATTTTCTAAATAATTAGTCATGTGGACTGTTTTTAGAACTTGAAAATCATCTTTTGCATCAACAATATTGAAATAATCATTTTCTGATAAAAATTTGTTTTTTGAAATTTCAATATAAGAAGGAAAAATAAGAGTAGGGAAGATATCATCGATAACATTTATATTTAGTTCTATTTCTGTTGAATTAGATATACTATCAATTACGATTATTTTTAACAAAAAAATACCGATTGAATAAGGCTGAGGAAGATTTAATAATTTAATTTCTTTAATTGGTGTAGCATCATATATTTCTATATAATTTTCAATATTGAAATTATTTATTTCTTTATAGGATATGGTTAAGTTTTTCCATTTAGATTTAACAATTGGTGGAATATTATCTATTATTTTTACGGAAATATTTATTTTTTGAAAACTATCTTCCATATAAACAAAAGAATAAGTTCTATATTTTCCAAAGGGGATAGCGTTATCAGTGTTATTTATATTTAGTCGATGATATTCTTCTTTATATTTGTCATAATAAATGTAATATTCTTGAATATATTGTAGAAAAGATGAACAATCAATTTTATTTGCATCCAATTCAATTTTATTGTTTTTATCGCTTAATATATTTATTTTTGAAGATTTTGGATTTTTAGAATCAGGAATATTTTCTTTTAAATAATTTTGATAGTTGCCTTTCAATGCACATACTTTTAAAAAATGAATATCTTCATAAGAGTATTTGAATGAAAAATTATTTAGATTTGAATCAACATTGCAATATAGGCTGAGGAATATTTTTTGGTTGGAAAAATAAATTGATTGAAATAAGTTTGTTCCTATGGAATATTCTTTATCTTTTTCTAATTTATAAGATCCTACAAAACTTTTTCTATCTTCTTCATAATCAGTTTTTATGTAAAATGTATGATGAAAATCGTTGTTAGTTAATTTGAAAAAGTCAGAGTCTGAAAAAAGTAATATAAAAGTATAATAAGTGTTCTTATTTAAAATAATATCGTAATTTTTTAATTCATTGTTGAGATTTACTGAGCCTTTGTCATAAGTAAGAACATAATCTTCTATAATTATTTTGTTATTTATATCAACAGCTGATTTTGATGTGGAATTAAAAATTTTGGTATCTTTGATAATGCTTTTGAAGTTTGAAGAAACTACAATAAGAGAAAATAAGCAAATATTTAATAATAAATTCATATTTCTCCTTTCTAGCTTACTCTTTTATAGCTCTCACATAATAAAAGCTAATTTAGAATAATTATTGCAAAAATAAAGCATGTTTATAATTTAAAGAGCAAATTGATTTATCTTTTTAAAAGAATTATTATAGTCGAAGGAGATAAAAATATGATTCATCCTATTAAACACTTTAAAACAATAACACATCATAGACATTTGGTTATTAAATATAGTTTTTATTGCGGAATATTTTGGCAAGGGCTAAGACATGATTTGTCAAAATACTCTCCAAGAGAATTTAATACAGGAGCAAAATATTATTCTGGAGTTAGATCTCCAAATAGCATAGAGATTGAAAAAATAGGGTATTCTCTAAGTTGGCTTCATCATAAAGGACGAAATAAACATCATTTTGAATATTGGACAGTATATTCTAAAGTTGAAAAAAAGTATGTTCCGATAAAAATGCCACTTAATTATGTAAAAGAAATGCTCTGTGATAGAATAGCTGCAACTGTAGTTTATAATGGAAAAAATTATAAAGACTATATGCCTTTAGAGTATTTTGAAACAAGAAATGATTCCTATGGTATGCATGAGGATACAGCAAAATTAATAAGAATATGGCTTACATGGGTAAAGGATTTAGGCTGGAAAGAAGCACTAAAAAAAGTTAAAAAAGTTAAAGAATATTAATTTTTAAACATGAATTTAGATTATTTATAAATTATAAATTCAATTAATAAAAATGTATTTCTAATAAAATGAAGGACTAAAAAATAATTTTAAATATTGACTATAGACATCTTTCCAGTTATAATATCTAACGCGTGAATTTATTTCATGAATTCTAGGAGGTCAAAGATATGAAAAGAACATATCAACCCAGTAAGCGTAAGAAACAATCCGTAAACGGTTTTCGCGCTCGTATGTCTACTCCGGGTGGTCGCAAAGTAATTGCGCGTCGTCGGCATAAAGGCAGAAAAGTCTTATCTGCTTAATTAAAATTAATAAGACTATTAAAACCACTAGCTCGCTAGTGGCTTTTTATAATAAAGGAGAAATTTGTGAATAAAGATTATCATCTAATAAAAAACTCCGAATTTGATAATGTCTATAAACATAAGCAAAGATTAAATTCTCCTTTTTTAACTATTTATTACTATCCAAATGAAATAGGCCATTTTAGATTTGGGCTTTCTGTCAGTAAAAAAGTTGGAAAGGCTCATAAAAGAGTTAAAATTAGAAGACAATTAAGGTCAATTATTGAACTTTTGGGTATTAATGATTTAAAATATGATATTGTAATAGTGGTTCGTCCATCTTATTTGGAAACTTCTTTCCAAGTTATAAAAGATGAAATTGATACTATTCTTAAAAAAATATCAAAGGAGGACTAATCCCATTGAAAAAATTCTTTAAAAGATTCTTATTTAGCTTAGGAATTGTCTTTGCAGTAGGAGTTTTATCAAGCTGTACAAAATCTTTTTGCAATGTTCAAGATCAAGCAGAAATGATTTCTATTTACGCTAAAAATAATATTGAATCAATTAATACTACTGCACAAAATAATGGAATTTTAATTCCACAAGAAGACTTTAATACATTTATTGATAATAAGGTTCAAAAATATTTAAACTCTGACATTTGTCCAGTGGATAATGAAGGAAACAAAATTGAAAGCTTTGCTCGTTATGCAGGATATAATAAAGATGGTCAAGCTGAATTATTCTATAATTATAATACTTGGGTGGAAGAAGCTAAGAATGAAATTGGTGTAAATAATGTACCTGGTAAAAGTTATATTACTTATTACCAATCTTCATTAACAAGAGGAATACAGTCTTCAACTGCTTGTATTACTCCAACTAGTGGATATTTTGGATTTGAAGGAAACGAAAGATATGTATCTGGAAAAACATGGGGACAAGCATTTACTGATTATGGATTCCTTGAAGGATTATTTGTTTATCCAATTGCCTGTATGCTTCATTATTTTACTTTGACTTTTGGTACATCTGGATGGGGACAAGTTGCCGCTATATTATTAGTGACTATTATTATTCGTTCTGTTGTATTGTTGATTACTTTCCCAATTACATTATCGCAAACAAGAATGAGTGAGCTTCAACCTAAAATTGCTGCTTTACAGCAAAAATATCCAAATATTGATACTAATGTTGAGGATAAACAACGTTTTGCTCAAGAGCAAATGAAACTTTACAAAGAAAATAAAGTTCACCCATTTTTACAAATCGTTTTGATGATTCCTCAATTCATTATATTTATTTGCGTTTGGTCAGCTTTACAAGGCTCAGCTATTTTAACTCAAGGTACTGTATTTAATCTTCAATTAACAACAACAACTTGGAATGCTATAAGATCGTTTAGTCAAGAGACTCCATTTGCTATTGTTTTATTCTTATTGATGGTTATTGGACAAATATGCTCAACAATGACTCCTCAATGGATAAATAAATGGAAAGAGAAAAATTTAGTTACACGAACAGTTAAAGTTCAGGAGTCTTCCCAACAAAAGACCATGAAATATGTTTCTATATTCATGCTCATATTCATTATATTTATGGGTATATCATTGCCTGCTGCTATGACAATTTATTGGATTGTTGGTTCTATGTTTACTCTTGCACAAACACTTATTCTTGAATTTTATCAAAAGCATAAACGTCACAAAAATGGTATTGGTACTGCCAATGGTCCAAGTTGGAATCGTAATAAAAAAGTAAAAAAAGATGCACGTTTTAGTGTTAGAAGAGGATAAAAAATGAAAACTTTTGAAGGAAAAACAGAACAAGAAGCTTTGCAACTTGCAGCAGCTGATCTTGGAAAAAAGCCAGAAGAAATAGAGTATTACGTAATTTCTGATGTAAAAAAATTATTTAGTCGTAAAGTAACTATTGGAATTTATACTTTAGCTGATGTTATTGAATTTGCTGTCAATTATCTTGAAACAATTGGAGAAATGCTCGAATTATCTATAAAAGCAACTGCAACATTGAGCGATGATGTTATCAAAATTGATATTAGTTCTGATTATTCTCCAAAGGTTATAGGTCATAATGGTGAAACATTAAGAGCATTAAATGAATTGACAAGATCTGCTTGTTTTAATAAGTTTGGTGGTCATTATCGTATTCTTCTTAACTGTGATAATTATAAAGATGAAAAATATCAAAGAATTACTCGTATTGCTAAAAGAGTTGCCAGCGAAGTTAGAAGAACTGGTGTTACAGCGGAACTCGATCCAATGACAAGCGATGAAAGACGCGTTATTCATGCTGCTTTAGCTGATGAGCCATATATCACTACTGAATCAGTTGGCGTTGGTAGAAATCGTCATGTCACAATTAAAAAAATTACTGAGAAGCCTGCTGCTTCTGAAGAAGGGAATTAAAAGGCACATAATGTGCCTTTTTGTATATATATGATTTTTACAGATACAATTGTTGCTAGTGCTACTCCAATAGGAGCTCCTACGGCACTTAGTGTTATTAGAATTTCTGGACCTTTAAGCAAAGATATCTTAAGCCATATAACAACTAAAAAAATTGATAAAATTTTACCGCGAAAAGCTTATTTTTTAAAGCTTAAGGATGAAGATAATTTTATAGATGAAGCTGTTGTTATATTTTTTGAAGCTCCTCATTCTTTCACTGGAGAAGATACAGTTGAGTTTTATTTGCATGGCTCTCCATATATTGCACAAAATCTTATATCAGTAGCATTAAAATATGGTGCAAGATTAGCGGAAAAAGGAGAATTTTCTTTAAAAGCAGTTATTAATGGTAAAATGAATATTGTTGATGCTGAAAGAATCAATGCTTTAATTCATGCTCCTACAAAAAAAGCTAATTTAAAAGCCAATGAAGAAAATAACGAATTAAAAAAGTTTTTAGAAGAAATTGAAAATGATATAAATTATCTTTATGCCTATTTCTTACAAATATTAGATTATCCAGAAGAGTATACAGATGAAGAAGAAAAAGCTTGTATAATGTTGGATAAATTGATTGAAAAAGTAATTGAGTTAAGAAAAGCTACATCTGCTAATAATTATTTATTTAATGGTGTAAAAGTAGTTATAATCGGACAGCCAAATGTTGGAAAAAGTACATTGCTGAATAATATTTTAGGAGAAGAAAAAGCAATTGTTACTTCAATAGAAGGAACAACAAGGGATATTGTTGAAGGTCAAAAAATCTATAATGGTATACTTTATAATTTTTTTGATACAGCAGGAATTCATGAAACTGAGGAATTAATCGAAAAAATAGGAATTGATAAAAGTATTAAGGCGATTGAGAAGGCTGATATTATTCTTTTACTTTCAGATTCTGGCAACTTTGAAAATCAATTTAATTCTTTTTTGAAAGAACAGCTAGATGAAAAAAAAGTTATTAGAGTAATGACTAAAGGAGACTTAGGACATAAAGATTGGAAAGAGGCAGATCTTGTTATTTCTAAAGATGATGAATCTTTTAATAATCTTTTTTCAAAGATTGAAGAAAAACTTCAAATAAAAAATTATGAAGAACCTGGTCTTTTCTCAACAAGAGATCTAGATTTGATAGATAAATTACTTGATTTATTATTAAAAATTAAAGATGATTTTAAAGAAGAACATAGTTATGATCTTATGACAATAGCAATGCAAGAAGCTTATCATTTAATTAAATTATTATCCGGAAAGGAATATAATCCTGATGATATTTATGACCAGGTTTTTTCTTCGTTTTGTGTAGGAAAATAAAATATGATAATAGATGCACACACTCATATAAATTGTGATGAATTATATCAAGAAAGAAAAGAAATTATTCAAAGAGCTATAGATAATAAGGTTGTGGCGGTGTTTAATACAGCTGATAGCTTAAATTCATTTAAAAATATAGATATTTTGCAAAAAGAATATCCAAATTATTGTTATGGTGTTTATGGAATACATCCAGAATTTGCAAGTTCTACGAATTTTACTGAGGTAGAAGAAGAAATAATAAAAAGGAAAAATATTATCAAGGCGATTGGTGAAATTGGTTTGGATTATCATTATCCAATTAATGAACCTGAAAAAAATAACCAAAAAGATATTTTTATTTCACAAATTTGTTTAGCTAAGAAATTGAATTTACCTATAGTTATTCATTCTCGTGATGCTGATAAAGACACATTTGATATTTTATGTCAATATGCTCAAGATATGAAAGTGTATTTACATTGTTATTCTGGGTCTTATGAAATGGCAAAAGAATATATTAAGAAAATACCTAATATTCATTTTGGTGTTGGGGGAATAGTGACTTTCAAAAATGCAAAAAAATTGGTTGAAGTAGTTGAGAAAATTGATTTAAAGTATTTTCTAACTGAGACGGATGCTCCTTATTTAACACCTGTTCCATTTAGAGGAAAACAGAATGAACCAAGCTATTTAATATATGTTATAAACAAAATTTCTGAATTAAAGAATATGAATGAAGTAAAAGTAGAAGAAATCCTATTTGAAAATGCGAGAGAATTTTTTGATTTATGAACAAATATTTATATGTTGTTGAAGGAAAAACTGATGTTGCAAAATTAAAAAATTTAGGAGCTGAATATGTTCTTAAAACTGATGGATTTAATGTATCTAGTAGTGGAGTATTAGAGTTCTTAAAATATTGTTTTTGTTCTAGAAGTATAATTTTATTGTTAGATCCTGATGGTCCAGGCAAACAAATAAAAAAAATTATTATTGATACTTTGAATAAAGTAGATTCGGATAATAAAATTGTTGAAATTAATATAGATAAGAAAAAAGCAATAGCACATCATAAAGTTGGAGTAACACAGATGAATAGTAAATTGCTTTTATCGTATATTTCGCCATATTTATCAGAGGATCAAAATTCTTTTGAAAAAGAAATATATACATCTGATTTATTAGAAAAAATGAATTTGGTTGGCTCTAAATCAAAAGAAAATCGTGAAAAGATAAAAAGAAAAATGCCTTTTATCAGTATTTCAACGGCAAAATCATTAAAAAATGATTTAGAAATGCTTAAAATTGAACCAGAAAAAATATGGAGGATTATAAATGACAAGGACTGAAAGAATACAAAAAATAATGGATAAATATGAAATATCTGCAAAAATTGGATTTGGTCAGAATTTTTTAATGGATGATAAAGCTATTGAAAAAATGGAAGAAGCTATTTTTTCATTTAATAATCCAATTATTGCTGAAATTGGATGTGGTTTAGGATCATTAACATTTGGTCTTGTGAATAAAGCTGAAAAAGTAATTGGTTATGATATTGATAAAGATATGTTGAATGTTTTAAGAAATGAAATGACTTATTCTAACTTTGAACTTAGAGAAGAAGATTTTCTTAAAGCTGACATAAGCGATCTAGCTGAAAAGAAGGCCTTTATTGCGGGAAATCTTCCATATAATATTACTAAAAGAATTTTAGAAAAAATAATAGCTTATCCTTATCCATTTTGTTTTGGAATAATGGTTCAAAAAGAGGTTGCTACTAAATTAACATATGTTCCTTCTTTAAAAAGCAATTGTGCCTTAGGGGCTTATTTATATCTTCACGGCAATGTTAATTTAGTTGTAGATGTTCCTGCTAAATCTTTTGTTCCAGCACCTAAAGTTAATTCTGCATTTATAACTTATAAAGCTAAAGATTGTTGTGCTGAAGATTATGGAATATTGAAAAAAATATTTATGGCAGAAAATAAATCTTTAACTGGATATCTTTCTAAACAATTTCATTTTGATAAGACTGAAATAGAAAAAATATTAGTTTCTCCATCAAGAAGATGCCATGAACTTACTAAAGAAGAATTAATAGGATTGATATATTTATTTAAAAATAAATAAATATTAATAAAATTTAAAATAAATTATTCTCCAAGTTTGGAGAATTTTTATTTTTTTCAAAAATAAAATACAAAAATTATATATATTGACAAGAAATTAAATAAATGATAAAAAGAAGTAAAGAAGGAAAAGGTGTATATGTTTAAAAGAAAGAAAATATTATGAAAAAGATAATACCAATAGTTCTTTGTGTATTTAGTTTAGTCTCTTGTTCGAATGCTACAAAAAATAGTTCTTATTATGTTGCCAAAAATTCTAAAGTTAATTCAACAGTTGAAGTTGATTCGAATCATATCGATAAAGTTAATAATTTTTTAACAAATAGTATTTATACATTGACTGATATGAATGAAGAAGAAAATTTTATTTTTTCTCCTTTGAGTTACTATGTTTCATTAGCTTCTTTTTACGGAATGACAAGTTCGAATAGTTCTTTAGATAGTTTCTTGCAAAAAACAAATTTAAAAGATAAGAATGAAATAAAAAATATTGTTAAATCTATTATGATAAATTCCAATATGGAAGAAAAATGGGATGATAAAAAGATTGCTTCCAAAGAGAAAATTTCTAATTTATTAATTGGAAAAATTGATGAATTTTCAGAGCAAGATATTAATTCATTTATAAGTGATTATTATGTATCTTTAATTAATTATGACGACAATATGCATTCTAATATTAAAAAGTGGTCTTCAGAAGAAACAAATGGCCTAATTAATGATATTGATTTATCGCTAGATAATAGTGAAATTAGCCTTATGTCTTCTTTATATATGGATACTCTTTATGGAATGCAATTAAGTGAAGAAAAAGGAACATTCAAAAATATTCAATGCTCAGTTATGAGTGGTGAATCATATACTGATTATCATATTCTTACTGATGATTATGAATCTGTATCTTTTAAGTTGTCTGGTGTTACTAATCGAGGCTCTTTTAAAATTCATTTTTTAAAAATGTTAAATGAAAATTCAATTAAAGATTTAATGAAAAAATATTCATATGAGGAGCTTTTTACAGATAATAAGCAAAAGAATACAGAAAAGTATTCTATTAAATTTCCAAAAAATACAGTAGAAAGCAAAGTTGATTTACAACAGTTAGCTGCAAAGCAAAACATTCCATTTTCGCAATTTGAATTTGGAAATACAGATACAGAAATGCCTAAATATTCTATTATGAATTATGTTCAAAATAATAAAATAATGTTTGATGATTACGGAGTCAGATGTGCAACTACTTCTGCATCTTATAGCATTCCAACAGAAATGGCTAATTTTGAATTTGTTTTGGATGATAATTTTGCCTATACAATCGAAGATCCTAATGGCTATATTGTGTATTATGGATTAACAACATCAATTAAATAAGAAATTATATTTAAGGACTTTGCTATATGTTTAGCAGAGTCTTTTTATTATCTAGATAATTATGAAAAGTGGATATATATCTGAAAATATGTGATGAAACGAAAAAATCTTTATTAGACATAATAAAAATGAAAAAAATTAATCTTTAATCCATTTTGCATAAAGACAAAGTTCATTAAAATCTTCATCTTTATCAAGCTGTGATAGGGTGTTTTCAAAATTCCATTTGTTAATGCAATCAGCTTCTGTATACCAACCATTGAATTTATATCCTTTTACTGTTGGTTCTGGCGGTATATTTTCTATTGTTTTTCCATATTCAACGTAGTCTATATAGTAATATTCTGTTTTATATTGTTTTGGTAACTCTGGCATATTAAGTTTATAAGAAATATTTGCTTTGTAAAAAGGAATATCTTCATTAGAGATTTCTGGTAATAATTCAACAAAGTCGGAATATTTTTCATTCGGTATATAAATTTTAATTTTTTTACGAGAAAAATTATACAAATTAATCGGCTTGCCACAATAAAACCAATTAATTTGTTCTGTGTTTGTATTATTTTTATTAAAATATGCAGGAAGCATTGTTACTATTGTTCCAGGAGTATAGATGCTTTTCAATGTTGTTGAACCATAAGGTATTACTACAGAAGTCATAAAAGGCGTATATCCTAATCCCATAACAGGTATTCCGTTTACTTCTGATGCAATGAACTGTACTGTATTTTGCTCACCATCTTCATTGTATGATTGTATTGGACCGGCATTATAATACCAATCACCATATTCTTTTAATTCGTCATTATAAAATTGTGCGTAATATCCTTCAGTTGAAGCGCGGTTGCGATGATAGCGGACATTATTATAAGTAATATTTAATTCAGGTAGATCTGAATTTTTTTTACATGCTGAGAAACAAAGCGCTATAGTAACAATCATTGCGCTACGAAGTGAAATTGTTAATAATTTTTTAATCAACATACTCATTAAATAACCTCCTAATTAGATTATAGCTAAATAAAATTTATAAATATAAGTCTTCGTAATACATCATTCTTTTATACTCATAAGTTAAATTTATTTATCACGATATGTTTTATTATTTTTTTGCGATTTAAATTAAATTTTACTATGATTTTATATTGCCATATTTTTTTAAAATTTTGTCAATTTGACTTTTGAAATACTAAAAATAAGTTCATATGACTACTAATAGCTTATGAAACTAATAAAATTCAATTTTAAAAGCAAAATGTTGCATTTTAAATGTGAATTCTGCTATTTTTGTGATAAAAAAGAAAAGCCTGATAACATTGTATCAGACCTATTCTACGATTATGGCGGAGTAACGGGGATTTGAACCCCGGCAGGCTATTCACCTCTGCTGGTTTTCGAAACCAGTCCCTTCAACCGCTTGGGTATTACTCCAACTAAAATATAATAACATATTTAAAAATACATTTTCAAATTTCTTTGTTTTATGAAATTTACTAACTTTATAAAGTTAAATTAAGTTTTTTAATTTATAAGAAATATAAAAATAAGAAATAATTCTTGTAAAAATGGTTGGAAATGAAGTATAATAACAATCTGTAGAACTATATTAATTTTGGAGGCATAAATGACTGCAACAGAAATTATATTACTTATAATATCAGTTTTGTTAATAATAATTACCTTGCTCCAAGGTGGCAAATCAGAAGGTGCATCTGGTGCTATTACTGGTGGTAGCCAGATGAATATTTTCGCCCGTACTAAGGAAAGAGGAATTGATAAAATATTGTCCTATATTACTATGGGGTTAGCAATTGTCTTTTTCTTAGTTGCTATCTTAGCTAGTTATTTATAAAATAATGGGGCGAAGCCCCTTTTTTTTCGCACAAATGAGGTGATTTATGGAAAGCAAAAAAATAATTAATGCACTGAAAGATAATCATTTGGATTTTGTTTCTTTAGTAAAAAAAGTTCAAGAGCCAAGTGATGAAGTTGAAAAGAAACTTCATGAATTAGAAAACCAAGGAGTAGTCTTATTTAATGGCAAGGAATATGCTTTATTAAAAGATTATGATCTATTTTTAGGTACAATTGTTTTACGAAAAAAGAATTTTGCTTTTGTTAGAATTCCTCATCTTGAAAAAGATTATCGCTTGTCTGGAACATATTTGAAAGGCTTGATAGGCGGAGATAGAATCTATGTTAATTTAGGTAAAGATAATGAAACCTGTTATTTTGGAGGATTTTATTCTAGAAAATCTAAAATTGTAGGAACTTTAGTAAAGAAACCTAGAAAAGGATTTTATTTATCTTCTCCAGATATTGATGAAGCTGGTGTTAGAGTAAAATTTTCTAATGATCCATTAGATTTTGATGCTGAAGATGGCGACATGGTATGCGCAAGCATTGATGATTATAATGAATCAGAAATTTTTTGTACAGTATTAAAATTGTTAGTTAAGAAAACTGAAGTAGGAAGTGATATTTCTCGTATTATTTTAACTGAAGAAGCCCCTCTAGCATTTGAAGAAGATGTAATAGATGAAGCAAATAAAATACCTCAGTCTTTATCGGAAATAGATTATCAAGGCAGAGAAGATTTTAGGAATCATTTAATTGTTACTATCGATGGTCAAGATGCTTTAGATTTTGATGATGCGGTTGAAATTAAAAGAGTTTTAAATGGTTATGAAATTGGAGTTCATATCGCTGATGTCTCAAATTATGTCAAGTCAGGATCGCCTATTGATTTATCAGCTTATGAAAGAGGAACATCGATTTATGTTGCTGATAGAGTAGTTCCGATGCTCCCAACTCAATTATCAAATGGTATTTGTTCATTAAATCCTGATGTTGACAGATTAGTTATGTCAGTAATTATGAACGTTGATAAATATGGCAATGTTTTTAAAACAAGATTCTCTAAAGGAGTTATTCGTTCCAAAGCAAGATTGACTTATAATCAGGTAAATGATTTATTTTCTGGAAAAGATGTTGATTTGCCTCAAGATGTAAAAGATATGCTTTTTGTTATGAAAGAAGCTACTTCATTCATTCGCAAAAAGAGAGAAAGAAATGGGGCATTGGAATTAGATTCTACTGAAATTAAATTTACTTTAGATGAAAATAATAACCCTATAAATATAGAAAAAAGAGAACAAAAAGAAGGCGAAAAACTTATCGAAGATCTTATGATTATTGCTAATGTTGCAGTCGCTACTAGATTTACCGACTTAGGTCTTTCAACACTTTATCGTATCCATGAAGATCCACCTTCGATGAAACTTGAAAATTTGAAAGCTTTTTTAGTCAGAGCTAAATTAATTGATAATTTTCCTAGAACTATAACTCCATACGCTTTAAGTAGTTGGCTTAAATCTATTGAAGATTTGAGAATGAGAGCAATTGTTTCTGGTCAGCTTTTACGTTCTTTAGCTAAGGCAAGATACTCTGAAGAAAATGTTGGTCATTTTGGTTTGAGTGAAGAAGATTATTTACATTTTACTTCTCCTATTCGTCGTTATCCTGATTTAATTGTCCATCGCTTATTGAAAGAATATGTTATCGATGGAAAAGCAATGCCGAAAGATATTGATGAATATTTATCTATAGCTGGTGATCATCTTTCAGCTACAGAAAGAAGAGCACAGAAAATTGAAAGAACTGTTGATGATTTATTATCATGCAAATATATGTCTAAGCATATTGGTCAACAATATAAAGGCGTTATTACTTCTTTAACAAAGTATGGTATGTATCTTGAACTTGAAAATGGAATAGATGTTCTTATTCCTTATGCTAATATTGATGAAGATATATATGATTATCGCGATGATATTTTCCAAGCTAAAGGTTTGAAGAATAAAAAGACATTTAATATTGGCGATGAAATGGATGTTGTAATTTATCAAATTAATTATGAGAGATTAGAAATTACTTGCTGTACTCCATACTTTTATGAAAATCGTGAAGCTCTGGAAAGAGCCATTAAAGATAGATTTTTTGAAAAAGCTTTTGACTTTTCAAAAGAAAAACGTTTTGGCACACATTCTGATAAAGATAGAGATAATCGAACTTCTAAAAGAAGCTTTGATAAAGATAAAAAGAATTATGGTCGAAAATCATTTGATAAGAATTCTTTTAAAGGAAAAAAAGGACACTCCCATAAAGGAAGTGGAAAGCTGGTGAAAAAATATGGCAAAAAAGAAAGAAGAAGATAATTTAATTTGCTCTAATAAGAAAGCAAGTTATGAATATTTTTTGCAAGATTTTTTGGAAGTTGGATTGGTTTTAAAAGGAACAGAAATTAAAAGCTTAAGACAAGGACATGGATCTTTAAGTGAATCTTATGTTGCTTTTAAAAATGGCGAAGCTTATATTTATGGCTTTAATATTTCACAATTTAAAGAAGGAAATATTTTTAATCATGATCCATTAAGACCACGTAAATTATTGATGCATAAATTAGAAATTTTGCGTTATGCTCAAGCTGTTGAAAAAAAAGGATATACTGTTGTTGCAACAAAATGTTATATAAAAAATGGCCTTGCCAAACTTGTTATAGCTTTAGCTAGAGGTAAAAATGATCATGATAAACGCGAAACAATAAAAAAGCGCGAAATTGAAAGAAATATAGCCCAAACTATAAAGGAGCATAATAACCGATGAATAAAGTTTTAAGAAATGAAATTTATAAAATAGCTTTGTGCTCACTTTTTACGGTTTTGACATTTGCTGCTGGAAGATTATCTTTTTATATTCCAGTTGCTGGTTTTCCAGCTTTTAAGTTTTCTTTAACTGCAATACCTATTGTTATTGGTTCGTTTTTATTAGGACCGATATATGGGGGTATAATAGGCGGTTTGGGTGATTTAATTGGAGCATTGCTTTTTCCTGTAGGAGCTTATTTTTTCGGATTTACATTTGATGCTATTTTATTAGGTGTAATTCCTGGTTTAGTGATGTATCTAAGTAAAAAATCTAAATATTTTTCTCCTATTATTCTTTCGGTCCTCTTTATTTTGACTTTTTCCTTACTTGCTTATTTTTTTGTCAGTTATAATACTATAACAATTTCGAAAAAAGAGATTTATTTATCTATTCCTTTAAAAGTTATAGTTATTTGTATTTATTTAGCTTTATTTGGAATTGGATTTTTTGCTATTTGGTATAATTATCGAAAAAATAAAAACATTGTTTTCCTTAATGCTTTTGTTTCATTATTTGCTAATGAATTAATTGTATCAGGATTAATAGCATCTTTATGGAAAACAATGTTATATTCTCTGCCTTATTTTTTAAACGTTGGAATAGCTTTATTATATATGCTAATAAATATACCATTAAAAACTATTGCTGTATCGTTCATATATCCTACAGTTATAGAAATCACTTCAATTAATAGGAAAAGTTTAGCTCTTAGTAAAATAAGTGATAAAGGTTTAAAGAATTAGTTATAAGCGTAATTGTTGTAACTGGTCCAACTCCGCCGGGAACAGGAGTATAAGAAGCGTTTTCAGGTATAAAAGATAAATCTCCTTGTCCATCTTGATTATATCCGCAATCTATAATTATTGCATTATTTTTAATATCTTCTGGTTTTAATAGTTGAACTCCAGCTGCTAAAATAACTAAGTCGCTATCTTTAGCGGCTTTTTTTAAATCTTCAATTTTGGTTTTGCTATGAGCTAAAGTAACTGTTGCATTTGATTTTTGCAGGTACCAAAATATTGGAGATCCTACTGAAGGGGAACGACCGATGACTAGAGCTTTTTTACCAGTTAAATTTATATTTAAATTTTCTATAATATTTTTTACTGATCCGGCGGTTGCAGGAAGGAATCTTATATCTCCTCTCATAAGTCTTCCAGCAGCTAGAGTAGAAAGCATATCGACATCTTTTTTCAAATCTATTAGATCAAATAATTCTTGTTCATTATCAAATATTGGCCGAGAAACAACAATAGAAGTTATTTTTTTATTTTGGTTTGCTTTTGTAATTTTTTCTTTTGCATCATTAAAAGAAAAAGTTATTTCTTCTTCATAAGGAATATTTAAAGTATTTAATACTTTTATAATACTTTTAAAATAACTTTCAGCTTCCTTGGAATCATTTCTTAATAGATAAAAACATAACTTGGATATGCAAGGATCGTTTTTATATTTTTCTATTAACTCTTTTTTTATTGGAACTCCTCTAATTTCCATTTTCTTCCTCCATTTTTACTGCAGCAGGAATTTTTGGTAAACCTGGCATTGTTAATATAGTGCCAGAAATAGGAATAATAAACTTGCTTCCTGCTGCAATGTTTATTTGTCTTATGTGCAATGTATGATCTTTCGGAACATTTAACAATTTAGGGTTGTCTGAAAAGCTAGCTGGAGTTTTGGCTATACAGACAAAATAATCATCTATATTTAATTTTTTGTATTCTTCAAGTTGCTTTTTTGCTAATTCTGAATATTCCACATTTTTGGCGTGATAAATATTTTTGGCAATTTTATCTATTTTTTCTTCTATAGAGTCTGTTAAAGAATATGTATAGTTTATTGGTTTTAATTCCTTTTTTTCAATGATTTGTAAAACTAAATTTGCTAAATCTTTTGCTCCTTTGGCACCATTGATGAATCCATCGGTGAAAGCATAAGAATAATTATGATCTTTACACCATTTTTCTAAAAGCTCAATTTCTTCTTTTGTATCGGAAGCAAAATGATTGATTGCAATTACGACAGGTTTATTAAATTTTGACAAATTTTGAATATGTGCTTCAAGATTTTCAAATCCAAGGGTTAAAGCTTCAATATTTTTTTCTTCTAAATCTGTAGCACCTCCATGACATTTCAAAGCTCTTAATGTTGCAACTAGAACTATGACAGAAGGATTTAAATTAGCAACCCGGCACTTTATATCAAGAAATTTTTCAGCTCCCAAGTCAGAACCGAATCCAGCTTCAGTAACTACATAATCGGCTAATTTTAATGCTGTTTTAGTTCCAATTATTGAATTGCATCCATGCGCGATATTTGCAAAGGGACCGCCATGTATAATTGCTGGAGTATTAAATGAAGTCTGTACTAAATTTGGATACAGGGCATTTTTCATGAGTTTTAAAACAGCATTTGAAATTTTTAAATCTCCAACAGTAATAGGCTTATTTTCATAGGAGAAAGCGACAATGATTCTTTTAAGCCTCTGGACAAAGTCATCTTCATTTTCGGAAAGACACATTATTGCCATCAATTCACTAGCAACTGTGATTACAAAAGAATCTTCATGTGGAATACCATTATTTTTTCCTTCTGCAACAGTGATATGTCGCAAAGCGCGATCATTCATATCCATTGCTCTTGGAAAAACAATTCTTTGAGGATCAATATTGAGTTCGTTTCCTTGAAAAATATGATTATCGATAATAGCAGAAATAAGGTTGTTGCTTGATGTTAAAGCGTGCATATCACCATTGAAGTGTAAATTAATATCTTCAGAAGGTTCTACTGTAACTTTTCCTCCACCTGTTGCCCCACCTTTAATTCCAAAAACAGGACCTAGTGAAGGTTCACGTAAAGCAAGGCATACTTTTTTTCCTAATAGTTTTAATCCATCAGCTAGTGCAATAGAGCAGGTTGTTTTGCCTTCACCTGCTTTAGTTGGAGTAATAGCAGTAACTAAAATTAATTTTCCATCAGCATTGGATTTAATTTTGTCGGAAAAGATTTTGGCTTTATAATTACCATAAGTTTCAAATTCATCTTCTTGCAAATTTAATTGCTTGGCGATATCATTTATTTTTTTTAGCATAGTTCACCTCATGTATTAATAATTATATCTTAATATATTGTTAATCTATTAAAGATAGTAATTAAAAACTCGTATATTGGTTTGAAAATTTATATACGAGTTCTTAAATTAATTTAAATCTTCAAAATTAAAATCATTGATAGCAGGTGGAATTGAATCAGGATCGATTTCAACTTTTGTGACTCCAGGAACTTCTTCTTGAAGAATTGTTGAAATTCCTAATGATAGAGTATCATCAATCATTCCACATCCAACGCAAGCTCCTAAAAATTTTATATAAACTATTCCAGATTTTTCATCGAATCGACTGAATTCTATATCTCCTCCATCGCGAACAATGAAAGGTCTAATTTTATCGAGTGTATCTTTAATTTGCTGTATTATATCTATATTTTCCATATTAATCTGCCAATGTACCAAATGGATCCCATAAAGGGAGATGTATTGGTTCTTTCTTTAAATTTTCTTTTTCTTCTTCGTTTAAATATTTTTTCTTGATCACGGCTTGATAGAAGAATTTTTCAAACCATGATTCACTTTGAAGAAAATATCCTTCTTTTCCTAATTCTGTACCCCAGGAATTTTCAATTTTCCATTTTAAAGGTTTTTCATTTTCATCTAGTGTTACGCCAGTAATAAGCATAGCATGGTTCATGGAAGATTGATAGAAATCGAGCATATCTTTTTTATTGAAGGAAAAGTCCATACCGAATGCAGAGTAATAATCAAATAGATTGTCATCCCATATACCTTTGTTTCTATCTTTATAGTAACTTACATCACTTCCAAACCAAACAGGTTCTCCATCTTTTAGTGTTTGAATAATTAAATTTTCTATTCTTTTTAAAGGTAAATTTAAGTGTCTAATTGAAGGAGCTTCAATAACATTTCCTAGATGGTCGATAGTATATATATTTCCATATTCTTTATCTTTAGTTGGAGCATTGATAATGCTTATATAATCATCGATATCATTACCGATGTATTTGTTAAAAAATTCGATAGGAGTTATATTTTTTTCATAGTGATAAATGTTGTCATTATCTTTATATTCAAAATTGAATGTTGAAGGAGGAACTCCAAAAGTTGAACAGAGAAGATTATAAACTTTTTCGACGTAATTTTCATGAAGTGCTTTTATTTCTTCGTCTTTTCCGATTTCATGTAATTTATGAATTTGAGCGGCATAATAACGAGCACTAGAATTTATTAGCTTATTTAAACTTAAAGTTGATCCAGAAGTCATAGTGTCATCAAATAATGATTTAGGGCATAGTCCGTATTTTTTTACTATGGCTACAAACATCCCCCATTGTCCGCCATCGCCAACACCATCGGATAATAGTTTTTGATTTAATCTTTCATCATGTTTTTCATCGATGTTTTTTTCTAGTTCAGTCAATAAGAAATTATATTTTTCCAATTTGTCATAAAAAGCAATAAAGTTTTGTGATAATTCAAATTGATCAACATTTAATTTCTTACCTATTATTTCTCTTAAAAGATTTGTTGCGGAAAAAATCCAACAGCGCCCAGATGATCGTTGATTTTGTGCTTTCATAGTTTTTAATTCTATAGAATAAATTGCATTTGAAGTTTCGGGACTATCTGCACTACGGGTTATATCATCTATTGAATGTAAAACTAGAGAATGTCTTAATATTGTGTTTGTTAAATTTGAACGATATTCTTGTTCAAATCTTGAATATATTGCTGGTGATAATATCAATCCACTAGATTTCTTATTCATTTTCTTTCCTCGATTCTACGCAATAGAAATTATAGTATTTTTAATTTGAAAAAACTAGCGTAACGATAATTTGAATTACTGGTATCGAAAAATAGTTGGATGTGTAGTAAAATTAATTAGTAATTAGGAGTAAATATATGAAATATATTGTTTATAAAACTAAAGATGGTAAGTATGGTGTAAAAAAACAAGGTGGAAAAAGAGCGATTAAAGTTTTTGATACTTATCTTGAGGCTTTAACTTATGCCAAGAGTTTGGCTGATAAAAATAATGGCGAAGTAGTTGATGAAGCTATGAAAAAAACTGTTGAGAAAAAAGTTAAAAAAGCAGTAAAAAAGAATAAAGGCTTAAGAATATTTCTCATAATTTTAGTTGTTATTTTGATTTTAGCTGCAGGTGCTTACTTTGGATATTCTTATTATAACAAAACAGGTATTTTTGATCCTGATAGAAATTCTTCGAGTTCATCTTCTTCATCAAGTAATTCAAATGCTACAGAAGGTGTAGTATATGATGATTTTCAAATTCATTTTATGCAATTAGGAAATAATAAAAATGGAGATGCCATTTATATTAAAGCTGGTGATAATGATATTTTAATCGATGCTGGAGTTTCTGATACAAGTACTATTAAAGCTTATATGAATAATTATATTGCGGATAATAAATTGGAATATGTCATTGTAACTCATGGTGATTCTGATCATATAGAAGGTTTTGCTGGCACTAATAAAGAACCAGGAATTTTCGCTTCATATAAAGTAGATAATGTTATAGATTCAATTTCTAGTAAAACAACAGCGACATATAATTCTTATAAAACTGCTAGAGATAATAGTGGAGCTAATCATTATTTAGCTTCTGATTGTTTTGATGAAAAAAATGGAGCTAAAAGAGTTTATAATTTAACAGATAATATTTCCATGGAAATACTATGGAATTATTACTATTGGAACACTGATAAAAGTGATGAAAATAATAATTCTGTCATTACAAGATTTAAGTATAATGATCACTATTTTTTACTTACGGGTGATTTGGAAGGAAATGGAGAAAAGAAATTCACTGAATATTATTCTGACAAAGATTTCCCAACGGTAGATCTATATAAAGCTGCTCATCATGGCTCTAAAACTTCATCTACTATGGATTTTTTAAATCTTATTCAACCAAAGATGTGTGTTGTTTCATGCTCGGCAGGTAATCCTGAATATACATCTAATTATTTAAATGTTTTTCCAACACAAACTTTTGTCTCTAATATATCTAAATTTACTGATAAAGTTTATGCTACTTCTTATGGAATGGATTCGGAAGAAAAGCCATTAAATGGAAATATTATTGTTTCAACTAATGGTGAAGAATTTGGTGTTGCTGCTTCGAATAATTTGACTATTTTAAAAGATACTGAATGGTTTAATTCAAAAATATATATCGATGAAAAAAATAATTTCACAACTTCAAAAGGAAAAAAAGATTATTTTACAAAAGATACTGAAAACGTTAAAGAAGTTGTTTTTAGACAATGGAATTAAGAAATCTTTTCAGAAAAAAGTAATTATGTTAAACTTAAATTAGTGAGGGGTATTATGGATAATTATTCAGTTATAACTTTGCTATCATTAATTGAAAAAATATATACACAAGGGGAGTTAAATCCTTTTATAGATATTGCTTCAATTCCTAATAGAATAATGCTTTATCTCATGTCTCATGAAAAAGCTAAACCATCTGAAATAAGTGAGTCTATTAATGTTGCTCGTCCTACTGTAACAAGTCATTTAAAAATATTGGAAGATAACAATTTGATCACTCGTGAAATAAATCCGACCAATAGAAGAGAAATTTATGTTGATATGACTGAGAATGGTAAGAATATTTTTAACTCAAAAATTCAAATTCTATGTGAATTATTTTATGAATGGCTAAACATTTTAGGTGAAGAAAAAGAGCATTTATTTAAGATACTAGAAATTTCTTCGGATTTGAAAAATATTGGAGAAAAATTTAAAAATTATTCTTCTATGATTAAAATGAATTCTTTAGAAGAAGAGGAAAATTAATATGGGAATAACTATTTTCTTTTCAATGTTTTTTTTGATTTTTGTTTTTATAATTATATTTCAATCTTTTTCGACTGCTAAGAAAAATGGAAAAAATAAAGAAAATAATGATGAAAAAATCATGACAATAAAAAGCATTTTTGCTAAAAAAGAAACTATTCAGAAAGAAAATTACAATAAAAAAGATGAAGATATTTATGCATCAGATAATTATTCATCGTCATTTGATGGAATAAAGGGATTTGATGCCAAAGATTATAAGAAAACAGTCGAAAGATTGAACACTCAATGTCCATCTTGTCATTCATCATTAGAAAAAGGAAAAAAATATACTGTTTGTCCAAAATGTGGTGCATCTTTAACAAATATTTGTCCAAAATGCGGACTAATAAATCATGAAACATCAATTTTATGTCAAATGTGTTATACAAAATTACCTAATAACAAAAAGAAGAAAAAGTATGACAAAGATGATGAAAAATTGGAATTGTAAATAATATTACTTATCTTTGCAAAAAATATATAAAAAGGGCTTATATAATAATGAAGAAGGAATGAAAGAGGTTGACAAATCTTCGGTATTTATGTAGAATAACCAAAGGTATGTGAAGGTACCAGTACTTCTTCTGCTACTTATTTTAATAAAGTAGCCGGAAAGACCATAGGGAGGTATGACATGAGAAAATATGAAATCATGTATATTCTTACACCTGAACTCGATGATGAAACCAGAAAGAATGAAGTTGCTAGCTTAGCTAATATTCTTACTTCTAATGGTGCAACTATCGATGAAACTAATGAGTGGGGTCTTCGTGATCTTGCTTATGAAATTAACAAGGTTAAGAAAGGTTATTACGTTGTGCTTAAACTTAGCACCGAAACACCAAAATGCATTGAAGAATTCAATCGTATAACACGTTTGGATAGTAAAGTTCTTCGTTCTTTAGTCACTGTAATCGATTAAGATTAACGAAAGGAGAATAATGTTATGATGAATCGTGCTGTATTAGTTGGTAGAATTGTTCGTGATCCAGAGCTTAGAAAGACAACAAGCGGAATGTCAGTTGTATCCTTCACTTTAGCAATTGATAATCGTGTTAGACAAGGCGCGGAGAGAAAAACTAGTTTTATTCCAGTTACAGCTTGGAATCAAACTGCTGATAATATTGCAAAATACGTTCACAAAGGTATGTTGCTCGGTGTTGATGGACGTTTAAATCAAAGATCTTATACAAATAACGAAAATCGCAAGGTTTCTGTTGTTGAAGTTATTGCTGACACTGTTACTTTCTTAGAAAAAAGACAAGATAGTGGCAATGACCAATCTTCATTAGGATATGAAGATAATAGATCTCAAAATAGTTATTCGAGCACTGAAATGAATGATAATCAAGAATCGGATATTACTACTGATGATGATTTACCATTCTAGAAAGGTAATCTTAAATGTTCAAGAGACAAAAACCAAAAAAGAAGGTTTGTTACTTTACTAAGAATAAAATTAAGACCATTGACTATAAAGATGTTGAAATGCTTAAGAGATTTATTTCTCCTTCTGGTAAAATCACATCCCGTCGTGTTACCGGTACTTCTGCTAAATATCAAAGAATGTTAGCAAAAGCTATCAAGAATGCACGTTATATGGCTTTACTTCCATATATTGCTGACTAACCAATTTTGCCAGGCTTCGGCCTGGTTTTTTGTTTGCTATGCTTTGCTCTATGTTATAATTAAAAAAAGGAAAAGATGCGAAATGATAAATAGAATAACAAAAGAAAACTTGGATGATTTCATTAAAGAATTTGTAGAATCTTTAAAAGATAATGGATTTTTTAAAAAGAATTTGAAGGAAGAAGACTATGCTGATTTTTCTACAATTTTAAAAGATGAACTATTATTGAATTTAAATAAGAAGAATAAAAAATATATAAATAGAGATACAGTTTTATATTGGATTAATAAACCACAGTTTTCTGAGTTTATTGAACAAAATAAATTGATGAATAAAATAAATCAAGTTGATTTTTTCAATAAAAATAATAAATTTAACAATTCTCTATATGATTTTTTTGCTTATAAAAAAAACAAACCTTTTATTTTTATAGGTGTATTAGTTTTCTTAGTATTGCTTTTAGCTCTTATTTCTATTTTTACTGATAGTATTGTATGCTTTATATTCTCTTTAATTTTTGCTATTCCAACTATATTTTTATTAACATATTATTTCAATATTTTTAAACCTAAAGCTTCAGATGAAAAGCTTCCATTGGCAATAAAAATACCTGTTTTATTTATAGCAACAGCAATTTTTATATTGTTCTATTACTTTATCATTCTTCCTCCTTTAAGTTTTAAATCCGGTTCTTTTGTTATTTTTATTACAATATCTATTATTTTAACTAGTTCGGTAATAGTTTATGCGATATATAAATTATTTATAAAAAATTTGAAAAGCACAGCAAAAATATATAAATGGACTATTTCTTCAATCCTAGGTGTTTCAATTTTATTTTCTATTGTTGGAGAATTAACCTCTGCTGAATTATTTAGGGCAAAAGATTATGCTAATCTTTTAACTATTGAAACAATAAATGATACTCAAAAATTGAATGAAGATTTTAATTATAAAGATAATGATATTGTTTTACCAATCTTAGATAAAGCAATGGCTTTAAGACAAGCGGAAATTGCATTGGGTGATTTCGGAAATCAGTATTATATTAATCAAAATCATTTTAATATACAGAGTTTTGAATATGAAGGTGTTCAAAAAATAATTAGAGTTGTTCCGTTAGAATATTCTAATTTCTTTTTATCGATGCAAAATAATAAAATAGGAACACCGGGATATATTTATGTTGATTTGGTTACCGGAGAAAACAAACTCATTACAGATTATCCGATTGTCTATTGCGAAAGTGCTAAGCTTTATTCTGATCTATTAAGACATATACGTTTAAATAATATATATGATTTATTTGATAGTTATTATTTTGAAATAGATGATAATTATCACCCTTATTGGATTGTTCCTTGTTATGAGAAAAAAGTTGGTGTTTTTGGTGGCAAGGTTCCAAGTAAAGTTTTAACAATTGAAGCGGATACAGGAACAATTAATAGTTATAATATTGATAATGCTCCATTATGGATTGATCATGTTGTTGATTTAAAAATAGTTGAAAATTTAGCAAGTTATAATTTTAAATATAAAAAAGGCTTTATCAATGCAACAATTGGTACTAAAGAAGATGTTTTTATAATAAATGAAGGATATAATTATTTCATTAAAGATGGAGAACCTTTTTATGTATCAAGTGTTACTTCTTCTGATGAAAGAGATCAGACTGCAATAGGCTTTATAACTTTTTCATTAAGAACTATGAAAGCAAAGTTTTATTCTAAAATTGGGATTACTGAAAATAGAGCTATGGATATTGCAAGGTTAGATGATTCTGTGAAAGCAATGAATTTAACGGCAACTTGGCCTATATATATTTCTATTAATAATACTCCTACTTTCTTTTTAACTTTGAAAAATGATGTTAAAGTTCAAAAATATGTTTTCATAAATCAAGAGACAGGGGAAGAACCTATTATAGAAGATAGTCTATTAATGGCTTATACAGAATATTTAAAATCTTTAGGAGGAAAAGTTGAATCAAATACAGTTAGTGGTACTGTTTCAAGAAAAGAAATTGTTGGAAATTTTGCATATTTTACAGTAGAAAACAATAATGATATTGTTTATAAAGCACCATTAGACATGAATTCAAAACTTTATGTGATGATGAAAGGTGATTATATTTCTTTCAATTATATATTGCAAGAATCTGAATATCTTGTTGTAGAAATAGATAGTTTAGTTTTGGCATAAATATTTAAGAGTCAATTATCATAGGTTATACTATGAAAAAAATAATTGCCTTTTTTAGTTCTTTTATATTGATAGTTTTTCTTTTGATAATCAATTTTGATTATGAAAAAAGCTCAATAGTAGAGAATAATATTACGGATTACAAAATTTTTATAGATGCTGGACATGGAGGTATGGATCCCGGAACATATTCAGGAAATATTTTTGAAAAGGAATTAAATTTAAAAATAGCTAAGAAATTAGGTGATATTTTTATTCAAAATAATTGCTTTATCTATTTTTCAAGAACTGAAGATTATGATTTATCAAAAGAAGATAGTTATAATCATAAGATTGATGATTTAAAAAAACGTGCAGAAATGATTAATTTTATCAATCCTGATTTGTTGATATCATTACATTTAAATTCTTTAATTGATAATTCAGTTTTTGGACCAATGGTATATTATCGATATAATGATGGAATATCTAAGCAATATGCTGTTTCTATTCAAAATTACCTAAATAAACTAACAGGACTAGAAAAAATAATACATTCAGAAAAGTATTATTTATTTATGAAAACAAAAGTTCCTGCGGTATTGATTGAATGTGGATTTTTGTCCAATCAAGCAGAAAGAAAAAAACTTTGCGAGGAAAAATATCAACAAAGTATTGTTGAAGCAATTTATCAAGGTGTCAGAATGGCAAAAGTGTAAGTGATAAAAGTATTATTGGCAGCTAAACTATGATACAATTTTAGTGTTGGTGAAACAATGACAATATATAAAGAATATAAAATTGATAATTATAGACAAGCTATTGATAAGATAAAAGAAGGAATCCTTTTTAGCGAAATAACTATGCCAAAGGATGAATTTTATAAATTATATGATTATGCAGAAGATAGTTATTTTGGTGAAAAGAATGCTTTTAACTTATATCTTTATGCTATGAGTATTTTCTTTACAAGTACAGATGAAACAAAATATGATTTTGCTAAACAAATATTACTAGAATCTGCAAAAGATAATTTTGCTTTGGCAAATTTTGAAATTTCTATTTTTTATAGCATATCTGCTTTTAATTTTGAAAGCGATGAAAAACTAGGATTTGAATATATGCAAAAAGCAGTAAAGCTAAATTATCCTCCTGCATTATATGAAATAACTAGATTTTATTATGATGGTATTTTTGTAAAAAAAGATTTAAAAAAAGTTTTTACTTATTTGAAACAAGCTGCTGAAGAAGGTGTAGTGGATGCTATATGTGAATTAGGTGCAGCTTATGAAAGTGGCGAATTTGGTGAGAAAGATTTGGATAAAGCGGAAACTTTATATAAATTAGGATGTTTTTATAAAAGTCCAGCGGCAATGTGCTTGTTAGGTAAATTTTACTCGCGGGATGATTTAGAAAAAAAGGATTATGAAAAAGCTTTATATTATCTAGAGAAATCTTATGATAAGAATTATGCTCCAGCTGCTATACCATTAGCTGTTTTATATATTAATGGAAATGAAAATTCTAAAGATTTGCAAGAAGCGGTAAAAATACTTGAAAGTGTTTATAAAGAGCAAAATGAAATTGGACAAGATGCTTCAAGACTTTTAGGAGATTTGTATTCTTTACCAGGATTTTGTGAAATTGATTATCAAAAAGCTTTTGATTATTACTTGATGAGTGAAGATGGATATTCTTTAAATAGATGTGGAGAAATTTGCTTGCAAGGTTTTTTAGAAACGATAGATAAAAAAAGAACAGTTGATTTTTTTGTTAGATCATGTAATGCTGGTTTTGGAGAAGCATTTGTCAATTTAGGAAATTGCTATTTTGAAGGAATAGGTGTAGATAAAGATTATTCAAAAGCTTTTGAATTCTATAAAATTGCGGAAGAGTATAAAATAAATAAAGCATTATTTTATTTAGGACGCTCTTTCGAATATGGATTTGGAACTAGAAAAAATTTTGCTAAAGCCGTTGCATATTATCAAGCTGCAGCGAATGAAAATGATCCTAAAGGTTTATATAGATTTGGCAAAATTTTGATGGATAGTAGTGATTCTGAATTGAAAAGACAAGGGTATGAATTTGTAATAAAGACAGCCTTTGTGTATTCTTATCCACCTGCCATGAATGAAGTTGCCTTATTTTATTTAAAACAAAGAGATGTTGAAAACGCTATAAAAATTTTAAATAAATCAGCTTCATTAGGAAATTCTGAAGCATTTTGGAATTTGGCAATCATCTATTCACGTGATGATTATATACAACATGATTTCCAGAAGACTTGTTTATATTTGGAGCGCGGAGAAAAATTAAACAATGCTAAATGTTCATATTTTTTAGGCTTTTTTTATGAAAAAGGAATTTGTTTCAAAAAAGATGAGCAAGAAGCGATGAGATATTACTTAAAAATAAATGGTGATGAAGATAAACCAGAAAAAATATACGCAATAGCTATGAATTTTAAACTTGGAATAAATATAGATTATCCTAATTACCAAAAAGCAGAAGAATTATTAACAACTTTAAAAAATACTAATAATAACTACTTGGTTCCGTATGCTGATTTTATGTTAACTTTTTCTAAGAATAAAAATGGGGAAGAAATTGCTTTTCTTCATTATTTTGAAGCTATGAAAAGAAATAAGAAAAATTCTTATCTTCAAATGGCTAAATTTTTAGAGAAAAAAACAAATATATTTTTAAAATTATCTTCAAAAGATGAATTTAAAAATTTTCTATCTTTGAAAGTTCATAAAAATAATGTTTTTGCTAATTATTTGTGCGGTGCTATTTTGACTATAGATAAGACTTTTTTGCCAGAATTTGATTCACAAGTTTGTTTATCATTCGCAGCTGAAAATAAATGCTATTCAGCTTATTATTGGCTCGCTAAAGGAAAACGAAGAGGAAAGGCGATAGAGTTACTAAATAAAGGAGCTTCTAAATTAGATTCTGCTTGCTTTTTAGGACTGCTTGAAAAATATAATTATGATATTTCGCCATTTGAAGCTACGGAAGCTCTTATAAATGTGTCTTGTTATGATCCAGATGCTTCTATTTTATTATTGAAAAAATATTCTGAATATATAGAAAATAAAAAAGTGCTTATCATTGCTAATTTGATAAAAAATGCAAACAGTTTAAAATGTTTTGCATATATTTTTGCTGATTTCTTTTGCAGTGGAATAATTGAAATTGCAATGTTTTATGGTAATTATTTTTTGAGTAATGTTGGAACTTCAAGAAATGAATTTATTCTTATAATGCATCATTTTTATTGTTTGCTTGATTCTTTATATAATGATAAAAAATTTATAGAAAGCAATAAAAATTATTTGATTAATTGCAATTTAAAAAGCATAAATAATTATCAATCAATAAAAAAAATAATAATTATATTTAGATATATATATTGTATTGAGAGTATTTTTGATATTGATAGTATTGAAGATGTTGAGGTGAAACAATTTTTATTAGATATTAAAAGTTCTAATACTGATATTTCTTTATTGAATTTAAGTAAATACAATTTTAGTAAAGAAGAAATTAATTTGATAGAAAAAATGATGAATACCTATTTCGATAGAATTAATAAAGGAGGCAAAAGATGAATATATTAGTCTTATTAATTCCAAAAAGTCAGGTTGAGTTTGTTGAAGATACTTTTACAATAAGACAAACAATAGAAAAAATGAGTCATCACCATTATTCCGCTATTCCTGTAATTAATGGCAAAGGTGAATATGTTGGTACTATTAAAGAAGGCGATTTACTTTGGTACATTAAAGAAAATTGTGATTTGAATTATAAAAATGCTGAGCATATTTGCATCAAAGAAATTAATCGAATTAAAGATAATATAGCGATAAATTCACGTCAAACGGTTGAAGAACTTTTGGACTTATCAATGGAACAAAATTTCATTCCAGTAGTTGATGATTTCAATCATTTTATAGGTATAGTTACAAGAAAGAGTATTATTAAATATTTGATAAAAAATAAAAATTAAAGAATGATGAAAGTATTAATATACAATCCTTTTATCATCATTAATATTCCTAAAGGAATTAAATAATAACTAAATAAATATGTCTTTTCTTTTTTTATTATTTTAAACATAGTAAATAGTGAAAACAAAGTAACTACTATGCAAACAACAAATGATATTAAGTATTCAGGAGATATAAAAGTTAGATTAGTTGTTCCGCTTATAAGAGATTTAGATATTTCTAAAATAGAACTACCTATTGAAATAGGCAACAATAAAAGAAAGACAAATCTAGCAGATTCGTTTTTATTTATCTTGAAAATTGTTGTTCCAAATAAAGTTATGCCACTTCTAGATATTCCTGGAATTATACCAATCATTTGAAAAAGTCCTATTTCTAAAGCGGAAAAATAATTTAAGCTACGTATGCATTTATTGGATAATTTTTTATTTAATAATAAGATTATTCCCGTAGAAGTTAAAAACATTCCAATTAAAAATGGTGTAATTAAATAAGATTCTATATAACTTTGAAAAAATATTCCGCCTATTGCTGCTGGAATGGTAGCTATTATTAAATACATAAGATAATTGAAAGAAGACTTATATTCTTTTCTTCTTGAAAAAATATATTTTGTTCCTTCATTAAATAATTTAAAGATATCTTTATGGTAAAAAATTAAAATTGCTATAGAAGATGCAAGATGCAAAAAAATTGAAAAAGATAAATCATTAGTATTTATATTAAAAAAATTCTCAATAATAATTATATGGGCACTGCTTGATATAGGAAGAATTTCTGTTAATCCTTGAATGATTGCAACAATAATATATTTAAGATATTTGTCCATGTTTAAAAAATTCCTTTAAAATTCCTTTTCATAATATTATAATGAATGAAAGTTAATGCTTAGAACTGAGGAGGTTAAAAAATGGCACATAGTGAAATTAAATTAAAAACTACTAGTGGTAGTATTATTTATGGTAATGCTTGGGTTGTAGATGAAGATAGTGGTGTCAAGCCTTTAGCTAATGTAGTTATTGCACACGGAATGGCAGAATATAGTTTTAGATATGATAAATTTGCAAGATATTTAAATAGCTTAGGCTATAATGTGTATGCTGTTGATCAACCAGGACATGGTTTAAATGTTACTGCTTCTGAAAAGCCATCATTAGGTTTAGGAGTTTGGCCAGAAAGTGGATTTAAGTTGGCTATAGATTATTTACATGAACTTGTTATCAATGTTAGACTAAATATGTTACCTACTATTTTATTTGGACATTCTATGGGTTCTTTTGTTTCACAAAGATATTATCAAAGATTTTCAGATACATTAGACGGATTGATTTTATGTGGCTCTTCAGCAAATTCATTGACTTTTGTTGCATCTAGAAGATTGGCTATTATAATGAATAAATTTATGTCTAAACGTAAAAAAATTGAGCCGAGTTTTTTCTTTGCTAATATGCAAACAAGAGCTTTCAATTTAGGAATAAAGCAATTTGAAGATGGATATAAATCAAAAAATAGATGGCTTTCTGTTAATGAAGAAAATGTCCAATCTTTTGATAAGGATCCTCTTTGTGGTTTTATATGTTCTTTTAATTTTTATTATAATTTGTTTTGTGGTTTGAAACCTACATTTCATTTGAAAAGAGTAAAAGAAATTACTAATCCTGTACCTATTCTTTTAATTGCTGGTGATAAAGATCCTGTTGGAAGTAAGGGAAAAGGTGTAAAGAAATTAGAGCGCTTCTATCGCAAGGGCGGTCAAAGAGTTCAATGTATTTTATATCCGAATTTAAGACATGAAATTTTAAATGAAAAAAATCCAGAAAAAATATATGCTGATGTTGCTACACATATTGAAAAATGCATAAAAGAGCATAACGATAAATTATCACACGAAAAGCATAATATTAAAGAAGATATAATGTAAATAAAAATAATTAAGAAAAAAGCGAGCTTTGAAGCTCGCTTTTATAATATAATTTTTAACTTCTAGCTTGATAAACAGGCTTATTTGTTTCAGCTGTCATGTTATTACGACTCTTACTAACCGCCCAAATAACACGGAAGGCATATGGAATCATAAATGATGCGCCGAAACTTGATGACATAAAGAAACCAAGAGCTAAAGCGATGATTGCTGGTGAAAATGCATAAGTGAAACCAATTTTAATAGCATCGACAAATGAGACGTTTGTGTAAATAGAATTCTTTCCACGGAGGAAAATAAATAAGCATAAAACACCTATAGCAATAAATATAAATGAAAGAGCAATATTTAATCCAGTGGATAACCACACTGCACGAACTTTACTACTTTCATAAGCCTTATCGAAAAATGTACATATATTATTAAATGTTTCGGTACTATTTTCGCCTTGGAGTTGATTGAAGTTTGTGAAAGTTGGATTCATTCTGTCATATAATCCAGAAAATGTTGCGACTGTCGAAACGTTCATATTAGTATCTGAATTTAAAGGGTTATATACATTTAATGAAAAATAACTTTTTGTTATGACTAAGTAAGTGCGTGGAGCGACAAGGGGTGTTCCTTCATCATTTTTATAAAGGACTTTGGAATTTAACCAGGCTGTATAATCTTTTTCAGCTTCATTAGTAGCTAATGGGTCACCATCATAGTAAAATAACTTGAATAAGACAAGATCTTTTTCTACATCATTTCCTTCGTCATCTTTTACCTTATATTTTTGAGTAAATACGATTGGGTTAGCATCTGCTTCTTTAGAAGTAAAAGTGTTTAAAAGTCTTGAATCATTAACGGTAATAGAACTATCATCATTGATTGTAACATCATATTTTTCATCAGCGAAGATTGTCATAATTCTATCAACTTCATAATTGTTAGAGTTGGTAATAATTTTAGATCCATTAGTGTTAAATCCTGTTACCAATGTAGGGATGACAACTAGTATTAAAGATAAAAGCATAAATACAATTGCAATTCCAATATTTCTTTTTTTTCTTTGTTCAATAACTATTGAGTTATTGTATAGTGATTTAAATAAATATCCTATTAATTCTCTCATTTATTATTCATCCTTTTCATAACGAATATATTACCTTATTATATTGTTTTTTTCAACTTAGATATTTTTATTTTTATAATTAAAGACAATATTTCTTTGATTTTTGCAATTTGTTAGAAAAAATGACAATTTTAAAGTGAAAATTAGCAAAAAACATATAAAAAAATATAAAAAGTTAAATAATTTAAATATATTAAATTTTCTGATAGTTTTACTGATTTACTTATTCAGTGTAAGCGATTTCTTTTACTATTTGGCAACATATAATATATTTATAAAAAAATTAAAAATTTAATATATATTGAAAATGTTAGCGTTTTCAAAATATTTTATTAAAAAGTATTGAAAACTATTTTTCCCATTGTTAAAATAAACGTATGAAAAAATACATGTCTTATAGGTTAAATCGTGGCAAAAGGAATATAGGCCGCATATTCTCTTTTATGCTACCGGTTTTTTTATTATCCCTGTTTTCTATGCCTTCGGCGGCCAAATCTTCAAATACTAACATCATAAACTATAAGGAAAAAGAAGCTGTTAAACTTACCGTTAATAGCAATGCAGCCAATATTGAAGAAGTGGATTCTTCTTTTGCTAGTGCTTTTAATGTTACAGCTAATTCGGCGACAAGAACAAAAGACAATATTTCTTTTAGAACTACGTTTGATTATAAAAGTTCTAATCAAAATTTAAGTTTTTTGTTTGGATATTATAATGAGAATGATTTTCATCCGTTTGAAGTCTATTATGATGTTATAAATGAAAATGGTGTGAAAGAAAAAAGATCTTGTGAATTACCTAATCTTTCCAATAATGGAAATGATTATTATGGAGCGGGAATTTTATTCGGAAACCCTTCTTTGATTGTTAATTTGGCATTAGATGTTGACGAAAATGAAGAACTGGACTTAAGTTCTATAACTTTTACAAATATTTATAAGGCAGTAAAAAATGATAGTGGTGTTATTGTACCAGATTATAATTTTGAGTATTATTTCACACCAGTTGGAAAATTCGAAAAAGCAAAAATTCAAAAAGATTCAGATTTGATTACTTTGAAATTCCATAATATTTCTACATTTAATTCTTTCTGTGCTTTTGAATTTAATTATAGTATTAATGCTTTAGAAAGTTATAAAGAATTAAAAGGTTCTGTTTATTCAAAAAATGAAAAAGAAATAAACGAAGGAACAAAAGCTATGAAGTATGCTTTTGAATCTGTTAACAATTCACTTTTAGTTTTAAATTATAATAATGGAAAATCTGTCAAAAAATCTTTTTCTGGAAGATCAGCTAACATTGTGCTAAATGGCGATGGAGGAATACTTAGATTGCTTGTTGAGGATGTTGATTTAAATGGTTTAGTTTCAATTGAACTCCAAGAAATGTCCTTTGGTGTTAACATAATAAGCGTAAAAAATAGTGTTCGGGTTAATCGTTCTGACATAAGTAAAGTCTTTAGTTCAATTAGATTTTATGGTGAAGATTTTAAATATGATGGAAATAATATTACTCTTCAACTTGCATTGAGTTCTCTTATATTTGTAGGAGTTTATATCGCTTCAGCTGTTGCGGTATTCTTATATCAAAAAAACAAATATAAAAATGATGAATTTAAGAGAGTAAAGCCAAAATTATTTGTTAAAACTGCACTTTCTGGATTTGTTGCATTGTTCTCAATATTTGAATTTGCAATTTTTGTGATTTTCCGTTCTACTTCTTTATTTAATTCAGCCACAGTGTTTAATCCATGTGATATACCTATTTGTGTGTTCGCTGTTATATCAATACTTATGATTGGATACTTTGTTAAGTTCTTTATAACAAGAATAAAAAATCATTTAGAGGCTAACAAAGCTAAAAAGTTACATATAAATCAAGATGATAAATATGCTGATGATGGAACTAAATAATACTAAAGGAGAAAGAAAAAATGGAAATTAGAATTAATAATTTAACAAAAATTTTCCCGGGAGATGGAAAAAGACAAGTCCGTGATACAGTTGCAGTAAAAGATTTATCTATTACAATTCCTGATGGAAAACTTGTAGGTTTATTAGGACCTTCTGGTTGTGGTAAAAGTACAACACTTTATATGGTTTCTGGTCTTCAAATCCCTTCTAGTGGTGAGGTTTGGTTTGGCGAAGAAGAAGTTACAAATCTTTCTCCAGAAAAAAGAGGAATAGGACTTGTTTTCCAAAACTATGCTCTTTATCCTCATATGACTATTTATAAAAACATTGAATTTCCTTTAACTAATCTTAGAGTAGAAGTTCCTTTAATTGCATTTAATAAGTATACTTATACATTTAAATATACTTTAAAGAAAGAAGATGATCCAAAAGGTATAGTTGAAAGTATTCGAATTTTAGCTAGAAAATTAGGTATAGCAAATCAGTCTATCAATTTTAAAGTTCAAGAAGGACTTTTGGTTATTTTAGTAATTTTAAATTCTACAACTCCTAAAATTCATGATACATTCTTAGAAAATGCAAAAAAAGTAGTTGTTTTTGATAGTGTTGATTTTAAAGAAGAGAAAGCAAGTGAAGCAAAATTTGATACAACAGTTCGTGGTGTTGTATCTGCTCATGATGAACATGAATTTGTTTCTTGCCATTATAATGGATTATTAGATTCATCATTCGATCTGAATCAAATGGATGAAACGATTAAAAAATTTAAGAGTATTTGTAAGAAATATGGCAAAGCTAATGGCGTAGCTATTTCTCGTTTCAGAAAAGGTTTTGAAATTGTTGCTGATATCAATAATATTAAAAGAAGAAATTATGAAACACTTTTAAATGAAATAAAAGAAAATTTACCAATAGTATCTGTTTCTTCTCATATTTCTTCGGTAAAGAATGCAGTATTCAAAAAAATGTTTGAAAAAATGATGAAGGAAATGAAATGTTTATATTCTGATTTCAAAGTATATTTTGATAAAGATAAAACAAGAGTTTTCTTTAAGTTAAGAAGAGCTTCGAAAGAAAGAACTGATAAAGTTTTATCAGCCATTGGTGAAAAATTATCTCTTACTGATCTTTCTGTTGAAACTAAATCTGCAATTTCGCACCGCGCATTAACTCGGGAAGAAAGAAGAGATATTGTTAGAGAAACTGCAAAGTTAGTTCAGGTTGATGAATATTTGCAACGTAAACCTTCTCAACTTTCTGGTGGTCAACAACAACGTGTTGCTATTGCTCGTGCTCTTGTTAAAAGACCTAAGGTCTTATTACTCGATGAACCATTATCAAACCTTGACGCTCGCTTAAGACTGCAAACACGTGAAGAAATTAAAAGAATTCAACGTGATACTGGTATTACAACAATTTTCGTTACACATGACCAAGAAGAAGCAATGTCAATTTCTGATGAAATCGTTGTTATGAAACTTGGTGTTATGCAGCAAATGGATACACCGCAAAATGTTTATAATAATCCTAAAAATCTGTTTGTCGCAATGTTCTTAGGAACTCCTCCAATTAATGTTTTTAAAGGCTACATCAAAGATAAAGTGGTCTATATTGGTGATGATGCAGTTGCAAAGACTGAAAAAGATATTAAGGACCAGGATTTGTTTGTAGCAATTCGTCCTGAAGGCTTTATTGCTGATAATACTGATAGCTGTGAATTTAAATTGGCATGCGATGTTGATCAAATTCAAATTTTAGGGCGCGATATTTCTATTGTTGCTAAAAATGAACATTGTACTAAACCTACTCTTAAAGCTATTGTTAGCAATGAAAACACAACGTTCAGTGGAAAAATTAAATTAGGCATTAAACAATCAAAAATTTATATATTTGATGCCGAAACAGAAGATAGAATTTATTTGGATTAATGAGGTGCTAAATGAATAGTCAAACATTAAACACTTCGCCGAATAAAACAAATGTTTTTCAAGGAATTGAAAATATACAAAAAGACAGATTCTTTGAAAATAAATTTGACGAAGAGAAAAATACAATTGTTAGATTAGTATCTAAGTCTAAAAAAAATAAAAATAAGGATTATAAGATTACAAATATTGAAGATGTTTCTTCTAAAAATAACTGGAAAGCTTGGTTATATTTAGCTCCAGTTCTTGTCTTGTTAGTGATTTTCTTAATTTATCCTTTAATAGATACAATTGTAATTTCGTTCATGAAAAATTATAACCAAGTTTTAGGAACATTTGATGGCTTTACATTAGATAATTTTGCTATTATTTTTGGCGCTAAAGCTACAGATAGTGGCGGATTAGAAACTAACTTTGTTAGATATGCTATTCCAAATACATTTATTATAGTTTTTATTACTGTTCCATTAACTACAATTATAGCTTTACTTATTTCTATCGGATTAAATTCTATTAAATGGTTTCAAAAGTTTTTACAAACAGTCTTTTTCCTACCATATGTTACAAATACTATAGCTGTTGGTATGGTTTTTTCTGTTATCTTCGATGATACAGGTTTGATTAATTATATTTTTCATTTAGATAAACTTTGGATTTATGGTGCTGATAGAGCTACCGCAATGATTCCATTATGCTTATATATTATTTGGTCAGGATTACCATTTAAAATTTTAATTTTCTTAAGTGGTTTACAAGGTATTGATAAACAATATTATGATGCTGCTAAAATTGATTCCACACCAAAAAGAAAAGTTTTATGGCATATTACAATTCCACTTTTATCTCCACAAATTCTATATATTGTAGTTACAAGTTTTATTGGGGCATTTAAGGAATATTCCTCAATTGTCGGTTTATTTAATAATCCTGGAACAACAACTGGTTCTTATAATATGTACACAATTGTTTATTATATTTATCAAAATCTTGCTACCAATACTTCATTTGCTGCTGCAGCTGCTGTTTTCTTATTCGCTATTATTCTTGTCTTTACAATGTTGCAATTATACGTTTCTAAGAAACGTGTTCACTATTAGGGAGGTTAATCATGGAAAGTACTAATCAAAATATTAACCATTCTATAGAAAATAAAATAAAATATACTAGATTTAAAGAATTATCATTAGCTAATAATGTAACATTATCTATAGCGGATTCAGGAAAAACAGTAGATACGATAAAAAGAGCTGATCGTATTGGACATATCATTACAACAACAATTGTCTATATTTTACTTATTGCTCTCGCATTAATTGTTATTTTTCCATTTTATTGGATGATTATCACTTCTTTAAAATCGAATTCTGAAGTTGAACAAATTAATCAAACATTCTTCCCATCAATTGTCATGTGGTCAAACTATGTCTATGTATTTGATTCGTTTGATTTCTTAAAATATATGAAAAATACAATTGTTGTAGCAATTTTTTCTACAGCAGGTACATTGATTACAACCATTTTTGCAGCCTTTGCTTTTGCTAGATTAAAATTTAAAGGCCGCGAACCATTATTCTTAGTTTTCTTAATGACTATGATGATTCCAGGTGAAATGATGGTTATTTCTAACTATATTACCGTTGCTGCATTTGGATGGATTGGAACAGGTCAAACATTAACTAAAGCATATTTGGCAATGATTGTTCCTTTCTTAGTATCTGTTTTCCATATCTATTTGCTTAGACAAAACTTTAAGCAAATTCCAAATGAATTATATTTAGCTGCTAAAGTTGATGGAAAATCAGACTGGAAATTCTTATGGAGAGTTATGGTTCCGCTTGCCGCTCCTACTCTTATTTCAATTACTATTTTAAAATTCATGGGAACATGGAACTCATATGTTTGGCCAAATTTGGTTACTAATTCAGATGACTTCCGTCTTATATCAAATGGTTTAAGAGGATCAAGCTTTACTGATGCAGATATTGGTAAAACATCATATGGTTATCAAATGGCAGCAACAGTTTTAGTTACTGTTCCATTGTTCTTATTATTTGTCTTTTTCCGTAAATATATTATGAGAGGCGTTGGTCGCGCCGGTATTAAAGGTTAATTTTATCAGTGAAAACTGTTAAAATATATTTGTATAATTAAGAAAAGGAGGGAAATCTTATTATATGAAATTAAAGAAAGTATTAACACTACTTCCATTACTTGCTACTACTGCTTTAGTTGCATCTTGTGGCAATAATTCATCTTCTTCATCTTCATCTTCTAAACCATCAACAAGTAGTACAACACCTTCTACTTCTTCAACAACTAAGCCAACATCTTCCAGCTCTTCAAGCAGTGGTGATAATGGTGGTCTTGATTTAAGTTCTGTTGTTGATGAAAATGGAGTAATTACTGTTCCAACAACTGTTACATTATGGTCTACAACAGGTAAGGCAACCCAACCTGCTTTAGAAAAATATATTGAAGAATTTAAGAGTGCACAACCAAACGTTACTGTTACAAATGAATATGTTTCTGGTAGCTATTCTGATTTGGAAAATAAAGTAGTTACAGGTTTCTCTTCAAATAACTATCCTGATTTAGTAGTTGCATATCCTGACCATGTTGCTGATTATCTTGATTATGGTAAAGCAGTTGATTTATCAGCTTTCATTTTAAATGATTATGTTGGATTAACTGAAGAAGATGCCAATGACTATGTTGATTCCTTTATGTCAGAAGGTATGAATTATACTCAAACTGGTATGTATTCAGTTCCATGGTGCAAATCTACTGAATTAATGTTCTATAATGAAACTCTTATTGGTGTTGATTTAAGTGCTTATGATGCAACAATTAATAATGGCAATGCATTAGATGCTGATTATTTAAATAGCTTAACTTGGGAAGAATTATTTAATAAACTTTGCCCAGCACTTGAAAAATATAATACTGCAAATAACAATTCTTTATATGATCCAGAAACTGGTGGTATTCTTGGATATGACTCTGATGATAACTTATTCATTACTTTAGCTGAACAATATGGCTATAACTATACTTCAGTTAACAAAGTTACTGGTAAAGGTTCTGTCGATTTCAATAACCCAGAAATGAAAGCATTGATGACAACATTCCATAATGCAGCAACTAAAAAGTATATTTTCACAAAAGGTACAAACAATGGCAACTATGTAAATACAGTATTTACAGAAGGAAAATGTGTTTTCTCTATTGGTTCTACAGGTGGTGTTAAATATCAATTCTCTGATACTAATCCAATGAACATTGGTACAGCAAGAATCCCACATGCTGAAGGAAAAGATCCAAAAGTTATTCTTCAAGGTCCTTCTATGGCTGTCCTTGATCATAATAATCTCGCTCAAAAAACAGCTGCTTGGTTACTTTGGAAAACTTTAACAAGTGAAGATAATGCTCTTGACTGGGCTCTTGAAAGTGGATATATGCCAGTTAGAAAATCTTCTTATGAAGATCAAGAATATATTGATGCATGTGATTATACTGCATGTGCTCCTAGAACAGTAGATCGTCTTAAAGCTAAAGCATATTCTGCATGTGCTGAAGTTTTAACTGATACATTTACATCACCAGTATTTATTGGTTCTTCTGCAACTCGTTCTGCAGTAGGTGGTTTAGTCACACAATGCTTGATTAAAGATAGCTGGTCTTTAACAGGCAGTGAATTAGATTCCTATATTGATGGAAAATTTGCTGATGCCGAAAATACAGCTAAACTTGCTATTAAATAAATAATATAAATTAAATATACGTTCGTTATGGCGGACGACAAATGAAGTTGTCCGCCTAGGAGGGAAAAATGAAAAAAGTAAATAAAATTTTATTATCATTAGTTGGAGTCGCTTCTCTTTTAGGCGGACTATCTTCTTGTAATTCAAATAATACATCATCTAGTTCATCTAAGCCAATAACATCATCGTCTTCTTCAAATTCTTCGAAAAATGATTCGACAAATAATCCTAAGGGAACTATTGAGTTAAGTTTCTGGCATACTTTTGGAAAATCAATTCAAGAAGAACTTTCAAAACAAATTGATTCTTTTACAAAATTAGTTAAAGAGAATGAAGGAGTAGATGTCAATATTACAGCTTCCTATCAAGGAAGCTACGATGATTTGGAATCTAAAATAACTAAAGCTTTAGCTACAGCAGATGCTCCAAATATTACAGTTGCTTATCCAGATCATGTTGCAAATTATCTCGAATCAGGTGACGCAGATCACCAATTTGTTGTTAATTTAGATGACTATATTACCAATGATACTTATGGTTTAGGAAAAGATTTATATCTTGGTGATGATTTAGGCGCTGATGATTTTGTTCCAGCTTTCTTAGATGAAGGAAGACATTATTCTCAAGAAGGAACATATTCTTTCCCATTTATGAAATCTACAGAAGTAATGTTTTATAATAAGCGTTATATGCAACAAATTTTTAACTTTTATGAACAAGATACAGGCAGCTCAATTGGAGATTATGAAGAATATTTAAATAATCTCAATTGGGATGAATTTATGGACTTATGTCAAATAATTAAAAATCATGAATCTGATTTTGCTACTGGAAGATTTTATCCAGCAGTATATGATAGTGATTCTAATATGTTTATTTCTCAACTTATACAATCAGGAAATTCTTTCCTTTCACTTGATAGCAACGGAAAAGGAGTTTTAGATTTCGATTCTGATGCTGCAAAAGATATGGTTAGAGATTTAAAAGAGGATTATGATAAAGGCTTATTTACTACTAAAGGGACAATTAATGAATATGGTAGTAATCTATTTACTAATGGACAAGCGGTCTTTTCAATAGGCTCTTCTGGTGGTGCAAGCTATAAATTGCCTACAGGATATTCTTTTGAAGTAGGTATTTGTAAAGTCCCACCAAGATGTAGTAAAGATAAAGTTAGTGAAGCAGAATATGTTTCTCAAGGTCCTACTTTAGCTGTATTAAATAATTTACAAGAATCTGATTCACAAAAAGCTTTAGAAGCTTTATATTCTTGGAAATTTATAAAATACATAACTTCTACTCAAGTTAATATTTCATTTACAGATGTTTCTGGCGGTTATATTCCAGTTCGTCAAAGTTGCTATGAAGATGAATATTATAAAGAATATTTGGAAGATACAACTGAAGTTTTATCTTTAAGTGCATCATTAGTTGTTAACCAAATTAGTGGACATTATTTTAATAATCCTGTCTTTAAAGGAAGCTCTAAGGCCCGTGATGAAGTTGGTGGTATTTTAGCTCAAGTTTTCCTTAATAGTAAAACTATTGATGCTGCTTTTGATAGTGCAGTAAATCAAATTAAAGTTAATATGTAAATGAGGCGTAATTAATGAAAAAAATATTTAAAGCTTTGACTATTGCAATTCTTGGAGCGATGACTTTAGGTGTTGCAAGTTGTTCAAATAATAGTAGTAATAATGAATCTTCCTCTTCATCTTCAACTACATCTTCATCTAGTTCAAGTTCATCATCAATTAGTACACCATCTTCTAGTAGTTCATCTTCATCATTAACTTCTTCTTCAACACATGTTGATTATATAAATCAAGAAGGTGCTAAATTAAAATTAGATTATACTGATCGCTCTTTCATGACTGATGGTGTTGCTCAAGTTTCTTTAGCTTTTGCAATTGATGGTGATACTGCACATTTTTATGAACTTACTGATACAAGTAAGACAAATTTAATTAAAACACGTTTTTATGGTGTTGATACTCCAGAAAGCACAGGTAGTGTTGAGCCTTGGGGACATGCTGCGAGTGATTTCACCGAAGATAAATTAAATGAAGCAAATAAAAATGGAACAATAGTAATTACTGCTGCTCAAGAAACTTATGGTGTTCCATCATTTGATAGTACAGGTTCAAGATATTTAGCTTTAGTTTGGGTTAATTTAACAGAAAAGAATGCTCCATTCGAAACTTTAACATTATTGAATCTTTGGTTAGTTCAAGAAGGATATTCATATACAAAAAATGTTAATAATATGCCTTCTTATGAAGATCTTTTCTTTGCTGCAGAAGCTCAAGCAAGAAAAGAAAAGCTCCATCTTTTCTCTGATGAAGAAGATCCTGATTACCCAAAAGGTGATTATGAAATGACAACACTCATTGAAATTAAACGTGAAATTGAAAAGAACTTAGCTGATTCTACTTATCAAAATAAATATAATAACAAAAGAGTTATTGTCCGTGGTACAGTTGCTGGATTCTCAGATCATATATTATATATTCAAAGTTATTATAATAGTGATAATTTCCATAGTGATATAATTACACTTCCAGAAGAAGGTGAATATGCTGGAATTAATGTCTTTGTTGGAATGAGTTCTATTAATAGTCGCTATACCACTATTGGTGCATTTGTCGAAATTCGTGGTTTATGTCAAGATAGTAAATTTGGTTTCCAAATTACAGATACATATTTCCCATCTAGAACTACATCAACAGATCCTAAAGCTTCTAAAGTAATTTTAAAGGCTGAAGAAACAGCTGCAACAGAATATGCTTTATATACACATGAATTTGATAAGGCAGCAGATTTAACATCTGCAAGTACTGATGTTCTTTATTGCCGTGTTTCAATCAAAGAAGCCTTAAAAGTAACTCGTGCTTATGTTTCTAGTGAATCAGAAATTACTTTGTATTTTAATGCTCCATTTGATGTTTATATTACATTTATGTATTACGAAAATGATTCTGCTTTAAAACCATGGTCCAGCGATACTGATTTTGTTGGAAAATCATTCTATGTCTCTGGTGTTTATAGTTATCATGATACAACAAGTGGAAATAGACGTTGGCAAATTATTCCTACATCTAATTCTGATTTGCCTGTAGTAGCAGCTGATTCTGCTAATTAATTGTTTGAAAGGATAATAAAATATGTTTTGCACACACTGTGGAAAAGAAATTAACGAAGAAAAGATTGAAAAATCAAAATCTTCTTTTGAAATTGCTGATGGTAAATGTGATTCTGAAACAAAGGTTGAATATGTTTGCCCTCGTTGTCAAAGATTAGTCCATTCTGATCTTGATGAAGAAGATGTTAAGGCATTGGCTAGAGCATCTCATGCTGAAATTCAAAGAGGTAATAATTCTTTTGCTAATGGAATGGTTTTCAATTGTGTTGGTGGTATTATTTTAATTATTTCATTTATATTTTTTAGATTATCAAGAAAGGCAGCTAATAATTTCCAATTGAGTACAAATTGTATTGAATTCTGGGTTTTTGTAGTTACCTTAGTTATTTCTATAGTATTTATTTGTTTTGGTGTAGTCAAAGTTATTTTAGGATTGACCAAAAAAAATAAATATACAGCAGTTTTGAAAGATATCCAAAACGGAACTTTCGTACAATAGTGATATTATCCGTTACACGGTAATATATAAAAGTGAATAAGGAGGGATTAATGAAAAAGAGAAATTTATTATTATTCACATTAGTTAGCTTGCTTACAGTTGGTGTTAGTGCTTCTTGTAACAAGACACCATCCTCATCTTCTACTACTCCATCATCTTCAACTGTTACTCCATCTATTTCTACAAATCCTAGTTCTACTACTCCATCTAGTACTACTCCAGTTGTTGTAACAATTTCTATTGCAAATAAGGAAGAATTACAAGCTGAATGGCATGCAAGTGAAGCTGATAGAAGACTTGAAATTGCTATTTATGAAAATGGCTCAAGTGTTGATTTTAATCTCAATGCATTAATTTCATCTGGTGATTTAGTAATTTCTTCTTCTAATACTGAAGCTCTCTTAGTTAATGGTAAGATTCTTTCTGCTGTTGGTGCAGGTTCTGTTACTCTTACTGTTACATATAAAGGAACCAGTGATTCTGTAGATCTTGAAATCTTAGCATCAAAAGCTGAACCAGCAAGAAAAGTTGCAAAATTGGAAGAAATTTTTGCTGCAGATGATAGTGTCGGTAAAACAGCTTATGTTACAAGTGGTGTTGTTTCAAGAGCTTATTATGATGACGGATTTGGTAACCAAGGCCGTTTTTATGTAACCGATGGTACAACTAATACAGAATATTTAGTTTATAACTGCGCAGTAAATGCTGGTGCCTTAACTTATGATTTAGCAAGTGAAAAATATACTCTTGCAGCTATGTCTGATTTTAAGACAAACGAACAAACAAAAGATATTAAAGTTGGTACAAAACTTAGTTTTGTTGCTAAACGCGCAGACTATAATACTACAAAAGAAGTTAATGCTTTAATTCTTTCAGTTGATGATAAACCAGTTTATAACGCAACAAAGACAGTTGCTGAATTAAATGCTACTGAGCCAAATACAAAAGAACTTTATAAAGTTACTGGTACTATTAAATCATGGCAATATGATGATAGAACTGATGGTACTAAATATGGTAACTTCTACCTTACTGATGATTCTGGTGAAGATATTTTAGTTTATGGTGCTAGTGGTGCTAAAACATCATTAAGCGTTGATAATACCAATGGTGAATGGAAGTATTCCAATGCTCAAGATTTCTTAACAAGTGCTGTAACTAAAGACTTAAAAGTTGGTGATTCAATTACAATGATTGGATTCAGACTTAATTTTAATGAAAAAATTGAATTTAATGGTATTGTATTAGGCGATGATACTGAAGAACCAGATCAACCTGATGTTCCATCTGAAGCCGAAGCTGTTTCTATTTCTACAGCTCAAACTGCAGAATATACAGGCAAAAAAGTTGAAGTTAAAGGTGTTGTTACTGCTGTTACTGCAAAATCTTTATTGATTTCTGAAGGAACTGGCAAAGATGATAACATTGTTATATGGTTAAATGCTGCTCATGAATATCAAGTTGGTCAATATCTTAAAGTTACTGGTACATTAGTTGCTAGAAATGGTAATAATCAATTTGATGCCACTGCAGAAATTGTAGCTTTAACTGATACTGCTCCAGTTATTGAAGATACAGCTGCTACTTGGACAGCTACTGAATTAGATGCTTTCATTGCTACTACTGATGCAGAAAGAGGAATGGATTTAATTTCATTTGTTGGTACATTATCTGTTACAACTAATACTAAGGGAGTTACATATTATAATATTATTGTTCCAGGAAGTTCTAATCAATTTAGTTTAACTAGTGTTACAGGCGCCCTTGCTGCAACTCTTGAAAATGGAAAGAGATATAATTTTACTGGTTATATTGTTGATGTTTCCAGTAGTAAATATGGTAATGTTTATTTAACTAAAGCTGAAGCAGTTGGTTATGATGCTGTTGAATCTGTAACAATTGCTGGTGAAGATAGTGTTGAACTTTCTGTTGGACAAAGTCTTCAATTAACCGCTTCTGTTTTACCTGCAACAGCTGATCAAAATGTTACATGGTCCTCTGATCATGAAGAATTTGCAACAGTTGAAAATGGTAAAGTAGTTGGTGTTGCAACTGGTACTGCAGTTATTACTGTTACAACAGTAGGTAAAAATTCTTCTGACGCTGTTGTTACTGATACAATAACAGTAACAGTTAAAAAAGCTGAAGCTGGTGATGTTTTAACGGATACTATTACTTATACAAATGGTAGTGGTGTTGCAGTTGATAATGGATTTAATTTCGGAGATGAAAAATTTGATATTATTAATTTACAAGGTACAAGTAATAACGCACCTGTAAATAAATATCCTGAAATTAGAATTTATGGAGGTCATTTATTAACATTTACTGCTAAAGATGCTTCATATAAAATTTCAAAAATTGAATTTGTTATCTCTGGTGCTAGCTATAAGAATTTACTTCTTGATGTACAATCTGGTACTACTTCAGCTGGTGCTGAATTAACTAGCGCTCTTTATACAGTAGGAAATGCTACTGATAAAGGATTTGATGTAACATTTAATGAAGGCGTTTCTTCTGTTACTTTAACTAATACTGGAAAACAAGTCCGTTTCACATCATTTGTTATTTACTATACTGCTGAATAATATAAATTATTTAAATTAGGTTAAATTAGCCGTGGGAAACCACGGCTTTTATAATATATAAATTAAAAAAACAAGAAAAATAATTATATAATTAAAAAAATAACTTTTTTTAAAAAATAAGAATTTTGCTTGCATTTTAAAATTTTTATGATATACTCTATAAAGTTGGAAAGGAGAAGACTATGAATTTTATAAAAAAGTTACATGGCAAAGTTATTGAATGCCGCAATCATAAATCTCTCGTCCAAGTTGGCTCAAAACTTTACATTATTAATAGAGAATGTAATGTGGGTTCAGAAGTCACTTTTATTAAAGAAGATTCTAAAAAAATGGCTAGCTATTTATTTGCAATAGCTGCAATGGACGAGGATGATTTCAACAGAATTAACTATGATTATATAGCTACTTCATTATTTGATAATTATCGCCAAGATATTTAAAACTAGGGTAGAAAAAAAGTTCTTATATGTATATAAGAACTTGATGTCACACCTAGTTTTTTTGTTTACATAAATTTTTTGAAAAAGGACATATATTGCATTTTGGATTTCTAGCAGTGCAAATATTTCTGCCAAATAATATTAATTGGCGATGAAAATTTATATGATTATTTTCTTTATAAAATTTATCTAAATTTTGTGATATTTTTGTTGGATCGGTAACTTTTGGAAAAATATTTAACTTTGAAATGACTCTTTTTATATGTGTATCTACTGGAATTGATGGATAGTTATATAATTCGGCTAAAAATACCGTTGCTGTTTTATATCCAACACCAGGCAAATTCATTAGTTCTTCTCTATTTTTAGGAATTATATCATTAAAGTCATTATGGAGAATATTCGCTGTTTTCAAAAGGTGTTTTGCTTTATTTTTTGCTAGGCCTAAAGGCATTAAATAGGTTATTAATTCATTTATATCAGCTTTGCTAAATTCTTCTAGTGACTTATATTTTTCAAATAGAATAGATGTAACATTATTTACTGATTTATCTGTTGTTTGCGCAGATAACATTATAGCAAAAAGCAATTCATAATCTTTGTTATAATTTAAAAAGCATTTTGTTTCACCATAAAGATCGTTTAGTTCTATTTGCACTAGTTTTAATTTTTCAGTTTTATTCATTTTTATTATATAAATCAACACCTAGTATTTTTTCAGCTTTTGGATCTTTTTTTATTTTAATTGCATTGTTTCTTCTTGTTTGAAATTCTTTATCTATTATTGCAATCGATAATTTTTTTCTTGTAGTTTTTAAAGTATTGATAATATCATTTAATTGTTCCAGAGACATATTTTGCTGTGACCAAGATGTTACAACGTCATATTCTAAAGCGGTAATTTGTCTTTTTAAGATTACTTCAAGTCGATGATATATTTCTTCAAATTGTGTTTTATCTTGTATTTCATCTTTTGCTAAAGAAGCTTCTTTAACAGTATCATCAAATATTTTTTTCTTAATTGCATTAACAGAAAAAGAGACACCTTCAATAGATGCGTATCCTGCTTTGAGTAATTTGCTCATTATCTGTTCAATTTGTTCAGCGTTCATCGTTGTATATGGAACAATTTCTTCTGGACTAATGAGATGAGGAACCCCTCTATTTAGTTCATTAATTAAGAGAATAACAGCAAGATCGTTCTCATTTAAATGATAGTTTTTATAACGGCGAATTAATATTTTTCGCCAATCTATGTCTTCTAATATAAAATCCATTTTAACCTCTTAAATATTTAGAAAAATTAGTATATCTTTAGAAAAAGGAATTTTGCATTTGTGTTTTTCTTCTTCTATTTTTCCTTTTGATAATTTTTGAATCTCTTTTTTATTATCGCATATTGCTTTAAATAATGTTGATTCGATTTCAAAATTTAAATCGTTTTTAAATCTATATGCTCTAATAATTCTCAAAGGGTCTTCTTTAATTCTTGTTTGTGGATTGCCAATTATTCTAATTAAATGATTATTTAAATCTAAAACTCCGTTTTGAGGGTCAAAAATATTACCATTTTTATCAAAATATATAGCATTAATTGTAAAATCTCTGCGATAGCTATCTATTAATGGAGAAGTAATGAATTCAATTTTAGAAGGATGTCTAAAATCAAGATAATCATTTTCTTTTCTCATTGTAGCAAATGTTATATGGTATTTATATAAAGAATAGTTAACAATTCCCAAGTTTTCGAACCGATAGTTAGCATCTTTGAGATATTCTTTTATTTCTGCAGATGTTAATGAAGTTGCGATATCTATATCATGTATATCTTGTTTTTTTAAAAGAAAATCTCTAGTGGCTCCGCCGACAATATAAAATTCTCCATATGGAAAAGTATTATTAATAAATTTAAATATATCCTCAAACATGATTTTATTATAACCTTTCAACAAAGCCATTAAAAGATATTTTTTCTAAGGCTTTTAAAATTCCAGCAATATATATTTTTCTATCAAAAACTTCATAATTTATTGAAATCCTTTTGTTATCTAGTATTAAAGTAATTATATGCCGAAAGAATTTAATATCTTGACGATTGGAAATTATTGTAACTGGAATATATGAGTATATTTTTTTAATATAAGCAGCACATCCTGAAGGAATATCTTTTTTTGTTTTATTATGAAATTCTTCAATAATTATTTTTTTGCAATTTATTGTTTTTATAAAATCACAAATTTTATAAAATTCAGGATCGAATGAAGGAAGAAGAGTAAAGTGAGTTTGATGGTATTGTGTCAATTTTTTTAGTAAATCTATAGTATTTTTTGTAAGACCAGTCGTACCACAAATATATGGAATCTTATTTAATATAAATATTGGTGCATATTTATTTGTTGCTATTGGATTAGAAAAATCAATGGCAGCATCACAAAAAATATTTGAGATTTTTTGTTGCTCACTATTTATTTCGTCAATAATGTGAATGCTTTTAGGAAGGTATTTTTTTATCATTTGACCCATTTTTCCTGTTGATCCTATTAATATTATTTTTTTCATATTAAATGATATGATAAAAATAGGCAAATAAAAACTCCCAAGAGAAAGAGGGAGTTTTAAAAAGAGGGATGGATAATAAACTATTTAATTAATTCTTTTAAATTCTTTGCTGGTTTGAATGAAACAGCTTTTCTTGCATCGATTTCAATTTTTTCGCCAGTAGAAGGATTTATACCCATGCGAGCAGGTTTGTCTTTAACTTCAAAAGTGCCAAATCCAGAAACATTGATTTTTTCGCCTGCAACAAGACCTTTTGTTACTGCTGTAAATACAGCATCGATAACTTCGCGAGCTTGTGTTTTTGTTAATCTAGCTTCTGTAGCAACAGCGTCAACGAATTCATTTGTATTCATATAAATGTATCTCCTTGATAATAAATTAATACCATAAAAGCGCTTTTATTGCAATACTTAGCTTTACTTTTTGAATGTTTTGTAACAATAAAAAAGCTGCAAAAGCAGCTTAGAATACGAAAGCAATAAGATTGTTTTTTCCTTTATCAGTTAGGGCTTTGATAATACTTTGAAGTTTTATTTTCAATGGTTCTGGTAAGGAATTAACTTTAATTAATAGGGTACTAGAAATTATATCTTTTATTTTTTGTCCAAATAGTTCTTTTTCAAGTAAAGATTGAGGATCTTCATTATAAGCTTCTTCTAGTGTTTTTAAGAAATATTCTGCTTGTTCTTTATTTCCGAGTATTGGTTCAAATGATTGCTGACTATCTACACGTAAAATATGATAAGTAGGGGCAGTACTAGATATTTTAATTCCGTATCTATTTCCTGTTTTGAAAATTTCTGGTTTATTCAATTTGCAATTTTCGGCTTTGGGAGATGAAACTCCATATCCAGTAGACATTGCCATTGAAAGAGCATTGCCAATGACTTCATATTCTTTTTTCATCATTGTCAATTCTGATATCTTTTTAATTAATTCATCTTTATCTTGTATTTCACAACCGACTAATTCACTTAAAACTTTATCATATAAATCTTGATTCACATCAATTGTTATAGTAATAATTCCTGTTTTTAAATCGACATCAGTTAATGAAACATCATCGGCAAATTCATTTTCTTTTAATACTGGTAAAAGAGAATTTATATCTTTAATTTTTCCGGCTTCTTTAATTTTATCTTCTACAGTTTGATTTAATGATTTTTTTATGTAGTGGTCATCTGAAAGATTTGCTACCCATGTAGGTAAAGATAAGGCAATAGAAGTAATTGGAAATTCTTCTAATGCAGTCTTTAAAATGTCTGTAGCATCTTTTTCTTCCATATTTGAAACATCTTTCAAAATTACTGGAACTTGATATTTTTTTTCAAGATTTTGTCTTAATGCAATTGTATTTTCATCACCTGGTAAAGAAGAATTTAAAATTATAACAAATGGTTTACCAGTGATTTTAAGTTCTTCTACTGTTTTTTCTTCAGCTGATATGAAGCTTTCTCTTTTAATATCTCCAAATGAACCATCAGTTGTAATCATTATTCCTATGGTTGAATGTTCTTTGATAACTTTTTCTGTCCCTATTTTAGCGGCTTCATCAAAAGGAAGCTCTTCAGTAAACCAAGGTGTTTTTACAAGACGCATTTTTCCATTTTCTAAGTAACCTAAACTATCTTCAACGATATAACCTACACAATCAATTAAACGTACATTAATTGTATAATCATCTCCAGCTTTAATAGCTATTGCGTTTGCTGGAACAAATTTAGGTTCACCAGTTGTAATAGTTTTTCCACTTCCAGAAATAGGTAATTCGTCTTCTGCGCGCTTTTTGTCGTCTTCATCAGTTATATATGGAATGACTGCTTTTTCCATAAAGCGTTTAATAAAAGTGCTTTTTCCTACTCTGACAGGCCCTACAACACCTATATAGCAATCGCCGTTATTTCTATGAGCAATATCGCTCATGATCTCTAAAAAGTTCATATTCCTCCTCATATTCCTCTAAAAGATATGAGAAAGAATTTATAAATATGCTATATCAAATCGTCCATTTTCTTTGGAATTTTGTCTTTTTTTACAGCAGAAATTATTTTTTCTTCTTTTTCTTTTGATACTTCTTTTCCTGCTAGCTTGGCAACATCTTTAATTAATGTTCTTAAATTATCTTCATCAGATAAATCTTGACCAGATATTTTTTTTGCTAATTTTAAAATGTCTTCTTTTTTTACTTTTGTTTTTTTCTCAACTCGATCAAATATGTTTTCTTTCATTTTATCACCCACTTACTATATGAAAGATGGGCGAAAATGGTGATTTATTTTTCTGATTTTAAAGGTCTTCCCATCAATTCATCAATTAAATCTGATGGTTTTTTATCAAGATATAATACTTCGTATACAGCATGGCATATAGGCATTTCGATATTATATTTTTTAGCTAAAAAATATAATGATTCAGCAGTTTTTATACCTTCGGCAGTTAAAGTATTATGAGAAAGATAAGTCTTTGCTTCATTAGCTTTGCCAATTGCTAAACCTACTTGAAAATTTCTAGAATGGTAAGAATTACAAGTTACCATTAAATCACCTAATCCAGCTAATCCAGAAAGTGTTTCAAATTTTCCACCAATTTTTGTTACTAATCTATAAAGTTCTGCTAAGCTTCTTGTAACTAGAGCTGCTCTAGCATTATCGCCATAGTTAAGTCCTTCAAGAATTCCGGATGCTATGGCAATGGTATTTTTTATAGCGGCACAATATTCAGCACCAATTTCATCGGTGTTTGTATATACACGGAAAAATTTGTTAGAAAAAATTTGTTGAATTAGTTTAGCTTCGTTTAAATCTACGCAAGTAGATGTTACAGCGGTTAACATATCCTTAATAACTTCTTCTGCATGGCTAGGTCCGATGAGTGAAACAATTTCATATCTTTTTTCTTCTGTAATCTCTTCTCTTAAAACTTCACTCATTCTTTTGAGTGTAACTGGTTCAAATCCTTTAGCTCCTGTTACAATATGCACTTTTTTTAAAATATATTTTTGAGCTTCAGAAGCAACGTTTCTTACAGCAAAAGTAGGAATAGTAAAAACTAATGCATCAGCATTTTTAACGGCTTCATTTAAATTTGTTGTAGACTTTAATTTTTCAGGCAAAATGACAGAGTCTTGAAAATATTTGGTAAGTTTATGATTATTATTTATATCATCACTAAGATTTTTATCTATTCCCCAAAGGATGACTTCTTGATGGTTTAAATATAATAAACGGGCTAATGCAGTTCCCCAGGCACCATTACCTAAAACAGCAAATTTCATTTATATTTCCTTTCTTTTTGCACGGCAAATAATAGAAATCGGTGTATTTTTTATGTCAAAAGTTTCACGAATAGTATTTTCGATGTATCTTTCATAAGAAAAGTGCATGAATCTAGGATTGTTGACAAATAAGACAAAGGTAGGAGGACAGGATTTAACTTGTGAGCAATAATTAATTTTTAATCTTCCACCATTGAAGTCAGGAGCTTGATTTCTAATTTGGGCTTCGAGAATAATATCGTTCAAAATAGAAGTAGGCACTCTTTTATTATAATCTTCGTAGCATTTATCTATTTCTTTAAAAATGGCATTTAAATTTTTTCTTTGTAAAGCTGAGACGTAAACAACAGGAGCATAGTCTAAAAATTTAAATAATGCTTTTATTTCAATAGTAAATTTTATTTGATCATCTTGATTATGCGTATGTAAATCCCACTTGTTGACAACAATGATTACAGGCTTTTTTTCTTCTATTGCTAGTGAAACAACATGTTTATCTTGCTCGACAATTCCTTCACTGGCATCAACAACTAGTAAGACGATTTCAGCTCTTTTAACGGCATCGTAAGAACGGATAGCTGCAAATTTATCAATTGCTTCATAAATTTTTCCACGCCGTTTTAATCCTGCAGTATCAATCATGATATAATTTGTTTCATCTCTTTTAAAAGCTGTATCTATAGCATCTCTTGTTGTTCCAGCAATAGGAGAAACAATGGTTCTTTTTTCACCTATAATTGCGTTATATAAAGAAGATTTGCCAACGTTAGGACGTCCGATAAGGGCGAATGTAATTGTTCCTGGATAAGTTTGAATCTCTTTTTCTTCAGGAAGCAGTTCAATAATTTTATCTAAAAGGTCGCCAATTCCAACACCGTGAGCAGCTGAAATTGGAATAACTTCTGAGACACCTAAACTATAGAAATCGTAGGCATTGTGTAATTTTTCGACTTCATCAATTTTATTTACAGCTAAAATTAAAGGCTTATGAGCTTTTCTTAATTCTTTAACAACATATTCATCATTGCTGGTTATTCCAACTTTTCCATCGGTTAAAAATATAACTAAATCAGCTTCATCTATTGCTAGTTCTACCTGTGCTTTAATTTCTTTTTGAAAAGGAGCATCATTTTTTTCAATACCTCCTGTATCAATTAAGATAAATCGTTGTCCAAGCCATTCTGTTTCTGAATATATTCTATCTCTAGTTATGCCATATTCATCTGAAACTATGCTTCTTCTTTCTCCGATAATACGGTTAAATAGTGTAGATTTTCCAGTGCTAGGAGCACCAACTAAAGCTACTTTTCCACGAATTTTTGAATTATCCATTTTTAACCTCATATCCTTTCTTTTTTATAATTTCAATAACAGCATCAACGGCTTCTTCGATACTTAAATTTGATGTATCTAAAATAATTGAATCGTCAGCTGGTTTAAGCGGAGCAAATGTTCTTGTTGAATCTATATGGTCTCTTTTTTTCAAGCCAATTTCAATATCTTCTAATTCACATTGAATTCCTTTGCTAATGTTTTCTTTATATCTCCGTAAAGCTCTAGTTCCGACAGATGCTACTTGAAATATTTTAATATCAGCATTAGGGAGAACATATGTACCGATATCTCTTCCATCCATTACGACAGAAATTGATTCAGACATTTTTCTTTGTATGTCGACTAAAGCCAAACGAATATCTTTATACGAAGCAACATAAGAAACATTATCATTTACTTCAATACTTCGTATTTGTTTTGTTACATCAGTACCATTTAAAAAAATTCTTTCATCTTCTTTAATATCTAATTTTAATTTAGGAAGAAGAGAAACTACAGCACTTTCATCTTTCGGATCAATATTTTGGGAGAGAGCAAAGTATGTCACAGCTCTATACATAGCCCCAGTATCAATATAAGTTGCTCCAATTTTTTTTGCTACCATTTTGGCAACTGTTGATTTTCCAGCGGCAGCAGGACCATCTATTGCAACGACTAATTTTTTCATAATACTCCTCCGATAACTAATCCGACAATTATAATAATAACAACAACAATAATTATACAAAAAGCCCAAACAAAAGTTCTTAAACTAATATTGAATTTATTATTTAGTTTTTTTCTTTCTTTATTTTCTTTTAATTTTTTTTCTATCTCTTCTTTTTGTAAAGTTTCTGTATAAGCTTCATGACGACGGATGAGTTCATCTATTGAAAGAGACAGCGTGTTTTTTTTAATATGGTCTTTTTCAATCTTTTTTTCTTCGGGATATTCATCTTTCTCGTCTAAATCATGAATTTCAACGATATTTTCATTCTTTTTAATTGGATATTTTTTGGGGTCATCGAAACTATAGACATCGATATTTTCGATTTCTTCGCGTAATTTTTTGTATTCTTCAATTCTGGATTTATGATTCACAACAAAAGCCCTATATTATCTTATAAAAAAATTCACAATTTTTAAAGTATAAAAATATGAAAGCGGATATATTATTTAAAAATAATTCCTTATTTTATTGAATTATATAAAAGTAAAAATCTATAATTAAGAAGGACGCTATTATCATAAATAAAAAACACTTGAATTAATTAAAAAAGTTTGTTATTATTTATTAGTACGTTTAAATACGGATTAACTATTAAGGAGAGATATTATGAAAAAAGGCATTCACCCAGAATATCATCGCGCTAAAGTCACTTGTGTTACATGCGGAAATACTTTTGAAACAGGATCCACTCTTAAAGAAATCAGAGTTGATACATGCTCTAAGTGCCATTCCTTCTACACTGGAAAAGCTGGCTTTGTTGCTAGTGATGGTAATATTGATCGTTTCAATAAGAGATACGGTTTCAATAAAGATAACACTGAATCTAAATAAACTAAATTGCCTTAGTTATCTAAGGCTTTTTTGATGCTATTTTTTTACTATTGAATATTATGATTATTAAAATTAATTTTAATATGTTATACTAGATTGCGCGAATAGCAATTCGTTTTTAGGAGATTTATGAAAAGAACTTTTTATATTACAACACCAATTTATTATGCTTCTGGTCGTATTCATATCGGCCATGCATATTGTTCCATTATGGCAGATATTATTGCTAGATATAAAAAAGATTGTGGATATGATGTTTATTTTTTAACTGGTGCTGATGAGCATGGACAAAAAATAGCAGAAAAAGCTAAAGCTGAAAATTTATCCCCGCAAGAATATGTTGATAAAATTTCTGATTCTTTCAAAGCTAATTGGAAAGATTTGAAAATAAAATATGATCAATTTATTAGAACTTCTAGTAAGAAACATGAAGAATGCGTACAAAAAGTTTTTGAAAGATTATTAGCTCAAGGTGATATTTATAAATCAACTTATAGTGGATGGTATTGTACTCCTTGTGAAAGCTTTTGGACAGAAACTCAAGTTGGTGAAGAACATCTTTGTCCAGATTGTCATCGTCCTGTTCATAAAGATGAAGAAGAATCTTACTTTTTAAATGTAAAAAAATATGTACCTCAACTTTTAAAATTTTATGAAGAACATCCTAATTTTGTTCCAGGTGGAAAATTAGAAGAAATGATAAATACTTTTATTAAACCTGGTCTTGAGGATTTATGTATTACTAGAACTTCTTTTTCTTGGGGTGTTCCAGTAAAAAGTGATCCTAAACATGTCGTATATGTTTGGATTGATGCTCTGTTAAATTATCTTTCTGCTCTTGGATATCTTTCTGAGGATGATACTTTATTCCAAAAATATTGGAGCAAAGATACAGAAGTATTACAATTAGCTGGTCGCGAAATTAATCGTTTCCATACTATATATTGGCCTATCTTATTATTTGCATTAAATTTACGTTGCCCAGATACAGTTTATATTCACGGATTATTGCTTACTAGATCTGGTGTTAAATTATCTAAGTCTTTAGGAAATGCACCTTCCCCACAACCAATTATCGAAAGATATGGTCTTGATGCTTTACGTTATTATGATGCTAGTGAAGTAAAATTTGGCGAAGATGGAACATTTACACCAAATCAATTCATCGATCGTATAAATGCAGATTTAGTAAATAATTATGGCAATTTAGTTAATCGTACTTTAGGTATGATGTCAAAATATACTTCAGGTATTATTCCGATGTACAATGAACCAGTTTTAGATGAAACAAAAAAACTTTTGGTTAGTTTAAAAGAAGATAAAGATTGTTATTTTTCTGAGTTTGATAAATATAATGTTACTAAAGCTTTACAATATGTTGCTAAAATTGGCGATCTCGGAAATAAATATATAGATTCCACAACTCCATGGATTTTGGCAAAAGATCCATCAAAGAAAAAAGAATTGGAAGAAGTTTTATATACGTTATGCGAGATAATTAGAACAATGAGTGTTTTATATAAACCAGTATTGGTTGAAAAAGCTCAAATTGCCTTAGAATTTTATAATATTCCTTCAGAACTTCAAACTATGGATAGTTTAAATGAATATGGAAAACTTGGAGGAATACAAACAAATACCGGCTCTCCATTATTTCCTCGTTTAGATAGAAATACAGAAACTGAATTCTTAGTTAAATTAATTGATGGTGAATAAAAAAGGTTATTAAGAAATAGAATATATCTTCTATCTCTTAATAACTTTTTATTTGTTTTTATTTATATCCTCATTATATTCATCATCTTCATCAATGCTAGGATTATCAAGTTCTTTATAGAATTCTTCACCAAATTCATAAGGAAAAATTGTTGGCTGAAAAAGATTTCCATTGATTGTATGGGGAATAATGAAAGGATTTATATCCTTTTCAATTTTTTCTTTTTCATCGCCATCGATTATTTCTTTATTGGTTTCTATATTATCTTCTTCATAGTCTTTATCTAAGTCTCCAGAAAGATAACGATTGATTATATAATCTGCCGCTCCCTCTGCATTGATATAAATTTCTAAGCCATAATTATTCATTAAATCTAGCTCTTCGTTTAAGATGTCATCTAAGAAAAGTACTTCAATTTTTTTACTTTTTAAAAAGTCTATCTTATCTTCAACACTTATGCCTAAGACATTTTGAAAATATTTAACAACTATTTTATTATCTTCTATTCCATAAATAGTGAATGAAGAAGTTCTTTTTAAAGATTCAGCAATAAGATGATTATCATTTAAAGCTACAGCAACATTTTTCATTTTTTCTCCTTTTTGATTTTATTATGAGAAGAAAAAAAGAACTTATTCATTAAAGATTTATTTCTAAAACAACGGGACAATGATCTGATCCAAGAATATCTTGACGGATATAAGCTTCTTGAATTTTATCTTTAATTTTTTCTGAAACTACGAAATAGTCTATTCTCCAACCAGCGTTTCTTTCTCGCGCTTTAAAGCGGTAGCTCCACCAACTATATTCTTCTTTATCAGGATTTTTATATCGGAAGGAATCGATAAAACCACTATTTAGAAGAGCAGAGAAACAATCTCTTTCTTCTTTGGTATAGCCAGAACATCCTTCATTGGCCTTATCATTTTTTAAATCTATAGGCTGATGAGCGACATTTAAATCGCCGCCTAAAATCACTGGCTTAATTTTATCTAAATTAATAAGATAATTTTTAAGCTTATTTTCATATTCAACTCTAAAAGGAAGTCGAGCTAAAGTTTCTTGAGAATTAGGAGAATAGACAGCTACATAAAAGAAATTAGAATATTCCAATGTGATTATTCTACCTTCTTCATCATATTCTCCATTTTCTAAACCATAGGAGACATTTATTGGTTCTAATTTTGAAAAAACAGCAACGCCAGAATAACCTTTTTTAACTTTGCTAATTGTATAAAATGTATGATAACCTTCGGGAATAAAAGGAAAAGAAATTCCTTCGCTAAGTTTTATTTCATCAAGAGATATAATGTCTGGATTAAGTAAAGAAAAAGATTCTGCAAAACCTTTACCTAAAACAGCTCTAATACCATTAATATTCCATGCAACTAATTTCATATTTACCTCTTTCTCAATTATAAAGTATCTTTTTTAAAACAACAATGAAAAAGCATTTTAGTTTAAATAAAGGTTGAGAAGAAATCTAAAAAACATTATAATAATTTAATGGAAGGGCTTAACACAAAATGGAATGGTACTTTTGGTTGATTATATGCATTGCTTCGGCAATATTAATTATAAATTTAATTCTCGCAGTTCTTAATTTTATTAAAGTTAAGAAAATTTCTCGTTTAACTGTGAATTCTTCTTTAAAGATGATGATTAAATTAAGCTATGATTCAGTTCTTGAAAAAGAAATGATTTCTTTTACAATTTTCAATTCTAATTTTAATGATGTAGTAATTCGTGATTTTGGAATTTATTATAGGAATCAATTTTTTAATTTTGTAGATGAATATATGAAAGAAGAAAAGCTTGGATCATTGCCAATTATACCAGCTAGAAATTCTATAAATTATAAAATAGATCCGCAAAGACTTGAAAAATTTATTTTAAATCATAACTATAAATCGAGAAAAATATTTTCAATAGAAAGCGTTGTTATAGATTCAGTTGGAAATGCTTTTACTAGAAAGGATAAAGCCTTGACTAATATTCTTTCACAAAGACAAAAAGATCGAATTAAGCAAGCAAAATTTATTCTCCATGATGAAAAGATTGAAGAATTTAAAAAACTTCATGATAATAGGGAACCATTATCGAACTTTTTTTGGAAAATAATGCATCCATCATATGAAAAAAATCCTAAAATATTAGAAATTGCAAACTCTTTCAAAGATACGAGAAAATTCAGCAATGATAAAGAAAATATAGCAGAATCTTCTATATCTCAAGTAGAGAAAAATACTTCAACTGAGAAATAAAATTGACTTATCTTGAACCGGAAACCGGAAAAAAGAAAAGAAAAACTAAAGCTGTTAAAGTTGATGAAGTTTTAGAAAATAACACACTTAATTAGAAAGGTATTATTATGATTATTACATTGGTAATGGATCAATATGGAGCTGTTAATAATGGAACAACAGTTACTACTATGCGCTTTGCTGAGGTTTTAAAAAAACATGGGCATACAGTTAGAGTTGTTGCAGCTGCTCCAAAGGATCAAAAAATAGATGATCCAAATTTTTATGGAGTAGAAAGTTATCATATCCCTGTTTTTAATGATTTTATTGCATCGCAAGGAATGGTATTTGCTAAGCCAGATGATTTAGTTTTACGCGAAGCAATAAAAGGAGCAGACGTTGTCCATTTGCTTTTACCTTTTCCAATTCAACGCCATGCGAGACTTGTTGCTAAAGATATGGGTGTTGCTGTTACTGGCGCTTTTCATATGCAGCCAGAAAATATTACTTATTCCATTTATTTAGGAAAGAGTAAAATTGCTAACAATGCATTATATAGCTTTTTTAAAAATTCATTTTATAAATATATAAATCATGTTCATTGTCCTTCTGAAATGGTAAAGCATGATTTGATTAAACATGGTTATAAAAACCAAATTCATGCTATTTCAAATGGTGTTTCCCCTCGCTTTGTTCATTTGGACAATGTTGAAAAACCAGCAGAATTAAAAGATAAATTTGTTGTTTTAATGATAGGAAGATTGAGCCGTGAGAAACGTCAAGATTTGATAATTAAGGCAATTGGAGAATCAAAATATAATGATAAAATTCAATTGGTTTTGTGTGGTAAAGGACCATGGAAAGCTCATTTGGAGTCTTTATCAAAAAAATATTTGAAAAATCCAGTTATATTTTCATTTTTGCCACAAGATGAATTGCTAAAAGTAATTAATTATTCAGATTTATATGTTCATGCTTCTGATGCTGAAAGTGAAGCAATAAGTTGTATGGAGGCCTTTACGTGTGGTCTTGTCCCTGTAATATCTAATTCAGAACAAACAGCTACAAAGCAATTTGCACAAGATCCACATTGTTTATTTGAAAGAGGAGACCCTCATTCTCTTTGTGAAAGAATTGAGTATTTTTATGAACATCAGGATATAAAAAATGAACTTTCAAAAAAATATATTGAGTATGCTAAGCAATATGCTTTGGAATATTGTGTCACTCAATTAGAAAAAGTTTTTGAAAAAGCCATTGAAGAAAACAAAGAAGAAATAGCTAAACATGGTATTCGTCCAATTTCCAAAAAAGAAGCTCGTCAGTTGAAAAAAATTGATGAAAAAATAATGAAATTAATCAATAAAGAAGAAAAGAAAAAACATTTTGGCAAAATAACTGAAAATACGATAAAAGATATAGAAGAAAATACGAAAATTGATGAATAAAAAGGTGGGAAAACTCCCATCTTTTTATATTATCACAACATTTTTGAGCCCTAAATTTTCAGCTACTTTCTTTAGTTCTTTTAATTTATTATCTTGAACTATTACTTGTCCGAAAGTATCAATTCCTTGTTTTCTAACACCGAAATGGCGATATTTCAATAATTTATAACGGATATTTGCTGGGATTATCTTTGCAACGGCAGATACAGTTTTATAGTTTTCTTCATCGAAATTTGGAAGAATTACAGTTCTTACTTCTTCTAATTTTTGATTTTGAATTAAAAAGTTAAGATTTTTTAAAACTATTTTGTTGTCTTTTCCCGTGATAAAATTATGAAATTTATTATCATAGGCTTTGACATCTAACATTACTCCGTCAGAAATATTAATTAATTCTTCTATTTCTTTAAAATCGGTGCAGCCATTTGAATCAATTAGACAGGTAAGTCCTAATTTTTTGACTTTTGGAAATAATTCTAAGAGAAATTTTGACCAATTTGTACATTCTCCACCAGAAACTGTGATTCCGCGTATAAAAGGTTTAATTTGTTTAATTTTTTCAAATAATTCGTCTATGGTATAATATCGTGTCTTTGGAGAAGATAAATTTGGACATATTTTTATACAGGTATCACAATTGATACATTTTGTTTCGTTCCATACTATTTTGTTATTATCATCTAATGAGATAGCTTTTTTCGGACAAAATTCAATGCATTTGCCACAATTTTTACATAAATTTATTGTTTCGGGATTATGACAATATAAGCATGAAAAAGGACAGGATTGAAAGAATATTGCCATTCTATTTCCTGGACCATCAACATTAGAAAAATTAATTATTTTATTAATTAGAGCTTTTTCCATAAATTTTTCTATCTAATGCATGACCATGTTCTTTAGCACCTTTTCCGAATATTGTGCAATTATTTATTGATTGTTGGCCATTTGTTAATTTATCAATTTCGCTCTTTTTAACTAGATATCCGGTAACTCTTACAACATCATTATCTTCATTATAAGCTGTGAAATAACGCATTCCTTTATCGAAAGCACCATTAATTATATCAAGGATGGCTTCTTTGGAATTAGTCCAGGTTTGATCAAATTTAAATATGTCGCCAACTCCACAAGGAAAATATTTGTGAAGTTTAGATTCGAGCATTAAATGATTAAATAAATCTGGTTCATATCCAACTGGAACACGGCAACCAGGAGCATCATCAGTACCATCAGTATCGATACCAACTTGGGCATGCATTTCGTAGTGATTATTATTTCCACTGCAATATAATCCTTGATGATTATTGACCATTTCTTCTATTTTCGAAAGAACTTGTATTGCCAATTCTTCTGCATCATTATTATGCCCAAAACCTAAAGCTTTATCTTTAATCCCTAAAAGATTGTTTACACATTCTGCAACACCGACAACACCAACCATCCCTGTAAAGTTTTCTTGATTTACAAAACCTTCTTTAACTAAAAAGTTTGATTTAAAGAAACTGGATTCTTCAACAATAAATTTAATTCTTTGATCGATGTTTTCTAAAATTAAGGTTACATATTTAGGTAAGACATTATCCAAAAAATCTGGAATATCTTTAGCTTCTAAAGAAATTTCATAAAGTCTTAATCTTGGAAGAGTGTATCCACCTCCTCCAATATTTAAAGCATTATAACAACTAGCAATTCCATATGGATGATTTTTATGTTCTTTTGAATACATTTTATGATTAGCAAAAGAAGGTTTACTTGTAGCTAACATGGTATCGATAGAGGCTAAAGCAAATTCTTTGCTTGTAATATCTTTATCATACAATAAAGTTATGTTTGGTATGGCTAATTGCATTTCTTTTGTCAGTTTTAAGATAAGACGTGAAATTTTACTATCTTTTGGCCCTATATTTGCATGAACAAAAGAGTCACAAAGTGTTTTGTCGATGTGCTTTAAAAAACAGCGTAATATTTTTTCCGTTAATGGATCATCAGCTTCATCTTCGAATTTATCAAAAATATCAGTAAAATTTCCTAGGTATATAGGATAAGAAGTAATAGATGGCAAGTGTTTATAAAAAATAAGCAAATTATTGCAAGTTTCTAAAAGCGAAGTTGCTGGTTCTAATTCTAGAAATTTGCAACCTTTTTTTAATAATAAGTCATAGTCAGGAAGAATATATCTAGGTCTATAAGGAGCTAATCCTTCATTTAGATCACATACTTTTCCTTCTTGCAAGGCTTTTATCCATAGTGGATTTCTTTTAAGGGTAGTGTCTTCACTTTCTGCTAAACGAGCTAAGGCAAGAACTTGTTGATTATATGTTAGTGTTTCATCGCTTATTATTTCCATTACTTTACTTTTATTCATATTAAACCTCTTAATTTCATTATATCTTATTGAACTTGAAATAATAGCAAATTTATTATTTTGTTTCAATAAAATGTTGCATAAAAAAAGAAGATTTTTGCAAATCTTCTCTATTTTTTATTTTTCAATTTCAATGAGGAAACGGATACCACTCATTAAAGTATCAGCTGATGAATTAGGAATTCTTACATAAAGACCATTTTTATATAATTGTACTCCTTGTCCATAGCTTGCTAATGGATATTCTTTTTCTACGAAACCATTGGCTTTTAAAAGTGCAACATATTTTTCTGCATAATCATGATAGACAGGATCGGAGTCAGAAGCAGCGAAAGTATCGTTGAATAATAAGCACCAAATATATGTGCCATCATTATATACATCAACACCCCAGTTTCCTTCAATTTCTGCTTCGTATAAATATGGCATCATTGCAATTTCATTTTCGGAGAATTCAGTGGTTAATGATTGATAAACTTCATAGGCTCCTTCTTTCCATGTTGTCGGTTCTTTCCAGTCATCAAATGTGCTGAAGTCTAATTCGGATGGAAGAGAAGTTGTACCATAATCGGTAAACGTTAATCTTTCTTTACCTTTATATAGATTGTCTCCATTAAATTCATATTCAATACTTGTTAAAACTTTATTAAGAGTTTTTGTGGATGCATCAACCATTGTATTAGTAACTGTCATTGTTAAAGAAGAAGGAATGATAGAATCAACATTATCGCCGCCAATGATGTGATCAGCGATATCATCGACATCAGCAAATAATTTGTAGCGGGCCATATCTCCTTCTGTTGTTAATTCTTCTTTATCAGTAGTTGAGAATAATAAATAAGATATATCCATTCCTAGAGCGTCGGATAATCTTTTGCCTTCAAGAACTGGACCAGAGGCAATAACTTTATTTTCATCGATTACTTTAAATGGAGCAAGTCCTTTATCGGTTTCATAAAATCCAGTAATTTTATGAATTGGATCACCCATTGAACCTTCGGAAGTATCAACAGATTCACGATCGATGATTATTGTGTCCATGTACCAATTACTAGTATTGCGTTTTGTTACATAAATATGTGTCATGTAGTTAGAGACATCACTACCGGTAATTGTCTCAACTTCAATTGTGAAAGAATTAACGAAACGTCCATATTTTCTATCTACATAAGGATTTAGTGATAAACCTAATGGACTTTCATATTTATCTTTTCCGCTGTATTCTTTTACTTCTTTGAAATCTTTTGTTCCACCGAAGTCGACATAAATATCATAATACATAGGTTGTTGATAGGAATCGTAACGCATTGTTGATATTGCATGTAGATTGCTGATTTTATCATTTTTAACAGTTAAATCTATTGAAAGAATTTCACCTGGTTCATAGTCGATTAATTTAGAGATGAAACCTCGACCATCATAGCCAAAGTAGGTATATGTATTTTCGGAAGTTTTTCTAAATGCTTCTTTTTCGATGAGATCAACAGGTTGATGAACTAAAGAATTAAAAGAAACACCGAGATCTTCGGTTACAACTATATTGGAAGCATTAACATATTTTCTAAAAGCTTCACCATTGTCATCTGTTGTTAAATAAATGAATTTTGAATTTTCAACGCCGGATTCTTTGCGAATTGTTTGTTTTCCTGTTGCATCGATGACAACTTCATCTTTTTGATCAATGGTAACTTTTCCATTATAATTGAAGTTTACTGTAGAAGTGAAACTTTGTTTTCCACTTAAAGAAGATAAAATATTGTCGCTTAAACTTACTTCAGGAAGAGTATAAGAAGATAAGAAAGTATCTAATTGAGGAACGTTTGAATTATTTAAATTGCTAATTCTACCATTGAGACTATCGATTACATCAACATCAGCATTGAAGTTAGGCACAAATCTAAAGTCTAAGTAAGTATGATCTTCTGAAAGTGCAAGTTTTACAGCAGCAATTGAGCTGGTATAAGAAGAAGCACCAATTAAATAGGCTAATGATTCTATTAATGTAGAATTTTTAGAATAATAATAATCCCAATTTAATTGTATGTCGTCTTTGGATAATGTTTGAACTGAATCATAAAGAGCATTTAATGTTTGAGTTTTAGTGATAGGTACTCTTTTTTGAGCAGCGTCAACATAACTTACAGCATTTTCAATAACTGGAGAATTTTTCCCTGTAAAATTATAAAGCAAAGTGTCTTCACTTGATTTGTAATTTTCGATAGTGATATATCCAGCATCGCTAGAACTATAATAAATATATTGTTGATTATAAATTACGCTTATAACTGCATCATCGTAAGCAATTTCTAAAGTATAATTTGTTTTTTCACCAGCTTCTTTAATAAAGTTATAAACTTCTTCAGCTGTTGAATCTGGTTTTGGATCAACAGAAATAATTGTTGATGTTGAAGGAGTGGTAGAAGAACTAGATGAAGAAGATGATGAGGAAGGAGTAGAAGGTAAAGTTGATAAACTAGAATTTCCGGAAGTTATACTGCTTATAGGAGTAGAAGAGCTTGAAGAGGAACTAGAAGAAGTAGAAGATGTATTTGTAGTACAAGCAGCTGCTGTTAAAATAGTAATCAGACAAACTGCTATAGGTAAAAGACTTTTTTTCATAAAAGACAACGCCTCCCTTAATATGAAATTTATTTTCTAAAATTATATTTGAAAATTTGTTTAAATTCAATTACAAATTCAATATATTTTAAAAAAACGGTTACATTTTAATAAAAGACAATATCCGCTAATTAAAATGATATAAATATAATGGTTAATTTTAAAAAAATACAAAAAGTAAAGGAAAATTGAGTTTTTTTATAAAAAATAATTTTAAAAGTCTTAAATTATTTAAATAATCTTCTTAAAGAATCCAACTTTCTTGTTAACCTTGTTATTTTTGATGTTTATAACGATAAATAATATTCAATTAAATTCTATATGAGAAGAGATAGGAAACTATTATCTTGAAAAATTAAATTCAAAAATTTATTCTTTGTTCATTTTGTATTTTCATAAAACTTGTTTTTACTTTAACAGAATGAATGCAAAAATATTTAATCGAAAATTAATTTAACATTTAGTTTAAGTTTTAATACTTATGCTTTTATTTAAACATATCATCAAGCGTTATTAAATGCAAATTTTTGTCATTAAGATTTAATAAATTTTCTTCAAATCCATTTTTAGATATAATATAATAATCAAATTTTTTTATATTTGAAAACATTTTGATAGAAGTATTTTGAACCATTTTAGAAAAGTCATTCATAGTTCTTTTTTTATTAGTAAATTTACATTCAAGTACAAGAAGAGAGTCTTCATCTCGTGCGATACCATCAATTTCAATAGATCGATTTAATTCTGATTTTTCAATAATTAAATTTTGAATAGGATAATAAATTCCACCAAGTTTACCACTAATTGATAATCCTTCCATATAAGAAATTGCAACATCTTCAAATGAATATGATATAAATAAATGAATATCATCTTTTAATCTTTCAAAAAGAGTTTCGCCAAATCCAGCTTCAATTTTATCAATATTATTTAGTAAAAATTGATAATAAAATCGTAATACTGGATCTTCAATATAATAATATGACTGCCTTTTTGAATTAAACATTTCTTTTTTTATTACAATTTGTGCATCAGTTAAAGTTTTCATGTATTTATTAACTTTAGTCACTTCTTCATTCATTAACTTGCTTAATTCGGTAAGACTTTTTTTCTTTCCTGCAAGATAAAGCAAAATAGAATTATAAAAGCTTTGCTCTCTACTCGAATTTGATAATAATAATTTAGGACAATCTAAAAGGATTGAATTTTCATTAAAAAGCAATTCTTTTAGATTTTCTTCAAATGATAAATTCTCATTAATTTTTGATAGATAGAATGGATATTGACCAAACATACATAAAAATTTAATCTTATCTTCATTTGAATAATTACTTAAAAATAATATAGCTTCTTCAAATGGCATTTTATTAATTTTCATTTTTAAGGTTAATCTCTTATAAAGAGGTGATTGCTTATCGTTTAACTCGTGTTCCATAAATGAAAGATTTGATCCTGACAAAATAAGCATAATATTACTATTCTTAAGTTTGTTGTCGTAAACATCTTGAATAATTGATGAAATACCTTCATAAGATTTAACTAAATAAGGATATTCATCAATTACTATTACACCTTTATCTCCATTAAAAAATGATATTGCTGCATCAAATGCTTTTTCCCAAGATGAATATACATATTCATCATTTCTATTAAATGCATCTAATATTTTAAAAGAAAAATATTTTAAATTATCATTATTAGATACTTCTTTTGCTTGAAACATAATGTGTTTTTTGTTTGCAATAAATTCATTTATTAAAGAAGTTTTTCCAATTCTTCTTGTACCATAAATTGAACAAAATGAATTATTTTTAAGATATTCTTTCTCTAATTTTTCAAGTTCTTTTTTTCTACCATAAAACATATTATCACCATCTTTATACTCAAGAGTATTATACTCAAGAGTATATTTTATTTCAAGTATTTTTTGTCTGAATTAAAAGCTTAAATATCATATACTCAAGAGTATTATACTTACGAGTATATACATTTTTTCTAATATTATTTAAATATAATACTTTACATAATATTGACGTAATTTTTAGTTGTTTATAAAAAATAAAAATGTTTAAAAAGAATTCAAAAAATTAAATTTCCATATTTGAATATCTATCTCTATAGTGTTGATTTGCTTACATTATATTTTTGATAAATATCTTTTTTTCTTGCTAGAAAAATATTGTTTAATAATGTCAATTTTAGATTCTTCTAAATAAAAATTTTTGAATATGTTTGTTCTCCTGAATAAAATTTTAAAGATTCGAAAACTTATGTCAATTTTGGCTATTTTTGATTCTTACTAACTTCTTTAAACAATAAAATTTTAGAAACAAAAAAAGCCTGATACATATTTTCTTTGCATCAAACTTATATTTCAAAAATTAATGGTGCCTCGTGCCAGAATCGAACTAGCGACTGATCCTTACCATGGATCTGTTATACCACTTAACTAACAAGGCGCATTAAAAATTGTACTCGATATACATTGTGTTGTCAAGATAAAATAATGAGGATAAATTGTTAATTTCTTTTATTTTAGTAAAAAAGTAATGTTGAGAATGAATAATATGCAATTATTGAATATAAAAATATCATTTGTTAAAATAATGTTGTCCAGAGGATATATGCGTTTCCAACATTTAATTCTTTGGGAGACGGGTGCGATGTCAGGTGTTGAAAGCCTATTAAGTTAGGAATCCTAATGCTCGGCGAAGTTTCCCCCTATATATTATAGGGAACTAACAATTCCTTTGGGCATTTTAATTTTATTTGAAGGAGAAAAAATGAAATACGACAAACTTGCAGTTGCTGCTATTCGTTCAATTTGTATCGATGGCATAAATAAAGCAAAAAGCGGACACCCAGGAATGGCTTTAGGTTCTGCTCCAATTCTTTATACTCTTTTTACACGTCATCTTGTAAGTGATCCTAAGCATCCTGATTGGATAAATAGAGATAGATTTATTTTGTCTGCTGGCCATGCATCAATGTTGTTATATACAGTTTTACATCTTGCAGGTTACGATATTAAAATGGATGATTTAAAGAATTTTAGACAAGTTGATTCTTTAACACCAGGTCACCCAGAATATAAACACACTCCTGGAATAGATGCCACCAGTGGACCATTAGGACAAGGAATAGCACAAGCAGTAGGTGAAGCGATGGCTGAGACAATGCTTTCTCATCTTTATCCAGAAGGAAAAAGATTAGTAGATCATTATACATATGCTTTATGTGGTGATGGTTGTTTAGAAGAAGGTATTTCTCAAGAAGCAATCAGTTTTGCAGGTCTTCAAAAATTAAATAAATTAATTTTATTTTATGATTCAAATGCTGTTACATTAGATGGACCACTTTCTAATTCATCTTCGGAAAGTCAAAAGGATAGATTTTTAGCAGCTGGATGGAATGTTTATGATGTTCCAGATGGCAATGATGTTGAGGCTATTGACTTAGCAATTCAAAAAGCTAAAGAATCTAAAGAACATCCATCTCTTATTATTGTTCATACAATTATTGGTTATGGATCAGCTAATCAAGGCTTGAATAAAGTTCATGGTTCTCCATTAGGAATTGAAGATGGTGAAAGAGCCAAAAAATTCTATGGCTATAACTATGGTCCTTTTGAAGTTCCAGAAGAAATATATTATACATTTAAAGAATCTTTTGTAAAGCGTGGTGAAAAAGCCTATAAAGATTATCAAGATGAATTTGAAAAATATTCTAAACAATATCCTGAGAAGGCTAAATTCTTTAAAGCTTCTTTGACTAATGATGTTTCTACACTAGTCTATGATAGTCTTCCTGAATATTCGTTAGATTATAAAGATGCTACTAGAAACATTTCTGGAAATCTTTTGAAATTATTAAATAAGAGTATTCCTAATTTAGTAGGTGGTAGTGCTGATGTTGCTGCTTCAGTTAAAACTGGTCTTCCAGATGAGATAGATTATTCTTCCGAACATTATGAAGGAAGAAATATTAATTTTGGAATTCGCGAATTTGCTATGGCTGCTATACAAAATGGTATTTTACTCCATGGAGGTTTAAGAACTTATGTTGGATGTTTCTTAGTTTTCTCCGATTATTTAAAACCAGCTGTTAGAATGGCAGCGATGAGTAAGCTACCAGCTATTTATCTTTTCTCACATGATTCTATCGCAGTTGGTGAAGATGGTCCAACACATCAACCAATTGAACAATTAGCAATGTTAAGATCAATTCCTAATATGGATGTAATTCGTCCATGTGATGGAAAAGAAACTGCTGCAGGATGGAAATTAGCTCTTGAATCGTTAGATCATCCTACTGCTTTAATTCTTTCAAGACAAAACTTACCAACAGTTTCAACAACTTCATATGAAGGAGTTAAATGTGGTGGATATATTGTTTCGCCAGAAGAAAAACAATTAGACTTTGTTATTGTTGCATCTGGGTCTGAAGTTGGTTTAGCTTTGGAGGCTCAAAAATTACTATGGAAAGAGGGTATTGATACACGTGTTGTTTCAATGCCAAGTCTAAATCGCTTTTTACAACAAAATTATAAATACCAAGAAAATGTTTTGGGACCATCATATGAAAGAAGAATTTCTGTTGAAATGTTGTCTACTTTTGGATGGCATGTCATTAGTAAAAATGTTATGGGAATTGAAACTTTTGGTGCTTCTGGCCCAGCTGAAAAAGTTATGGAAAAATTCAACTTTACTGCTGAAGCTTTGGCAAAAAGAATTTCTGCAATATTGGATAATTTAAAGTAATAGATAAAAGTTAAGTTTTGAAAACTTTGAAACTTAACTTTTTTTGTGCAATAAAAAAGGAAATCTATTATTAAGATTTCCAATTTATATTTATTTTAATTAATCATTGATTTTATATACGTCAATAAAATATTTAAAGCTTTATTTGTCTCACCATTGTTTTCCATAATCATATCGGCATAATTTGAACTTGGGCCGATAGAATCTTCGTATGATGGAATAACTTGAGAAAAATATTGTTTTAAAATACTATCATATGATCTTCCACGTTCTTCATGATCTCTTTTTAAGCGACGAATTAATCTTGTTTCAGCAGAAGCTTTAATAAATACTTTTGCATCTCCTAATTCTCGTATTTCTTTTTTTACTAAAGCCATAATTCCTTCAATTATGATAATTTTTCTTGGAAAAATTAATTCAGTTTCTTCTTTTCTATTATGAATAGTAAAATCATATATCGGTTTATTTATAGAATTACCTTTTTTTAATTCTGAAATATGTTCAGCAAGTAAAGGCCAATCAAAAGCTGAAGGAGAATCGTAGTTGATCTTTGCCCTCTTTTCGATTGGAATATTAGTTAAATCTTTATAATAATCATCGATACTTATTCTTGTGACATTATCACTTCCAAGTTCTTCAATGATCTTTTTACTAACAAATGTTTTGCCCGAAGCGCTTCCGCCGCCTATTAAAATTATACTGCTCATAATTTACCTCTTCGGGTCTTTATTATATTATATTTTTGATAGTTACACAATAATATGAAAAATAAAAAGCCAAATTTTTATTCATTTGGCTTATCGTTATTTTCAATTTTTAAATTTTCTTTTAATTTTTCTTTATTGATTGAAATATTGTTGTTTTTAGAATTTGTGTTTTTTCCTTCTTTTTTTATAGCATCTTTTAAAGTTTCTTCTCTTCCTGTTTTTCTTTCAACAATTTTTCCATGTTCAATATCTTTGGTTACAGGACGAAGTTTATCGAATTTGCGGAAAAAAAGATTGTAAATAATAATGGATAAAAGGGCAACTAATAGAATAGAAAAAACTACTAGCATTATTATATCATTAGTTTGATTTTTGGCGTTGAACATATATTGTTTACTATTTATGCCATTTATCAAATTAACAATAAATATTATATCGATTATTAACATAATCAAGCTTACGATAAGAACTGCAATTCCTTCACCAGTAATTGATTTAATTCTTTTTATAAATTTGTTCGAAGTATTATTTTCCATTTTTTTCACCATATTTAAACATTGCTATAAAAACAGGATGTTCGTTTTTTTCTCCTCTAATCACATCGATGTCAGAGTCTTTGAAAAAGATTGTATTAATTATATCATTTAATTTACATTCAGATAAAAATATTATTTTCATCTGAGAAAGAAATTCATTTTTATGATGTTCAGGCAATGAATTTAAAGCAATATCGGAATAATGAGTATTATTCAAATGACCATTATGATCTAATTCGGTAAACATAACTTTATGTGAAAACATATTTTGCCCAGTTTGAGTTTCATATTCTTTTAATATATCGATGTTCCAGTTTTCATAAAAGCTTTGATTTTCTTCAGCTTTATCAAGACCAGATAGATTCATATTTTTAGGATTTATTAATTTTCTATCGCTATTAGAAAATATATGCCAGGTTGAAATGCATCTAACTATAACATTTCCTTTTTTATCGCTTATTTCAAATTCACGGGGAAAATAAAACATTCTTCTTTTAAGTGGCCAGGTCTTAAAAATATAATCTTCATCATACTTAAGTTGATAAAAAAAATCTATTTGCATTTTTGAAACAATCCAAAGAGCATCTTGCTTAAGTAAATCAAGATATCCAACATTTAATTTATCACATTGTTCGCCGGCAATGTCTTGAAAAAAACGCTGAAGAGATGATGGCAAAATGTGGTCGTATGTATCAAAATCGCTATAAGCAAAGCGTATAGTTTTAGTATAGATTAAATCACCATTCATTTTTGTGAACTCCTAATTCCAGTTTAGATATTATCTCAGGATTGTATTCTCCTTCTTTTTTAATAAAATCTTTTAATTCATCATATTTTTCAAATGTGAAAAGATTATTTATGCTAGCTGTTCTTTGACTTTTGTTTTTCTTCCAATTAAAATAGCATGGTTTTAATCCTGAATTAATGGAACCTAGAACATCGGCAACTACAGAATCACCAACATAAAAAGCAAAAGAATTGATAATTTTGGCTTGTCCCATTCCGGCTTTAAAGAAATCGGGGTTAGGTTTTTTAGGACCTATTTCACTTGAAACAAGCATGAAAGAAAAATAATCGTTCATGTTTATTTTTAGAGTTTCTTCAATGCATTTTTTTGTGAATTTGTGTGAATAAATAGAATTGGATAAAACAGCTGTAGAAATTTTATTTTCTTTACACCAAGAAAGAAAATCGACTATTCCAGAAATAGGTTTTGGCAAAAGATAATCGTTATTTATATCTTCCCATTTATTTTCAGAAACTGATAATGAAAAATTAGTTGTTTTTAAAACTAAATTGTATAGTAATTCAAAAGGAAGTTCATAAAGATTTTGTGAAAAATAATTATTGAATATTTTTTCTTTTACATTTAAAAAATATTTAATTTCATCTACATTAGCTTTTTCGTTTCTTTCATTTAAAAGATATTTGTTTAATCCATCAAAAATTGATACTTCACGTTCGTGATATTCGATAAGGGTATCCCAACAATCAAAAAAAATAAAATTTGTTTTCATGAAAATACTTTAACATTTTAATTATCTTTTTTAAAGAGGAGAGAAATAATTAAAATTATGTTATAATTAGTTTGCTGTCTCCGTAGCTCAGTTGGATAGAGCGACAGCCTCCTAAGCTGTAGGCCGGGGATTCGAATTCCTCCGGGGACGCCATTGCCGATTTAATATCGGTTTTTTATTTGTTATTATTTTTGAAATTTACATATTTATTACATTTAATTTACGGCTAATAGATAGCTCGAATTTTCTTTACTAGATAAAATTTAATTATCGAGGGATAAGAAAATGAAAGATAAAATTAAGCAGTATGTAAAAACATCAATTATAGTAACAATGGCAGTATTAGGAGTTACTTCATGTAATAATCAAAATAATACTTCTTTTGATACTTCAAAAAGAATAACAGTTGTTACTCGCGATGATGGAAGTGGAACTAAAAGTGCATTCATGGAAATTATTGGATTAAAAGGAAAAAAAGATCCAGCAGGTGTTATTAGTGCCAGCAGTACAACAACAGTTTTAGCAACGGTTAAAACTAATCCTTTAGCTATTGCATATGAAAGTTTAGGTTATGTCACAGATGAAGTTAAAATATTGAAGGTTGATCAAGTTGATTGTAATGTTGAAAATATTAAGACAGGAGATTATAAAATTGCTAGACCATTAAATATAGTGTATAAAGAAACTATTTTACAGAATCCAGTATTTGAAGATTTTTATAAATTTTTAGGTAGTTCAGATTCTCAAAAAATAATTTCTGATAATGGATATGTATCAACAAAAGATGATACAAGTTCTTATGTTAAAGAAAATGATTTTAAAGGAACTATTAATATTTCCGGCAGTACTTCTTTACAACCTTTGATGACATTATTGGCTGAAAAGTATGAAACAATTCAAACAAATGTTGATGTGATTGTTAGTGGCGGAGGAAGTGGAACAGGATATAAAAATGCTGAAAACAATGTCTCAGATTTTGGGATGATATCTGAAACATTTAATAGTGAAAAAGCTCCTTCATGTACTTATTATGAAGTTGCTAAAGATGGAATAGCTCTTATTGTTAATAAAGTTAATTCTTTTGATAATATCACTTTAGAACACTTAAAAAATATATACGATTGTGATATTAATGGTGAAGAAAAAATCAGTACTTGGGGTGATTTAGCTTAAAAATGAAATCTATTTATTCTTTATTTTCCTCTAAAGAAAAATGGATGAAAGGCACATTTTTTGGATGTGCCTTTTTTTCAATTATTGCTTTGATTTTAATTGCTTTGTATTTGTTTATAAATGGTGTTCCGTTCATTGCAAAAATAGGTGTTGGCAATTTTATTTTTTCTGATCAATGGGCACCTTTATCAGATAATCCACTTTATGGTATTGGGGGAATGATTGTCGCAACTTTATATTTAACTGCACTTGCTGTTTTTTTAGGAGTAACCATAGGATTATTATCTTCTATTTGTTTATATAAATTTTGCTATAAAAAATTAGTACCTATTTTAAGGCAATTAATTAATTTGCTTGCTGGAATACCTTCTGTTATTTATGGTTTATTTGGACTTATAGTCATAGTACCTTTTGTACGCGATTATATTGCTCCAGATGGCGTAGGAGCTGGGTTTGGAATTTTTTCAACAAGTATTGTTTTAGCAATTATGATTTTGCCAACAATTATATCTTGTAGTTTGGATGCTTTATATGCTGTGCCTAATAGTTATTTTGAAGGAGCTTTAGCATTAGGTGCTACAAAAAAACAAGCAACATTTAAAATTCTTGTTCCGGCAGCTAAAAGTGGAATTTTTGCTGGAATTGTTTTAGCTATTGGAAGAGCGATAGGTGAGACCATGGCGGTTGCTATGATAATAGGTGGAAGTGCTGATATGCCAAATTCATTATTTCAAAGTGTAAGAACTTTAACCACAAATATCGCTGCCGGCGCTATGGAATTACAAGGAGATGCTCATTCAGCTCTTGTTGCAACAGGTGTCGTTTTATTTGTATTTTCTTTGCTTTTAAATATTTCTTTTTCTTGCTTGAAAGAAATATCGAACAAAGATAAGAAAAAAGGAAAAACAAATGAAAAATAAAAATAATATATTATATGTAATTTTAAAATGGCTTGGTTATTTTGCAACAGGAATTGCTGTTTTAAGCTTATTATTTATTTTGATATATGTATTTAGCAGTGGTTTAACAAAATTGAATTTTCATGTTTTATTTGGAAAATATACAGAAGAAAATCCAACTTTACCATCAGCAATTGTTGGAACATTAATTCTTGTTGGAATTTCAATAGTTATAGCTGCTCCTTTGGGAATAGGAACTGCGATTTTTCTTGTTGAATACAATAAAAAAGGAAATAAAATTGTTAAAATAATTCGAATTGCAATTGAAACATTAGCAGGAATACCGAGCATTGTTTATGGATTATTTGGATATTTGATGTTTGTTGTATCATTAGGTTTAGGATATTCACTTTTAGGCGGTGCACTTACATTATCAATAATGATTCTTCCTGTTATTGTTAGATCAACCGAAGAAAGTTTATTGGCGGTTCAAGATAGTTATCGAGAAGGAAGCTATGCTTTAGGAGCTGGAAAAGCTAGAACGATATTTAAAATTGTTTTACCAGCTGCTTCTAGTGGAATAGTATCAAGCCTTATTTTAGCTATGGGGAGAGTTGTTTCAGAAAGTGCTGTACTTATTTTAACTACCGGAATGGTAGCAAATAAACTTCCAAAATCAATTTTATCACCAGGAACAAGTTTAGCACTTGATGTTTATTATTTTGGAAGTTTTGGTCATCCAAATGAGGCTGCAGCAGCTGCAGTAGTTTTAATTGCACTGATTTTATTTTTGAATTTAACAGCAACAATTGTTGGCAGATTATTGAAGAAAAAGATGGGAGAATGATATGGAAGAAAATGATTTTGATATTTCTGTAAGAAAATTTAATCTTTATTATAATGATTTCCAAGCTTTAAAAAATATAAATATCGATATTCATGAAAATGAAGTTACTGCATTGATAGGACCTTCGGGATGTGGGAAATCTACTTTTTTAAAATCCATTAATAGAATGAATGATTTGATTGACTCATGTAGAATTGAAGGAAAAATATTGATAGGTGGAAAAGATATTTATGATTCAAAAATAGATGTTAATGAGCTCAGAAAAAATGTTGGTATGGTCTTCCAAAAACCTAATCCTTTTCCAATGAGTATTTATGATAATATTGCATTTGCACCGCGAACATTTGGAATAAAAAAAAGAACGGAGTTAGACAGAATTGTAGAAGAAAGTTTAAAGAAAGCTTCGATATTTGATGAGGTTAAAGACCGCTTGAAAAAAAGTGCTTTAGGATTATCTGGAGGACAACAGCAAAGATTATGCATTGCAAGAAGTTTGGCAGCAAATCCTAAAATATTATTGATGGATGAGCCAACATCGGCTTTAGATCCCATTTCTACAAGTAAAATTGAAGAATTAATAGATGAATTAAAAAAAGATTACACGATAATTATTGTTACTCATAATATGCAGCAAGCTACTAGAGTTGCTGATAAAACTGCTTTCTTTCTTCTAGGAGAATTAGTGGAATTTGATGATACGGAAAAAATATTTAATAAACCAAATGATAAAAGAACAGAAAATTATATAACAGGAAGATTTGGTTAATAGGAGAATGTATATGTCAATACGAAAAAAATATTTTGTTGAATTAGAAGAAATTAATCAAAAATTATTATTGATGCAAAAAAAAGTAATATCGGCAATTCAAGAGAGTATAAATGCATTATTGAATAAAGATTCTTTATTGATAGAAGATACTTTTAGAAAAGAAAAAGAAATAGATTCACTAGAAAGAGATATTGAGCAAGAATGTTTGAAAATTTTATTGATGGAACATCCAGTTGCTGGGGATTTTCGTGAAGTATCAGCTGCCTTGAAAATGATTACTGATTTAGAAAGAATTGGAGATAATGCACGTGATATTTGTGAAATAGCATTGCAATTTAATGGAAAAACATATATAAAAAGATTGGAACATATTCCAGAAATGGCAAAAAATGCTATTGCTATGGTAAAGGATAGTGTTCAATCATATATAGATCAAGATCTTGAATTAGCCAGAGGTCTTGATAAAAGAGATGATAGAGTAGATGATTTATTTGAAATAGTAAAAAAAGATTTAATTCTTCTTATTAAGCTAGACTCAAGCAGTGCAGATGATGCTATTATGATTTTAATGATTGCTAAGTATTTAGAAAGAATAGCTGATCACGCTGTAAATATTGGAGAATGGGTTGATTACTGTATTACTGGAAGTCACCAATAGAGGTTTTATGAAAAAAGTTGTTTTCGCTGTAGAGGATGATGAAGATATAAGACAATTGTATGATATCGCTTTAAATAGTGCTGGATTAGAAGTAGAATGTTTTGAAAATTCAACAAAATTATTTTCACGATTAGAAACAAAAACGCCAGATATTTTCCTTTTGGATATTATGTTAGATGGACTTGATGGTTTTGAAATTTTAAATTTCTTAAAGTCAAATAGTAAAACAAAAAATATTCCTGTAATAATGGTTTCTGCTAAAAATCAAGAATTGAGTAAAGTTAAAGCATTAGATGAAGGCTGTGATGATTATATATCCAAACCTTTTGGAATAATGGAATTAGTTGCAAGAATAAATGCTAATTTAAGAAAATATGAATCCAATATTCCAGAAGTAAAAAACTTTATTTATAAAGATATCGAAATTGATGATAATATTCATGAAGTTAAAATTAATAAAAATAAAATTCAAATTGCTTTAAAATTATATGATCTTTTAAAAATTCTAGTTATTAATAACGATAAATTGATGACTAGAGAAGTATTGTTTAATCAAATTTGGGGCACTAATGCCTGTTTAGAAACAAGAACTTTGGATATGCATATTTCTTCTTTACGAAAAATATTAAGTGAAAACAATTCTGATGTAACTATAGAAACAATAAGAGGTGTAGGATTTATTTTGAAATGAAAAAGAAGTTATCTCTTTGGTTTTCTATATTAGTTGTACTTTCCAATTTTATAATGTTTTTGGCAGCAGTTTTAATTGCTGGTAATAGTGTTTATGAATCTGAATGCAACAATCTTATTCAAACTACAAAAGTTGTTGCAAATATTTATAAAATTAATGGCGCATTGACTAAAGATGTTGATTCACAATATCGAATATCGATAATTTCCAAAGATGGAAATGTGATAGCTGATAGTTATCTTGATGAAGTATCTTCTTTACCTAATCATTTAAATCGTCCAGAAATTATAAAGGCAAATGAAGATGAACCATTGGTATTTATTAGGCATAGTGATAGTTTAGATTGTGATATGTTTTTCTATGCTGAAAAAATAAATCTATCTGATGGTGATTATTTTTTTGTGAGAATTTCTTCTCCAGCATCTAATTTTATTAGTTATTTGAAAAAATCTATGGTGATTGCGATTCTTATATTAATTATTTCGAGTATTATAGCTATTTACTTATCTTCAAAGGTATCCAAAAAAGTTACACAACAATTTTCTAATATTAAAGAAAGCATAAAATGTGTTAATGATGAAAAATTTTCGAAAATTAAATTGGATAATGATTATCCAGAAATAAGAAGTATTGTACAAGAAATTAATGATTTAGAAAACAAAATATTGAAACAAATTAACGATGCAAAATTTGAGCAGAATAAGCTTAGTTCTATAATAGCAAATATTAATGAGGGTATTTTGGTTTTAAATGGAAATGGAATAATTGAACTTGCAAATTATGAATTTCTGGATATTTTTAATTATAAAAAAGATTGCGTTGGAAAAAATTATTTGAATATTATAAGTTCACTAAAATTATGTGAAGATATAAACGAAGTTATTAATAACAAAAAAATTGAAAGATATACATTACGTATTGATAATAATTTTTATTTAACAACTTTGAAACGTATTGAATCAGAAATTTCTCTTACTAATTTTTTGGTTATAGTTATTCTTACTGATATAACAAATAGTGTTGAAAATGCGAATATGAGAAGTGAATTTTTCGCCAATGCTTCACATGAATTGAAAACACCTTTAACAGTTATTCGTGGATTTAATGATATTATGGCTATGCAAAATACTAATGAGAATTTAGTTAAACCAATTTTACAAATTGATAAAGAAACTAAAAGAATGCAAAATTTAGTAAATGACATGCTAAAGTTAAGTACTTTGGAAAATGAAACTAATTTTGAACGGATAGAAATTGATTTGAATAAAATTGCTTTCGAAATAGTTGATTCTTTAAAAAATGAAATATCTAAAAAAGGAATAGAGGTGATAATTGAAGGAAAAGCAATTTATTCGGCTAATTATAATCATATGTTTGAACTTGAAAAGAATCTTATTGAAAATGCTGTTAGATACAACTGTGATAATGGGAAAATAAATATTAATATAAAAGATCAAGGACAAAAAGTTGTTTTTGAAGTAAGAGATACTGGTATAGGTATAGCTAAGGAAGATCAAAAAAGAATTTTTGAAAGATTTTATCGAGTTGAAAAATCCCGAAGTAGACAGACTGGTGGAACAGGGTTAGGACTAGCGATAGTAAAACATATATGTATATTATATGGTGCAGATATTAAGATTGATAGTTCTTTAGGAAAAGGCACAATAATAACTGTGATTTTTGAAAAATAAAAATATATAGTAAGGGTATTAACTTAAATCTCTTTTTCTAGTATAATAAAGAATATGGTGCTAACTAATGAATATTGGTGATCTTATTAAAGATGTTGAAATATATTTAGACGGACAAAAAGATCAGTATGTTGATAATGACAAGTCTGATCATCTTTATTTATTTGCTTTAGATTATAATAAATTTCTTGATGATTTTTTAAATAATGGAGAAGCAATATTTAAATATTTGTATAATTTTGAAAATAGTAAGGATAAAAATTTTGAAAATTTAATCAAAGGATTCTCTAATTTAAATAACAAAAAAGGTGATGAACTAATTTTATCTTCGTATGATAATGAGGCCTTGATAAAATTAGAACAATATGAAGGAAAAGAATTATTTTTAAGTGTAATGCAAGTAATTTATCCTAGTTTAGATCAACAAGAAAATATAATAGCTCCTTTATTTTTCTTTAAAGTTATTGTTGTTATTGAGGAAAATGAATACAAAATTGTTTTAAAAGATAAAGAACCGATATTTAACAAAGTTCTTATTAAATATTTAAAGAAAATTTATGATATTGATATATCATATGATGGTTATCTTTTAGATTTTCAAAAAATATATGATGAAATATTAGAAAAAGATTTTAATCATTTAATTAGAATTGAAAAAGCTATTGTTCTTTCTAATCTTTCATGGAAAAAAGATTATCCATATTTAAATGTTTCTTTTCATGAAGGCCTTTTAGAAAATTTTTCATTGAATCATTTTTTTACTAAAAATAAGAATCAAAATACTATAGAAACTAAACATATTTTTTCAAATGATTTTATTTTGAATAAGATTTTTTATAATTTGAAATTTTCAAATTGTTTAATATTAAATGTTGAAAATGAAAATATAAAAGAATATGTTTCTACAAAAATAATTTTAGAATCTTTACTGAATAAGAAAAATGTTGGTATATTTACTAAAAACACAAAATTGTTTGACAATATAAGAAAAAAATATAATATTGATAAATTTATTTTTTATCCTTATTACAAAGAAAATTATTTATTAATTGATAGAAAAAAATGGAAAACTGATAATAAAAATTATAATGTTTTTGGTTTATATAAAAAATATTTTGAACTCCAAGAACAAAAAAATGAAACTTTTTCTTTACCTTTAGGAAATAATATTTTTGAAAATGTTGATATGCTGATAAATTACAGTAATCTAAAGAATGTTAAATTTGATATTGAGCTTGAAGAATATGATGAAGAAGATTTATTGAAAGATAAAAAATTCTTTTCGGAGTTTAATAAATTAAATTCGCTAAAACATATTCCTTTATCTGCTCATCCTTTTTATGGCTTAACTTCTCGTGCAAATGAAAATACATATAATAATTTTATTGAATTGATTACAAAAACATTAAATGATATTGAAATTTTCAAAGAAAAAATTGATGAATTAGATTTTGAAAAATTGAAAGTTGATAAAATAAAAAGTTTAAAAGATTATTTCCGACTTGAAAAACATTTTTTAGTATTAAAGCAATATAAAGAAGCATATTTTCCATATATCCAGATGGAAACTAATTATTATCCTCAGAATGAGCTAATTGAAATTATTAATAAATACAATATGCTTAGTTCATCAAAATCAACTATTGATTTATATGCTGAGCCAGAATTTTGGGGATACAATATTGAACAATTAGTTGCTGATTATAATGAAAAGGGCAGAATTCATAGAAAGGCTGTCGATACATTAATTCATTTTGAAAAAAATCCTGATAGGAAAAATATTAATTTTTTTGTCAGACTAATCAATATTTATTTAAATAATCAAAAAGAATTAAAAATTATGCAAAATGATCTATATCAAAAAAATATAGATACATCAACAATTGATAAAGCCAAAGAAGCATATGATGCTTTTGAATATCGTAGAACATTAGATACCCATGTGCATCTTTATGATGATATTGATTTTAAAAATAATAAATTTATTCGTGATTATTTAGAAAATAATGAATTTAGAAGTAAACTTCAATCTGAAATATTTCCTATTTTAGAAAAGACATCGCGCAATCTTGAAAATGATTATGATAACTTAAAAATGCTTTTTGATTCAGGAGAACAAAAAGATTATGAATTGATGTCTTTTTCTGATGTGGAAAATCTTTTGATTAAGTTTAAAAGTATTGATTATAAAATTTACGAAGATGCTTATAAATTTTCAAAGATTAGCAATGAAACTTCTTTACCATTAAAAGAAGTTATAAATGATATTATTGAAAATAATCAAACTTTTGATAATTTGGAATTAGAATATTTTTCTTCTTTGGTAAATGCATATAAAAAGATTGAACTTTCAGAAATCAAAGACATTGAGGATCAAATTAGAATATTTAAACCTTTATGGAGAACAGGATTAAAAAATAATAACCACAATTTAAATTTGAATATTATAAATTCAATAAATAAAAATATTTATAATGGCTTTGAGGACGAAGAATTCAAAAATTATTATTTAAAAATTACTAAACTTTATAATTCATATAGTAATTTACGTAATTTAAAAATGATTACTTCTTTCCAAGACTTTGTAAAAATAATTTATCCTTTAACTTTAATTGATGAATTTGATGAATATAATACAGCTTTTGTTAAGGATATAATGATTGTTGATAATATTGAAAATGTTTCTGAAGTTGACTGGCTCAATATATTATTGACAAGTAAAAGTATTATTTTATTATCTAATAATGAAAATAAAAATATTAAAATAAATAATGAAATCATAAATTTAGATAATTATATTCCTGAAATTAATTATAATTTTTCTACTATTATAAATTATATAGATTATTCTATTTTCAGTGAAAAATTCTTAAATTTAATTAAGCATGAAGCAAATAAATTAGGATTAATTGTAAAAAAAGATTATTGTTATAAAGAAAATATATATCCTTTAGTTATTGCTAGACCAGGTATTGATAAACCACAATATTTATTAATTCCAGAAAATGGAATAAAAGAAAAAGAAAAATATGTTGCTTCTTTTTTTCCTGTAATTTCTAATATTTATGATATTGTTCCTATTGAAGTATCTGCAATATTTTTAGCTTTGATTACAGAAAAAACTTTAAAATTTATTACTGAGCCTGTTAAGATGATTTCAGATTATTATGTTCCAGACTCTAAACAATCCGAATTAGAAAATAAAGAAAAGTATATTCAAAAATTAGAAGAACTTTATGATAGCTTTATAGAAAAGACGCACCTAGAAAATTTAGAGGATACTGATGAGATTACAATATTATCAGCTTTACCAATTCGTGTGGAAGAAAAAGATAACTATCTTATTACAATTAAAATGAAATTTGATATTTTGATGGAGCAAGGCAAAATATATGAGAAAGATGATTTTTATTATCCTTCGAATCCTCGATATATTTGTCTTCATAAGAATGAAAAAGATTCATTTATTTTGGAAGAACTAATTGATGGAATTTTAAAATATCTTTTCTCTTTTAGTTTTTTATATAAGCAAACGTTAAAGAAAGAATTATCTAAAGTACTTAATATTGATATAGAAAATGAATATTTTTCTGACAGTTATGAAAAGGCTATAACTATTTTGCTCAATGAAGAAAAAATTTCAATATCTGAAAATGAACAACTTTCTATTTATAAAAAGAAGCAAAAAGATGCATAATTAAAATATGAAGGATAGTATGAAAAAGAATATTTTAATTAAAATTAAAAATTTAAATAATTGGCTAAAAAATTATGTTGCAAATTTTAAAGCAAGCAATTATTTAAAGGCTTATTTAGGTATTTCTTTTGTCTTGATAATAATTTTTCTATTGTACCTAATTTTAGATAATTATGGGATTTTAGATAAGATTTCTTCTCCAGAAGAATTACAAAAAATAATTCAAAGCAAATATCATTTTGTAAGTGCTTTGGTTTATTTTGCAATTCAATTTTTACAAGTTTCAGTTTTGCCTATACCAGCTATGGTTACAACGGCCGCAGGAGTTTTTGTATTTGGAAATTGGTATGAACCAGCAATATATTCACTTTTAGCGATTATACCTGCATCGATGCTAGCATTTTTTGTTGGAAGAAAACTCGGTAAGCCTTTCGTTTCGTGGATGGTTGGAAAAGAGAATGTAGAAAAATATCTTAATAAAACACAAGGAAAAGAAAGACCAATATTTTTTATGATGTTTTTGTTGCCTCTTTTTCCAGATGATGCTTTATGTATGATTGCAGGAATAACAAAAATTACATATAAATTTTTCTTTATAATGCAATTAATTTGTCGTCCACCAGCTATATTGCTGACAATTTTGATGTTTAATGGAGTAATAAATAAAGATATTCTTTCTACATGGTACGGTGTAGTAATTGTTATTATCTTAGCTATCTTATTTTTGTTAACTATTTATTTAACTTTTAAATATTCAGATAAAATAGAAAAATTATTTGTTAAGATAGAAAATAAAATTTATAGAAAAAATCAAAAAACTAATCAATAAAAAAACTACTAATAGATAGAAATTATTTTCTAAATACTAGTAGTTTTATTTTTATTAGTGATGAAGGAGTAATGTTAATTCGCGAAGAACTTTACATGCAACCTGAGTAGAAACATGACTTGAATCATAATCAGGAGATAATTCGACCATATCAGCACCGACGATATTGTTTAATCCGCGCATAGTCAAAATTGCATCTTCTAATTCTTTAAATGTTACACCACCGGCTTCTGGAGTACCAGTTCCTGGGAAAATGCTTGGATCGAGAACATCTAAATCTATGGTTATATAGACTGGTTTATCTTTTAATTCTTCAACACATTTATCTAATCCAACTAAATCGAATTTTCTTTGATGAATATGTGTTTTAGCCCATTCGAATTCTTCTTTATCACCACTTCTAATACCAAATTGATATAATGTTCCAGATTTTAACATTTCATAACATTTTTTTAAGACAGTCGCATGAGATAATTCACGTCCTAGAAATTCATCTCTTAAATCAGTATGAGCATCAAAATGAATTATATTTAAATCAGGATACTTTTTAACATATTCACGAATTGTTCCATATGTAACTAGATGTTCGCCGCCAATCATCATAGTTTTTTTATTATCATTTAAAATTTCTCTTGTAACTCTTGAAATTTCATCAAGATCTTTTTCGACATCTCCCATCGGTAATTCTAAATCACCGATATCACAAGTTTTGTAATCTTTTAAATCCATTTCCATATATGGTGAATACCACTCCATACCTATGGAATCTTGTCTTATTGCTGGACCAGCAAATCTTGTTCCTGGTCTAAAAGAGCAGGTAGCATCCATTGGTGAAGAAAAGATAACTACATCACTTTCATCATATTCAGCATCGCAACTTTGAAACACAGAAAGGTTTCTTTGAAATTTAGAAATCATAATCTAACTCACTTCCTAAGTACCATTTATCTTGGTCTAATACTTTGATATAACCATCCGGAGAATCGCTTAATACGACTCCACCTTCTTTTTCATAAAAATGTAATAAGTCAATCGCATTTTGTGTAATGATTTCGCCAGGTATTGCCAAAGGAATTCCTGGTGGATAAATCATAATGCTTTCGGCAGATATTTCACCAACAGCATCATCTAAACTGATAACTTTACTCGGTGCGTGGAAAGCTTCACGGGGTCTAACGATTAATTCTGGGAAAGAGTATGAAAAATGAGGTATGGTCTTAATATCAGTTATATCATAATACTTATCTGATATTTTTTGAAGGCCTTCAACAAGTCTATCAGCATCTTTTTGCGTAGTTCCAATAGTGAATATCGCTAAAAGTTCACTTATTTCTCCAAGTTCCATTTGAACATTTTCAACTTCACGCATCAGTTTAAAAATTTCAAATCCAGATAAACCAACTTCAGAAGTATTGATAACTAATTTTGTTTCATCGATATCAAATCTTCCATTTCCATCAAGATAAGATTTATCCAAGCAGTGAAAACCACGAATTTTATTGATTCTTTCACGTGTTTTTCTGGCTAAATCTAAAGTATTAGATAAAAGTTTATGACCATCTAGAGCCATTCTTTTTCTTGCTACATCAATACTTGCAAGAAGAATATGATTTGGACTTGTTGATGAAAGCATTGCGTAGACTTTTTTAATTCGTGACACATTAATTTTCTCTTTATTTATTAGTATTGCTGAGCTTTGAGTTAATGAGCCGAATGTCTTATGTAAGCTTACTGAAGATATATCAGCTCCTGCAGCCATTGCGCCAAGAGGTAAATCTTCATGAAAATATAAATGTGAACCATGAGCTTCATCAGCAATGACAATCATATTTCTTTCATGAGCTTCTTTAGCAAGTTTTTTAATATTACTTGTTACTCCAAAATATGTAGGATTAATGACAAAGACTGCCTTAGCATCAGGATTTTCATCCATGGCCTTAATATAGTTATCAATTTTTACACCATTAGCAATACCTGTTTCTGGATCAGTATCAGGCATAACAAAAATTGGGTACGCTCCTGATAATATTAAGGAGTTTATTATTGATTTATGAACGTTTCTAGGCAGAATAATTTTTTCTTTGGCATCTATTGTTCCAATGATCATAGTCATGATTCCACCGGTTGTTCCATTTATAGAAAATAAAGCCTCATCAACATTATATAAGTCAGCTAATAAATCTTCAGCTTCTTTTATTACGCCATGAGGATGATAAAGATTATCAAGCCCAATAGGTGCATTTACATCCAGTTTATAAAGAGTTTTTCCAGCGTATTCTTCTAAATCGTTATCAAAATTCCCCATTTTATGTCCTGGAACGTCAAAACATGTTGGATCTGATTCGATATATTTTTTCATTTCGCTGAAAAAAGGCGTATTATTTTGTTTTTCTTTATTCATAACGCAAACATTATATAACTTTTATTTTCAACTTCAATAGATTTTTTTATAATTTTTAATTTGTTTTTTTGGTACGAAATTTTATTTGCAAAAATATAAGCAACTTTATTTTAGTATTAGAAGTTGTAAACTAAAAATATCAATTTAATATTATATTATTTTATAAATATGGTAGCGATTTAATTTCATCGGAATTATTTTTCCTTTAATTTTTTTATTAATTTTAATTCTTTTAAAAATATAGTAAACAATGTTAAAATTTTTTTGTATAGAAAATACAATAGAGAATGGAGTAAACATGAAACATACGAAATCTTATTTAAAAGGACATCCTAACCCTCAATTTTCTCGAAAAAGTTTTGTCAATTTAGATGGAGAATGGGATTTTATTTTTGATGATTCTAATAGTGGAATAAAAAATAAATATTATATTAATTTTCCAAAATCTCGCAAGATTATAGTTCCCTTTTCTTATGAATGTCATGATTCAAAAATAGGCGAAGAAGAAGTACATAATATTTGTTGGTATCATAAAACTTTTGAATACAAGAAAGATAATAAAAGATTGCTTTTAAACTTTGAAGGTGTTGATTATCAAACAAGAGTTTATATCAATGGAGAATTTGTAGGAAGTCATGTAGGTGCATATTCCCGTTTCAGCTTTGATATTACTGATTATGTAAATGATGGTAATAATGAAATTGTTGTAAGAGTATATGATGATTTGAGTGCACTTCATTCACGTGGAAAACAACGTTGGATGGATCATAATTATGAGTGTTTTTATGTACAAACTACAGGAATTTGGAAAACTGTATGGTTAGAAAAAGTTGGTTCTTCTTATTTTAAAAATATTATTGCAAATCCGAGCTATAAAAATACTAATGTTGAGTTTGAATATCTGATTGAAGGAAATTTAGAAAATCTTGAGATTGAAACAGAAATTAGTTTTGATAATTACATAATCTATTCTGGAAAAGAAAAAGTTCTTAGAAATGTCTTCAAAAATATCTATGATTTAACCAGTGATAAAGCAACAATGAAACTTCATAACTGGAGTCCAGATAATCCTAATCTTTATGATGTCGTATTTAAAATATATAAAAATGGTATCGTGATCGATGAAGTTATGTCATATTTTGGAGTGGCTGAATATTTATCAAGAGGAAATACTATTTTGTTGAATAGGAATCCAATTTTTCCTAAGTTGATATTAGATCAAGGATATTTAAAAAATCGTGGCTTAACCTATATGGAAGAGGATATAATAAAAGACATCTCTTTAATGAAAGATATTGGGTTAAATGGTTGTAGAAAACATCAAAAGATTGAAGCTGATTTATTCTATTATTATTGTGATATTATGGGTTATTATTTGTGGCAAGAACTTCCATCATTTTATGAGTGGAAAAATTCTGTTATTAAAACAGTTTCTAATGAATGGCTTGAAATATTGACTCAACATCATAATCATCCATCTGTTATGACCAATGTTGTTATTAATGAATCATGGGGAACAATGTCTATTTTAAATAATGAACAACAGCAAGAATTTGTCAAAGGATTATATCATCTTACAAAATCAATCGATCCGCATAGATTTGTGGTTTCTAATGATGGATGGGAACAAGTTGATTCTGATTTAATAACTTTACATAATTATAGTGCTCATAAAGATGAACTTCTTTTAGATTATAGTAATTTTGATAAAGAATATATAAATTCAAAGAGAACAATTTTTACTGGTCCAAAAGTTTTATTAGATGATGGTGTTACAAAAGCAACCAAACCTGTTCTATTAACAGAATTTGCTGGAATAGCTTTTTCTAAAGATAAAAATCTTGGCTGGGGATATAATGGATTAGTTAAAGATGAAGAAGAGTTTTTGAATCGCTTTAAAGGGGCCATTGATGCAATAATTGAATCTAGAGTATTTTGTGGATATTGTATAACTCAGTTAAGTGATGTCCAGCAAGAGGTTAATGGCTTAGTTGATGAAAATAGAAATTATAAAATTGATAAAAATAAATTGAAAGAGATAATAGATAGAAGATATTAATTTATATAATTGTTCATTAGCGGAAGAAAGTCTAGTAGAATTTGACAATAAATGAATTTGTAATTATAATCTTTGTAAGGTTATTAAAAATAAAGGAGAATACTATGCTCGAATACCGCTATGATACTCAACTATTAATTGAAGGTGAAAATCTTGATGAAGATCAAATCAATGACTACATCACTAAGAATATTCAAGGTGATTGTTTATTAGCCGTTGGTGATGATGAACTTATCAAAATTCATTTTCATACTAATACTCCTTGGAAAGTCTTGGAATATTGTTCAACTTTGGGCGAGATTTATGATATTGTTGTCGAAGATATGGATCGTCAATCTCGTGGATTAAAAGGCTAATTAAAGCAAAGTTTGATCTGGTAGTTTTATTAGCTACCAGATTTTTTTGTGTGCCAGGCATGACATTAATCTTATTAGTGAAAGTCTAGTCACAGGTATTTACCGCCAAGTGTAGTGAACCTCAAGCCGTTAGGAGTAATTCTATGGATGAAGGAAGAGGTGTAGCAAAATCCTTGAGCTTACGAATAGAAACTTGATGAGGCTAAATGGTATGTGGATAAGGTTGCTAAACAAACTGAAGTCCTAATGGTAAACGTAAAACCAAGACAGTAAATCAAGAGGTTGTGGGATGAAAGATTAATGAATTACCCTGGGAGACCCTAACGCGTAGAATATACGTGCAATAAAAAGCAAATAGTTAGGGGGTCAGCTGAGGTCGTAGTATGTAGTTGCCAGCTACAAAAGAACCTAATGTTTATATAGTGCGAATCACTATAAGCAAAGTATAGATAGTCTGTAAGATGAGATAGCCTAAAACATTGAAACGCAATCAATGATGGTAAAGGGGTCGAAGATACTTCTATATAATTTACAAATAGAAGAGGAGCAGCAAATGAAATTAATTGAAGAGATTTTAAGGCTATACATAGAGTTAAAATTAATAAAGGAGCAAGTGGCATTGATAAAATGTCAGTTAATCAAATTGAAACATATTTCTATGAACATAAGGATGAAATTATTGAATCAATAATGAATAAGACTTATAAGCCTCAACCTGTAAGAATAGTGTATATTCCAAAAGCTGATGGCAAATTAAGACCACTAGGATACCTACAGTTATTGACCATGTGATACAACAATCTATTGCTTAAAAATTATCACCAATATACGAAGAAATATTTAGTGATTGTTCTTATGGCTTTAGACCAAATAGAGATTGTCATGTAGCAATGATGCAAGTATTAGAGTATCTTAATCAAGGCTTTGAATTGGTAATCGATTTAGATATCGAAAAATATTTTGACACAGTAAATCATGATAAATTAATTTTAATATTAAGAGAGAAAGTAAATGATAGTTATACACTACATCTAATTCGTAAATTCTTACAAGCAGGAGTTATGGATAATGGTTTAGTTTCATCAACAACCATTGGAGTACCGCAAGGAGGTCCTTTAAGTCCTATTCTTAGCAATATATATTTAGATAAATTTGATAAAGAATTAGAACAAAGAAGATTACGCTTTGTAAGATATGCGGATGGTTGCAGCATATTTGTTAAAAGTGATGTAGCAGCCAATAGTGTAATGAAATCAGTTATTTCTTGGCTAGAAAGAAAATTATTTCTTAAGGTTTCAGCTACCAAAACTAAAATAGTAAGACCAATGAATAGTAATTTTTTTGGTTTTACATTTTGGAATAATAAAGATAAGTGGCAATGTAAACCTGGAAAAGACAGGAAAATGAAACTTTATGAAAAGATTAAAGTAGTACTTAAAAGGAAACATGCAGTATCCAAACCATTAGGAGCCACTTTTACTAAACTAAACCAAATTATTAAAGGTTGGATTAACTATTTTAAAATAGGAAATATGAAGCATTTTCTTGAAAAATTTGAACAATGGTTAAGACATAAAATAAGAGTGATAATTATCAAACAATGGAAAATTACTAGTAGAATTTATACTAATCTACAAAGATTGAACAAAGCATTAAAATGTAACTTTGATGATGAATCAATATATAAAGTGGCAAATTCAAGACTTGGATGGTATAAAAGAAGCGGTATGGATGTAGTCAATTATTTGTTAAACCATAAAGTACTTGAAATAGCCAATAAAAAAAGAGTCGACCAGGATTGATCAACCCTTTGAATTACTATCTTAGTAGTTTGCAATCAATATAGATGTAGCGCCGTATACGAGACCCGTATGTATGGTGCAATGGGAGGGACGAAAATATTAATTATTTTCTCTCTACCCTATTACACAAAAAAAGGTTGCTTTCGCAACCTTGTCACATTTCGAGCAAAATTATTAATTATTTTTTTGTTATAAAGATTAGAGAACTTCTTTAAGTCTAGCGGCTTTACCAGATCTCTTACGTAAGAAGTAAATCTTGTGGCGACGAACTTTACCTTTTCTCTTGACATCAATTTTAGCAATTGTTGGAGAGTGAAGGAAGAAAGTTCTTTCAACACCAACACCACCAGAAGTTTTTCTGACGATGAAGGATTCAGAAATTCCACTGCCACGATGAGCAATGCAAACGCCTTCAAAGACTTGGATTCTTTCTTTTTCGTTTTCGATGATACGGACAGAAACTGCTAAAGTATCACCTGTTGAAAAATGAGGAAGATCCTTCTTGAGTTGAGAAGCTGTAATTTCATTAACTAAATTAGTATTCATTTACGCACCTCCTGTAATTATTTTGTTTTCCTTTGTTCACGGATAGTGTGACTCTTCCGGCGGACCAAAGTGAGTGCTTTCGCACGCTCGTATAGATTATCATAAATAATTATTTGTTTCAAGGATAAATTTATATTTGCATATAAAAAGAGCTCTTTTGAGCCCTTTAAAGGAGAACACCTATAAATTACTTTAAAATAATGGTGTTTTTTGTTGATTAAAGATTAATTTCTATTTTTTGTTAAAATGGTTTTATCCTTGAATTCTACAAAATTCACATATACTCCAACAATTGTTGTAAAAGTTTTTGTCTCTTCATCGAACAAAGTTACGTATTCATTTGAGGCTTCAATTAATATTCCTTTGAATACTCTGTCATGCCATACTGCAGAATCGGGAAAAGTTGCATAAACTGTAATTCTTTCTTTAGGCATATTTTCAAAATCGATAGTGAATGTATCATTATCTATAGTTTTATATCCTTGTGGAGGAGGAGGTGCATCGTTATCTTGTTGATAATTTTGATTGTTATTTTGTTGAGGATATGTTGGAGGATAAGGGTTCCCATAATAATTTGGTGGCGGTTGTTGCATTTTCATCCTTTCTTTCACTACATTAATTTATGCTTAGATATTTAAAAAGTTGCTATTTCTTTATAAATATTTAAAGTTTTTAACTTTTATCTTTTAATTTAGGTATAATAAAGACATGAAAACAGCACGTGAAGAATTTAAAGAAGAACTAAAAGAAGAAAAAATAAAAGAAAAAAATGAATATCATGAAGAAATGGCTAAGTATTTTCCTCCTTATACAAGGGGAGAAGAGATATTTAATGCAGTTTCACATATTGTCGGAGGAGCTTTAGGAATATTAGCTCTTGTTATAGGTGTTGTTTTTGCAGTAATCTATCAAAAAACTACTGGTGCAATTTTGTCTATGATATTTTTTGGCTTATCTATTATGCTTTTATATACGATGAGTGCTATTTATCATTTTTTATATCCGAATAAAGCTAAACGTGTTTTTAGAATTTTTGATCATTGTACTATTTATGTTCTGATTTGTGGAACGTATGCTCCTGTTTGTTTTATTCTATTGAATAATTATCAACCATGGAATTTTGTTATTTTTGCTATTGTTTCTTTTTTGTGTTTGATCGGAGTGGTTTTTAATGCAATTATGTTGGATAAAAAACCTGTAAAAATAATGTCACAAATTCTATATTTGATTGTCGGATGGTTAATAGTTTGCTTTATGCCATGGCTGATTGAATCAGTTGGTATGGGAGGAGCACTTTTAATATTATTTGGTGGAATCAGTTATACAATTGGTGTCATATTTTTTGCCCTTGGAAAGAAAGTAAGATATTTCCATTCTATATGGCATATATTTGATATTTTAGGTACCGCACTTCAATTTTTAGGCATTTTAATATATGGGATTATTTTATGAATTTGAATGATTGGTTATTAATTTTACTTTCTATACTTGCTGTTATTGTTATATTTTTTATTATAGGATTAATATCTTTTTTGTTGAGTTTACCTTTAGAGAAAAAAATATTGACTTTAGCCGATGAAGTTGACAAATTGAATGAAAAAAGAAATGATATTCTAAATAGAGTATTATCTAAAGTTAAAGAAGATAAGAGAGTAAAAAGAGTAGATTTTGAACAATTTGAATTAAATAATGAAGATACATTATCTACTATGAGAAATAAACAAGATGTTGCTTTTATTCTTTTAAAAAAAGTGATATCAAGTTCTAAATGTAGAGAAGAATATAAAGATGATATTAAGGAAATTGATGATTTGATTAAAGAAAGTGAAAATATCTTTGAAAATTATAATAAAAAGACATCATCATATAATGCCTTTATTAGATTTATTTTCGCTCGTCCTTATGCGTATTTTGCCAAAAAGAAAACGTATCCTTTAATTTATTAAAATGTGATATGTTATAATAAAATAAATAGAAATTTTGTAGGTATAGGTTATGATTTATTATTTGTATAATCCTCTTTCTAAAGGAGGAAAAGGTGAATTTGTCAGCAGAAAGCAGGCAAAAAAGCATGAAAGAAAAGGCGAAAAAACTGAATGTTTTTCTCTTTTAGATATTAGAGAAGATATTTCGGTTTTTTTGAAAAGACTCACAGCAGAAGACACAGTGGTCATTTGTGGAGGAGATGGAACTCTTCATCAAATAATAAATTCTGTTAATATGGAAGAAATACCATGCAAATTATATTTTTATAAAGCGGGATCTGGAAATGATTATGCTCGTGGTCATAAAGGAAATCCTTTTGAAATATCAAAAGAGATTAAAGATTTGCCATATTTTAATGTCAATGGCGAAGAAAGAAAATTCCGTTTTATGAATGGTGTTGGAATAGGTATTGATGCAGATATATGTTATAGCGTTAATTTGCATAATAAAGAGGAAAGTTATTTAAAAACAACGATAAAAGCTTTGAAAAATTATAAACCTTTTTCATTGGATTTAAAATTAGATGGAAAGGACCCCGTTCATTATGATGATGTTTATTTTGTTATTGCAATGAATGGAAAATATATAGGTGGGGGAATGAAAATTGCTCCACATGCAGTTAGAGGTGATGATCATTTAGATGTTTATGTTATAACTTCTAAAAGTAAATCGGCATTGCTTAGAATTTTAATTCTTGTCTATCTTGGTATTCATGAAAAATTTAAGAAGATAGTTCATTTTTCGTGCGCAAAAGAAGTAGAAATAAAATGTTCAGAAGACAAGAAACTTCAAAGCGATGGCGAAGTTATGGAAAATATTAAAACTTTATACGTTAATAGGGATAAACACTAGAAAAATATTGACAAAAATTAGTCCATGGTTTAACATAAAACATGGCTAAATTTGCAAACAAAACCCCGGTAAGGTTAGCAATTTGCTTAGATTATGAAAGGATACATATATGCAACGTCAAACATCTGTTGTTAAAAAGAATGATGTCACAAGAAAATGGTACGTCATTGACGCGGCTAATAAACCTCTCGGTCGTTTAGCCTCTCAAGTCGCGGTTATCTTAATGGGAAAAGATAAACCGAATTATACTCCCAATGTTGATTGTGGTGATTACGTAATCATTATCAACGCAAATAAGGTGGGTTTAAGTGGTAACAAAACCCGCACCAAAAAGTACTATAACGTTTCAGGTTGGACAGGCGGTTTAAGAACTCGTACTGCTGGCGAAATGTTAAAAAACTATCCATGTGAAATGGTCGAACGCTCTGTTTGGGGCATGTTACCAAAAGGACGCTTAGGTCGTCAAATTCATAAGAAACTCTTTGTTTATGAAGGTGCTGAACACAAACAACAAGCTCAACAACCTGAAGTCAAAGAGCTTAAGTTCTAGGAGGAAGTATGGCAAAAAAATCATCTGAAAAAGCCGTTCAGTATTATGGTACCGGACGTCGTAAATCCTCTGTTGCTAGAGTTTATCTTACTTCTGGTAAGGGTAAAATTCTCGTCAATGGTCGTGATGTAGCTGAATATTTCCCGCACGACACTTTTGTAATTGACGTCAAGCAACCATTAACTCTTACTTCTACAGGCGAAACAGTTGATATCAAAGCCTTTGTAAAAGGTGGCGGTTATGCTGGTCAAGCTGGTGCTCTCCGTTTAGGTATTGCACGCGCACTTATGGAACTTTCTTCTGATTATCGTCCTACATTAAAAGCTGCAGGATTGGTTACAGTTGATAGCCGTATTAAGGAAAGAAAGAAGTATGGTTTAAGAGGAGCTCGTCGCGCTCCACAATTCCACAAGCGTTAATTCGCTTATTGGGATTATCCACAATGGCATAGAAACTGGACTTTGTTTTCAAAGTTCAGTTTTTTTATGCCTTAAAATTTAAATTTGTCAAAAATAAAAAAAACAACTTTTTTAAAATAATTAGTATGCTATAATTATTTTATGAAAACGTATAAAATAAGCAGAATAATTGCAAATAAGATAAGTTCAATATTCCAAAAAAACAAAATATCATTTAAAGATAGTAATGAACTTTTTACAGGAAAACTAGCTGTTAAAAAATTTGATGCTGATTTATCTTCTAATTCTTTTACTATAGTTTCTTTAACTCACTATGAAATGTGTTTAATTCATCAATATTTACGACTTCAATCTAAAAAGAGTGGCGATTATCGAAAAAATGTTTATCTTCCAGAAGATTATAGAGTTAATGCTATTATTGGAACACTTACCAAAAAAACTTTGAATCACATTGGGCAACAATATATAAAAGATTTAGAAAATTTAACCATGCTAAATTTTGAGAATTTTTCTGAAGAAGAGAGAATGTTTATTACATCTTATGAGGGATCTTTGCCATTTTCAAAGCTTCCTTCTAACTTTGTAAATAATACTAATTTACTTTCATATCTTCAAGGAAAGAGAGTTTTAGTTATTTCAAATTATCCTGAATTGATTAAAATACAACACTTAAATCAAAAAAAATTGCATCCAAAAATAAATAAAAATAGTTCTTTTGAGGTTTTAACAATTAATCCTGATCTTTTATTTCATGAAAAAGAAGCTTTTACTCTTTTTGAAAAACTTGACGCTTTAAAAGTTGAAATTTTAAAGTATTATTTTGATGTAGCTCTTATAAATTTATCAGTGTTAAATTTACCAGTAGCTAGTTTTATTTCTACTTTACATAGAAATAGTTTAGCTTTAGGCAATGAAATTTATCAAATATTTGGCATAGCTAAAGATAGTGCTGAAAAAAGTAAACATGATGATCATTGGGTTGATTTGTCATCTTATCGTTCAGGAAATGAAGATACATTTTTGGCTACTGGAATAATTGGATCTCCAATAAAAACAAAACGAACACGGAGACATAAACATGTTCACTAGTTTTTTTTCGAAATCGCAAATAAAAAAAACAATAATATTATCTGCAATTGGTATTGTCGCTATCATTTTATATGTTGTTCTTGATTTGATTTTTAAATGGAATCAAGAACTTGCTTTGTTTGGATATATTTTTTGTTTGATTTATTTAATTATTGGATGGATGGGAGCAAATCATATCGGTAATGATTGGAATAGAAAAAATAAAAATTATTCGAATTTACCAATAGATGTTGTTGATAAAAAAATGTGTTTTCGGTCACCATATATTGTTTCTGGCCTTTTTCTTTTGATGATTTCGTCTATATTTGAATTAATTATTACAATAGTTGATTAATTTAAGGAAGCACTTTCATAAAGTTGCGAAAAAAATAAAAAAATCAGATTTTTTGAAATAAATTAAAAATTTCTAGCAAATTTTATTTAATAATAAAAAAGAGTAAAAAAAAGTTATTGACAAAAACTTGTTTTTTTTTTATCATTTTACCAATCATAAATTTGATTATTAGTTGAATAATCAAAAAGGAGGATAAAATTAATTTATGAAAAACAGGAAACATATCGTTCTTGGATTATCCCTTTTAGGTCTTTTGACTTTAACTTCGTGTACGAATAATCCAACTTCTTCTGCTACATCATCAAGTTCAAGTAGCAGTTCTTCTAGTAGTTCTACTGGATCTTTAAAGTATGTACAAGATGGTCAAGCAGCTTATAATGCTTTAGCTGGTGTTACTAGACAAGATACATATAGATATTATGAATCTTATATGCCATCTTCTTTAAATTCAGTCTTAACAATGCAATCTGAAGATTCACGTTATATCGCTAACATCGTTGATGGTTTAGTTGATGTTGATCGTACAGGTGCTATTGTTCCTGCTCTTGCTGAAAGCTGGACATGGAACGAGGATATGTCTGAACTTACTCTTGATATCAGACAAGGAGTCCCATGGGTTTATGATAGAAATGCTGGCCGTGAAATTTATAAGGTTGATGGTGTTGAACAATATGTCAGTGCTGACGACTGGGTATATGCAGCTAAAGAAAATTTAACCATGTATAATGGTTCAGATTCTTATTACTTATATACAATGTTTGTCGAAGGCGCTGGGGAATATTATTACTATACCTATTTGGAATATTTAAATGCTCAACAAGAAGATGAAAGCAAGAAGAGAACTGATCAACAAATTGTCAATACATTAATTGGTCTTGGTGTTTCTCCAGATACATTAACAGTTGATGATTTACCAGCAATTGCTAACTTCTCTAGAGTTGGTATTAAATCCAGTGAAGATGGTAGAAAATTAACATATACCTTAACAGGTACAGCTCCATACTTCCTTTCTTCATTAACATATTCACCTTTCTTCCCAGCTTCTGAAGCTTTTGTATCTTCTTTACCTGGTGGAATTCAAGATTATGGTACATCTGTTGATAATACATTATCTTGCGGAGCTTATGTATTAGATGGTCATGAAATTGGTATCAGTGAAGAAGCAAGATTTGTTGCTAATGAAAATTATTGGGATGCTGACCATGTTATGACAAAGAATGTCATCGCTTATCGTTTCCCAGATGCTGCAACAGATTCTTCTACAAGAGTTGCTTATGAATCTGGAACTATTGATGGATTTACAGTCAATGAAAGAGATAGTGATGGTTGGAAAAAGTATGTTACTGGTGAAGATGGAACTGGATCTCTTGAAAATCCTGTCTCTCCAGACGCACGTGTTGTTGAAGGCTTAGGTGATGGTTCTACATTTTCCTTTATCATCAATACAAATCGTGATGCATCAGCTTCTGGCACTAAATATAGTGTTTTAAATAGTTCTGATGGCGCTGCTAAAGGTTGGAATGCAACTATTATTGTTGGTGAAGGTGCTGAAGCAGTTGAATCCAATGTTCAAATTTTAAATACAAATAAAGCCTTATCAGTTTCTAAAGCTTTACGTGCTTTGGTTTTACAATCACTCGATTATGAAACATATTCCAATGACTTTGGAACAAGTGATTATAATCGTGTCAAATATTTAGTTAATACATGGACACCAGCAAATTTCATTACTTATAGTGAATATGATGCTGCTGTTGATAATGCAGATGGTATTTTCAGCAATGATTATGTCTCATTTATCAAGAAAGCTTGGATGGATAAATTCTATCCAGAAGCTGGATATTCTCAAGAAGCTAGAGATGCTGCTGATGCCGCATTAGGTTATAGTCAACTTTCAACAGGTGAACATTCTGTTGGTGTTTCAAGTAAAGGATTAAATGATACATCATTAGATGAAACTAACGCTTCTAGATTAGCAAACTTAAAACAAGCTGCAAGCGATGAAATCTCTGCTTGGAATAATGCTCATCCAGATGACAGAATTACAACACCAGTTATCGTTGAATTCCCAACATTATCATATAACGATGATACATTTAGAAATTCTGCAACATTTGTCAATGCTACAAATGCTAGATTAAATGATGGCAAATGGTATGGTGGTTCTGCACTTAGTGCCAATATTGGTCGTCCAGAAAATGCTGAAATTTTGACTTCTGTTGAAGAAGATAGCTCTTTATTAAGATTTGTCATTCCTACAAATAAAGAAATTCAAGATAGCCGTTCTTATTCAATTGTTTCACAAAATGGCTATGCTAATATCTTTATCTCTGGTTGGGGTCCTGACTATTCTGACCCATTAACATTTGCTAACACTTTAGTTACAAATGGTGATCTTTCCGCTTATACTGGAGCAGGATCTGATAATCCATATTATGATGTTTTAGCTCCTCAATTTGAAAAATACGACACATTAGTCGATGAAGCTTCTGCATTAACAGATAATAAAGCACGTTTCACAAAATTCGGTGAAGCCGAAGTCGAATTACTTTATGAAGTTAGCATTGTCCGTCCAATTTATATGGTTGGTTTAGGAAAAGCTGTTTCTATTTCTAAAGTTCTTCCTTATCGTACTTCTTCAGCTGTCTATGGTGTTACAAACTTCAAATATAAATATGTCGAAGTTCTTAATCGCAACGTCACAGGTGAAGAATATCAAGCATTAAAAGCTGAAAGATATGTTCAAAACTCTCATTAATCAATGTCAAATTTAATGAGATTTTAATGAGAAAAGAGCTCGGATTATTCCAGAGCTCTTTTCTATCATTTGTTAAATTATATTTCCTTTTAACAAATGGTTATAAAGATATGGAAATAGTTTTAAAATTATGATAAATTTAAATAAAATATTACATATTCATAAAGAAGTGTTTTTTATTTATAATAAAAAAGGAGGATAAATATATGGTAACTGTAGTTGTTTGGTATACAGTTGTTTTAGCTTTAATTGTTAGTTTTGTTACAATGACAATTTTAGTTAATCACAATGTTATATTGAAATATTCAAATGGCCGTATAAAAAGATTTTTTGCACATCCTTTATTAAGTTTCACGATTAGAAGAACAGGAAGTGCATTTATTAGTGTATTCTTAGCTGTAACACTAACATTTTTCTTGTTGAGAATTTATGATCCATCAACGGTTTTTTGTACATCTATTTTTTCAAATAAAAGAATTCCTATAGCGATTAAAAATCAATTATGCCAGTTGAAATTACAAAATCTTGGAATGGATTCAACATTATTCTCTCAATATTTGAAATTTTTATTTAACATTATTCCTTTTCCAAAAAATGTTTGCATTACTCAGACTACTCGTCTTGTAAATGGTACATGGTCTCTTGTTTGTACAAGACAAGAATGGAAAGTTGTAAATTTAGGTGTTTCTGCAGTTATTTCTGTTGATAGACCAGTTTCTGAATTTTTCGCATCACAGATGCCGTGGTCATTCTATATTGGTTTATGCAGTATGGTTGTTGAACTTCTTATCGGTTATCCAATGGGCGTATTTATGGCTAAATATAAGAATAAATGGTTTGATAAGTTAGGAAATGCATATATCATTTTAGTCGGTTCAATCCCATCTCTTGTTTATTTCTATTTATTACAAGCTCTATTTGTTGAAGGTTTCCATTTACCATTAAGATGGAGTAAAACTGATTTTGTAAGCTGGATTCCGGCAATTTTAACCATAGGTTTATCAGGAGTTGCTGGTATAGCTTTATGGGTAAGAAGATATATGGTTGATGAATTTGGTGCAGATTATATCAAATTTGCTCGCGCTAAAGGTGTTCCTGAAAATACAATTTTATTTAAACATGTTTTAAGAAATGCAGCTGTTCCACTTGTTCGTTCTATTCCTGCTGGTGTCTTATATTGTTTATTAGGTTCATACTTTGTTGAAAAAATATACTTTGTTGAAGGTTTTGGTCAATTATTAGTTAATTCAATTCAAAGAAACGACTATCCTATTGTTCAAGCTGTTGTTTTGGTATCTGCTATTATTTCAATTGTTGCAAGTCTTATAGGTGATATTACTACAGCTATTGTTGACCCAAGAGTTACTTTCTCAAGCAAATAGAAAGGAGAAGAATATGGAAAATATTGAAAAGTTTGTTAAATCAGATGATGAAAGCTTATTTGAAATTATCGGATATTCTGAAGAAGCAATCGATCAGTTAGATTCTGCTCCTTATTCTTATTGGAAAGCAACTTTTAAAACTTTATTTAAAAATAAGGTTACTATAGGTTGTTTAGCTATTTTAGTTGTAATTTTGTTCTTTACAATTTTTGGCCCAATGATGAAATATTATGATCCGGCATATTATTTTGGTTCTCAATCTTCTGGATCTTATTTAAGACCTAATTCAGTAAACTGGTTTGGAACAACATATGAAGGTTATGATATTTGGTCAGTTATGTGGAAAGGCTCGCAACTTTCTTTGGAAATTGCTGTAACTGTTTCTTTAATCAATGCATTTTTAGGTTTGGTAATTGGCTCTATATGGGGATTTTTTCCAAAGCTTGATCCGATTTTAGTTGAAGTAAGAAATTTTATTGATAATGTTCCAGGATTGCTTTTAAATATGATGTTTATGCAATTCTTTAATTATTATAATGTCAATACATTTGTTTCTTTGATTATTGTTATGACATTATTTGGATGGCTAGGTTTAGCCTCTACTTTAAGAAATAATATTATTATCATTAGAAATCGTGATTTTAATATTGCTTCTAAAACATTAGGTTCTAAACCAACAGCTATTATCACACATAATCTTTTACCATATTTAGTTTCTATTATTGTTACAATTTTAGCTACTGCTATTCCTAGTGCTATCGATAGTGAAGTCTCTTTAGCCTTCTTTAATTTATCATATACATTTCCTACAATTACTTTAGGTAGCTTAATTACAAAAGTTACAAGTAATACTAGTGGTTGGATGAGCAATCCTCATACGATGCTGATTCCTTCTTCTGTCATTATTTTGATGACAATTTCGTTCTACTATATCGGCTTCTCATTAGCAGATGCAACTGATCCAAGACAGCATAGATAGGAGGTACTAAAAATGACAGAAAAAGAAAATAAAGTAGTATTATCTGTAAAAAATCTCAATGTCTATTTTAAAACTCATGGTAAAGACAGCCATGTAATAAGAGGTGTAAACCTTGATATAAATAAAGGTGAAGTATTTGCTATTGTCGGTGAGTCTGGATCTGGTAAATCAGTTTTTACAAAAACATTTACTGGAATGTTAGAGTCAAACGGAAAAATTAAAACTGGTTCTATTATTTTAAACGATGTAGAACTTAAGGATCCGAAAGAGACTAAAATCCTTTTTAAGGATATACATCGTCATGATAGAAAACTTAATAAAGAAGCTAGAACAGAAGCTAATGCTTTATTTGATAGAAAAGAAAAGAAAAGCGCAGCATTTTTTGAAAAAAGAATAGCAAAACTTGAAAAAGAAAAGAAATTAAATACAACTGAAGGTTTTCAAGAACACTTAAGAGAAAAAGTAGAGAAAAAGCATAAAAAACAAATTGCATATTTATCTGCCTTTTATGTTGATAAACTTACTGTTGCTTATAATAATCTTTCGAACAATGCAATCTTTAAACAGAAAATTTCAGACCAATTTTTAAAAAAAGTTAATCTTATTCTGGAAGATGAGAAATTTCAAAATTCTTCCGAACATACAAAATTGTTTTCTGAGATTTTAAATAAAAAGATATCTGAAAATTCAAAATATACAACATTGATTTCTTCAATTGAAAAGTTAGATGAAAATATAAAATCAGTTGAATCATTTAAAGAAAAATATTCACTTATTAATAAGAAGATAAATCTAGCCAAAAAATCAAGTACTCTATATGAAAAAATCTTTATTGAATCTCTTTTAACATATAGAATGAAGCAAGAAGTGTTTTATCCATTAAATCCTGCAGCTTTCGAAGATTTTATCGATTTTGTTAAAACTCCAGTTACTCCTTTAATATCTAGTTTCATTCCAGAAAAAGAACAAATTTCTCGTGAAATTGATTCTGAAATTGAAAAATTAGTAGAAGAAAATTTGGTAAAAGAAACACCAACAGAAGAAAAAGTAAAATTAGTTGCTGGAAATGTCATAACTAAAAGAAAAGAACTTCTTGGAGAGTTCGCAAAACTATATAAAGAAAAAAGTTTTGAAGAACTTGATTTTAAAGAACTTGATTTGTTTAGTGATAAATTCTTCTTTAATTTAGGAATTTCTAAAAAGGTTCAAAATTTCCATAAGTCATTATCTTTATATACAGATACATCAAATTTAGAATATGTAAATATATTATCGAAACTTAGAAATTTAGAGTCTGAGATATTTGTGAAATCTTATGATGACACTATAAAAGATTTAGTTGAAAAGATAAATCAAGTTTCATATGAACATAAAGCTAATATTCGCTTGTTTTATTCATATATCCTTGAAGAATCTGAAGAGTCAATTTTGCAAGGTGTAAATGCTCAAAAAGAAAAACTTTCATTGCGTGTTAAAGAAGTGAAAGAAGCTCAAGCAAAAGCTCTTGAAAATGAAAATAATATTTTAAATCTTAAATTGCAAGAAATAAGTAAAATTCAACATGATTTTGCAGGTAAAGTTTCTAAACTCGATGTTGAAATTGCTAAACTTAATGAAGATAAAGATAAGGTTATTGCTGATTTAGAAAGTAAAAAAGAAAAATTAATTTCTGAATATAAAAATCAAAATGCTTCAATAATTGAAGCGGGATTAGATCCAAAGTTTTTAACCTATCCACCAATTCTTGTCAAAAAATATTCTGCTCAAAAAGATTTGAGTCAAAGAATTCGTTCTGAAATTGAAGAAAAAGAAAAAGTAATCAATGAAAAGAAAGAAAAGATAATTGAAATTTTTGATGTTGAAAATTTAAGTAATGTAACTGCTCTTTGTAAAGAAATTGGATTTGATTATAAACACTATGTCAACAATTTAAAAAAGGCACAGGAGACTTATAAAATCGGTGTTGAATCTGTCGAGTTGAAAAAGAAAGAACTTGCAGATGATTCTAGAAAAGAAGAATTATTAAAGCTTTTTGATATTGAAGAAGAAACGGTTAAGAGCACTTTTACATCAACTGTTACACAGATTTCAAATGAATTTAAAAAAGCTTTAGCTATCTTTACTCCTGAAAGAAATAAAGAAATTATTCGCTTAAATACTGTTATTCATAATATTGATTGTGAAGTTCCATTAATTCGTCGAGCTTATAGATCTTTAAAGTCAGCCTTAACAATTAAAACACCAATGGTTACTAGATTAAGAAATGATGGTGTTATTCGTGGCAATTCTATCAATTTAGCAAAGTTAAAAAATAATAGAGAATGGTCTATGATTAGAGGATCACATGTTGCAACTATTTTCCAAGATCCAATGACCAGTTTAAATCCACTTTTAACCATAGGTTCACAAATTTCCGATGTTTTAAGATTACATCATAATTTAACTAGAGCTGAAGCAAAAGCAGAAGCTATTAGCTTATTAGAAAAAGTACATATTCCAAATCCAGAAGAAAGATATAAAGAATACCCATATCAATATTCTGGTGGTATGAGACAAAGAGTAGTTATTGCAATTGCTCTTGCCTGTAGACCAGATGTTCTTATTTGCGATGAACCGACAACTGCGCTAGATGTTACTGTTCAAGCACAAATTCTTGACTTAATAAAAGAATTACAAAAAGAATATAATTTTACAACGATATTTATTACACATGATTTAGGTGTTGTAGCTGGTATTGCTGATAGAATTGGTGTTATGTATGGTGGTCAATTTATTGAAATTGGCACCGATGAAGATATTTTCTATCATTCTGCTCATCCATATACTTGGGCTCTTCTTTCATCTTTGCCACAACTTGCTGTTGATAATGAACCTTTAGTTTATATCAGAGGAAATCCTCCTGTATTTACTCATGAAATTGCAGGTGATGCTTTTGCTCCTCGCTCTGATTATGCTATGAGAATTGATACAATGATTGAACCACCTATGTTTAAAATTTCAGAAACACATTATGCTAAGACTTGGCTGCTTGATCCAAGAGCACCTAAAGTTAAAAAGCCTACTATTATTCGAAATTTATCAGAAAGAATGAAAAAGACTGCTGAAAGCTTCTTAGCTACAGAGAAGGGAGAATAGATAATATGAGTGAAAATGTTATGCCTAATCCATCCCAAGAAAAAAGTACTGAAAAAAAAGAAGTACTTGTTTCGATGAAACATGTACAAATTGGTTTTAAACGCGGCACTAAATTAAGAGTAGTTATCGATGATTTAAATCTTGATATATATAAAGGTGAAATTTTCGGTCTTGTTGGAGAATCGGGATCGGGAAAAACTACTATAGGGCGTTCGATTATAAGAATTGTTCCTACAATATCTGGTACAATTTTATTCAATGGTGTGAAAATTAATGGTGATATTTCTCATAAATTAGATCGTCAATTGAAGACTAAAATTCAAATGATTTATCAAGATCCTACCGCATCATTAAATGAAAGAGCCAATGTAGACTATATTCTATCCGAAGGAATAAGAGCCTTCCATATGTATAAAACAGAGGAAGAGCGATTAAAAATGGTATCTGATATTTTGGTAAGAGTAGGTTTACGTCCAGAACATTTAAAAAGATTCCCTCATGAATTCTCAGGAGGTCAACGACAAAGAATTGGTATTGCTCGTAGCATTATTATGAATCCTGAAATGATTATTGCCGATGAACCTATTTCTGCTTTAGATGTTTCCATTCGTGCTCAAATATTAAATTTGATTCAAGATTTTCGCCGTGAAAAAAATATGACAGTTTTATTTATTGCACATGATCTTTCTGTTGTTAAATATATCTCTGATCGAATTGGTGTTATTTATCATGGTAAAATTGTTGAAATAGCTTCTTCTAATAGATTATTTGAATTACCTTTACATCCATATACACAAGCTTTATTGTCTGCTATTCCTATTCCAGATCCTCATATTGAAAAAAATAAAGTTATTAAAGTTTATGAAGGTAATGATGATGAGACAAAATTAGTCGAAGTTGAAAAAGATCACTTTGTTCGTGGTACTCCTGAACAAATTGTGAAATATAAAAAGGCAGTTGAAAATCATCAAAATAAATTATAAAAATATTGCAAGCTAATTTATAGCTTGCTTTTTAAATGAAAAATTTGGGCGTTTGATGAAAATATTGTCAAGATTAATTTTTGAAAAAAATAAAGAAATGACAAGAAACAACTTGTTTAAAAAAATAAGAATGGCTACTAAAATAAATTAATGATAATTACATTATTTTTCAATTGATAAAAAACAAAGATTTTAAATGGATTAAAAATTTTAACTTTTTATTAAAAAAATTCAAATACAAAATTAATAATTAAAAAAATATGTGATATATTATTATTGTGTTATAACAAACAACTTTTTTTATAATGGGAGGTTTTATGAAAAGAATTATTGTGGCGTTATTGATTCTTATTATTTCGGCGTTAGCTGCTGTTATGTATAATTTTACTTTCCCAAATATTGGAATATTAAAAAATATATATGCTTCTTTTGATGCTTTTGGATTATGGTTACAAGGATTTATTCCAGGCTTAAAGCAATTTTCAGAAAAACAATCTTTTCTAGTTTTTTGGTTTATTTGTACACTAGTTATTATATTAGTTATTTTGTTTATTTCTTCTATAATTGTTTCAAAAAAGAAAAAGGCTATTGACAAAGAAAAAAATAAAGAAGAAGAGAAGAAAGAAAATGGAGTCATTCCTTCTCAACAATTTAAATTAGTCTCATCAAAAGGTTATGAACAAATAAATGGACAAAATATTCCTTATTCTACTTTTGTTCAAGTCTCTAATAGTATGTCCGAAGAAGAAAAAGATAAAGAATTTGTTTGGCAAAATTTTGTAGATAAAAAACATCCAATACGTAAAATTATTCTTTGGCTTTTAGTATTTTTCACATCTCTTTATTTAATTTTCCGCTTTTTCTGGTTGTTCAGAGATAGCGATGGATGGGTAGGAAATTCTTTTGCACAAGGTGTATTAAATACATCTTTTATGAATTGGTTAATGACCAGTGTTGATAGTGCTTCTAATTTTGTTTTCCAAGGTTTTTTACCGGATAAAAATGATCCGAGCATGTTTTGTTTAGTTTCGAATTTCTTCAATAATCAAAATTTATATATAAATCAGCTTGTAGAATTTATTTGTACAATTGTTGTTGTTTATTGCATTGGAGTTGCATATTTCTTATTGGCAGCTTTAACTTATAAAATTTTTGCTAAATCAATAGGGACGAAAAAAGCTTTGAAAGCTCGGACGGAATATGAAGAAGATGTTGAAAATGGTCGTGATCCAAAATATAAGAAACAAGGAAATACATACATTATCAATTATTACTATAATGGTGATATAAAACCAGGAAATTATGAAAATAGTGTAACACCGATTAATGGGGAAAATTTTGTTGGAGATTTAGAGTACAAGGAATTTAGTACCGATGACGAAAAAGCTCCAAAGGCTGAACTTGTTATGGGTGGTGCTAATTTTTCTGGAGATAATGTTTCTTCTATTGCAGAAATTGATTCATTAGAAGATAAAAAAGAAAAAGAAGCTTCTGAAAAGAAAGTTGATTATATTGAAGATATTTCAGAAGGTGTAGAAGATGTTGATCAAATTGATGAGAAGCCTTATGAAGAATATGAAAATGTTACAGAAGTTGATGATGAAAATTCAACAATTGCTAATGAAGAAGGTTTAGATGAAAATGGAAAGGCTAATACTATTTTTGAATCAATCTCTGATGATCAAGAAATTAACAATGTTGAAGAAACTGATAAAATTATCGGATTTGATGAAAATGGATTTGCAACAAAAGAATCAGAGCCAATTAATTCTGATGAAGAAATTCCTCAAGTAATTAAAACTACTGATGCCTTAGAAAATATTAAAGAAGAGGATGAAGATGTTTCTGTAATTGAAGAGCCATCATTGAAATTACTTGATAATATAGTTCCTATTGAGACGCAATCTAATGTTTCAGGAAAAATTAATTCGATAGTTGATTTATCTAGCTATAAGGAAAAGAAAATAATTGTAGATTCTAATTATAAACTTGAAGATAATGCAATTAAATCATTAGAAAAATTCAATCCAAAAGTTGTACCTGTTGAACATCTTTTAGAAGAAACTGCTCTGAATAATGGAGAATTTATATTTACTGAGGATTCCGATGTTCAATTTGTGTCTTCTGAAGTTTCTGATAATAAATCTGAAGAAGAACAAATTCCAGAAGTTAAAATTATTAAAGAGGAAGAAGTAGAACAAGAACCAGTTAAACCGGTTATTCCAGAAGGATTAAAACCTGTTCATGATATTAAGAAAAGAGAAACACCGCGTATTGTTCCTTTAAAAGTTAAAAAGACTATTGATGAATCTCCTATTGTTGAAAATGTTCCTGTTATAACACCATTAGCTGGACCAGTTCATGAAATTACTAAGCGCAGTAAAAAGAAAGATATTAAACCAGTTGCGATAAATAAAGATTATCGTTTTGCTCTTAAGCGTTTTGAGACTTCAACATATAAAGGATCGTTGACTCCTGAAGAGGCCTTTAAGTTAGGAGCTATTAAAGTCACTCCAGTAATTTCTCCATTAAGTGATAGTGCAGTTGATGATGCAAAAGTACCATCATGGATGAAAAAAGTTAAAGAAAGAAATGCTAAACAAAATGGTATTACTAATTCTAAATTTAAACAAGCAGAAGAATTGAAATCTATATGGGATGTTAATACTAAAAAAGATGTTTTATCTAAAGTTAATGATGTTAGTTTAAAACGCCATAGAAAAGACAATCAAGGTGTTAAAGAAACAAAGCCAATTAAACCTATTTCTAATAATATTGCAAAGCCAATTGTTCCTATTAGTATTAAAACTAAAGAAAATGTTGAGCCACAAAAAATTGAAAATATTGAGGTAAAAATAATTAAGCCTTTGGCACCGGTTCATAAGATCAATGAAAGAAAAGATATTAAACCTATAAAACCAATTAAACCAATAAAGCCACAAAATTAATTTAATAAGGCTATTGAAATGTAAAAATCAATAGTCTTTTTTATTGATAAAAAAAGAAAAAAGAATTAAAATATCAAAGATAACATATGTTATCTTTGGGGAAATATGGCACAGACAAAAATAATTACAAAGGAATATATTTTAAAAGCTGGTTTTTTAATCATTAAAGAAGAAGGCGATAATAAACTCAATGCAAGGAACCTAGCAAAAAAATTATCTTGTTCTACGCAACCTATTTATGATTCTTTTAAAAATATGAATGTTTTTCATGAAGAGCTGGTGAATTATGTTAGAAAATTTTATTATGGTTTTGTTTCTGAAAATCATAATAATGAAAAAAGTATTTATATGAAATATATAAAAAATTATATATTTTTTGCAAAAGAATTTCCTAATCTTTTTAAATTTATATTTATGGAAAAACCTTATAAAGAAACTGTTGAAGAACAAAAATTTGCTTCAATTATTATAAAAAAAATAAGTGAAGCAGGGGGTTATTCTGAAGATACCGCATTTAAATTTTTTATGCAAAGCTTTGTTTTTGCACATGGTATCGCAGTACAAATTGTTAGCAATTATTTAGATTGGCAGATAGATAAAATATATTTATTGCTTGAAGAAAATTTTGAATCATTAAAATTATATTATCGGGGAAAATAAAATGAAAATTATTAACATAGAACATTTATCAAAAACTTATAAATCAGGAAAAATAGCCTTAAATGACATTTCTTTGCAAGTCGAAGAAAATACTTTATTTGGTCTACTTGGTGTTAATGGTGCTGGTAAAACTACTTTGATTAAAATTTTATCAGGATTATTAAAAAAGGATACTGGCAAAGTAACAATGGCCTCCTTTTCTTTGGATGATGATATTGATGAAATACAAAAAATAATTAATATATCCCCACAAGAAACTTCGATTGCTCCCAATTTAACTGTAAAGGAAAATTTAATATTTTTTTCTGAAATCTATGAATGTTTAGATTTAGAATATATTGATAAAATTATTAAAATATTTAATCTCCAAGATGTGGAAAAACAAAAAGCAAAGACATTATCTGGTGGATATAAAAGAAGATTGTCTATTGCAATAAGTTTAGTTTCTCATCCAATAATTTTATTCTTAGATGAACCAACTTTAGGACTTGATATTTTAGCACGAAGAGAACTTTGGAAAATTATCAATTCTTTAAAAAATAAGATAACTATTATTTTAACTTCTCATTATTTGGAAGAAATTGAATCTTTATGTGATCAAGTAGCTATTTTAGTTAAAGGTAAAGTTGTATGTTATGGTTCTGTTCAGGATATTAAAAAAATAGGAAAATCAGATTCTTTTGAAAATGCTTTTATCAATATTGTTGAAGAAGGAGAAAAAAATGAAAACGATAGCCTTTGCTAAAAGAAATATTATGGAGATGATAAGAGATCCACTTATTTATATTTTTTGTATTAGTTTTCCAGGTATTATGATTGTTTTATTTTCGATGATTAATCATTATTCTGGAAATACGACAATGCAATTTGAATTCAAAAGTTTAATTCCAGGAATCTTAGTATTTTCTTATACTTTTGTTATGCTTTTGATGTCATTATTAGTTTCTAATGATAGAAAGACTTCACTTTTAAAAAGATTATATATATCGACAATGAAGCCTATTAATTTTATTTTAGGCTATGTGATGCCAGGTGCTTTAGTTGGAATTATTCAGAGTATTTTTTGTGTTTTATTAGGCTATATAATCAGTTTAATATTAAAAGCAGAGTATTTTTCTTTTATAAAATCCTTTTATCTAATATTAAGTCAATTACCAATGTTAATTATTTGTATTTTTCTAGGTATATTTATTGGATCGATTTTCAATGAAAAATCAGCTCCAGGAATAACTTCGATTTTTATATCTTTGAGTGGAATATTTGGAGGGTGTTGGATGCCAATAGATACGATGGGAGATTTTGAAAAATTTTGCCAAATTTTTCCATTTTATCCATCGGTATATTGGGGAAGAATAATATCTGAGGCCGAACATACACCATTGGATATCACTAATTCGCAGATAATTAAATATGAGTTTGATAGTGTTGCTCAATTAGGTTTTATTCCAGTTGGAATATTTTTCATAGCAAGTATTTTGTTAGCTTATTTAGTTTTTAAAAGACAAATGACTTATAGGTAAAATATTTATTGCTTTTATTAAAAAATATCCAATTATAGATTATAATAACTAAGAGGTGAATTATGAAGACGATAGTTATTATAGGTAGTGCTCGTGGATTTGGATATGCTTTAGCAATTAAGTGATATCAACGAAGAAAATTTAAAAAAAGCTAAAGAAAAGTTAGAAAAAATTGAAAGTAAAGGAATTGTTGCAAAAGTTATTTGCAATGTTACTGATATAGAACAAATCAATAATTTTTATCAAAGAGCACAAGAATTATTTAGTTCAGTTGATATTTGGATAAATAATGCAGGTGTTAACCAACCAGATAAGGCAGTTTATGAATTGACTAAAAATAAAATTGATTTTCTAATAGATATTGATTTAAAAGGAACAATATATGGTTCAAGTATTGCTTTTAAAAATATGAAAAAACTAGGCTTTGGACAAATTTATAATATTGAAGGTTATGGTTCTAATGATGCAATAATGTTAGGTTTATCAATTTATGGAACTAGCAAAAGAGCTGTAATATATTTTAAAAAGCTTTAGCAAAAGAATCATATGAATTTACAGATAGAAAAGTTAAAGTTTGTCTTTTAACACCTGGAATAATGATTACCGATTTTATTAAGACAGCTAATGGTAGATCAACAGAAATAGAACTACCCGAAAAAGTTTACAATATTATGGGAGATTATCCAGAAACAATTGCTGAATATGTAGTTCCAAAAATTATTAAAAATGAAAAAAATGGTAAAAATAATTTGGTTAACTAATAGCAGGGATTTTAGATGATTTATGTTTGCTGGATTTAATAAACGAGATTTTTTCAATAAGGACCGATTGTATTTATGAAGTTAATTAATCTTACAAAAAAGTATCAAGGTAAATATTTAACGTATTATGAAGCTAGATATATAAATTTGGATGGAAAATATAAAGATTATGAATTTATATCAAGAAATTCAAATTTGACAATGGAAACTTTTTTAAATCATATTCCAGCAGGTGTTGGTATGATAACTTTTTCTTTAGATAAGAAAAAAATATTAATTCAAAAAGAATTTCGTTTAGCATGCAATGAATGGGTTTATAATTTTCCAGCTGGATTAATTGATGAAGATGAAACTCCTGAGATGGCAGCAACTAGAGAATTAAAGGAAGAGACTGGTTTAACAATTAAAAAAATAGAAAAAGTATTAAGTCCCTCTTATGCTAGTCAGGGAACTTCAGATGAAATGATGACAATTGTAATTTGTATAGCAGATGGTAAAATTGAAAATTCATGTTATGTCAATGAAGAAATAGAAGCAAAGTGGTACAATAAAGAAGAAGTAAAAGAATTATTTGAAGAAAAAGTTTATATGAGTGTTAGAACACAAATGTTTCTTTGGAGTTGGATCAATTTTTAATTTTAAAAAGTGGAAGCGCTTTAATAGCGCTTTTTTAATTTTATATATTTTAAAAAATTATATTTTTTTGTAATATATGAAAATATGATATGGAGGATAAAATGAAATTAAAAAAAATCGTATGTTTATCTGCAGTTGGTTTTTCCTTTTTATTAGCTAGCTGTAATAATTCAAATACAACTAGTTCTTCTAGTTCAGCAAAACCTGCTAGTTCAAGCAATTTAACAACTGCTGTCAGTACAATTTCTACAAAACCTAGTACTAGTACAGTTACATCAAATACTTCTTCAAGTTCTTCTTCAATAAATAATTTAGAACCTAAGACAATATCTCAAATAAGTGAGATTATAGAAGAAATTAGCACTCCTCTTGAAGGCGATGAAACTTCGACAGCTACTAGAGATATTGTTTCTTCTGCTCAAGAGTCTTTTGCTATTAAGACAACTACAACTCATGAAGATTTAGTTGCATATGATGCTCCAAGTGCTTTAACTCATGGAACAGAAGATGTTACTTACAAAAGTACAGATGATGTTTTAGGCGATGATTATGATGGATTCAAACCTAGACATAGAGAATATGATTATTTCCGTGGCGTTTATGGAAATGATAATAAATATTATGAAGTTTTAGATGTTGAAGGTGGAAAAGAAGATGATACTGCTGAAAAATATGATGTTGGTGTTGGGCCTAATAAGGTTAATATTGCACAAGTAAAAACTAGAACTACTTTAACAGCTACTAATGTTGCTAATTATTATTTAAGCAATTATATGGCAAGTGCAATTGCTGAAAACACATTATTTACTCCAGTATTAAATGAAGATGGTAATTTGACATACACTTTTAATGCTGTTGATGTCGTAACTGATGAATATGGTAAAACTACTACATCTGCTGAGTTAAATATTACATTTACTCCGGATAATTTTTTAACTTCTTATAGTTATGTAGCTGAAGTCTATGCTAATTATTATACTGAAAGTGGTGAATTATCTACACAGAACACTTTTTTAAATTCCGTAGATGATAAAGCTGTTATCACTCGTGGTCAAAGAAATGTTACTCCAGATACTCTTCCAATCGTTCCTACTGATTATTGGATGCAAAGCTATGATATTAGCATTTTAGCAAATAATATTTCATATGCAGATGGTTATTTTGAATGTGAACCTGATAAAATTCCAGCAGGTTTTTATATCACTCCTGTTGCGACTAATGTTTATCCAGAAAAGGCTATTGATACAGAATTATTAATAGTTGAAAATTCTAATAATGAAGCAATTAATCTTAATGATTCAGGTGTATATAAATCTGTTAAAGCTGGAACTACAACATTAAAAGTAAGCAGTGTTGGTGGCATCGATGCTTCTATTGAATTAACTGTTGTTGAAGATAGAATTTCTTCAATCGATTTCAGTATATATAGTTCACACTATTATGTCGGTCAATCTTATACAATATATCCTCGTTTTGAACCAGAAAATGCAATTGATGAAATAGAATATTCGGTCGATAGAACAGATTTAGCAGAAATTACTATAGATGATCGAGGATATGCATATTTGGTTTGTAAAAAATCTGGAGAAATAAATGTTACATTAACAAGCAAAAAGAATCCTTCAGCAACAATTACAAAAACTCTCAACATTACAGAAAAGCTTGGTATTGATCAATTGAAAAATATTTTAGTGACAACTGACTGGATGGAAAAAAATTCGAATAATCAAACTTTATTATTTAACGATGATGGAACAGGAACTTTCTCTGATTCAGTTCATATATACGCAATTAATTGGAGTTTCAGTGAAACAATAAATTCTAATGGTGATTTATCTATAATTGTTGAGCCATTTGATTATTTTGATATTTTATCTTGTACTTTAAGTGCTGATGGAACTACTATTGAATTTAGAATAAGCAATAGTGAATTATGGTCATATTCTTATAATGGAACATTTATTTCACAGCATTAATACTAGATTTTATGAATGAGAAAATTTAATTTTCAAATTTATTTGCTTTAATTTTACTAACTGCTTGTACACCACAAATTATTCCTTCAACTAATACAAGCAGTTTTTTAACAGACTTTAGTTCTTCTAATATTGAAAATGATTTATCAAAAAATAAAAAAGAACTCGAGAAATTTATTTCTAATATTAGTACACCATTAAGTTTGGAGCATGAAAAAGTTATTCATTTTCAGAAATGGTAATTACTGACAGATCCAATTATTGTGGAAATAAAAGTATTTTAACTGGAAATGGTTATTTATTATCTAATAAACATATTTTTGAAGATTCATTATATAAAAAATATGAAGTAGATAGCAGTACTGATAATAGCCTAGGTGAGTTTATAGATAAGTATGAATATACATTTAAGACATATAATGGTCTTTATGAAGATAAAAATATAAATTTGCTTGTTACTGACACTTCTTCAATTTCTGGAATTTATTCTTTAGATTATCAAAGTGGCATATCTTTAAATACTGAAAATATAGAAGACACATTAGAAACTAGAATTATAAAAAAATCTTCTTATTACCTTTTATTTGAATTTGATGAGGTTGATTTAAAACCTATTATAAATTTGGATGGTTCATTTATTTATTCTCTAACAAAAAATGTTAGTGGAGGTTCCACTGATGATATTATCTCTTATAATTTAGCGCTTAATTTTGAAAAAATTGTCTTTTTGAAAGAAATGTCATATTATAAAAAGACAAAATGTTATGATTGGATTGAAAATAAGTACTATGATTATCCTATGGATAGTGTAGAAATAAAAATTAATTTAAATTATGATGAATGTTTATATGATTCAGTAGAAAAAGATATGAATCCATCTGATTATATTCTTGCAAAAACTGATATTAGATTAATTAATCCTTTAGAATATTATGACAAAGATAAGATTTTGAATTCTGATAAAATTTTAGTTGGAACAACAATTGAGGTTGAAGCAACATTTATTATTACTTCAGAAGATGAAAGTTTATTAAAAATAGAAGAAGGATATTCTTCTACTAATTTTTCATTAATAGCTTTAAAAAGCAGCTTAGTTAATATATATATTTCATGCTTAGAAAATCTTAGTCTAGACAAAGAAATAAGCATTGTTATTTTAGAAGAATTAACTGATGAAAGTATTAGTAAAATTTTGATTTCTTCAATTTGGACTGGATATGATCAATTGTATTTTAATAGTCACACCATCATTTTTTTGGAAAATGGCAAGGAAACAATAGATGACAATATATTTACATGTTCTGTTATTAATAAGAGAATAATAGTTAGTCCTTTTATCATCGATGGTGATAATTATACAAACAATAAATTCGATCTTAGCGATGATGAAAAGAAATTAATTGTTAATTGCACTGATGAATATTCTTATTCTTCATTTCCCGGAACTTTTTATAAAGCATAATAGTAAAAAAGTCTCATCATGAATGCTTATTCGTTAATGAGACTTTTTTGTTTTTTATAATTTTTAGAGAAGTTTTTTTCTTTTAAGTATTTAACCAATAATTTTATAGCTTCTCCTCGATGTGAATAAGAGTTTTTTTCTTCGGGAGATAATTCAGCAAAAGTTTTTCCTAATAGTGGAAAATAAAATATAGGGTCATAGCCAAACCCATTATTACCACAGGGTTTATCGATTATTAACCCTTCACATTTTCCTTCAAAATATATCGGATTTTCTTCGAAATTATATAAACATAATGTACAATTAAAGTTCGCGCTTTTATCATCTTTTCCATTTAATTTTTCATTGATGGCAATAAACTTGTCAGTATATGGATGACCTTCCATAAATCTTGCTGAATAAATACCAGGAAAATTATTTAACGCATGTATTTCTAATCCTGAATCATCGGATAAAATTATATCTTTGGTATATTTGCTGACAGCCAGACATTTTATAAGAGCGTTTTCTTTAAATGTTTTTCCATTTTCATCTGGTTCAACTTCTATTTGAGCTTCTTTTAATGAAATTACATTATATCCAAGAGGAAATAATACTTTTTTAAATTCATCGACTTTGTGTTGATTATTGCTTGCTAAAATTATTCTCATATCTCACCTCGCATCTTATTTTGCAAAATTGTTTTTATTTAAGCAAGATGAAATTAAAAAAACATAGTAATTCTATTTTAAAAAAATTATAATATGAAAGATTTGGAGGAAAAAATGAATCAATTTGATAAACGTAATCTCTCAATGATGATGGATCTTTACGAAATGACTATGGCTAATGGTTATTTTTTAAATCATGATAAAAACCAAAAGGTTGTTTTTGACGTTTTTTATCGCAATAACCCTGATAAAGGTGGTTACGCAATTTTTGCTGGTTTGGAACAAGTAATTGAATATATAGAAAATTTACATTTTGATGATAGTGATATCGAGTATTTTCAGTCTTTGAATTTATTCGATGAAAGATTCTTGAATTATTTAAAGGAATTTCATTTTAAAGGGGATATATATGCATTTAAAGAAGGATCTATTATGTATCCTAATGAACCCATTTTAACAGTTGTAGCTCCTTTAATTGATGCTCAGCTTGTTGAAACAGCAATACTTGCACAAATTAACCATCAGTCGTTAATTGCAACAAAAACGAACAGAATTGTTCGCTCAGCACAAGGACGTGCTGTATCTGATTTTGGTGCTAGAAGAGCTCATAATATGGATGCTGCTGTTTATGGTGCTAGAGCAGCATATATTGGCGGTGCTGTTGGAACTGCTACAGTTTTAGCGGGAAAAGAATTTGATATTCCTGTTAGTGGAACAATGGCTCATAGTTGGGTAATGTTTTATAAGGATGAATATTTAGCTTTTAAGAAATATGCTGAGTGTTATCCTGATTCAACAGTTTTATTAGTTGATACTTATGATGTATTAGATTCTGGCATTCCTAATGCGATAAGGGTTGCTAAGGAAGTTTTAATTCCACAAGGAAAAAGATTAAAAGGCGTTCGTTTAGATTCTGGTGATTTGGCGTATTTATCTAAAAAAGTTAGAAAGATGTTGGATGATGCTGGATTAACTGATTGTAAGATTATTGTTTCAAATAGTTTAGATGAATATACTATAGGATCTATTTTGAGTCAAGGTGGAAAAATTGATTCGTTTGGTGTTGGTGAAAGACTTATTACTGCAAAAAGTGATCCGGTCTTTGGTGCTGTTTATAAAATTTCTGCCGTTGAAGAAAATGGTGTTTTTGAACCTAGAATAAAAATTTCTGAAACAGTTGAAAAGATAACTAACCCAGGCAATAAACAAGTTTATCGCATTTATTCAAGCGATAATAAAGCAGTTGCTGATCTAATAACTAACTTTGATGAAGAAGTTAATCTTTCTAAGCCATATAGATTTATTGATCCAGAAAAGCCATGGAAAGTTAGATATTTTGAAAATTGTATTGCTAAGCCGATGAAAGAACTTGTCCTTAAGGAAGGAAAAAGATTATATGCTCCTGTTCCTTTGAAGAATTTGCAAAATTTTGTTAAAGAACAACTTACAAATGAAATATGGGAAGAGGAACAAAGATTTTCTAATCCACATATTCACTATGTTGATATGAGTCCTAAATATTATGAGATGAAAATGAATCTTTTAAGTCGCTTAAGTTTACATAGTGCAAGAAATAAAGGTGAATTAAATGATTAAAGATGAAGACTTTATTTTATCTAATGGAGTAAAAATTCCTAAAATTGGTTTTGGAACTTGGCAAATCGCTGAATTTGATAGCGCATATACTTCGACCATTTACGCCTTAAAAGCTGGCTATCGTCATATTGATTCAGCTTATGATTATGGCAATGAAAAAGCTATTGGCAAAGCAATTAAAGATTTTGGAATTGAAAGAAAAAATCTTTTTATTACTACAAAATTGCCTTCTCATATAAAAACATATGATGAAACAAAAAAATATTTCTATGAGTCATTAAATAGCTTTGGTCTTGATTATATAGATTTATATTTAATTCATGCCCCTTGGCCTTGGACAAATATTGGTCTTGATTGTAGACAAGGAAATATAGAAGCTTTTAACGCAATGATTGAATTATATAATGAAGGATTAATTAGAGCAATTGGTGTTTCTAATTTTTCAATTTCTGATATCAAAAATATTGTTGCGGCAACTAGCTTTGTTCCTCATGTAAATCAAATAAGATATTTTATCGGTGATACTGAAAAAGAGCTCACTAATTATTGTCAAAAAAATAATATATTAGTTGAAGCATATTCTCCTTTTGCAACAGGAAAAATTCTAGATAATAAAAATATATTGAAAGTTGCTGAAAAATATAATACTACAGTGGCTAAAGTTTGTTTGGCTTTTTGCCTTCAAAATAATACTGTTCCTCTTCCGAAGTCTACCCATGAAGATAGAATTATTTCTAATTTGGATATCAATTTTAAAATTGATGATGAAGATATGAAATATTTGAATTCTTTATAAAAATGGTTTAAAAATATACTATATAAATTATAAAACTTGAACTTGCTTAAAGTGCGATTTCAAGTTTTTTGATGATTTAAATGTAACTGCTTTTTTAAAAGAATAACTATGTTATTTGCAAATTACTGCAAAATTATAAAAATTTTTATGTCGAATAATGTCGAAATCTATCAAAATTGCTAATTTATTTTTAATATATAAAAAAATAGTAAAATTAATTTATTAAAATATTGATTTTTCTAAAAAAATAATTTTATAATTTAATTACTTGAGAAAAGTGTATGTTAATTAGATTAGTATGAGTATCTAGGAAAGGAATTTGAAAAATGATTAAATATCACTTACTTATTGATGAAAGAAGTACAATTTCTTTATTTACAAACAAACTAAAAGATGCTTCAACAATTAGGTTTTTCGGATTAAGTAAAAATTATTCCGAAGCTACAAATAATTTGCCTAATATTTATCTTAGCGATATTGTTGTTGTATCAGAAAATTTGGGTATTCAATTTTTAGACAATTTCAGTCATCTTTTTGTTACAAATAGTACAACGTCTAGTCATGCGTGTAAAGTTGTTAAACTTGTATTAACTAAAGATGAAGTAAATGAAGTTAATGCTTCTTTATATAAAGAAATGGGCTATGATGATTGCATATCTTTAAAAGAAAGTGATAAAGATCTTATAAAGCATTTGAATACGTTGGTTTATCAAAAACTTTGTTCTTTGTATAATCATAGTTTAAAGAAATCTTTGGATGACGGAATTGAAATTCCAGGATTTAATGAGATTATGGTTGATATATTACATGATTTTGGAATTCCAGCATCTTTAACTGGTTATCAATATCTAAAAAGAGCTATTGAAATGGCATTTTTGAATATTGATACTGTAGTTGGTGGTGTAACTAAAGTTATTTATCCAACAATTGCACAAATGTATAATACCACTTCTCCTAGAGTTGAAAGATCTATGAGACACGCTATTGAAACTGGTTGGTGTCGAGCAAAAATAGAAACTATGGAAAAGATTTTCTCTTATTCCTATTCAAATGAAAAGGGAAAACCTACAAATGGTGAGTTTATAGCTAATATTTCTGATTATTTGATTATTCATTTCAGAAAAGAAAGAAAAGAATACTTATCGGCTCATCCTGATAATGTTGAAAATGTCAATCATATCATTAATATCTCTAATGCTGTTTCAATTGGAAATAATAAAGAAAAGGAACCTGTAATTTAATCTTTGCTGAAGCCGTTGTGAAATATTGTCTAATTACAAATAATGATGAATTAATACAAGCAATTACAATAAAAGCTTATAATTCTAAACATTTGAAATGCAATTGTATTATAAAATCAATGCATTCATTTTATGAAAATTTAGATAGATTATATAAAAGTGATGTTTTACTTGTTGATTCACGAATTAATAAATATGTTTTTCGCGTATTACAATTATTTATCATAAAAAGTCATAAATATAAAAATGCCTATAAAATTTTGCGTATAATTTTAACAACTGAAAATGATAAAAATAATTTTAATTATTTTAATATTGGTTATAATTTAATGTTGAATATTGATAATTTAGATAAATATCCCTCTGGATACTTAAGAAGTAATATTATAAGTTATCGGAAATATTTAAAAGATTATAAAAAATTTTTGGATAATAAGATTGTAGCAAATAATTTAAGAACTGAATATGTTCTAAGGCAGATGAAGATACCTACTTATCTTACTGGATATAAGTATTTAAAATTTTATTTGCAAACTGAAAAGTTGACAATTTCAAATATAATTGGAAAAAATGAGGATTATATATTGAGTACGATAGCTAGAAAATATAAAAAACCAAAATATAAAATAAAAAGAAGTATAGTTTCTTCAATAGAAACGAGTCATTACTTTTTAAAAGAAACAATGTTTAAAGTTGCATTTTTTAGTTCGAAAATACCATCTGTTTCTGAATTTATTGCTGGTCTTTCGTTTCTTCTATTTTTACATGAAAAAACATATTACATCGCCTCTTTTAATGATAAAATCTCAGCAAAAGAAAGGCCTCTTGATGAACAAAGAGACCTATAAATTTAATTTGTTATATTATATTGAAGTCATCCATTGAAATCTGGGATTCAATTTCATCTAGAATATTCATTTCATCTCCAGAAAAGTTTTTCTTACTTCCGTGAACGAATTTTGCTTCATAAGTATCAGTATATTTTCCGGAAGAGGTGTTACCAGTTGTTTGAAATAATAAAGACATAAGTTTATTGTCTTCTATATAGAAAGTGAAAGCATCTATATTTTCTGTGTTTGTGCCATAAGAACTTACAGAGTGGAGTTGAGCTTTAATTTCTAATGAGCTTCCAGATTTTGTTCCAGAAACAGAGACATTAATTTTTGAATTATTAACTATAGTTTGACCTAATCCATAGGTTTCAAAGTTATTATATATACTAGCAATTTCATTCCAATATAATGGATTGGCATCTAAATATTCTCTGGTATTTGTAATATAGCTTTTGGCCATAAAAGCAAATGCAGAAGTAATATATTTTGAGAATTTACCACCACGAAGAATTCCATAACTTTCAGCTTTAGTAAATATTCTGAAATCAGATTTATCACCTATTGGTTGATCAGAACTATCCATTAATTGAATTGTACCATTATTATCCAAAATTCCATTGGCATAAGAAATAATTTTTCCTTCGAATATTGCATCGCCAAATTCTGTTCTATCTGTTGTTGCAAAATCAAAAGCATTGTGATATTTCATAGAATAGTTTGTTTGTCTTATATTATTAGAATAAGCATAGATATTTTTTACAATTTCAAAAGCTGTGTTTTCATCAATTAAACCATCATTTAAATTGGAAATGTCGACAATATATTTTGGCGCGTTATGAATATTATTTTTATTTTGAATGTCATCAAAAGTATAAAGAGAATCATTAAAAATATCTTTTTCACCGAATTGAATATTCGTTATTGTATATGATGTTATTGAAGATGTTCCTATTTCAAAATCTGTGTCTAAACTTCCAATCATACTTCTATTTTGTGATTTTATTTTTGTGAATGTATTTGTTGATGTATTGTAATCAACTTCGAAATTAATTATTACTGGTTTGTAGTCATCAGTTCCGGGAAATTTACTTGTTAGTGAGTAATGTTCAATTCCATTTTCAATGTTATATTCAATTATTGGAGTTTCATAACCGCTTTCTGTAGGAAAATAACTATTAGGATCTGAAAAGGCAGTTTTTATATCAGTAATAATACCTAGGTAATTAAAATATGTATTTAAATTTCTGTAATAATCCGTTTCATAGCATTCAACGAATGATTGTTCTTTCATAGAATTGCAGATGAAGTAATCATATATATAATTATTTTTTAAATATATTTGTCCCTTGGCTTTAGTATTTAAGACAGCTTCGGTTTTTTCAACACCATCGAGAGAGTCAACAGATATGTTATCGACAATTACATCATTATTATATAATTTGAACTTATGAGTAGCCTCGTAGTTAACTAGACCAGTTGAAACGTTTCCAGTAACTATATATTTGGAATTGTTATAGGAATTATATGAATATGAACGATCAATAAAATTATAACTTACGATATTATCTAAATTTATTTCTGATAAAAGTTGTACCACTTTTTCTTCAGGTTTAATTGTTGAAGAGGAACTATTACTAGATGAACTTGATGAAGAAGAACTCGATAAAGAAGAACTTGATGAAGAAGAGTTAGAAATAGTGGAAGAAGTAGAAGTGTTTTGTGAATTATTGGATTTAGAAGATGATGAGACTGAGGTAGAAGGAGTAGTTGTGCAACTGGCTAAAACAGTTAATGTTGCAATTAGTGAAAATAAATATTTTTTCTTCATTTTAAATACCTTTTATTTTGCTTCGAAATAATATGTTAATAGAGAATCACTATCCAAAGTGCCAATATCGTATTCGGTTCCATCTTCTAAGAAGAATAATTTTGATTCAAGACTTTTTGTATCGTCAGATATTTTATAAGCAATACCAGTTTTAATTGTTGGAAGGTAATAGTAATTATATTCATCATAATCACCATTTGTTAGATTGAAAGAATTGAAAGTAATAGTTTTATTAGTTTCATCGATAGTAACATCATATTCTGTAATATATGTAAACTGAGCTTCATTAGCTTCGATATAAAGCATGGCTTTAGTACTTGAAACAAATTCTAAACGATTAGATGTTATATCTGTGCTATGTTCCATACTTGTATCTTTGCAGACATATGTAGTTGCTAAAATCTTATCGATAAATGATAAATCTTCTTTTTTTCATTTACATTAATTGATAATGTCTTACTGATGGTTTTATCAAGTCTACTTGTGGCAGTAATTGTAGCTTTACCAGCAATATCGCTTTGATAGGTGTAAGTGTTATTGTTATTTTTTGTTAATTCTCCAACGCCTTCTAATGTTACATCAACATCTTGTAATGTTATAGAGGGTAAAACTTCAAATGATATATTTTCTAATTTTTCACCAGCGTTGATGGTGATTTGATCATCGGTTTCTTTTCCATTAACTTTTGCAGTTATAGAAGAAGGGGAAGGAGTATTAACAGAAATGTACAACTCGGTTTTAACTTGATTTTTTAAGGAATAAATAGTTAATTTACATACACCAGCGCCGATAATTTTTATTGATCTGCCAGCATCTTCAATTGTAGCAACTTCTGAATTGCTGACTTCATCTATGATGATTGAATCGATGCGGCTATCAGCATATTTAGGTTGTTGATTTAAATAACTAATATAATAATAATTTCCAATTTCAAATTTGTTTGCTTCATAGCCGTCCTTAGTAGCTAGAACAGGAGTATAGGAAGTGAAATATAAATTGTTTGGATTCAATTCATAGTTTTCTATTGTGGTTAATGATCCAAATATTTGTTTATATTCAGTAGAGTACATCTCACGATATTGAGCATTTTCCTTTAATTCTTTAGTTGTAAAATCATAATAAGTATTATCATAAACATAAGAAACAACTTTTATATCTGTCAATATACCATCACTGTTAAATTTATATTCACCATGGTTGAAATATACTTCACCAGTTGAAACTGAAGAAGGATAAGTTTCTATGAATGATGTATCAGCAAAAACTATATTATCTTTTTCAACAGTTTTAAGATTTCCTAGTCCTAAACCACCAAAATACATAGGTATAGAACCAAAACCGATAGAGTTTTCATAAAGACCGTTGAAATGGGATTTAGCAATTTCGGATAATCCAACATGAGAATTCATTATCATTGTTGTAGAACGTGTTAAAGCATCATCTCTGGTAATTTGAGTTTTGCTATCGCTGACTGAATCTACAATTGCTTTTTTATAAGGAGTAACCAAATGTTGTCCGTTATCAAGTACTTGATATTCATAATAGTTACCATCACTCATTCCTTTGAAAATATGAGAATTATATGAGTTTTCTTCGCTATTAGTTTCCCCATATTTTGTATATGAAGTTGTAGTTGTTGTATCACCTATCATCAACCTATCAGTTCCGTTTTTATGAATGTTGAATTTAGTTGATTGAACAGCATGAGTTCTATTTTCATTAATATCTAAGGTATTAAAGTCTAAATTAACATCATATTGAGAAACAGTTAATCTTTCTTCTTTTTCTTTAGATGAATCTAGCTTTGCCACAATTTCAGAAGTATCTTTTTCACCTTCGTTAATAATTTTTAAAGCGAATTCTTTTGAAATATTAGTTCCTCTTACCTTTAAAGTTAAAATTACGCTTTCAGCTTTTTTTAGTGGTGTAATGATGTTGGTATTTGGATCAAAGCTAACTACTCCATCAATACTAAATGAAGCCTCAAGAATGTTGTCTTTAGAATCAGTAGAATCGAAAGAAACATTTAATGGATAAGATTTACCTAATATTAATTTATAGAATGTTGTATTTTTCAATGTGATAGTTTCAACTGAAGAGTCGAAATTAGCATCGAACTTGGAAACTGTTGAAGATATTACTTCTATTGCTAAAGTATCTTGAATATTTCCATCATCGCTTGATACTGTGATTATACAATTACCACTTTGTCTTGCTGTGATTAAACCATTGAAAGAAACTGAGGCTATATCCGTATTTGATGATGAATAATTCAAAATTTTATTTGTAGCATTTGTGGGTAATACTTCTACATTTAATTGTATAGTTTGACCTACTTTTAAAGTAGTTACTTCCTTATTTTTAATTGTTACAGATTTGACGTGAATATCATCTTCTTGTGATGAAGAATTGTTTGATGAAGATGAGTTTGATGTTGAAGAAGATGAATTTGAAGAAGAACTACTTGGTGCAATTGTTGTTGAAGAAATTGTATTGGAGTTTGTAGAAGAACTATTAGAAGAAGATGAAATAGATGAAGAAGTATTACTGGCTGAAGAACTGCTGGATGAAGTATTGACATTGCAAGAAACGAGTGACATAAGTAGAACGCTTATTGCTAACAACCTTTTTTTCATTTAAAAGCTCCTTATAAATATCATTTGATATAGATTATATTATTTTTTTGTATAAGAAAGCAATTTATATTTAAATAAAATAATTTGTTTTAATAGCAAAAAATTAGTTATTTATAAGATATAAAAAAATCTAATATAAGTTTTTAAATTTTTGAAAGTTAATTTTTTAAAAAACATTGTTTTTATGAAAATCGTTTTTATTTAAGTACATATTTTTATCAGCGCTTTGAATTATTTCTTCTATATTTAAATTTGAATTTTCGTTGAAATCAGCAGTTCCAATAGAAAGAGATAGTTTTATTTTGCATTTATAATTTTCTATATCAATTTCATGTTTAATATTGGTTAAAATATTGTTTAATTCTTTTAAAGAAACATAAATAATGCCAACAAATTCATCTCCACCTGTTCTATATATTTTTCCATATGTTGATAAAACTTTATATAGGCAATTAGCAGCTCTTTTAATTATTTCATCTCCTGTTTTATGACCATAAGTATCATTTATTTGTTTCAAAAAATTAATATCGGCGGCGACGATGACACAGTTTTTAGTATTGAATTGATTATTATGAATATCTTTTTCAAAACTATATCTATTAAATAAACCAGTTAATCCATCATGATGGGATAATTTAATAAGGCTTTGTTCTTTTACTTTTTGTTTATTAATATTAGAGACAGCAAAAATTATGCTGGATAATTTTCCATTTTCATCATAAGCAATAGGGAAAAAAGAATATCTTACCCATCCATAGTTTTTACTAATACTTTCATTGCTAATAAAATTATTGTTTTTAATTCTTTCGGAAAGAGTTTTTAGATCAGTAAAGATTAAAGCTTCTTTTTGATATTTTTCTAATAGAAGATGAGTAGCACAATTTTTTAAATCAAGTGAAGCGATTTTAGATGTAGTAAATTTTGAGATAAATTTATTAGTTTTATAGTCAACATAAGTATCTGTTTCTAAATCGATGATATACATGCTAATAAATAGTGTTGTTAAGGCTTTTAATATTTTGTACTCATCAAGAATTTTTGTATTTAATTTAACCTTAGAAGGAACATCGTTATCTTGCATAACATAGTAGATATTATGATCTACAGAAAATTGTTCTGATTTTATTATTTTAACTAATGTCCATCTATAGTCTATTTCAAATTTTCTTCTAAACCAGCAATCCAATTCGTTATTATCTTTGGAAAAATATTTTTTTAAAAAGTTTAAATTGAGTTTCTCATTAACAATATCTAAATCATCAACATGAATGTAGTTTGAATTAAGATAAATTTTTAGATACTCATTATAGTCGCTGCCAACATAAAGTTTTTCACTTTCTGCTTTTGCATTTTTTATGACTTCAAATGTGCTATTTATCAAATTAACTTTAAGAATTTTATAGAATTGTTTTGCCATATATTGGCTGAGAAATTTTAAATTGTCATTCATTGTAGATTAAAACCACTAAATAATACTTCTATATTTTAATTATGAATTTTATTTTTTACAAATTTTTTGCACTTTTATTTTATTTTTTTATTTTTAATTATGCTTTGGATGATTATAAATAATAAAAAAACAAAAGCTAATCCTAATGCGCAAATAGCAATGATTCTTGGAATACTCATAATAATTTATTTTTCTTCTTCAGCATGAATGGCTTTTCTTCTGGCTATATACTCTTCTTTGGTAACTGTTTCTACATATAAAATAAAATATAAATATTTAATTATGATTAAAATGGTAATGCATATAGACATTGCTAATGAGTTGACTTTCCACATTGCAAAAAATAACATTCCTGAGACTAAAGATAAAAGAATTACTTTTCCTTTTAATGTCATAACTTTATTTTTTACGAAGTTTTCAAGATATTTATGATAAATTTTTGTACTTTTAAACCAATTATCAAATTTTGTGGAGCCTCTAGAAAAAAAGAAAGATGTACATAGTAAAAAAGGAACAGTTGGAAGCACTGGTAATATTATTCCAACGATACCTAGTCCTAAACAAATAAAGCCTAATATAATGTATATAATCTTTTTAATTTTCATAAAACGCCTTATGTTAGCTATGACTAACTAGCACTTAATTATAAATACATTTTATTTTTTAGTCAATAAAAAAATATTTAGCTTTTAATGAAAGCTAAATATAAAATTGTGTTTGATTAACTATATTGATACAATTTTCATACACCCCTTGAAAAGTGCGTACAGTTCGTTCAAAATGGGTACAGCTGAATAAAAGAAAAAACTCTAAACAAGTAGGAGGTCTGTAACTGCTTCCGTTACCGAATGTGCGCTAGCCTTTTGACGTGGTACTAAGCACTACGCTGTCCATGATCCAAATTCACGATTGGATCATAGTCTATGAATAATCATTCCTCCGTTAAACTATCAATTTATAATTAGTAATTAACTCTTTAATCATTTGTTCCTTATTAATTTGACTACTACTTTCATGAGATAACTTAACTTTCATAATAATACTTTTATCGTATATAAATGTAGCTTCATAAGTTTCATCGTAATAATCAACAAATTCATAATTAATCTTTTTACTATCAAATGTATTATCTAGTAAATAAAAAGGATAGAAATAAATACTAAATCTATTGTAAATAGGCAAAATTATTGTATTTTCATTAAATATTGTTTCTATCCAAAATTCATCATATGTTGAATTAAATATATCTTCTTCATGAGAAGTATTATTATTAATATGACCTGAAAAAGTTGTACTAAAATGTTTGTAAATACTAGGCGCTTCAAAATTAGAAATTCCAAAATTAAAATCTTCATTTTTTTAGTGTTTTTTAATTCTGTAATAAATTCTTGAACTTCAGTCGAATTGTCAAAGCCTTGATACCACCAAACTCTATCTTTTCCTGGCAAAACTGAGTCATTATCATTAGTGTTTGTTCCATCAGTGCTTGCTCCATTATTAAAATTGCATCTTGTACACAAAAAATTTGTGATTGTTAATAATGTTATAAAAAATGGTACAATTTTTTTCATTTATTTTACCATTATTATTTTATCATTATGCAAAATACTGCACAATAAAAATCAATGAAAAACAGCCCACTATTCATCATTTCTGACTTTCATGATCTTATATTATTTTTCCTTATCTTTATTAAATTGCTTAAACATTTGATTTGTACCTGTTGCCGTCAAACCTGAAGCTGCTCCAATTATAATGGCCTCTACGAAATTTGCAGCGGGGATAATCGTTATATCAAATTGTCTTGAGGATTTGAATCACCGATATCAGCTGAGCAATTGTCCTTGACCACTTGATATATTTGGAACCATATCTTGTTCACTTGCTTCATGTAATTCTGGCTTATCGCCACATACGGACTTTGCATAGCATTCCCTGTTGTAGAATCTTTTGCTAAAAATCTAAATTCCGAAAAGGTCCTTTGTATTGAAGCCAATTGGAAACTGACATTGTATATTGCTCTAGAAGCTGAGTTGATACCAACTTCTAGCAGCGTCTCTTTTTAAACTAAAGGTATGTGCTTTTATAGACTTCTCCCGCGCACATGTCCTTTCCATTCTTTTGTTTAGCTTTTAAGAAATCTTTGAATTGTGGCATATCGGCGCTTTCGATGTTTGTTGGCTCAGGCAAGATAACAGCATCATTATTTAATTTCGTTTTGCCTTCAAATAGCTTATCTGTTAAGGCTTTCTTTTTTGACCTTGAATTGGATCTTTGGCTACCATGCATTATTTCATCTTTAGCCAATCTTTATACCTAATCTTTCTTTTCAAAAATCAATTAAAATTAATAAGATAAGTTGGCTTTATGAAATGTAATGGAAATCAATCTCCATCCTTTATCTGCATACTGATTAATAATCGCTTCAAATTCTTTTGAGAGATAAAAGACGTTCTGACTTGTTCTTGCAACAGCAATTTTATATTTTTGCATTTTCATTTCGTTCTTTTAAATTTTTGATAATTAAAAAGAGCTAAATCGGCTATTACCATGTTTGAACTCCAATTTTTTCGCAGGAAACCTCAGGCTCGGTGGTATAGCAATATATTAAAAAGAAAAAGAGTCTCGTGAAAATGCCGTTTGACACTTCTACAAAGCTCTAAATGTTGCTGGCGGAAAGGATAAAAATTCCTATCTGCAATCAAAAAAGGTCTGACACAATTTGTATCAAACCTATATTTACTTATGGTGGACAAAACGAAGATGTAAGCGAACCGCCATTATTTTCATTACTGGCCGAGTACTCGCTGTCATTACTAGGTGTTCCTCTGTCAGTTCCACCATTTCCGTCATCAAAAGATCTATCCTCAACATCATCCGTCGGATAGAAGACGATTTTGATTTTGTCCTTGAAGAGATAAACCTTTTTCACAAGAGAGTTGATGAGTATCTCCTTGTTCCTTTCCTTGCTGATGTCTAAGAAAGCAAGCGAAATGAGGAATTGGTAGCATTGATCCATGGTGATCTGCTTCCTTTTCTTGTTCTTGGCCTTCAAGAGACTTTCCTCGACTTTCGTCTTGTCTTCCTCAAGGGAAGTAATCATGTCCGCGATAGACTTATTTGCCATTCCGTTTGCCACGGCATTAAGGCAGTTTTGGAGTTTTCTCCCAATTTCCTTTTCCATGTCTTCGAGGATTCTGACTTCGTTCCCGTCATTGGAAAGAAGGTTGAAATACTCTACCATGCGCTGGGCGGCCCTGCCGACAATGTCTGGCGAAAGAATGTATTCCATAGCGGATTTGACGACGAAATCTTCAAGTTCGTCTTTCTTAATCGGCTTTGCATCACATTGGTGTTTCACTGCATTCTTACATTTGTAATAATGGTAGGTCTTGCCTGTGTGTGACGTTCCGGTATGCCCATGGATCAAAGCGCCGCATTCCCCGCAATAGAGCTTCTCGCTCAAAAGTAACTTATAATAGACGAGCTTTGCCTTGTTCTTGTGCCTATGCCTGTCGAGTTCGCTCTGGGCTTCTTTGAAAACCTCATTAGTGATGATAGCAGGAACGATGTTGTCGAAAACGTATTCTTTATATTTGGCTATGCCAGTGTATTTCTCGTTTCTCAGCAATCTTGAAACGGCGTTCGCCTTCCACTTCTTGCCCTTGCATAAGATATTCCTATCATTCAGGCTCGAGACGACCTCTTTAATTTGCTTGTGGTTGATGACGGAAGCAAAGATCCATTTGACGATTTCCGCCTCATCCTCGTTGATAACGTATCTTTTGTCCTCGTTTATGCGATACCCGTAGATGATTGGTCCTCCCGTGAATTTCCCTTTCGTCCTGGATTCATAGTTCCCGCGCACGATTTTCTGGGCAAGCTCCTTGGAATAGTATTCGCTATATCCCTCAAGAATGGATTCCAAGATGATTCCCTCTGGCGAGTCGCTGATATTCTCGGTCGCTGAAACGACCTTGACACCATTATCCCTCAGCTTCTTCTTGTAGACAGCGGAATCGTATCGGTTTCTCGAGAATCTGTCGAGCTTGTAGACCAGCACGTATTGGAAGGCTTTGTTGGAGCTGTCCGATATCATCTTCTGGAACGATGGCCTGTCGTCGTTCCTTCCCGTCATGGCCCTGTCGACGTAGGTGTCGATGATTGTGTATCCTTCCTTCTCGGCAAACTGGTTTATGACCCTCAGCTGGCCTTCGATGGATTGCTCGCTTTGCCTTTCGGAGGAATATCTGGCATAAATCACGGCTATTTTATTTTCCATCTTCTTCATCATGCGAAGTCCCTCCTTTCCATAGATCAATCATCATGTACACATCCTTGATCAATTGGGATACGTCGCACATCTTCTCGAACACGTGCCTATAGCTCATGGTGTTGATATTTGAAATAAGGACGAAATATCTGATGTATTCGATGACGTCCCACCTGTAATAATCCTTTTCACCAGCTATTTGTTCCCTGAGCAACGGAAGAGATTCCCTGCTAAGAGCGAAGTTCCCTTCCTGAAGCTTGATGTGCTTCATGAGATAGTAGATAGCCATCGCCTCGGTGCGAAAACCCAAAGCGGACATCACTACGTTTCTCGTAAATGCGAATTGCTCTTCCTCTTCATCGTCGTTAACGACATTGAAGACGTTCGTGGCGGAGAGGTTGTCGATGGAGCCGCCCTTCTCCAAGTACACGTTGATGTCGTTTGCAAAAATTCTAGCGAAATCATGAGTCGTGTATTCGGTCAGTTTCTTTTCCATGTCGTTTCTTTCCTTACCTCGAAGCGGAAGCCGGGTATCCCGGTTTCAAGACCTTGACGGGCGATATGGCCAAACTGCCAAGTGTGGCAGATTGTGGCCCGTCTTATCTTGTTTACAATAAATTAGTCTAATGGCGGAAAATCAGGATAACATCTCTTTGCATTTGCATGCCCTAAAACCCTACCAATGCTGGTTATTTCACAAGCGTGAGGGAGTTGATTCCACCATTCAGAAACTATTTTTATATATTTATATGAGTCAAGCTTTGAAATTAATACTTTTTGAACTTCTTTTTGCTTTTCTAGATTATTTTCATATAGGTCAAAAATCGAATTAATTCCGTCTCGGATTTTGTCTTGCGGAGTTATTTCTTTGAGATAACGTTTGAACCCAGGAATACTTGGATTAGTAATATACACGTCTTCATAAGCCTCTTTTGAAAATTTAAGGATAGCGTGCGATGTTAAAAGAGGATTTGTGACAAGAAGGTTTAAACCTATATCGCGTTGGATTTTCAGTGCTTTTACATAATTATCAGAGTTAATTTCAATTCCAACAATTAGATATTTTGAGAGTGTCTTTTCCATGACTTCATTAAACTTTGGAAAAGAAGAGTAGGGGGTTATTCGAATTGCTTGAAGAACATCGAGCTGGTCAAACCATTCATATCCAGTCGGAAGCGATGAGCCGTTAATGATTACATTATATAAATTATCTAGTGTTTGTAATCCTTCATCGATATCAAGAGAACAAGGACCGACACCCCTAACCATACAGTTCAATATTGTCAATCCGCATAAAACTGCATCTGAAAGTTCATCCACGATTTTTATCGCTCCATCGACTCCGGTTTGAGTAAACTTATTTTCTTTTTTCTGGCTTCTATGAATCAAAAGCTGGCATAGAAGATTGTAATCGTTTTCGTTATCGGTTTTAGCGGCCTGGATTTGTGCATTTCTATATTGATAAACAAAACTTGGATCAGCAAACATGTCTAACCCAGCTTCAATTTTTGAAATTTTACCCATAACAATATTCTCAAAATCATCCATTCTCTTATTTGCTAAATTTTGGGATAATTCAAAAAATTGGGACGAAATCTCACGAGAAGTTTTTTCAGATATGCTACGGGCTTTTTCCTCGGTCACTCCAGTCACGATATAATTATTTGTTTGCTGAACTATATTTTGCTGAACGTTTTCATTTCCCTTTATCGTTTGATTGGATTTGCTCTCCATTATCGATGCCTCTTACTATTTGAATGTTGTCATTGCCTTTTGATTTTTGCTTTATTTTAATCAAGTGATTTTTCAAACAAAACCCGCCAAAAAAGCCAAGAATAGCGCTAACCAGTCCAACTATTAAATTAACTACCCAATCTGCCATATAGTTTTAACCTCCTTATGCATAGAACCTTGTTGATGGGTATTCTTTTCTCATTTTCATAATTTGAGAGTATGTGTATTTCTTTGTTTTAGGGAAATGAGATTTAATATCGGTTATTAAAACCAAAGTGTAATTTTCTTTATATTGGGTCATAAATTTGATTTCTCCACTAGACATATTAAAAATTTCTTTTGTGCCTGAAGTAGCCTTTACTTCAAGATACTTTTTGACTCCATTTTCAATATATTCAATATCATATGGTGAAGTCGGGTAAACTTCGCTTACATGCAAAACATCCGTAACATATTCGTTAATAATTTCCTTGATGTGTTTGAAAGCATATTCTTCGCCGAGTCTTCCGTTTTCCGCTTTGGCTTTACTAAGTTCATCAAAGTTAGTATCTTGGAATTTTCCAGGATTTTTATGTGAAATTAAAACCATTGAATCAGAAGAAATGTCTTGTGCTTCTAAGTCAATCTCATCCAATAAAAGTTTCTTTCCAACCCCTTTTTGAATCTTAAAAACATTTGATAAAAAAATTCCTTTCAAACCAATTAAAGACGTTAAAAAATTCAAAGTTTTATTTTCGGTATCACACTCAAACCCTCTTACTACAAATGCAAATCCTCCATTTTGGGTTAGTATTGCATCCAAGACAGCACTATTGTCGACATTGATATTTTGATCGCGGTAGTGAAGGCTGATTGGGTAATGTAATTTTTGTCTTCCCAAATGAGTGTTTTTAACCATTTTACCTTCTTTATTCTTGATGAACATATCAATTTCTTCTTTAACGTAAATGCCAAAAGATTTATCCGTTTTAAGAGGAACGCCATCGATAAGAATCTTTTTAAATTCAAAGAAATAATCAATCTTGCTATTTGCTTGCGAAGTTGTCTTGTTTAAACATTTATTAATGAGTGCTTGAGGAGGATTATTCATTGCTAATCCGCTTGTGTATAAAGCAATAATGTCTTTGTGCCATTTACTTGGTTCCTGCGATTGGTTTATAGGCGTGCTGACCGTCGCCGTTTGTCCTCGTTCGTAATCATTATAAAGTCCGTAGAACAAAGATTTTTCATCAATTTTCACTCTTAAAACACCCATAGCGATTCCCCTTTCTTGCTAGTAATTAAAAAGATCCTTATCAATCGTTTTTAATTGATTGAAAATATGCTCCATTAATATAGTAACCAAATTTACATCCCATCCATTGCCGGCGCGTTTAGACAATTGGCTATATGATTGACCAGCAAAGTCGATATCCACTTTTCTACCTACTCCTTGCAAACCTTCCAATCCCATCAATCTAAATTGTTCGGTTACCGACATTTTTCTAACAACTTCTTTGTCCTCATGGGCCTCAATAACTCTTAGACTATTGTGTTCAGGCATCGTAATTGTAATGGAATAGCCGTCAGTTTTTATTTTCTTATTGTAAATGTCCAAACAAAGTGCTGTTTTAACATGGAAATCTGGAATGTTGTGCTTAACTTTTAAATGTTCGATTTGGCTATGAGACAAATACAACTCTTTAGGAACACATCCTTCAGGATCTAAAAAATCAGCTATTTTTAAACTATTTCTTTTTAAAGGAGGGACCATTGAAAAGCCTTTTGGCAATCCCCCTAAACGGGCAAACATCCACACTCGCTCCCTGTTTTGAGCTATTCCGTAATCTTTGCTGTTCAAAACAGCCATCGCTAATGGAGATTCATTAGGGTCGTTCTTATCAGACACATATCCCATTTCTCGAAGCATCTCTATCATTTGTTTTCTAGTTTCATCGAATTTATGAGACAAAAGTCCCTTAACGTTTTCCATTAGAATGTATCTAGGCTTTTTAACGGAGCAAATTCTCATAATATGTTGAAAGAGAGTGCCTCTACCATATGGGTCGTCAACACCTTTTTGCATTCCAGCAGTCGAAAAAGGCTGACAAGGGAATCCTCCTGTGAACATGTCAAAGTCTGGAAAGTTTTTGTCATTAGGGTCAATTAGCGTAATGTCCTCAAAGTTTTTTAGCAAATTGCCCTTAGAGTCACGATGGTTGGCATTATAAAGTTCGGTGGCGTATTTGTCGATTTCAGAAAAACCAACAATCTCGTAATTAAATCTAGGGTGCTCTTCCTTAACTCTTTTTAATGCAAAACTTCCGCCACCATAACCTGCAAAGCCTTCAAATACTCTTAATACTTTTTTCATTTTTTTCATCACTTTCTATATCTACAAATGGGCTAAAGAATTCACCGAGGGAAATATTTAGACCTGAGCAAATCGAACAAATAGAGTCAATCGTTAGATTTTGTTTTCCTGATTCCGCCTTAGAAAGATATGTTCTATCCATTCCGATTTTTGCTGCAAAATCTTCTTGGCTCATATTAGTTTTGCTCATTCGCAGTTCACGAATCCTTTGACCAATCATCTCTTTTTGCATATATCAAACTCCTAAATTTAGTATACTATAATGTGCCTTATATATCAAGACAAACCGACAAAAAAACACCCAATTAAGGGTGCCATTTGACAACGATGCCCAAGAATCCATTACAATTGATGTATTCTACAGGTTCGCTTAGATTACGATTTGGTGGAGCTAACGAGAATCGAACTCGCTGCCTTCTCGTTGCGAACGAGACGCTCTGCCAGATGAGCTATAGCCCCATGTAAAATTAAGATAGACTATTTTCCTGAATAAATCAAGAACAAAATAGTTTGTATTCAAAACTATTTATTTCAAAAATATTAGACTTTTTTTTATAAAAATATTAAGATAATTACGGGAATTTTTACAGTGATTTTTTTGAATGCGAGGTTTAAATATGAAAAATCGTGCAAAACTTAGCATTACTGCATTAATTTTAACAATGACAACATTGACTGGTTGTGGTTTAGGAAATATGGTTTTTCATTTTCCTAATAATGGAAACAGTAGTGCTTATGATATAGAATCTCCAGAATTGCAAAATAAGTTTTTGACTCGTCCAAAGGATGAATCAAAGCCTAGTGATTATGTTGGGGATAATATTGTTGATAATCTTTATATTGCTGCTGGTGTTTTAAAGGACACTTTATATTGGTCAAGTGAAGCTAGTGGAAAAGCAATTGCTTCAGTAGGACCTATTCCTTACAATCAAGATGTTTATTCAAAAAGAATAATTAATAATGATGAAAACCATGAATGGTTCTTTCAAACAAATACGATTTCGGCTTTTGTAAAAAAATCTGAACAAAGATTTGGAAATTCTAATTCTTATCTGAATAGACAAGGTTCAAATCCGAGTTTAGAAGGTGCAACTTACAGCAAGGATAATATAATAGCCTTTTCTAAAAAAGATTATTTAGAACAATATGGTAATACTTCTAATGGTTTGTGCAATTATGTATTAAATGATTATTCTGTCACATCAGGATCAATAATTGATACACAAGATGGTCTTTATACTTTTAAATATACATTAAATCCTGAATATGCTTCAGCAAAGTATATTAGAGAAGTTAAATATATGTCAGGATCTACTGACTATCCGACATTTATAAAGTCTGAACTTGAAATAGTTATCGATGATAATTGGGTTTTAAAATCAATTAAAACAACGGATGTTTATTCTATTTCAATTTTAGGTGGTTTAGTCTGCTCATCGGAATTAAGTGAAGATTTTTCTTATAGTGATTCATATCAAGTAATTCCAGAAAAAGAAGATTTTAAAGCTAAATTTGGAATGGTTGATAATAATATTACTATTGAAAAAACAGCATTAGATTATTTAACTGATGCTGCTGAGCCTTTTATTGCTAGTGATGGAACACCAATTAATATTCAAGGCGATTTCAATGTTAATGATTCTTCTTTACCAATTTATGTCAGCTGCGACTTAGCTAATAAGGATATTAAAATTTCTTTCGATGATAGTTTAAATATTTATTATAAGAATGAAATGGCTTATTTGTTATGTGGTGAAAATCTTAATTTTGCTGTAAAAAAAGATGAAGTCATGAATTTGATAAAACACTACAATTCTAATTTTTCGGAAAGTGGTATTGATTTTTCTTCATTACTCGAAAGTGATTTCGTGTCGAGTTTGATGGAAAATATGGTGATGTCAAAGGATGAAAACAATATTACAATTTCTTTATCTAAAGATGGATTGCTTGCTGATATTCACTTAGTTGTCGATGAAAATGATAAAGCTAGCTTCGATTATATTGAATTAAGTTATTTGAAAGATAAAAATAATATTCATGGAAATATTAAATTGTTTACTCCTTCTCATACTTTTAAAAAATTACCAGATAATCTTCATGAATTTACAAATTTGAATGGTTTAGCAGACAGTATAGATATATTTGTTGATAAAAAAGCTTTTGAAGGAACCATTAGCTATGAACTATCACAAAATGTAGCAATTTCTGGCGATTATAAATTTGATTTTAAGGATAAAAACAATGCTCATGGATTTGCAAATTTAAAATTAAAAGTTAAAGATGAAATAATTCCAATTGGTTTCAATTTATCTAAAAATTATTTGGTTTTAAAACTTTCTGATAATGAGTTTAAAATGACAATAGATGAATTTAAAAATCTTTTGTTCAATATTATTTCTAAATCTGGATTGGATTTAGATGATGCGATAGATGGCATATCTTCTTTTAAATTAGATTTGAAAAAATTGAAAGAAGAATTAATTCCAACTTTAAATAATTTGTTTTCTGAAATAGTTACTTCAAATGAGAAAATAAGTATTTCTTTAGATTTAATGCAATATAAGATTGATGATGAACTAAATTTGGAATATTTATTTGGTAATAGTCAATTTAATGTTTCTTTTGGAAATAAAGGAAAATTAACTTTAGTTCCAACAGATAATTTTGATTTTGAATTAGAAAATAAAGAATATATTTCTTTTGAAAAACTTAATAGTCTTATCAACATGGGTATGGATTTCTTTTCTGTTAGAAAATTTGAGACAAATTTCAAATATACAAAAGAGGATAATTCAATTTCTGGAACTGCTTTGATTGATTTAAATAAGAATCGCATTCAAGGAAATGTTGATTTCAGTCTTAAAAATATATCTGGAACAGCTGGTTTCTATTATGAGAATAATGAAATATATTTTAATTTATCAGATAAGATTAAAACTAAATTAACAAAAGAAGAGGCTATTGATCTAGTTAACAAATTAAAGTCTCTTTTAGAAAAATATGATATTTCGTTCAATATAAATACTTCAGAATTTAACGTTTCTATAAATGAAATCTTAAATTCTTTGAACTTTGCAGATGATGAAGTTAAACTTTATATACCTTTTATTTCTGCTGAGACTAAGTTATTGCCTTTTGAAAATAAAATAGTTGTCTGTAATCAAAATATTGAAGCTACAATTTTATTGAAGAGAAACCTTAATTTTGATTTTAACAAAAATGAAGATTACTTGGATTTTGGAAATATTGATTGTCTGATTTCAGAAATTGATGAAATTGTTTCTGGTGTCAAAAATTCTTCATTTAAGTTTACTGGTAAAATTGATGAAAAAGAAATAACTGTTAATGGTTTTTATGTAGTTGAAGATAATAATATTTATTTATCTGCTGAACTTGAAAATATTAAAATTTCATTAAATGTTGAAGAAGGTATTTTCTATTTAAACATTAATGATGCAAAGATAAAAGGTAGTTTAAATTCTATTACAATTTTCTTAGATGCCTTTTTAAAAGCTAATAATATTGATATTCCATTTGTTAATGTTTTATTAGAAATGGTTCAAAATAATAATTTTGACTTAAAAGTTTTTTTCCAAGAGTTATCTAAATTATCCTCGGGTCAAAAAGTTGACTTGAAAGACTTAATAAATGAAATCAAATTTGCTGATGAAATATTTGACTTAAAATTTACTTTAAACGAAAAAGATATTGATGTTGTTTGGAATTTAAAAAATAATTTACTCAATTTAAATTATGATAATAATTCTTTGGAATATGCTTATGGTCTCAATAATGAATATGTCCATGTTACCGATGAGAGTTCTTATTTTGACACTACTTCATTAGACAATTTGAAAACTTCAACAATTTTAAATTTTGCTGACTTATTATCAAGAAAATCTTATAGAATTGAAGGCAGCTTCAATGTAAGTATTAAAGATAGTGATTTGGAAATTAAAGTATTGGAAAGTTATTTAAATTTTGAAAATGGGTTAGAGGCTGATATTAATGTTGAATTGATAGATAAAACATCATCTACTTATCTCACATTAAAGATAAAAGATAATAAAGTTTATATTTGTTTAGGCAACGGAGTATATTTTTCTGATACTGTTGATAATCTCTTATTGAAATTAAAGGAAGAATTTGAATCTAAAGATTTAGATGTTAATATTATTTTAGATAAGTTTAATTCTATATTTAATAATTTAGAAGCTGATGAAGATCATTTTGCAATTGATTTGAATTTAGACTTTTTAAATAAAGATTTCTTAAATGACATTAAAATAGTGTTTGATGATAAAAAATCTAATCTTTCTGTTGTTTTAGATAATATTGGTTCTATTTCTTTAACTTCAGCAAATAAAAAGGATTTTATTATTGAAGATAGAGATTATCATTATTTAGATGAATTATCTTCTTTCATAAATGGAATAAAAGATTTAATTGATAATAAGAAATATTCTATTGAATTTGAAGGAAAATATGACAAATATGATATTTCAGGAACTGTTAATTTTGATTTGAATAATAAATTTGATTTTGAAGTTAAAGGATTGAATATCTATTGTTCTGATTTTAATATATTGATTAATGTTTCTAAAATTGGTGATTATTTCTATATTGATCTTGGAAATGTTAAATATGTACTTACTATCGATGAGCTTTTCCAAATTTTACAAGAAGTTGAAGTTGCCTTTGATCTCGATTATAAAAATCTTGATTTGGATATTTTAAAAGAAGGATTTATCTTGCTTACTAATGGTGATTTTACTTCTGGAATTGAAAAGATAAATTCAGTATTTAAAAATAGATCTGAATCAAATGATATTTCTTTAAGTTCTATTAATTTTGCCGATATTATAAATAGTATATATTGGTCTTCTGATTTGAAGATGAGTGCTGATTTTAGCAGTGTTTTACCAGTTATAGGAAAAATTGATTTTTCAATTTCAACCGATAAAATTGAAGTGTCATCAATGGATATTATTAGAAAAGTATCTTTAACCAAAACAAATGCAAATATCACTGATATACTTGTTGATGATTCTTGGGCAAGAAAAGAAGATTTAAGCAATATTATAAAAAGTTTGAAGAATGTTATAAAATTTTTGAATAATAAGACCTTCTCATTCAATGCAAATGGTATTGTTAAAGAAAAAGGTGAAAGTAATTTCAATTATAATGCTGAAGTCAAATTAGATATCAATGATGTAAAAAATATAAAATTAATGGCTAAAGCTAATGTTGCTGACATTAAGAATAATTTAGAATATAATGTCGAATTAACAATTGTTGATAATGTTATTTACGTTACCTATAATTCAAATCTTAAATTCTATATTTCAGTTAAAGAAACTTTGCAATTAGTACGCTATGTTACTGATATCATGGGCATAAAATCGGATTTATTATCATCAATATTAGATAGCGTTACTGAAGGAATTGATACCGGTGTATTTACTCCTTCTATTCCAGAAATGAAACCATTGGGTTTAAATATTAATGAATTAATTAAGTCTTTATCTAGTGTTGAAAGCATAAAAGTAATTTTAGACGCTGAAAAGCTTTATGAAGCAATATCTGATTTTAATCCTAATTTAGATTCTGAAGGAAATAAGATTGAGGGTGCAACAAATTCTTATATCAACGCTTCACTTTCTACATCTTCTAATTTTGTTTCTGGTATTTCTGTAACTAATATTTATTCGAAAAAAGATGAAATATTTGATATAAATATCAATTTTGATGATATATATTCAGAAAATAATGAAAGCTCAGAAATTTCTTCACCACAGAGCTTAGATGGATATTATGATTTTAATTCCATTACTACATTGTTTAAAACTTTCTTTAATAGTGCAAATATTAAGTCTTATAGTTTAAATGCTAAAGTTGCATTGGATTTAATTGGATATAAACTTGGATCAATTCCTGTTGATATCGATATTCAACTCGATGACAATATGGTTCCTAAAGTTTCTTTATTTGTTGATGTTAAAGAAGAAGTTAAAGCTTTAGGTGGAATTGTTGTAGCCGTTAGAAAAGGCAAAATTTGGATATACTATGATGGTGTTAATAAAACTATATACCTTAAAAGATATTCTGAATATTGGTGGACAAAAAAGACTGAGTATAGAACTTATACCACGGATGAATTAGCTAATGATCCAAATAAATTGATTGATTTTATTTATACTACTTTATATTGTAGTGATACTATAAAAAATGCGTTGAGCGATGCAATTTTAAATGGAGATTCTTCATTTGAATTATGTGATCCTATTCATTTTGAAAATGTTTTGAAAAAATATGAATACGATTCTTCAGAAGATGCTAGTTATAATTATTCGATGATAATTGATGGTCCAAGTTTAGTTAAATCCAATTTAGATGATATAAATTTAAATTTTGGATTTTTGATTTCCACATATTTTGAAGATAATAAAGAAATTAAAAAAGAATATCTGGATAGGATTGCTGTTTCAACAAAAATTATGGGAATAATCGGGATTGATTTAACAGAAGGAAAGCTCACGAATGTTCATAGTGATTCTAAACCTAGTGATATAATTGTTGAATTTCCAGATTTTTCCCAGGATAAATGGTAAAAAAATAAATAGTAGAAATAAAACTAGAATAAAAGTATAATACTAAATATAGGTGTTTTGTAATGAATAAATTATTGAAAAAAAGCTGCTTGGTAAATGCGGTAATTAATCTTATCGAACTTCTAGGTATTGGTATTGTACTTTTTTTTGCTAAATGGTTATATCCTGATTTTGAATACTATTATTTTGTATTTATGGGAATTTGCATTTTGTTCTTAATCATTCAAGGCATATTCTTTATTACTTATAATAATAAAGTAAGAATTTTGAAAAAAAGGACAGATCAAAAAATAGCTGATATTTTGGGAAATGATATTCAAGAAGCTTATTACTTTGGTGAAATAGGTATTCTTATAACTGATGAATCAAATACGATTATTTGGGGAAGTGATTTTTTGGAAGATAGAAATATTAGTTATATTGATCAGAAAATAACCGATGCATTTCCTGCATTGAGACAATATATTCTTTACCCAGAAAAAGAAGAGAATATTAGCGTAAAAGTTTCCTGTCAAAATTATATTTATGAAGTGAAGATAATTCGTGAATTAAATTTGTACATTTTTAAAGATGTTACAAAATATGAATCATTATTAGAATATTCAGATAGTCAATATCCTGTTATTGGACAATTAGTTATCGACAATTATTCTGATGTTAATTCTGATGATATTAGCGATATGATAGCTTCGATACGAAAAATGATAGTTTCTTATTTTACAGAAAAGCAAGTTCTTATTCGCAGTTTAAAAGAAGATACTTATTTATTAGTATGTTCTAAAAAGAATTATCAAGAGATGTATAAAGATAAATTTTCTATTGTTGACAAAGTTAGAAATGCTTATGAAGATGGTTATACTTTATCATTAGGAATTGCATACGGCTTTCCTGATTATTCCCGTTTAATGGAATTAGCTTCATCAGCATTAGATGTTGCCTTAAGCCGTGGAGGAGACCAAGTAGTTATTTCTCCGTTTTCACAAAATCTTGAATTTATCGGTGGCAAAACTGAATCGAGAGTTTCTAGAAATCGCGTTAAATTGAGAACGATTAGTCAGTCTTTGACAGCTTTGATAAGTAAGGCTAGTAATATTCTTATTATGGGACATACTAATGCTGATTTCGATGCCATAGGAGCTTGTTTAGGCATTCATGCTATGGCTAAGGCTATGAATGTTGATGCTCGTATTATATTTGAAGAACAATTTATTGAAAAAAAAGCTAAAAGAGCTGTTAGAAACTTATTTAAGGATCAACAAGAATTTTCAAATATTTTTGTTACTTTTAAAAAGGCAAGTGAATTTTATACAGAAGATACCTTAGTAATTATTGTTGATTGTAATAACCCTAAAATTTTATTGTATCCCGATATAATTGAACCACGAACTAGAGTGGCAATTATCGACCACCATCGTCGTTCAGAAAACTTTTTACCAAATGTTATTTTTAATTCAATCGATACATCTGCTTCATCATCCTGTGAATTAATTACCGAATATATTGCTTATAACCATCAGAAAATTGAGCTTGATCCTCGTTATGCTACTATGATGCTTTGCGGTATTTTACTCGATACAAATCATTATAGATTGCATATTAGTTCTGCTACTTATGAAGCTTCATCTTTTTTGAAAAATAATGGGGCGGATAATGAATTAGCTGATAGTTATTTCAAAGAGGAATATGAAGAATTTTTGATGAAAACTAAAATTATGGGAACAGCTGAAACTCCTTTTTATGATGTCTTTGTTTGTACTGCGGATGAATCAGACATAATTGATGCTACCATGCTTTCTATTGTAGCTAGAGAAGCTTTAGGAGTTCGCGATATCAGCGCTTGTTTTGCTATAGGAAGAATAAGTGAAAATCGTGTTCAAATTTCAGCCCGTAGCAATGGAACGATAAATTGTCAAATTCTTATGGAAAAATTAAAAGGTGGTGGACATTTTTCTTCTGCTGCTACTCAACTTGAAAATGTCAGTATTGCTGAAGCAAAAAAACAATTGCTACACGTATTAGATAGTTATTTAGCTTCGGCAAGAACAGATGAAGATTCACAAAATAAAGGCAAATAGATATTCTATTTGCCCTTTTTAAATGTGATGATTATTACAATGGAAAAAATAGCAGTAATTGATATAATTCCAGAAATTAAAATAATAATTAGTATTTTACTATCTATGCTAGGTGATGTATTTTGTTGTGATGATGTAGATGTTGATGATTGACTATTTGAACTAATAGACAAATTAGAAGAAGATAGACTAGATGATGTATCATTTGGTTGAGTAAAAGAAGAGCTAATACTATTTGATGAAGAAATAAATGAAGTTGAACTTGATATTATATTTGTGCTTGAAGAAGTGCTTGGAAGAGAACTGTTTGATGAAGAAATTTGTTTTATTATAGATATTTCAAATTCATTATCAAAATAATTATCCTTATCTTTACCGATATAAATAATAATAGCTTTATTTTGAATTAAAGAATCAGGATTTTTCCAAATATAATTATTTGGCAATGAAATATCCTTTAAAAATTTTTCGTTGTTAGAGATAATTATATTATTAATAGGACAATCGGGTTTGTCTTTTTTTTCGATATCGAAGTAGATTATTTTTTCTCCGTAATATTCATCGATACCTTTGACTAATATAGTAGCTTTGCCAGCATTGATGTTGTTTAAATAAGTTAATTCATAATCTTTATTTTCTTCTAATAATTCGTTTTTAAAGAAAAGAAAAATTTTTGGGATAATAGGTGCAGAAGAATAGATGAAATTATCATTTTCCATATTAACTTCAGCATTATTTATATCTATTTTTTCATTATTTACTAATGAAGTAAATGCTTTAATTCTAGCAACATAGGATATATAACCACCTAATTTTGTCCAATAATTTCCATTATATTTATATGACATGCCAGATCCTGGAGATACTAGGATAATTGCATTATTTTCTTCATTTGATATAGAAACTATAACGCTATAAAAACTGTTTTTATTTATTTTTACAGGAGTATTTAATTTAAGGAGTCTATATCCTTCGTCTTCAAATATCTGTTCTTGTTCAAGTTTTTTTATTCCACTTCGTGGATCTGAAGTATCTTGGACATCAGTATAAATTTCAACCTTTACAGTTGAATTAAGACCTTGAATGCCAATATTAATAGCATTAATATATTCATCATTATCGGCATCACCTTTTTTCGCTTGATAAATATTGCTAGCTGTTTTTGCGTTTATAGAAAAACTAAGTCCATCATCAAGACTTGAATCATAAAAATAATTGAAATCATATTTTCTTAAATTAGCTAATTTAAAAGCGAAAATATTAGAACTGGTATTATCGTATGATAGATAAAAATAAGGAAGAGAAGAATAACTATTTTTAATAAGCCAAGCACCATCTTGAGTTGCTGCTCCTGGTACAAACGAATCGGCTTTAATGTTATCATCCCATCCTATAATAGTTACAGCATGGCTTACTCCATCGAGCTTATCTACTTTAGGATTATAGTAATACGTTTCACGAGCATTATAGTAAGAAAAAGTAACGGCTCCGTATTCAATTATAGCTTCTTTAATTTTCTTTATTGAATCCTGAAGATTTAAATCATCTGTTTTTATATGTATACTTTCTTCGAATCTAAATTCGTTTGATAAAAAAGCATCTTGATTAGCTGGAGTTGAAACATTTACAGGACCACACCATTGTGAAAGAAGTGTTGCACAATAGCTCGGTGAGCCTGAAGATTGAAGGTAATTAATTTCTTGATAATCACCATTAGTATTTCCTAAAGGATCAGAATTTCTTTTAAAACGATGATAAGCAAGGGAAGTAGGGCTTAATATTAATGTGGAGTTATCATCAATTGTTTTATTATGGAGCAAAGAAGTTTCGATAGCATTGATAGAAGAATAAGCCCAACACAAATTTGTATCACCTTGATCTCGAACAGGTGTAACTTCATTTAATAAACGTGCATCATAAGAAATTGGAATATCATTAATATTTGAAATTTCATTTTTAGAATGTTGAATATTATTAAATAGATATCCTATAAATGGGACAATGAGAAAAAAAGAAAATAACTTTTTCATAACTTAACTATATTATCATAAAAAATAATAATAAAAAAGGCACTTAGAAAGTGCTAAAAATAAAAAATCGATTTAATACGTATGTATTAAACCCTATATGTGAAAATATGGTGCCCGGGACGGGGGTCGAACCCGTATGGTCTCGCAACCGCAGGATTTTAAGTCCTGTGCGTCTACCAACTTCGCCACCCGGGCAAGATATTATTAAAAAATGGTGTCCCGTATAAGATTCGAACTTATGGCCCCTTGATTAAAAGTCAAGTGCTCTACCAACTGAGCTAACGGGACAACGATGGCTGGGGTACCTGGATTCGAACCAGGGCATGTCAGAGTCAAAGTCTGATGCCTTACCGCTTGGCCATACCCCAATAAAGTGGTGGAGGAAGGTGGATTCGAACCACCGAACCCGAAGGAACAGATTTACAGTCTGCCGCGTTTAGCCTCTTCGCTATTCCTCCAACTTTAACGCTAATGGTGGATGTTAGAGGGCTCGAACCTCTGACCCCCGCCGTGTAAAGGCGATGCTCTCCCGACTGAGCTAAACATCCCTTCCTTGAAAAAGCGTCTTAATTAATATACCAAGCTTTGACTACTTTTGCAAGAGTTTTTTTAAAAAATTTCACTTTTTAATCGGCTCTTCAAAAGCGCAAATGTATTGTACAACAGATTATAAGAAAGGTCAATTTATTTTTCAAAAAAATGCATATTTTTGTAAATTAATAAATTGCTACTTATTTATGATGTATTTCTAATATCATAAGTGATTATTATTTTGAGTAAATTGCTTGCTTAAAAAAAGTTCAAATTTAGACAAATGCGCATAAAATGTGCAATTGTATGCAAAGTAAACGCTTTCAAAACGCATTATATTGCGCAAAACACTACTTTCTTGTAAAATTAAGACGTCTTAGAAGGAGAACATATGAAAGAAAATACTATTGTTAAAGATGAAGAAAGCTTGATTGATCTTCTTAATAGAGTTAAAGCTGCTCAAAAAGAATTTTCAACCTTTTCCCAGGAAAAAGTTGATGAAATTTTCTATCGTGCTGCTTTAGCAGCTAATGCTCAACGTATTCCTCTTGCTAAAATGGCAGTTGAAGAAACTGGAATGGGTATTGTTGAAGACAAAGTAATCAAGAATCATTTTGCTGCTGAATATATCTATAATCATTACAAGAATGTAAAGACTTGTGATGAAATCGAAAGAAACGATGATATGGGATTTATTAAAGTTGCTGAACCTATTGGCGTTCTTGCTGCTATCGTTCCAACTACTAATCCTACATCTACTGCTATCTTTAAGGCTTTAATTGCTTTAAAGACTCGTAATGGTTTAATTTTCTCACCACATCCACGTGCTAAAAAATGTACTATTGCTGCTGCTAAAATTGTTTTAGATGCAGCTGTTAAAGCTGGTGCTCCAGAAGATATTATCGGCTGGATTGATGAACCATCTATTCAATTGTCAAATATGCTTATGACTTCCTGTGATTGCATTCTAGCTACTGGTGGTCCAGGCATGGTTAAAGCTGCTTATAGTTCAGGTAAACCTGCAATTGGTGTTGGTCCTGGTAATACTCCTATTATTGTTGATTCTACAGCAAATATTGAACTTGCTGCTAGTAGTGTTATACAGTCTAAATGCTTTGATAATGGTATGATTTGTGCTTCTGAACAAAGTGTTATTGTCTTATCAGATGTCTATTCTGCATTTAAAGCTGAACTCATTAAACGTGGAGCATATTTCTTATCTAAAGCTGATACTAAGAAAGTTGGCGAAACTATTATTATCAATGGTTCTGTCAATGCAAAAATTGTTGGTCAAAGACCAGTTACTATTGCAAAGATGGCAGGTGTAGAAATTCCTGAAGCAAGCCGTATTATGGTTGGTGAAGTAGAAAGTGTTGAACTTTCCGAACCATTTGCTCATGAAAAATTATCTCCAGTTTTAGCTATGTATAAGGTTAAAACATTTGAAGAAGCTGTTGATAAAGCTGAAAAATTAGTAACTGATGGTGGTTATGGCCATACTTCTGGTATTTATGTTGATGAAATCGTTGGAAAGGAAAAAATTGATGTTCTTTCTAAACGTATGAAGACATGCCGTATTTTAGTTAATACTCCTGCTGCTCAAGGTGGTATTGGTGACTTATATAACTTCATGTTAAATCCTAGCTTGACATTAGGCTGTGGTTCTTGGGGTGGTAACTCAGTTTCTGAAAATGTCACTATTAAACACTTATTAAATATTAAGGTTGTGGCTGAAAGGAGAAATAATATGTTGTGGTTACGACTTCCTGAAAAAGTTTATTTTAAACCAGGTTGCTTACATGAAGCTTTAACAGAACTTGGAACTGAATATCATCGCAAAAGAGTCTTTATAGTTACAGACTCCTTCTTATATCAAAGCGGATTTACAAAGAGAATCACAAAGATTTTGGATGAACAAGGAATTGAACATATGACATTCTTCCAAGTTGCTCCAGATCCAACATTAGCCTGCGCTAAATTAGGTGCTAGTCAAATGGCTGACTTTAAACCAGATGCTATCATAGCTATCGGTGGTGGTTCACCAATGGATGCTGCAAAAATTATGTGGGTTTTATATGAACATCCTGAAATTGACTTCAGAGATATGGCTCTTGATTTCATGGATATTCGTAAAAGAGTTTATAAATTCCCACACATGGGAAGCAAAGCGATGTTAGTTGCAATTCCAACAACCGCAGGTACTGGCTCTGAAGTTACTCCTTTCGCAATCATTACTGATCAAGATGATGGTACAAAATATCCAGTAACGGATTATGAATTATTACCAGATATGGCAATTATCGATTCAGATTTAATGTTAAATATTCCAAGAGGATTAACAAAAGCTTCTGGTATTGATGCTCTTGTTCACTCTATTGAAGCTATTGCTTCTATTATGAGTTCTCCATATACCGATGCAATGGCTAATGAAGCTATCAAATTGATTTTCAAATATTTACCACGTGCCTATAAGAATGGTGCTTCTGATCCAGAAGCTCGTGAAGGTATGGCAAATGCAGCTACAATCGCTGGTATTTCATTTGCAAATGCTTTCTTGGGAATTTGCCACTCTATGGGACATAAACTTGGTTCTTATCATCATATTCCTCATGGCATTGCTGTTAGCTTAGTCCTTGAAAATGTTATGAAGTTTAACGCTTGTGAAGCACCTACAAAAATGGGTACTTTCCCACAATATGATCATCCAGTTTCTTTACATAGATATGCTGAAGCTGCCCGTGGTATTGGCATTACTGGTAAGAATGATGAAGAGATATTTAATAAATTCCTTGAAGCTATTCATCAACTTAAAGTTGAATGTGATATTCCATTGACAATTCAAGAATTTGGTGTACCAGAAGATCAATTCCTTCAATCTTTAGATCAAATGAGTGAAGATGCCTTCAACGATCAATGTACAGCTGCTAACCCACGTTATCCTTTAATTTCTGAAATTAAAGAATTGTACTTAAAGTCCTATTATGGTAAATAATAGATAAGGAGAAAATAAAAATGGCAGAAAAAGAGTTATTAAAAGTTCGTCCTAATAAAAAAATATATCGCGAAGACGATAAATTGATTAAATTATTTGATCATAATATTGTCAAAAAATCTGAAGTACTTAAAGAAGCTTATTCTCATGCTTTAGTTGAAGAAACTGGCTTATCTGTTCCGAAATTATTATATGTAAATAATGAAGGTGAAGATTGGGCAATTGCTACGGAATACATCAATGGAAATACAATTGAAACATTAATGAAAAATGATCCGGATAATAAGAAAAAATATATTGATAAACTTGTAGAACTTCAAATGGCTATGTCTAAAATATCTTGCTCAGATTTGAAAAAATTACGTGACAAGATGAATGATAGAATATCACATAGTGGCTTAGAAGCTACTGTAAGATATGAGCTTCATGTTCGTTTAGATTCTCTTCCACGTCACAATAAGTTGTGCCATGGCGACTTTAATCCATCAAATGTTCTTGTCGATGAAAATGGAAAATATTATATCTTAGACTGGGCACATGCAACACAAGGAAATGCATCAGCAGATGCAGCAACAACTTATATTCAATTCCTTTTAACAGGCGATAAGGCTTCAGCTGAATATTATTTGAAAGCTTTCTGCAAAAAAACAGATACAGCATTACAATATGTTCAAAAATGGATGCCAATCGTTGCTGCAGCATTATCTGTTAAAGCATCACCAGAAGATCGTGCAGCTTTACTAAAAATGGTTAACGTTGTCGAATACGAATAAAAAATAATTGGGCTTGAAAAAGCCCTTTTTTCTTGATTTCATCAAAAAAATATTAAAAAAAATAAATGAAATAGTATAATAGAAAAGAGGTGTAGTATGAAAAAGTTTTTTCAAGATTTTAAAAAGTTTGCAACACGTGGAAATGTTGTAGATATGGCAGTTGGTGTAATTATTGGTTCAGCTTTTACTGCTATTGTTAATTCCTTAGTTAAGGATATTCTTATGCCATTAATTGTTTGGCTTTTCCCAGTTCAAGATTTATCCAATTTATGTATTGTTTTAAGACCAGAATCTGTAGAAGGTGCTGGTGATGCATTAACTTGGAATTATGGTAATTTCATAATGGCAGTTATCAATTTCTTAATCGTTGCCTTTGTATTATTTATTGTTCTAAGATCTATCATGAATGCTCGTGGTTTTGTAGCTGATAAGTATCCTTTCATTGATAAAAAAGAAGAAAAACAACTTAGAAAAGAAGGCAAAACAAAAGAAGAAATGAAAGCTATCAACGATGAAAGAAAAGCTGCCAAAGAAAAAGAAGAAGCATTGAAGAAAGCCCAAGAAGAAGCTGAAAGTGAAAAAGGCTTGTTAAAAAGAGCTGTTGAACTTCTTGAACAAATTGAAAAGAAATAAAATATATTGACTGCTAATAACAAAGCAGTCTTTTTTATAAAAAATACTTTACATTTAAATAAAAATACTTTACAATAGATAAGCATGTGTTAGCACTTAAGTACTCACTTGTCCAATGAATGACAGAAAAGTAGCCCAGCTATTAATGGTGAAGTCATTCACCCGGAGTGATGGAATTTAAGGCCTTGCTAGAAAGGAAATAAAAACATGTCAAGATATACAGGTCCATCTTGGAAAGTCTCTCGTAGACTCGGCTATTCTACTCTTGAAACTGGACGCGAACTCGCTAAACGTGATTATGCTCCAGGTGCTCATGGTAACGATCGCCGTAAGAAAAAATCTGAATACGGTCTTCAACTTGCCGAAAAACAAAAACTTAGAATGACTTATGGTGTTTCCGAACGTCAATTCCAACGTTTATACATTATGGCAAAGAAAGAACATGGTGTCACTGGTTTGAATTTCATGAGAATTCTTGAAACTCGTCTCGATAACCTTGTTTTCCGTTTAGGATTTGCTCGTACACGTCGTGGAGCTCGTCAACTTGTTGCTCATGGTCATATTACTGTCGATGGCAAGAGAGTTGATATTCCTTCTTATTTAGTTTCTGTTGGTCAAGTCATCAGCATTCGTGAAAAAGACTTAAATCTTAAAGTCATCAATGAAGCTCTTGAAGTCAACACTCACACAGTTCCTTATGTTGAATTAGATAAGGATAAAAAAGAAGGTAAACTCGTTAGACTTCCTGAAAGAAACGAATTCTTACAAGAAATTAACGAAGCTGCTATTGTTGAATTCTACAATCGTAAGCTCTAATCAATTGAATTTAAAAGCAGGGAAACCTGCTTTTTTTCGTGCATTAAAATCTTCTTTACACATTCTAACAAGTGTAAAGTAAAGTTAGCACTTCTAAATTGACTTTGCTAATTAATATATTAAAATGTATTTGTTGGTCGAGAAGACCGAAAGGAGATTAAAAAATGATTAGACCTTTAAAAGATTATGTTTTATTAGAAGTTGAACCAGCTGAAAGAAATATCGGTGGTTTTATTGTTCCTGAAAGCAAAGACAAGCCAAGTGTTGCTAAGGTTGTTGCTGTTGGTCCAGGAAAAGAAGTTGATGGAAAAATTGTTGCTCCTACAGTAAAAGTTGGCGAAAAAGTTATTTTTAAAGAATATTCAACAACTGAATATAAAGACGGCGATAAGAAATATTTATTAGTAAAAAATGATGATCTTCTTGCTGTTGTTGAATAATATTAAATTAATGGAGGAAAATAATTATGGCAAAACAAATTAAACATGGTAATGAAGCACGTCAAGCATTGATTAATGGCGTTGATCAATTAGCAGATACAGTTAAGATTACATTGGGACCTAAAGGACGTAATGTTGTCCTTGATAAAGGTTATGGTTCACCACTTATTACCAATGATGGTGTAACAATTGCTCGTGAAATTGAATTGAAAGATCCATATGAAAATATGGGTGCTAAACTCATTTATGAAGTTGCTAATAATACAAATGATGTAGCTGGTGATGGTACAACTACAGCTACAGTTTTAGCCCAAGCCATTGTTCATCGTGGTGCTGAATATGTTGAAAAGGGAGCTAATCCAGTATTTCTTAGAGAAGGTATTGAACTAGCAGGAAAAGCAGTTGCTGAAAAGCTTTTAACCAAGGCTAAAAAAGTTGAAACAAACAAAGATATTGAACAAGTTGCATCGATTTCTTCTGCAAGTGAAGAAATAGGAAAGATAATATCTGAAGCTATGGAAAAAGTTGGCAAGAGCGGAGTTATTTCTGTTGATGAAGGAAAAGGCTTTGATACAACATTAGAAGTTACACAAGGATTGCAATATGATAAGGGATACATTTCTCCATATATGGTCACTGATCATGAAAAAATGACTGCAGAAATTGAAAATCCATATATTCTTGTTACAGACCAAAAGATTTCTAATATTCAAGATGTTTTAAATCTTTTACAACAAGTTGTACAAACAGCAAAGCCACTTCTTATTATTGCTGATGATCTTGAAAGTGAAGTTACATCAACTCTTGTTATCAATAAATTAAGAGGTTCGTTTAATGTTGTAGCTACTAAGGCTCCAGAATTTGGTGATAATCAAAAGAATATTCTCCAAGATATTGCTACTTTGACCGGTGCTAAATTCTATAGTAAAGATTTAGCAATGGAACTTAAAGATATGCAAATTGAAGATTTAGGACGTGCAGGTAAAGTTATTGTTACTAAAGATAATACAACAATTATCGATGGTGCAGGTTCTAAAGAAGAAATTAATAGCCGTATTAGTGAACTTCTTGCACAAGCTAATGAATCTAAATCTGAATATGATAAGAAGAGATTAAATGAAAGAGTTGCTAAACTTTCAGATGGTGTTGCAGTAATTAAAGTTGGCGCATTAACTGAAAGTGAAATGAAAGAAAAGAAATTAAGAATTGAAGATGCATTAAATGCTACTAAAGCTGCTGTTGAAGAAGGAATTATCATCGGTGGTGGCGCAGCTCTTGTTGAAGTATATAAGGAATTAAGAAATACTTTAAAGAGCAAAGAAGCTGATGTTCAAAAAGGTATTAATGCAGTTCTTGAAAGTTTGTTAGCTCCTTTAAAACAAATTGCTGAAAACGCTGGTTATGAAGGAGATGAAATTGTTTCAAAGCAACTTAAAGCTAAAGAAAATGTTGGCTTCAATGCTAAAACTGGTAAATGGGTTGATATGTATGAAGCCGGTGTTGTTGATCCAGCAAAAGTCGCTCGTTCAGCAATTTTGAACGCTTCTTCAATTTCCGCATTATTCTTAACAACAGAAGCTGCAGTTACTGAAATAAAAGAAGATAAACCAGCTCCTGTTCCACAAGTTCCTGAATATTAATAAATAAATTAAGACCAAGAAACAAAAATTCTTGGTCTTTTTTAAAAAAATTATAAAAATCTCTTTATTTTTTAAAAACAACATGTTACAATACCAAAGGCTCATGGAGCGATACCCAAGAGGCTGAAGGGGCGGGCTTGGAAAGCTCGTAGACAGTAACATGTGCCAGGGTTCAAATCCCTGTCGCTCCGCCATCTAAAAAAGAATAAGACCGATAAGTAATTATCGGTTTTTTTCTACAATTTTTTAAAATTTATTTTAGTAATATTTTATTGTTATTAAAGATAGGATATAAATAATTAGTGTGTTTTTAAATTTTTTATTATAGTATTTAAATAATAAATATTATGTTTAAAATTAAAAACGTATAGACAATAGTGATAAATGCCTTTTAAGGGTAACTTTTTTAGAAAAAAATAAAAAACACTACCTTTAAAAGAGGATTAATGATATAATTGTGCTGAAAGAAGATGACTATATGAAAGATAAAATTTATCCTAGAGAAAAGTATTTGGCTAGAATTAGACCTTTTTATGATAGTGATATTGTTAAGGTTATTACAGGCATAAGAAGATCAGGTAAATCATCTATTTTAAAATCAATTATTGATGAACTTGGTGCAAGAGGGGTATCTGATAGAATAATTTATTTACCCCTTGATAAAAGAGGATATAAAGATATTGTTACTCCTGAACAATTAGAAAAAAGAATAGAAGAATGCATTAATGATTCTGAAAAGTATTATTTAATTATTGATGAAGTTCAAAACGTTAAAGGCTTTGAAAAGGTAATACTTCAATATGAAGAAGAAGGATATTCTGTTTTTTTAACTGGTTCAAATTCTTATTTATTAAGTGATGAAATTTCTACTAAGCTTACAGGCAGATATATAACTTTTGAAACATATCCACTAGATTTTTATGAATATATAGAAATGAAAAAGTTCTTTAATAAAAAAATAAATGAGAATATTTACGAAGAATTTAATTCTTATATTATTGAAGGAGGTTTTCCTAAAGCAATTGAGTTTGATGATTTAAGATCAAATCAACTTTATACAAGAGAAATTATAAGTGAAATTTTTAATAAAGATGTTAGGACAAGAAATAGGATATCTAATAAAGCACTTTTTGAAAGAGTACAATCATATATAATTAATAATTATGCATCACCTTTTTCGCTTAAAAAATTCTATGATTCTCTAGTTGAGGCAGGAATTAATACAAAAATTACAACAATTAAAAATTATATAGAAATTTTAAAAAAAGCTAAAATAGTGTATGAATGTAATCGATTTGATTTAAAATCAAAAAAATCATTAACAAGAGATCAAAAATTTTATCTAGCAGATTTGGCTTTATATTTTTCTTTTAATACTAATAACAATTTAAATTATGGACCATCATTAGAAAATTTAGTTTATCTATATTTAGTAAGTAATGGATATCAAGTAAGCGTGGGAAAAATTGGAAAATTTGAATGCGATTTTATTGTTAGAAAAAATAATGGAGAATATGCATATATCCAAGTTATATATTCTATGACTGGAAATGAAAAAGTGAAAGAAAGAGAATATAGACCATTTAGAGAAATTAGAGATGGATACCCTAGATATATTATTTCACTTGATATTTTTAGAGATCAGCAAGAGGGTGTTCATCATATTAATGCAATAGATTTGTTTCTTGGGAAAGAGTCAATTTAATTTTGAAAATTATATGAGATTATTGCTTGAATGGGTACAGAAGATTAATAAGTACCCAAATACAATTTTAAGGAAAAATATCTATTAATTAGCCGATTTAAGATTAGGTTTGGATTGTAGATGTTATATTGATGATGGTAAATGTATGTTAAGCATTAAGGTATAAGAATTGATTAAAAAATGATTTAGATTAATCTGTCATATGAATTACTATTTTAGTATTTTTGTGAATAAAATATAGCACTATACGTGTGAAACATTTTATGATGTGATGGTATTTTTTTCTGTCATGTTGGATGAAGTAAAACTGATTTTATTTTAAATGTTAGTAAAATTATTGAATGAATATTAATGTATTGAATGAAATAAATACAGCTTATCATCATTTAGAATATAGGCAAAAAGAAATTTATGATGTTTTATTCGATAGGATTTGTGAAATAAAATCTGGTTGGTATAATGTTCATTATCATAAAGATGAAAAAGGAAATTGAATACGAGAGTCTTATCCTAATTTCAGTAATTAGTTTAAAGGGTCTTTGTGATATTGAGATTTAATTTGATAAAATATCTGTATCTACAAAGTTGAAACGGAATATGGCACTGATGTATTCTTTTGAAAAAATTGATGGATAAGAATTTGAAGCATATGGTATTGAAGATTATCTTATTGATTTCTATCATCCTGGATAAACTGTGGAAGATCTAAAAGAAAATGCGCGTAATTGTAATGAAATTGAAATAGGCTTCTCATTTATTTTTCCTTTTGAAGTGGATGAAAAACAAATCTTTACTTTTATAAAAAGGCTTTATCAGGAAGGATTTTACTACTGATAGGAAAATATAATTTTAAAAAAAGAAGTTAAATTTTTAACTTCCTTCTCCAATAATTATTTTTATATCGCAATCATAATAGACTGGGATAGCACCATCTTGTCCTCTAAATGCAAATTCTTTTAATTGATCTGGAGAATAATTAATATTAATGTAGTAGGCAAATTCACTACCTCCAGAAATATTAGATATAGAATCATTATCGTGTCTAATTGTAATTTCATTTGCTTCAGTATTGTAGTCTTCTTTTTTAGTACTATCATAAAGATGTTTCTTTCCTAGTGCATCATCATCTTTATAAATTTTTGATAGATAAGAAACAGCATAATATGTAGAATCATAATCAGTTTTATTTTCTGTATCTTTATAAAAATCTGGATAAAAAGTAGAAGTTTCTGTTTCTGATTTTATACAATTGTTAACTTCTGCTTGAGAAAAAACTTGAATATCAGTATAGCGAGATATATATAGGTTATCTTTTTCTCTACTCATTTCTTTTTTTACAAAAGAAATAAGTACATTTACTTTCTCGGGAATTTCTGTTTCTAATACAATTTTATAAACGATATTTGTATTAAGACTATATAGATCAGCATTATCGTTAATAATTAAATATGCGGGATCAAAAATATTCATTTTTGCATTAGCGACATTTGCTTCTTCAATTTTTATTACTTTTCCAGTTGAAGGATTATCGTAATCATATATTGCTTCTTCTTCTGTACTTAAAAGGCTATAATTAAATTTATAAGCTTCAAATAAAGTTATTTTAGAATCAAAACTAACAACATTAATATGGTTGTCCCCAGCTATTTCTTGTTGTCTTTTAGCTTCGAACCAGGCTACTGTAGAAAAAGCAGTAGCTAAAACACAACTGCTACACATTACTAATGATAACAACATAGTTTTAAATTTACTTTTATCCATAGTATTCCAGTTCTATTCTCCTAATATATTGGCAACTGGCTGTCCAAAATGGACCCTATAGTTTTGCGTCATTGCTTTACAACAATTTTGCTTTTTTCTATGTTTATTTATACTAAAAAAAAGAAAAAAATTCAATAATAAGTTTCTATTATGTGATTTATATTTTATTTTTTTTATCACTATATTTTTCTTTGTCAACAAAAATAGAAATGATTAAAGTTATCAATAAAGTAAAAGAAATTATTAATGGTAATAATTGAATTAATAACAAATTATTTCTATTGGAATTATATTTAAAAAGAATATAAAAAATAATAGAACCTAGTATAAAACAAAAAAGAAAAGCTATATATTCTAATGTTATTACTAATTTTGTTTTGTTTTTTTCTATTATTCCACTGACTAGATTAGCAGAAATATTTCTAAGTGTGGCTGTCATCATTGTTGAAGTATAACCGATATTATTTACTTCCTTAAATATACAAAATTGAAAAGCTCCAATTAAAGCTAGACAAGCGTTGGAAATAATATCATATATATTTGGTTGACTTTTTGATGCGTTATCAATATTTAAAGGAAAAATAACAATAATAGAAACAAAAACAATCATTAAAAATAGAATTAATGTGTTGAAATATTTAATTTTGTTTTCTAATTTAAGTTTTAATGTTTCAGCAAGTATACATCCTAAGAAGAATATGACTGCAACGGAAATATTTTCTAAACCTAAATATATTTTGTTATCAAAAAAGTTAGCAAACATATTTATCATATTTCCTGTTTGCATACAAGCAAAAACCCCATGAATTTTAACAGAATATAATTCAATGAATCCACCACAAAAAGACAAAAGCAAAGCAATGATGAAGCTTTTGTTTATAATTTTATTTTTCATTTATTCTATTTATCAATCTTTTCAATTTTAGGTTTAAAAACACCAAATGATAATAATTTTGCTAGGGATATATATTCATCTTTATTGAAGATTCTTGTGGAATATACTATATGTTGGTCACCATCATTTTCAATTTTATATTTTGTGTTATAGAAACCATTTTTGGAATAAAATTTCTCAAGAATTTCTATTTCATTTTGATATTTTTTGTAGTCTTCAACAAGAGGAACATGGGCATAAATATTTATATTTTTAAATAAGGTTTTAAATGAAGAAATAATTTTTGATCCATATCCTTTATGACGAAGTTCTTCATTGACAGCAAGATACCATATTAAAATTCCTTTATTGCTTGAAGTGGTAAATGTTGCACCAATGAATTTATCTTCTTCATAAAAGCCTAAAAATTCAGCTCTTCCTTTTTTTACCATAAAGTTCATTATCCAAAACGGATATAGTTCATCCTTAGCGTAGGACTTTTTTAATAACTTTTTTGCTTTTTTAAAATCTTTTGATTTTTTATCGATTTTATTAACTGTTAATTTCATTTTTCTTCCTCTATATAATTATACTAGTTAAAATATTATTATTTTGCAAATAAAAACTAAGAAGAGTTAGTTTTCTTCTTAGTTTAGGATTGATAATATAAAATTTTAATTGCTTTGTGAAGTCCAATCATTCCATGATGCTTTGACAGTATCGCGGATATTATTAAAAGCTTTATCAATATTTAAAGTACCATTTAATATTGATAAGAATGGACGGGTGGCAGAAGTCCCCCAAATATCGATATAATTAGTTAAATATTTTCTATCATTTGAGAAGTTAGTGAATTTATATGTATATTTTTCTCTAAGGTTTAAATATTCATTCATAAAACTATCGGTAATATTCATTTTTGAATAATCGGATTTATAGGCTAAGATACCATGACCCTCATTAGCAAAAATTTCACATCCTTGATCACTTATCATAAGTTTGATAAATTCTTGCGCTAATTCCTTTTTAGAACTAGAAGCAGGAATAGCAATATATTGATCTTCACCGATAATATAAGAAGTATCTTTATATTCTTCCTTAGCTTCTTCAAGAACAGGAGTTTTCATAATGCCTAATTCAAATGTTGAATCAAATGTTCCACTATTTGTATAATTCAAGGCTTCATTATATAGCCAATCACCATTGAACATCATAGCAGCATAGCCATTGATAAAATCTCTTTGAGCATCGGCTGCACTTGTTGCATTTCTATCTAAAACATAATACCCTTTTTCAGGAGCAAATAGATCATTCCATCTTTGAGTTGCTGTTTTTAAGCCATTATATGTTTCATTTTTGATGACATCGAAGTTTTCAGGATTATCATATTTTAAAAAGTTTTGAATAGCATCTTTGCCAACAATTTGACTCCACCAGTCAAAAACTGTGTAATCAAAGTAATCAGTATTTGATCCAGTATAAACAAAAGGTTTAACCATAGTTGTACCATCAGGATCACCTGGAACAGCAACGGGATTTTTAACGATAGTTTCGCAAAGATTCATAAGTTCTTTATAGGTTTCTGGAATTTTCCAACCATTGCTTTCAAACATCTTTTTATTATAGAATATTCCGCCTACACCGGAAGTAAAAGGTAATCGATAAGATTTTGTAGAGCCATCACTTCTTTTATAATAAATAGAATCTTTATATTCGTCGTTGATTTTATCTTTTACGGTAATATTGGAAGTAGAATCGACTGTTTCATTTAGAAAATCAGTTAAATCTGCAAACTTACCTGTTGCAGCATATGATTTCCAGGTTGAACCAGTGGAAATGTATAAGTCATCGCTATTTCTTGATGAATTTAAATTTTGTCTGATAATGCTTTCAGCATTGTAACTCGCTTCTAAATTAACTTTAACACCTTCATGGTTCTTTTCAAATATAGAAACTAAATCGTTTATCCATTTTTCACCATAACCTGCTGAATAATAAACAATTTTTAATTCTTTTTCGTTTGTAGTATTATTGTTGCAACTTGCAAGGACAGTGGATACTAGGCATGTCGCTAAAAAACATGCTACATATTTCTTTTTCATCAGCTTATATCCTTTCTTAACAAAGTTAAATAATATGATTAAATTATAGATTCAAATATGGATATAGTCAAGAGAAAAGCGCATTTATTTAAATAAAACACTATTGGAAAGGCTTTCTTTTATTTTTTAACAAAGTTAAATATTGCATTGGAAATATGCCTGTGTTAAGATAAATTATACATAGGAGGTTCTATATGAGTTTGAAAATAATTAGAGGAATTTCTTTCTTATCTATTATACTTTGTTTGACCTCTTGTTCTAATAATACATCAAATTCTACGGAAATGAAAATCGGGGATGATATTTCTTTGTTAGAAAATGTTAAATTGGATTATGATAATGCTTTTTTTGATGATTTTTCTACTGGAGTATCAAAAGAAAATTGGTATATTGGAAAACAAGCATGGGGTGGCTCTAATGGTGGAGTAATTCCAGAAAATATAAAATATACCGATGATGGTTCTTTAGTTATTCAAGCTAATGGTGCTTATTATGACGATAATGATATAAGAGGAGTTGGTGATATTAAAGATGGTCGCTATACTGGTGGAGCTCTAATTTCAAAATTTCTTGTTCAATCAGGAAGATATGAAATTAAAATGAAAGTTTTGCCTCGACAAGGTGCTTGCTCTGCTTTTTGGACATTCGCGTATGACACTGAAAATGCATTGAATCATGAAATAGATATTGAACTTCCTGGTGGAACAAGAAGCAATACGATATCATTTACTAATGTTTTAAATACAAATTATATAACCGAGCAGTTTTCAAATTCTCAAGATGTAAATTCTGAGACAATTAATGGAAGCCCTTCTTATTATAATGATGGAGAATGGCATACCTTTGGATTTGATTGGTACACTAATCCTGAAAAAGTTATTTATTATGTAGATGGAAAAATATCAGCTATCTCTAATGTTTTTGTTCCTCTGATGCAATCTCGACTTTGGGTTGGATGTTGGTTTCCAGTAACTTCGGCATTTGTTGGAACAGCAAATTTTGAAACAGATTATATGTATGTTGATTATGTGAAATATATTCCTTTTTTAGATCAGCCTTTTACAAAATTTAATCCTGCTGTCAATGGATATGCAGAGGATTATGAATATCCAAGCGAGCCAATTTCTTCTCCGGTTAATAATAAAATTTCTAATGGTGATTTTGATAACGTCTTGTTGAAAAATTCGAGAATCGGCGGTTGGAATGCAACTAAAAGAATAACAGAAGATAAAGAAATTGAAGAGGTTTGCAATGTAATTGAATCTGAAGGAAAAGATGAATCTAAATGTTTATTTGTCAAAGATGAAGGATTAGCTTATCAAATAATTGATTCAGTCTATGAAAATTTTGAACATACACTTTCTTTTTATGGAAAAGGAAAGGGAAAGGTAGTTTTAAGATATTACGGAGCTACTGATACAGAAATTCTAGAATTTAAAGAAGTTGAAGTTGATTCCGATAATTTGAATTTATATATGATAGATGGAATTGCCCCCAAAAATACTCAAAGAATTAGAATCAATGTTGAAAGCAGTAAAGGAAATACTATTTATATAGATAATGTTTCCTTGTATCAAAAATAAATTGAGGAAACTAATATGGAAAAAGAAATTAAATTAGAGGAAAAATGTACTACTGGAGCTCCTAAAAAGAAAAAGATGTCCAGAAAAAGAAAAAAGGAATTGATTTTCGTTGCTGTTTTGTTGGCCTATCCTGTTATCCAATTCCTTGCAACTTGGATATTTGTCAATTCTTATTCTATTATATTATCTTTTGAAAAAATATCTTTGGAAGGAAATGTTTCATTTGCAGGATTTGATAATTTTATCAATGTTATCAAAAGAATTTTTGATCCTAATTTAGGATCGATTACTTTATCAAATGGTGCAAGAATTCCGTACAATTTAATGATTTTATTGAATTCTTTAGGATATGGTTTGATAACAATTTTTATCAGTTTGCCTTTAGCGTTGGTCTGTTCTTATTTCTTATCTAAAAAAATGCCATTAGCTAATGTCTTTAGAGTAATTTTCTTCCTTCCAAATATTATTTCTACAGTTGCATTAGTCTATGCTTTCCGTATGCAGACTATCGATTCGAGTGCTGGAATTTTATATCCTTTATTTCGGGCTATGGGAATTCGTTTTGAAACATGGCCGAGTACTTCTATTATTGTTTATATTTATTGTATTTGGGCTGGATTAGGATATAATGTTTTATTGCTTTCTGGAGCAATTGGACGTATTCCGAAAGAACTTTTTGAATCAGCTCAGATGGATGGTGCTGGAAATTTCAAACAATTTTCTAAAATCATGATTCCAATGGTTTGGCCGACGGTAATAACTTTAGTTGTTTTAGGGATGACAAACGTTTTAACTTTATATCTCCAACCTGTTTTATTTAATCTCAATAATAATGAAACAATTGCTGGAACTATTTTTAATGGAATTAATAATCCGACTCAATATCCATATTTTGCAGCATTCGGCTTGCTTTTCTCTGTCATTCTTGCGCCTACGATTTTACTTATCAGAAAGCAACTTTCCCGAAGATATTCTGATACTGAATGTTAGGTGATAAATATGAAAAATAAGAAAAGAAAAAATCCAATGTTATCGATTGGTATTTGGGTTGCATTTGCGGTATTTGCTATATATTCAATATCTTTATCATTTCCTTTTGTTTGGATGCTTTTAAATTCATTTAGAAATGTTGATGAATGGAGACATTTAACATCATTGAAAGATTATTGGTCTTGGCCATCCAATTGGGATTTTACTAACTACATTAAAATTTTGCAGGAAAATTTACAAGGGGAAAATTTATTATCGATGATTGGATATTCCTTGATATTAACTATTCTTGGGACATTGGTGAATGTATTTTTCTCTGCATGTGCGGCTTATTGTGTAGCTAAATATGATTTTCCTGGAAAGAAAATTTTATATGGAATGGCGATATTTGCAATGGTAGTTCCAATTGTTGGAACTTTACCGGCTCAAATTAGATTTATGGAGTTTTTGCATTTAGATGATTCTATTTTAGGAGTGCTATTTTTATATTCAGGAGCCTTTGGCTTTAACTTTATTCTTTTACATTCATCTTTCCAAAGTATTTCATGGAACTATGCAGAAGCAGCGCAGATGGATGGGGCGGGACATTTTGGTATATTTTTTAAAGTGATGATTCCAATGTGCAAAGGCCCAATCATCGCTTGTTGTATCTTACAATCAATTGCTTTATGGAATGATTATTCAACTTCTTTCTTGTTTTTGAAAAGCCATAAAACTTTAGCGGTTGGTTTACAAGCTATTCAGATGGAACTTCAAAGTCAAGGCAATTATCCGATGATTTTTGCTGCCATTATTATTTCTATTCTTCCTGTTTTAATAATTTATTGTATCTTCCAAAAGAAGATTGTAGAAAATACAGTTGCTGGAGGATTAAAAGGATAAAATGAAAAAAATATCATTGTTTTTGAGTTTATTAACTCTTTTATCTATCAGTAGTTGTACACCAAAAATTGACAAATTATCTTTTGAAAAAAATGAATATATAGTTCATTCAGGGGAAAAAATTTCTGTTGTGCAGAATGTTAGTGATGTCAACTATCTTATCATAGGTAAAAATGATTATTCTATTTACCTTGATGAAAAGACTGGAATTTTTACATTTGATGATATGATACCTAATTATCTCCAAGTGATGGTTATAGCTAAAAAAGATACATTAGAAAGTGAACCAATTGTCGTAACATTAATTCATGATTATAGACAGTCAGAGGTTAGTTTTAATAATTTGACAGATTATATAATGAATGGAGAAATAATTTCAGCACAATCTTCTTTATCGTATTCTATTACCTATTCTTTGAAGGATGAAGTTGATGGAATATCAATTGATTCTTCTAGTGGAAAAGTAAATTTTGCTCCATCAGTATTAAATGACCAAGCTTTTACTGTTGTTGCCAAAACACATGGAAATGTTCAAAGCGAAAAAACATTTTATGCGATAAAATCAAATTTTGCAAAAGTAGAAAATACGAGACAAGCTATTGAGAAAAATGGAAATGTTGATGCGATATATTTTCTTGATTTTTCTGAGATACCAGATATTGAGGAAAAAGGAATTATCGCTTTGACAACTTCAAGAAATAATCCTGTTTCTAGTGAAAATTACCAGTATGATAAAAATCAAAAGAAATTGAGGATATCTTCAAAATATTTATCTACACTTCCATATGGTGAAAATACATTAAAAATTATAACAGCAAGAAATACTATTTCGATTAATGTAGAAGTTGCGACAAAATTTATTTATACTGCTGAAGATTTACAATCCATTAATAAAAATGAAGAATCTCTTTCCGGATATTATATTTTGATGGATGATATAGATTTATCTTCTTATTTAAGTGAAAATTGTGAAGGATATAATGATGGCAAAGGTTGGATTCCAATTGGACAATATAACGATGTAACTGATCCTAATGTTGCAACAAGATTTGCCTTTAAAGGTACTTTTGATGGCAATGGACATGTTGTTTCAAACTTGTTGATGAATAATAAAAAAGATACATATGCTTTTAATGCTGGATTATTTGGATATGTTACGAGTTCAGCAACAATAAGAAATTTAGGGGTTTCAGGAAATTTAAATGTCGCTTCTTATTCTGGTGGATTAGTTGGATCAAATTCTGGAATTATTGAAAATTGTTGGAGCGATGTTTATCTTGATGTTTTTAGTGGAGAAAGTGCCTATCGTTATGTTGGTGGATTTGCGGGATCAAATTTTGGAACAATAAGAAATTGCTATAGTTTGAACGATGTTAGAAGTGATACTTATTATGGAGCATTTATTGGATCAAATGAAGGCGAAATAACAAATTGTTTTGCTCGCGTTCAAAATAATGTGCAAAATTTTGCTGGACTAGGAACAATTGATGACACTTCAAATCATTTGTTTTTAACTGAACAAGAGATGAAAAGCTATGACTATTCTAGTGTTTTTTCTCAAGATTATTGGAATATAAAAGATTCAGATTATCCAACTTTAAAAGAAAATTTAAAACAATATGCAGTAAATAAATTTGAAATAGATCCAAATATTTTGAAAAATAATTATTATATTGGGGATAAAATTGATCTTAATGTAAATATTTATCCTAGAAATTATCAAGAAGAGTATGAAGAAAAAGTAGTATATAGCATTGAAAAAAATGGTGGTGCTAAGATTGAAAATGGAAAAATTCTCAATACATTAAACGCTAGTAAAAATGAGATTGTCGTTAATGCATCAATAGAAATTGAAGGGCAAACTTATTTTTCTTCTATCACCATTCAACTCGGAAAAAGAATTAGAGATATTTCTTTGGATAATGTTTTGACTAATGTTACAGCAGGTAGTTCATATAAATTAGAAGCAAATTTATCTCCTTTAGATGCTACTGAAAAAGTTGTTTATCATCTTCTGGGGGAAAATCTTGAGAGTATTACAGTCTTTGGAGATACATTGAATATTGAAGAAGATGTAACAGCAGATTCATTTCAGATTTATGGATCAAATCAAAATAATACAATTAGATCTGAAATAATTACAGTGTCGATTAAAAAGCTTCAAAGAATAAATTTTTCTACAATATATCTTGATGATAAAAATTTTGAATTTATTTTACCTAGTGATAAGATAAAAAATATTTCTTACCTTGGACAAAATGTAAACTATCAACAAAATGGCAATATTATTACTATTTCTAAAGATTTATTCGAAGATAAAAAAGATGAAAAATTAGATTTTATATTTGAAGATGAAAATCAAAATTTATTCATTGGAAGTGGGTATTATCTTTCTCATAATGCTTTTACATTAGATAGTATTAAAGAAAAGGAAAATGATATTATTGAAATTTCTTCGAAAGAAGATTTCTATAAATATTTCAATTTAAACGAAAGTTCTTACCAAAGTTCAAAATATGAAAATTATAATAAAACTTATGTTTTAACAAAAGATATAGATTTCCAAGATGATTTAATTAATGGTATTGGTTTTACAAAAGATGGAATGACATCACATCCTTTTGCAGGAACAATTTATGGCTTAGGTCACACTATTAGCAATTATCAAATAAAGCAAAATGAATATGCTTTAATTGATTCTTCAAGTGATAGTAAAAATTATGGTGTTGGACTTTTTGCCTCGTTGAGTGGAAGGTTATATGATATTAATATCAAGAATGTTAAAGTTTCAGGGAAAAATTTTGTTGGCGGTCTTGTAGGAATGATGACAGGTAATTCTATTGTTGAAAATTGTCATCTTGAAAATGAAACAAATTCTAATATCACAGGATATAACAATTATATTTATACCGTTGGAGATATTAGAGTAGGCGGTGTTGTTGGACGATTATTTGAAGGTCAAGTATTAGCTTGTACTTATAACGGAAAGGAAAAAAATACAATCGGGTAATCATCATGAAAAAATTAAATACTGGAAGAAATCAAACTTATGCAAGAACATTGAATAATGAATTAGTTATTCAAGCTTTGAGAAAAGAAGATTTATCAGCCACAGAATTATCAGAAAAACTTTCTTTATCAAATGCTGCTATGAGTTCAATTATGAAAGGACTTTTAGAACAAGGAATTATAAAAATTTCTTATACAAAATCAGAATCTGGAAAAGGAAGAAAACAGATTGTTTATTCCTTAAATGAATCATATGGTTTAATTATTGTTGTTTCGTTATCAGATAATAGATACACAATAACTATCTCTAATATTAAAGAAGAAATTCTTTTAGAGAGAATAAAAGAGATAGATAGATATGATGTAAGTATTATCTATGAAATAGTTTTAAATATTAAAGATATGTTACAAAACCCACTTTATCGTGATATCGCTTTAAGAAACATTATCATTTCTGTTCCTGGTCGTGTTAATTCACAAACTGGAGAATTGCAATTATCTAAGCAGTTTGACAAAAATTTATTTGAAGGAAAAAATAATATTCAAGCAATATTCAAAACCCATTTTGATGTTCCAATTTATCAATATAATGATATAAATCTTTCTATAATTGGTGAAATGAAATATGGGGAACTTAAGAATTCTCAAAACGCTATGGTCGCTTATGTTGATAATGGTATTGGTGGAGCTTTCATTCTCAATGGAGAATTCTATGGTGGCGAAGAAGGATACGCAGGTGAACTTGGTTTAATGCATTGCTATTTCCATGGAAAAGAAGATGCCTTAGATGAATTTTCTTCTTTAAGAAGTATTAAAGAATATGCAGCCCAAAAATATGGAACTCACTTTACAGTTAAGGATCTTGTTAAAAAATATGAAGAAAAAGGCGATTTATATGAATATATAAATGAAACGGCCCATCTTCTTGGCCGTCGTCTTAAAGATGTTGTAGAACTTTTGAATATTTCAGACATTTTGGTTTCTGGTCGTGTTTCTTTATTTGGCGAAGATTATCTTAAATGTGTGGAAGAAGAAGTAAAAAAATCTTCGAATGAATGTTCAGTTAAATTTACAAAAATTGGAAGAACTTCTGTTTTATATGGAGCGATATCAACATCTGTTGATCAATCTATAATTTCTATGACCAGAAATGATGAAGATGAATTGATTTATAATTGAGGCAGTTTATGGCAGGTTTAGTATTAAAAAATATTTATAAAATTTATAAAAATGATGTTACAGCTGTAAAAGATTTTTCGATGGAAATAAAAGATGGCGAATTTATTGTTTTTGTTGGACCATCAGGTTGCGGAAAATCAACAGTTTTAAGAATGATAGCAGGACTTGAAGAAATTACCAGCGGTGAATTATATATCAATGGTAATTATATGAATGATGTTGAACCAAAAGATCGAAATATTGCTATGGTTTTCCAAAATTATGCGTTATATCCTTTTTTAGATGTTTACGATAATATCGCTTTTGGACTGAAATTACGTCATGTTCCAAAAGAGGAAATAAAGAAAAAAGTAGAGGAAGTTAGTAAAGTTTTAGGACTTGAAGAATATTTAAAAAGAAAACCAGGTGCTCTTTCAGGTGGACAAAGACAACGTGTAGCACTAGGAAGAGCAATTGTAAAAGATGCTGATATATTCTTGTTTGATGAACCTTTATCGAATTTGGATGCAAAGCTTAGAACTGAAATGAGATCTGAAATTATTCGGTTATATGAAAAATTAAAAACGACATTTATCTATGTTACCCATGATCAAGTAGAAGCTATGACTATGGGAACGCGAATCGTTGTTTTGAAAAATGGAGAAATTCAACAATTTGATACTCCAACAAATTTATATGATCATCCAGCTAATAAATTTGTTGCCAGTTTTATTGGAACTCCGCAGATGAATTTCTTTAAAGCAAAAATTACTAAAGAAGATGGTGAATATTTTGCAGAAATAATTAATGGAAATAAAATATCACTTGGTAATCTTGATTTAATCGATGAATATAAAGATAAGGATTTATTTGAAGCAACTTTAGGAATTAGAAGTGAAAATGTTTATGAAGATCAAGATGGAATACCAGTTTATCTAAATGTCATTGAATCTCTTGGATCTGAATGTTTATTATTTTTAAATTTTGAAAACGACTTTGATTCTATTTCTTCAAAGAAAGAAACAGAATTTGTAATGAAAAAACCAGGTAGAACTGAACACCATTTCGGAGATCAAATTAAAGTTAGTTTTGATACTGAAAATTTATGTTTGTTCGATATTGATACTGAAAACAGTTTGCTTAAATATTAAGGAAAGGAAGTAAAATGAAAAAGCTTAATGTTATCTTACTTGCAACAGTCGCCACACTTTTAGCATCTTGTTCACCTACATCATCATCATCATCTTCTTCTTCTTCTTCTACTTCTACGATTCAACCAACCTCTTCTTCCGTAATTTCATCTTCTTCAACTATTTCTTCTAATTCAAGTAGTTCTTCATCTAGTAAACATAGTTCATCTTCTAGTAATAGTTCAGCAACCTCTTCTTCCTCAACAACATCATCATCGGGCACTGATGTTATCAGTATTACTTCTATTGAAATTGGAAATTACCCAGATAAAACAGAATATAATATTGGCGAAGAACTTGATATAACTGGTTTAACAATTTTAGTCAATTATTCTGATGGTAGCCAAAAAGAAGTTCCAGTAACATTGGATATGGTTATAGCTCCTAGCATGAATAAAGAAGGACAGACTGATGTTATTATTAAATATGAAGAAAAATATCAAGCTTACTATACTATAAATATTAAAAGTACAATAGAAAAAGAAAAGCCAACTATTACATTTACTCTTGATGATGGAACGACATTTACAAACGGAACAACTTTATTAACAAATGATTTAAAAACTATTATTGTTTCAGTTAATGCGGTAGTTGATTATGAAATCTTTTATACTAAAGATGATGGAGAAACTAATTTAGGTTCTAAAGCTCCGACGGAACCAGGATTATATGCTATCAATGTTACTACACTTGAAAATGCTTATTATAGTTCAACAACTGCATTTGTTTGGTACTATATCAAAGCACCTTCAGTTAAAAAAGAAGCAGAAATTTCATTCTCTATAGAAAATGGAACAAAATTTACTCAAGGTGAACCATATAATATTGAAGTCACAGTATCAAGTGGTGCTGATTATGAAGTTTATTATACTAAAGATGATGGAGAAATCGATTTGGGTGCAACTGCTCCAACAGAACCTGGTTTATATGCAGTGAATGTTAGAATCATTGAAAATGATGAATTTGTTGCTCCTCTTGATAATAAAAAAACTTGGAGATGGTTTGAAATTGTTGCTAAAACTGAAAAGCAAGATGCAGAAATATCTTTTTCTGTAGCTAGTGGAACTCATTTTACTTATGGGGAAGATTATCAAATCGAAGTTGCAGTATCAAATGGCGCTGATTATGAAGTTTATTACACCAAAGATGATGGTGAAACTAATCTTGGACAAAACAAACCAACAGAACCTGGAACATATGCCATCAACGTTGCAGTAAAAGAAAATGCTTTATTTAATTCATCTAGAGCTTTTGTTTGGTATGTAATTGATCCAGCTGTTGAAAAACAAGATGCTGAAGTTACTTTTTCAATGGAAAGCGGAACTCATTTGGCCTATGGACAGGATTACTCAATTCAAATTACTGTCTCTGAAGGAGCAGATTATGAATGGTTTTATACAAAGGATGATGGCGAAACTAATCTTGGACAAAACAAACCAACAGCTCCAGGAACATATGCTATCAATGTTGCAGTAAAAGAAAATGCAACTTTTAAAGCAAAAAACGTCTTTGTTTGGTATGTAATTGATAGTCCAAGTGAATTGCAAGAAGCCGTTATTGAAATATCGATAGAAAATGGAACAATATTTACTTATGGTACTCCATATGAAATTACAGTAAAAGTCTCTGATGGTGCTGATTATGAAGTTTATTATACCAAAGATGATGGTGAAACTAATTTAGGCACAACTGCTCCGACAGAACCTGGAGTATATGCCATCAATGTTTTGGTAAAAGAAAACAATATATATAAATCATCTTCTGCTTTTAGATGGTATAGAATTAATGAAAATGAGGCTCAATCATTAAAAAAAGTTTTACCGCAGTAACAAGAAAATGGGGAAATGATGGAAATGGGGGAGTAAAAGAAGAAAATGTTTCTTTTACTCCTGAAGGTTATGCCGAAATTAATATAGATGGAAAAAATAGAGTAGGTGGTGCCCTAATTTCCAAAGCGTTATATGAAGAAGGCAGTTTTGAATTTGTAGCAAGCACTACTTCTAAAAGTGGAGTGGCAACTGCTTTTTGGACATTTTATTATGCTGATAATGGAAATGTTAACCATGAAATAGATATTGAAGCATTTAATTCTAATGATGTTATTTATTCTTCATATACTTCAGAAAGTGATTCTACTCATATTAATTCAAAATTGAATTATAATCTTCAAGATAATGAAAAACATACCTATCGTTTTGATTGGTACTGCGGAAAAAAAGTTGAATTTTATATAGATAATGTTCTTCAAACAGTGATAGAAACTAATGTTCCAACTCATGCCATGGAAGTATGGATTGGAGCGTGGTGTCCTTCTTGGGCTGGTGAACAAAGACAAGAAAATTCAAAGATGACAATTTATTCCTTTAAATATACTAAGTTTTAAAATAGAAAGCGTAATACTATGAATGATAAAAAAATTGAATTTGGAACAGGTGGATTTCGCGGTGTAATCGGTGATGATTTTTCACGTGATAATATTCAATTAGTTGGTAAGGCTATAGCTAATATTGTTAAGTTTGAAAAAAGCGAAAAGCCTATAGTTGTTGGATATGATTACAGATTTATGTCCGATTATGCTGCTAAGTGGATTGCCGAAGTTTTGGCCTATAATGGTATTAAGGTTTTGATATCTAAAGAACCGATACCAACTCCAGCAGTAATGTTTAAAACTAAAAAAGAAAGTTATGATTTTGGAATTATGATTACTGCTAGTCATAACCCTTATTATTTCAATGGTATTAAAGTCTTTCAAAAAGAAGGCATGGATGCTGATATAAATTTAACAAGTCGAATAGAACAGCAAATTGCTTTATTAAAAAATGTAGAAATAATCGACTTTGATGAAGCATTATCTAAAGGATTCATTGAATATATATCATTTATTGATGAGTATGTAGAGAATATAAAGTCTTTTATGGACCAACAGATTCAAGGAAGCGATATTAATATTTTAATCGATGATTTACATGGTGTAGGTGTTACTTCATTATCTCCTCTTATTGAAAAAATGAGCTTTAAAAATATTAAAATTGTCAATTATAATCATGATGCTTTTTTTGGAAATATGTTGCCAAATCCAACAAAGAACAATATGGAAAAAGATCGGAAATATCTGAATGATTATCATTATGATTGTATTGCTGGTCTTGATTCTGATGCTGATAGATTGGGAATGCTTGATGAACTTGGAAATTATGTAGATAGCAATGAAATTTTAGCTTCTTTATATTATTATTTTATTAAGTATCGTCATATGTCAGGTGATATCGTTAAAAATTTGGCTACCAGTAATCTTCTTGATAAAGTTGCACAAAAATGTGGCTTTGTTTGTCACGAAGTTGATGTTGGGTTTAAAAATGTTTCAAGTGCAATAAAAAAATATGATGCATTAATCGGTGGAGAAAGTTCTGGCGGTTTAACTATGCGTGGATATATCTATGGCAAAGATTCAACTTTTGCTCTAGCGTTAGTTATTGAAATGTTAATAGCAATGAAGAAACCTTTATCTAAAGTCATTGAAGAAGTAAGAAATTTTGCTGATTTTCATCATGTTATTATTGAAGATAGTATTTCTTACAAAGATGATAAAAAAGTTTGCTCATATTTAGAAAATGAAACAATTGATTTTCCAGATGAAGTTTTAAAAGTTGAAAGAATTAATCGCAATATAAAATATATTTTTGCTGATGATTCATGGGTACTATTAAGACGCTCTGGAACAGAACCTGTTTTACGAATTTTTGTTGAAATGCGGACAAAAGAAAAGGCAGAGCAATATGTTAAAAGACTTAATGAATATGTAGAACATATTGATAACATGGTACATGAATAATGAAAAATTTTGAACAAGAAATCCTACAATTACTAAAAGATATTAAAATAACATTAAAAAATAAATCAGAAGATAACTATATTTTAGAAAATACATATTTTTTAAAAAACGGTAATGTTTTATCTTTGGAAAGAAAAAATGGTGTTAGTCGTTTTCCATATGGACACGATGGCTTTACTTTATGGGCATATTCTTCTGGATATATTTCAATTAACGAATCAACTTTTTATTTAGTTTTGCCTTCTCCAGAAGGAAGAGAACCATATTTAGCATTTTTTTTAGGAGAAGATAAAAAAGGAAAATATTTTCCATATTCAATATTAGGCGGAGCTAAAAATCCAGAAGAAAAAAATATTAAAAGATACACCGTTTATTCTAAAGAATGCGTTTATTATCTATTGGAAACTTCTTCTTTTTTAAGTGGATGTCGAATTTATGTTACTGAAGATAAAAAGGTTTCATTTACTGTATTTTGTAAAAATAAAACGAATAAACTTAAACATATTTATCTTTCTAGTTATATGAATTGTCTATTTAAATATGCTAATGGCGAATGCATGGAGACCAAATGGTTTAAAAAATGTTCGTATAACAATGATATTTTTAGTTTTGAATCTCCGGAAGATATAGATAGACATACTCATATTGATAATTATGGAATAGTGAAAAGAGAATTTGTTCTCGGAAATTTAAGTCTTTCTACCAATACAACTAGTAAAAAAGAATTTAATGGAAGTTTAGAAAATTCATTAGTCAATTCTATTTCATTAAAAGAAGGAACTCTTAAGAAACAAAAAAAATCAACTTTATTTACTGATACAGCGATAGAAGGGGATATTAATCAATATAATTTAAATTCTAAAGAGTGGGTTATTATTAATTATGTAATGGCGTATGCCCATAATTTAGATGAATATACTTGTATAAAAAATAATCTTCCAAATTTTCAAAATATAGAGGAACAAAAGAATAAAGAAGTTGATTTTAATAAAAATAAATATTCTTCTACTGATATGCTGAATTTTGAATTTGAAGGATGGAAAGATAAAAAGGTAAATACAACTATATTTAATCAATTTTTGAAGTATGTAATATATCAAACTGAATATTGTGGCTTAGCAAAAAATTCTGGTGCTATGTTTTTAGGCGTTAGAGATGTTATGCAACAAGTTGAAGCGGCTTTAATTTGGAATCCTAAAGCTTGTCGAAGAAAAATTCTTGAAGTGTTGAGTTTTATTGATAGCTCAGGAAATCCACCTCGTCAATATTCAATTCCACCGAAAAATGGTGTTCCTCTTATGGATTTAAGAGATTTTATAGATCAGGGTGTTTGGATAATATCGACTATTTATACCTATTTATCATATACTAAAGATTATTCTATTCTTGAAGAAAAAATAGGATATTACGATCGGAAAAATGATGGTGTTGTTCTTTCTTCAAGAATTGATTCTGTTTTGGATCATATGATTCAAATTATGAATTATCTTATTGAACATATTGATAATGATACGAATTGTTTAAGAGCAATGTATGGAGACTGGAATGATGCTTTAGATGGTTTAGGAATATCTTCTGATCCAAAGGAAAAATATGGCAATGGTGTATCCATAATGGCCACTTTACAACTTTACTCTAATCTTCAACAAATGATAGAAATTTTAGAAAAACTTCATGTTAAAGAGGACTTAGTTGAACTTTATAAAGAAAAAAGAGAACTTATAAAAAAAGGTGTAAAAGATAATGCTGTTGTTGAAAAAGACGGAATTAAGAAAATAGTTCATGGTTGGGGAGAAAATCAATCATATTATGTTGGAAGTTTTTGCGACGTTGATAATAAATCTCGTTCTTCTTTAACCGCTAATGCCTTTTATGTAATATCAAAGATGAATCAAGAAAATTATTTGGATAAAAATGATTTGCTTTTGGCATTTAGTAATTTAGATTCTAAATATGGTTTTAAAACTTTTGAACCATATTTTGAAAAAAATTGTAAAGGTGTAGGTAGAATTATTAATCTTCCTAAAGGAACAGCAGAAAATGGTGCCACATATATACATGGAACCTTATTTGGAATTCTTGCTTGCTTTTATTTGAATGAAGAAAAAATGGCGTATGATCAATTAGAAAAGATATTGCCTTTTACGCATGACATTTTGACAACTACACCTTGTGTAATGCCAAATTCATATTCTTATAATGTAGAAGAAGGAATGGATGGCGAATCTATGTCAGATTGGTATACTGGATCAGCTAATACATTGATAAAAACTCTAATAAAAGGATCTTTTGGTATTGAGCCAAATTTAAATGGAGTTAATATTAATATAAAAAATTATTATCCATCAGAAAAATGTCGATGTTCTTTAAAAGTTAATAATACAATTATTGTAGTTTCTTATAGAAAAGAAAATTTAATTGAAAGAAATATATTGTTAAATGGAAAGAAGATAGAAAAAAATAATATTTTTATCGGAGATGACATGCTAGATAAAACAAATAAAATATCTATCGAAATTGTGGAATAGAGGAGATAATTATGGAATTAATAGTTTTAAAAAAAGAAGATATAGCTAGAGAAATTGCTAAAGAAATAGTAACATTGATCAATAGAAAAAATAATGCTTGTTTGGGTCTAGCAACTGGTTCTTCTCCAATCGGCGTTTATCAAGAACTGATAAAAGCTTATAATAATAAATTTGTTTCTTTTAAAAATGTTAAAACATATAATCTGGATGAATATATTGGATTAAAAGAAGATGATTCTCAATCATATCATTATTTTATGAATAAAAATCTTTTTGAACATATAGATATCAATAAAGAAAACATTCATATTCCAGATGGTTTAAATTCAAGCAAATGTATAGGAACATATGAACAAGAAATTGCAAAAGATGGGGGAATTGATTTTCAAATATTAGGAATAGGATCAAATGGACATATTGCTTTTAATGAACCAGGAACATCTTTTTCTTCACATATTCATGTCGTGAAATTAAAAGAATCAACTATAAAAGATAATTCGAGATTTTTTGAATCAATTGATGATGTTCCAACTTCTGCAATTTCAATGGGATTGCAATCTATTATGAACGCTAAACGTATCGTTTTAATAGCCACTGGATTAAATAAGGCTGAGGCTATTTTCAGATTATTTACTGAAGATGAAAATGAAAATTTACCAGCTTCAATTTTGAAATCTCATCCTAATTGTACAATTTATGCTGATGAAGAAGCAGCGAGCAAATTAAAGATTGGTGTTTAATATGACAGGATATAAGGATACGTATATATATATTCCTAAAAAAGGAATTATCAGAGGATCTATAGCGTTTGAAAAAGGTAAAGTTATAGGTTACGATGAAGATTCTTCTTTTGAAAAATTAGATGAAAATTATATAGTTATTCCTGGTTTTATCGAAGAACATATTCATGGTTGCAATGGTTCTGATACTATGTATGCAACAAAAAAAGACTTGGAAAATATCTCAATTTCACTTTTACAAGATGGTGTAACATCATTTTATCCAACAACAATGAGCATGAGTTTAGATGATGTAAAGCGGGCATTAAATAATATTGCTCAAAATAAAGATTTACCTGGTGCAAATATATTAGGCATAAATGTAGAAGGACCGTTTATTTGTAAAAAATATTGTGGAGCTCAAGATCCTAAAAATATTATTAAGGCGACAGAAGAAAATATAAAAGAATTGATTGAAGCTAGTAGTAATATGATTAAGATTATGACTATAGCTTATGAAGAAGCTGATTTTGATATTGTTAAATTTCTTCTCGATAATGGAATAAAACCAAGTCTTGGACATTCTGATTGTTCATATACTAAAGCTCAAGAAGCTATTGATAAAGGTGCTCATACACTTACTCACACCTATAATGCTATGAGAGGGATTCATCATCGTGATATAGGATTGTTAGGCGCTGGATTGTTAAATGACTCTGTTTATACTGAATTAATTTGTGATTTACATCATGTTTCAGCTCCAGCAATTGAGTTATTATACCGACTTAAAGGAAAAGATAAAATTGTTTTGATTACAGACTCAATGGAAGCAAGATTTTTAGATGAAGGACAATATGAACTTGGGGGACAAAAAGTTTATGTAAAAAATGGTGTTGCTACATTAAATGATGGAACCCTTGCGGGCTCAATTTTAAGAATGAATGATGCGGTAAAAAATATTCAAAAAACATTGAATATATCGTTGGAAGAAGCGATTGATTTTGCAACAATTAATCCAGCTAAAAATATGGGTGTTGAAAAATTTAAGGGATCATTAGATATAGGTAAAGATGCGGATTACATTGTTATTGATAGAAATTTAAATGTTATCAAAACCTATATAGCAGGTAATCTAGTTTATAGCAAAAATTGATAAAAATTTACAAAACTTTAATTTTTATATACAATATAATTGAAATGAGGAAGGTATATGAAATTTAAAGTTTTTTCTTTTATTCCATTATTATTTTTACCAATTTCTATTATTTCTACAGAGCATAATTTTTTTGAATTAGAAAAAATAAGCATAGTCAATTATCCAAAAAATGAAATTGAAAACAAAAAAATCGATGGAGATTATATTATTCTTGAACAGGATTTTACAAGTACAAAAAATAACACCAGTTCGAATTTATCTACCTCTGGAAATGAAGTGTCTGATCAATTAGGCAATGCATTTTTAAAAATAATCTTATTGATTGTAGGACTAATTTTTGGAGGTATTTTAATTTTAGCAATAATATCAATTTTAATTTATTTTATTTTTTCAAAAAGAAGAAAAAAGATAATTAAGGAAATTTCATCATTAAAAAGAAAATAAAATATAAACGAAAAATATTATTTTTATCATATTTAAATCATATAATTTTTAATTGCTTTTTTATAAAATTGCTTCTTATAAACTGTGTAATTGCTTGTAATTATTTCTTTATAAGGTTATAATAAGAAAAGTTATCGGAGGAAATATATTAAATGAACGAAAGTACTCGTTATGCAATGGGTATTTATCAAGTTGCTCAACTTCTTAGTCAAGCTCTTGATTATGCCGGCCCAGTTGTAAATCTTTTAAAACAAAATAATAATGGAGAGCAACTTGTTAAAGCTTATGAAAGCCAAGTTACACAATTCCAACATTTCTTGGAACCAAATATGCCATTTGCACGTTTTTGCGCAGCTAATGGTGAACAAGGGGAAAAGATTTTTAATCATGTAAAAGATATTGCACGCGATGTTTATGGCATTGGTCGTACTGAAGATTCTGATACTCCATTTGTTTCTATTGTTACAAATGCTGATAGTCAAAAAGAACTTCGTGTTGAAACAAGTTTACTTGTTAAATATGCTGGAGAAATCGTATCTATTCATGAAGTTATTATTGATATCTTAAATGGATATATCAATACATTTGAAAAAGATGGAACACTTGAACCAGAATTAAAAGAATTATTTAATTCATATGATTTGTTCTATCGTGCAAGAAGTATGCATGTTGTTTCATCAATTATCAGTGCAAAGTTTATTGAACTTAATAACGTTGCAAATTCAATTCGCAATGCTAAGCGTGCACAAGGTGTTGATGTTACATCTCCTGAATTCAATATTCATGCAGATCCATCCATTCACTTTATTGATGAAGAATTAAAAAATGTTATCGGCTTAACATTCTTTATCAAGAGCAAAATTAGAAATCAAGATCCTACACTTTTAGGATTATTTGATCAATTTGCTGAATATCTCAATTATCTTAATGGCAGTAAAAAGCTTGAAGAAGGACGCACAATGCAAGATGTTTTAAATACTTTGGTAAGTATTTTCAATGCCAAAGGTCAAGAATATACTCAAGCTTGGTTACAAAACTTTAATAATATGTATCAAAATCTTGTTAAGTATGAACAAGAAATGCGTGCTTCTCAAGCACCAGCCCCAGAAGCTAAATAATTATGGCTGCTCCTAAGAAAAATAATGCTAAAGCTTATAAAAGAAACGAAATAATTCTTTTATCAGTCTTCGGTGCTATCTGGTTGTTAGGTTTTGTCCTTGCTATTTTAGGAATGGTTGCTTATAACTTACCAAAACTTACTGAAAATAATCCGTTATATGCTGCACAAAAAGGCTTTGCTAGCTTTTTAGGTATAAATGGAGTTGTTGATTTTAGAATATTAGGAACAGTTATATTCTTAGTTGCTACTATATTTATAATTATTGTTTTAAGACATTATGCCAATAAATATGATGCAATTAAATCTAAGAAAGAAAGACGTAAACAAATGGTTCAAGACTTTCTTTCTACACCATCTTATCCTGCTCCAGCTGTAAAACAAGAGAAAACTGCTGAAGATACAAAAAAAGCCGAATAAAAAATAAAATAGGTTAAGAAGTATTGGAAAATATTTCTTAACCTTTTTTAATTTGATAATTTTTAAATTCAAGAATAAGATTAATAACCATTATCGGTAGTTATTTCTATATTCCAATTTATAATATATTCGAATTTTAATTTCTTAATATCAAAAATATCTTTTAATTTATGATTTAATGAAATATCTAATTTTTTTATTGCATCAGTTTCTAATTCTTCGAATGCATCAGGAGCTAATTTATTTTTTATTTCATCATATATATTAAGAATAAATAAATCACGTCTATTTAAATCAATTGGTGCTTCTATATATGCATTTCCATCGACATTAAAAACTAAAGTATTTTGTTTAGTCATACTTTTTCCGACATTAAGTTTAAAATTATTAAATTCACAATGAAAATGAAGTTTATAAACATTTGATGTATAGAATTCACTAAAAGGGTCATTAGGATCTTTTGTTGGTTCTTTTCCTCTAAAATAATCATATCTACCACTATATGCTTTATTTTTTTGAATAAATTCGACAATATAATTGATAATGTTTTCTTGTGTTGATTCTTTCAATAAAGAAGAATCTGGATCTTTATATCTTATTGTTGGATTTTTTTCATAATAAAATAACTTAGTAATTTTTTCTTTTAAATACAAAGGATCTTCTTTTAAATTTTCAGTTGCTTCTTTGATAAAAATACCTAAATCAATTTCATTTAAATAAGTATAATTTTTTGAATATAAATCATTGTTATTAATTAAATCTAAAAGAATTATGCCACATAAAATTTCTTCATTTCCAGAAATATAAGGCATTGCTTTTAGAAAAAGATAAGTAAAGGAAGAAAGATTATTTTCATAAGAAAGATTATCATAATCAAAATAGTTTTCATAGAAATCTGAAGTAATATTTTTAAAACTATCTTTTTCTTTTAAAACACCAAAATCATCATCTAAATAATATTCATCTTTTAATTTTGAAATCATATCATTTATTAAATTTTCATCTGGAATGAAAAAAGCAGAATAATTTTTGGAATGTTCAGAAGTTTTTAATTTTTCTATAGTAGAAAAAATATTTTCATAATTTTTAAATATTTTTAAAAAAGATGATTTATTGGTTTTATTTTCTAAGACATCACATAAATACATCCAGATAGTAGAAGTTAAATTATTTTCTTTTAAAAAGGAATAAAATATTTTTGTTTGATTTAAGTATTCATAATATCCATAATACAAAACTAAGTTAATATTGTATAAGATGATATTGTTTTCTATATGTTTATTTTCATTATAATCAATAGATTCTCTATTAATAAATTTTTTAAAATCACTTATAATAATTTCCTCATTATTGCACAAGAAAATATTAGGAATATCTTTTTCAGAAATATAAAGACAATCATTTTCATCTTTATAAAAATTAATTGCTTTATTATTTTGTATATAGATTATATTATCAATTATCTTCATAAATCCTCCGCGATACATTAAATGTAAGAACTTAGTTTTATGATAGTATATTTTTTAAAAAAATAAAAGAAATATAATACTTATATTAGATTGTTTAAAGATTTAAAAGCTTTATATACTCTTTCTTATTCTTGACAATAATCATTGGGAAGTTCGAAATTATTGGATAATGTTTTAATTTTATTCATGTAATATCTAGCTTCTTCGTTGTTCTTATTTATAATACTATCTTTTAATTTTGAATCAATATCATTACATTCACTAGTTACACCAGTTATTCTAATCCATTCTCTTGAATCTGGCTTTTTAGCAACAATTTGAATATTACCATTTAATCTAATTTGTTTATGAGCTTCATTTAAATCATTAGTAGATAAATATAAATTATCTCCTACTTGCATTACTGCTCCGAAAGGTCTCTCAGCTGGAAAATCTCCATTAATAGATAAGACAAAAAATGAAACACTTTCTTTTAAAAACTTGTATGCTTCACTAATTTTAATAATCTCCTTTTGCTCGCCTAGTAGTTTGTTATAAATCTTTAATTAAAAATGCACTATGAAAATTCATATCTAGCTCATCCACATAAAAATGTAATATTTTTTTATAATCCTTTGTAGATGTACTTAATGTAATATAATCACAAGACTCTTTGATTTCATTTTCCATTAATTTAAATAATTCTTTACCTACACCTTTACTTCTATATGAAGGAATAACATATATTTCATCTATCATAAAACAATTACTTCCAACTTCAATGTATGATGTTTTATTTTCTAGCTTATAATAATGTCCAAAAATATATCCAATTATCTTATCATTTTCAACCGCTACATATAAAGGTTTTCTTAAATTATCCTTAGTGTTTACAATCATGCCATAAGAACAATCTTCTTCTTGCCATTGCTTGGATAACTCAATTAAAGACTTTACTGTATCATCATCTAATTTTCTTGATTCATATTTTATGATTTCTTTCCAAATTAAAGTTTCTGGATGTGAAAATATAAACTCAATTTTCTTTTTTGGATTAATTAGTAAATTTAATATTGATTGTTCTTTTGTTCCTATTTTTGTTTCTATTACAAGTTTTCTATATGGTTTAAAGCCACACTTTTCTTGAACTCTTTTAGATTGAATATTAAAGTCATAATATCCACAAGTTAGGAAGTCTAAATTTTTAACATTAAATAAATAATCAATCACAGTCTTTACTGCTTCAGGCATTATTCCTTTTCCCCAATAATCTTTAGATAAAACATATCCTATTTCTCTTCCATTATAATTAAAAAATTCAGATAGTTTTTCCTCCATACCATATTCTTCAATGCCTAAAGAACCAATAACTTTATTGTTTTCCTTTAAAACAATAGCAAATGTTTTATCATTACTAATAAATTTATCTAATATTAATTGCGTATGTTCTTTTGTTTCATGATGTTTCCAACCAGCCATTTCTCCAACGCCTTCAACTGAAGCATATTCATGAAAATCATCTAAGTCCGATTGTTTAAACGGACGTAATATTAATCTTTCAGTTTCTAATACTAATCCATCAAGTTTAAAAATAGCATTCATTTAAAACACCTCCTAAAATTACAACTTTCTTTATAAAATTTCCTTAACTACTAATTTCACATTTTCGTGTGAACATTTATCAATAAACTCATCTTTATCCATCCATTGAACAGATTTTAATGATTCCTTGATAAACATTTAAAGATGATAAGTAAAATCCTCTGTTTTCAAATTCTGTTTTTGCTTGTCTTAATAAATCCAATCTATCTACGACAAAGAAAAATCTAGTATTTACTACTTTCTTATGTCCAAAGTAATCTTTTATAACACGATTTGAAAAAGCAGCTAAAGCAGTCTTGCCTGAACCTTGAGTATGCCAAATAATACCATTTTTTTCAGGTTGCTCAAAACGTTTTAAAAATGCTCTTGTAGCAAAGAATTGAGGATAACGCATCCACCTCAATATTATACTTTTCAAAATATGGTTGTAATTTTCTTCTTACTTTAATAGTTGGAACATATTTACCTGTTTCCCACCTATTTATAGTTGCAAAAGAAAAATCTAGAAGTTTTGCAAACTCCTTTTGAGTCATCAACATTTTAAGTCTTAATTTTTTGACTGCCTCTTTATAAGTCATAAATACTCCTCATCCACATTTTTCTATAATCTTGTAGAAATTATAACAATTTTTTGCCTTTTTATCTATATGGAGCTTGGATTTTTATCAAAATTGTCTCAAAATTCAAATCGTGTTAAATCGTGTAAAGTCAAAATAAAAAGCTGCTAATACTGCCTCTAAATGAAGCATACTAACAACCTGTGAACCTAATAAAATTCAATTTTTAAAGCAAAATATCGCATTTTAAGCATAAAATCTGCCATTTATGCAACAAAAAAGCCTGATAGCATTGTATCAGACCTATTCTACTATCATGGTAAAGGTATACAATTTTGATACAAAACGTTTGCCACTATGTTCAAATCGTTTGCTACCTAATTCAAATCGTTTGCAAGCTAGTTTAAATCGTTTGCAAGCTAGTTTAAATCGTTTGCCGTTGTTTTTTTATTATTTTTTTACTCTTTGATTCATAACTACCATTTTTAATAATATCCAAAATCTTATTTTTATTAGGTATTGTTCTGGTCATTGACTCTTCGGGATATTTATTTATAAGATATTTGAAGTATTCCATCGTAACGTAGGAATCACTTAATGGATTATGAGCATCATGTTCTACATTTAAAAATCTAGCTGCAGCACCTAAATTTGATGGCAATTCATCATTTTCTTTTAGCAATACTTCAATATCCAAATAACTACCAGAAAGTGGTGATTTGTTTATGATTTTTAGTTGGTCATTCAAAGAAACAAAATCATCTTTTCCAAAACAAACAGATTTATATGATTCTAATAATGGTATAAGCATTTTTGCAAGACTCTCAAAGCCATGTACTATTGTGCTTTTATTTCTAAGTTGTTCTACCTTTCTTTTAGGTGAATGCCTATGAGAAACATCAATAGCATCATCTATAATTATTTCTTCTTTCTCAATTTCAAATTTATCGTCGGTTAAAATATATGCCATCATATAAATCTGAGTGTTTCTGATTCTTTCTGTGTCCCAAAATATATATCCCATTTTTAAATAACAACCATATGTCTACCACTATAATTTGGTGCAGACAAAGTAAATGATATTAAATCAGTAGCAACAATTAATTCACCATTTTCATTGAATTGACTTAATCTAAAATAATATTTACCATAAGCTAATCCTTGAACAGATTTAAACATTGTATCTGAATCCATTTCGTTTTTCATAATAAGTTGCTTATTATCTAAGAATAATTCAAATAAAACTTTCTTGACATTATTCGATGCATTTTGCCAGAATACATTAACCAAAGAATCTCCAGTTTTACAGCCAACTGACATTTTTGCTAATAAGTCACTTCTATTTTGTGCAGCTACTTTTTGATAATATTTATCCTTATCTGCTTCTACATAATTTATCTTTAATTCGATAGGTTCAACAATTCCATTCTTATATGAGATTCTAATTTTAGTTGCTTTCTCATTAAAGTCTAAATCAACAACATATAAATCAAAGCCACGTTCTAATGGTCTCTGGTAATAATCTGGTGAAGCTAGTCCTTTCTTTTTCTTGCTATTTACTAATGTAGCATCAACCCATTTTTTATTAATTTGATATGCTACATTTTCAATACCGCTTCCTTTAGGATCGCTAATTAATACAAATTGATATTTAGTTAGATTGATATCTTCTTCTTGCTTTAAAACAAGTTCTTTTTTATCCTTATCTATTTCAGCACCATAGCTTTTTTCACATCCAACAACGCTAATACAGTAACCAACGCTTTTGCTATTAATAAAAACTAATTCTTCGTATTTATTCATGGTGAACCTCCTATTTATCAATTTCTTCTACAATGTTAATACATTGTTTTAAATCATCAGTGGTAAAGTTAACACTACTCTTTTCTGCATGAACTAAGTTATTTCTCTTCATTCTCAACTTGCTTAGATAACTTGTCCACTTTTCATGAATTTCATTAAGTTCAGTTTGTCTATAATATTCATTCATTTGATAATTGTAGTTATTATCTTCATCATCCCAAGGTTTATATGTTTCAACTTGTTTTAATGGACCATTAAAGAATGTATCAAGCATTGTGTATAGGTCGCCAGAATAACCGTATTTATGCTTTAAGATAGATTCAAGTCTTACACATAGTTTAATTGTAGCGACTTCCTCATTTCCTTTAGCAATTTGTCCCATTAAAAATTCAGAAGTTATTTCTTTCTTTAATCTTCCATATTCTTCTTCGTTTTCTTTAGCAACCCTAATATGAGTGATTTTGCCTTCTACATTTTCAACCCATTCATTAAATTTTTGCTCTTTTGCCTTATTAAAATACTTTAAAGCATCCTTTACACTTGTAGGAATTTCAGAAGCATCCTCAACTTTAACTAAACCAAATGTATATTTAATATCTCCAGCTTTTACCCATTTGCCATTCATAAGATAGTTCATTTGTTGACGACGAGTGTATCCGTTATAATCTTCAGTAACTTTTGTTTCAGTATAAGTGAATAAGTCTCTTGCCTTTTGAATAATATTATCAATATTTCCTTCCAATAATACGCTAATTAAATCTTTAATTTCGGAATCAACAGCAATTTTGAATAATTTATTTAGCTTCCCTTCAGCAACACAACGATATGTTAGTTCAATTAGGCTAGTTGGATTTTCTAGAATAATTTCTTTATATAAATCCTTATATTGCTTTAATAAACATTCTAAATATCCTTCTTTATCTTCTTCACGTGAAGGTCCTTTAACTGTAACTGTATCTGAATTTAACAAACCATTATAATTAAGGATATAGTTATGAGTAAATTCAAAGACTAATCTTTCTTTTAAAGAGACATCAGTTGATGTTTTCATTTTTTGTAAGTCAATAGTTCTCTTATCTATTGTAGATTTACCAATTAATTTATTTATAGCATTTGCTTGATCTAGCAAATCATATTGTTTTTCATCAAGTAAGCATTGTAATGTTGTACCATTAATAGCCATTACTTGAACATATTTTTCTGTTTGATATGTTTTTCTAGGAGTATTAAATTTTATATGATAATTGTTTCCATCTTCATAGCGAATATCTTTTCTTTCATTATATTCAGCCATAGCAGGTTCATTGATTGCTTCTGCTGCATCAAGAATATATTTAACCCATTCCCATTTTTTCGCAGCTGCAAATGCATCTAGGAATTTTGGATACATATCTTGCCAATTACCATATCTATGTCTAGTTTCTGTGTTCATTCCATCAAATGTGCTACGACCTTTTAAAGTTCTGCAATGAGTAGTCAATACATATTTTCTAGTTTCGTCTGACACTCTTTCATCATTTACTAAAGCATCTAGCATTTCTTTTGTCCATTCATTATTATCAGCAAATCCGATATCATTGAATTCAAAAACTGATAATTTGTCTAATCTATTTGAAATTAAACATAGATAAAGGATTTCTGTTACATAATCATTAGAACGACGTCTACCGCCATAATAATAATTAATCTTTCCACCATCAACTAAGAAGGTAAATACATTAACTAATTGATTCTTATATAAATCTGAAAAAGTAAGATCGTTAACTTTTTCCAAATAAGCTGGATCATCTGTCTCAATAAGCATTTCTTTAGGAGTTTTAATAATTATTCTTTCTTCGGGTTCTTTACCTAAAATTAAATAATCAAGAGTAACACCTAATACTTTTGCAAGATCAGCAATCAAAGACATATCTGGATTACCTTCGTTTTGTTCCCATTTACTAACAGCTCTATCAGTTACATTGATTTTTGCACCTAATTCAGCTTGTGTTAGTCCTAGTTCTTTTCTTTTTAATTTAATTCTATCGCCAATTGTTGACATAATCGCACCTCCTAAGTACACCAAAATTCTACTATAAGTTCGGATTTTTGTCAATGAAACAGCACAATACTCTTCGTAGAGTGGAGTTTTAAGTTTTGCAATTTTTGAATTGTCAACTCTACGTTTCGTTGAATAACATAAAAACCACTAAAGTGAGGAGTATACTTTAGTGGTTGATTTGTTATAGTTTAATTTTTATAGATTCCCCGATATAGAATTTGAAGGTCAACTCTTCTTTTGAAACAAGTATCTCATCAACGCTCATTTTAAATACTGATTCATTCCATTCTTTTAAAATGTCTGCAGTTTCAAGCTCTTTTATCTTTAATTCCAATATTTCTTTTTGTGTGGCTCTTCTGGCTCTTTCCTCCTGAAGGGCTTTTACTTTTGCTTTGCCTTCATCGTATTTATTTGAAAGGTAATCATAGCGTTTCTGGTATTCTTCTTGGTCTTGAGCTGTTGATGCATTTTCCATGACCATCTTATGTACCTTATCGGCTATTAAATCTAAATCCTCTGATTCCTTGATAATCTTGTTATCCAAATCCTCGAAATCGCATAGAGATTCAACTAATAAACTAGGTAAAAACCGAGTTGATAATCTCTACTAACACAATATGGAGGATCTGTTAAAATAAGATCGACTTTTATTCAATCTTCTTTCATTTGTTTTAGTAAATCTTTATAATCACAATTTTTAAAATCTATCATTTTAATCATTCCTCAATTTCATATTGTTTAAACAACTCAGCAAGTTTCCTTTTTACTTTCATAGTAGGTATACTTTTACCATTTTCGTATCTATTTACTGTTTCAAAAGCAACGCCAAGAAGCTCAGCAAATTCTGTCTGAGTTAATAACATTTTTTCTCTTAATTTCTTAATTTTATCTGGTGCAAACATAAAATGTCCTCCCTTAAAAATTATAATTTTATTATATCAAAAATATGACAATATTTCTAGTATTTTAACAATATTTTTAAAGAAAGATTTTTTTAAATACAACCCCCTGCCAAAATTGACCTCAAAAATGCAACCCCCTCTAAGTTTTGCACTTTGAAAATGCAACCCCCTCTCTTTTTGGCACCAAAAATGCACCCCCTAGCATTTTGAGCCTTTAGAATTGCAACCCCATAAATTGATGATTTGATTTATGCTGTTAAAAATGATGCTAAAAATAAGGCAAATTTCTTATTGGTGAGACTTGTACTCTGGTGTTTTTACCTGTTTTTACCCTAAAAACAAAAAAATTGTGATAGATTTCTCGTATCACAATTCTAGTTCTTTTATGGCGGAGCAGCAGGGATTCGAACCCTGGCAGGCTACTAACCTCTGCTGGTTTTCAAGACCAGTCCCTTCAACCGCTTGGGTACTGCTCCACGATATTAATTTAATAAAAAAGTTGCAATACATGCAACAATTTTAACCTCAATGGTGGGTGCTATAGGGATCGAACCTATGACCTTCTGCACGTCAAGCAGATGCTCTCCCAGCTGAGCTAAACACCCGGCATGTATTAGAATAACAAATTTCAACTTCATTGTCAATATAATTTTTTGAATTTCTTATTTGCTATTGCTGTTTTAAACAGCTTTTTAATAATACCATTTTTGTTTTGAGATTGCAAGAAGATAAAAGAAAAAATCCTCATTTTTTGAGGATTTTTATTTATCTTTTTTCTCTTCTTCTTTTTCATCTTTTTTTGAAGAAGATTTTGTTTCTTTTGGTTTAAATTCAGTTATTTTTGGTTCAATAATTTTTTGTTCTTTTTTCTCTTCTTTTTCTTCTATTGCTTTTTTATTGTCGTCATTTTTTTTGTTTTCTTTGACTTTTTTTGGTTTTCCTGCTGGTTTACACATTGCACCAAAGACAATCAATGCGATACTTAATACAAATAGTAATGAAACAAAGACCCAAAGTACTACTATATTTTGGAAAAATGGTTTAGCGAACATATATGTTCCAAGCGTGACTGCGCCAATTGCGATGCAAAGTCTCCACATTGGATAACTTGTTTTTGAATCTCTTTGATGAAAATAAGCACGGAATAAATCAATTACACCTTCACTCCAGAATATTAATCCTATTATCATACATATTTCTTTAATAGGAAGAATTTGAAGCTGGGTTAAAATACTGCCAATCGCTATTAATACAAGAACTACACATTCAATTATGTATAAAACTTGTATTACACCTCTTGATCTAATAATCTTTTTTATTAGATAATAGCCAACATAGAATAAAATAGCGGCGGCAATTATTATTCCTAATATGCTTTGCCCCCAAGTTTTCCAAGGGCATTGTTCCCAGAAATTCCATATTGGTGCAAGAATTATTGAAGCAATGACTCCTAATGCACCTAGAACTATATAAAGCCAGAAATATTTGACTTTTTTAATTTTAATGTTTTTTACCATATTTATCTCCTTCCTATGAAATTATATACTATTAATCTTTGAGAAACTAGGGATTTTATAATTAAATTTTTTTGATTAAATTATCATAGAGATTTGAATTAAAATAAGAATTCGTCAAAGGGCATATACTAATAATTTCATTATTTACTGCATAATTTTCAGAGTCGATTGGGATTTCTTTACATATTTCTAATCTCTGACAATAGTATAGTCCATCTTCATGTTTATAATACGCTCTATCGTATTCAGTAGAGATGCTTTTTGTTAGTTTTATATCCTTGACATAATTTCCTTTAGGAAAATTGATATTCAAAATATATTTGGAAGATATCAATTGATTTTCAATAATATAATTCATAACTTTGTCAAAATATTTATCGACAATATTAAAGTTGAATTCACATGAAAAAGCTATGGCTGGTACTTTATGTTTTATACTTTCAACACAAGCGCCTATTGTTCCTGAATAATTTATATCATCGGAAATATTTAATCCGTGATTACAACCAGATACGACCAAATCGAAATGTTTATTTAATTCAACCAAACCAAAAGAAGTACAATCGGCGGGAAACCCTTCAACTGAATACACGTTTTCACTTTCTTCAACAACTTTAAGACCAGTTCTTATTGTTAAAGAACATGACTTGGCAGACATGCTGTTTTTAGGAGCAACTATTATTACTTCACCATATTTTTTTAATTTCTTTTGCAAAAGTAGAATACCTTCAGCATTATATCCATCATCATTAACTAATAAAATATTCATAATCTATAATTACCTTTGAAAACATAGACTAGCATAAATTTATTAATAAATAAACTATGTTATTAGATAATTTTTTGTTAAAATAATGTTATGGAGACTAAATATGAAAAAATATGATGAAGTTAACCAAATGATAGATGATGAAAAAGAGCGCAAACATAAAAATAAAAAGATAATTTTTAGAATTTTAGGCTTTGTTTTTTTAATAGCTGGTATAGCGTGTATGACATTTGGATTGATTGATTTTTTTAAAGCTTTTTCTACTATGGAACAGCCTACATTATTTTATTTATGTTTTATAGGTGTATTTTTAATAACTCCTGGAATAATTTTCTTATTAATTGGATATAATCGTGCAATATATGCATATTTTGCCAAAGATCAAGCAACAGTTATAAATGAATTGACTAAGAATATAAAACCAGCTATTGATACTGTTTCTGATACTATGAATAAAAATCAAATTGAATGTCCATATTGCCATAATAAAAATTTTAAAGATGCAAAATATTGTTCAAATTGCGGAAAGAGTTTAATAAAAAAGTGTCATTATTGTAATTCAGAAAATCCATTAGATGCTAATTATTGTAATAACTGCGGTAAAAAATTATAGTAAAAAAGCCATATTTATTTCTTTTGAAAAAATTGTATTAAATATGGCTTTTTATATATGTAGTTTTTTTAATAATTAGTAATATCCATATCGTTTGTGATTAACAATAATTGATACTACTGTGACAATTAATGAAAAGAATTCGGCAAATAACATTGCAGCCCAAATTCCATAAGGCCCAAATATTAAAGGAATTATGAAAATCATTACTACTTGGAATATTAATGTTCTTGAAAAAGAAATTAAGGATGATACAAACCCATTATTTAAACCTGTGAACATTGATGAACCAAAGATATTAAATCCACTTAATAAATAGGATAAAGCGTAAATTCTTATTGCTATTGTGGTGAGATCTAAAAGTTCTTGATTTTTGGAAAAGAAAATAAATGCTAATGGATATGATAAGGCTTCAGCTAGCATTGTGAGTACTAATGAAAAAGTAGTGATAATAATTAAGCTCTTTTTAAAAACGTTATGTAATTCATCAGTACGTTTAGCTCCCAGGTTATATCCCATTATAGGTACAACACTCATTGAAAATCCGAAGAAAGTTCCAATAAAAATAAACCCAACATACATGATTGTTCCATATGCACTAACACCACCTTTTCCAAATATTTGCAAAAGTTGAATGTTATATAGCATATTAACTAAGGACATAGAAACGTTAGATGCCATTTCACTTGAGCCATTATAAGCAGCTTTGCCAATATCTTTAAAATCTAAGATAGGTTTTTCAAAATGGATTAAACTGCTAGTTTTTTTTCTAAAGAAATAAACAAGTGGAATAATTGCTCCAAAGACTTGGGATAAAATAGTTGCAAACGCAGCTCCTTGAACTCCGAAATTAAAAACATAGATGAACAAAAAATCAAATAATCCGTTAACAAGACCAGCAATAATTGTAATGATTAATCCAAAATGAGGTTTACCTGCAACAATTATTAGATTTTGATAAGCGAGTTGTAAAACGTAAAAAGGCATAAAGGCTAACAAAATTCTTCCATATGGTACACAATATTGAATAGTGCTTTCATCAGCGCCAATTGCGTAAGAAATAGGTTCAATAAGAATAATTAAAATAAATCCTATTATAGCTGTTAATATAAATATGGATATTGAGAAAGTTGAAAGCAATCTGTTAGCCTTCTCTTTATCTCATTCTCCTAAGAATTTTGAAATTAAAGCTCCTCCACCTGTACCGAACATAGTACCAATTGTACCGACAATCATAACAACAGGCATGATTAAATTAATTCCTGTAAAGGCATCGTCACCTATAATATTGGTGATAAATAATCCATCAACTATTCCATAGATGCATGAAATAATCATCATAAAAATAGATGGGATACTAAAAAGTAAAAGTTTTTTAAAAGTAAAATGTTCAGATAGATCAATTTTCTTCATAAACAGCTCCTCCTTCTATACAACAAACAAAAAAGGTTATATTTTTCAATATAATCGAGCGCACTCGACATCTTTTCGACAAACTAGATTGCGATCTAGTGTCCTCTGATGAACAAATTAGATAGTTTGATAATCAAACTTCTTTGAATGTATCATATAAATATTTTTTTGTCAAATTATTTAATAACGTATGATGTTAACTGAAGGAGTAATATCGATATCATCAAGTGAAATATTCTTTGGTACATAAAGTGTGCGAAGATGTTTTACACCTTTGAAAGCAAATTTATTAATTTTAATAACTGATTCAGGAATTTTAAAAGTTGTTGAATCATTTAAAGGAGAATAAAATAATAATTCAGTAATATCTTTATTGAAAAGAGCATTATCAATTGTTGCAAAAAACTGATTATCATTATGCACCCATAAATACTTTACTTTGAAATAAATTTCTTCACCTATTATTTTTTTACTTTTGGCATGATAAATAAACCAATAATAGAAGAATCTTCGAGAATATCAGTACTAATTTCATCGGTATTTACTATTAAAAAACGTATATCAGGCTCAAAAGCAGCAATACCATCTCTGGTAATACAAAAAGGAAACCTTGAGTTTAAATACTCTATTTCTCGAGAAGCACTTTTTATCCCTTCGATAAAAAATGTGCTTCCTGATTTATATGAATATGGAATAGTTTCTTTATATTTTATTTCACCATTAGCAATTTTCAAAGCTTTGTCATATAATTCATTCTCTTCTAACATAGTAATTCTTACTTCCTTTTTTATTGTAACATCTAAAATATAGATAATATTTTAATAAAATTCAATAGTTTATTTGAAAATAAATTAAAAAATAATTATTACACTTTATTAAATAAATATTAATTTTTTTCATAAAGTTAAATAATATATTTAAAATAAAAAAAGTTTGGATATCCAAGCTTAATATTGCCCAATTTGTTTTAAAAATCGCTCGAGAATTATCATGGCCGCGGCACTATCAATAATAGACTTTTGATTTTTTGCTTTTCTATTATTTAAATGAAGCATTTCAGCAGCTTCTACGGTAGAATTTCTTTCATCAACTTTGTTGATATCTATATTAGGAAATAAAGGAGTTATCTTTTTTATAAATTCTTCAACAACAGGAGTCATTTCACAAGGATCTCCGCTAGGAAATAAAGGAAGTCCAATTACGATATGCTCTATTTTTTCAAATTTAATTGTATCAAGTAAAAGTTTTATACATTCATCATAATCTTCTGCAGGAAACTTGATATTAGTTAAAGGAGTAACAAGAATTCCTGATCTAGATATAGCTAGTCCCAGCGTTGTTTTCCCTAAATCCATGGCTAAAATATTTTTCATTACTTTCTCCAAAATATTTAATTCTTAATTGTGTTATGTTCTTTTAAAAGAGCAGCTATTTCAGATAATTTGTTTTTATTATCTTCAGAAATTTGAGAAAAAGGAATAATATAATTCTTCCCTTTTCTAGTATTTATTTCGTAGAAAGTTTTTTTTGCTTCGATTGAATTTATAATACAAGTTTCTTTGCATAATTTTTCTTTTTTATATCCAGTAACATTTAATTGATAATCAGGATTAGATTCATCTTTTTTTATGTTAAACATAATTTCCCCATCAAATTTGGCATTCATCTTTGAAAAAATGAAAGCAAAAGGAGATGCTATTATTAATACTATACCTAAAACAAATATAAATATTGCTTCATATTTTTGAATTCCAATTGGTCTAGGACGAAAATGGAAAAACATTAGATAAATTCCAGCACAAAAAATAATTAATCCTCCTATAAAGACTAATGAGAAATTTGATGTTTTATATCGTATTCTATCTTTTTTATTTCCGTTATATTTATTATCAAATGATATTGTTATATTTAAATTATTTTCCAAGTTTTCTTTCATATGAATAGTATAGTATGTACTTTTTTTAAAATCTAGTACATTAAAAAAATGATTAGAAAAGAAATAAAGAAAGATAATTGACAAAGGCTATTGCATATTTGATTAATCCAATTTGATTTAGCATTTGAAGAATCTAAGACAAAAGTAAATATTATCATTGATAAAAGACTAATTAAGCCAATAATAAAGAAAGTCAGCGGTAAAGGGTACAAAAGAAAATTAATTAGCGGAGAAAGAGTTCTTTGAATTCCAGATAATATAATAGATATTAAAGTAATAACAAAACCAATTGGCGTTGCAATTCTCATCTGCAAAAATAATGGCCAGATATTTTTCTTTTTTTAGCAACTATAAATTTCCATAAAACCTTTAATATTCCAGATAACATGCATATTGTTGCTCCAATATAAAATAAAAAATTATTTAAAATTAACCCTAAAAATATTCCCGAAAGTCCAAAGAATAAAACGGGAAATGCATCGATTAAGACTAGCTTTATAGAAAAGTCATTGGGAATAGTATTTTTATTTATTTTATTCTTCATAATATACCTATATTTGTAAAAAAATATTTACCTTTAATTAATATATCATAAAAATATATGAGTATATTTTTACCTAAAAAAATTAAGAGGCAAAATTGCCTCTTAATAATGAAAATAAGATTAATTAAGTTATAAGTTATTTGCTAATTCATAGCCATCCCAAATAGCATTCATAATTGTCTTTGCTTGTTTGGCATTGCCTTCTTTAATATTTCCTACTGCATAGTTTTCTCCTCTTCTAGAAAAATAAACTATTAATGATTTCATATTTACCTCCGCTAGTATTAATATATAATAATTTGACAAGAAAATTTTATTGATATGTTATACATTTCTCAACCTTCTTTAAGTTATCAAATTCAAGTGATAGAAGAAGAAATTAGATTTAAAATTTTTGATAGAACACAAAAAAGTATTTCTTTAACCCCAGCGGGGAAGATGTTTGTTGAAAATGTTAGAAAAATACATTCTCTTTATAAAGAAGCGGTAGAAGAAGGACAAAATTATTCGGAAAAATTTAATTTTATTCATACAAAAAAGGAAAATAATAAATTTAAAAAGTATTATTTTCCTTTTAATTTACATTATTGTACGAACAATTAGATATGCTAAGTAAGCACCATACATACATAGCAATGCAATACCACCAGAACGTTTAATTTTTCCAGTTAGGGCAAAAATGAAAACAACAATTGTTGCAACCATCATAACGACGGCGTCGATAATAACTTGAGAATCAGTGGTTAAAGGATTAACTGTACCAGCGATTCCTAAAACGAATAAAATGTTGAAAATATTAGAACCGATGACATTTCCTAAGGCTAATTCATTTTGTCCTTTTTTAGCTGCAACAACACTTGTTACTAATTCAGGTAAAGAAGTTCCTACTGCCACAATTGTTAATCCAACTAAAGATTCTGCTAAATCATGGTCTAAGTGAGCAGCATCAGAAACTTGTAAAGCTAATCCTTTGGCACCAAAGACAACAGCTTCTCCTCCAAAGACAATTCCAGCTGCTCCGACTATAACTAAAATTATAGCCTTCCATAATTTCATATCTTTCTCTTTTTCTTCTGTAAGTTTTTCTTCTTCAGTATTTAATTGTTCATCTGGATGTTTTTTTGCATTGTGGATTAAGAACCAAATATAAACAAACATAAGAACAACAAGAATTATAGCTTCCCATCTTAATATTGCATAATTACCAGTTATAGAAGATCCTGTTCCGAATAAGATTACAAATAAGACTAGAAGAGCTGATATTATTAATAAAAATGGATATTCACGTTTGCAAACAGATTTTTTTACAACAATCGGAGTAAATACAGCAGAAAATCCTAATACTAGAAGTAAGTTACAAATATTGCTTCCTATGACATTGCCTATTGCAACGTTGGCATTGCTATTTTCTAATAGTGATGATATAGAATCGGATACTGAAACAGCTAGTTCAGGACAACTTGTACCGATAGCAACAACAGTTAAACCGATAATTAATTCAGATATATGAAGTTTTTTGGCAATTGTACTTGCCGAATCAACAAAAATATCGCAGAACTTGACTAAACAAATAGTACCGACAATTAAACCTACTACAAAGGCAATTGATTGAAGATAAATTGGACAAGAATCAACAAAAGTAAGAATCATTTTATTTACTACTCCTTAAAACATTAAAATAAATTAAAAATAGCATTAATTCCAGCGACAACATCATTCCAATGAGTAAAGAAAATTTCTAAGCCAATTGCACAAAGAATGATTCCACCAGCTATAGTTGCTTTGTTAGAAAATATAGTTCCGAATTTTTTTCCGATGAAGACTGCGGCAACACTGATTCCAAAAGTAACTATACCAACGATTAAGAATGTTAAGTAGGCTTCTAAAGGAACAACATTTCCATAAATAACACCGACACTTAATGCATCAATTGATGTGGCTATTGCTTGAATAAAAAGTTCTCTGATAGTCAAATTTTTTATGGTTTCTTCTGTATTATCTTTTTCCTTTTTATTATTTTTGCCTTCTTTAATACCTTTAATTAACATTTTAATTCCTAAAATCAAAAGTAAGATTAAAGCAATCCATGGTACTAAATAACTGAAAATTGTAGTAAATTTTTCTCCTAAAGCAGCGCTTAAAACAGTGACAGCTAAATAACCGAAAATTGGCATAATTATTTGGAATACGCCAAAAAATCCAGCGATGGTAAATACTTTGCCAAGTTTCATTTTTGGATTAGCTAATCCGTTACTCATGGATACTGCGCAAGCATCCATAGCAAGCCCTGCTCCTAATCCAATAGCAGTTAAAACCCAAATTAGAGTGTCCATAGTATTTTGTTTATCCCCCATAATAAAACGAGACCCTATAGTTAGCCTCTAAAAATAGCTAACATAAGTCTCGTTAATTAAGATTAACCTGGTTTTTATGACCGGTTTGTAGGTCAATCACTCAATGAGTCAACTACTCCCTTAAGTTGCTTTTAAAGAATAACACTTTAAAGCAATAAAAGCAATAGTTTGTAATTTTAAAATGAATGATAATATGATTTATTAATTAGTTTTATATTGAAATGGTTGTATTGAGACATTTTAATTGATAAAAATTGTCATTAATCCTGATAATATAGCTGATATTATCGCCATACCAACTGTGCCAAAAAGCCATTTTTTACATTTATCTTTTTTAGTGATATATTGTTTTAAGTTTTCTGTTCCAGGTATTATCCAAGCATTAGTATGACCAACCAAAAAATTATCAATTAATAATTGATCAAATAAATTAATGATTGATAGAATAACAAGAAGTTGCCAAAAACCTTTAAGAAATCTTTTGAAACCATTTATCAAATATGCGCTGAGTAAAACATATGTAATATATCCAGGAATGCAAATAATTTTAAATAAAATAGAATAGCGCTTAATTTTATTATGAGTTATCAATCCTAATTCAACACAGCAATTTTGTACTTTTTGGCTATAAAGATGAACCATACCAATGGCGCTTTTTCTAATTCCTATAGCACAAATTAGAAAAAAAGTACACTGAGAAATAAGTCTTCGATAATTGTTTTTAAAATAGTCTTTTTAAATAATTCTTATAGTCATTTTCTAATTCAATCCATGTAGGATAAGCTGCATTATTTTCATCAAAAAATTTTTTAAATCTTCATTTAATGCACTCATTTCATTAGTAGCATTCATCGCATGATCAGAAGCACAAATTTTTCCAAGACTAGTTCCACACATCAATTTAAAAATTTTAAAGCAAGTTTTTCTATATTTTTTGCTTTCAAAGTCTTTATCATCATCAGGTAATATTTCATGACCAGCATTACTTATAATTCTATAGGCTTCTATATTGGCATCGATAATTTTATTTAGATAAGCATTATTTCTTTTAATTTTTTTGAGGTTACCATTTGTTTTATAGCAAGCAAAGGCTACTGGATTAACGAAAGCAGCATGACAAAGAAGATAATCATCCATATTTTTTTCGTATACTATTTTGTATTTTGTTTTGACAAAAATATCTTTAATAAGCAATTCATTAGAAGGAGAACTAGAAAGCTGACCTATAGTTAATTTCTTTAAATCAATAGATACAACACGATTTTGCTCACGATGTCCCGCTGAAAGAGAAAAAGCGAAAGAATATTTTTATTGGGTAGCAAATTGATAATAAAATCTATTTAAGTATCATATAAAAGGTAATTTTCTTAAAAATTATTAAGGAATTTTATTATAAAATAGCTAAAAGGAAGATGAGTACATATGATTTTAAATATTCATCGGTTTTATATCAAATTTTTTGTATATTGATTTTGAGTATAGACGCCATTCATTTAGAATAATAATTTAAAAGGAGATTATCTATTATGAAAAAAATTTTATGTTTTTAATGTTATTATTAGTTTTATGTGGATGTACACCTTCAAATAATGCGTTTATTCATAAATCAGAACAACCTTATTATTTGGACTGCGAGTTACAAAACGAATATGATATAGAAGACATAACCATAAAATTATATTTAGGTCTTTGGTATATGAGTTCTGACTATATTGCATGCAACAATGATACTCAAGTATTTGTTTTCTTAAACGAAGACAGTCATTATGTTTCTTATGAACAATCATCCATACTTCTTAAGCAATATGATTATGATAGTATAGCAAATGATAATTATGTATTTACAAAAAAGAAAAAATGGCATAATTATTATATTTCTTATAATAGTTATGAAGATATTAAAATACCATCCAAAGTTTTTAATAAAGATGAAGGGTATATTGCACTTGCTTTTTCCTTTATGATTCCGGTCAATAATGAATTAGGTTCATGTGGTGGAACAGGAGTAGCATTAAAATATCAAAAAAAGCTAATTATAAAATATCAATTTATAAATTTGAGTAAGACATAAATGTTTAATAAAATGAAAAAATATAATATTTTATGTATCAAAGTTTGCGAGTTCGAAACTATAGTAAGAATCAAACTCTCGTAAAAAAAAAGTTCGACACATTTTACTGTATCAAACTAATGCATTCTTATGTAAGAGTTGATAGCATAGTAGCAATGCTAGCACTACTCTTGTAATTATGAAAATTTTAGCAACAGTATTTTTGAATATCGTTTCTTAATATAGCACAATATGTAACATAACTATCACTAACTCTTCAATTTAACATTTATAGATATTTAAGCACATAAAATAAGCCAACTCAAATTAAATTTCAAAGATTTTCTTTTGAACTATTACTAAATTTACTACCTTGTCACATATATCACATCAATTTACTCGTATGTTCATCAAAGCTACTGTTAAAAAATATATGAAATAGGAATTGTTGATTTCGTTGCGATTTTACGGAACATTGTGTTGTTTTGCTAACATCTATTCTCCAAACAATTATATATATTGACTTCATCTCATTTTGTAATAATTTGTATAAATTCCATTTCGAGAAGAATCAGCACTTTCAATAAATAGTTTAAATTTATATTCATTAGAATTAGTATCAAATTCATATCTAATTTCAAAAATCCAAACCGAGCCTCTTGTAAAATAGCCATTATCTAAAGTGTTATCCCTTACATAATAGAACTTGTACAAATTACTAGGATTATTATCAAAATAGTCAGACAAATCATTCTTTTGCTCTATAATATACCAATTTTCGTTTGTATCCATACTAAACTTTTCAAGTTTTGGTTTGCCGAACATTCCATTATAATTTGTTTTAAAATACGAAAAATATGTTTCTGCATTCGTCATAAATGTATCTTCATTCGGACAGACTTGTGAAAATGAGTATCCGCCGTTATACCATGCATCGCTTGATTGCATCTCTCCTGACAATCCAGTCGGTGCAGTCAAACCAGTAAGCCCTTTTAACGACAATTCTTCTTCTGTAAACCATTTTGAAGTATCGTGAACAGGATTTTTGTTTTCACCACTGTCGTCATTATTACCACACGCAACTAAACTAACACAAGTTATCGATAAAAGTACTGTGTAACCAATAATTGACAATTTATTTCTTAACATATTCTTTCAACCTCCATTTGTCAGTATTTTTATGCAATAGTTTTTAGATATTCAATTAACCATTGTTTTTCACTATTGTTAGCAAAGTATAAGCCTTATAAATATAGTATTAAATTACATAAAACTTATAGCACTTTTTTCAGAAAATTACAAGTTTTAGAAAATTACAAGCAAATTGTGGAATAACGTCAAAGCTATATTATCTCAAATTTCAAATCGTGTTAAATCGTGTAGAATTTTAGCCCCCTCGAGTTTAAATCGTGCAAAAGCAAAATAAAAAGCTACTAATAGAACCTCTAAACGAAGCCTACCAACAGCCTGTCAAACTAATAAAATTCTATTTTTAAAGCAAAATATCGCGTTTTAAACGTAAATTCTGATATTTTTGCAACAAAAAAGCCTGATAGCATTGTATCAGACCTATTCTACTATTATGGGGCGGTTGAGGAGGATCGAACTCCCGAATGTCTGGTTCACAGCCAGATGTGTTAGCCACTTCACCACAACCGCCATCTATATTTTTTGGTAACTGGTCGGAAAAGCGGGAGTCGAACCCGCGACCTCTTGGTCCCGAACCAAGCGCGCTACCATACTGCGCTATTTCCCGCGCTGTGATAAATTTTACTATAAATTATGAAAATATGCAATAGTAAAATCTATATTTCATAAGGTTTTTGAAAGAAAAAAGCAACTTTTATTTTTTAATAATTATAAAAGCTGCTTTGTTTAATTTTATTTTTTATTGCGTACGCTAATTATTCCTCGAAGTATCTCTTTTTTTGCATTAGCAGCTAATTCTTTAGGTGCTGGTTCAACGCCTTCTAGAGGATATGGAATATTTAAACTATGATATTTATTTACACCCATGGTATGATAAGGTAAACAATCTAAAGCTTTTAATGTTTTTAATTTTCCAATGAATTGTCCTAATTTATACCAATCTTCTTTCTTATCAGTATAACCTGGAACAACAACATGTCTTATCCAAATAGGAATATTATTGTCAGATAAGTACTCTGCAAAAGCAAGAATTCTATCGTTGTTTTGCGATGTTAAAATTTTGTGCTTCTCATTATCTATCTGTTTTATATCGAGCATAACTAAATCAGTGTATTTAATTAATTCGTTGAATTTAGCTAGATTTTTATCATCGCTTGGGTTGAATGTTATCCCTGAAGTGTCCAAACAGGTATGAATATTTTCTTCGTGACATCTTTTAAATAATTCGGTTAAAAAGTCTATTTGAAGCAGTGGTTCTCCACCAGTGCATGTTATTCCTCCATTTTTATAAAATGGAAGATTTTTTTTATAATTTTCAATAATAGTATCAACAGACATTAAATTTTTTTTATCTTTATCGGTACTAATCTTCCATGTATCTGGATTGTGACAAAATAGACAACGCATTGGACAGCCTTGGAAAAAAACGACGAACCGAATACCCGGTCCGTCGACTGTTCCAAAACTTTCTGTTGAATGAATATGACCTTCCATAAGCTTAAATAGCATCGTGGAATGTACGAGAAATAACTTCGTCTTGTTGTTCTTTTGTCAATTTGATGAAGTTGACAGCATATCCACTGACACGGATTGTGAGTTGAGGATAATTTTCAGGATGTTTTTGAGCATCGAGAAGAGTTTCTTTTGTAAGAACGTTGACATTGAGATGATGGCCACCTTCTTTTGTATAGCCATCTAACATATTAACTAAGTTATCGATTTGTTGTTCTGTAGCTTTTGCCATATTTAGCCTCCTATTTAGCACATTTGACACAGCCGATGGTCTTAACTTCTTTTTTAAGACCATCATCGCTGTCATCATCTTTTGATATATTTGTAATTTCGACATTTGAAGTTTTTTTGTTGACTTTAACTTCAACATGTCCGACGCCGTTATTTGTAGCGTTATCTAATGAATTTATAATATCTTCAATAAGTTTTTCGTTATCTGTATTCATTATTTGCCTTCGTGTTCACTTGGATCGAAGTTAGATAATTCAACATCGAGATCTCCAGCAAAGACTTGATCATCTTTACCTAGAGCACCTGGGATGATGGAGAAAGTATTTGATATACCATCTTGAGCATATTTGAATGGAATCTTTGCGACAGATGCAAGGGATGCAACAGCACCATGAGAATCACGGTGATGCATTGGGTTAGCACCTGGAGCAAATGGTTCACCAGCTTTTCTACCATCTGGAGTAGAAGCAGTATTTTTACCATAGACAACGTTGGAAGTAATTGTAAGAATAGAAGTTGTAGTTATACCACCACGATATGTAGGATATTTCTTTAAGTGTTTCATGAAACGTTTAACGATATCGACAGCGATAGAGTCTACTCTATCATCATCGTTTCCGTATTTAGGGAAGTCACCTTCAGTTTGATATCCGATGGCATATCCTAATTCATTTCTGATGACCTTAACTTTAGCGTATTTAATTGCGGATAAGGAATCGGCAACAACAGATAATCCAGCGATACCTGTAGCAAACCATCTTGTTACATGAGCATCATGAAGAGCCATTTGAATTCTTTCGTAGCAATATTTATCATGCATATAGTGAATAATATTTAAGGCGTTGACATAAACACCAGCTAACCAACCCATCATTGTATCGTAATGTTTCATTACATCATCGTAGTCGAGATATTCGCTATCGATTCGGCGATATTCAGGTCCAACTTGTTTATTGGAGAAAACATCATAACCACCATTGATGGCGTAAAGTAAAGTCTTTGCGAGGTTAGCACGAGCTCCGAAGAATTGCATTTCTTTACCAACTCTCATGGAAGAAACGCAGCAAGCAATAGCGTAATCATCACCATGAGTTACTCTCATGAGATCATCGTTTTCATATTGAATTGAAGACGATTCAATGGAAGTTTTAGCACAGAATTTTTTGAAGTTTAATGGTAAACGATTTGACCATAAAACTGTTAAATTTGGTTCTGGTGCAGTTCCGAGGTTAGAAAGAGTATGGAGATAACGATAGCTCATCTTTGTAACCATGTGTCTTCCATCGATTCCGACACCACCAATGGATTCTGTAACCCATTGAGGATCACCGGAGAATAATGCATTGTATTCAGGAGTACGAGCAAATTTGATAAGACGTAATTTCATGATGAAGTGATCGACAAATTCTTGAATTTGCTCTTCGGTATATCTACCTTCTTTTAAGTCTCTTTCAGCATAGATATCAATAAATGTAGAAGTTCTACCTAAACTCATTGCTGCACCATTTTGTTCTTTAACAGCAGCTAAGTAGCCGAAATATAACCATTGAATAGCTTCTTTGACATCTTTTGCAGGTTTAGAAATATCGTAACCATAAATATTTCCGAGTTCTTTTAATTCTTGTAAAGCGCGAATTTGTTCGCTGTATTCTTCACGATCACGAATGACATTTTCTGTCATGATATCAGGTGTAGAAGCTTTTTGATCTTCCTTGTCTTTGATTAAGAAATCAACACCATATAAAGCAACACGGCGATAGTCACCGATAATACGGCCACGACCATAAGCATCTGGCAAGCCGGTAATAACGTGGCTTGAACGGCAAGCACGCATTTCAGGTGTATAGACATCAAAGACACCAGCGTTATGAGTTTTACGATGAATCTTGAAGAATTTAGAAATTTCAGGATCAACTTTATATCCATTATCTAAGCAAGCTTTTTCAGCCATACGAATTCCACCATATGGTTGTAAAGAACGCTTAAATGGTTTATCTGTTTGGAAACCAACAATTGTTTCAAGGTCTTTATTTAAATAGCCAGGACCATGAGAAGTGATTGTAGAAATGATTTTAGTATCCATATCGAGGACACCGCCTTTTTCTCTTTCTTCTTTACTGAGTTCCATGACTTGTGCCCAAAGTTTCTTTGTAGCATCGGTAGGACCTTTTAAGAAACTATCATCACCATCATATGGTGTGTAGTTCTTTTGAATAAAATCGCGAACATCGACTTCGCCTTGCCAGGCACCGCCGACAAAATTGCGCCATTCTTGTTTTTCTTCCATTTTTACCTCCAAATTAATTAAACAGCAATTTAGCCAATATTAGAATAAACTAACAATGCGTTTTTTTACAATTAATACGCATTATGAAAGTGCTTACAATTTCAGCTTTTTTAAATTTGAGAAATTTTATGAATTATATTTGCGCAAATGATTATTTGGCAATAAATAATGAGCGAGTAATACAAATATTGAAATTCATTTCTAAAAAGTGATAACTACTTTAATTTTTATTTTTTCTTTTATATAATAAAAGACGTTAAGGAGAAAGATATGAACAATTTAAATGCAGTTGGTCATAAGCACATTATAGGACATAAAGAGCTTACTGATCACAAAAGCCCTCTCCGCTTCGATCCGGATTTTGTTTATATTTCCGCGGTAGACAATAAAGGTTTACCACTCAAAGATAAACTTGCTGCTGGTGAAAAAGTTTTAAGAGGCACAGTTTTAGGTACTCGTCCAGATTTCAGTATCCCAGTTATCTCTTCTGTTTCTGGAACAATTAAAGAAGTTAAAAAACTTTTTAATAGTACCTTGGGTCGTCCAACAGATTTTTTTGTTATTGAAAATGACAAAAAATATGAAGCTGTTGATAGACCTTTATTAAAAGATGACATTTCAAAAGAAGAATTTATTTCTGCTGTTCAAAATGCAGGACTTGTCGGCATGGGTGGAGCTGGCTTTCCAACTTATTTAAAGTACAAAACAGATAAGAAAATTTCTTACTTAATTGTCAATGCGGTTGAATGTGAACCATATTTAACAACTGACTATAAAGCTTTACAGGAACGCTTGAATTCTGTTATTGTCGGCATGGAAAAAATTGTAAAAACTTTTGGCTTAGATAAAGCATATCTATGTTTTAAAAAATCGAAAAAAGATCTGATTGAACCAGTTAAAAAAGCTTTACAAGGTCATGACAAATTAGAACTACATTTAGTACCAGACGTTTACCCAGCTGGATATGAAAGAACACTCGTTAAGTTCGTCTTAAAGAAAACTTATAATGTTTTGCCTATTGAAGTTGGTGCTGTTGTCAATAATGTTGAAACAATAGCTCAAATTGGTGACCTATTTATCGGCACTGAGAATTTAGGATTTAGAACATATACTTTTTCTGGTGATGCTTTAAAAAATAATAACAACGTCATTTGCCCAGTTGGAACACTTATTGGAGAAATAATAAAATTCCTCGGAGGATATAATACCGAAGATGATGTGATGATTGTTATAGGTGGACCAATGACCGGTAAAGCAGCTAGATCAGAAGAAATTGCTTTGATGAATAATAATTCAGGTATAACTGTTTTTAATATTAAAAAGTTAGAACATGAATATAAACCAGTCGCTTGTTGGCATTGTGGTAAATGTATTGAAGTTTGCCCAAGTTCATTACAACCTGTTTTAATTCGCATGGCTTTAGGACGTGAAGATTATAAATCTGCTGATAAATTAGGCATTATGTCTTGCGTTTCTTGTGGATCGTGCTCAGCTATTTGCCCATCACATATTGATTTAGCTCAAGATTTTGCCAAGGGTAAATTAATTACAAAGATTAAAGTTGGCGCTAAAAAATAGGAGAATGATATGATAAAAGTTTTTCAACATGATCGTGTGAAGACTAAAAGAACAACTATGTCAATGATGATTGAATTCACCATTTGCGTAGCTTTAGTCTTTATTGCTGCTTTAGTTTATTATGGTGTTTCTGGCGGTGATGATGCAGGTAAATACATTTTAAGAATGTTCTTAAATTTATTAGTTTCAATGGGAACTGTTTATGCTATTGAAACCGCAAATCTTGCAATTCGTTATCATAAAACATTAAAAGTTAAAGAAATATTCTTAAATCCAATAACCAAAGAATTTTTCTTTGCTACTCCATTAATTCTTGTTTTATTATTCCCTGTTTATACTCCAATTTATGTAATTTTTGTCTCCGCTTTAATCGCTTCTTTAGTTGCAAAAGTCATATTTGGTGGATTTGGAAGCAATATCTTTAATCCAGCCTTAGCAGGAAGAATATTTGCTGGAATTTGTTTTTCAGGTCAGATTTCTAATGCTAGTGTTGTACAAGCTGGTACAAATTTAACTATCAGTACAGGTGCTACACTTACTACAATTAATCAGGCCAGTGGTTTTGTTAATGAAACATTAGATATTTCATTAAAGAGTTTATTCCTCGGTACCTATCATGGTGCTATCGGTGAAACATTTGCTGGACTTATTATTCTCATTGGAATTTATCTTTCAGTAAGAAAAATAATCGATTGGAAAATGTCTTTAACTTATGTTGTAGCTTTCTTTATAATTTCATTATTTATGGGAGTTACTGCTGATAAAGGATTAGGTTCTTTTGAATTCGCTTTGAGACAATGTTTATATGGTGCTGTATTATTTGGTGCAGTATTCTGTATTACCGATCCTGTAACATCACCAGTTATGTCATCTGGAAGAATATATGCAGCATTCCTCGGTGCCTTTGTTTGTGCATGTATCCGTTATTTAGGAAGTGCTCCAGAAGGCGTAGGATATTCAATATTATTAGTAAATTTATGTACTCCAGCAATTGATAGAATATTATCCAATAAGAGCAATCATAGAATTGGAACCCAATATATTGTTATGGCAGGTTTAACTGTTATGTGCATAGGTTTAGGATGTGGAATCGGTGCTTATTTAAGTGGAAAAATGAGTTTCTTGAATTCAGTTGAAACTATTCTTCCATTTATTAACGGAGTGTTCGCAAGATGAAAAAATTAAATAATTTTATATTATTTCCATTAATTTTAGGAACTACATGCTTAGTTTGCGGTGGTGTTGTTTCCGCAATTAATTATGCAGTGAGTGGAAAAATTGCTGAAAATTCAAGTGGCAAAGTTGCAAAAACAATCAAAAGTGTTTTTGTCGGAAGCAAAGAAGTTAAACTTGTATATGATACAACAAGTGATGATCCAGCATTAAATACAAATCCTAAACCATTTGACTCTCATATTATTCAATATTATTCTGTTGTTACAGCTGATGAAAAAACAGGACATGCTTATCTTCTTAAATCTGATAAAGGTTATAGTGGAACAATTACTGTTTTAGCATGTTTCTTAGACAATAACATGATTGGATTAAGTTATATTGAAGGTGATGAAGATAGTTTAGGCGTCAGTGCGGTAAATAAATTAGCTTCTTATGTTAATCAAGGTAATCCTTATGTTTCTGGAAGTGATTTTTCTTCCTTTACAACATCTGCTGGTGCTTCAGCAAAATCTACTTTACCTGTTTTAGAAAAGGCAATTAATGCAGCTTTAGCTGATATCAGTGTTCGTTCTTCTGATCTTAATTTCAAAATTACTGCTGAAGTATCACTTAAAGAAGAAGGATTTGATTATGTTACTTACTCAGTTAAAACTACTGCTGGTGATACTGATGATTATGATGATCAATATCAAAATCTTGAAGGTGAATTTACATTTGTTTATTCCATCAATGAAGCTTCTTATAAGTTATATAGAATCAATGTTACTAAACATAGTTCAAATAGTGAAGATGACTATGGTTCTTCAATATTAGATGGTACCGCAACTGATGCATTTACCCAAACACTTATCGCTCCAGCAATTTCTGGTGATGGCGTTGATTTCAGTAAATATTCTCAACCTTTAGCTGCTGTTGCTAGTGATAAGACTTATTTCACTTCTGATAGTAAAGCTTTAGGAACTGCTTATACTTTATATTCGATGATTTATGAAGCTGGTCAAAACTTCACAGCTTATAATAAAGAGACAAATGCAGCGATTAAAATTGATGATACTCATTATCGTGCCCGTGTCTTTAACGGAACTTATGGTAAATTAGATCTTGTCGCTACAATTGATCCAGTTAATCGCACAGTATTAAGCGTTGAATATAAGGCTTATAGTGCTGTTGCATATTATGATAATTTCGGTGTAGATATCATTAAAGGCAATACAAATAGCGCTAATACAAAACGTAATGATTTTGTTAAAAATTATGTTAAATTCCCAGCTGAAGGTTTATCATTTGATACATTTAAAAATGTCAATATCGATGAAGTAACAGTCGGAACTGGTGCAACATTTACAGCTTCAGGTTATTTACAAGCTATGCAATTAATTGTTGCAGAATTTGAAAAAGGAGCTAATTAATTATGGAAAAAACTTCACAAAAGAAAGAATATTTCCTTGCCGGTATCTTTAAGGAAAACCCAATTCTTGTTTCCTTATTAGGTCTTTGTCCAATTATTCCAGCTACAACCTCTATTATGAATGCCTTAACAATGTCAGTAGCTGTCTTATTCGTCTTATTTTTCTCAAATATAATAATTTCAGCAATTCGTAAAATTGTTCCTAATGAAATTCGTATTCCAATTTATATTGTTATTATCGCTTCATTAGTTACATGTATCGATTTATTGTTACAAGCTTATACTCCTTCTTTATCCGAATCTTTAGGAGTCTTCATTCCTCTTATCACAGTTAACTGTATTATTTTAGGAAGAGCTGAAGCTTTTGCTAGCAAACATTCGGTTGTTGATTCAATGTTAGATGCTCTTGGTGTTTCAATTGGCTTTGCTTTTGCCTGTTTGATTATCGCCTTCTTTAGAGAATTAATAGGTACAGGCGGTTTCACTTTATCTAATCCATTTGATTCATCACAAACAGTTAGCTGGTTACCACTTAAAGATTATGCTTGGTCAGCAATGACAGGAGGTATTGGTGGATTTATGACATTTGGTTTTGTCTTAGGTGTCTATAATACAATCAATATCCTTATCAATAGTAAAAAAGAAAAGAAGATCGAAGCACAAAAAGCTTTAGCTTCTTCGAAAGGAGCAAATTAAAATGGTAGCATTTTATACAGCACTTATTTCATCAATCTTTGTTTCTAACTCTATTCTTTCTGGATTCAAAGGAATGTGTTCTTATTTAGGAATATCAAAAAATCGCACAGCAGCATTTGGAATGGGATGTGCCTTAACATTTGTCTGTGTTATTTCAGGTCTTATTTGTTGGGGTCTTGGGTTCCTTTTAAGAGCTTTAGATATTTATTTCATGTTCACCATTGTTGCAATTTTAGTAATTGCTTCTCTGGTTCAATTTGTTGAATTGGTAATTAAGAAATTTGTTCCTTCACTTTATAAGAGTTTAGGTATTTATTTACCACTTATTACAACAAACTGCGTTGTTTTAGGTTTAGCTTTATCGGTTGGTTCAATTGCTACACCTCAAGAATTTGGTACAGTTTTAGGAACTGTCATTGGTGTTCCTCTTGGCTATTTCTTAGTTATTATGCTCTTTAGTGCTATACAAGAAAGATTGCTTTCTAGCAATACATCAAAAGGATTTAAGGGTGCTGCTATCGGTTTGATCACTACAGCTTTGATGGCTTTGGCATTCTATGGATTTGCTGGCACTATTTAATGATTACGATTTTTCTAAATATACTAGAAAAAAGTTTAATTGCTTTGGCATTCTTAGTAGGTAGTTTTATTATTTTTACAATAACATATTTATTGAATAAAAAAGCTAAGGTGCCAGATGATTGTGCAAAAGATGAACTTCCGGAAGGTTGCAAGTCATGCATGCTCAGCTGTGGAAAAAGAGAAACTCCTTTTTCTCCACTAAGCGATGAATCAAAAAAAGATAAAGGAGATAAATAGAAATGATGTCAATAGTTTGGACAATAGTTGTCCTAGTTGTATTAGCTTGTTTGCTTGCTGTTGCATTAGCTGTTGCAAATAAGTTTTTCAAAGTTGAAGAAGACAATAGAAAGGAAGAAGTTATGAAACATCTTCCAGGAGCTAACTGTGGTGCTTGTACATATCCTGGTTGCTCAGGTTTAGCAGATGCTTTGATCGAAGGAAAAGTAACTCATGTAAAACAATGTAAAGTTATTAAAGATGATCAAGCAAATGTTATTAAGGATTATTTAAATTCTACTCCAGGTCCTGATGGATCTACATTGAAAGTTGATCTTTAATGCAAGAGAAGAGTAGGACAAAATTTAATATTCATGATGTTTTTGCGATTGTGGCCGCAGTTGTGGCCACTATCGTTTTTTTAGTCTATGGTTTTATTCGTTATCCTATTTTTGAAAGTGGTACTACCGTAAATGTTTATTATCAAAATCGCTTGATCGATACTTACGATTTAAATGTCGATCAGACTTTAGTATATTGTCGCAATGAAGAAGATGGTGAAACTGTGGGCAGAGTATGCACAAAAAGTGGTTTTTCTGATTTCCAAGGACCTGTAGTAGTTTTGGAAATCAAAGATAAAAAAATCAAAATTGGAGAAGAAACAAGCAATAAACATCTTTGTTCTACACAAGGATCAATTGGTACGGGAAATACTCCACTTATTTGTCTTCCTAATTCATTTATGGCTGTTATAGTTGCGGAAAATAAAGGAGGATTTGATAACTGATGAATATTCGTAAAATATCGTATACTGCTTTATTTACAGCTCTAGCTGTCATTCTGCATTATGTAGAAGGGTTGATTCCTCTACCTGTCCCAATAATTGGTTTTAAATTAGGCTTAGCAAATATTGTTGGTGTATTTACTTTATTTTATTTAGGTTGGAGCTATTATGTTATAAGCAATGTCGCTAGAGTTCTTCTTGTTGCTTTGCTTTCAACAGGTTTTGGGACGGCATTCTTTTTATCGGTTAGCGGTATGGTTTTATCGACAGTAGCGTCAATTTTACTTTTTAAATTTTCTCGATGTTCTATATTTGGAATATCTACTGTTTCAGCATTTTTCCATGTACTAGGACAAGTCTTAATGTATATTTTAATAACATTAACACCATATTTAATCTCATATTTGCCGATATTAGCTAGTCTTAGTATGCTTGCTGGATTCATTCTTGCATTTTTAAGCAAATTTCTCTTGGAAAGATTACCTCCAGTAAAAGAATATGGTTTTGCTAGTAATCAAAATAAAAAGATAATAAAAAAATCATGACTTATTTTAATGAAAAAAAAGAAAGTGTGTGCTAGTATATAGTACGCGAGGTTATTATGAACGAAATTTATACTTTTAAACCACAAGGTGTTTGTTCTCGCGAAATGAAAATTGAAATCGACGACAATGATAAAATTGTCAGTTTTGAAGTAGTTGGAGGCTGTCCAGGAAATTTAGGTGGAATTACTCGTCTAATCAAAGGAATGGATATCAATGAAGTCGCTGATAAATTATCAGGTGTCGATTGCAGAGGTCGTGGCACTTCTTGCCCAGATCAATTATCGCGCGGTCTAAAATCTGTTATTGAAAAAAGAAAATCAAAAATTAATGCATAGTGTTCATTCATTTTCACATACTTTAAGTAGGTGAAAAATATGAATAAAACTAAACATGAAAAACAAATTAAATTAGCAGAAATATTATATGAAAATGGTATGGAATTGCCGCTTATTGAAAAGATAACCGGCGTAGCCAGTTTGGAATTATTGGCTAAACAAATTAGGCTCGAGGAGTCAAATTCCAAGATAGAAAGAAAGTAAGGTGGGATAAGTTCCCACCGAGGGGACTTATGAAACAAAAAATATTATTTACTTCCGAAGCGGTGTCCGAGGGACATCCGGATAAACTTTGCGATAAAATTGCAGATTCAATTCTTGATGCATGTATAAATTTAGACAAAAATGCTCGTGTTGCTGTTGAAGTTTTAATAACTCATGAAAAAGTTGTTATTGCCGGCGAAGTTACATTAAATAAATCTGTCGGAACTCCAAATTATGAGAAAATAGCTCGAGATGTCCTTCGTGAAATTGGATATACTTCACATGAAGAAGGTATCGATGCTGATAAATGTGATGTTGAAGTTTTAATTCGTCAACAATCGGCTGATATTTCTCGAGGCGTTGATTCTAGTTATGATGAGGCATCACTTGGGGCAGGAGATCAAGGTATTATGTTTGGTTATGCTTCTAATGAAACTGAAAATTTAATGCCACTCCCAATAGTTATGGCCCATAAATTAGTACGTAGAGCTAGTATATATCGTAAGGCTAATAAAAATACACATATGCGTCCCGATATGAAATCTCAAGTTACTATCGATTATACTGATATAAATAATCCACGTGTTGATACAATTGTATTTTCTTGTCAACATGATGATCAAATTGATATAGAAGATTTACGGTCATTAATTTTAAAAGAAGTTATTATTCCTGTAGTTGAATCTTTTGGAATGAATCTAGATTTTCGTACTTTAATAAATCCAACAGGACGCTTTGTTATTGGTGGACCAGAAGGAGATACCGGTGTAACTGGACGAAAAATTATTGTTGATACTTATGGCGGTTCATGTCCTCATGGTGGTGGTGCTTTCTCAGGAAAAGATCCAACTAAAGTTGATCGCTCAGCAGCTTATGCCGCAAGATACGCTGCAAAAAATATAGTTGCTAGTGGTGCTTGTGATAGAATTCAAATTCAACTTTCCTATGCAATTGGAGTTTCAAGACCAGTTAGTATTGGTATTGAAACATTTGGTACTGAGAAAGTAGAAAAAGAAAAAATAATCGCTTGTTTGAATGAAGTATTTGATTTTACTCCAAAAGGTATTATTTCTAAATTCTCTATGACTGAACCAAAATTTAAATATTCTGATTTATCTAACTATGGACATTTTGGTAGGCCAGATATCTATTCTCCTTGGGAAGAATTAGATAAGGTTAATGAAATTAAAAACTTCTTAAAATTATAAAAAGCTCTTAAAAGAGCTTTTTATTTTTTATCATAGACTTCTAGTGAATTGACAACATCGATAATTTTATATATATCCATTGTGTCTGAATAAATTTCATAGCTGACACAATTATTTTGATATATAAGGTGATTGTCTTTTACAAAGGCTATTCCATTGATTGTTTCAACGTAATCCATATCTAGTTCAACAACTTTCATAGTCTCATTAGGCTGAGCAATTCCTTGAACCATAGTGAAGTTGTTTTTTCCTTCAAAAGAAAGTATGTAATAGTTTTCTCCATCTATTGCGCTTATGGTTTTTTCTTTTAATGTCGAAGAATTATCTACTGGTAAAAGAGGTAAATCGTCAAAAGTGACAGATGTTTCTGATTTAGGAAGATTTTCTCTTGCTTTATTCATGTTGCTATCAACTGAGAAGAAATCTTCAGAATATGTAGGCTTGAAATCAACTTCGGTGAATGTTATTTTTCCAACACTAGTTGAACTTGCGTCGAGTATATTTACACTTATTGGTTTTAAATCTTCACTGAATTGTACTTCTTGATTTACCCAATTTGGAGAATTTGGATAAGAAGCTTTTCCCATTATTAGATAGCCATTTTCATTTTTCTTAATTTGATGTTCTTCATCAAACAATGAAATTAAAGAATGATATAAATAAGGTTTGGGACTATTTAATGGCCAGGTTCCTTTGAATTTATAAACTTGATTTAATGCTGGTGTTAAAACAAAAACTCCATCATTATTTTTTAACATAATTTGTGTTTGGTTAATATTTTTATCTAACATGGATACTCTAAAATAATCTTGTTCATTATTTTTTTGATAGTCTGTAACTATATAATAAGAACGTGTTTCATCATTAGAAAGCAGGTCCATATTAGCTTCTATATGATAACTGGTTAAATCCTTTTTTAATTTATCCATTTTCTTTGAAACATCAGATTTTGAAAAGAACAATTTCCAACCAGATAGAATAATTACTAAAAGAATTGCAATAGCAAGAAGAATTTTTTTGAACATTATTTTCACCTCTAGTAGAGAATATGAAAAGTTATGAAATTTATGACAATATTTTATGAATATTTTTTAACTTCTAATCACATATTAAAAATGATAGGAGGCACGCATGAATATTTTACAAAAGATAACTTTACCGTTTACAATTATTGGAGCATTTAACTGGGGTCTAGTTGCACTTTTTAACTTTAATTTAGTTGAATGGATTACCCGTGGATTTAATATTTATGCAAAAATAATTTATGTATTTGTTGCGGTTTGTGCTTTGGTCAATATCTTAATTTTCTTTGCGGATTTAAGATTAGGCGATAAAAGAAGAATAGAATAGTTAGTAAAAAAACATTATTATAATATAATCCAATAATAAGTATTTTATTGGATTTTTTTATGTAATAATTTTTTAAATTATCATTTTTAAAAATAGATATAATTAAATAAATATGAAATATTCTTTTTTAAAAAAATAAAATAAAAAATACGAAATAATACTTTATATTGAAAAATAATGATATTGAAAATCTTTTTTGTTATAATGTAAGAAGATTTAGGAGGTAAAATATGTCAACACCACATAATGAGGCTAAAAAGGGAGATTTTGCAAAAACTGTTTTAATGCCAGGAGATCCTTTGCGTGCAAAATTTATTGCTGAACATTTCTTAGAAAATGTTAAACAAGTAAATGGAGTTAGAAATATGTTAGCTTATACTGGAACATATAAAGGAAAACCAGTTTCAGTTATGGGCGGAGGAATGGGAATGCCTTCAATCGGCATTTATAGTTATGAATTATTTGATCAATATGATGTTGATCAAATTATACGTATCGGTTCAGCAGGTAGTTATTCACCAGATTGTAAATTATTTGATTTAGTCATTGCCCAAGGCGCTTGCACTAATTCTAATTGGGCTCACCAATATGATTTGCCAGGAACTTTTTCAGCTATTGCTGATTATGGTTTATTAAGTAAAGCGGTAGAAATAAGTAAAGAAAAAAATATAAATTATCATGTCGGTAATATTTTAAGCTCTGACACTTTCTATGAACCAACTAAAGATACATGGAAAAAATGGGCTAAAATGGGTTGCTTAGCCGTTGAAATGGAAAGCTATGCTTTATATTCTAATGCTGCAATTCTTGGTAAAAAAGCGTTATGTATTTTAACAATTTCAGATTCATTTATTACTCATGAAGAAACTACTGCAGAACAAAGACAAAATTCTTTCACTAATATGATGGAAGTTGCTCTTGGTTTAATTTAAAAATGAAGCCTTATTTGGTTGTAATAATTTTAAGTTTAGTAGTTTTAGTATTAGCAATAATCAGCATAATCTTGTATTTTTTCTTTACAAGAAAAAAAATGAATTATCTTGTTATGCATAATTTATATAAACTTGTAAAAGAAGAAGATTTTTATCTTATTAATAATGTAGTGTTAGATTTAGCAGAAGATATTTCAATTCATATAGATCATTTAGTTTGTGGAGATAAATTTATATATCTAATGGCTGATCGTTTTTTAAATGATGGAATTGAAGGATCTCCAGAAGATCAAACTATATTTACTTATCGTCATGGAAAAAGAGAAGAAGTAAAAAATCCTTTTAAAGTTAATGAAATGCGTTCATATAAGTTAGCAAAATATTTAAATTGGACAGAGGATAAACCACCAATTGTTCTTTCTATAGTTGTCGTAAATAATGGATTAGAAATTTCTGAATCTTTAAAATTAAATGGTCCAACTTCTTTTGTTGTAGAAAGAAAAAATTTAAGCAAGTTAATAAAGAAAATTGAAAGTGAAAGTACTGCAAATTCTTTTGATTCTGAAAACTTGCAAAAAATGGTTGAGCATCTTAACCATCTTTCATTAAAACATGATAATAAATTGGCAACGGGAATGCGATAATTATTTATATTTTCTAGTTTGCTTTAAAACCTCGAAAGAGGTTATTTCTTTTTCTTTTAAAATTAATCTACTTTTTATTAAATTTGAAGAAGTTTCTATATATATTTTAATAACATCAACCAAAGTTAATTTGATATGATTGAAAAGATTTTCCGAAAGATTTCCTGGAATGGAATTAGCTTCATTCAAATAAACTTGGTCTTTAACTAAAAAGTCAAATCTAACTGGTCCATATAATCCAAGATATGAATAAACTTTTTCGGCATAATTTTGTATTGTTTTTAAAGTGTCTTCGTTAATTTTTGCCGGGACTTCTTTTTTGAGACTTGTATTTAGATATTTATCTTCATAGGTATAAATTTGATTATGGTGTTTAATTATTTTTTCAACAGCTGAAAAGATTATTTTGTTTGTATCTTTTAGTAGTGCTATATTATACTCTTCAGCATCTTGAATATATTCTTCGATGATTATTTTATCTGCATATTTAAACCCTTCATCAATGGCTTGATATAGTTTATTTATATTATCAGCAATATTTATTCCAATAGAGCTTCCCAAATTATATGGCTTTATAATTAGAGGAAATGTTAAATCTTTTAAATATTTACTTATATTGAATGCATTTTTTTGGTAGTCTTCAAAAGTAATAAAATTTGCTTTCGGAGTGTTGATATTTAATATATTTAATATATCTTTAAACAAAATTTTATCTTGAATAATGCTTGCAGCTTGAATCGGTAAAGATAAAACAGGATAATTTAGAATTTGAAAAAAGCTTGCCATTGTTCCATCTTCTGCATTACTTCCGTGAACAAGCGGAAATATAAGATCAAATGAATATTTTTTAAATCCTATTTTTATATGATTATCAGGAAGAAATTTAACTTCCTTAAAATCTTCTTTATTATCATAACATTCTAATTTATCGATATTTTTTCCCCCATAAAATTTTGAAGCATTTGGATCATAATAAATTAGAATTGGTTGAAAAGATGTACTTGCTAATAGAGAATGATATACCTTTATTCCGGTTAAAACTGATATTTTTTCTTCATAGCTTTTTCCGCCTGTAACTAATAGTATTTTCATATAACCTCCAATATTTATATGTATAAATTAAAATAATATGTTATTTATAAGAAGAATTATCGCCGCTGGTTAAAATTAGTAAGGTTCCATTATTGGGATAAATTATATTTTTTTGGTATAAAATTTTATTTTTTAATCCGGGAATTTCTTCTATTATTCTTTTTTCAATAGGAAGTAGTTTTTGGCAATAAATAATTTTATCTGCGACATTAATTAGATTATAGAAATAAAATAATAATCTGATATTTTTCCCTGTTTCAAAAATTCCTCCGGTAAATATAGTTAAAGGCTTATTTTCTTTTAAAGCATTTTTAATGCTAGATGATAAACCTTTTAAATTAAGATTATAAGAATCGTCGATAATAGTTAGATTATCTTTGCTATAAATTGCTTTGCGACGTGGAGGAGGAGATAATTTGGATAAATTTAAAGCATTGATGGATGAATTAAATAATTCTAAACTAACCTTATATGCCATAAAAGCATCTTTAACTAAATTTTTATCAGTGAAAGGAACATTTATCATTGTTTTGTTATCGCGAATAACAACCATATTTTTTTCTTTGAAAAGAATTTTATAATCACTTGGCAAAATAGCATTTTTAATAATATTTTCTTTTAAATATGCATCATCAATTTCATTTTTAAAATAAAATAATTTTCCATCATTTTTTAAAAGATTGGTGATTTTTGCCTTAGCACTTTTAATATTTTCAACAGTTTTAAAAGTTCGCAAATGTTGTTCCCCGATAGAAGTAATTATAGCGATATCTAAATTAAGATATTTTTTGAATTCATTCATTCCGTTTATTTCATCGATTCCCAATTCTAAAATTAGAATTCGATCAAAGATTGAAACGTTGTTTATTATATAATTTGCTATTCCTAAAGGTGTATTAATATTGCCAGAAGGGGAAAGATAACGATGTGGATGTATTAATGAAATTAAAAAGTTTTTAGTTGTGGTTTTTCCAAAACTTCCAGTAATTCCAATAATCTTTAATTTATTACAATAGTTTAATTTATTTTTAGTTTTTTTATATGTCTTATTGCGTTTATAATAATCAAAAGGTTTTATTGTATAAAAAGAAATGAGCAAGTTAAAAAATCCAAATATCTGTGATAAAAATAAAAACTTTGGTAAAAGTAAATAAAAGATAATATTAAAACTTATAAAAAATAAATTATTTACTATAAATATTCTGATAAATCTTGCCGTAAATTTTCCTTTGACTTTAGGTAAAAAAATGAGAATAAATATATATGAAAGTAAATTTAGTGGTAAAAGAAAAGGAGAAAATAATGGTAATATAAAAGTAAATAAAGATAAAATAGATATTAAAAAGAGAGGAAAATAATATTGAATTTGATCTGATAATCGAAAACAAACTCGTTTTAAAGAATAATAAGATTTTTGAAGCAAAGAATAAAAAAAGTACGACAAAAATAAATTTAAGAAAATATTAATTATTATATATATTATTGAGATCATTTTTTATGTTTTCTATTAAAAAATCATTTTCTATAAAAAAAGTAAAATGATTTCCTTTCAGAGTAATTAGATTGAGTGATAGTTTTTTGCATTTTTTTTGTAATAATTTTAGGGGAATACTTTTATCATTATCATATCCATAGATTTTTAGATTGGTGAATTTTTTAAAATTGTCAAGTGGAGGATATTCGTCTTTTATATTTAAAAAAGTTTTTCTAAGATTTCCTGATGAATTTTTATAATCATTAGATCCTAAATATTTATTTTTTAAAGGAATATTAAAAGTATTACTTATTTGTTTCATTAGTTTATTTCTGAAAATTTTAAATTTTACTTTCAAAATAGTGATATTGGGCGATTTAAAACAAGAAGGGGCAATTATGTAAGTAGGCTTTTGAGTAGGAAAATATGAAATGATTTTTCCCCCAAAAGAATGTCCAATTATAATATCAGGTTTTATTTTTATTAGAGCATCTTGATATGATTTTTTGAAATCTTCGATGTTTAATATATCATTAGATTTATAATGTGCTCCTTTAAAAAGTAAAACGTATATAGAAAAGTTATCATTTAATTTATTTAAAAAGGCAATGGGAATTTCACTTTGCCATCCAGGTATGAATAATATTCTTTTACCTGAAGAAGGATAAGAAATAATTTTATAGTTCATAATAAAGTTTATGAATTAAAAAATGCTTTATGAAAAAAATATTGACTAGATGAAAACTATTTGTTAAATATGTAACATGGTGAAATAATATGAATGGATTTTTGGTTTTTATTATAATATTGTTATGTTCAATTGCTCTTGGTTTTTTAATTTTGTGCATTACCGGAATTGATATTGTTGGAAAAAATCGTGTTTATGTTGTAGAAAAAATGGGAATTTTTAATAAGTTATTGACAACAGGAATTCATTTTAATTTTCCTTTAATTTATCAAATTGTAGGAAAATATAATGTTAATATTATAAAAGCTCAAAATAAAATAAATGATTATGAAATTGAAGTTGAATATAAAATTTCTGATGTAAAAAAATATCATTATTCGCAAAAAGAATATTTGAATGAAGTTGAATTGCAATTTGAAAAAGTTGATAATATTTCACCGGAAGAAATACAAAACATTCTAATAGATAAAGCTAATTTATTAGGTGTGGAAATTATAAATATTAAAATTTTTAAATAACTGTAACTGATTTTGCCAAATTTCTCGGCTTATCAATATCTCTTTTCAATAAATTTGATATTTCATAACTTAAAAGTTCTAAATAAACCATTGCTGATAGATAAGGAATCTCTTTAGGACTTGCTGGCAAATTGCTATCTTCTGATAGAATAAAGACTGGAGAATTTCGTGCTTCGACTTCTTTTATATTGGATATCATTGTTTTATCAGTTATCAAAAAAATGCACCCGAAATTTTTATCTAAAGTAGAGATAGGTCCATGTTTTAACTCGCCACTATATATGCTTTCCGCATGTATATAGGAAATTTCTTTGATTTTTAAGGCAGCTTCTTTTAATATTGCTTCTCCGATATTTTTACTTACACAATATAAAGATTGTAACTTATAAATTTTAGAAGCTAGCTGTTTAATTTCGTTTCTTTTATATAGAGTATTTTTAATGGTAAGTTTAGCTTTAGAAAGCACTTCATTATAATTTATGTCTTTAAATAAATAAGTTAATAGTAAAATTGTTGAAATATAACTTTTTGTTGCTGCAACAGCTATTTCATTACCAGCATTTAAATAGATAACATGTTTGACAAGTCTTGCTAAAGTTGAATGAATGTTATTAGTTAATAAGATAATATTATCGGTATTTTTTATTTTTTTGACAGCTGAAATTAAATCATATGTTTCACCAGATTGTGAAATTAAAATATAAGTAGCGTCTTCAAAATCTTTATATTCTGATGCAACGTGAGAAATAATATTGTTTTTATTTAAAAATTTAGTAATGTAATATCCTGCATTATAGCTTGTTCCGCACCCTAGAATTATTACTTTATTTGAATTTTTTAATAAATTTCTAATTTCTTGTAAATTATATGTAGAAATATATTTTTTTAATCGATCTACTACGAGAGGTTCTTCATATATTTCTTTAAGCATATAGTGTTTAAAATGACCTTTTGATGATGAAAAGCAAGAATAGTCTTCTTTTTTAAAGTTTATTGAAGTTTTTTTATAGTTTTTATAAACCACTTGTTCATTTATATTTATATATCCCATTTCACCATCTTCGGGATAATAAAACTCTTCAAAGTTATTGATAGCTAAAACATCAGAACTCAAAGAATATGTATTGTTTTTTTTAGCGATAACAAGAGGAGATTCTCTTTTTAAATAATATAATGAAGGATCATCTTTGATAAAAAATGCTATTGCAAGTTCGCCTTGAATATCATCTAAAAGATTGAAAAGAATTGTCTCAGGATTTTTATGTTGAAGATAAAGATATTCGATGTAATTGGTTAAAATTTCTGTGTCTGTTTCACCATAAAATTTGTAATTTTTTTTGATCAAAAAATTTTTTATAGATTCATAATTAGAGATAATCCCATTGTGAACAAGAGTAATTAATTTATGATAGCTTTGATGAGGATGAGCATTATTTAAAGTGCTAAAACCATGTGTTGCCCATCGTGTATGTCCAATACCATCTATTCCATCAACACTAGCTATTTTGGACTTTAAGCTATCAACACGTGATAATGTTTTAAAAAGCTTATCTTCTCTTATATAAATTCCAGCTGAATCATAACCACGATATTCTAAAGTTTTTAAAGCGCTTAAAATAAAATTAGGTGCATTTTTTTGATTAATTACGCCAACTATTCCACACATCTTTTATCCTCTATATATTTTTCTATTTCTTTTTGTACTTTTTTTATTGCTTTTTTACTGCGGCTTTCTAAAATGATGCGACATAAATCTTCGGTTCCACTTTTTCTAAATAATATGCGTCCTCCTGGTTTTATATAACTTATTAAAGATTTATATATATCGCTATGTGTGATATTGAAAATAAATTCATCAGTGTTTTTTAATGAATAGTTCAATTGTTTAAAATGATTAAGTTTTAAATCCTTAAGTAATTTTTTAATTTTATTTTCATCTTTTTCAAGAAGAGAGAGAAAAATTAAAGATGATAAAATTCCATCTGAATAAGAAGAAAAAAGCAGATGTCCTGATGCTTCAAAACCAAATTTACAATGTTTTTTAATCATTAGATCAAAAACATTGCTATCGCCAACTTTACTTTCATAATAAGGAATACCTTCTTTTGTTATTGCTTGGACAATCTTTCTATTTGTTAAAGGGGTTGAAACAATCCCATTTTTAAATTTGTCATTATACAAATTTATAAGCAAATAGCAGAGAATTTCACCATCGATTTTATATGAATTATAAGATCCTATAAAACGATCACCATCTCCATCTAGTGCTAATATTAGTCTTTTTTCTTTATTTTTGTCATTTTCTAAATAAGTACTGCCACAATCTTTATTTATATTTTGACCATTTGGGCAATCATTTTTAGAAATAAAATTATTAAAGCCAAGCTTTTCTATAATATTTTTAAATATTAAACTTCCACTGCCATTACTTGCATCAAGTATAATTTCTTTATTTAAAATTTTAATGAAATTAAATTTACTTATTATAAAATTAATATAATTATTTACATCTTTATGTTTATCAAAAGTCTTTCCGATAGATTTTGGATAAAATTTGACTGATTTAAATGTTTTTATGAAATTAGATATTTCTTCTTGTAAAAAAATATCTATTTTTTTACCATTGTTATCAAAAATTTTAATTCCATTATATTGATATGGATTATGACTGGCAGTTATCATTACTCCATATTCACAATGTAATTCTTTTGATAAGTAATTTAAACAAGGAGTGGTGACAATTCCAAAATCGTAGACATCTTTCCCAAGACTATTTATTGTTGTACTAATTATATTTTTATAGAGAATGCTTGATTCTCTAGTATCATATCCAAGTCCAATAGGCAGATTAGAATTTAAAGCAAGATAAATACCTAGTTTGTGGAAAAGAAGAGGAGTTAATTCAATTTGACTCAGTCCTCTAATTCCATCAGTTTTAAAAAGATTATCCATTGTTCACCTCAAGACATTATATGAACAATAGGCATATGTGCGACAAATATAAGACTGAAAAACAAAAAAATATAACTATAAGTAGAATAAAACTAAATATAGTTATACTTATATAAAACTGATATTTTTTAAATATTATAAGCTTTTTCTTAAAACTTCGATAATTTCATCATGTGTTAATGTTTTATAACCAGAATCAGAAATAATTGTTCCTTCAACTATTTTTTCAAACATGGATTCATCGACGCCTAAATCTTTAATGTGCATAACAAGACCTATTTCTTTCATCCATTTTTCCATTTTATCTAGGCCTTCTAAGGCGATTTCTTCATCGGTTTTACAATCTGGTAAGACATTCCAAACATTTTTGGCAAATTTTACAAATTGATGCAATCCATAAGGCATAATAAGATGATAATAGGCTAGAGAAATACTTGAAAGTGTCATACCATGAGTAGCATTTGTGACCCCACCTATTGATTGACCAATCATATGAACCATCCAATCTTGTGGCTTACCCATTCCAACTAAGGTGTTTAAAGCCCATGTTGCTGCCCACATAATATTGCTTCTTGCTTCATAGTTCTCTGGATCTTTATTAGCAATTCTTGATGAATGAATCAAGCTGCGCATCAAACCTTCCATTAAATAATCAGATGTAGAATCATCATTTCCAGAAAAATATTGTTCAGTAATATGATTAAATGCATCATAAATACCGGCAATCATTTGATAATGCGGAACGGTATAAGTGAATTTAGGATTTAAGATTGAAAATTTTGGAAAAACCTCTTCTCCAAAAACGTGTCCAATCTTGAGTTTAGATTCTGGATCAGTAATGACTGCACCGCCATTCATTTCACTTCCGGTACCAACCATAGTTAAAATTGATCCACAAGGTATAATTTTATTATCGACATCTTCCATTCTTAAATAATATTTTTCCCATGGATTTTCTTTGCAATATGCAGAAACTGAAACTGCTTTAGCGTAATCGATAACTGAGCCTCCACCAACTGCTAAAATAAAATCAACTTTATTGTCATAAGCAATCTTAGCACCTTCGAATAGTTTTTCCTTTGTAGGATTTGGCATAACGCCAGCATCTTCAAAAACTTCTTTGCTAGCCTCTTTTAAAATACTTATAACTTTATCATAGATTCCGTTTCTTTTAATTGATCCACCACCATAAATTAACATGACTTTTGGACCATATTTTTTTAATTCATCCTTTAAATAGTTTATAGAATCTTCACCAAAGATTAATTTTGTCGGATTAGAATAGATAAAATTACCAAACATTTAATATCTCCTTTATAAATAAATTTTGACAGAAATATATTATTTCGTCTATAATTATGATACAACCTAAAGTTGACTTTAGGTCAATGTTTTTTAGGAGAAATTTATGGAATATACAATCGGTCAAATTGCAAATATGTTTGGATTAACGATATCCACTTTACGCTATTATGATAAAGAAGGTCTTTTTGGAGAAATTGAAAGGAAATCTACAGTTCGTAAATTTCATGAAAAAGATATTGAAACATTAAGAGTAATTCAATGTTTAAAAAAATCAGGATTGGAAATTAAAGAAATAAAATATTTTATGGATTTATGCAAAAAAGGAAAAGATACCTATGCTGAAAGAAAAGAAATTTTTGAAAAGCAAAAAGAGAAAGTTATTCAAGAAATCAAAAATTTGAATGAAACTTTAGATATGATAAATTTTAAATGCTGGTATTATGAAAAAGCTATATTAGATGGCAATGAAGACAATATAAAAAAGATGAAAGTGACAGATTTTCCTGAAGAAATAGAATTGCTTTATAATAAAACTCATCGCGATTTAAGAACATAAAAAAAGATGTTTAAAAGCCTTTTGGTTTATAAACATCCCCTTTTAAATACTAATTAGAAGTTATCTTTAGAGATTTCAAAGAAACTTTGTGGGTGATTGCAAACTGGACAAACAAGTGGTGCTTTAGTTCCAATAACAATATGTCCGCAGTTTCTGCATTCCCAAATTTTAACTTCGGATTTTTCGAATACTTTGGAAGTTTCGATATTGTTTAATAAAGATCTATATCTCTCTTCGTGTCTTTTTTCAATTGCGGCAACCATTCTGAATTTTTTGGCTAAAGCTAAGAAACCTTCTTCTTCAGCAGTTTTAGCAAAGCTTTCATACATATCGGTCCATTCATAGTTTTCACCAGCGGCTGCAGCTAATAAATTAGCTTTTGTATCACCTAATTCACCCAATTCTTTGAACCACATTTTTGCATGTTCTTTTTCGTTGTCAGCAGTTTTTAAGAAAAGTTCAGCCATTTGTTCATATCCTTCCTTTTTAGCTACTGAAGCAAAATAGGTATATTTGTTTCTTGCTTGAGATTCTCCAGCAAAAGCGTCTCTTAAATTTTGTTCTGTTTTTGTTCCTGCATATTTGTTTGACATTTTTTATTCTCCTTATGTACTTAGATTGTATTATCTTGGTTAAATTAAATCAAGAAATTTGCATTTTTGTTTAAAAAAATTATTTAGTATAAAAATCACAAATATATTTTAGCTTTTATTTAGTGAATTCAATCAATTTACCATTTTCAAATCTATAACAATGATCAGAAATAGCTATAGCTGATTCACGATGAAAGACAAGAATTATGCACTTATCTTTCTTTTGTTGAACCAGTGATTTCAAAATAATGCCTTCATTAATACTGTCGACATTGCTTGTAGGTTCATCTAATAAAATAACAGGACTATCTTTTAAAAAAGCACGTGCTAAGCCGAGTCTTTGTTTTTCTCCTTGTGAAACATTATCGATAAAGGTTCCAACTTTTGTTTGATATCCATTTTCTAAACTTATTATGAAATCGTGAATAGATGCTTTTTTACATGCAGTTATTATTTCATCCATTGTCGCATCTTGTTTAGCTATTTTTAAGTTATTTTCTATTGTATCATCAAATAAGTAGGTGTTTTGACTTACCATAGTGACATTATCAAGAAGCGATGAAGTATTTATATCTTCTATATCTAAATTATTATATTTAATTGTGCCACTATTTTTCTTATAAAATCTTAATAATAGTTTTAATAAAGTAGATTTACCACATCCAGATTCACCTAGAATACAGATAATTTCACCTTTTTTTGCTTTGAGATTTAAATTGTTGATAATTAAATTATTATTTTCATAGCCAAATTTTAAATCAGTGATTTCTAATGAATTAAAATTGAAATTATTTTTGTCAGTTATTTCTTGAACAACAGGCTTTTCATTTAGTAGTTTTAAAACTCGATCGCCTGAGGCTAAAGTTTGAGTCAAATTGCCAGGAAGATTAGATATAGCAATAACTGGTCCAAATGATCCAAATATGGCTACAACACCCATTATCATTTTTCCGATTGAAAGAATATTATTGACGGTTAATAAGATTCCAGTAGTTAAAGTAATTATAATAGTTAAACTGATAATAAGTTCTGTTAAAGAAGAAAATATACTTGTAAAATGCTTAAGTTTTTTTGTTTCTTTTAAAAGACTATCAGATCTTTTATTGACTTGAGAAGTTCTTCTATCCATACCATTATGGAGAACTATTTCTTTGACACCTTTTATACTATCCATATAATAGGCATTGAATGAAGAAAATTCTTGACGATAATTAACACCGATATTTTTCATTTTGCTTGATGAAATTAAGGGAAGTAATATACCGATAATTAAATAAGAAATAATGGCACATAAAGAAAGATACCATGAGGATACTAGTCCTACATAGATTATTATTCCCAAAGAGACAAATATGCAGATCATAATAGGTGAAAGGGTATGAGCGTAGAAAACTTCTAATGTTTCAATGTCAGAAGTGACCATTGCAATTATTCCACCTTTTTGTTTTCCTTCTAATTTTGCTGGCGCTAAAATTCGTAAAGCTGAAAAAATTTTATCGCGGAGAATTGCTAAAAGCTTAAAGGCTATATAGTGATTAGAATATTGTTCAATATAGCGCAGAAGTCCGCGTAAGACACCACATATAATAGTTAAAGAAATTATGAGTTCGTAGCTTAATGAAATGTTTTCTCCAAGATATTTTGCTATGCCTATAGAACCGAAAATAGTAACTCCCATAGCACAGATAAATCCAAGAACACCATTTATAACAGCAAAAATTAAAAAATATGCAAAATTACCTAAAAGAAGAACTAAATTAGCCATAATTTTTAAGCCACTTTGGCGCAGTTTATTATTTTTCATTTGGCATGACCTCTTTGTAACCATTTTCGAGTTCTTTTTGAGTGTTGTAAAGATTTGCATAATGACCATTCTTTTTCATCAGCATTTCATGAGAGCCAGTTTCTTCTATTTTCCCATCTTCGATAAAGTAGATTTTATCAGCTTTAACTATATTTTCTAGGCGATGAGAAATAACAATTACTGTTTTTGTTTTACTTAATTCTTGTATGTTTTGCATTATTATCTTTTCAGATTCTATATCGATATGTGAAGTAGCTTCATCGAAGATATAAATATCTTTATCAGCAATTAAATTGATTGCTAAAGCAAGACGTTGTTTTTGCCCGCCAGAGATATTTTCAGCATCTTCGAAAATAGTTTTGTTGATTCCACCATTATTTTTTATAAAAGTATCGAGATTCACTTTTTTTAATGCTGAATATATTTCTTCTTCAGTGACATTTAATTTAGCTAGTTTAAAATTATCGAAAACTGTTTCATTAAAAATATAGGTATTGTTTGAACAAGTTGCAACATGAGAATAATATGAGGTTCTTGATAATGATTCCAAAGGTTTATTTCCAATAAGAATTTGTCCTTTTTGAATTCTATTTTGTCCTAAAAGTAAATTAATGATGGTCGATTTTCCACAGCCTGATTTACCAACAATAGCATTCATCCCTTTATCAAATGATAGGGAAATGTCTTTTAAAATGTCTTTTTTTCCATCATAGGAAAAAGTTACATGTTCAAAAACAATATCAGTGTTTTCAACTATTCCGTCATTCCAGATAGGTTCTTCAAGATTTAAAAGCGAAAGTATTTTCTTTCCTGCTGAAGCTCCATTCATTCCTACATGAAAAGCACTGCCAAATTGACGCATGGGTAAAAAGAAATCAACGGAAACTAAAATAATAAATAAGGCAATTGGGGCAACACTAACCATATTTCCTATTGGGTTTATCCAATTGTTTATAAGTCCAAGAATAGTTAAAGCGATTCCAAGCCCGGCTCCACCATAAGCAACGGTATCCATAATTGTTGAAGAGGCAAGTTGCATTACTAGAACTTTCATGGTTATCTTTCTAAATTCTTCGGCTGATTCATTCATGATTTCTTGTCTTTTTTTATCAGCTTTAAATATTTTTAAGTCTTTTAAACCTTGAGTAGCATCTAAAAAAGCATCTCCCATAGAAGTGTATTTTCCCCAGTATTTTGCAAAAATTATCTTTGCATATTTTGATACTGCAACAATAGAAATAGGAATCATTGGAACTAAGCATATTAGACTGACAGCAGGTTGCCATGATAAAAATACAGTGACAAAAAATAGAATGAAAGGAGCAATCATCGCATAAAAAAATTGAGGTAAGTAATTAGAATAATAAAGGTCAAGCTGTTCTATACCTTCCATTGAAACTTGAGTTAGACCGGCGATGGAAACATCATCGGAAAATTTGGGGCCAAGAGTTAAAACTTTATCATATATTTTTTCTCTTAATTGTTTTTTGACATTTCTTCCTAGTTTATCTTTTATTTCACCAGTAATTCTCGAAGTAATATATCTTATTATGATGGCAATCATAGCAATTACTAAAGGGTTGATAAGAGTAACAAGTTCTTTTTTATCAATAATAATTTCTAAAGCATAGCAAATACTGAAAGTAAATGAAAGGTTAGCAAAAAGACCGATGATCATTAATCCTACAACAAAAAAGATATATTTTTTGTTTTTACCTAGTAATTTGAATAAATCTTTATCGAGCATTTTTTGTCTCCTTTTTCTTTTTTCTTTTACCTTTGATTGTAGATTTTAAATGAGAAAACGATAGAATCGGATGAGTAAACATCATCCGAGGAGCAGCATAACGCATAACATCTTTAATTTGTTGACGCATTATAGAATCTGATTGATAACAATGTATTTTGCATTGCGAACAATAATCTTTACTATCTCCATAAGGACAATTTTCTCTTTTTAATTTAACAAAATTATATAAGTTTGAACATTGTTCACACATTTCATTTTTTGCTGTATGATGTTTTCCATGGCAATACATATTTATCATCATTCCAACAATTTTAATATCTTTTTCTTCTTTCACAAATACCTGTTTTTAAAAATTTAGCTTTAATATTATAGTTAGAAGTATCTAACAAAGCAAGAATTAAGCTTTTGCTTAATGTAATAGTGAGTATAAATTTAGAAGATAATATTTTTATATTTACAAAAAATGCAGTGAATTTGTTTTTAATGATAATTATTATTAAAAAATGGTGATTTTTAAATTAGATGTTTGTTTCAGTTTTAAAATATATCAATAATATGTAATCTGATATGATTCTACAAAACAAAAAAAGCGTGAAATAAATTCACGCAATATGTTATTTAGAATCACGATTGACGGGGATACTATCCATGGCTTCTTTTAGATTGTCTAAGAATTCATCGATAATAATTGATTCAAGTGTTCCATTATATGCAATTGCTACCCGTCCTGTTTCTTCTGATACGATGATTGTTACCGAATCTGTTAATTCAGAGATACCTAGAGCAGCTCTATGACGAGCTCCATATTTTCCAGTTAATCCACGGCTAGAAGATGGATAAAAAACACTAGCGGCATAGATTTTATTGTTTCTTATAACTACAGCACCATCATGGAGTCTTGTACCTTCATAAAAGATTGTTTCTAAAAGTTCAGGAGTGACAGGAGCATTGACAATTGTTCCTGTCTTAATATAACTAGAAAGAGACATTTTTCTTTCAATAGTAATTAGGGCACCAGTTTTAGTGCTTGATAACCATTTTACTGTTGTTTCTAATTTTTTATAAATATCTTCTTTTGTTGTTACTTCTTCTTTAATATCATTACTGGTTTTTTCTTTCTTTTTGAAATTCAAAGAATTATTGATTAGAGAGCGAACTTCATTAAGATTGATGAAAAGATATATTATAGTAGAAATGATTATAAAAGATGTTAAGAAGATAAATAAATAATTCATTTCAAGAATGAAAGATAATAAATCTAAGGCAAGTACTATTGGATAAAAGATGTAAATTATCCTTTGTTTCAGCAATTTATATAAAAATAATGTTATTAATGTAAAACAAATTAATAAAAAAATTAACTCGATACTTGTTACAGGATTTGTCCAACGGGTATGCCAATCAGTTAAAAAAATAGTGTTAAAAACCATATGCACCCCCATACCTAAATTTTATAAAAAAACTTTAGTAATAGCAATAAAAAACTAATAATTTTTATTAAATTTTATATATTTATTTTTTGTGCTTTTTATAAAAAAATGCAGTTTTTAGAAGAATATTAAAAATGAGGTAAAAAAATATTCAGATTATTGAATAAACCTGAATATTTCAATTGATTTTAGAGCTTATATTCAGCACTTTCATTATCTAAAAGTGCAATGAATTCAGAGTAAGAAGTTTTTCCTTCCATAACTAATTGTTTAGCTGCTTCTTGAAGTGGAATCATACCATTTTCAATGCAAGTTCTAAAGATATTATCCATAGAAAAATTAGGATCTTCGATGGATTTTTTAATATTTGAATTTAAATTTAAAATTTCGAATACTGCGGTTCTTCCATGATATCCGGTACCATTACAGCGTTGGCAACCACATGGTTCATATATTTTTTCAGGTTTTGTAAGTCCTAAATCTGCCATCTCAGATTCAGTGGTAATATGTTCTTTTTTACAATATGGACAAAGTTTTCTAACTAAACGTTGTGAAATAGCTCCGATAAGAGCATCAGCGACAAGATACCGTGGAATACCCATATCAATAAGACGAGAAATTGTACCATGAGCATTATTAGTATGCAATGTAGAAAGAACTAAGTGACCTGTAATAGCGGCTTTGACTGCAATTTCAGCTGTTTCTTCATCACGAATTTCACCGATCATAATTACATTAGGGTCTTGTCTTAAAATAGATCTTAAAGATGCGGCGAATGTTAAATTTACTTTTGGATTAACTTGAATTTGATTGACTCCATCAAGATTGTTTTCGACAGGGTCTTCAATGGTAGTAATATTAACTTCATCATTATTTAAATGTTTTAAGAAAGAATATAATGTTGTAGTTTTACCAGAACCAGTAGGACCTGTTAATAACAAAATTCCATGAGGGTAACTAATCATTCTTTTCACTTTCTTTTCTTGTTCAGGATTAAGACCCAATTGTTCAATATTCGAATGGTCATCAGAGGTATCAAAAATACGAATAACTATCTTTTCACCATAAATTGTAGGTAAAGTTGATACACGATAATCATATTTTTTGCCATCTATTTCTAATGATATTTTTCCATCTTGAGGAATGCGGCGTTCGGAAATATCAAGTTCAGCCATAATTTTAATTCTAGCTAAAACAGCTGGATAAGATTCAACTGGTAATTTAGAGTTAGTATATAAAGCACCATCTACTCTAAAACGAACTCTGACAAAATCAGCAAATGGTTCAATATGAATATCACTGGCTTGCATAGCAGTTGCTTCTCTTAATATTGAATCTGTTAATTTTACAGTTGGAGCATTGACTAATAAACTTGCATCAAATGATTCTTCTTTATTAGGTTTGATTTCGTTTTCGATTGCGTTCATTGCATCAGCACGTCTTGTTTTGTTGTCTATGTAGTTTAATAAAGAAGTTACATAAGTAGGTGTAGCAAGACGAACTTCAATAGGATCTTTGATGAAATAGGTAATTGTTTGTAAATCTATAAGGCGATAAGGATCATCGATGACAACTACAACATTTTTAGTTTCTTCATCTTTAAACACAGGAATCAATCTATTTTCTTTTATGTAGATTAAAGGAATATTTTTTATGAGCTTTTCATCGATGGAAAAGACAGAAGTTGAATAGAAGTTTAATCCAAAATACTCAGCAACGGCGCGATAAACTTTTTCTTCATCTAAAGTTTTGCTATCGGTTAAATATTTATATAAACTTGTTTTTAATGTCGTTGCTTGATTAATGTAATTAGCAGCATCAGAACTATTAAAAAGTTCTTTATTAACAAAAAATTCAGCTAGTCTATAATTTAAATTCATAATAAGGAATCCTCCATAATATTGTTGCTATGATGTCTCCGCCAGCATTAATTGTACTATCCATAATAGGAAGCATTACTGCAAGAATAACGATACCGACTAAAATACCAAGAATGATGATAACAATTGGCTCGAGCAATGATGTCGCCCTAGTAACAGCAGCAGATAATTCGGTTTGATAATAATTTGCAACTGTGTCACAAACTTGTGGTATTCGTCCAGTTTCTTCACCTACATCAAGCATTTCTATAAGCATTTTTGGAAAAATATCGCATTTTTCTATCGAAGGAGCAATTCTTTTACCTCTTTTAATGTCTTCGATGGCATAGATAAATTTGGTTTCAAATAAGCGATTATCTAGAATTGGAATCAAGGCAGTCAATGCATCAATTACAGATAATCCACTGCTTATTAAGATGGAAAAAGCTGTGCAAAATCTTGTTGTTATTGTATAAATTGCAATATTTTTTATTACTGGAATATGAATGGCAAAAAAGTTTTTGATATATTTACCAGGATTTGTCTTTTTAAAGAAGAGAAATAGAAGTCCGATAACAGCGATTGTAATAGGTATAATATAAATCCAATAATTGACAAAAAAGCGTGAAATATTTAAAACCACTTGAGTAATCATTGGAAGTTTTCCACCGGTACTAGTAATAATTTTTTCAAATTCTGGAATAACAAAAATCATCAAAGCGAAAGAAACAATAACAACTAAGATTAATAAGAAAGTTGGATAAACCATCGCACTTTTTGTTTTGCTTTTAATCTTTTGATCATTTTCCATATAATCAGCGACTTTGACTAAAACAACATCAAGATTTCCTGAGATTTCACCAACCCTAATCATATTGATGAAAAAGCTTTTAAAAATTTTAGGATATTTTTTGAAAGCTTCAGAAAGATAAACGCCTTTTAAAACATTATCATAAATGTCTGAAATAACATTTCTAAAATAGGTTGAAAAATTTTGCTTTCTTAAAGTATTTAGTGCATCAACTAGTGGGACTCCAGTTTCAATTAAGATTGCAAATTGACGGCAAAAGGTAGCTACTACTTTTGGAGGAACTCTATTTGAAGCGGTAAGGAAATTACTTCTTCTTTTTTCTTTTGCTATCTGGCAACTGATTAAATATTCGTTATTGTTTTTTAACTTAACTTTTAAATCAGCTTCTGAAGTAGCTTCTTTAATACCTTTATGTCTTTTTCCATCCGGGCTTAAACTTGTGTAATTATAAAATGCCATAATGTTCCCTTTCTATAAAAGTGAAGTTATAAATGATAAGAAATCTTTTTCGAAGAAAATCATAATCATAAATACCAGTGAAATATAAGGACCAAAACCCATAGGTTGTTCCTGGCTGATCTTTTTAAGCTTTATAAGGATTATCATAATGATTGAGCAGATTATTGAGCCAAATAAAATTACTAAAAAACCTCCCGCCCAATTTAAATATAATCCAGCGATTGAAAAAAGAATAACATCACCAAGGCCGAAGCCCTCTTTTTTAAGAAAAATTACAGGAATGAAATACATCAATAAGAAAAAGGCTAAGAAAGTACCAAAGCCAATTAAATAAGGAATATAATCATAAACAGGATTAACTATAATATTTCCAACCAATTTGATTACTGCCAAGGAAAATAATGTTATGCTTAATGAAAGAGGAATTTCCATATGTTCAAAATCAATTAATCCAATTGCCATAAGAAGAATTAAACTAATTGCCGCAACAACACCATCAACTGAAAGACCAAATCTTAGGTAAGCAAGAAGAGAAAAAACACCTCCTAAAATTTCTACAATTAAATATCTAGGTGAAATAGGCTTATGGCAATTCTTGCATTTTCCTTTTAAAAATATATAGCTGAAAATAGGTATATTTTCATACCAACTTAATTCATGGTCGCAGTTAGGACAATGTGAGTTTGGCTTAATTAGAGACATATGATTTGGTAGTCGATATATTAAAACATTGGAAAAACTAGCAAAACAAATACCAACTATTACAAATATCACGGCAATTATAATATCTAAACCATTCATTTTAAACTTCCTCTACATTTTGATTTGAAAAATAAGTTAATCCTATAACTTCTTTAGATGAAGTATTTAAAGAGTATTTAAAATTAACTTCAGCATTATAGGAACTATTAATACAATTTAAAATAAATGAACCATAGACATAATTAGTATCCGTGGAATTAATTTTCAAGGAATTTTCTTCTAAAGAACAATAGTTTAAAACTTGTTTTTCATTATAAGAAAAAATTTGATTTTCATAAAAAACATTATAAAAAAGAGCATTGTAGCAATCGTTGGCAATATCTCTTTTTCTTTTATTAAAATCGTTATAAGCTGAAGCGTTTTGTGTACATGTAACAGAAATTGTAAAAATAACAGAAACCAAAAGAGCAACAACAGTCATTATTGCTGTAGTTAGCATTAAAACGTATCCTTTCGTTGCTTTTGTTTTCATTAGAGACCTCTAAATTCAATTATGTTATTATCTTTGATAAGATTTTCTTGATTATCAATTGAGCAAAATTGATTGATAGTTAATTTATGCTGATCACTTTCTGAAGTTTTAATGGTGTTAGTACAATTGAGCATATAAGAAAAATTATAAGAGCCCATTGATTTATTATTATATGTAGAAGGAATCAATTCAAAATTATTATCAAAATAGAAGATATACGAATAAGATTCATCAGTTTCAGTGATATTAGAAGAATAAGATGGAGTAAAATCTGCATTATTGATTAAATAATAGTTTTCAAAAAAATGTTTAGAACTATCAGCTCTATATATCTCGCCAATGTTAGATATTAAATTGTTAGCTTTAACTATTTTTTCACTTTTTCTTGGAAGGCCAGAACTGACGGTTATAGCTGTAATTGCTAAAGCTGAAATCAAAGAGAAAATAGCTAAGGAAACAACAACTTCAACAAGAGTAAAACCTTTTCCTAAAAAAGATTTTTTGTATTTTTTAAAAGAATGTTTAGAACTAGGAATAAAAGTATGAAGATCATATGGTTTTTCATTATGAATAATTTCGAATAGTCCTAAGCCATTTAATGCATCTTCAACTTCAGAGATAAAAGATGTGTTTTGAGTATTGATAAGCACTTTTTGTACAAAAGTATTTTCAGTTGTAAATTCATGTTTAGCAGTTATAGCAAGAATAAGCTTTTTTATTTCATCCTTATAAGAAGGATTATTAGAATTATATCCGTAAGGCAAAGTAATTGAATCGGTATCAAGACCATTGATAAACAAATTAATCGTTGTAATTGATTCCTCGATATTGATAAATATCAATTCTTTGTTTTCCTTTTTTAGCTTTGATTCATAAAGACTATCGATAATTAAGTCTGGTGAAGATACTGAACCTAAAGGAAGGTGCATACATTTTGCTATTGAGTCAAAAACTTCAAGATAAGAATTTGGACAAAGATGAATATTATGAATATATCCATTTTTTCCATCGGAATGTATATTTTCATTATAAACTAATTTTTTCTCATAATCAGGGAAAGAATCTTGCATATCTCTTTTAATAAATTTTTCAATTTTTGATTTTGAAATATTAGGAAATACATTAATTAGACTAAATATTTCTTTAGAATAAACATAGCAATTTAACTTTCCGACTATCTTGAATTGTTGTTTTTTAGCAGCGTCAGTGATTTTTAAAGCAATCATAGAACAATCGCTGGCCTTTAACTCTGCAAAATTAATATTAGAAATAATATTTTTATATAGAAGAATAACATTGTTAGTTTTATCTTCAATGAAATAGCAATGAATAGAATTTAATTCTTCTGTATGAATATAAGCAATATTGATACGAACATTTTTCATATTATTCTCCTTTAAAATATTTGTTTTATTACTGATAAGGTTTTATTTCCATTATCATAAGTTATAGTAAATTTTAGTAAATTAGTTTCTTCATAATAGTTAGATGCTATCATCAAAGATTCATCGGAAGAGGTCCAAATTATTCTTGTATTGTCATCGTTCAAATTAATTTCAACTAATTGATTTGAAGGAAAATTATATGATAATGCAAGATGGTTATTTTCATTTTCATATTCTAATAAATAAGAATTTTCGGAATTGTAATTGAGATTACCATCATTTAATTTATCAACATAGTCCCTTATTTGATAAGCTACATCATTAGCATTTTTTGTTGTATTGTTGAAATTATTAACTTTATTTACAGCAGATACAAAGTATCCTATGAAAAAAGACAAAGAAGCAATTAGGATACTTGCTACAGCGATTGTTATAACAAGTTCTACTAAAGTAGCACCATTATTCAATTTATTTTTTATTGATTTGTACATATAAATATTATAACTTATTACCCCATATACTGCAATTTAGCAAAGATTTTTTTATAAAATTTATTTTAATGAATTTTATAATAGCTTTTATAAAAAAAGAAAGCGGCAATAGCCGCCTTCGATAAAAAATTAGTTAAGCTTTAGTTGTTACACTACCAACTGAATAACCACCATCAAAAGTGATGACAGCTTGATAGTTATAAGAAGCAGGAGCATATGTAATAGATGAGACACTATTATCTGATACAAATGCAATTGTTAATTCATCTTTAGAAACGGTTAAATCATTTTTATCCAAAAGAGCAACTAAAACTGTTTTGGCATTATCTTGTTTTGTTGCTTCAGGTGTTGAATCTTCTGCAACACCTAATAAAACAAGCTTACTATCTTTTGTACTGACATTATCGCTATCATCGCCATCGATAGATGCTAAGTAAACTAATTGGCCAATTTGAGAAGCTGTAGATCCAACATTGGATTTTCTAGCACTTTCAGTAACACCAAAATATGTTGCAACAGAAGCTGCAGATAAGATAGCAATAATTGCAATAACAACAACTAATTCGACAAGAGTAAAGCCTTTTTTAGCTTTTTTTAATAATTTTTTCATTTAATAATTTTTCCTTTCAAAATGTTTAATTTTTGATTTTGATTTTAATTGATGAGAAAGAGCAATAAAGTTATTTTATGCTTATCTTGGTTAGGGACTAGCGGAAGAATAGGAAAAATCCATACCTTGGAAATATAGATTTTATTTTTCTTCTTTTAAAAATAACTTAAATAAAGAGCGTGGTTAGTTAATTATTGTGTAGTTATTAATTCTACGACACCTCCAATCTTAAACCAAAACAATAAGTTTTGGGCTTCGGCATGCTATTTTCAAAATGTGAGATACTTTTTATCATATTTTGAAATAACGTGAATGCATTCAAACATTCTTCATATTAACTATCTAATATAATTTTATTTTATATTGATATATTAATCATAGTCCCACCGAACAGGGCTATTCCTAAAGAATATATATTCACATTTTATAGTTGATATCCGTCTTATCAACACAAAAATGAGGAATTCAAAATATAAATTTTTTAGGCAAAGTAAAGCTATTAAAAAATATAATAAATTTATATTTTAAGGAATAACTTTATATATAAATCCAATAGATAAATTTTTATAATCTAGATTTTTTTCGTTTAAATTAATGTTACTAGTATTATTTAAGAAATTAGGAGTTAAAGAATATTTTTTATAAATAAAATATGTATGAAATTTAATGACTATTTTAATAATAGATATCAATAAAAATGCAATTGCTATAATTTGACAAAAGAATTTGAAAAATTATGTCATTAAAAATTTCAAATAAATAATATTCTTTGAAAAATTAGAAATATAATTTAAAGAAGATATAGCATTATTAGAATTTTTTGATATAAAATCTTTAAAAATTATCGTTAAATTTTGATTGCAAGAAGTTACAAAAACAATAGATAAAAATGAAAAAGCAAAGAAAGTTATTTTGAAAGAAATTTGTATTCCTTTATATTTATTGAATTCACTTTGAAAAGCTTTTTTTGCTAAAAGGTAAGTTTCAGCAATAAAGAAAGAAATAAATAAAGAGAAGTAGAAGCAAATATACAAAGTAGAAGAAACTATACCTGTAACAAATTGATACTTTTGCAATAATATATAAGATAGTAATATGAATCCTACAGCTAATAAGGCATGAATACTATATTTTTTTAAGGTATTAAGCATATCACTATCTCCTTTCTTAGTTGATAGTATAGTTTAATATTTTTTGATAATCAATTATTTGGAATTATTTTATTTTTTTAAAAAAAGAAATTAAATATATGTAAAATAGTTTTAAAATAAAAAATAGAATAAAAATATAAATATGTAAAAAATTATAAAAATTTAAAATAATTTTGTGCAATAAAAAATGATAAAACTTTTATACAAACAGAAAGAAAAAAATATAAAAGTTTATCACTTTACATAATAAAGATAATATAGATTTGTTTTATTGGATTTTTTTGATATTATTTTATTAAATGTTAAATATAGAGGTATTTATGAAAGTTTTAATTTGTTATAGCGGTTATTTAGGAACAACAAAAAAGATAGCATATTATATTGAAGAAAAATTAAAAGAAAAAAATGTTGATGTAGATGTTATTGATTTATTTGAAACAAATAAGATTAATTACCTTATCTATGATGAAATAATTTTAGGCTCATGTATAAGAGTTGGAAAACCGACAAACAGTTTTCTAAAATGCATAAAAAAATTAAATAAATTAGGTAGAGAATATAATATTTTTTATTTGGCTAGTAAACATAGTGATAGTATTTTAGATTATTTAAAAAGCAAAGCAGGGGAATTATGCCAAGGTTATTATTATTGTGGCGGTGAATTTAGACCAGAATTAGCAAAAGGATATGCAAAAATAGTTACTAATGCTGCCATTGCAAATTTAAAATATGATAATTTAGATCTTCCTAAGCTTCAATACGAAGAAATAAATAATTTGATTGATAAAATTATAAATAAAAAAATTGAACAATTACATTAGTAATAATGTAAGCGTTTTCTTGCTGTACATTGTAAAATATAGACAAGGTGAAAAAATGAAAAATAGTATCAAAAAAACATTTTTATTAATAGTTGCATTAACCGGATTAGTTGCTTGTAATAATCAAACTTCAACTAGTTCTTCTTCTGCACAACCGACTTCTTCAGCTTCTACTATAAGTTCAAATAGTAGCTCATCTTCTATAACAAATAGTAGTACAAGTTCTTCGAAACCATCTTCATCAAGCTCTTCAACAATAGATTACGGAAAAGTTTATTTTAATGATATTCAAATTTGGTCTGATTATGACCATGTTAGAATCCGTCCATATTTTACTAAACCAGAAATGGCAGAAAATGAAGTGTTTGACTATTTTGTTGTTGATGAATCGATATGTTATATAGAGGACGATGAAGTAGTTTATCTTTCAGAGGGAAGAACTGATGTTATTGCTACAAGTGAACATTTTTCTTATAAATTTATAGTTGGAGCATCACAAACATTTAATTATAGTAGTATGGCTAGATCAATGAACAATCTTGTTGATAGAGATGGTTTAGATGAGAATTTGACAGTATTCTTGGGGGATTCTTTCTTTGATTTTTGGAGAAATGGTATTAATAATGTTACAAAATGGGAAAATTATTATTCTGAATATAAAGCGATAAATATAGGCATTGGTGGTACAAAAACTCATGATTGGCGTGCTATGAATAAAAATATTGTCTGTAAAACTTCTCCGAAAAATATAATCATTAATTTAGGTACAAATAACTTAAATGGTGGTGAATTAGCTAATCAAACTTTCTTAAATATGAGAGATCTTTTAGAAGATTATCAATATTATTTTCCAGATGCTAAAATTTATATATTTACTGTTACAAGATGTACAGGAGCGTTATCGGTAAATTGGTCTAAAGCTCAGCAATATAATCAGAAATTAAAAGATTATGCTGAAACTAAAGATGCAATAACTGTATTAGATGTTGCAGAAAGATTTGGATTAGATTATCAAGATTACTTAGCTTCAGATGGACTTCATTTAAATCAAAAAGCTTATGAAGTATATAATGAAATGATATTTGATGCTGTTGAATTAGAAAGTAAATAGTTTTTTAATCTTTGAGATAAAACACCACATTCAAAGATTTTTAATATCCCTCCTTAAAATGCTCAGATAACTGGGCATTTTATTTTTCCTAAAAAATATCTATTCTATTGATAAATTAATAACTAGTTTTAGTTAAAAAACAACTTTTTTACTATCAAAAAACTACTTATTAATTAAGACATAAAATGGTAAAAATAATTATAATTTGTTTTTTTACAACAAAAAAATCTTTTATTAGTTATCAAAAAGACAAAAATTAGTTAGTACTAAGTAGATAATTTAAGTGAATTTAAAACAGAAATAGTACTAATTATTATTGGTTGCTGTTTTTTAAACTTATATGTTTTGAATTTTCTAATCCCTTAATAAAAATTATATAAATAGAACTTAAGCCCATAATTAAAACACTAACTAACCAGGCTGAAGGTGTGGAAAAACATATTCCAACATATGATTCGTTTGAAAAAGGATTAGAAGGATTAATTAATGAAGGAATAAATAAGCAAACTAATATTCTGGCAACTAATTCACCAACACCGCTTAAAAAAGGAATCATTGGTTTTTTAATTCCCTGCAAAGAAGAACGTGATAATTGTAAAAGACCTTGAAGAATTAAAGAAGGTGTAACGATATATAAATAGGTATTAGAATAGAATTTAATTAATTCGCCGGCTTGTCCTTCTAAATCAGTAGCTGGTAAAAAGATATAAGGTACATATTTGATTAAAGGAATAGTGATTAAAAGAATTAATATGTAAAAAATGATGTCAATTAAAATGCATTCTTTTATTCCTTTTTTTATTCGATCGAAATAACCAGCACCATAATTTTGTCCAACAAAACTTAAAAGAGCACTAGACATAACACTTAATGGAATAGTTATATAACCTTCAAATGGACTATAACAAGTTACGGCTTTTGTAGCTAATCCATCTCCGAATAAATTTACTTGTCGACTTTGTACAAAAGAACCAATAAAAAGTATAGACCATTGAAAACCTAAAGGGATACCAAGTTTTAGAAGATTTGAAGTCATATTTTTATCAAATTTTGCACCTTCTTTTGTTAAGTGAAATTCGGGATATTTTTTATAAATATATATTGCAGTTAGTGAAAAATTAATAGAATTAGCAAGAAGCGTAGCAATTGCAACACCACGTGTATCTAATTTTATTGCTCCAGTAAATAGATATGCAAATGCGATATTAATTAAGGTGCAAATTAAAGAAATAACTAAAGGAGCAATTGAGTTTCCTATAGCACGAAGAATATTACCTAGATTATTGTTAAGTAACATAAAAATGAATGAAATTAAAATAATTTGAAAATAGTTTCCAGCTTTTTCTCGATAAATTTCGTTGACATTCAAAATTTCTAAAAGCTTTGGATAAAGGATTAGTCCAATTGTCATAATTAAAATAGCTAAGACTAAGCAAATATATAAAGAAGAATAAAAGACTTTTTTTAAACCTTCATTATCTTTTTGTCCGAATTTATTTGAGGCTAAAACAGCAAAGCCACTGGTACAACCATAGGCGAAATTAAATAGAATTGAAGAAATGTTTCCGGTTGAATTGATAGCTGTAACACTATCACCACCAACAGTAGATTTTAAAACTAAGGCATTAATTAGAGAAAAAGCATTATTTAGTAAAGTTGATAGTAAAATAGGAACAGCAAAAAACAACATAACTTTCCAGGGAGAACCTATAGTTAAATCGACTGGTTTGAATAATTTTTTAATTCCGTTAATCATATATAATTTCCTAACATATAAATTATATAGTACTAAAAAATAATAGTCTATTGAACTATAGAATATAGTGTTTCTTTAATTTTAATGTTTTTAAACATCTTGAAAAATGAAACCCCTTTCCTTATGATAAATATATCTTAAAGGAGAAATAAAATGTCTATTAAAATGTTTAAAAGATTATCATTAGTTGCTTTAGTCGCTTGTGTATCTACAATAGCAAGTTGCTCAAACAACACTTCTTCCGCATCATCCTCATCTTCAACTCCTATAACTTCATCAACAACAAGTGCTAGCAGTGCTACATCAAGCTCAAGTTCTAGTAGTTCTTCCAGTACTAAGACTCCTTCTAGTTCAAGCAGTTCTACTGCTAAACCATCTTCTTCATCTGTAGCTGATAGTGTTATCAAGAGTTTGACTGCTAAATCAGAAAACGTTTCAATGAAAATTGATGAATCATTAAATGCTGCTAATTACTATGTTCTCACTGGTAAAACTAGTTTGAATGCTAAACAAAAATTATGTACAGTTGTTTCAGAAAATGAAAATATTGTTTCAGTTGTCAATAACAAGACAATGAAAGCTAAAGGTCTTGGAACAACTAAAATAACAGTTACATCAAAAGTTGATGAAACAAAATCATGTTCATTTATTGTTACTGTTACTGATGTTTATTTTGATCGTACTGAATCTTTAATTCCAGCTGGCGATGAAATGGATAAAGAACTTAAAGAGGATGGCGGTGTAATTCGTACTTCTAGTGTTAACACTGGCGAATATATGGTTAAAGGTGTTTCCGGAACTAAAGTATTTGTAGAAACTGAATTCACAATTCACTCAGTAGCTAATAGTGAAAAATATCCGAAGATTGGTGTTTTTGCTAGTTCAGTTGGTAATACAGATCCTAATAACAATAAACTTTATTTATTCTTGAATGCTGTTATTGGTGCAAGCAATAATACATCCTGGGATGGAATTGGTATTTGCGAAGTTGAAAATGGTACAAACTGGGCATGGAATCCTGGCGTTGGCGATACAACAGCTAGACATAAAGACTTCATTTATAATATTCCAGAAGCTGTTACATATGAAACAAAAGTCAAATTAGGAATGGCTAGAGATGGCTTTACATTCCACTTCTGGGTTAATGATGTTTATGTTAAATCTGCAGTTATCCTTGATTATTTAATGGGTACATATGATTCAACAACACTTACATATACTCCAGCAGATTCTATGGTTGGTTTCTTCCAATTCAATTCTGATGTAACATTTGAAAACTATGATGCAACAGCTGATGAAGCTAAAGTTAATGAAAAGATTGCTTCAATTGCTGAACTAGTTTATGTTACAGATTGGGATCAAGATAGCAACTAATAGATAGTAGATGAAAAAATTTAAAGACGATATAGAAGTTTTAGACCGAGCTTCCCCAAGTAAATTGGGGAAGCGGTTTTCTGCTTTTTTTATAGATTTTATTTTAGTACTTTTAGTAGGCTCCCTCTTATTTTTAGGAGCCAGAAGTATTTTAGAATCTTTGCCAAGCTATAAGGAAAATCGTGAAAAAATATCCCAAGAAATAAATTATTATAATGAGTACGCTGCTTCAACAGGTCTTGTGGAATTTATCGATGAAGAAAAAACAGTGCGCAAAGATGAGGACATTATGGTATTTGAGAATATCTCAAGAGCCATATATCATTCATACTTAAAATACAATGATCCAAGCAAAATAGAACATGTACCGACACCGGGATTTGTTATAAATAATGATAAAGCAAAACAATATGGAGAAGCAAGTTTCGAAACTGATACTGTTGCTGCTTTCTATTATTCCTACGCTCCAGCGAATGAAGGAGTAGTAGATTATGGTGGATTTACAAAAGAATATTATATAAATTGGATTTATAAAACGCAGGGGTTTTCAACAAAATATTCAATGTTTATTTTTGAAGAAGACAATTCTGATATTCCAACTTTAAAAACTGATGTAGCTTATGCCTTATATCATTATTTATATGATAATCAAGATGACGACTTAACCAGTGAAGGGAAAACTTATTATACAGATTTTTATAATGGTTATACTTACATGCTTGAACTTTCGGAATCGAGAATAATTAAAGCGGAACCTTATTATTCGACTCACTATGAAGTATATAGACAAGAATTATATACACAGTCTCGAAATGTTAATACGGCGTTGTTAATTTCGATACTCTTAAGCTATTTAATTATGGTTTTAGTACCAAAATTAATTTTTAGACATCAACGCAGTTTTGGAAGAATGATATTAGGTCTTGGAATGATTGGAAATGACCTTGAAGAAACTCCATTATGGATAACGATAGTGAATACAATTCTAGGATTATTTGGTTTCTTGGTTACGGCAACGATAATGTATTTGTTGCCCCCATTCTCTGGTTCTTTTGATCCGATGATGTTCCCATTTTTAGGGAATATTCCATTAGTTATTATTTTATTAATAATAGTATTATTGGCAGGCGTAAATTATGTATTCTGTTTATTCTCTCATTATAAGCAAAGTGGCATAGAGTTATTAGAACATAGTATTTTGGTCGATAAACATCATCTTGATGAAATAGATATGGATGACCAATACGAAGGCAAGCCACAATAAAATACATTAAAATTAATTAATAATTTTGTTTTGAACATTAAACTTAATTATTGTTAAAAAAGCGCTTATATTTTATATTAGATATGTAAGCGATTTCACTTCATGTTAACGTGTTATTAAGGAAAGGAGACACTCATGAAATTAGTCAAGACAATTAAATTTTTGTCAACAACAGCCATGATCGGACTTATGGCAACAGCTTTAGGTAGCTGCACAAATAATAATTCATCATCTCAACCATCTAATACAACAGCATCTTCTGCTTCTTCAAATACAGGTACAAAACCAACATCTTCTGGAACTGGAGCAAGTTCAAGTTCATCATCTACAACACCAATTGATGATACAGGTATCTTCTCAACTGCAGAACTTGAAAATGATTTGGTTTTAGATGATGAAGGAAAACCTTCTTTTGATGAACCTGTAACTTTAAAAATGTGGTCCATCATCGGTGATCCTGATCAAGTTGTTTTTGCAAAACTTGTTCAACAATTCAACCTTGAATATGAAGGCATGATTCAAATTGATGTTGTCTATCAAGGACATTTTGACTATTACACAGCTCTTGATACAACATATCAAACAGATTTCGAAGCTTCTTTCCCAGATATATGTTTCATGCATAATGAAAGAACTGTTGAATATGCATATAAAGGCTATTTATATCCAATTGATACATTATTTGGAAAAACTGGTGTAGATATTGATACAACTCAAATTTATGATAATATTGGCCGTGTTACAATGTACAAGAATCGCCGTTTTGCTTTACCTGTTGATGCCCATGGTTTCTTAACACAATTTAGACAAGATATCATTAAGAAAAATGGTTTGGGTTTTGATGATAACACACGTTTTATTCCAAATAACCGTGCTGAATATCAAACACTTCTTGAAAATTTAAGAACTAAAGCTGATGCTGGCGAACTTTTAGTAAGAAATATTAATCGTGGTGAAGATCACTCTTGGAAAGTTGCTGATAAAAATTCATTCTATCCAGAATTCACACAATCTACTGACCCAGATGGCTTAAGCGCTTTATATGCAAATAATGGATCTTTAGCTAATGAAGCTCAAGATACTATCACATTTGGTGAAAACGAAGGCTTCAAAACATATTTAACTGACCAAGTTGATCGTTATAACAACAAATTGATGGGTGAAAGTGGTACAAATACTGAAATGTTTGGTAGAGGAAACACAGTCATGTTCTCTGAAGGACCATGGTGGGTTGCTCAAACATATTCATCTCAATGGAATAACTCTGAATTAAAACGTGCAGGACAATTAGGTGTATCTCAAGAAGATGCTAATGATCCAGTATACAGCGCTCCATATATAGCTTCTCGTCCAACTTCTTGGTGGACATTAGATGAAAACCAAGGCACAGAACATGGTACAAAGTGGTATGGAAATGGTCATGCGGTTTCCTTAACAAGACATGTTACAAGTTTACAAAAAGCAGCAGCAGCATTAACATTTATGAAATGGTATACACAGGGTTCACCTATTGATGCTGATGAAGCTGATGAAAGCTATAACTTAACTACATGGTGTTCTTCCGGACATATTCCAGCATGGAAAAATGTCTATGAATCAAAAAGCTATAAAACTGCATTAGAAAAGAATATGACATTAAGAGCTTTAGGCAATCCTGCTGATGTATTAGCTATGGAAGGCCTTGAATATGAAAGTACAATTTTCAAAGGCATTGGTGATGCTGTTTCTGCAGTTCAAAGTGCATTAAAAGAATCTACAGGCTGCACAAAAGAAAGAGCCCTCGAAAGATTACAAGAAGTTGTTGATAGTACACAAGCTGCTCTCGATTTATTAAAAATGGACTTCTAATAGAAAGGGGGAAACTCCATGGAGAAAACTATTGTACTGGAAGAATATATAAAAGTACATTCCAGGCGGAAAAACCTCCTAAGACAATACGGAACTACCTTCTTATTTCTTGGTCCGTTCATAATTGCCTTTTGTCTTTTCTTCCTTTATCCATTATTTTATGGAATCTATATATCATTAACAAATTTTAAATATGGTTCACCTGGTGGAGAAACATTTAATTCCTTTCATTGGTATAAAATATTGTTCGCACCTAGTACAAGAGCGGAAAATTTACTCTTTGAATCGTTTTGGAGATCTTTCCTCCATTCGTTTATATTCTCAATCATTATGGTCCCAATCGCAATTTTATTGCCTTTGGGACTAGCAATTCTTGTAAATATGAAACCTCCTGGATATAAATTGTTCAGGGCTTTAATTTACATGCCATCTATTGTTCCTCTTACAGCTGCTGGTTCAATTTTTGTATTGTTATTCAATCCACCAGCTGCACATGGTTTACTTTATGAACTGTTTGGCGTAGATACTCAATGGTTTATTGAATCAATGCTAAAATTTAAAATTGGTTCTTTCCAAGTTGATGTAGCTTATGCTTGGATTCCTATCTTCCTCATGTGTTTATGGGGAGGTTGGGGAGGTAACTTCATTATCTTAAGTGCTGGTTTACAAAATGTTCCAAAGAGTTTATATGAAGCTTGCTCAATTGATAGTTCTTCTAGATGGAAGAAAATTACCAACGTTACTATTCCTAACATTAAAGGACAACTTGTTTTAACATTATTTACAACAATCATTGGCTACTTAGGACTTTATGGACAAAACTATGTCTTAGGTGGTCCTATTAATACAAAAATTAGTTCACTTCCTGGCGGAAGCAAGGTATCAACTATTATCTTCTTCATTCAGGATATTGTAGCTAATAACCCTAACTTTAAAACAAAATTCTATGGATTAGGTGCTGCAGCAAGTATTGTATTTGCTATCTTTACTGCAATAATCTCTGGAATACAAATGTATTGTACTAGAGAAAGAAAAACTGGTACAAAAATATCGGAGGCCTATGCAAAATGGTACAAGGCAAAACAAAAATAACCGTTGAACACTATTTAGGTTTCCAAAAGAAAAAGGAAAACTATCATTTTAAATTTCAAACAGGCAAATTAGTTTCTTTTATTATACTTCTTGCATTCTGCGTTTTGTGGGTTATGCCATTTATCATTTTAGTTACAGGTTCTTTACGTGGTTTCTATGATGTTAACAACTATCCTGGCGAAATTTTTTATCCACATAGTGGCTACACATTAGAAGCGTATAAAATTTTACTTTTCGGTGAATATCCAGAAGGCATGGTTCATAATAAAACTCAAGATTATCAACTTGGTTATTGGTTGATGAACTCTTGCTTCTCTGCTATAGGTGGAACTCTTCTTTATTTATTTGTCGCTTCATTAGCTGCTTATGCATTCACATTTATTGATTTCAAATTTAGAAATGTATTATTTACATTTTTAATCATAACAATGGTTGTTCCAGGTACTGCAACAGCTGTTGGTAACCAAACATTTGTTTTTGCAACTGGACTTAATAAATCTCTGTTAGCTTTGATTATTCCTGGTTTAGGCGGTGTATATGGAATGTATTTAATTAGAACATTCTTTACATCTATTCCGAAGGATTTAATTGAATCTGCGAAAATGGATGGATATAGCAATTTTAAAATTTTCCGCAAAATAGTTTTACCATTAGGAAAAACTGTTCTCTTTGTTCAAGGTTTATTTGGTTTCATGGGTGGTTGGAATGACTTAGTTTGGCCACAAATGCTCTTCGGAACAAAAGATACAAAACTTTGGACTTTACAAGTAGGTATGGCCTATATCATTAATAACTCTAAGACTGCTGACCTTATCGGTACTTCTTTAGCCGGTGGTGTTATCTGTGTTTTACCAGTTTTGGTAGTTTACATGATTGCCCAAAATAAGATTATTGAAGGTATGGCTACTGCTGGTATTAAGCGTTAATTAAAGAAAGGTTATTTATGAGAAACGAATATCCAAGACCTGACTTTAAAAGGGATTCGTTTGTTTCCTTAAATGGGACATGGGAATTCTGTTTTGATGATTATAATGTTGGCCATAAGGAAAAATGGTTTGTAAAACATGATTTTGATAAAAAAATTGAAGTTCCGTTTAGCTTTGAAACAAAGCTAAGCGGAATTCATGATACTACCTATCATGACCATGTTTGGTACCATAAAAAACTTAAAGATATTAAACTTAGTGATAATCATTTGTTTATTCTTCATTTCGAAGGAGTTGATTATTATTCAGAAGTATATATCAATGGCTATTTAATTAAAGATCACTATGGATCAAACGCTGGCTTTCAAGTTGATATAACAAATTATTTAGTTGAAGGTGAGAATGATTTAGTTGTCTATTGTTTTGATCCTTCTAAAGATCGGTCTATCCCACGTGGAAAACAAGATTGGGAATTAGAAGGACATGCTATTTGGTATACACGTACAACAGGTATTTATAAGTCGGTTTGGTTAGAACAAGTAGATAAAAAATATATTAAAAATTTCTTTGTTCGAACTAAACTTGATAGATATTGCATTAGCTATGATGTTGAAGTTTCAGAGCCTAATGGAACTTTAGAAATTATTGTTTATGATGGCAATGATTCAGTAAAAAATTCATTTAAAGTAACTAAAAAGAAAAATACTTATGAGTTTTGTTTACCAAATGATTTTGTCAATGATCGTATATGGACATTACAAAGACCATTTCTCTTTGATATAAATTTAATATTAAAAGATGATTATGGAAATGTAGTAGATAAAGTTAACTCTTATCTTGGAATTCGTGAAGTAAAAACTGAAAATGGCAAAGTATTATTAAATGGTTTGCCGATTTATCAAAAATTAGTATTAAATCAAGGTTATTATGTCGATGGAAATTTAACTGCTCCAACAGTTGAAGATATGGAAAAAGATATTGATGACATGATAGCGATGGGATTTAATGGATGTCGCATTCATCAAAAGGCCGAGGATCCATTATTCTTATATCTCTGCGATAAAAAAGGTTTCTTAGTCTGGCAGGAATGTGCAGAAAATTATGGATATTCGAACTTGAATCAAAGACGGATGATCAATGAATGGATTGATATAGTAAAAAATAATTATAATCATCCTTCAATTATCTGTTATACCCCATTAAATGAGTCATGGGGTGTTGAAGGAATACCTTATTCTGATGAGATTCAAAATTACGCGATGTCATTATATTACACAATTAAGTCATTGGATCCAACGAGATTAGTTATTTCCAATGATGGTTGGGAGCAATGTAAAACTGATTTAATAACTGTTCATAATTATAGTCATGGTCGTGAAGATGAAGTTGAAAAATATGAATTCTTTACAAAAGCCTTAAGTACAAGAGAAAATATTCTTAGATTTGAAAATATAAATCGATATATTATCAATCCTGGATTTATAGATGAAAATCAGCCTATTATTCTTTCAGAATTTGGCGGTGTGGCTCTGACAAAAGATACAGGAAAAAAAGCCTGGGGTTATACATCTTCTAACGATGAAGAGAAATATGTTGATGATTTAAAACGTATTTACAAAGCTATTCAAAAATCCAAATGCATTGTCGGTATTTGTTATACTCAATTAACCGATGTTGAACAAGAAGTCAACGGGTTGATGACTTTTGATCGAAAATTTAAAGTAGATCCCAAAATTATTAAGTCAATCAATGATATGCTAAAAATAGATTAGGAGAAAAAAATGAATAAAGAAGAAAAAGAAAATATTGAGAAAGCTCCACTTGATGCATCATTAAAGGTTAATTCTAAAGAAGCGAGAAAACTTTTAAAAGAAAATGGCGGAAAAGTTCAAAATGGTGACGTTGAAGCATTTGTCCGATTAAAAGATATTAATAAAATTTATCCTAATGGTGTTCAAGCAGTTTATGATTTTAATATGGATATCAAAGAACATGAATTTATTGTTCTTGTTGGTCCATCAGGTTGCGGCAAGTCTACAACATTGAGAATGGTTGCTGGTCTTGAAGACATTACTTCTGGATATTTGTATATCAATAAAGTTTTATCAAACTATTTACCAAGTAAAGATAGAGACATTTCTATGGTATTCCAAAGCTATGCCCTATATCCTCAAATGACAGTTTTTGATAATATCGCTTTCCCACTTCGTTCTAGAAAATATACTAAAGTAAAAAAAGTTGTTTCAGCAATAGTTTATGATGAATTACAAAGATTATTAGCTGATCCAGAAGCTTTAAAGTTAGCCATAGAAGAAGCTGAAGATAAAAAGATTAACTTTACTACTAAAAAGCAATATATTTCAACAAAATTTGAAGTTCTTGATGAAACTGTTAATGCTTTAGGTAAATCTTTAAAAGCTTCTGTTATTTTAGAGAAAAAAGATGAAATTTTAGCTAGTGCTTTAAGCAAGAAAGAAGAAGAAATTGCTAAGTATAAAGCTGAAGGTTATGAAATTAATGATAAATATGAACTTTCTAAAGATGGAAAAGTTTGTAAATATCTTGCAAAATTAAATAAAAAAGAAATTCGCGATAAAGTTTTTGAAGCTGCACGTATTCTTGATCTTGGACCATATCTTGATCGTCGCCCAAAAGAATTATCTGGTGGTCAAATGCAACGTGTTGCCTTAGGAAGAGCTATTGTACGTGATGCTAAATTATTCTTGATGGATGAACCTTTATCCAATCTCGATGCTAAATTAAGAGTTCAAATGCGTTCTGAAATTGTTCGTATTCATGAACAAATTGGTGCTACATCAATTTATGTTACACACGATCAAACTGAAGCTATGACAATGGCTACAAGAATCGCAGTTATGAGTAAAGGTTGGATTCAACAAATTGGTACTCCACAAGAAATTTACTCAAATCCAAATAATATCTTTGTCGCCACATTTATTGGATCTCCAGCAATGAATATATTCAATGCTAAATATAATCATGGCTTAGTTACATTTAATGATGGATATCAAATTGATTTAGGAAAAGAATTTGATGAAGTTCATACTAAGTTCTATAAGAATAAAATAGCTGAATTAGAAAAACTTATAGAAAAAGATGGATTTATTAGACTTCATGCAATAGATGTTGCTGATAAATTAATTTCATCTTTAGATAATCAAGAAAAAGTTATTGAATTATTGAAGGAATTTAATGAACTTATTGGAAAAGTTAATGAATTAGGCGAAAAAGCCAATGTCAGTGTTGAAGCTTTGAAGAATTGTTCAGAAGTTTCTGCAATTAAAGGACATGTATTAACCATTAGAAAATCATTGATGCACTTTAAAGATATTACAAGTTATGATTTAAGTTTACTTCATAATGCGCAAGCTTTCTCTAAGAAAATTGAACATAAAAAAGAAGACACGTTATATTACAACAAGAGAAAGCATGAAAACTTCATCGCTAAACGTCGTCACGCTAAGATGAATAAATTCAAAATCAATGATTCTGTAGTATTTACTAATAATCTATATGTCATTGCAAAAGATTTAATTGATGGATTTAAATTAGCTTTATCAGGTGAACATGGAATTAGAGTTGGTATTCGCCCTGAACATATTCATCTTGATGAAGAATATACAAATCCACATAAGAGTTCTGCTTTCCAAGTTGAAAGTGAAGTAGTTGAACTTCTTGGTTCTGAATTACTTGTTCACTCTACATGGAATGATAAGGAAATGATTTCTAAGATTTCCACTGGCACTCTTGTAAAACCACATACGACAATCAACTTAACATTTAACAAAGATAAGATTAAAATCTTTGATGAATTAACTGGAGATGCTATAAAAGCTAATTAATTATGAAAAACAGATTGAAGTTCTATAAAAACCCATTTTCAAGTAAAAAGATAAATGGTGATATCTATAAAGATGCACCTGATCCATTTATTATAAAAGTTAATGGCTATTATTACTTAACTTCGACTGTTTCTAAGGGAATTGTTATTCGGCGCAGTTTTGATTTAATACATTGGGATAATGTTTTAAAAGACGGAATTGTTACAATAGATGATTCTTTAAAGTACGCTTTTGCACCTGAAATTGTATACGATAACGGATACTTTTATATAGTGACCTCACCTTGTGGTGGAGGTCACTATTTGTATCGTAGTGAAAACATTGAAGGACCATTTGTAAAAATAAGTGAGAATTTTCATGAAATGATCGATGGAAGTTTCTTCATCGATAATGATGGAACTCACTATTTTTCGCGTGCAAGTGAAACAGGTATTGTTGTTAAGAAATTTGAAGATGATTTAAAATTAAATGAATTAGGGACTTATTTTAAAGAGCAATTTACTTTAGAAAATGCTATTTTAGGCGGTTGGACTGAAGGTCCATATATAACTAAAAGATATGGTTATTACTATGTAACATTTACTGGTACTCATTTTTTAAGTGATGCTTATCGTGTAAGTTATGTTTCTGGAAAAAAACTTGAACAAAAAATGCCTTATGGCGATTTTATTCTTTTAAATACTGAAGAAGATTTTAAAGGATTAGGACATTCTATGAATTTTGTCGGTCCTGATTTGGATTCGTATTATATTGTTTACCACGAATGCAATGATAAAATAAAAAGAAGAGTGAGTATATCTAGACTATTCTTTGAAAAGGAAAAAATGATAGTTGATAACGCATCTAGGGAAGATAATTTCGTGTTCTCAAGACCTGCTTTTGAAGATTTTGGAACGAATAATAATTATTTATCTGAAGATGAATTTGATTTTACTTCATTTTCTCTTGAATATAATTTTGCTGGCTCTGAAAGTGTTTTAGTCTTCGGATATAAATCAGAAAATAATTATAGTTATATAAAATTATTTGAATCTCATATTGAGTTTAGAAAGAAATATTTCTCTAAAGATACTCTGATTAAGTCTATTTCACTAGGTCATAAAGCGCGTTTAGATTGTTATCACTGTTTGAGGGTACAAGTAAAAAATAATGCCGTAGCTATTTATTTAGATCTTGTTGAATATATGTTTAAAGCTAAATTATCTACTAAAGGTAAAATTGGTTATTTCAACAATAGTTTGAAAAGACCTTATATTGCTATTAGTAAATTTAGTTTTGGAGATAGTGATAAGGAAACTATCAAACAAAAACACGTCTTAATTTCTAACATGGTCAGCAATAATGATTATTTAGTTACTAATTTTTATGTATCAGAAGATGATAATTATGACATTGTTAAGGATAATAGCAATTGGAAAATTAGTAAGCTTGAAATTGATGGAAAACAAGTTTCAATTGATTTTATAAGTTTGGTATTAGCTAGTAATATTTACTTAGAAAAAGGAGTGCATGAGATTAAAATGTTCTTTGATGAACTCAATGCTCGTGAATTTTATATTCGTAAAAGTGCTAAAAACAATGAAATTTTGTCATTAGATGAACTTAAGGTTAATGGAACAAAAAAAGGTAATTTTGAAGAAAGACCTTGGTATATTCACTATGAAAATGATAGAAATGCACTTTTAAGTGATACTGAATTTAGAAATTATGAGATTTCGGCTACATTTGAACTTGAGGGGTTACCTATTCATAAAGAAAATGTTGGTGCGATAATTTCTTCAGTAAATAATTATTCTGCTAAAAATCAATTTGAGGGGTTATTTTCATTCCAAGGATACATGCTCGCATGTAACATGAAAGAGATATATTTCTATGAAACTAATTTCCATAAATCAGAATTATTGTTTAAGATGCGAAATGATGGCCAAAAACGACTTACTTTAAAATTAATAAAGGAAAATGATATGATTTTCGTTTATATTGATAATGTAAGAGTTTACAAAACAAAAGTTAAACCTTATTTGGAACAAGGAAAAGCTGGTATTTATTCAAATCATGCCAGTTTTAATGTTCTAGACTTTAAATTAATACAAGGAGGAAAATAATGAATAAGAAGTTTTTTAAAATTTTAGCTGCTACTTTCTTTACTACTACAATCCTTGCAGGATGTAACAATACTCCAGCATCATCTAGTAGCATAAAACCGACAATATCTAGTTCAACTTCGTCATCTTCATCAACTTCATCATCTTCAACATCTACTAGTACTTCATCATCAATGTCTTCTTCAAGTTCTTCAACTAGTAGTAGTTCAGTACCAGTTGATTACTTTTTCAATACTTATTCTAACCCAATGTCTGTTACATATACTACTGGTAGTGATTATCGTGGAGAAATTGCTGACCCATCAGTAGTCAGAGGTGATGATGGTTATATTTACGCTTTCTCTACTGACAGAGTTATGTTGAGAAGTGAAGATGGCTGTTCTTTTGAATATGTTACTGGAAATGTTATCGATACTCCAGATTGGTATACTGATGTTTATCCAGAAGAAACAGGTGGTTTCCATTTATGGGCACCTGATGTTGTAAAAATTGGAGATAAATGGATATATTATTATTCTTTATCTGCTTGGAGTAAGCCATGTGGAGTTGGATATGCAGTAAGTGATAATATTGCAGGACCATATGAAGATTATGGTAAATTATTCGATATAAATGAAATAGGAATAAGCAATGCAATCGATCCACAAGTATTTGTCGATGATGATGGATCAGTTTATATGTCTGTTGGTTCTTTCCAAGGTTTATATTTAGTTCAATTAACTGAAGATGGTATGGGATTACTTAATGGTGTAAATTATCAAAGAGATAATAAAGTTTTGATTGCTGGTCGCCCAGGTGGTTGGGATGGTTCAACATATGAAGGTAGTTACATTATTAAAAGAGATGGATGGTATTATTACTTTGGAAGTGCTGGAACATGCTGCGAAGGCAAAAATTCTTCTTATCGTGTTTATGTAGGAAAGAGTAAAAATATTACCGGACCATATATTGATAATAATCGCAAAGCATTAACAGCATCAGGAAGCGGAACAACCAATGGCTCATTAGTATTATGGGCTGGTATGCGAGATGATAAAAATGTTTATGGCCCCGGACATAATTCAGTTCTTTTGGATGATGCTGGTGACTATTGGATTTATTATCACGCATTTAGTTCAGCAGATAATTATTCAACAAGACATTTATTTATGGATAAACTTTTATGGGATGATAATGGATTCCCCTATATTGAAAATAGAATTCCATCTTTCCAAGAAGAATTAGATGGTCCACGTTTCATATTGGAGTAATTTAAATGATGAATAAGGTATTTAAAATTTTGGGAATAGGTACATTAGCATTATTAGCTAGCTGTACAAATAATAATTCATCGAGCTCTTCAATTTCTTCATCTTCTTCTATTTCAACTCCTACTTCTTCGACATTATCTTCATCAATAACTTCCTCAAGTATTGATGATAACACTAAAATTAAAGATGAAGATAAAGTAGTGCCAACTTCAACAAAGATGGATTATGTTGATCATGCTAACTTTGGTGCATCAGAATATGATGAATCTAAATGGTTTAAAAATACATTGGATAAAGTTGCTTTCCCAGATCCACAGGTTATTGAAGTAGGTGATACTTACTATATTTATGGAACTACAGATCGTACAGGTAGTAAAACATTAGATTGCTATTCAACTAAAGATTTTAACAATTTTGAATTGCACATGGATATTTATAAACCACAAAATGAATGGAGTGAAGGTGTTTTATTTGCTCCTGAAGTCTATGAAATTGATGGGACTTTCTATCTTTTCTATAGCGATAATATGAAGAGCAATGGCCTTCGTTATATCAACGTTTTAACTTCCGATTCTCCAGTAGGACCTTTTGAAGAATATAAAGGTACTGATTATTATGGAAATGAATTAGATGGTTATAAGGCTCCTATTTTCCGCCACAACGATAGTTTAGGTTTATCCGTATTGGATCAAAATTTATTTATTGATGATGATGGAAGCATGTATATGTACTACTCAATCTATGATACAGGAATTATGCAATATATTATTGGCGTTTCGATGTTAGATCCTGTTACACCAGATTGGGATACATATAAAATTTTGGTTAGACCTGGTGAATTAACACCAAAAACAACAAGCACAAATATGTTAATTTGGGAAGCTTACCAAGGATTTAAAGTTGCTGAAGGACCTTTCATGGTTAAATCTCCAGTCAATGGAAAATATTATTTAACATATTCAGTTAACCATTATCCTGATCGTTACTATACAGTTTGCTATGCTTATAGTGATGAACCATTAGGTGATTTCACAAAACCATATAAAAAAGGTGAACAATGGACAAACTTATTGTTTGGTTATGCCGGTGGTATGAAATCAACAACAGTTTATGATAAATGGGAAGGTTTTATGAGTGGAACAGCTCACCATTGTATATTTAAGATTGGTGATCAATATATGATTGGTTACCATGCACATAAGAATCGTAAAGATTCTTCAAATGGCCGTTTCTTTGGATTAGATAGATTATTCTTCAATGAAGAAGGTACACCTTATTGCTATGGTCCTACAGATTCTATAGAACCATTGCCAGAAAAAATTAGCGGATATAAGAATATTGTTCTTGATGCTGCTAATGTTAAAACTGAAAATATTACTAATCCAGAATATTTAACAGATAACTTTGTCCCTGAACATTATAATCTTCCTGTTGAATCTTCAAGAGAAGCAACACTTGGCTCTGGTTTATCTTATGTTGAAATTGATTTTGATAAAGAATATTTAATTGGTGGCTTGAGTATTTATAATAGCTGTTTCTATGAAAAGGCTTTATCGCAAATTGAATTTATTAAATTTGATAATGACAACAATATCATTGATACAGTTTTCCCATCAGAATATTTAAATGATGAAAAAGAATTTATTTTCCCAGGTTCTGCATTTACATATGATATTAAAGATATTAAAGCTAAAAGAGTTATCATTGGATTTAATTGCGGAAGTGAAACAAATCTCAGTGAAATATCAATTTATGGTAAAACAGCATGAAAAAAGGATATAAATTATTAACATTAGGAATAGTTGCTTTACTTACAAGTTGTAATACAGTAAAGCCAACAACTTCTTCTAGTTCTTCTTCCTCTTCTTCAACGACATCTACTACAACTTCTTCAACTAGTTCTTCTTCAACTTCTAGTTCTACTTCATCATCTTCTATTAAACAAGATATTCATGAAAGTGAACTCGGAAATCATGATGAAGTACCTTATTATTATGAAAATAGAATAATACTTCCAGCAATTGGAGGAAGTAGAGAAGTTCCAGATCCATTTGTTTATAGATTTAATGGTATGTACTACCTTTATCCAACAACTAATGGTAATTCTGTTAAAGCTTACAAATCTCGTGATTTAATAGAATGGGAACCAGTCGATAATGGACAATTAAGAACTGGTGCTGTTTATGAATATAGCTCAGATGGTTCATCTGCTCCAAAAAGCGGAACACCATTTGCACCTGAAGTAATTTATTATAATGGAACATTCTACATGATTGCTTCTCCAAGCGGACAAGGTCATTACATTTTTTCAAGTGATTCTCCAGAAGGACCATTTACTTGCATAACTGATAATTTAGGAAAAAGTATTGATGGCTCTTTCTTCATCAATTCAGATGAAGAGATTTATCTTTACGGAGCTTCGTCTGGCTCAATTATGGCCTATGGTCTAGAAGACGATTTCATGACATTTAAAAAATTGGACAATGGTAATGATATCGGTGCTGGTTTAAATGAATGCCGTGTTGGTAACTGGAATGAAGGCCCATATATGCTTCAAAAAGATGGTAATTACTATTTGACATATTGTGGAACTCATTATCTTTCTGCCTCTTATCGTGTCGATTATTCATATGCAGAAGAAGGATCTAATCTTTTTGCCGCTAGTGCATATAAAAGACAAGATAATTTAATTGTTTCAACTGAAGATGATTTTAAAGGCCTTGGTCACTCGGCTACAGTTTTAGCTCCTGACTTAGATAGCTATTATCTTGTTTATCACAATTTAGAAGATAATAATCAACGTTATTTGAATTTTTCTCGACTTTCTTTTAATGGTTCTACAATGGTTGCTAACCAAGTTGGACTTCATGAAAATATCGGTGTAAGCTTACCAACTTTCTATAGTTATGGTGACGAGGAATATTTAAATACTGAAGGTGATTTTGACTTATCTGAAAATTCAACAGAAGATAGCTTTACTGTTGAATATAATGTCACAGGTGAAGGAAAAATGATTTTTGGATATCAAGATTCTTCAAATTATGCTTATATTGAATTTGTCAATAATAAGATTTCTGTTGTCGATGTAAAAAATGGCGTTGAACAAAAAGCTTATGAAGTTGAATTAATTAAAGAGTATGATACTACAGTCATGCATACATTCCGTTTACAATACAAAGATGGATATTCTAATTTGTATTTCGATAGTATGGAAAAAGCTGCAAAAATTAATTGTAATCTTCCAAAAGGTAGAATCGGATATTTAAAAAATAATAACTTTGATGAAATTGGTTACACAGCCTTTTCTAAATATGCTTTAGGTTCAAGCGATTGCGCTCAGTATAATGATACTGTTTCTTTAGCTAATAGTTATGATGAAAGACTTTCATATTTAACTGCTGGTTCTGGTATTGTAGCTTCTACCGATGCAAATGGCACAAGAAAAGGTGGCAATAATCTTCTTTTAGCAAATGAAGGAGATAGAGCTACATATCGTATGTATGCTAAAACTGATGGTAACTATAATATCAATTTACGTCTTTCTTCAACTTCTATTGCTGGTAATGTCAAAGTTCGTATCGATGATGGCGAATTAATAACTTGCAATTTATCTGAAAACCAAGCTACCAAATATGCTGATGGCGATTTATATTTAACAATATTAAATACAGACTTAGATGCTGGACTCCATAATATATCTATTTATCAAAATGGCTCTCAAATCGAAATTTCTGAAGTTCGTTATACAAAACTTGATCTCCCATCTGATTTATCCCGCGAATTCACTGATGAAAATTCACTTGATGGTCTTATTACACGTAATACCAAAGTTTATAATGATGGTATTTATACTGATAATTATCAAGCAAGTGGCGTTATTACTTATGAAAACTTTTCAAACGCTACAATATCAGCAGATTTATTAATTAATTCTGTTCAAGCATCTGGTTATGCTGGTTTAATTTTCAATGTCACGGATTACAGTAAAAATCATAGTGCTGATGGTGATGGTGGTGATAATCCGAATATGTTCAAAGGATATAAGTTTGTCTTTGAATCAGATAGAGTTTCTTTGATTTATACAGATTTCAATTATTCCTACACTTTAAAATCAAAAATGATTTCTTATGATTCAAGTTCTGTAACTACAATGAAAGTTGTTCAAGAAAACAATATATATCATTGTTATATAAATGATGAAGTTGTCTTTGATGTAATCGGCAATTATGGAAATCTTGAAGGTCAAGTCGGTGTATACACAAGTAATTCTGATGTAGTAATTAAAACATTAGACATCACTTATTAGGAGAAAAAATGAATAAAGTAAAAGTCTTCGATGCTTATTATAAAAATAAAGCTGGAATATGGTATTTTGTTCCCGAAGACTTTTCTTTGTTTATTAAAAATGAACCAGTTAGTGGTTTTGGATCAATTAAATATCCTGAAGGTTCTGTTTATGTTGGAGAGATTTTTTTCGATGGAAAAGATTTTAAAAAACAAGGAATTGGACAGCAGGATTTCACCTATTCTGAATTAGGTCATCTTGATGAAAACATCAATGAGAAAATCTATAAATTCATCGGAAAATTTGATTATAAAAAAAATGATTGGATTTATGGTAATGGCGTTTTATATTATCGTGATAAAAATGGTTTACCATCACATTTTGTCAAAGGTTTTTTCCGTGATTTATCCAAAATGAAAGAATATGAAGGTGAATTTGATTATTCAACATTACTAGATGGTTATGCAAAAGAGATGGAATTTGATTATGATTCTAGAAAAGTAGTGTTTTGTCGTGAATATACAAAAATAGAAAATAAAAGATATAAACTTCTTTTACTAGGTGATTCATATATTGAATTTTGGAATTATGAGCAATATGCTGGAGAAAATATTTTTGAGCATTGTTTCGATTTATCTAAAGTTAGAACTTTAGGTGTTGGCGGTGCTATCAATGAAGATTTTGTTCAATATTTAAATCAAGTTAATCCTAAATTTAAAACTGAAAAAGCTCTTATTAATTTAGGATTTAATGATTTGCATAGTGGAGAAGATATTGATAGTATCCTTCATCATCTTGATGAAGTTATCGGTTTAGTAAAAAGTAAATTTGATGCCAAAAAAATAATAATCTGTGCAGTAGTTCATTCACCTAATTTTGATAATCGTTATCAAGATGAAGAAAAATTAAATCATTTAATTTATGAATATTCCCAAAGAAAAGGATATGAATTTTTAAATTTAAATGAAAAGATAAAGAATAGTCGTATCCATTGCTTTGCTGAAGATAAAGTTCATTTAAATGAACATGGATATGAATTATTTTATAAATCTATTGAAAGAGGTATTTATGATTAAGTACGATGAAACAAAAAGAGTTTTTCACCTTACTAATGGCTCGATAAGTTATTATATTTATGTAAACTCAGTTGGTGTCTTGGAGACATTATATTTTGGTGAACATCTTGAAGATATTGGGGAAGTAGCAGGAATTGCAGGAGCAAATATTGATAATTGCTCTACTCAATATTTTGATAAAAAAGAAGGCGTTGAAAAGTCTTTTGATGATAATTACAAGGCAACATATGCAAGAAAAGAAGTTTCTTCCCATGCATTGATCGATAAAAGAGGAGCTCCTATTATTATTGAGAAGAAGAATGGCTCTTATGAAACTGATTTTCGTTTTTCTTCATATAAAATCATTGATGGTGTACCATCTTTAAAAACGTTACCGAGCATTAGAAATGCTGATGGCTCAACTTTAGAAGTTACTCTGAAAGATGTTAATTATGATGTGGAATTAATTTATCGAATTAGTATACTTGATAAAAACGATATCATCATTAAGAATTTTGAAATAATCAATCATGAAAAAGATGATATTACAATAAAAAGAGCTTATTCGATGGAATTAGATTTGCCTAGTTGTCATTATGATTTCACTCATTTTAGAGGTAGATGGTCTAAAGAACGTGATAAAAAGACCAATGAAGTCATGGATGGATACCAAGCAGTTTCAAGCAATTATGGACGTTCATCACATGAAGAAAACCCTTTTGTTTATTTAGAAAATAAAGATAATAATGAAGTTATCGGTTTCAATTTAATCTATAGTTCAAATTTCACTTTCTCTTTATTCTCTGATTACATGGGAGGATTAAGAGTATTATATGGAATCAATGATGAAGATTTTTCTTGGAAATTAAAAACAGATGAAAGTTTTGAGACACCACAAGCTGTAATTTCTTATTCTTATCAAGGTGTTGATAAGATGAGCCAAAACTTCCATAAAGTGATCAAGGAAAATATCATCGGATATAAAAAAGAAAAAGAGTATAAACCTATCCTTTTCAATTCCTGGGAAGGATGTTATATGGATTTTGATACAGAAAAAATCTTATCTTTTGTTGATGCCTCTAAAAAAATTGGAGCTGAACTATTTGTTCTTGATGATGGTTGGTTCTCTAATCGTGATACAGATTATACAGGTTTAGGCGATTGGTGGATCAATGAAAAGAAAATTGATTTACAAAAAGTTATTGATCAATGTCATAAGAATAAAATGAAATTCGGTATTTGGTATGAACCTGAAATGGTAAATCCTGGCACTGAACTTTTCAAAAAACACCCGGAATATGCTCTTGGAAATTATCAGGATAAAATGATTATTTCTCGTCACCAATTCCATTTAGATTTTACTAGTGATGAAGTAATTGAAAATATATTTAACCAAATGGTTGATGTTTTAGATAAATATGCTGTTGACTATGTAAAATGGGATTATAATCGTGTTGTCTATGAACATATGTCTACTTTGCTCAGCAATGAAGAGCAAGGTAGGGTCTATCATCTTTTAGCTTTAGGTTATTATAAATTGTTAGATAAGTTAACAAAAAAATATCCTGATATTATGTTTGAAGGATGTGCTTCAGGTGGTGGAAGATTTGACTTAGGAACTTTATATTATTGCCCACAAATTTGGTGCAGTGATGAATCTGATCCTGTTCAAAGATTTTTCATCCAATATAATACTTCATTAGGATATCCATTATCGACCATTGGTTCTCATGCCAATAATAACAATTTAACTTCTTATAAAATCAAAGCTGAATTGGCCTTGTTTGGGACATATGGATACGAAATGAATCCAAAACTTCTGACAGAAGATGAAATTAATGAATTGAATGAAGTTGCGGATGTTTATAAAAAATATCATAAAGAAGTTATTGAAGAAGGAACTTTATATCATTTATGTGATCCTAATAAATCAAATTATATGAGTATGATGGCCGTTAGTTCTAATAAAAATACGGCTATGGTCTTCTTTACGAATTTATTGAAGGAATTAGATCAATATAGATTTTTAAAATTAAAAGGATTAGATCCTAATAAATACTATAGAAATAATCTTGATAGTCGTGTCTATAGTGGTGATTATTATATGAAAATAGGTTTAAATCTCTCGAGGTTTTGGCTTTGGGAGTTCAATTCTAAATTAATTATTTTAAACGCTATATAATCAAAGAAAGGGGAAATTATGAAGCGCAAAGTTACTATTATTCCATTATTACTTTTAGGTTTACTTATTGCTGGATGTCAAAGCAATAATACCTCCTCATCTTCTTCTAGTAAACCAACTTCTTCATCTTCTACATCCACATCTACTACTAAACCATCTACATCTTCTAGCAGTTCTACTGCTCCTACAACACCTTCATCATCTTCTAGTCATACTATCTGTGAAGATGATAATGATGGAAAAGTCCATATTGTTATTTTAGCAGGACAAAGCGGAGCTCGTGGTAAGGCTGTAAATACTGATCTTACTGATGAACAAAATGTTGAAAATTTCGATGTAGATATAATTGCTGATGGATTGATGATGCCAGCATTGAATAATATTCCTGAAGGTATATCAAATAATGTTAAAATTCAAACATTAAAACCAGGTTTTGGTGATACTGCAGCTGAATTTGGACCGGAATTAGGCATTGGTGAAACTTTAGCTAGTCGATATCCAAAAGATGGTGCCAATATGCGCAGCCTTATTATTAAATATACGGCTAGTGGTTCTACATTTACGAATCACTGGTATTCACCTTCGGCTTTAAAAGATGATGCAGTTGCTCGTAGTTTAGCTGATGATCAAAGAAGAACACTTGATGGCGATGGTGTAGCTCCATTAACATATAATTTATATAAATTGATTGATGCTGCTAAAGAACAAATTGTTAATGAAGGTTATGAACCAGTATTTGATGGTGCAACATTTATTCATGGTGAACAAGATGCTAAATTTGATACAAATATGGATATTTATGAAAAATGCTTGTCATATTTTATCACTGATTTAAGATCTTATGTTGAAAAAGAAGATATGCCTGTTGTTGTTACTGAAGCTTTGACAAATAGTGCTAAATATTCCAATAAATTAAGAGAAATTCAAAAACGCGTTTCAGCGGAAACTGCTAATGTTAGCTTTTTGGATAATTCAGGATTATATACAAATACTTTTGAACCATGGCATTTTGGTGCAGAAAGTAATTTTGAACTTGGAAATCGTATAGCTGCTGAATTAGTTTCTTTGAGCGGAGATAGAAGAGAAGTCGGTGAAATTACTCAAGAACCAATACGTGTTTCTGCAAAAAGTACTAGCAAGTTACCTGAATATCTTGATGCAACATTTACCAATAATTATTCAGGAAAAGTCAAAGTAACATATGAAGGAAGTTATGATCCTAATAAATTAGGTGAACAAGAAGTTAAATGTTACACTACTGATGCATGTGGTAATAAATATACTCATTATCTTAAAGTAATTGTTTCTAATGAACCTTTTGTCGATGGAAAATTGGATGAATATGAAGGCGTAAAAGCTAATTCTTTAGGCGATTTGGGTCAAGTTTACGTTGTAAAAGGTGAGGAAGGCTTATATGTAGCTGCCAAAATTAACGATAAAGATTTATGGACAGATGGTGAAAGCTGGAAAGAAGGAGATATGGGTCAAAAAGGTTTAAATGATGACTTCCGTATATTCTTAAATACTGGTGACAGTGAGTCCATGTATTCAATTTTATTAAGTGCTGCAAATCTTTTAAGAATTTATGGCGCCGGAGTTTCCTTAGATAGCAATGGCCTTGCAAAAGAAAACTATGTCTATAATAAATATGTTGAAGGATATCAATATAGAGTAACTACTAAAGGTATTGTAAATGCTGAAGGACAAGAACTTTCCGAAGGACTTGAATTAGAATTTTATATTCCATATTACACACTCAATATCGAAGATTCTGATTCAATTAATTTGATGTTTGATTATAACAATGTCACAAGCGCTAATGGAAAAAAATCAAATACTAATACTTATTTGACAAGCGATGGAATTATTAACGAAGAATATTCTGAAATTGTTGATGCAAATTATATCAGTATTAATGATTTAATTTAGGTGAAAAATGAAAAGAGTATATGGTGCTGATCCTTTTGTTCTTTTCGACAAAAAAAGTGGAGCGTATTACTGCTATTCAACAAGCAATAGTGAAAGCTCTAATCAATTCTATTTAGATAAATCTTATGATTTAAAAGAATGGACAAGATTAGGTTATGCCCTAGATTGTTCGAAAAATTGTTGGGGTAAAGATTGGTTTTGGGCTCCTGAATGTTATTATAATGAAAATAATGGTTATTATTATTTATTTTATAGCGCTCGTGTCAAAGATGAATTGACTGAAGAATATTTCAACAGAAAAGATTATTTAGAATCTGCAAAAATTGGTGTTGCTGTTAGCAAAAGTCCAGAAGGACCTTTTGTTAATATTTCAGATAGACCATTTGATTTTCGTCCTTATGATGAAGAATATATCAATATTGAAGATGAATTAGATGATTATTTTGTTCAAAATCCTGATCCGGAAATTATAAAAAAAGCAAAACGTGGACAATATATTTCCATGATTGATGCTAATTTATATTTTGAAGATGGACATATTTATCTTTTCTATTCGAGATGTTGTTATAAACAATGCCATTATGATGAGAAATTAGAAAAATTTATTGAGGAAAGCTCAATAGATGCTGTGGAACTTGATCCTAGCTTCTGGTATGATAAAGAAGCCAAAACTATGCCAAAGGCCTTGGATAAATATCTTCATGTTGATGAAAATGGTATAAGAAAAGATCGTTTTGTTAAAATACTTAATTATGCTAATCAACCTCAAGAATGGGAAAATGGTCATGTTTTTGATCATGAGAAAACTAATGGTGAACTACCAAATCGTCGATGGACCGAAGGAAGTACAACTATATGTTTAACTCTTGAAGGAAAAAAGACTTATTGCATGACTTACTCATGTAATAATTATCTCAGTCCTTTATATGGAATAGGTATTGCCTTTAGTGATAATCCACTTGGACCATATATCAAATATGAAAACAATCCGATTATTGCTGAAAAACCTGCAGAAAATGTATATTCTACAGGACATGGTTCAATTGTTAGAACAGATGGTATTATTAGATTCTTTTTCCATTACCGTGAAGATTTTGTCAGTGATAGATCTTTTAGTTTTGCACAATTATTTATCAATAATAGGCATAATGTTCAAGTTGGACCTATTGAAAAATGTGTTAAAAAAGAAATAGTTGAAGCTAAGTAATAAATTAGTATAATAAAAAACTCCTTGATCGTTGCGATTAAGGAGTTTTTTAAACTTATTTTATATTGATGAAGTTTTTAAATATATTTTCTTTGATGAAGTTTGACAGTGAAAACAATTTTCTGTTGTTCCAGCTTAATATTTTCAAAACGATTGAGAAGAAATTTTACAGCAGTATGGCAAATTTCATCATAATCAAAGTCAATAGATGTTAAATCGGTAAAACCATTAATTCTTGTAGAAATACAATCATATCCCACAATATGAAGTCGTGGTAAAACTTTTCTTACATTAGGTATTTCTTTATTTAAAATTTTTAATGCTTCATAGGCTAATTCATCATTAAAACAGAAAAGTCCATAATATTGATTATGAATTAATTGAATCAACTTAGTATTTAATTGATTTTGATTAATTACAGCAATTTCAGCATCAGAATTTAATTCTTTAACAGCCTTTTGAAAAGCATCAAATCTACGTCTAGAACATTCAGCATTTGCAAGTTTGATATAAACAAATTTATCTAAGTGATGGAAATTTATAAGATAGTAGGCTGCGAGCTGACCGCCTAATTTATCATCAGTATAAACAAGATCTATATAATCTTTATCAACATTTCTACCTAGCATTACAAGAGGAATATTATTAAGTCTAGCAGTGTCAATAACATCATCTTCAGGTTCAAGTAGTGTTATAATTCCATCAACTCTTTGAGAAATACATTGTTTTAAAATATCTAAATCTAATTTGCTTTTTTGAGAATAGACCAATGCAAAATCATAATTAAATTCAGAGATAATATGAACTAATTTTTCGCAGACAATTGAAAAATAAGAATTTTTAAAACTGTTGACAACAACTGTGATTAATTTTTTACCATCTCTTTTAATGAATTGAGAAATATTGTTAGGAATATAGCCAAGCTCATAAGCTTTTTGTCGCACTTTTTCTTTTGTTGCTTCAGAAATGTCATCGCAGTCACGAAGAGCCCTTGAAACTGTATTAATAGATAAATTCAATTCGTAAGCTATACTTTTTAAACCAGTGGATTTACTATTCATACTCCCTCCTTTCTATTATTCTACAACAAGTAATTATAATGTGTCTAATAAAATTATCGTAAAATGTAAAAATGTCGAGCTTTTACAAAAAATGAAAGAATTTACATTTTTGCTGATAAATTATTCTTTAGGCAAACCATTGATATTAAAATTGAATTCTTCAATAAGTTTTTTATATTGGTCATAAATGTCGTCAAACATAAAAATTTTTAGCTTTTTATGAACATCGTCAATCTGCCATTGTTTATAATTATAGATATGAAAAAAAGGAAACCATTTAATACCTTTATTAAAATGTTTTACAACGGTTTTTGGTTTAATGCTTCTTTGTTCATTAAAGCGATCTTCCAAGATTAAAATATCTTTTACATATTTTCTTATTGCACTTTGATCTGGCATTTTAAACCATTTTTTCATTAAAATATTGCGAGCATTTTCAAAAACTTTGGTCTCTTTGATTTTTTTCATGTTTAAAAGCAAAACACCAGCATTAATATAATTTGGTCCCATCCAAAATCTTCCCATATAATCTAAGCTTGCAGCGAATTCATAACTATCAATATTGATATTAAAAAGTTCATCTATTGGACGGCATACCATGGTATCGTAATCTAAATACAATAACTTATCAGGGACAGGTAATGTATCTAAGTATAATCTTAAAAGAGTATATGGAGTATATTCAGTTGCATTATTTTTACTAAAACGTAAAGTGTCATGGTATTGTTTTGTTAAATCAAATAAGTAAACTTCATTTTCAGGATTAACTTCTTTAATCGCTTTTCTAATTACTTGAATTTGCTTTTCATTAATAGGAGCGTAAGAACTTTTAAAATCAGTTACATCAGCAGTTATAATATAGTAATTAATTACATTATTATATAATTTTATCGTTGATAAAATAGAATGTAAAATACCACGAAAAGCAGTATTATTTCCAGAATAGGTTATATTAATTATGTTATTCATTATGATCATCTTTCTTTGCGACAAATTCTATATTTGGAGTATTTTCTATTTTTGTTGTTTTAGTTTCAATTTCTGGAATCTTTTTATGTTTTAAGTAAATTTCAAATCCGATATAAAAACCTAAACTGATTATCATCATTAAGTAATAACTTAATAAACGCCAAATTAACATTCCAGCATTGGCTGTTGCATCACTCATAGAGATGAACGCAGTAAAAATAATACTGAATGCAAATTCAATTCCGCCAGAAGATCCAGGAGTAGGTAAAAAAACAACGGCGGTAACAGCAAATGAAGTTCCACAAATTATTGTAAAGAATAAATCATAGCCAACATCGATGTGAAGAGAACGAAGAATATAAAATGTCATAGCATAATAGAAGAACATTGCAATAACTTTAACTATAATACAAAATATAAAACTAGATTTATGATGGATAATTTCTTTAAAAGCGATTTGAGCATTTTCACAATAACTTATAAACGAAGGAATTTTTGGTTCTAAAAATTTTTTTAAGAATTTTAAGTTAGCCAGCCATTTAAAAATTTTAATAAGACAAGAACATAATTTTTTACTGGTACCTAAGGCGATAATAAAAAGTAAAACTAAGAAATTCATAGTAAAGCCAATTATTGCAATACTTTGAAGATTTTGTGCAGTGCTGATAAATTTTTCATAATACATTAAAGAACAGGCAGCATAAGCATTTGTAACAATCATTGTAATGATGAAATTCATCATTAAAATACCGGTTGATTTACTTGGGGGTACTTTTAATTTATTTAAAGAATAAACTTGGAAAGGCTGGCCACCAGTCGCAAAAGGAGTTATGCCATTAAAAAAATGTTCTGTCATGCCAATAACATAAATCTCTTTCCAACTAGCGCAAACTTTTTCAGAACGACATAATATGCATAAAGTTGCAGGAGTTAGAATTGCATAAACAAGTAAAAATGCAAAAGCAATCAAAAGATTAATTGGATCTATTGTCTTTAATTGATTGAAAATAGCTGAAATATCATTTAATGATAGGACTAAAACCAAAAAGAAAATAGTTATTGCTGCGAAAAGGATATATGTACCTATTTTTTTCTTTTTAGCTTTTTTTTCTTGTTTGTTTTTTTCCATTTTTGTTCCTAGTGATTAATTAAGAATAATTAATCAAATATACTATAAAATATATTCTTTAACCTATATTAATATATACTAAAAATTGTCAAAAAATCAAATAAATTATTTATATAGTATTTTATTTTAAAATTGGTATAGAACCATTGAATAGAATTCGATAAAATATAATTGTGCAGTATTTTTATTATCACATATAGTTAATGGTCATAATAGAGGTATAAGTACTTTAATTTAAAATTAAATTATGGTAACTTTAATTGAAGGTTAAATTATGGAAGAAAAAAATATTGATAACAATTTAGAAAAACTAAATGATAAAAAGCCGATTGAAGAAACACAAATAATAATGCCACAGAAGAAAAAAGGCATGAGTAAAAGCGCTCGAAAATATTTAATTTATATAATTTTAATTGTGTCTGTTACAGCTTTGACATTATATTATTTGCTAAAGGAAGATCCAAAAGCAGTATTTGATAAATTAGCTTCAGCAGATATCCGTTATGTTTTAATATTTGTTGGCCTTATTCTTTTGTATGCATTTATCGGCGGATTGAATTTGATGATTTTGTCAAAACAGTTTAATCCTGAGTATAAGTTTCATCAAGGCGTTATCAATTGTTTAATAGGACAATTTTTTTCAAATATTACACCATTTTCAAGCGGTGGACAGTTCGTTCAAGTATATACTTTCACAAGACAAAAAATTAAAGCTAGCAACGCTGCATCTGTTTTGGTAATGCAATTTATTCTGTTTCAATCTGGATTACTTCTTTTTGCTATTGTAGCTTTTATTGTCGGTTTCCAAAGAATAATTGGAAACTTAGGAAATGTTACTTTGTTGGGAATATCATTTTCACCACTAGTTTTATCAATTGTTGGTTTTATAATTAATACTTTTACAATTGGTTCGTTATTTTTACTATCATTTTGTCGACCATTGCATAGATTGGTTTTAAATGGTGGAATTAATTTTCTTGCTAAATTACATCTTATTAAAAATCCTGAAGAAAAAAGAACTAATTTGACTATTCAAGTAGCTTCATTTAGAGTTGAATTTAAAAGATTAATATCTAACTGGAAGGTTATGTTATTATGCTTTTCATTAGTAATTATAAGACTATTTGTAAATTATTCTATGCCATATTTTGCTGCTAAAGCGGTTGGTGCAGCCATGGAAGGTAAATTTATGGATTCAGTTTGGTCTTCATCTTATTTAGCTATGATAACATCTTTTATTCCACTTCCTGGTGGATCTGGTGGTGCCGAATGGGGATTCCAAAGTTTGTATTTAGGAATGATTGGGGACAATGCTTTAACATATTCAGCAAATATTCTTTGGAGAGGAATAAGTTATTATTTTTTAACTTTACTTGGAGGAATAACATTTGCTTTATATAGAGGAACTCCTACAGTATCTACAGATAAAATAGCAGATACTCAAACTTTCCAAGATTTGAATTTAACTCCATTTATTAAGCATCGTGATATCAAAGATTATGATATGTTAGAAAAAAGATATAGTAAAATGGATGAAAAATATGAAAAGAAAACTGAAATTTTAACAAATGATCAAGTATTGAAGAGTTTTAAGCGTATTAAAAGACATTTGAAAAATAATGATGAAAAATTAGAAAAAGAAGATAAACTGACAAAAAAGACTAAAAAGTATTTGAAACAAGTTATTAAAGAGGCACAAGAAATCGAAGATTCTAATAATGATCCAGAAATTCAAAAAGCTATTGATGGAGATATGGCTTTCTTAAATAGCGAAAGAGAAAAGAGAAGAATTCGCAAGGAAGAAAAGAAAAAGAAAAAATTAGAAAAGAGAAATAAATAAAATGCGAATAGGTATTTTTACTGATAGTTATCCCCCACAAATAAATGGAGTTGCAACAGTCTCTGCTCTTTTAAATAAAGTTTTTAAAGAACATGGACATGAAGTTTATGTAATCACAGTATCAAATAGTAAATTGACTCAGCCATATGAAGTAAATGGCAATATCATTGGTATTTCAAGTAAAGCCATTAAAAATTTATATAATTATAGGTGGGCTTCAATTTATCCAAGAATTGCTGCGAGATTTTTAGCATCTTTGAATTTAGATATAATTCATGTACAGACCGAATTAACAATAGGCATTTTTGCTCGTCTTTTGGCAAAAATATATTCAATCCCAATTGTCTATACTTACCATACGACATATGAGGATTATACTTATTATGTAACTAAAGGAAATGTTCCTTTTGATAAATTTGCTAAAAAAGTTGTTGCTGCTTTTTCTAAAACTTTGGGAAATAATTCTACAGAATTTACAACGACTAGTGAAAAGACCAAAGATTTATTGAAGACATATGGAGTAACAAATTTTATCAATGTTATTCCAAATGGTTTGGATTTATCCTTATTTTTGAATAAAGATTTTAAAGAAGAAATTATTCAATATAAAAAAGATCATGATCTTGAAAATAAGTTCATCTGTCTTTTGCTTGGAAGACTGGCTCAAGAAAAAAGCTTTGATGTTGTTTTGAAAAATATAAACGCATATATTCAAAAGACTAACCGAGATGATATAAGAGTATTAGTTGTTGGCAGCGGACCTGCTGAAGAGGATTTGAAAAAAATAGTTGAGGAAAGCAATTTAAAAGGATATGTTGAATTTTTAGGTTTTGTTCCTTATGAAAGAACAGCTTTTTATTATTATTTATCAGATTTATTTATTTCGGCTTCACTAACTGAAACACAAGGTTTAACATTTATCGAAGCTATGGCAAGTGGTCTACCAGTTTTAGCTAGATTTGATGAATGTCTTTCGGGTGTTATTGAAGACAAAGTCAATGGTTTTTTCTATAATACGGAAGATGAATTTATTAAATCTTTTGACTATTTTTTTGAATTGTCAGAAGAAGATAAAAAATTTATGAAAGAAAAGGCTAAATCTTTGGTTGTGGACAAATATTCAAGTGAAAAATATTATCATCGAATGTTAGATGTTTATAATAGGGCTTTGAGGAAATGCTGGTGAAATATTTAATTGAAGATATTATAAAAAAGAATGGAAAAATCAAAATTATTTTTCAAGATGATATATTTGATATCAGTCAAGATAATTATTTGCGTTTTGGATATCTTTATCCTGGAAAAGAATTATCTTTAGAAGAGATAAATGATTTAAAAAAGTATGAAGATGATGAAAAATATTATCAGTATGTTAAATATTTAAATAAAAATTATTGCTTATCTAAAGTTGAGTTAGAGAATAAGCTTTGTGAGAAAAAAAGAATTCCTTTTAGTAAAGCAAAATATATTCTTGATAATTTGGAAAATCAAGGTGTTATAAACGATAAAAATACAATTATTTTTCGTATTGATGATTTGAAAATGAAACATTTTTCACCTCAAAAAATCAAAGAGTTGTTGGTAAATAAATACAATTATTCTAATTCTTTGGTTGAAAGTATTGAAATTGAATTAGATGAAAACGAATATGAAACATCTTATTTTTTGTCTTTATTAAATGGAAATAGTCAATATCCTTTAAAAAAAAGAAAAGAAAATTTTCAAAAAAAATTACTTCAAAAAGGATATACTAAAGATCAAATTGAAGAGATATTTCAGGATTTTAATGAAGAATTTTTATCTTCTGATTTTTCAGAAGCGGTTTTTGAAAAAGAATTTCAAAAACTGAACAAAAAATATGGCGATATGAATAAAGCTATGAAGCAAAAAAATATAAGAAGAGAACTTTTAAATATAGGATATCCTAGTTCATATATAAATGAAGCCTTAAATAATTTAGAAGAGGAAGAAGAGGATAGTAAAATATTTGAATTAGCTGAAAGATTTTATTTGCAAGCGATGAATAGAAATGTTTCTGAAGAGAAAAGAAGGAATTTTTTCATCGGAAAATTATATAAATTAGGTTATACTTTAAATGAAATACAAGATGTTATAAGGGAGAAAGAATATGAATTCTAGCGAAAATAATATTAAAAATATTAAAAAGAATGGCGGACATTTTTCTGGATGGCTCATGGTTAAAAGCGTGGAAACAGGTGTAACTAATATGAGCAAACAATATTTAAATATTACATTCCAAGATGTCACGGGTACATTAGATGCTAGGAAATGGGAAGTATATCCGAGTGATTTAGCTATTTTGATTCCAGGACGAGTTGTTGATGTTGAAGGAGATATCTTTTCTTATAAAGGTCAAATGCAAATGAAAGTTTTGACAATTAATGATGTTGACCAACAAAATGTAATAATGGAAGATTTTACTCAATCAAGTCCTCTTCCATTAGATTTTATGAAAGCAGAATTAGCTGCTGATATTGAAAAAATCAAGAATGATGACGTTAGAAGAATAGTCGATTATCTTGTTAAATCGCACTATGAGCAATATACAACATATCCAGCAGCTATGAGTTTTCATCATGCATATTTTGGTGGCTTATTATTTCATTCGCTATCAATTTGCCGTATGGCAGAAAAAGTTGCTGATAATTATACTTTTTTAAATAGGGATTATTTAATAGCTGGAAGTTTACTTCATGATATAGGAAAAACAATAGAATTGAGTGGCAACGTTTCAACAAGTTATACCAATGAAGGAAAATTGTTAGGACATATAAATATTGGTGCAACACTTATTGATGAGGCTGCTGAACAACTTAATATTAAAGGGGAAGTCCCATTAGTATTAGAACATATTATATTATCTCATCATGGTGTCCCTGAATTTGGATCAGCGGTATTGCCTAGAATTGCTGAAGCGTATGTTGTTCATGAACTTGATGATTTAGATTCTAGACTAAATATGTTAGGTGATAGTTTAGCTACTATTGATGGAGGGGAATTTTCTTTAAAATTACCTGGCTTTGATGGTAGAACATTCTATAAGATTAAAGGAACAAAATAAAAAGGCAAGAATTAACTTGCCTCCTCAGCCTTAGCAAGAGCAGCCGCAGCCACTAGTGAACCATCCACCGCATCCAACGATGACGAGCAAGATGAATAAGACTAATATTACGCAAAAATAGTTGTTCATTTAGGACCTCCTTAACAAACTGTACAGCCGATTATGGCTATTAAGATGAACAAAATGATGATGAAATAAAAGAAGTTAGTTGGGGAGCTTAGTTGTAATGAATCATTTTGATTGGGTATCATAATTCCTCCCTATACACAATATAATATGTACAATAATTTTTATTGTTCTTTATGAATTTGAAATGGGCTCAGTAAATTTTTCTTGAATAATTTAGATGTTTTTCTTATACTTTAAGAATAAGAGAATTTATTCTTTTATGGACATTTTTTGTCTTGATATTGTTTAGTATTTACTATAAAATAACAATGTTGACTATAAATAGGAGGAAATCGATGAAGAAAAGTTTATTATCACTTTCTCTCGTCACTCTTGTTACTGGTACATTCTTGAGTTCTTGTAGCGGAGTTGTTAAGTACGAAGATGGGGTTATAGTTAAAATCGGTGATACTAAGTATACTATTGAAGAAGCATATAAAGAATTCAGTGGTTACAAAGAAAAAGATTCAGATAGCAATTATACTATCAGCGAAGAAGGTGCTAAAAATTATTACACTCTTCTTAAGAATATTTTGATTCAACTTGCAGTTCCAACAACAAACGCAATTGAAAAATATGTTGATCAAAAAATTGAAAATGAGTACTATCAAGCTGCTAAAGATAATAGCAAGAGCAATGGTACTTCTGAAAATGAAGAAAGAGAAAAAATCTTAAGCAATCAAGGTGTTGAGAATGTTGACGAATTACGTGCTAAATTCTTACTTGAAAGAAAAACAACACGTAATACTAATGATTTTTATACTGATGAAAATTATGCAAAATTAACACCAGAATATATTGAAAAGAAATCTCCTTATCATGTTCGTCATATTTTAGTTAAAGTTGATGCTGCTACAAGCGATATCGATAACGCTACAATCAGTGAAGATGATGCTAATCAACTCTATAATGTTATCAGTCGTTTATCAACATCTGAAACATTTAGCCAAGTTGCCCAAACAGCTAGTGAAGATTCATCAGCTTCAACATATGGTGATGTAGGTATCATGGATATCGATACATCATTTGTCTCAGAATTTAAATATGCTTTATATGGCTATGATGCTTATTTCAATGCATCTAGTGACAAAGAAGCTGCTAAGACTAGACTTTCAATTCCTGAAAAGGCGGAAAGTGTAATTGGTACATATAATTTCGGTATACCTCTTTCTGAAGTTTTAAAACTTAAACAATACGCTGATGTTACTAAAGATAAGAACAATGTTTCTGTTGAAAGAGCAACAGATAAGAATTATCCAAGAAATATCATATTTAGTCATTACTTGAATAATCATGGTACTAGCTATATTTATTTAGATAAAGAACCAAGTTATTATGAACAAGAATTTGGTATCAAAGTTGATTCTAATAAATTTAAAGAAGTTTCTGGACTCTCTGCAAGTTTAAAAGAATATGCAGAGGTCGAAGGAAAATCAACATATCAAAATATTTCTTCTAGTAAATCTATTTTATGTGATGAATCAGGAAGACCTATTATTGTCACAAGAGCTGGAACTGGTACATCCGATTCTGGATATCAAGGAATTCACTTTATTATTGCCCAACGTTCTCCATTTGAAAACATGGACAAAATAAGCGATTATTATACATTAGATATACCTTCTACTTCATCTGATGAAACTCCATCAACTGAAGCTACATATATTAACTTTGTTAAAACAGATGATAGAAATGTTTATAACGATCGCGCAGATGCAATCCGCAGTGTTTTAAAGACAGTTGATAATAATATGGAATACCGTATTTTCAAAGATAATCTTTCCAAAGCTGAAAATGTTACTATTGATTCAAAGATTAAAGAAATTATCGATAGATATATGAAAGCAAGTGAAGAATCTAGTGCTGCTAGCAAGGCTTTGACTTATAGCAACTCTTGGGAAACATATCTTGAACTTCTTGAATTACAACAAGATTTAATTGGAAGAGTTCTCCCAACTTCTTGTATCTCTAGTTTCGAAAATGGAGAAATTACTAAAGGAGGTGTTTGCGATGTCAATTACTAAAATTAAAACTCTTGCAGTTTTATTACTTGCAAGTAGCGGTTTAATGCTTACTAGCTGTTCTTCTTCTGACAGCGATTGGGCTTATCCTTCTAATAAAACAGAAAATGTTGTTTCTGGTGACAACTTACCTAGTGATTTATCATATAATGACTTTGAAACTTTCTATGATTCCATTACAAGTGGTACAACAATGTATTCACGTGCTGTTAATGAAATCTTATATCGTATAGCTAAAGATGAAGTCGATTTCGATGGTGGCTTCTTAAGTCAAGAATTCTTACAAAAGAAAATTGATGAAGCTCTTTTAGCCGAAGTATCTGGTGGTACATACGATACAAATTATAAATTTGATGAAAATCGTTTAGTTCGTTCACTCGAATCTAGAATGTATACAATTGGAAATAAGGATAAAGCAAAATCCGGATTTGTCATCACTCCTGATATGAAAGTCAGTGATATTCTTGGTTGTGATTACACCGATTATATTGAAAGAGCAATTAAACCTGGCATTTATCGTCAAGCTTTAGTCGCCAAATATATTTATAATGAAAGATATTCAACAATTGGTAGCACATATGCTCGTAAAGTTAAGGTTGTATCAATTACTGATCGTTCTGACAAAAAAGGAAGTGCTGTAAATACAATTCAAGCTTTCATCGACACATATATTGCTTCTGCTGATGCTACTGATGAACAACGCGATTTATCTAATTTAGCAAGAATTTGGATCGGTACAAATTTAACAACTGAAGATGAAGCCTTTATTGCTGAAAATGGTTTGGTTACTTTAAAAGATCAAATTACAGATGAAGTTGCTAAGATTGATTTGCAAAATCCACGTCTTTCTGATAAGAGTTTAGAATCTAAATACACCAATTCTTATACTTATTCAGTTGAAAAAGGTGAAAGATTAGCTATTGATTCTTTAAGTAGAACAGATTTAGTACAAGATGGATATTTCCTCCGTTCTAATGGATTATCTAGCTTACCAGATAGTGTTAAAAATCGTGTTTTCTCTACAAACTATAATTTAGATGCTAATTCCAGTTCTAAGGATGTTACTTTAACTGTTAATAATCATCGTTATGTCACACCTTCTATCACATTAAATAGTGATAACTTGTTTGACTCAATTGTTCATTATGATAGTAGTTCAAGCACTTATTATATCGTTGAAGTATTTGATGTAATTAATTCTTCTGCTTTAAAAGTTAACGATTCAGATTCTGATGAAGTTAAAGCTGATAAAAAAGCAAGAGCCGAAGAAATTGCTTATGAATTAGCAGATGGCTCTTCTTTAACTACTGATTCAACAATTTATTGGTTAAAGAATAAAAATATTACATATACAAATAATGATTTCTACGATTACGTTAAAGAAACTTATCCTGACGTTTTCGAAGATGATTAATTTGTAAAAACAATGTATAATAATAGAGCTCGGGAAACCGAGCTCTTTATATTTATTTAGGAGGTTTTTATGAACTATGATGATAACTGCATTTTTTGCAAAATTGGTCGAAAAGAAATAACTTCAGCTATTGTTTATGAAGATGATGAAGTTTTAGCTTTTTTAGATGTTAATCCTGTGAGTAAAGGCCATACTTTAGTTGTAACAAAGGAACATTTTAAAAACTTTAATGAGGTTCCAAAAAATTTAATCAGTAAAGTTTTTTCTGTTGCACAGATGATTAGTCAAGCTCAAATAATGGAACTTCATGCAGCTGGATGCAATATTTTGACAAATATAAATGAAGCTGCTGGACAAACAGTAATGCATTTTCATGTTCATGTTATACCAAGATATGATCAAACTGACGGATTTAATCTTGATTTTACCCCAAAGGCAATTGGAACATTTAATTTGCCGATTGTAGCTGGTGATTTGAAAAAAGGATTATAATTGTTATTTGTTATCGTATTAATTGAATAAAAATAATTATAGTAATAAAATATTTTTTGCAGTGGGGGCATCTTATGAATAAATTAGTATTTGAAAATATAGCTATTGAAGCAGGTAATAAAAAAATACTTAAAAATGTAAATTTAACCATTGAAAAAGGCGATGTTTTAGCACTTGTTGGTCCAAATGGACAAGGAAAAAGTACATTGCTTAACGCTTTGATGGGAAATGCGGAATATAAAATTACGGAAGGTCATATCTATTTAGATGATATTGATATTACAAATTTATCCCCAGATGAAAAAAGTCGCTTAGGTATATTTATGGCGTTTCAAAATCCACCAGAAATTGAAGGAGTTCCTTCGATGGATTTTTTTAAGCTTGCAATTAATGCACATCGTGAAAAACCAATTTCACTTTTTGAATATTATAAAATGTTAGAAAAAGGCTATCAAGATGTTAATCTTGATTCAAGTATGAAAGAAAGAAGCTTGAATTTAAATTTTTCCGGTGGTGAAAAAAAGAGAAACGAAATTTTGCAAATGAATTTACTTAAACCTGAGATAGCGCTTTTGGATGAAATTGATTCTGGACTAGACATAGATGCTTTTAAACTCATCGCTGAAAATATTTTACGGATGAAGGAAGAAAATGGTACAACTTTTGTTGTTGTTTCTCATTATGACAAGCTTTATAAAATGCTTAAACCAAATAAAACAGCAGTTGTTATGAATGGAACAATTCCAGTAGTTAGCGATGGTTCTTTAGCTATTAATATTGCTGAATATGGTTATTCCTATTTTGAAAAAGAATACAATATTAAACTTCAAAAGAAAGATGATGCACCGATTGCTTTAGCAACTTGTGCAGTGAAGAAAACAAAATGATTGTTAAAAGAGAAAATGAGCTTTTCATCCCACAGATGGATGAAAATTTAGATAAAACATATGAAGTTGAAGATGAATTAATTGTCAACATGATTTTAAACGGAAAAGAAAAACAAGATATTAATCTTTTCTTTAACGTTTATGATAATGCAAAATTAAAAATTGTCATTTTCGATTTTGCTCGCCATAATATTGAAACTAAAATCCATATTAACGCTTTAGAAAATACTGATGTACGTGTTTATTTAGCAACTTCTGCTAAAAAGACAGATATAAAACATTTTGAAATTAATGTAGATAATAAAATGCCGCGCAGCTATTCTTTGGTCAAAATGTATGGTACTAATGAAGACCAAGCTAAAATTGTTTTTGATGGGGTAACAAGAATATACAAAGGTGCTAAAAAATGTAATGTCCGTCAAGAAGGAAGAATTATTGATTTTGATGAAAATGTTGATTCAAGTGTTTCACCATCATTATGCATTGATGAAAATGATATTCAAGCTAGTCATGGTGCTATTTTAGGTCAAATTCCAACTTCGACATTATTTTATTTAACTTCTAGAGGATTAACTATTGAAGAAGCACAAAAATTGCTTTCTAATGGTTATTTTATTCCTCTTAGAAAAGAAATCGATTCTGAAGTAGTTGGAGAAATTGTCGATTCTTTATTGGAGAATTTATAGATGATTGATGTAAAAAAAATACGTGAAGATTTTCCAATGTATAAAAATTTTCACCCTAAAAATGGCTATCCTTTAACATATTTAGATAACGCCGCAACAACATTTAAACCATGGGAAGTTATCAAAGCTGAAGAAGCGTATTACACAAGTTTTACCGCTAATTCTCATCGCGGTGATTATGAGCTTGCTCATGATGTTGATGTGATGTTTGAAAATGCCAGAGAAACAACCAGAAAGTTTATCAACGCAAAATTACCTTCTGAAATTTGTTTTACTTCTGGCGCAAGCATGAGTTTAAATTTGATTGCTTATGGACTTGCTCATATTTTAAAACCAGGTGATGAAATAATTTTAAGTGAAGCGGAACATGCTTCAAATGTTTTGCCTTGGTTTGGAATAGCTAAAAATACTGGTGCTATTATTAAATATGCTCCTTTAGATCCAAATAAGGGAATTGTAACTCCGGAAAATTTATTAAAAGTAATTAACTCTAAAACAAAAATTGTAGCTCTTGCTGAAGTTACAAATGTTTTAGGTGGATTAAATGATTCCAAAACATTAGCTAAAATTGCTCATCAATATAACGCTCTTTTTGTAGTAGATGGGGCACAAAGTGTTCCACATGTCAAAATTGATGTCCAAGATATGGATTGTGATTTTCTCGCTTTCTCTGGACATAAATTATGTGGTCCAACTGGAATTGGTGTTATGTATGGAAAATACGAACTTTTGAAAGATATGCCACCTTTACTTTCTGGTGGTGGAATGAACACAAGATTTGATACCTGTGGGGATATTCTTTTACAAAAACCTCCGCTTAAATTTGAAGCTGGAACACAAAATATAGCTGGTGTTCTTGGCTTAGAATCTGCGATTAAATATATTGAAAAAATAGGAATAGATAATATACAAGAACATGAGCATAAACTTCATGAATTTGCTATAAGTGAATTATCTAAATTAGATAATGTAACAATCTATAATCCTTATGCTTCAACAGGTATAATAACATTTAATATAAATGGAGTTTTTGCTCAGGATGCTGCTACTTATTTAGGCTCTAAAGGCGTTTTTGTTCGCAGTGGTCAACATTGTGCAAAAATATTGATGGATTTTTTAAAGACTTCAGCTACGGTTCGTGCTTCTACATATTTTTACAATGATGAAGAAGATATCAAACGTCTTGTTGGAGCGTGTAAAAACGGAGGTAATTTTCTCGATGCCTATTTCATTTAGTCCTCTCCAAATGAGAGAAATAATTCTGGAACATTATCAATATCCACGAAATATTGAGGATAAAAGTCAAGATAAGGACTATATAACAGTTCATATGGATTCGGCTTCTTGTATCGATGATATCTATGTTTCAGTAAAAATAGTTGAAGATAAAATTGTAGATTGCAAATGGCATTATTCAGATTGCTGTGCAATAAGTCGTGCATCTACTTCAATTATGTCAGAATTAGTTATAGGAAAAACTATTGAAGAAGCAAAAGATATTATGGATAATTTCAATAATATGCTCAATGAGAAAGATTATGATTCTGATCTTCTTGAGGAAGCTTGTTGTTTTAAAAATACCTCTGCTCAACCTAGCCGAATTGGCTGTGCAACAATAGGTTGGCGCGGTTTTTGGAATGCAGTATTGGAGATTCAAAATGGAAAAAGATAATTTTTTTATAGATGACAAAGCTAATTTCAAAGATGAAGACGTATCTATTTTCAATACTGGTAAAGGTTTAAATGAAAATGTTATACGTGAGATATCGAGAATAAAAAATGAACCTGAATTCATGCTAGAATTGCGTTTAAAAGCTTATCATGAATTTGAAAGACATCCTAATCCTAAATTTGGACCTGATCTTTCTTTTATTGATTTTGATGATTATACATATTATACAAAAATTGCTGATAAAGTTGCTTCAGATTGGGAAGAAGTTCCAGATACTGTTAGATCAACCTTTAATAAATTAGGAATTCCTGAAGCTGAACAAAAGTTTTTAGCTGGTGTTTCAACTCAATATGAAAGTGAAACTGTCTATTCTAATATGTTGAAGGAAGTAGAAGATAAAGGTGTTATATTCCTTGATACCGATACTGCATTAAAAACATATCCAGAACTTTTCAAAAAATATTTTGGCAAATTAGTGCCATATACTGATAATAAATATGCTGCTTTAAATACAGCTTGTTGGTCTGGGGGTGCTGTTATTTATGTTCCAAAAGGGGTTAAATTAGAGAAACCTTTACAATCTTATTTCCGTATCAATAATGTTCGATCTGGACAATTTGAAAGGACATTAATTATTGTTGATGATGATGCATCTTTAAATTATGTTGAAGGTTGTACCGCACCGCAATATTCTGAAGATTCTTTGCATGCTGCTGTTGTTGAAATATTTGTTGGTAAAAGAGCAAAATGCCGTTATTCAACTATTCAAAACTGGTCAACGAATATATTAAACTTGGTTACACAAAGAGCACAAGTTGAAGAAGATGGATTGATGGAATGGGTTGATGGTAATGTTGGTTCTGGAACTAATATGAAATATCCTTGCTGTGTTTTAAAAGGTGATCGTGCAAAAGGAAGTTGTATTTCTATCGCTGTAGCAGGAAAAAATCAATTTCAAGATGCTGGTGCTAAGATGATTCATATCGGCAAGAATACTTCTTCTACAATTATTTCAAAGTCGATAGTTAAAGAAGGCGGAAGAGCTAATTATCGCGGACTTGCTAAGATAAATAAGAATGCTTCACATTCTAATTCACATATTGAATGCGATACTTTAATGCTTGATGAAAAATCTTTTTCTGATACTATTCCAGAAAATATAGTAAATAATAATAGCTCATTTATTGAACATGAAGCTTCTGTTAGTAAACTTGATGAGGGAAAGATGTTTTATCTAATGAGCCGTGGCCTTTCAGAAAAAGATGCTAAACATCTATTGGTAATGGGATTTATTGAACCATTTTCGAAAGAATTACCGATGGAATATGCTGTTGAATTAAATCAACTTATTAAACTTGATATGGAATGTAGCATTGGATGAAATTCGATATTGTAGTTGTTGGCGGTGGACATGCGGGAAGTGAAGCTAGTCATGCTGCTAGTACTATGGGATTAAAAACATGCATGTTTTGCATGTCTTTTTCTCATGTTGGAAATATGCCGTGTAATCCGTCAATTGGCGGTAGTGCTAAAGGAATAGTTGTTAAAGAGATTGATGCTCTTGGCGGAATAATGGGAAAAGTTGCAGATCAAAACGCCTTGCAGTATAAAATGCTTAATCTTTCAAAAGGCCCAGGTGTTCATGCTCTTAGAGCACAAGCAGATAAGATTACATATCCAAAAGGTATTTTAAAAGCTCTCCAGGAAACTCCTAATTTAACTTTGATTGAACAAGAGGTTGTAGATATTATTGTTGAAAATGGAAAAATAGGGGGTGTTTTATTAAAAGATGGCACTAAAGTTGAATGCAAAGCTGTTATTTTAACTACAGGCACTTATATGGAAGCTGATATTTTACGTGGCTCAAGTCGAATACCTGAAGGACCTGATGGAGATAAAAGAAGTACAGGATTATCACCAAATTTAAAAAAACACGGCATCAGTTTATTCAGATTAAAAACAGGTACTCCTCAAAGGATAAAAAAAGATAGCATAGATTATTCTGTTTTAGAACCACAGTATGGTTCAAATTTACCATTGGCTTTTAGTTTTGATACTAAAGAATATTTACCTTTGGAAAAACAAATACCTTGTTATTTAACATATACAAATTCCATTACCCATAAAATAATTCTTGATAACCTTGATAAAAGTGCAATGTATGGTGGATATGTAAAAGGAATAGGACCGCGATATTGTCCTAGCATTGAAGATAAAATTGTTCGTTTTAAAGACAAAGAAAGACATCAATTGTTTTTGGAACCTGAATCAATATATACTGATTCTATTTATCTTCAGGGTTTTTCTACTTCTATGCCGATAGATGTTCAAGAAAAGATGGTTCATTCTTTAAAAGGTTTGGAGAATGCTGAAATATTAAAATATGCATATGCAATTGAATATGATGCAATAGAACCTATGCAATTTGATAAATCACTGGCTTTACGAAATATTAAAGGATTATATGGTGCCGGACAGATTATTGGAACTTCTGGTTATGAGGAAGCTGCTGCCTTAGGCTTGATGGCAGGAATAAATGCTGCGTTATATGTAAAAGGGGAAGAACCTTTTATACTTAATAGACATGAAGCTTACATTGGCGTTATGATTGATGATTTAGTTACAAAAGGGACTAAAGAACCTTATCGTCTTTTATCATCACGTTCTGAATATCGCCTTTTAACTCGTAGTGATAATGCTTTATCGCGTCTTTTTGAAAAAGGTTATAAACTGGGCTTAAATAGTGAAGAACGTGCTAAAAGATTTGCTAATCGAGAGGAAAAAATTACTATTTGGAAAGACTTTGTCAAGAAAACACATGTCGGAAAAAATGAAGAACTTTTAAATTTATTAAAGACGAAAGAAATTACTTTTGTTGAACCTGGCAGTAAGAGCCTTGAAGATTTAATAAAAAGCAAGGCTATAACTTATGATGAAATAAAAAATATTTTTCCAGCTCTTCCCGAATTAACATATGATGAAAGTTTATCCATGATGATAGATATTCAATATGTAGGATACATCGATTTAGAAAAAAGAGAAGCTGAACGGATGATGGTCGCTGAAAATTATCCCTTACCACTAGATATAGATTATATGAAAATTGAAGGTATTTCTATGGAAGCAAGGGAAAAATTAAATATAATTAAACCTCATAATATTGGTGAAGCTAGTAGAATAACTAATGTTCATCCAGCTGATATTAATGTTTTGTTGCTCTATTTAAAAACGCATGTAAAATAAAAAAATACATATGATCAATTTTAATGTGGTATAGCTCAATAGCTATACCATTTTTATTAAAAAATTGCATAAAGTTAATAATTATTTAATATTGAATTGGTTATATTTAAATAGAATATGATATAAAAAACGTTATCAATTATTTTGATAACGCTAAATTTATTTATGGTATTTTTTTAGTTCTTTTAAATTGTTAGTTTTATAAATATTTTTTAAACGATCATAATTTTGAGCTATATTTTGTTCGTATTTAGAATTACGTTCAGGATAATAAAATTTTAAGTGTTCCATATTTTCGGGCATATAAATTATATTTTCCCAGATATCTGGTCGATCATAAGGATATCTATCTTCAGCATCAACATCAACAGGAGTATAGCGCAAATAACTTCTGACATGGATTGGTTTCTCTTTAACGAAAGAATAGGCATTTTCAATTGCCAAAGCAGCAGATTTGGATTTTGGAGATAAAGCTAAATCAACTACTGTGAAACCTAAAGGAATCATTGCTTCTGGTAATCCAGAAGATAAAGCGACTTGACAAGCGTTATAACAGCGATCGACAGCAGGAGGATTTGCTAATCCTATATCTTCATAAGCAGTGATTAATAATCTTCTTATAGTTCCTTCCAAATCGCCAAAAGAAAGCATTTTTCCAAGATACAATATCGCTGCATCAACATCGCTTCCGCGGATTGATTTTTGTAAAGCGGAAACAGTATCATAATGTTCGTCTTCATCTTTATCCATAAGTGTATTAGAGGAAAAATTTAAAGAATTGATATCTTCTTCAGTTATAAGATGATTTTTTGTATAGCTCAAACTAGCAGACTCTAAAATATTATATCCATAACGGAGATCACCACCAGCAATTTTAGAAATATAATTAAGCGCTTCATCAGAAAAAGAGCGAGAATTATTTAAACCATTAGGACTGACTAGAGCTTTTTTAAGTCCGATAAGTATTTCTTGAGGTTTTAAAGGCAATACTTCCAATAATCTTGTTCTAGATCTTATTGCTTTATTAATCGCTAAAATTGGGTTGCTTGTTGTTGCACCAATGAAAATAAAAGTTCCTGCTTCTAAATATGGTAAAAATAAATCCTGTTTATCTTTATTTAAACGATGGACTTCATCCACCATAATAATGCTAGGAATTAACTTTGCTTCTTTAATTGCTTGCATCATTTCATCTTTATTGCTGGTAACAGCATTGAGCTTTATGAAATTTATATTCATACTTTTAGCAAAAGCTTCGGCTATTGTGGTCTTGCCACATCCAGAAGGACCATATAAAATCATACTTAAAGCGACATCGGATTCTAAACAATTTCTGAGAAATCCATTTTTTCCAACAAGGTGTTCTTGACCTATTACTTCATCTATTGAAGTAGGTCTCATACGAAAAGCTAGTGGTTGTTTCATTCTTTTATTTTATCATTTTTTCTAAGTATATAAAATATCATTTATAAAAAACAAAAGGAGATACTGTTAAGTAAAGTTGATTTAAAATAGTTTGCCATTATGGTATAATTTTTTTATGAGAATTTTAGTACAAGTAGTAAAAAATGCCAAAGTCGATGTCGATGGCAAAACTGTAGGAAAAATAGATAAAGGCGAATTGATTTTTGTTGGCTTTAAGCCAGGAGATTCTACAAAAATAGTTGATAAAATGATTCAAAAACTTTTGAAATTGAGAATATTTTTTGATGGAGAAAAAACTAATGCTTCATTAGATCAAGTTAATGGAAAAATTTTATCAGTTAGTCAATTTACTTTATATGCTAATTTAAAAGAAGGAAATAGACCTTCATTTAGTTCATGTATGAATAAAGATGATGCAGGAAAATTATATGAATATTTTCAAAATGAATTGCTGAAATTTAGACCTGATACAGAATTTGGAATTTTCCATGCTGATATGGAAGTTAGTTTGCTAAATGATGGACCTTTCACAATTTTGCTGGATTCGGAGGAATTAGGTTATGAGTAAAAAAGTATTACTAGGGCTATCTGGAGGAGTAGATAGTGCTGTAGCAGCATATTTATTAAAACAGCAGGGCTATGATGTTACAGGTTGCTTTATGCGAAATTGGGATTCTATTACCAACAATGATATTTTAGGTAATCCTACATTAGATGGCAGTAAATGTTCACAAGAACTTGATTATGATGATGCGGTAAAAACCGCTCAAGAAATTGGAATTCCTCTTTTAAGAATAGATTTTATCGAGGAATATTGGAATGAAGTTTTTACGTATTTTCTTGATGAATATAAAAAAGGGAGGACACCTAATCCTGATATCTTTTGCAATAAATATATAAAATTCGAAGCATTTAGAAAATTTGCTCTTGAAAATGGATTTGAAATGATAGCTATGGGGCATTATGCAAAAAAAATAGTTAAAAACGGATATTCATATTTATGCAAAGCTAAAGATTTAAACAAGGACCAGTCTTATTTTTTAGGACAGGTTAATGAAGAACAATTAAGTATGGCACTTTTTCCATTAGCAGAAATAACCAAACCTGAAGTTCGTAAAATAGCTGAAAAGTTAAATTTGACTATAGCTAAGAAAAAAGATTCAACTGGTGTCTGTTTTATTGGTGAAAGAAATTTTAGACAATTTTTAAAAAATTATATTCCTGCACAACCTGGTAAAATTGTAGATATAAAATCAAAAAAGATAATAGGTGATCATGATGGTGTATATTACTATACTATTGGTCAACATCGTGGACTTAATATTGGAGGACAGCATGGATTTGATAATCTTCCATTTTTCGTCGTTGGAAAAGATGTGGAAAAAAATATTCTTTATGTTGGACAAGAGCCAAATAAATATCAAAAATCTTATGTGGCACATTTGATTAAAGTAAATTGGTTAACACCTGATAGACCAACATCTAAAATTGAATGCATGGCTAAATTTAGATATCGTGCTAAAGATTTGCCAGTAACTTTAGAATTTGATGGAGATGAAATTAAATTGACATATCCTGGATATGATTATATTGCTGTTGGCCAATTAGCAGCTTTATATGATGGAGATATATTAATAGGATCAGGAATCTTGGACCGTCTCGATGATGATAATGGTCAAGAAATTGATTTTTCTTTTAAAAATTGATAGTTATAAATAAAAAACAATCTCATATTTTGTAGTATGAGATTAGAAACTAAAAGAACCTTGATAAGAAATACTGAATTTCGTGATTATCAAGGTTTTTTTGATATTTATAAGGATGAAGAAACAGCAAATTTCGCAGGCTTAAGAAAAATGCTTTATGTCGATGAAGCAAAAATATTATTATTTAGATTACAACAAGATCCTTATGTTGAAATATATTCATGTTTTTTAAAAAAGACAAACGAATTGATTGGTACTATCTCTATATCAAAAACACCATTATATGGAAATTTTGAAATAGGATATGCTATTTTAAGAAAATATAGAAATCAAGGATTCTGTTTTGAAATTTTAGATAAACTGTTAAAAGTGTTTTCTAATAGTCATTATGTTAAACAATATCAGGCAATTATAAAAAATAATAATGTCAAAAGTAAAAGATTGATTGAGAAACTTGGATTTAAATATGTTGGACACATTAGCTTAAGAAATGATTTAATATATACTAAATTAATTTTAAGTAGAAGTTAAAACATATGTATATCTTTAATTTTTATAGTAATTTTGCTATTATAATAAAGATATGCGAAGAATTATTGGAAGTGTAAAAAACAACAAATTAATTTTATCAGAAGAAAAATTGCATCATTTAAAGGTGCTTCGTTTTAATGTTGGAGAAAAATTAGAAGTAATAACAGAAGATGGTGTATATCTTGCTGAACTACTTTCTTATAATCCATGGAATTTTAAAATTTGTAAAAAAGTTGATTACACTAGAGAATTATCTTTAAAAATAACTGTTTTTTTCCCACTTATTAAAGCAGCAAACTTAGAATGGGGAATAGAAAAATGCATAGAGTTAGGCGCTGATGAGATTCATTTTTTTGCATGTAAAAGAACTTCAGAAAAAATGAATAAAGAAGTCTATGAAAGACGAAAAGAGCGTTGGCAAAAAATAATTGATGGAGCTGTTGAACAATCTAATAGAGATCATCGTGTTATTTTGGGAAATCTATATGATATTGAAGATATATATAAATTAGATTTTGATTATAAATTTGTTCCTTATGAAAAGGAAAGTTTAAAAGGAACAATATTAAATGATTTAACATTTGAAAAAGAAAAATCCCTATCTTTAATAGTTGGACCTGAAGGTGGCTTTGAAGAAGATGAAATTAATAAATTAATAGAAAATGGTTATACTTCTTTTTCGCTTGGAAAAAGAATACTTAGGGCTGAAACTGCTGTATTAGCTGGGCTTGCTATACTTGGAAATATGATGGAGAATTGAAAATGACATTTAAATTATTTGATTATTTAGATTGGAAAATTCCATTAAATATTTCTTCGATGGAAGAAAAGAAAATTATTTCCGAAAATGTAGAATTGTTTTCGTATTACGCTTATTTGAACAAATTTGTTACTGGTCATGAAGCTTTTGCTGTAATTGAAAAAAGTATTTTGATTCAAGGATATTTAAACAAAAAACAAATTGAGCAAGAAGCTGATTTATATTCTGATACAGAATTACAAAATGAAGAAATTTATAATTCAATTCATGATAGGCTACCATATTTTGTTCATAATGGTATTAAAATATATGTCCCATTTTTTTCACCGGCATTTAATAAACGTTATGATACAAAAGTATCAAGTTTATCAAAATATCCCTTCAATCTTTTAAAAAAGGATTTTGGCGATGAATTAGTTAATCCGTTTGAATTATATAATAAAGAATTATTTAGTTCTCCATTTTCAAGATTGATCTATATCACTGAAGATAATACAACATTAGCATATTATCATGCTGAATTAAAATGTTTATTTATAATAAATAAGCAGGGAACATTAGATCAAATTATTCCTTTATTTGATGAATATATTGTATTGCCTGACTATACAAATATATTTTCAAGATTAAAGGATTTATTAACATATTTTTATAATTATGATCGTCAAGGTTTTATTGATGCTTTGAAACGAAATAATTTTATTTCGGAATATTTATATAGAGATATAATTCAAAGAAGTCTTAAAACTACGGCAAAAAGGATATCAAAAAGCAATGGAAAATAATACATTTAAAATAGTGACTTTAGGTTGTAAAGTAAACTCATATGAAAGTCAAGGTATTGAAGAATATTTATTAAAAAATGGATTTAAAGAAAGCAAAGATCCAGAATACATTATTGTTAATACTTGTGCTGTGACAAAAACTGCCGAAAAGAAATGTTTGACTAAAGTTAGATCTTTATCTGAACATTTTAATGCAACTAAAATTTGTGTTGTTGGATGTTCAAGTTCAATAAGACCAGAGGAATTTTTAAATATTCCTGGGGTAAATGTTGTATCAGGCAATAATGGTAAATTATTTGCTGTTAAAGAACTTTTAAATGGAAAAACAGGCATACTTTTAAGTAAGAAAAATACACGCAATGAAAAATTTGAAGAAGATATTAAAATTTCTAATTTTGGAAAAGAATGCCGCGCGTTTGTAAAAATTCAAGATGGTTGTGATAATTTTTGCTCTTATTGTATAATTCCAAGAACTAGAGGAAACTCACGTTCTCGTAGCCATGAAGAAATAATAGAAGAAGTAAAAAGATTATATAAATCTGATTATCGCGAATTGGTTATAACGGGAATCGATATGGGAAGCTATGAGGATCCTAACGATGCCGAATATAAATTAGATGATTTGATAGAAGATATAATTATAAATACTCCTGATGGTTATCGAATTAGAATTTCTAGTTTAGAAACTAGCCAGATGACGCAAAAATTATTGGATTTATTTATTAATCATAGTGATAAATTAGTTAGTCATGTTCATATACCTTTACAATCAGGATCTTCAGAAATTGTTAAAGCAATGCATAGAAAATATGATTTAGAAGAATTTGTAGAAAAGGTGAATTATCTAAGAAAACACTTACCATATTTAGCTTTATCAACAGATGTAATTGTTGGTTTTCCAGGTGAAACAGAAGATTTATTTATGGAAACATATAAATTTATAGAAAAATTAAAATTTATGAGATTGCATGTTTTTCCTTATTCACCAAGACCTGGAACATTGGCAGCAAGTTTAAAAGACCAAATTCCTGGAAATATAAAAAAGGAACGAGTTCATAGATTGATAGATTTAGGAAATAAATTGCAGGAAGAATATATAAAATTTTGCAATGGACAAACTTTTGTGTTTTTAGCTGAAAAAGTAATAAAAAAAGATGGAAAATTAATTTATCAAGGATATTTAGATAATTATTTAGAAATTTCTGTTGAATGTGAAAAAGACATTCTTAGTAAATTGGTTAAAGTTAAGGTTGATAATGGAAAATTTTTAATCGTATAAAAATAGGCTAAGTTCTAAAGGTTAATTATAGAATTTATTCTATTAATTTCTTATAAAAAGTAAAAAAACACTTGATTAATTATATTTTGTTTGATATACTTAATAAGCGTTGGGGCTGTAGCTCACCTGGCAGAGCATCTGCTTTGCAAGCAGAGGGTAGCGAGTTCGATCCTCGTCAGCTCCACCAATTTGCTCTTGTGCTTACATATAATGGTATGTAAGCTTTTTTTATTCGAAAAATTAATTTATAGAAGTTGTAATATATTTATAAATTCTTTTTACTGGATTACTTTTATTATAATTTTAATATATTAAATAAAAAGGAGACTTATATGAAAGTTTTAATGATTAATGGTTCACCAAGAAACGAAGGAAATACCACAATTGCTTTAGAAGAAATGCGAAAAGTTTTTGAAAAAAATAATGTTGAAGTTGAGATAGTTCAAGTAGGACAAATGACAATTCATGGTTGCATTTCTTGCAATTATTGTTATAAAAATGGTAAATGTGCTTTTAATGATATTGTTAATCAATTGAATGAAAAATTTGAAAAATCTAATGGCCTTGTTGTTGCTTCTCCTGTTTATTACGCTTCTGCAAATGGAACTCTAATTTCTTTATTAGATAGATTATTTTATTCATCCAATTTTGATAAAAGAGCAAAAGTTGGTGCTAGCGTTGCATGTGCCAGAAGAGGTGGCTGCTCATCAACTTTTGATGAATTAAATAAATATTTTACTATATCAGGTATGCCGCTTGCTTCTAGCTGTTATTGGAATAGTATTCATGGTAGAAAAGTAGGGGAAGCTATAGATGATTTAGAAGGTCTTCAAACTATGCGCGAATTAGCAAGTAACATGATTTTTTTGATGAAGTCAATAGCTCTTGGCAAAGAAACATATGGATTACCTGAGAAAGAGAAAAAAATAATGACTAATTTCATAAAATAAAAACTGCTTATATTTGAAATTATTATTTTAATAGAATAATAAATTTCAAAAAGCAGTTTTTTTATTTAATTTCAACTAATGCATTAGTGCCATAAATTGATTTATCGATGGTAGAAAGATAATCTTTGATAAATGTTGTGCCATTGATTTCTTGGCCTGTTGTTATGAAATTAATATTTTTTGTATAATCATTTTTATAATATTTAGAATAGTTTTTATTTAAAACTTGATCTTTTATCTTAATATCAATTAAATCGATATTTGAAATATAATGAGTTGAATTATTGTATTCAGGACGAGTATCTATAGTGCCCATTATAGAAATAGTTGGAGAATTATTAACTTTTTTTAGGTATATATTATTTACTTCGACACTATTTATTGAACCAAGGGAAGTTGTCCCGTGTCCATTTGACCAAGTTGAAGAAAATTCAGTAGAAAAATCAATCAAATAGTTTTTTCCATTTCCTTGTCCCATTGAAGCATCTTCTATTAAAATATTTTTAAATTTTATATTTTTTATTTCAGCGTTATTTCCATTATGAATTGATATTGGTGCATTGTGATAGGCATGAATAATAATTATGTCCTCAAAACTGATATCTTCCATTCTTTTTCCATAAGTTTCATAGCCAATTTCTAAGCATTGTGCTAAATCAGTCCAAACTATTATTTTTTTAAAATGAACATTATAAGTTGAGCCTTCACTTCCATTATCCCAACGTGGGTAATTTTTTACAACTAAAGAATCATCCCATGTTCTAACGAATGAATTAGTACAAATAACGTTTTTTGAACTTTGAATTGATATGCCATCACCATTGCTTCTAGAAGATATGATCTTTACATTATCAATTTCAATATTGTCGCAAAAATATATGTTATAACACCATCCTGCTGGATCTAAGTTAGTTATGCCTTTAAATTTCATATTTTGGCAGTAAGAGAAATCAAATGGAACGAGTTTTTTTCCTGTATCAACATTTCTTTCAAACATTGAATTGTCGATAATACCTGATCCAACTATTTGAACATTATTTAATTGATATCCAGTAAATCCTGCTTGAACTATAGCTCCTACATCAATAAATACAATTTGATTGGATTGCAAATGTATAAAATTATCATTTGATATATATTTGGAATTAGAAGAATTATGTATTCCACTAGGAAAATAAATTAAATTATCTTTATTTTTATATTCTTCATATTCGTGATATGAATTGACAAAAAGATGAAGAGTTTTATGATTAATAAATTCAATAGTATATTGACCTTTTGAACTGATTTCAAATTTCACAGTTCTTCTATTTTCATCTATAGAATAAGGGATTTCAGCATCAGTTGGATTAATGGTTAAACGGCCGTTGATTCTAAAATTACATTGAATAATAAATTCAATTTTTCCTTCTATTTCCAGAGAAACAGCTCCATTATTAACTCGAGAAGATGCTTCTTTTGTCCATGAGTGACTAATATTAGTTTTTACATTTACTATTGGTATATTTTCACCAAGAGCATAAAGGCGCATATTTGGATAAATGTATTCTTCATCGATATTTTTTGAAAAGACTAATTTGTTAATTTTTTTATCATCTTCGACAGCAGTATTTTTAAAATAATCATCTTCAAGAATATAAAATCCGTTATCATCTTTTTCATAGTTATTTTCAGTTGAAGAATAAGATGAACTATTTATATTAGAACTTGAAGAAGTTTTTATTGATGAAACTATATTTGAATTGCAACTTGTTAAAATAATAACAAAAATAGATAGAATTATTTTTTTTATATTCATTTAACTATTGTCCCTTCAGTTTTGATGTCAAATAGACAAGCGTTTGTTAAATCCATAGATATTTTTAAATTCGTTCCAGGGGCAAAGCTAGAATAGGTGTCACTGCTAGAAATATAGGTACCTTCAATGCCATTTATATTCATATAGATTAATGCTTCATCACCTAGTTGTTCAGTAATTTTAACGATAGCAGAGATGTTTTGTTCTTTATAATTTATGTTTTCACTAGGTACAATAGCTTTAGGACGAATTCCTAGTGTGACATATTGATTATAATAGGTGCATGAGATTTTATCGCCGATATTTTGTGGAAGGTATAATTTAATTTTGTCATTAAATTCTACAAAGTATCTATTGTCTTCTTTTATTAATTTTACTTTGAAGAAATTCATTTGAGGTGTTCCGATAAATCCAGCGACAAATTTATTAATTGGATGGAGGAATAATTCTTTTGGAGAAGCGACTTGTTGAATTATACCTTCTTTTAAAACAACAATTTTTGTTCCCATTGTCATAGCTTCTATTTGATCATGAGTAACATAGATAAAAATAGTTTGTAAATCATTATGTAGTGTGGATATTTCTGTTCTCATCTGTGCTCTCATTTTAGCATCAAGATTTGATAAAGGTTCATCTAGTAAGAAAGCGGAAGGATTTCTAACCATCGATCTCCCTAATGCAACTCTTTGTCTTTGACCTCCAGATAGATTAGCTGGTTTTCTATCTAGATATTCATATAAATTGATTTTTTTTGCGATTTCTTCAACAATTTCATTGATTTCTTTTTTTCTTTCTTTTCTATATTTTAAGCTGAAAAATTTAGAAAATGGAATTTTCTTACTTATATTTAAAGGAAAAGCAATATTTTGTCGCACTGTTAAATTTGGATAAAGAGCATAGTTTTGAAAAACCATAGCAATATTTCTATTCATAGGAATTACGTCATTCATCAATTTATCGTTGATATATAATTCTCCATCAGTAATTTCTTCTAGACCGGCAATCATTCTTAAAACTGTGGATTTTCCACATCCAGAAGGACCGACAAAAACAACAAATTCTTTATCATATATATCAAGCGAAAAATCTTTAACAGCTTCTACACCATTTGAATATACTTTCTTTATATGTTTCAAAACAATTTTAGGTTTGTTATCTTCATTGAGATTATTGACAATTTCTATTATTTCTTCAAAATTTTTTATTGGATATGTTGTTTTATTATATTCGCTTGCTTCTAGAAGTCCGATAGTTTTGAATCCTCCTCTTGTTCCAGATTCAATACCAGCTATTGCATCTTCTACCACTAATGCTTCGCTAGGTTTTAAGCCAAGTATTTCACTGGCTTTAAGAAAAACTTCAGGATGCGGTTTGGAATGATTTATCATATTTCCATCGACGATTACATCGAATAAAGAAGTTAAGCCAACTTTGTTTAAAATTAATTTGGTATTTTTACTCGAAGAACCAATTGCTAGTTTTAAGCCTTTTTTCTTTAATTCATGAAGGGTTGAAATAACGTTTCTTGAAACCGATTCAATATTTAACTGTTCTAATAAATTAATATAAATCTCATTTTTTTGATTTGCTAAATTTATTTTTTCAGAATCTGTATATTCTTTATTACTACGTTCGAGGACAATATTTAAAGAATCCATTCTGGAAACACCTCTAAGGCGATTGTTGATTTTTTCATCAAAATAGATGCCTTCTTGATCAGCGATTTGTTTCCAAGCTAAATAATGAAATTTGTCGGTGGATAAGATAACACCATCAAGATCGAATATAATGCCTTTTATCATATAATTTCCTCCAATTTATATTGTTTATTTTGATAAGCTTCTAAATAATAAGATTTATTTTTATATTTAAATTTTAAACTAATTTTCCTAATTTTTTTCGGAATATTTAAATTAATAGATATATCATCATCTTTAAATGACATTCCTAATATTCCGTATATAAGAACCATATAGGCACCACCATTACTAGCTGGATGAGTACCGCCAATATATATACCACCTGCAAACATTTTTTGGTCGGTACCAAGATCTATGGAACTAGATTTTAAGAACATTTCGTAAGCAGTTTTATATTCTTTAATAGTAAAACCTAAAATTCCATACATTGAACTAGAGAGGCTAGATCCGTGCTCCGTATATGGATAATAAAAATCATAGTTAGCTTTTTTTATATCGAAACTAAAATAATCACGAAAAAGAGAAATCAAGGCAACTACATCAGCTTGTTTGATAACTCTAGTAGGATAAGCAACGCCATTCTCTGTTCCCCAATATTCATTTTTAAATTTTAATCTAGAACGAACGTTTTCGACCGATGTATCTTCTAAATTAAAATAGTTAGAAAATTGTTCGATTATTTTTTGATCATTTGGTTGAGGTAAATATAATTTATTTGTAAAATCTTCAATTTCTTTTATTAAAGGAGAATTTTTTTCAAATTTTAATAAATATTTTAGAGTTATTTTACATGCATAATAAGCCATATAATTGGTAAAAGCATTGTCATTAACTCTTTCATGATATTCATCTGGACCAATTACATCGTTTAAATGATATACACCATCAATTTCATTTTTATAACTTATAAAAAATTTTGCAACTTCTTTCATCACATCGAGTGCACCAGAAAAAAGAATGGAGATATCATCAGTCATTTTTATATATTGTTCAATTGAATAAACTATATCGGCAGAAATATGAATTTGTTTTTCGTTAAAATAAGTTCTTATAGGTTTATTTGTTAAAGGATCAGTAACATTATATTTTGAACAGGCTTCAAGTCCAGTATCTTGGCTTTCCCAAGCATAGAAAGCTCCTTCATAACCAAATTCTTGAGCTTTCTTTTTTGCTCCTTCTAGTGTGTTGATTCTATATAAAATTAGATTTCTACTAATTTCTGGATCAACCATGTTGTAAAAAGGCTCTAAAAATATTTCTGTATCCCAAAATATGGCACCTTTATATGTTTGACCGGAAACTCCTCTAGCAGGAATAGAAGTGCAATAATTTTTATTCCCCAATATTAAAAGATGATAGATGCTATAGCGTAAAAGAAAATCAGCTTTATTATCGCCAACTATACTAACATTGGCATAGTTCCATTTGTTGGAAAAGGAATCTATATGGTCTTTTTTAGCTAAAACATATTCTTTTTTTGAAAATGAAAAATTTGAAAAATCGCAATTTTCATATATATGTTGTGAAACATATAGTTCTATATTTTTATCTTTTTTTCCTTCTAAAATTAAATGAAAGAATCCATTTTTATAGGTGAAATGAATATTTTTTGGGAAAATATAGCAAGATTTAGTTCTTAAAACTTTACCTTCGTTAGTTAGACCTTCAAAATATAAATATTGTTCTTTTCTATATATTTTTTTCTTTATAAAATGTGGACCGTTTATTTCATAAATATTTAAATCAGTACCAATTTTAATCTTTATAGTCTCATCTTTTTTAAAGTGAATTGAATATTTCATCATCAAAAGATTATCGGTACAAGAAGAAATAAATTTCTCACTTTGAATAATTAAATCTGAAAATTCAGTTTTTCGTGAAACAATAGCATTTTTTAAATTTAATTTTTGCTCATGGTTAATAGGAGAATTGAATACTGTATGATTTTTTATTTCGACGTAAAAGGCGTTTGGTGCATTGAGACTTTCACGCCATTTATCCTGAAATTTATCATAGAATCCAACTACATTTAAGCCTACCAAATGTTTGCTTTTAAATTCTTCGAGTGTTCCACGATAACCTAAATGTCCGTTTCCGATTAGAAACATATTTCCATAAGATATGATATTTTTTTTATCAAATCCTATTTTTTTTAAAGACCACTTCATATCTTATCTTTCTATTGTTAGGAAATCTTTTATAGTGTATTCCTTGTCATAAATTTTCAATTTGACAGGATCACCTTCAATGATTAATTTTGTTTCTTTATCAGTAACTTTGATATTAATTATCGTTCCATGATAAGTTATTTTAAACGAATAAGATTTCCAATTTGGAAGAATAGATGGATTTAAAATTAATTCACTTTTATCACTTCTTAATCCTCCAAAACCATAGACAATATTCATCCAAGCGGCAGCAATACTTGTCATATGAATTCCTTCAAGGGTATTGCAGTTATAATCATCAAGATCTAATCTTGTCGCAAAGTTAAAGAATTTGCTTGCATCATCGTATTTTTTTAATTCGCTAGCAAATATTGAATGAATAGATGGACTTAAACTTGATTCATGGATGCAACGAGGTTCGTAATATTCATAATTACATTTTTTTTGGTCAAATGTAAAATCTTGATTAAACAAAAACATGAACATTAAAACATCGGGTTGTTTAATCATATCGTTTCTGTAAATTCGATCATAAGACCAATGGGAATATAATGGAAAATCTGAAGTTGGAATTTTATTTATATCGATATGGGGAAGAGAAAAGAATCCTTCATGTTGTTCAAATACATGTGTTTTTTTATTATAAAGAATTATCATTTTGTTGCTTGCATCATGAATTGAATTAAAAAATGATTCATCGATATCACATTTTTTCAAAAGAGCAGAAAAATCATAATTTTTGCTTTTATAAAGCTCTAAAAGATAATCAAAAGCTTTTTTAGCCATGAAATTAGTATATGTATTATTATTTACCATCATTTCAAATTCATCAGGCCCCATAACTCCATAAAATCCAAATCCACTATGATCTTGATTATATTGGCCACGACTTAATAAAAATTTACAAATTTCTATAAGCATTTCTATTCCATAATTTTGCATGAATTGCTTATCATTATAAAGATTCATATAATGATAAATTGCATAGAAAACCCCTGTTGATGGTTGAAATTGTAAAGATGCATGTTGCCATAAATTACATCCTTCTTTACCATTTCTTGTTGCTACAGGATAACAAGCACCTCTGCAATCAAGTTCTTTGGCTCTTTCTCTGGCTTCATTTAAAGTATTGTAGCGGAACATGAGTAAATTTTTACTAGCTTCTTTATTTGAAAATAAATAGTATGGTAAACAATATGTTTCACTATCCCAAAAAGCGTGACCAGAATATGCTTCTCCAGTTAAACCTTTAGCACCGATATTATTATCTTTTTCATAACCGTGATAGGTCTGCTCAAGCTGGAATATACAATAGCGAATTCCTTGTTGATCTTTATCATCACCTTCGATGATTATATCTGATTTATTCCAGATATTTTTAAAGTAATTAGTATTTTCTAAAAGAGAATTATCAAAGCCTTTTATTTTTAAATTTTTAACTTCATCCTTAGCTTTATATAGTAATTCTTCATCAGAAATTTTGTTAAATTTATCGACAATATTGATAACATATCTTGTAAATTCTGAAGTCTTTTTAGTTGAAACAAAATTGTATTTTACGCTGACATAACGATCAGAGGTGTTTTTTTCAACTGGTTCACATGGACTATCAATAATTTCCGCTGAAATTAATTTTTGTTTAGTAGTTAAAGTTTCGGCTTCAAGTCCATAAATATCTTCATCAATGAATTCATATTTTCTTTTCCAATAGCAATCAGAATTCCAGTGTAAAATTGTATTATCTAAATCCATTTTTAGTGTTACTGGAATATTTGTATTAGAAGAAAAAGTGATTTTTTGTAAAAATTGATGACAATATGTCATATTTAGTAATCGTTCAAATTTGATTTTTAATTCACCAAGATGAGTAATCCAAGTAAATGAACGAGTATAAAGTCCATTTTTAAAATCTAATTCTCGATAAAAATCTTTGAAATTTGAAATATTTAAATCAAGTACTTCATCATCGACAATTATTGAACATTTAACCCAATTTATTGAATTTATTGTAAAGTGTGTTCTTTTGACTATGCCTTTATAGGCATTTGGAGTTTCTTCAAGAGCATAATCATAGATTCCATTAAAATAACTTCCGATAAGTTTTTTTCCCGAATAGCCTTCTTCAAAAAAACCTCGAATACCAGAATACTCGTTGCCTAAGGAAAATAGACTTTCTGAAACTTGATCTCTGTCTCGATGAAATCCTTTTTCTATAATTTTATATGGATCAACTTCTAAATAAGTATATGATTTTTTTGGCATAGTGTTACTCCTTCATACCTGAGTTTTGAGCAGAGCCCATAATCTGTTTTTGGAAAATAATAAAGATGAGAATTTGTGGAACAATCGATAATACTAATAGCATCAGCATTTCTGAAGCGTCGATTGTTGTTGAAGAAGAAAGACGATAAATAGCAACCATAACTGTATGCATGCTTTCATCTTGCAACACTAAATAAGGTAATAAAAAGTCAGAATAAGCAGCGGTCATAGTGAAAATTGCAACAACCCCTATTATAGATTTACTTATTGGAAGGACGACTTTAAAAAATATTTTAAAATCATTAAGACCATCAATTCTTGCTGCTTCAATTAAAGAAGAAGGAAGTTTTTCAAAATAATCTTTAAAAAGCAAATAATAATAAGCATTTGCACCAAAAGTTAGCCATAATGGAGCGTAGGAATTTATCATTCCAGCTGAAGTAATCTGCTTGATTAATGGTAAAATAGCTAATGCTGATGGAATCATATAGCTCAGAAGAATTAATTTATTAACAATCTTGTAGCCTGCAGGTTTTAAAATGCCAGTAGCGTAGGCTAAAAGTCCATTAAAAATTGTTGAACAGACAACTGCACCTAAAACCACAATAATTGTATTTAAATAATATCTGCCGAAATCTAGTTTATTCCAAAGATTAATAAGTTTCATTATGTCAAATGATTTTGGAAATAGATGATAATCTGTGGAATTAATTTCATTGACGGTTTTAAAAGAAGTAATAAGCAACCATAAAATCGGAATAATAGCTGTTAAGGCAAACATTATTAATAGAAAAATAATTATTCCATAAATGATTTTAAAACTAGTTTTTTTATAATCGGAAAAGTTGAAAAAACCTTCTGTTTTATCTTTTAAATGCGCTTTTTGTTTTTTCATTTTCCGCTCTCCTTTTTATTTAGATATTTTGTTAGAGCAAAATAAATAAGAGTAAAAACTAAAATAATTAAAGCCAAAAATACACTTGTAGCTGCAGCTTTAGCATATTCTAAATCTTGGAAAGCATAAAGATAAGCCTGAAGCATCAAAGTCATGGAAGAGTTGCCTGGTCCTCCTTTTGAACCGATAACTAAAGGTTCGTAGAAAACCTGGAAAACTGAAATGATTTGTAAGATAAATAAAGTTAAAAGAGTATTTTTCATCTGTGGTAAAGTAACTTTTAATAATCTTTGAAAGCTATTAGCACCATCGATTCGACTGGCTTCATATAACGAAACATCAATCTGTTGGAAATTTGAAAGATAAATCAAAGCTGTGCCTCCAGCACCTTTCCATGTCATGGCTAGAACTATTAAAGGAATGACCCAATTTGGATCTCCTGCCCATGCTAGTGGGTCATCTTTGCGATTGAATATTATGTTTAAAATAGAATAAGAATCAGAGCCGTAGATATTTTTGAATAAAAAGACAACAGCAATACCTGATATCATACAAGGTATATATAAACAAACACGGAATAAACCTTTAGCATGAATGCATTCATTTAAGAGAAATCCCATCAGAATAGGAGCAAAATAACCAATAATTATCGACCAAAGGATATAGACAAAGGTATTTTTTAATGCGGCAAGAAAAGCTTCATCTTCAAAGATTGCCTTATAGTTTTCTAAAAAAACAAATTCACTGAAAGAATAGTCATTGAAAAAGGATAGAATTATATTTTTACATAATGGTAGCCAAACAAAGAATATAAATAGAGCAAGGCTTGGTATCATTATTAACCATCCGACCATATTTTTCCGAAAAAATGCTTTTAAATTAAATTTTTTCTTTACATTTTTCATAATTATTTATTGATGTTTTTATCGAGATATTTTTGCATATTTGCGTTAGCAGTAGTCAATAAAGCGAGTGGATTTGCTGTATCTGGATGTAAGAACACTTCTTGTATAGCAGAATCTAAAAATCCATACATTTCTTGAGCTCCATATGTTACTTCACTATGCTTATTTTTAGAAATTTCATTGAAAAATTCTTCGTAATTTTCCATTTTTACGCTGACATATTTATCTTCTAAAGTTTTAGCATAGGATACATATTCTTCGTTGATCCACGGCTTAATTGTTGGAAGTATTGGTTGACCTTTTTCTTGAGCAACTATATTTCCTTGTTCCATGGCTGCTTTTGAGATTTCAGAGACGTCAGGTGTACGACCAATATATTCAAAGAATTTTAAAACACCTTCTACTTGTTCATCGGTAGCTGAAGCTTTAAATACGTAAGGAGTTCCGCCATATAAAGAGTAATGATGAATATTATCACCAGTTGGCATTGGAACAAATGCTAAGTCATCCATGTTGACATTTCCGTTGATTTTGGCTAGTTGTAAAACATCACTTCCTACAATTGCCATAGCAACTTTTGATTCAATGGAATTGAACCATTCATTATAGGTAACATTTGGATTTTTGACTAACAAATCTTCGCTTTTCATCTTTTGAATCCAAGAAAGAGCATCAACTGATTCTTGGCAATTTAAATTTGAAATCCATTTGCCTTCTTCATTTTGATATTGTAAATTGGCTCCATAATTCCAGGCGATATTTGAAAATTGCCAGCCACCTTCTTTATTTGAGGAACATATAAGAATACCTTTTTTCTCATCGTTTTCAGCTACGACCTTTGACCATTCATATATTTCTTCAAAAGTAGTTGGATAAGCTGGAGTTCCATCATCGTTATATATTTTGTAACTTCCTTTTCCATCTTCTTCAAGAAGACCATTTTCTCCTAAAGTTTTAATGTTGAGAAGTAAACCTAAACCATATCCATCACGAGGAATTCCGTAAATTTTATCGTCAAAAGTTAAAGCTTCTTTCATATTGGAATCCATTTTTTGATCCCAACCTAAATCTTTTAGTTGTTTGTCGATAGAACGTATATATTTTTTTTGAACTAATTTACTCGGTTCGGTAAACCAAGTTTGAAAAACAGTTGGAAGAGAGTCGGTTTCATATTTAGATCCAACTGTATCGGTTGCATATGTATATGGAGAAGCGACGATTTCATATTCAGGATAATCTTTTTCAAAGTTTTCTTTCCATGTTTTATACATAGCTACATCTTTTGTTTCAGTAGATTCTGGCCAAAAGCCAATAGTAAGCTTTATTTTTCCGTTGCCTTTATTTATACAGCCAGTGGTTAATGATAAACAAGGTAAGCTTGCTAATATTATTTTGAATAACTTATTTTTCATAGGGACTCCTTCCAAAAAGATTTCACCCATAAAGAATTTCTTTATGGGTGAAGATATAAATTAATATAATGATTACAAAGTAGGATTTTCAACGTAACTTGCTAAAAGCATGCTATAAGGATAATGCTCATAAATAACTTTAGCACCTTCAACTTTAAGATCACCTGTACATGTTGGGTCTCCACTATGTAAGTGTAATGAGAAAGGCTTATCGAGTGTTAATCCAGTTGCTTTAAGATCGATTTTAATTGTTAATCCTTCCGTTGGAATAACAGTATTTGGGTCGATGACATTTCCTTCATCGTCCTTGATTACATTTTGATTAAAGAAGTATAATGCAGCATCTGCTCCTTCAAATCTTAAAGATGCAAGTGTTCCACCATTAGTTGAACTCAAGGTTAATTCTAAATATTTTGCATCGGCTTTGATATCTCCACCACCTAAATAAGCATAATCAGCTAAAGAGCTAGAAGAACCATTATATCCACCTAATGTTTCAGAATAATCAACTAAATTATAGGAGAACATTTCATAAATTGTTGCTGTTCCTTGTTCTCCATCTCCACCGGTATGAAGATGCATAGTTTCAGCAGCTGGAGTTATACCACTTGCTAATAAATCGATAACAATGGATGTTTTTTCTTCTGGAATGATAGTTTCACCAGTTATTTTAGTACCATCTTTTAAAACCCATGGATTATCTTTGCAGAAATACATATTTCCATTGAATTCGAGTCGGAATGAATTGAAAGTTGCAACGCCATCTCCTTTAATTGTGAATTCGACAAAACGAGTATTTTCAGTGACAGCAGTATTTAAAGCATAGGTATATCCACTTAAATTGAGAGTTTTTTCTTCGCAATATCCAGAAGCTTTTTCTAAGTTTAAATATTCGCCAGCGAAAAAGATAGAATCGATTTTCAATGTTCCAGTTCCAGTATAATAGATATTGAGAATATCTTTCATATCACCTAATCCACTTAAGGATAAATCAATGATATAGAATGCATATCCATCAGCATCAACATATGGGTATTCTTCTAAGCTTGTTGGAATGGTTTTTAATCCTTCGGCAGCATACCAATTAGGTGCGTAAATAGCATCTCCACCATTGCTAGATTGAATTCTTAATCCATTGAGGTCTCCACCATCAACTTTCATGGACATGACAAGATATTTTTCGTTTGTTCGGGCATTTTTACTTCCTTCATTTACTTGGGTGTAATTTTCGGTTGGACTAAAGACTAAAGCATCGCCATCGATTGTTACATCATCTACACCTGAGTAACATACTGAGTAATTTAAACCTGCTCCAGTAACTTTTTCATTGAGTGTTGATTCATTATAATCAGTATCAATTTTGGCTTGTGTTCTTGAGAATGAATCGAAGATAACAGCATTAGCGGTATCGATTAATGGATATGAAGTAGCAGCTTCTTTTTCTTTTAATGAAGAGAGGAATACTGCAGAAATATTAATTTCAGAAGTACTTTGAATGACAAACCCTTTTAAACCTTCTAAAGAAAGTCCGGATTTTTCTAAATTAATAGCCAAGTTATAATAGGCACCATTAACAGAATTTACTATATTTTCACCATCTTTATTTTTTAAGTCTTTCCAATTGACGGCGGTTCCAATTCCGCTTTCAGTGACTGGTGAAATAGAAGTTCCTGTTGTGTCTCCTAAAATATTTAGGACTACTTCAGTGTTATCAGCTAAATCAAATTCAGGAGTTTGATATGTTTGATTATCTTTTAAATTAACACCTTTTGTAACAATGAAACCTTTAGAACCTCTCCACCAACATGTTTGGTCGGCTTTATTGACATTGGTTCTATTAAAGTCATCGAGAACGGTTTTTTCACCTGCTAAAGATATGGAAACTTCTTCAATTTCAAGTACGGCAGAGCATTCACCTTTAGCATAAAGATGAAATCCTAAAATTTTAGATAAAACATTGACATCTGAAGGATCACTTGTCCCTTTTAATGTATATTTTGTATCGGCATCTTCAATGGAATAATTTGGTGAAATGCAAACATCAACAAATTCATTTCCTAATTCTGGGAGAGCATCTCCATCATCATTTAGTGCTTTATCTAAGCTGATTTCATAGACATTGAAAGCATCATCACCGCGAAGAGCTAATACTAAATTTGAATAATCTAATTTACCTTCAGTAACTCTCATGCGGAAGTTGATTGTGGAATATGTTTCAATTTGATAATTTCCAGTAGCCATTTTATAGATAGATGCATCATCATTACTAGGGAATGATTCAGTTTGACTATCAACAAGAACTTTTAAATAAGATTTGTCAATCTTTTTTCCAGTTGTTTCACCGACAAATGAATCGGAAGAAAAATCGTTGACCATGGTATCAAATTGTGATTTATAATCTCTTAATACTGCACCATCGGCAAGTTCTGTCACAAAATCCTTGCGATGTTCGATTGTCGAAGATGAAGAAGAACTTGGAGTGACTGTTGAAGAAGATGATGAAGAAGGAGTGGTGATAGAAGAAGATGGAGAAGTACTAGGAGAAGAAGAAGGAGTTGTAGGATTACAAGAAGTGATGAACGAAACTGCTAAAAGAGATGTTAATAGAAGTTTAGCTTTTTTCATATACAATATATTTTCCTTTCTTTGGTTATTCACCGTATACGCTAAATTCAGATAATTGGGCGTTATAACCACCCTTTGTGTCGTTGGAAGAGATGATAAGTTTTATAAATCTAACCTTTTCAGGATTGATTTTTACGATATTTCTATTTCCTGTTGTAGGATCGAATAAATAATCTGTTGCTGGAACAAGTGTTTTGAAATTGACTTTTTCTTTATCATAGGCAAGATTAGAATCTGATCCTAATATTTCAATAGTTTCTGTTCTTGCTTCCCAAAGTAGTGATGGAGGGAGAGATAAAACAAATGTTGTTACGTTATATAAAGCGCCAAGATCAATTACAATTTCAGCTGGTAAACTCTTTGATTCATAATAAGAAGTTCCAGTAGGATCACCATCTACCAATTTTTCAATATTATATACATCGTTATGTTCGGTAGATTCTACTATTGCTTTATTGTAAGCAAGTGATGGTTGGTAGAATTGAATTTCAGAAATTTTATAATTTTTTGTGCTTGTTGAAGAAGAACCACGATATAAGCGAAGTTGGATGCCTTTATATTGTTGAGCGGTAATATTGATATCAAATAAATTGTTTTTAGATGGTGACATTTCATAATCTTTAGTTGATGATAAACGAGTATATTTATCATTTATTGAGCCATCTGATTTGATTTTCTTACCCCAAACTTGAACAGAATAAGTTGAGTAGAATTTATTATCTTGACTTCCTAATATCCGAACAACTCCAATGGTAATTAATTCATCAAATTCAATAGTTAGACAAGCAAATTCATTATCTTCATTTTTCCAGTCTTTATTGACCCAAGATGTGTTTAAATCTTTATCATATATATTAGTAGCATCATAAGAGTCAGCTGTGAAATCTCCCGATCCATCATCTCCTGGAGTTGTCGTTTTTGTACCAGCACCATGGGTTGCATTAATAGTACCTTTAATAGAACTTGGTACACCAATATAAGGAGCTTCGCTTTGTGATATGGCGAAATCAGGAACTAGCATGCCATCTTGAGATATGTTTTTTATTTCAGTTTTAGAGATTTCGGAATTTTGTAAATCTAAGGTATATGGCAAATAAATTTTTGAACCTAATACTTCGTTTTTACTTTCATATGTTATATTGCTGACAAAACTATTATCGGCAATTTTAAATTCACTGAGATTTTGTATTTTATTATTATTTATTTCTACATCTTTTATGGAAACATTTTTAATACTCGATTCTTGAGATTCTCCCATAATTCGTGAAATAATTGTATCTTTTAAGTTGTAAATTTTAATATTTTCAATGTTGATTGTATCAACTGTCCCTCGAATTCCTTCTGATTTTGTCCAATCGATATTATATGCAATGGTGAAATCAAATAAGAAATCGTTTAATCCATCTTGCTGATTATCACCAAGCATTGATCCATCTTCAATTGTTATATTTTTATATGTAACGTTTGAAATATTAGCATCATCGCAGTTATGAAGCGATATGGCTGCTTTATGATAATTATGGAAAATTGTAATATCTTCAAAAGTAATATCATTCATAGTAGGACCATAAGTTTCATAACCTACTTCCATAGATTGGGCTAAATCTGTCCAGACATAACAACCTTTAAACTTTACGTTGTTAGTTGAACCACGATCAACATTTTTTACGACCAATGAATCATCCCAAGTACGAATAAAACCACCATTGACAAGAACATTTTCACAAGATTGAACTGAAATTCCATCACCATTTTGTCTAGCAGAAATAATTTTTACATTATTTAAAACTACATCTTTGGATTTATATAAAGCGATTGTCCATCCAGCAGGATCAAGGAAAGTTAAATCTTCTATTTTGATGTTTTTAGAAGAACGAATTTCAATAGGAATCGTGTATTGAGATACTGAAAGACGATCGTAGATGCTTCCAGAGATAATACCACGTCCTCGAATTGTGATATTTTCCAATCCTTCAGTTCTAATTTGACCATATACATAGGCACCACCGGCCAAATAAATAGTAGAATTACTTTTTACTGGAATTGCATCTGCTTTATAAACACCAGGCCCGATATAAATTATTGAATCATCATTTTTAGCATCTTCAGCTGTAATAGGATTTTTTTCAAGCTCAGAAGCAAATAAATGAATAGCATTTTCTTCTTCACCATTATATTCAACAACATAATTATCAGGATACTCGAGATTAAAAGAAATTGTATCTCCTTGAATAAGAGGTTCGATACCATATACTTGAGGAGAAATTTTAACCGAAGAAATATCTTTGTTTTCTACTTTGATTTTTACATTGACTTTACCCTCAAAGTCAAATATTGATAAAGGAGCATAAGTATCTGGAACATTCCAAGAAAATATGCGATCATGATTTACCCGAGTTTTATAAACGAATAAATCTTTATCTGCAACAGAAATTTTTACTCCACTATATTGATCAAGAAATTCTGGACCATCATAGGTGACCAAGGTTGTAGCTGTTACTTTTCGGGCATCTTTTTCAAAATTATTTTCATTATAATATTGAGAATTTGATGGTGAAGTGCTTGGGTTAATCGGTTGACTAGAGGCATTTTGGGCTTGACATCCTGTTAAAACTAGTAAACCGGCCGTTAAAAAGCATATAAATGACTTTTTATTGAGGAACATTTTACTTTTTCTCCTTCCTACAACAACATTATACACCTTGTTTTTAAAAATGAAAGGGTTTTCATTAAAAAATGTTAATCGGTTAACTAAAAAAGATAGCGATTGCAAAAAATATCAAATAAAAAAGGGTAAATAATTACCCTCAATTAATTTAATTTTTTAACTGTATCTCTTTCTACTAATTTTGCTCCTAAATTTACCATGGAAAAAGAATTATTTGAATTGTCGATATTTTCAATAATTGTTTTAGCAGCAAGTTGTCCTTTAAGGCGAATATCTTGTGACATTGTAGTGAGACTTGGAAATAGATATTTATCATCTTGAATATCATCAAAACCGATGACTGATAATTCTTCTGGAATTTTTTTACCTAATTCACAATATGTTCGAATTATACCTATTCCTATAATATCACCTGAACAGCAAATGGCTGTTATATTATTTCTTTGAATAATTTTTTTAGCAATTTCGCAACCAGAATCAAATGTTGCATATCCAGAAAAGAGAAAATCATCTTGATACTCGACATGATTATCTTCTAGAGCCCGACGATATCCTAAATAGCGGTGATAATCGACAAGCGATTTATCAATAGCTCCTGCAAATCCAATTTTTGTATGACCATTTTTAATCATAAAATTTGTCGCTTCATACATTCCACCTTCATCATCGACCCGGATATTATGAAATTCATTGGCGTATTCTTCATAGACATCGATTAAGACAATTGGAATATTGAGTTCTTTAATGCTTTCGTAAACTGTACGAGGATATTTTCCAAGCATTATAACTCCATCTAATCTTCTTGAACGTGCCCATGACTTAAAATCATTTTTGTTTTCTTGACAACCAATGACTATATCATAATCGAATTTTGCAATTCCAAGTTCTAATCCAGAAATAAATTCAACGTAGAATGGATTTTCAACAATTTGGCTAGAAGAGTCATCAATAGGTAAACATAAACCGATAAGATGCGAGCGTCCAGTTGATAAAGTACGTGCCATTGTATCTGGCACATAACCTAATTCATCGATTGCTTTGAATATTTTCTGCTTCGTTTCTAGAGATATTTTTTTCTTACCATTGATGGCATAACTAACTGTAGCAGGAGAAACTCCAACATATTTCGCGATGTCATAAATACTTATTTTTTTTGACATATTATCACCTGTAAATTACTATAGCACAAAATTAGTTAACAGGTTAACTTTTTTATTGATTTTGTTAAACAAAGATTTTTAATCTGAAAAAAGATATTTGATTTTGTATTTTTTAATAAGTTTATACATATTTATTAAATGCTTTAAAAAAATAAAAAATGAAAAGTAAACTTTAAAATAAGAGTAATAGATATTAATTTTATTATAAAAAGGTGCTATAATTTTGACGTTATAGAAAGAGATTTAATATGAAAGCATCTAAAATGTTAATTGCTACAATGAAGGAAGCTCCACAAGAGGCAAAAATTGCTAGCCATATATTATTACTTCGAGGAGGATTCATTAAAAATTTAGTTTCTGGCGTATATAACTATTTGCCAATGGGACTAAGGGTTTTAAATAAAATAGAAAAAGTTATTCGTGAAGAAATGGATAATGCTGGTGGACAAGAAATTTTATCTTCTGCCATGCAGCCAAAAGAATTGTGGGTAGAATCAGGAAGGTGGTTTAAATATGGTCCTGAATTATTCCGCTTTAAAGATAGACATGAAAATGAATTTTGTTTAGGCCCAACTCATGAAGAAGTTTTTACTAGTGTTGCCCGTGATCTTATTAGATCAAGCAAACAATTACCAATGAATATTTATCAAATTCAGACTAAATATAGAGATGAAGCAAGACCTCGTTTTGGTTTGATGCGCGGTAGAGAATTTATTATGAAAGATGCTTATTCCTTTGATAAAGATGAAGAAGGATTAGAAGAGTCTTATAAGACAATGTATGAAACATATAATAAGATTTTCTCTCGTTTAGGTTTAAAGTTCCGCCCTGTTTTAGCAGATACTGGTGCAATTGGAGGAAATGGCTCTCATCAATTTATGGCTTTTTCTAAAGCAGGAGAATCAGATATAGTTTATTGTGAATCTTGTGGATATGCTGCTGATGTTGAAAAGGCAAATGCTGTTCCAGAAAAAATGGAAGATGAAGAACTTTTAGGAATCGAAGAAGTAGAAACACCTAATAAAAGAACAATAGATGAAGTTGCCGAATATTTAAATGTTTCACCTAAGAAATTGATAAAATCAGTTGTTTACAAAGATACAGAAAAAAAAGAGATTGTTATTGCCTGTGTAAGAGGTGATAGAGAAGTCAATGAGATTAAACTTGTTAACGCCATGAATACCGCTGAGGCATTTTTAACTTTTGCTACCGAAGATGAAATTAAATCACTAGGAACAGTTCATGGATTTGTTGGCCCACAAAATATGAAATGCCGTATCTTCATCGATAATGAAGTTGCTAATATGAAAAATGCCATAACTGGTGCAAATAAATATGGATATCATTTAAAAAATGTCAATTATGGTCGTGATTTTCAAGGTACTGTTTTGGATTTAAGAAAAGCTATAGATGGTGACTTATGTCCAGTCTGCCATAATAAAATGATTATGGAAAGAGGAATTGAAGTTGGTCAAATATTTAAGCTTGGAACTAAATATTCTAAATCAATGAATTGTACATATACAAATTCTGATGGAAAAAATATACCAATGGTTATGGGATGTTATGGAATAGGTGTTACTAGAACAATGTCAGCCATAGTTGAACAATTTCATGATGATTTCGGTATAAAATGGCCGATGATTGTTGCTCCATATCATGCTGTTTGCTGCCCTGTTGTTTATAAAGATGAATCTCAAAAAGAATTAGCAAATAAGCTTTATGAAGATCTTTTAAAAGAACATGTTGAAGTTATATTAGATGATAGAGATGCTCGTTTAGGATTTAAACTTGCAGATTGGGAATTAATCGGTATACCTTATGTTATCATCATTGGTAAAAAAGCTTCAGAAGGCATTGTCGAATTAAAAGATCGTCAAACCAATGAAAAGAAAGAAATGTCTTATCAAGAAGCTTTAAGTATTATTGTTAAAGCAGTAAAAAATATTAAGTAAAAAAATATCCAGGGAAATAAACACTTGAAGAAGCTGTTTATTTCCTGGATTTTTTTATATAGTCATAAATGAATCAACAGATAAAGTTCCTTCAAGAACCTCTATTATAATAGTATGTTGAGATTTTTTAGAAAGGGATTTTATAAAAGCCGGAGATAAATTATCATTTGCTAATAAATTGATAATTTCAGAATGATTATCAAATATAACTTTGATTTGACATGCAGATTTTTGACGGACAAATAAGACAAAATTAGAAAAATCACCAGTGTATTTAATTGTTCCTTTTCCCTCGATAAGATGACCATATGAAGATAGATATTTGTTATTTAAGGAAAAATCACCATAATATTCTAAAAGATTATTTGATTTAGAAACCATGTTTTGAGTATAAGATAATTCAATATCTGATAAACATATATATTTGTTGCCGCTTTGCAAGCTTGTATCAGTCACAATTAGTTTTATATATCTGAATTCCTTTTCCTCAAAAACAGCTGAAGAAGTAATTCCGTTTATAATAGCATTATCTTTAGTAATTTCAGCTACTTTTTCAAATTTATTCGAATCACCGCTTCCAAATATAGAGAACTCAATAGGTAGATGGTTGACACCTTTTTGTCTTCCAGTTAATTTTATTGAGTTCCAAGTTTTTGATTCTCCAAGATCGACAATAATTTCAAAAGGATTATCTGAAGATAAATAATTTCCATTGTTGGAATGATAAAAAGTATCTGGATTTCCATCTAAAATATTATCTATTTTTGTAGTATCATCCCAAGCTCCTTGGTTAACAGATATAATTTTTTCTTTTGATATATCTGATTTATAAAATATATAATTTTCATTATAAGTATATGGATATACTACTTTTGAAACAAAAGAAGAATTATTTATAGTTGCATTGACATCATATAAATAAGTGCTTTGAATACTTACAGTATTGTTATCATTTATCGACCATCCTAATTCTGTATATGCATCAGGATGATTGTTGGAAATAGTTATTTGTTTGTAATAAAGAAAATCTCCTTTTTTAAGATTTAAAACTACATTATGACTAGCTTCATTATCGAAAGTGTTTTTATCGCCAGAAAATTCTAAGTATTTTTTATAATTTACTCCATCAGATGAAAGATAAAGTGCATGATTTCCTCTTCCGGCTCTTAAGCATAAAGAATATTTACCATCGCTAGGAATAAGTATTTTACCATTTAAATATCCGATAGAATTAGCGGAAATGCCATTTAAAAATGTGCTTTTTGTAGATATAACATCTTTTGAAGAATATCCATCAAAATTATTATTTAAAGCTTCATCTGGTGAAGAATATATTTGACTATCATAGCGATAAATACATTTTTCAGGATTTCCATTAGTAATACCCAAATTAAAAGTTAAAGAAATGTCATCATTTGCAACACTAGAATTTTCTAGATGAAAAGTGATTTTAAATTCTCCACTTAATTTTCTTTTATCATTTGGAACATAGCGATATTTATTATCACTTATTTTTTGAAGATAGCCATTATCTAATGAAGTAATATTTTTTATAGAGCAAGAAAATTCTGAAGGATAGACAAGAAATTTATCAAAATCAAGAATAAAATCAGTTTTATCTTTAAAATAGAACGGTTTTACTGTATTGCTTGTATATTCAACATCTTCACTATAATAATTTCTACCAGTTTGATATAAAGAAGCAATAGGAATAAATTTTTTTCGATCTTTATATAGATTTTTTACATCTTCGTCTATTTGTTGATGAAGCAAAGTTTCAAAATAATAAGAAAAATCATAGTCTATGACTTCAGAAAGAGCTTGATACCAAGAAGTAGGAGTGTATTTTTTTGTGTCTTTTCTTGTGGCTGCGATGAAATTATCGACACCAAAAGAATGGATAATATCGGCATAAGTATTTAAACCATTTTGACTAGAAGTATTGGTTAAAGTTTCTTTTAAGCTGATAGAAGGATCAAGATATCTATTCCAACCAGATAAAGAAGAATCATCATTAGTTCTATAAGAAGAAATATTTGTGTAAAGAATATATGATAATAAACTTGTGGCATTATTTGTTACTTCATTTGTTGAAGCTCCTGACATACCATAATTTTGAAAATGATGATTGAACTCGTGGATTTGTCCCCAAAATCCAGAATTTACCATACTATCATAGTTGAGTGCACCATGCATCCAATATAAAGGAGCGTTAACAGCAATTCTTCCACCGACAAAAGCAACAGCTTCACCGGCAGCAACAAAAGGATCATAAATATAGCCGACACCAGAATCAGCACTAGAATTTGTAGGAACACGATTGGATGTTCGACAAATTTTCTCCCAGAGATCTCCAACTTTTAAAAGATTCTCATAATCGAAATTTGCACGGGATTTTGGACCAGAATGTCTGACACCTTTATCCCAAATTTCAAAGTCAAAATAAGGAGCAGAAGATTGAGACATTTTGTTAAAATCTTCATAAGTTGTATATCCGTGAATGTAAAATGGATAGGTGACGGCACCAGAAATAGTGCATGAGAAAATTCCTAATTTTTCAGGATAAAGATAAATAGGTCCACCCATAGGTGTTCCGAAATAGAAAGTAGTCTCAGAAGTTTTAAATAGTCCAGCAATGGTAGGCATTCTAGAAAAATCATTTCTAGCTTTCCAAATATTATTGATAGTATTTTTATGTGTAACTTGTCCTACAGCAATTGTCAGTGAACCGATTTTATCTAAATCATCTTGAGAAATTTCTAATTTAATTATTTCACCAGGTGCAGCATATAATCCGGTAATATAATTTCTCCAAATTGTGGCATTGATATCTATTTTTCTTATTACAGCTTTTTCTTCATCGCTGACATTTCCTTCATACATGTCTATACTTGCAGTATGTTTATATATTTTTTTTCCTGTTAAATTTCCATCCAAAAGATAATTCCCATCTTTATCAAGAGAAGTATATGTGTTGGTACCTGGAAAGATCAGACTAGATTCTTTGATTAAATTATCCTTTTCTTCTTCTGTGATATTTTCTAAACTAGTCCCGTATGTAGGATAGCGTAAGCATATTCCTTCATTTTTTGTATCCTTAGGGATATTTCTATTGATATTGCCTAAATCTGTAAAGCTTTGTTGAACTTTTGAACTATTAATATTAAATAATTCAGAAGAGAATTGATTTGAAAGTGAATCATTATTTTTGGTATTTGTAATAGCAAATACTCCAAGAGTAACGCATATTGATATAATTAACAGACCTATATAATTTGCAAATTTATTTATAAAAGTTACATTTTGTTCTTTGTTCATATTTTCTCCTAATACGAATTAGTATAACTAATTTAAATTATAAAAGATATGAATAAGAATCAAGGAAAGTGAATTTTCAATGAATGAATAGAAATATTATAAAAATGCTTTTGATGATAATGCAAAATTTTTTGAAGGAGTTAAATTAGATACAAGCTCAAGATATTGTTAAAAAATATATTGGTAAAAGTATTGTTGCAATTTCAAATATGTTTTTATGTTTATACCATATTTATTTACTATATATTTTATAATTGAAAAAATTTTTGGGTAATTTTATTTTGGTTAATTTTTTCTTATTATATGTATTTAACAACAGGTATAAGAGCCATAGGTACATTAACTATTGATAAAGAAAAAATTAATGTGAAAAAGAATTTTGCACCAAAATCTTTATGCTTTCAACACGAAATAAGTGTTAATTTGACGGATATCGAATTTATTGAATTTAAATATATAACGCATGATACATATCCTATTTGGACTATGCCATTTATGAATTTATATTTATCTAATGAACAATTAATTAAAATTAATGTATTTCCATATTCAAAAAAACAATGGATTGAAATAGAAAAAAATTGATTGAAAATAATCCAGAAATATTAATTTTAAAAAGTGCGAAAGAATTTATAAATAAATCAAAGTAAGAATACTAAAATCAAATGTTTAAATAACTTTATTTTTTATAAGAGAAATTGTTGCTGATGAAACATTGATTTAGGAAAGAAAAAAATTAATTTATATTTATTGATAATAATTAAAATTGTATTCAATTTATTCTTATATATTATATTTTTCAATTTACATTATTTATAAAAACGCTTTTATTAGCTTTTAATTAATTTTTTGTTATGGTAATATAAATAATGTTTTTTGGAGGTTAACAATGTACCCAGAAGATTTGATGGAAAAAGTATTATTTACCGAAGAAGATATTCAAAAAAGAACTCTTGAACTCGCTAAAGAGATTAGCCAAGATTATAAGGAAAAAGAAATAGTTTTGCTTTGCACTTTAAAAGGTGCCATTTTATTTTTCTCTGACTTAGTAAAAAAATTAGATGTTGATAATACTTTTGAATTTATTCGTGCTTCAAGTTATATTGGAAAAACAACTGATACTAGTGGGAATGTTAGAATAACAAATGCTACTTCATTAGATATTAAAAATAAGGATGTATTAATTGTTGAAGATATTGTTGATACTGGTTTAACTTGCGTTAGATTAACTGAATATCTTTTAGCAAATGGGGCAAAATCAGTTGAAATTTGTACATTGCTCGATAAACCTTCACGAAGAGTTTATAAAGATTTAAAACCAAAATATGTCGCTTTCAAAGTACCTGATTGTTTTATTTTAGGATATGGTCTTGATTATGATGAAAAATATCGTGACATTCCAAAAATAGGTGTAATCAATCCAAAATATATAAAATAAAAAAGTGGAATTTAGTTTTTGGTAGGTGAGTTTATGATTGATCGTTATTCTTCTAAATTGATGAAAGAAATTTTCTCAGATGAACACAAGTTCAATAATTTTTTGAAAATAGAAGAAGCTGTTGTAGAAGCTTATGTTCATTTAAACGTTGTACCAGAGGAAGACTATAAAAAAATAGTTGAAAAAGCTTATATTAACTTACCTCGAATTCAAGAATTAGAAGAAATTACTAAGCATGATGTTATAGCTTTTACCAGGTCTATTTCTGAAGAATTGGGCGATGAAAAAAAGTGGATTCATTATTCTTTGACCAGCACAGATGTTGTTGATTCTGCTCAATCTTTGACTTTGCATGAAGCTAATAAATATATAGAAGATGATCTGAATGATTTATTAGATACTTTAAAGGAAAAAGCTTTGCAATATAAAAATCAGCCTATAATTGGCAGAACTCATGGAATTCATGCAGAAATAACAAGCTTTGGATTGAAGTTTGCACTTTGGTATGATGAGCTCAATAGAGCAATAAAGCGGTTTGAAGAAGAAAGAAGAAATGTAGAGGTCATCAAATTATCAGGAGCTGTGGGAAATTATGCTAATATACCGATGGCAGTTGAAGAGTTTGTTGCCAAAAAGTTTTGCTTGCCTTACGCATTGATTTCAACCCAAGTTTTATCAAGAGATAGACATGCAGGATACATTTATTCATTAGCTGCCATCGCTTCACTATTAGAAAAAATGGCAACTGAAATCAGACATCTTTCGCGAACTGAAATAAAAGAAGTTGAAGAATATTTTTCGAAAGGTCAAAAAGGATCTTCGGCGATGCCACATAAAAGAAATCCGATAGGTTCAGAAAATATTTGCGGATGCGCTAGAATTATGAAAAGTTATGTTCAAGTTGCATTAGAAGACAATACTCTTTGGCATGAAAGAGATATATCACATTCTTCTGCTGAAAGAATTATGCTTCCAGACGCTGTGAGTTTGCTTGATTATATGCTTAAAAGGATGACGAAAATATTAAAGAATTTAGTTGTTTATAAAGAAAAAATGCTTGAAGATATCAATATGACTTATGGAGTTGTTTTTTCTGGATATGTTCTTCAAAGACTTATCGATAAAGGAAATAGCCGTGAATTTTCATATGATTTAATTCAACCTTTAGCATTTAAGGCCATGGAAGAAAAAAGAAGCTATAAAGAAATATTAATTGAGTCAGAAGTTAGTAAATATCTATCTTCTGAAGAGATTGAACATTGTTTTAATATTGATAATTATCTGCTTTCAGTAGCGGATATTTATAAAAGATTGGGGTGGGAAAATGAATAAATCTATTTTAGTTCTAGGTGCCCAATGGGGCGATGAAGGAAAAGGAAAAATTACAAATTATCTTTCAGAGAAAGCAGATTATGTAATTCGCTATCAAGGTGGTAACAATGCTGGGCATACCATTGTTTTCGATGGTCATAAATATGCTTTAAGATTGATTCCATCAGGGGTATTTAATCCAAATACAAAATGTATTTTAGGAAATGGAATGGTCATTAATCCACGCGCTTTTGTCGAAGAAAAAAATGAAATTCAAAGAGCCGGATTTGCTTGTGATAATTTATATATTTCAGATCGCGCTCATGTTATTTTTGATCATCATTTAGTTCTTGATGCTTTGAATGAAGAATCTTTAGGTGCTAATAAAATAGGTACGACAAAAAAGGGAATTGGTCCATGTTATACAGATAAAGCAGCAAGAGTTGGAATGAGAATGTGCGATTTTGTTTCGGATGAATTTCCAGAATTATATAGAGATCTTTTAAAAGTTAAAAATAAACAAATTGTCGATTTAGGTGGAACACCAATCGATTATGAAAAGACAGTCAAAGAATATTTGGATATTCAAAAACAAATTAAACCATTGGTCACCGATACTATTTCAATGATAGCTAAGGCTAGAAAAGAAGGAAAAAAGATTTTGTTTGAAGGTGCACAAGGGTCTTTATTAGATATTGATTTTGGTTCTTATCCTTATGTTACAAGCAGCAATGTTACCAGTGGTGGAACTATTTCTGGTAGCGGAGTAGGATGCCATGGTATTGATGGAATATTAGGAATTGTTAAGTCATATCAGACCAGAGTTGGCGAAGGTGCTTTTCCGACAGAATTAAAGGATGAAATCGGTGATGAAATCAGAGAAAAAGGACATGAATATGGTACAGTTACTCATCGTCCACGCCGTATTGGATGGCTCGATTTATGCGCTCTGAATTATTCTATTCAAATCAATGGAATTTCTTCAATATGTTTAACTTTATTTGATGTTCTCTCTGGATTTGATGAAATAAAAGTCTGTACACATTATCAAATTGATGGTAAGAATGTATATACTATTCCTGCTTCTAATATTCAATTTAAAAAATGTGTTCCAGTTTATGAAGTCTTAAAAGGCTGGAAAGAAGATATATCTAATGTTAAGTCATTTGATGAATTGCCAGAAAATGCTAAAAAATATATTGAATTTATCGAAAAGGAAACTGGTCTTCCAGTAAGCATCTTCTCAGTAGGACCAGATAAATATCAGACTATTATTAGGAAGGAAATCTTTTAATGAAAAAATACGATGTAATCATTGTCGGCGCTGGACCGATGGGAATTTATACCGCTTATGAATTGATGAAAAAATCACCTGATAAAAAGGTTTTATTAGTTGATAAAGGTCATGATATTTATCATAGAAATTGTCCAATTTTAAAAAAGCAAATAAAACAATGCCCACAAGATATATATGGAAAAGTTGGATGTTATCCAGCTTGTTCAATGACTAGCGGTTTTGGTGGAAGTGGTGCTTATTCTGATGGTAAATTTAACATCACATCTGATTTTGGTGGTTGGATGGGCGATTATATGCCAAATGAAGAAGTTGTTGATTTGATTAAATATGTTGATTCAATTCAACTTGAATATGGTGCTCCTACTGAATTAACCAATCCTAATACTAAAGAAGTCTTAGAAATTGAAAAGAAAGCAATCTCTGTCGGTTTAAAATTATTGCGTTCTCAAGTTAGACATTTAGGAACCGAATTAAACTTACAAGTTCTTAAAAATATCTATGAAGCCATGAATGGAAAAATAGATTATTTATTTAAGACAGAAGTAGAAGATATTGTTATTGAAGATAATCAAGTCAAAGGAATTGTTTTAAAAAATGGTGAAACAATTGAAAGCGATTATGTTGTTTTAGGTGTTGGAAGATCTGGTGCTAACTGGTTATCACATACTATGAATAAGCATAATGTTAAAGTTTTTAACAATCACGTTGATATCGGTGTTCGTGTTGAAACAAACAACATTATTATGGATTATATAAATAAATATTTATATGAAGGAAAATTCATTTTCAACACTTCAGTTGGTACAACTGTTCGTACATTCTGTTCTAATCCATCAGGGCATGTTGTTATTGAAAATCATAATGGCATTATGCTTTGTAATGGTCACTCTTATCACAATTTAGCTCTTGGAAGCAATAATACAAATTTTGCATTATTAGTTTCTCAAGAATTTTCTGAACCTTTTAAAGATCCAAACCAATATGCGGAAGAAATTTCTGCTCTTGCCAACAAATTATCTAATGGTTCAGTTTTGGTTCAAAAATATGGTGATATTAAAGCAGGAAGGCGCTCGACCAAAAAGAGAATTGATGAAGGATTTGTTAAACCTACATTAAAGGAAGCTATTCCAGGTGATTTAGCTTTGGTTTTACCTTATAAGATCATGCGTTCATTAATTGAAATGGTTGAAGCTTTAGACCATGTTACACCAGGTATTGCAAATGACCATACATTATTTTATGGCGTTGAAGCTAAATTTTATTCTGATCGTATTGAATGCAATGACAAATTCGAAACAAAGATTAAAAATTTATACGTTGGTGGAGATGGCGCTGGTATTACTCGTGGTCTTGCCCAAGCTGGTGCTAATGGAGTAAGAGTTGCAAGAGATATCATCTCTAAATAATTTGAATATTTTTTGATATTGTTTCCATAATAAATTTGTGGAAAGAAAATATAATTCGTTTGATATAGCCGCTGAAGTTTATGAAAATGTTAAACTTCCCGGCTTTTTTAAATATCATCGTATCTATCGGAATGTTCATGTTGAGGAATTGAAAGTTACTTTAAAAAATAATCCCTACAAAATAGAAAAAGGGCGTTATATTTTAATAGAATGTAAAAAGAATTTTGATGAAATATTTGAACAGGTTCTTGAAAAATATTTACGATCGATTATCAGACAAAATTTATTGAAAAAAAAGAATATTTTAATTGTTGGCTTAGGAAATGAGGAATATTCGCCTGATGCTTTAGGACCTAAAACAGCTAAGATGATTAACGCTACTAAACATCTGAATAAAAAGAGCAAGAAAAATGTTGCAGTAATTTATCCGAATGTAATGTCGAAAACAGGCATGGAAACATCTGATATTGTAAAAGCAATAGTAGATAAAGAGCAAATAGATTTAGTGATAGCTATAGATTCTTTAGCTACAAGAAAAATAGATAGATTAAATAAAGTTATTCAAATTACAGATACAGGAATTAGTCCCGGTGCTGGAATTGGAAATTATCGAAAGAGAATGGTCCAAGAATATTTGAAAGTTCCGGTTATTGCAATCGGTGTTGCAACGGTAGTTGATTCATATTCATTATTATATGAATATTTTGATAAGACAAATCTTTCTAAAATAGAAAAGAAAAAAATTTCAAAAGAAATTAAATCATTAGAAGTCCCTAATCTTTATTTAACTCCGAAAGAAATTGATTTAGAACTAAATGAATTATCGAAAGTGATTTCTAAAATTTTAAATAAAATTTTGAATTAAATAAAAATCGACAAATAATTTTGATTTAAAGTCATATAGTTTAATCAGAGGTGAACCAAAGTGAAATTACTTAAAACCTTAGCGATTATCTTTTTCGGGCTTATCTTGTTTGCCGGAGTTGCATCTTATTCTGGTGCATCGGAAAAAAGTTCAACTAATATTGGTGAACAAATTGATCAGCTTGAAAGCGCCATTAATAACGGCCAAATTATTACCGACGGAATAATTGAAGATGATGAGAATCCAGACACAATGCCAAACGTGATTGGAGAAGGGGCCGCTAAGGTTGGAGAAAAAGTAACATCTGGTTTTTCCTACATCCTAAAATCTATAAGCGATATTTTCCAGACACTTTTGGGTTGACCAACGTGAGAGCAAAAATTAGCCGATCAATTTAGCTCTAGGATATCGCATAAACGTTAAGTTATAGATATTATATGATACTATGGCTTAACGTCTTTTTTTGTGTTAATATAAAAAATAGAATAAACAATACGCATATTGTGCTGTAGCTGATGTTGATGTATATATTGACGTTAAATATGATATAAGTGCCAATAAAGCTTGTTACAAAATGTATACATCATTTGATGGAGATGTTGTAGAGAAAATATTTGCTTCTGATAAGGATGATATTGGAAATGTAACAAATTCATTCAATTTAGAAAAAACTATAGCTCGTGAAATTTCAAGAACTCCGGAGGATTATATTACTAATCACCCCAAGAAAACAGCAAGTAAAGCAATTGCTGAAAATGCAAATACCAAATATGAAGTAAAAGCTTTTCATACATTTTATATTGATTTTTCTTCTGATGTCTTTAATGAATATTACAGTTTGGGGTACAACATGTATTCTTTGAAAATTGAATATCGATTCAGAAGAGAAAAAGGCAATGCTAAACTTTTTTTCAAGTAACTACATTAGACCATAATATTGGCTTATCCAGTGAAGTTGCTGATAAAAATGCAGATAGTGATGGAGTTAGTATAACTGAAAAAAATATAAGTAATTTAGCAAATGAAAAAGGTTTTTCAGTAATTTTTACAATCATAATATAAATAGTTATTTTATTGTATATTTTAAAGTGACTTTTACATTTTATTGCAGCAGAGCTATATATTAAAAAAACTGTATTAAAATACATAAACCTTATTTGTATTTTAATACAGTCTTTTATTTTGATATATTTTTTTTATCGCACTTATTGATATATATAGTTTTTACTATTGTGTCATTTTCAATGTCTTTAAGGACCAATGAATTAGCAGCAATTATACAATTATCTCCAATTGTAATAGCACCAAGAAGAGTGCTATTTGCTCCTAGCATAACATTGTTTCCAATTGTTGGATGTCTTTTTTCTCCGTGTCTTATTGAAGTTCCAGTAGCTCCTAAAGTAACTCCGTGATAAATTAAAACATCATCGCCGATAACTGCTGTTTCTCCGATAACGGTTCCTGATCCATGATCAATAAAAAGTCTTTTTCCAATTTTAGCACCTGGGTGAATTTCTATACCGGTATGCTTTCGTGAAAAATAACTGATTAATTCAGCTAGAAACTTCATATGATGAGTAAAAAAGAAATGAGCAATTTTATATGAAAAATATGCGCGCACCCCCGGATATGTGAATAAAATTTGAAAGAAATTATTGGCGGCAGGATCACGTCTTTTTATAGAAGCAAAGTAGCTTTCTTGTTTAATTTTTTTCTGTGACATATTTATTTAAAACATTAAGATATTTTTGAATAGAATCATAATTGATAACAAGTATATTCTTGTTTGCTAAACCAGATTTGGTGGCAGCAACAATATTAGCTGCTGTAGTAATGCCATAGTCATGACCATGTTTAAATAGTTCTATCGCCATATCATATGCTTCATTTTTTGTTATTGATACAATTTTTTCAATATTGATACCTTGAACATTTGGTGGATAAAAATTAGGACCGACCCCCTCTAAAGAATGAGGACCAAATTGATGTTCTGACAAGAAATGTGCTTCATCAGGTTCATAAGCGATAATTTTTAAATTCGGATAGTATTTTTTTAATTTGGAAGATAGAGCATTGATAGTTATACCAGTACCGACACCAGAAACTATATAGTCGATATTTGATAATTCTTCGCTTATTTCTTTAGCGGTATCTTCGTGAGCACCAAGAAATATTGGATCGAAGAATTGATCGAAATAAAAGTTATTAGGTTTTTCCGCCTCTTTTTTTGCTTCTTCAATGGTTTTAGTCATTCCACCTTCGATATAATGGGCTTCAATTTTCATGACATTCATAATTGTTCTTCTTTCGGAAGAAGTAGAACTAGGCATATACACTTTAACTTTGAGACCGAAAAAAGGAGCAATAGTTGCTAAAGATATTGCAGCATTTCCTGAGGATGCTATTTCAAGAGTATAACCAGGTTCAATTTTTCCATCAGATAATAATTTTTTTAATCCATATAAAAATACACGATCTTTAATCGATCCTGAAGGATTTTTGCTTTCTTCTTTAACAAATAAATGATTATTGTTTTTATCAATAAATTCTGCTATTGGGGTTTTATTAATTTTAAATTCACTTAGATCAATATTCATAATTACTCTCCTATTTATGTTATTATATTTATTATATCGGAGGACATTCAATGAAAACGATAATTTTTTTAGGAACTCCACAGATGTCGGCTGATCTTTTAGAAGAAATAATTAAAGATAATAAGTATAAAGTTGTTGGAGTAATCAGTCAACCAGATAAACCTCTTGGAAGAAAGAAAATTTTAACCCCTAGTCCAGTTTCTATGGTTGCTTTAAAATATAGCATTCCACTTCATAGACCAGAAAAATTAAATAATGATTATGAATTTATTGAACGATTACAACCAGACTTGCTTTTAACATTTGCTTATGGACAATTAATTTCTACAAAAGTATTGTCTTTAAGTAAATATCAAGCCTTGAATCTTCATGGATCTTTATTGCCAAAATATCGCGGTGCAGCTCCAATTCAATATGCACTTAAAAATGGAGATAAGAAAACCGGTGTTTGTCTAATGGCCATGGTAAAAAAGATGGATGCTGGAGCAGTATATGGTAAAGTTGAAATTAGTATAGATGAAGAAGATAATTATACTTCTTTATGTAAAAAAATAACGGAAGCCAGTCATATTTGTATGAATAGATACTTGCCAGATTTTTTTGAAAATAAAATTATTCCTTTAGAACAAAATGAAGAAGAAGTTACTTTTTCTCCAAGTATTAAACCAGAAGAAGAACATTTGGATTTACAAAAATCTTCTGAAGAATTTTTGAATCAAATTAGATCTTTAAGTGAAACTCCATGTGGCTATCTATATTTGGAAAGTGGTGAGAAATTCAAAATTTATAAGGCACATTATTTGAATGATTTAGTTGAAAGTGAAGTTGGAAAAATAATAGTAGCCCATAAAAAAGATTTAATTATCCAACTCAAAGATGGCCAGATAAATTTAGATATTGTTCAAAAATCAGGAAAAAACAAAATGGATAGTCAGTCTTTTAATAATGGAACTGCTTTTTTAGGAAGCGTATTAAAATGAATAGGAGAAAATGGATTACTTATATTTCATTAAGTGCTATATTCATTGCCTTAAATATTGTATTGACAATATACCTTATAATCCCACTTCCAGGACAAGGATATGCAAATTTATCTGATGCAATAATAATTTTATTATCTAGTTTGATTCATCCATTATTAGGAGCAGTAGTTGGAGCTATCAGTGGTGCCATTAGTGATTTAATTCTTGGATATGGAATCTATATTCCTTTTACTTTTTTAATAAAAGGGATTGAAGGATTAGTTGTAGGATATATTTTAAGAATTATATTTAAATCAAAACCTAAAATTGGCTTATTTTTAGTTTTTCCAGTTGCTTTTTTAGGTGGAATACTTATGATGAGCGGATATTTTTTCATGGAATTTGCTTTTTTTGATTTATCAGTTGCAAGTGCGGATATCTTAGGAAATTTTTTACAGGGAATAGTTGGATCTATTTGTGGAACAATTTTATTTTATTCATTGTTTAAATTACCTATTATCAAATATTTAGATAATAGTGCAAACGCCTGTTTATTAGAAAAAATGGGCTCTTAACGCCTATTTTTAATAATTAAAACATATAGTAAAGTGTAAGCAAGCCTCCTCGAGCCCTAGACCGGAGAAATTCGGTCTATTTTATTTGTTTAAATTGTGTATAATATTAGAAGTAAATTTATAGTGGAGTATATATGATTAAAATTACAGTAAAAAATTATGGAACAATGGAAATAGAGCTATATAAGGATAAAGCTCCTATAACTGTTAATAACTTTATTTCATTAGCGCAAAAAGGTTTTTATGATGGATTGAAATTTCATCGCGTCATTAAAAATTTTATGATTCAAGGTGGTGATCCACGTGGAAATGGTACAGGTGGTCCAGGATATTCAATTTATGGTGAATTTGCTGCAAATGGCTTTAACAATCCGATAAAACATACACGCGGTGTTATTTCTATGGCTAGAGCTATGGATCCGAATTCAGCAGGTAGCCAATTTTTTATCATGCATAAAGATCATCCATATTTAGATGGTAATTATGCTGCTTTTGGAAAAGTAGTTAAAGGCATTGAAGTTGTTGATAGTATTGCTAAAGTTCGCACTACTCCATCTGATGCTCCATATGAAGATGTTGTCATTGAAAAAATTGAAGTAATTGATGAAGTTGCAGACGATTTTGAAAAAATTTTATAAAATTAAATAATTGATACAAATTTTATTTTTTCCATGTTATTATATTAATAAGGTTATTAAATTGGAGGTAAAAGATGTTTGGATTTGTTAAAAAAAAGAAAGCTAAGGAAGAGGAAGCAAGAAAATTAGCTGAACAACAAGCTGCTGAAGCTAAAGCTGCCGAAGAAAAAAAGAAAGCTGAAGAAGAAGCTTTGAAAAAAGCTGAAGAAGAGAAGAAGGCTAAAGAAGAAGCTGAAAAAGTTGAAGTAAAAGAAGAAACTGAAGAAACAGTTGCTTCTGCTGAAGATAATGAAGAAATAAACGAAGATTCTGAAGAAGCAAAAAAAGAAGCTGCAAGAGTTTATCATATTGCAAGAAGAGCAGCTGAAAATGAAAGAGGATATATTTGGATTGTTCGCTTCGGTGGTTCTGATAAAGTAATTAAATCTTTTGCTACACAAGCTGAGGCAATTGCTTTCACAAAAGAATTGGCTAAAAAATATGATCGCCGTTACGTAATTCATAAAGCTTCTGGCGGTTTCCGAAAAATGAAATATTAAAAAAATAAAAAAGAATGCTAATAAAGAAAAACTTTAAATAGCATTCTTTTTTTGTGAGAAAATTTTTTTTAGTTATTGCTTTTAAAAATGTATTTTTGCATCAGAGAGTCTAAAGAAATATTTGTCTTAGCAAATGGAATTAGGAATAATAAAATTGAAATAGTTAATGTGAGAAGAGGCGGAATTAAAATATTCATATATGTTTGATGGAGAAGACTGATAATTCCTAAAAGAATTGATATAGCAACGCGAAAAATTGTAGAAATCATTATCGATTTATTATTTCTAGTTATTGAAAGTTCGTTTGGTGCATTAGTATTGCCTAATTTTAAATCTAAAATCTGATTAATATAATTTAATGCTAAAGAACTAATCATCGCAGCAATAAAATAAATAAATAGTTCAAAAATATGATAAGGAAAAACTATAGCATATATAAAGAAATATAAAATTATCAAAAAATAACTTATTGTAGTAGAAGGAAATAGTTTAGCCCAAAATAATTGATGGTTATCGACAGGTAAAATAGATAATCCTACTATAGTTTTCATATCTTTTGAATAAGATACGCAGGGGAGAGTGTTTACGATATTTAATATAGGGGCACCAATACCAAATATCATTAATGATAAATAGTCAGAAAATATTGGAACAGTTTTTAATGATATAAGACTAATTGGTAAAATAATAATTATAACTATTCCAAAAAATAAGATTGGTACGACAAAAGAAAATAAATATGTCCCTGATTTTATGATTGATTTGAATTCTGAAGAAACATAATTAAAAAATAATGATTTTTTCGAATATTTTTTTTGAAAATAAATATCAAATTGTTGATCTAATTCTTTTTCAGAAAGCTTTTTAGAGTGAGATAAAGTAGAAACCTGAAGAGATTTTAAATAGGTAAAGCGTGCCAAAAAGTAAATAAGAGCAAAAGATAAAATACCGATAAGCAATGTAATTACTCCAGAAAAAATATTGCTTCTTCCAGTAAATCCAAGAATAAAGTGATTGAAAGTATCCATAAAAAAGCGACTATTAATATAATTTATTTCAAAGCCGAAAATGCAAGAAAAAATTAAAATAAGAACAAAATAAATCGCCGACATTACTTGTTTGTGGTTTTTTAATTTGCATACTTCTGATAAAAATATACCAAGAAGAAAAATAAGACTAGAAATTAAAAATTGAGAACCAATATAAAACAAAAAAGGTGTTAAAAATGTAAAGAAATTAAACTTTAGACCTTTAATAATAACCACAATCCAGTAACTTAAAGGAGCAGATATTGGAATTAAACAACCTAGGATAAATGAAGAAAAGAATTTTGCTGAAAAAATTGTTTCACCACTAATAGGTAAATGAAGATAATTTAAATCATCGTTATTTAAAAAATAAGAACTGAAGATATACGATGTTGAAAATAATAAAGTAATGGATATAGTATTGTTAAAAGCGAAAGAAGCATAAGTTGTTAAAATGTCATATCCAGCAACTGAAGGCAATGTCAATAAAAAAATAATTCCGATAATTGTGAATAATAAAGTAGTGAGAAGACTATTGATAAAAGGATTGGAAAAAGAAAGAGTAATTCTTCTTTTTTTTGAATTAGAACTATTCCCAAGGTTGATGGATTTGACCATCATTTTAAATACAGTTAAGAAATTATTCATTATTTGTCATCTCCAAGAAAATGTCTTCTAATGATTTTTTATCTGAATGGGATTGTAATTCTTTCATTGTTCCACAAAATAATAAATTACCCTTATTAATAATTCCAATTCTATCACACAATCTTTCAGCAGTTTCTAAAACATGGGTTGAAAATAAAACAGATTTACCTTTTTGAGCATGTTCTTTCATAAGTTCTTTAACAATATGTTGGCTTTGTGGATCTAGTCCAGTTAATGGTTCATCTAAAATCCATGTTTGTGGATCGTGAATTAGAGCGCTGACTATCATTATCTTTTGGCGCATCCCATGAGAATAAGAATCGATTAAATCATTTAATACATCATAGATTTCTAATCTTTTTGAGTATTCATTAATTCTATTTTTTAAAGTTTCTGCATCGACTTTAAAAATTTTTCCAATATATGTTAAAAATTCAATTCCTTTTAAACGCAGAAATGAATCAGGTGAATCCATAACGTACCCAAATTCTTTTTTGGCGGCGACAGGAAATTTTGAGATGGAAATATCATTGATAAAAATTTCACCTTGAGAAATGTCAGTTAATCCAGTAATCATTTTTAAAGTTGTACTTTTTCCAGCTCCATTAGGACCTAAAAGACCAAATATCTCTCCATCATTAATTGTTAAGGAAAGGTTATCGACGGCTACAAGTTTTCCATAATTTTTACTAACTTTATCAATTTTTATCATAAGTAAAATCTCCTTAGTCTCAATAATTATACAAGGTAATTTATAAAATTAAAACTTAAGAGATGGATAAAGTTCTTTAAATCTATAAAATTATTACTTATAATAAAAAAAGAGGTGAATATGAATAATATAATTAAAACTGAGAGACTTGATCTTGTTCCTCTTGATTTGAATGATCAAAATCAATTGATCGATATATTGACTAATCCACAAATGACTACATATCGTGAATCTGATTTTACTATTTCGGAAATTTTTGATTTAATAAGTTCCTCATCTTCATCAATATCTAGAGGGGATGTTGGATTACGTGCTTTAAAATTAAAAGGTAGCGATATTATTATTGGCGTTATTGGTATAAGAAAAGCAACTATGGATAATCAAGAAATATATGAAGCATTAGCTTATTTAGATCCAAAATATTGGCATTCGAAATATGCTAAGGAAGCGTTGTTTGCTTTAATGCAAGATGCATTTGATCATGGAATAACGGATATCCACGCATTTATCAATATGGAAAATTATAATATGCAATTTTTACTAGAATCTTTAGGATATATAAAAATAGGAGATCAAACAATAAATCTTAATTACAATATTGTAACAAGAGCACATTATATTGCTCATCCAAGTGAAAATAAAAAAACAGCGGATGATTTATTTTTTGTGAATTTTTAAATTTAAAAGCAATTGAAAAAGCTGCCAGAAAATTCTAGCAGCTTTTAGTTTGTTATTTTTTAGAAGTGGTGAAATTGTTAATAGACTCTTTTTGAGCATCCTCAGCATCATACTCATCTTCAATCTCACCGACCAATTCTTCAATTATATCTTCCATAGTAACAATACCAATATTAGTATTAGTTTTATAATCATGAACAATAGCCAAATGTTGTTTTTTCTTTTGAAGCAGTCGGAATAAAAGAGAAATCTTATCATCAGGTCTAACAAAGATAACTGGTTTAACTATGTCTTCGATTTCACAATTTTTCTCAAGGAGCATTTCATAAAAGTCTTTCTGATAAATTGCTCCCAAGACCATGCCATCTTCAGAAAGATAAGGAACACGAGAATAGTTATTTTCTTCGAATAGATTTTTAATTTCAATATTGTTCATTCTTTCATTGATGACGACAACTTTCTCTTTTGGAGTCATAATCTTTTGAACAAGAGTATCATCAAAGATGATTGATTTTTGAATTAAGTCATGTTCATTATCGTTCAAAACACCTTCATCTTTAATATCGGTAACAATCATTTTAAACTCATCTTCTGTCAAAGTCGGTTTCTTTTTATCAGTTTTGAATATTTTGGAAAGCAATATTTTCCAAAGATCGAAAATTTTTGTTAAAGGATAAAATAAATAATAGAAGAAGACAAAAACATAAATTGTTAAGCATAAGAATTTTTCTGGAAATTCTTTGGCAAGCATTTTAGGGGTGATTTCACCAAAAATTAAAATTACTATAGTCAAACCGACAGTAGTAATAATTGGCGCTATATCAGCATTGAATAATTCGGTAAATAAAATGGTGGAAATAGTAGTTGCGGAAATATTAACGATATTATTACCAACAAGAAGACATGACAAAACTTGGTCGTATTTACTTGTAAATTTAAGCACTAATTTAGCTGATTTTTTTGATTCAGCAATTTTCTTCAAACGGACATTGTTTACTGCTGTAAAAGCTGTTTCCGTACCTGAAAAATAACACGAAAATGTAATAAGAAGAATAAGAACGATTGTTAGTGGAATTACAATTCCTAAATTAACATCGGCATAGATTAATAATGATCCTAGACTAGGGTCGTCCATAGAAGAAAAACCACCTTACCTTTCAATTGCCATATATTATACAAGATATGCACATTTGTTGTCAAACTTGAGAAACTTTTCTGATAAAAGAGAGTAAAATAAAAATATGGAAAAAGAATTTAAAGATATTGTTTGCCAAATTATAAAAAATTCAAATTTTATTAAAATGGATGAAAGTATTCATCATGGAAATGTTTCAACCTATAAACATTCTTTGCTTGTGGCTTATTTGTCTTATCTTTTTGTAAAAAAGCATAATCTAAAAAATATTGATATATATTCTTTGATTAGAGGCGCAATGCTTCATGATTATTATTTATATGATTGGCATAAAAAGAAAGAAGGACATAGATTTCATGGATTTCGTCATCCTTATTTTGCATTAAAAAATGCTTTAAAAGTATTTCCAGATTTGAATAAAAAAGAAAGAAATATAATATTGAGACATATGTGGCCTTTGACTATAATTCCCCCTAGATATAAAGAAGCCTGGATAGTTCAATATTGCGATAAAAAAGCTACATTTCACGATTATTTTTCAAAGAAGAAAAAAATAAAAAAATAGTTCGTGTTTTACACTTTACAACATGTATGATAATATATACTAAAGGTTAAGCAGATGAAAAAAATAGTTAATGTATTGCCATTATTAATTTTATTAAGCCTAGCATCATGTTCTTCGTCAAGAAGTACTATTTTAACTTTTGATGCTAATGGAGGATATTTTGATGACAATGAAAATATAACAAAAATATTTTCTAAAGGAGTTATAAATACTGAAGTAGCAGAAGCTGATTTAAAGATTCCATTAAACAAAGATGAAAATAAAATTTTTGTTGGATGGGGTGAAGAGAATTCGACAACTATACTTCCTGAGAATTTAAGATATCCATATATAGATTCGACAATTTATGCATATTGGTTAACAAAAGTTTCAATTACTTATGTGACAAATAAAGAAAATGTTTCACATAGTGATGAAATAGGATATGAAGGAAAATATGTTTCTTTATGGATACCAGAGCTTTCAGATGATGAAGGTTATGTTTTTGAAGGTTGGTATATAGATAAAACATTTGAGACTAAATTTGATTCTAAAGTTTTTCCATCCCAAGATATAACTTTATATGCTTTGTTTGAAAATTATCCGACGATTAATTTGCATTATTCTGAAAATAAGGTTGTTGAGTATAATGGCAAAGCTGGTTCTAAGATTACTTCAACTTTTGAAAGTTATAAAGTTGAAGATGATGAAACATTTGAAGGTTGGTTTTATAAAACTATCGAAAATGGAATAGAAGTTGAAAAAAGATTCTTTTTTGATTACATGCCAGGAACATCACTTGATTTATATCCGAAAACATCTAAGGATAGAAAAGTGACTATATCATTTGATTTAGGAAATGATCATCAAGGAAATATAGATTCATTAGTTGGTTTGCCTGGTGAAATAATTTCAAAAATACCTTCACTAGAAAATATAGATTTTAAAAATTGTACATTCGAAGGCTGGTTTTATATTGTAGATGGACAAGAAGTGAAATTTGATTTCAGCAAATTTCCAAATACTGATCTTAAGTTAACAGCCAAGTGGAAAGAATATCCAACAATTTCTTTTGATACTTTAACATTAGGTAATCAAAGTTATGCTACAATTCAATTAAAGGCTGGTGAGAAATTACCAGTTCTTCCAATCCCAACAAAAGATGATGAAGAATTTCTTTATTGGACATATATAAAAGATGGCAATCAAATAAAATTTGATTTAAAAACAATGCCGGAAGAATCAGTTGTTTTAATACCTGTTTTCCAAAGTAAAATCAATATTACCTTAAAGTATATTTATAAAGGCACAGAGCTTTTAGAAAATGAAAAGAATGTTAAATTATCTTATAATCAAATTATAGATGATACATTTATTACTGAAAATGTTAATGTGCCAACAGGATATTTAATCGAAGGAATATATGATGGAGTATATAATAAGGAAAATCAGAATTCAGCAAATGAAATTTCTTTGCCATATCTTCCGAGTGGAGATGAAATAATTTATATAAATATAGTTAAGGAAATAACAATCAACGTTTTTACTGTTACTGAGGCAACTAATCCATTGTGGTATTTAGAAGAACAAACTTTAAGTGTTTCTAATTTTAGAAAGGTAACAACTCTAGTTGGCGGAGAAGGTCAAAATATAGTTTTTGATAAAAACTTAGCAGCAAAATATGGATACGAAATTGAAGGTTATTATGAATCTGATGATACTAATAATATTTCTTACGATAAAATAAATAATCTTTCGATATTTCCATATGTTGAAGACGGAAATTTAACAGAAATAAATGTCTTTATAAGATATATAAAGAATAATTAAAGTCAAAAAAAGTTCAATTTAACGTTAAATTGAGCTTTTTTTCTATATTGAAAGCAGTGTCGAAAAATAAAAAAACAAGTAAATTTTAATTATATTAAAAAAATAAGCATTTTTTATCTTCAAAATTAATAAAATATAAAGACTATCAACTTTAATTTTAATGGTTGATAGCGCTTACTAAAAATGTAAAAATAAATGTAATAAAAGCGCTATCATTTGCCTTTTATCTTGCTAAATGTAATAAGGAGGAAAAATGAAGAAACTACCAAAAATAGCATTATCAGCAATGTTCATGATGCTCCTTGCCGGATGTACAACTAATACACCAACAAGTAGCTCAAGTTCTGCAAATCCATCATCATCTTCAACAACTAAGGGTTCTACCGCCAGTTCGAGTTCGACTCCTGATTCAACTCCATCTAGCGCTAGTTCTTCTTCAACAACTAAACCATCAACTTCATCTTCTAGTTCTAAACCGACAGTTACTGTAACTTCAGTAAGAATCACAGGTTATGATTCAACTCAAGTTATGGATAATAGTTCTTTAACATTAAAAGCTGAAGTCGAAGGAAGTGCAAAAAATTTACGTGTTAATTGGAGCACTTCAAATGAACAAGTTGCTACAGTAACAAATGGTATTGTCAGATTTAAAGGCGTCGCAGCTGATTCTGAAGTTACAATTACCGCAACAAGTAGAGATGATCAAACAAAATTTGATTCTGTTACATTCCAAGTCAAACATGGTATTATCAATACCGCAAATTCCCGCGGAAGCATTGATACATCAATGATTTTTGAAGATGGAACTATCACTACAGACATTGGTGATACCGCTCTTCTTTTTGCTGATGTTTATGGTACAAGATGGTATGTTGAAACTACCATTACAATCAATGAATTCTTAGAAACTGAAAATTATCCCAAAATTGGTCTTATGACTGGTACAGATTCTAATGGTTTCTGGAATGGATTAGATATGAAGAACTACTTCTTCTATATCGATGCTTTAAAGGCACAATCTTCCTGGACTAACTTTAATTTTGTTGCACAAAACGAAGCTGGTACAGACTGGGATTGGGGACATCAAAAAGCTCCATTCACTGTCGCTGGTACAGATAAAGCCGAAAAAGGTATGCCATTCAAAATGGGTCTTTTAAGAGATGGTGCAGATTATTTCTTATTTGCAGAAAAGACAGTTGATGGCGAAAAACAAATGTATGCATATGCACATACAAATATCACCGATATTGCCGCTGATGAACCATCTTATGCATGGATTGGTGGTTGGTCAACAAGCTATACAATTTCTGATTATAGAGCTTTAGTTGGTGAACAAGTTGATGGTATGTATGGTGAAGTTACAGAAATTAACTTACCAATGGAATCAACAGTTTTATTCACTGGTGAAAGCTATAAATTAAATGCAACAACAAATACTATTAATTATGATTACAAGAATTTAAAATTCTCTTCAAATAATGAAACAGTTGCTACAGTTGATAAAGATGGTAATATCCAAGCTACAAATACTCCAGGAAAAGCTGTTATTACAGTCAGCTATGGCTCATTAAGCAAAGAATTTACTGTCGAAGTTACAGATGATGCTAAATTCAAAGTTGACATTGATGGTAAAATGGATGATCTTATTTGGTCAGAAGAAGTTAAGAACAATAAATTTCATTATGCCCTTAATGGTGAAGGTGAATATATTGATTTCTATGCTGCCAAAAACTCCAAAGGTGTTTATATCTATGCTGACTACTATGTAAATGAACAAAAGAGTGGAAATACCTCTGGTAACTGGTGGGAAAACGATAACTTTGAATTTAGATTTAAAACAGTTAGTGATCGCACTGTCAAAACTATTGAAGGTTTAAATACTGATGCTACTGGTGGCCAAGGTTGGGTCAGTGGTAACAAGACATCTAACCTCACAAAATACTATGTTTCTACACCTGAGGTTCTTGAAAATGGAAAATCTCACTTAGTCTTTGAACTCTTCTCTTCATATGAAGATTTACAAAGAAGAGGTGAAACTGTAAATAAGAATACTCCAATTGGTTTCCAAGTTGGTTCTAACCCTGCTTCTGGTTGGAAAGCTTGCCAATGGTGGGATTCAAATGATTTCTCAGCATATCCAAAAATCACTGAAGATGGTTTCCAATATACAGTAGATGAAACTCTCATTTGCCCTACAGGTGAACATGATTATACAAACTGGACAGTTGAACAAAAAGCAACATGCACAGCTGATGGAACTGAAGGACATCATTGCAGACTTTGTGGACATCACGAAACAAGAGTCATTAAAAGCAATGGTTCTCATACTTATGATGAAAGTCAAATAACAGTTGTTACACCAGCAACTTGTATTGCTGAAGGTAAAGGTACAGTTAAATGTACTTCCTGTGGCGAAGATGTTGAAGTAACATTACCTATTGATTATTCTAACCATAGTGGTAAGTATGAAAATGGTGAATGGACATGCTGCCATGAAAGACTTGAAAAAGCTGTTGAATTTAATTACCCAGCAGGTAAAAACTGGATTACTAATAACTACATTCTCGGCGTAATGCAAAATGATGCCGACTGGACAGTCGAAGTTGATGTTGATATGGTTCGTACAAATGGTGAAAAAGATGCTGCTCGTGGTTGGGCCGGTCAAATCCAAGTCGAAAATGACGATGGAACATTTGATGACAAAGATGCTCATAAATGGTGTTGGCGTCAAGACTGGTGGGGTTGGGGTTACTACAACCTTGCTCCAGGTGCTGATCAATCTGTAGTAAATAAAGAAGGAAACTGCGGTGTTTGGGACGAAAGTGCATTTGATAATGGATTCAATGATTATAAAGATTCTGTTCTTGATAACTGCAATCTCAAACAAACTATTTCTTACAGTCATGAAACTGGTGTTGTAACAATTGTTACAATTGTTACTGCTAAAGCTGGTTCACAAGCTGGTAAACATACTACTATTACATATACAAGTCGTGCTTTCCCATCTGACAAGAAGGTTGAAGTTGCATTCGGTATGTTATGGAATATGGAAGGAACTCACAAGATTAATTCTGTTAAATTAACAGGTAATGTTGTTGAAGGTCCTCATGTTGGTCAAGGTGTTGGCTTAGTTGCTTAATCCATTAGAAATTTTTCGAATTTAAAACCCACGCAAATTGCGTGGGTTTTTTGCTAAAAAAATATAAAATTATTTTTCTATATCCTTATAATTTCGAAAAAATGTTTTCATATAGGGTTTTAAATCCTTAAGAGAATATTTCCTTAATAATTTTTGAACAGTTTTATCAACTTCTTCTCCAGCACCTTTCGGAATTTCGGTTTTAAAGTATTCATTCATTTTTTCCCATATTTTTAAAAAATGATAACGTGCTAAAACAGAACTACAGGCAACAGAAGGATATAATGATTCTCCCTTTGTTTCAAAATGTATTGGCAAGTTAGGTTTATTTGTAACAAGATACTTAAAATATAAATTTTCATTAGAAAATTCATCGATATAAATTTTAGTTGAAGGATTTACTTTAATTTTTGAAAGTAAATTATTTTGAGCGGTATTATGTAAATTTGCCATGATTTTATGCATATTCCAGCCATTGTTTTTTAGATCAACTAATTTTTTAGGAGAACATAAACAAACTTCATGGAGAAAATATTTTTCCACTATAGGTCCGATTTCTAGAATTTTAGTATCCGTCAGTTTTTTTGAATCTTTGATTCCTAATTTTTCGATTAAATTTAAATTTTCAGGGGTGACATAAGTAGCAGCGACAACAAGAGGACCGAAAAAATCTCCGACACCGACTTCATCAGTTCCTATTTGATATGAATTATCTAAATAATCTTTATTGATTGTTTTTTCATCGATGACAACAGGATTGTCAATGAAAATCAGTGCTTCATCTATTATTTTGTTTCTATCACCTGAAAACATTAATGTATATATTTCTTTACTTTTATAGCATGTGACTTGAACATTGTCCAATGTTTTAACTTGAAATACAAGATATGGATTCTTTTTATTTGGATAAGATGGAGCTTCGTAAAAATCTCGAATTTCTTCCATCAGTGCTTCATCAGCAGAAAATTTAATATATGGCATAAAAATATTTTAGCAGTTTTTTTTATAAAAACTATATTTTTTAAATATTTTCTGAAAACATGCTATAATCGGCACATGAAATTAAAAATTTTTACTCCTTTTGAACTTACTATATGGTTAGTCGGAATTGCTGCTATGGCAGTGAGTTTTATTGTTTTTAAAAATAGTCAAATCTATTATTTAATAGGTTCCATACTTGGAGTAACTTCTATTTTATTTTGCAGTAAAGCAAATCCAATCGGACCATTTTTAGTGATAATATTCAGCGTGTTTTATGGAGTTATATCATTTTCATTTAAATATTATGGTGAAATGATCACATATTTAGGAATGACAGCACCAATGGAAATATACGCTTTATATACATGGATAAAAAATCCATCTAAAGAAGGAAAAAATGTCGTTAAAGTCAATAAAATATCTATTAAAGAATGGGGAATATTAGTTCTTATATCATCATTAGTAACAATTGCTTTTTATTTTGTTTTAAAAGCACTTAATACAAATAATCTAATTATTTCAACAATATCTGTTTTAACTTCATTTGTGGCAGTATATTTAACTGCAAGAAGAAGTAAATATTATGCCTTATTTTATGCTTTTAATGACGTTGTACTTGTCGTAATGTGGTCTTTAGCAGCTATAGAAAATTTAGTATATATTCCTATTGCAATATGTTTTTCAATTTTTATTTTTAATGATGTTTATGGCCTTTATAATTGGTCAAGACTTGAAAAAAAGCAAAAAAATGAAAATGAATAAAATACTTCAGCATTGTCTTTTTTTTATTTTTTATAGTTAATTTTATGGTCAACAATTGAAAATTAATGTAAAATAAAAAAGCAGCATTATCGTAAAGGAGAAAATATGAATTATACATGGTTTGATGATTATTTATTAGGTCAAGCAACAAGAGCATATGAACATCTCGGATGCCATTTCGGAAAAAAAGACAGTGTTGAAGGCACATGGTTTAGAGTTTATGCTCCAAACGCTCAAGAAGTAAATATTATCGGTGAATTCAATGACTGGAATTTATATTCTCATCCAATGCAAAAAGTTGATTTTCGCGGATTATATGAATTATTTATTCCAGATGTGAAAGAATATCAATCATATAAATATCACATAAAATCTTGTAATGGAAATTATATTGATAAAGCTGATCCAGTAGGTTTTTTCTCTGAATTGAGACCTGGTACATGTTCTCGTACATTTGATATAGAAAATTTTATCTATCATGATGAAGATTTCTTGAAGAATAGAAATCGAAATTTTGATAGACCGATGTCGATATATGAAATTCATTTGGGCAGTTGGCTTGGAAAAGTTGATGGAAGATTTTTGTCCTATGAAGAAATTGCTCCGCGCTTAATTAGTTATGTAAAAGAACACGGATTTACTCATGTTGAAGTGATGCCGGTTACTCAATATCCATTTGATGGATCTTGGGGATATCAAGTTGTTGGATATTATTCTATTGATAGTCGCTATGGAAACCCAAAACAATTCATGAGTTTTGTAGATCAATTGCATCAAGCCGGAATAGGTGTTATTTTGGATTTTGTTCCTGTTCATTTTGCAGTTGATCCTCATGGACTTGCAAGATTTGATGGATCTGCTGTTTATGAATATGATAATGAAAATGAGTATTCTCAATGGGGAAGTAAAAATTTTGATTTAGGAAAAGATCCTGTAAGATCTTTCTTGATGTCCAGCGTCAATTTCTTTATTGAAAAATTTCATGTTGATGGTGTAAGGTTTGATGCTGTCAGCAATGTAATTTATTGGGATGGCAATAGTGATCGTGGAATTAATCAAGGGGCGGTCGATTTTGTAAAAAGAGTCAATTATAAAATGCATGACATGCATAGCGATGTTATGATGATAGCTGAAGATTCTTCAGCTTATGGTCAAGTTACCAAAGGTAATGAAGGATTGGGATTCGATTATAAATGGGATTTAGGTTGGATGAACGATACTTTAAAATATTATGGGAAAGATCCTGTGTATCGCCCTTACCATCATAATCAACTAACATTTTCTATGGCTTATTTCTATAGTGAAAATTTTATACTTCCATTAAGTCACGATGAAGTTGTTCATGGAAAAGGAACGATTATCAATAAAATGTGGGGGGATTATGATTCAAAATTTGCTGGAGTGAGAAATCTTTACGCCTATCAATTTGCTCATCCTGGTAAAAAATTGAATTTTATGGGAAATGAGTTAGCATCATTTGATGAATGGAATGAGAATAAATCATTGCCTTGGAATTTAAAAACTTATCCAAAACATGATTCGATATCACGTTTTATTAGGGATTTAAATTTAGTTTATCAAAATCATCCTGCTATGTATTTTGAAGAATATAACCCAAGTCATTTTCAATGGATATCGGCAAATAATCAGTCTCAATCAGTGATTGTATTCAAAAGAGAAGTAAAAGATGAATGCTTGATATTTGTTTTCAATATGACACCAAACTTTTACGGATGTTATGATATTGGTGTTCCATATGCTGGTAGGTATGAGGAGATTTTAAATTCTGATAAGGATATTTATGGTGGTTGGAACCAATATAATGGTGGTGAACTTAAATCAGTTCCAGGTTGGTATCAAAATCAGCCAAACAGATTAACTATTAAGCTAGCTTCTTTCGGTGCATGTTTCTTCAAATATATAGATGAAGTAGAGAAAGTAGCTGAAGAAGAAAAGAAACAAGTAAAGCCAAATAAGAAAAATAAATCTTCAAGCAAAAATTAGTTAAAAAAGAGAGGGTAAAAATGTTTAAGAACAAAGAAACTTTTAAAAGAGAATTTACAGATAGAATTATAGAAAAATATGGCAGAGATCCAAAAGATTGCCATTTATTAGAATGCTATGATATTTTAGGAACAATGGTTCGTGATTATGCAAATGTTGATTCTAAACATTGTAAAGACATAGTAAATGAAAAAGGAAAAAAGCAATTGATTTATTTTTCAATGGAATTCCTTATCGGTCGCTTATTAACTTCTAATTTAGTTAATCTTGGAATCTATGGTGTTGTTAAAGATGGATTATCTGATTTAGGAATAGATTTTAATAAATTGGAAGAAGAAGAAAGCGATGCGGGTCTTGGAAATGGTGGTCTTGGTAGATTAGCAGCATGTTTTTTAGATTCAATTGCATCATTAGGTTATCCAGGTCATGGCAACTGCATTAGATATGACTACGGATTTTTCCGCCAAAGAATTATAAATGGACATCAAGAAGAAGTGCCTGATCAATGGCTATTAAATGGTAATCCATGGGAAATAAGAAAACCAAAACATTCCGTTGAAGTTAAGTTTTATGGTAATGCTGAAACATATCAAGATGCTGAAGGTCATTTCCGTTCACGTACTGTAAATGCTTTATCAGTTTTAGCAATTCCTTATGATGTTCCAATTGTTGGATATGGAAATAAAGTGACCAACACTTTGCGTTTATGGTCAGCTGAACCATCGGATGAACAGCTTCCTAATACACATGATTTTGCAGGATATTTATCTTTTGTCAAAGATTTAACCCATGGTCTTTATCCTGATGATTCAACTGAACAAGGAAGATTATTACGCTTAAGACAACAATACTTCTTGGTTTCAGCTGGTATGCAAAGTATGCTCAGAGCTCATTACCGTCGTTTCCATGACTTTCATAATTTACCAGAACATTATGTGTTTCAATTGAATGATACACATCCTATTATGGCGATTCCTGAACTTATGAGATTATTGATGGATGAACATAATTATGGATGGGATGAAGCATATGAAATCTGCCAAAAATGCTTTGCTTTCACTAATCATACAGTAATGGCTGAAGCATTAGAAAAATGGCCATGTCATTATGTTGCTAATCTTTGCCCACGTATTTATATGATTATTGAAGAAATTAATCGCCGTATATTAATTAAAATGCGCGCAGATAATTTGCCTGAAAGCGTCATACAAAATTCTTTAATTATCAAAGATGGAAATATCAATATGTGTCAACTTGCTATCCATGTGGCTTTCTCAGTTAATGGTGTAGCATCTCTTCATACAAATATATTGAAAAAAGAAACTTTTAAAGATTTATATTATCAATATCCAGAAAAGTTTAATAATAAGACAAATGGAATAACCCATAGAAGATGGTTTTTAGCTTCTAACCCACGTTTGAGCGGATTAGTTACATCATTGATTGGAGATTCATGGATAAAGCATCCTGATGATTTAAAGAATTTATTAAAATATCAAGATGATAAGAAAGTTTTAAAAGAAATTTTAAAGATAAAAACTGAAAATAAGCAAAAACTTATTGAACTTGTAAAAAAAGAAAATGGTATTGAATTGAATCCAGACTCAATTTTTGATACACAAATAAAAAGACTCCATGCATATAAAAGACAATTGTTAAATGTTTTCCAAATAATATCTTTATATCAAAAGATAAAAATGGATAAATCATTTACAATGCATCCTAGAACATTTATATTTGGCGCAAAGGCAGCTCCTAGTTATGTTTATGCCAAAAAGATTATTGAATTGATTTTAGCTGTTGCTGATAAGATTAATAATGATCCAGAAGTAAATAAATTCATGAAAGTTGTCTTCATTGAAAACTATGGTGTCAGCAAAGCTGAGATAATTATTCCTGCCAGTGATATTTCAGAACAAATATCAACGGCTGGAAAAGAAGCATCTGGAACTTCGAATATGAAGTTTATGATAAATGGTGCTATAACTTTGGGAACACTTGATGGAGCGAACATTGAAATTTCTGAATTAGTTGGAAAAGATAATTGTGTTATTTTTGGATTAAAAGAAGATGAGATTAATACTATAAGATATAATAATTCTTATAATCCATGGGATATCTATAATGCCGATCCAACTATAAAGAAAGTTATGGATTCATTGGTTGATGGAACTTTTGCTGATGACTATGAAAAATTCAGAATGATATTTAATGAAGTTATGTATCACAATGATGAATATTTTATTCTTGCTGATTTCCATAACTATGATCAAGCTCGTTTTGAAACTGAAAAACTTTATAGCAATAAATTAAGATGGGCTAAGATGTGCCTTATTAACATTGCTAACTCAGGTTATTTCTCTTCAGATAGAACTATTGAGGAGTATAATCGCGATATATGGCATATGAGTAAAATAAAGTAATCTAACTTGATTTTTATTCAATAGATTTATATAATTATCTTTGATTTGTTTACGGAGGAAGTAATATCATGATAAAACTATTTAAAGTCAATGATGAAGAACGTACAATTGAAGTTACAGCTACTTTTGCACGTCCAGATTATCAAAAATTCATTGACAAAGCTCAGCACAGTTTGGCAGAAAATGTCCAAATTAAGGGCTTCAGAAAAGGAAAAGTTCCATTTGCTGAAGCAGTCAAATATCTTAAACCAGAAGATATTTATAATAAGATGATTAATTCTCTTATTAAAGATACCAATAAGAATTTACTCGAAGGTGCTCCTGAAGAAGAAAGAATTCTTAATCGTATCGCAGCTGATGTCGATGTTAAATATAATGATAAAGAAGATACATATTCTTTAATTTATACTTTGGCATTAGCACCTAAAGCTGTTTTAGGCGAACATAAAAATCTTAAAACCGAAGCTAAAAAAGCTAAAGTTGGTGAAGATGCTATCAATAACAAGATTGAACAATTAAAAGAAGAATTAGCAGTTTTGGAAGAATGTGATGAAAACTACGAGGCTCAAAACGGTGATACTTTAAATATTGATGCTGTCGGTTATATCGACAACAAGAGCTTTGATGGTGGTACATTAAAATCCTATGATATTGAACTTGGTAAACATATGTTTGTTGGAAATTTTGAAGAGCAATTAGTAGGTGCTAAAGTCGGAGAAAAACGTGGTGTTGATATTGTATTCCCTGAACATTACATCAAGGGATATGAAAATAAGCCTGCACATTTTGATGTCACAGTTAATACAATTCGCAAAAAAGTTTATCCAGATGTTGATGATGAATTTGCAAAATCTTGTGAAGAATACCATGTTGAAAATTTAGCTGATTTAAAAGCTAAGATTAAAGAAGGTTTAGAAAAAGATGCTGAAAATAATTTCGAAACAGCTAGATATAATGAAATTATCTCTAAATTGCTTGAAACAAGTACATTTAAAATCAACAAAAAATATTTAGAATATATTGAAAATCAAGAATTAAGCACACAAATTTCCAATCTTCGTCAACGTTTAAGCACACAAGGATTGACATTTGAAGATTACTTATCTGTCAATGGATTGAGTGAAGAAGATTTCCAAAAGAACGTTCATGAAAATGTTTTGAATGATGTTAAATTAGTTGCTATACAATCTGCCTTGGTTGATGAATATCAAATTAAAGGAACTGAAGAAGACTTAGTAGCAACATTTGGAAATAAAGATACAGTTGATAGCTTAAAGCAAAACCTAACTGAAATGTATAAAAATGATGCTCAACAAGCTCGCAATTATGAAAATCAAATTACAGATTTAGTTTTCCGCAATAGAGTTAAGTTCCATTTATTAGAAAATAATCCTGTTGTACAAGCTAAGAAGACAACAAGAAAGAAAGCTGCTCCAAAAGCTGATGAAGAAGTAGAAAAGAAAGCTCCTGTCAAGAAAACTGCAGCTAAAAAAACTACAACTAAAAAAGTAGCAGGAGAAAAAACAGCTGAAAAGAAAACAACAACAAGAAAACCAAGAGCTAAAAAAGTTGTTGAAGAAAAAGCTGAATAATAGTTTTAATTAAATCAAATTTGTAGTAGCGGGAAGTTTTCTTCCCGCTCCTTTCACTATTTAGGAGGTAAAAATGGAAGATACAAAATTTTTAGTTATCCCCAATATTAATGGTGTCGCAATGCCAGCAATTAAAATGACTTGTGACCTAAAAACCCCTTATTTACAAAGAGCTAGTAAAAAATTGAATATCGGTGACAAAGTTCTAGTTGTTCATGTTGCGGATAGTGCTAGCTTTGATGATCCTGCTATCCTTGCTAATGGTGGGGCAAAACTTGTTTTTATCGGAACTTTTTGCACAGTCGAAGATATTGTTGAAAACGAGGTTTTAAATGGAATAAAGTATTCTACAATTCATATTAGAGGTGAAAGTGTAGTTGCCTTAAGTAATCAAACATATGATGAAGAAAGTCAAGTATTATATTCAGGCTTTGCACCATATGATGATATTCCAATTGAAGACAGCAATTTAATCTATGGAGAACAAAAGATAGTTCGAACATACGATTTATTGAAAGAAAAATACCCTGAAATGGGCGAATTAGATGTTCCAAATGAATTGCCATTGGCTTTGCACCCGTATTATTTTTCTTATGAGTTTGGCTTTAGCGATAAATTAAAAGTTCGTATATTACGTGAAAATAATCCATTGATGAGATTTAATATTGTCATTGATGGAATGAAGACAATCGATCAAGAACCTGCCATCGACGCTGAAATTTCATCTAAAACAGATGAATCCATTCAACGTGGACAAAGAGAATATATTCTACGTGAAAGAGCTAAAGCGATAAAAAATCTTTTAAAAGAATACGATGGTGATGACATTGATGAAAAATATGACAAAGCAGTCAATGAAAGACCAGATGATTTTCCACCTAATGTTTTGCAAAAAATTAAAAGTGAAAGCTCTCGTTTAAAATTATTAGGTGCAGGAAACCAAGAAGCTTCAGTAGTTCGTAATTATTTGGATCTTCTTATCAAGTTACCTTGGAAAGTTTCTTCTAAAGATAATGAAGATATTCCTCATGTTAAAGAAGTTCTCGATGAAGATCATTATGGACTAGAAAAGCAAAAAGATCGTATTCTTGAATATCTTGCTGTTAAAACAATGACAAAATCGCTTAAAGCTCCAATTTTATGTTTATATGGTCCACCTGGAGTTGGTAAAACTTCATTAGCTATTTCTGTTGCTAAGGCCTTGAATAGAAAATTTGTTAAGTTTGCTTTAGGTGGTATTTACGATGAAAGCGAAATTCGTGGACATCGTCGTACATATATTGGGGCATTACCAGGTCGTATTATAACTGGCATTGCCAACGCTGGTACCAATAATCCAGTATTTCTCTTAGATGAAATAGATAAAGTTAGCGGTGGTGGTATCCATGGTGATCCTGCAGCTGCTTTGCTTGAATTACTTGATCCAGAACAAAATATTAACTTTGAAGATAATTATTTAGCGATGCCATTCGATTTATCAAATGTCTTATTCATTTGCACAGCTAACGATATTTCTCAAGTTCCAGCCGCTTTAAGAGATCGTCTCGAATTGATTGAACTTAATACATATACATTATTTGAAAAGATGAACATTGCAAAAAAACATCTTTTAAAACAAGAATATGAACTCAATGGATTAAATGAAAATTTAATAACATTTGAAGATGATGCTATTGAGTTTATTATTGATGGTTATACAAGAGAAGCTGGTGTTCGTGAATTAAGAAGAAAAATTAGCACTATAATGCGTAAATTTTCGGTTAAACTTTTATCTAAGGAAGTACAAACTCCGTTTGTGGTTACTAAAGTTGTTGTTGAAGAGTTTTTAAATAAACCGATATTCCATCATACAAGACCATTAGAAGGACAAGTTGGTATAGTTAATGGTTTAGCTTATACATCTTTTGGCGGTGAAATTTTGCCGATTGAATGTAATATTACTGAAGGTACTGGTCAGCTTATTCGGACAGGTAATCTCGGTGATGTAATGAAAGAATCTATGCAAATAGCTTTCTCTTATGTTCAAGAATTAGCGCAGAAATATGGTTATGGCTATGAATATTTTTCAAAACATAATTTCCATATTCACTGCCCAGAAGGTGCGGTACCAAAAGATGGACCTTCAGCAGGCGTTGCATTAAGTTTATGTTTATTATCAGCTATAACAGGTATTCCTGTATCAAGCGATGTTGCAATGACTGGCGAAGTAGATTTACGCGGACGTTCTATGCCAATCGGTGGCTTGAGAGAAAAGACTTTGGCTGCTGTAAGAGAACATATGCGTCTGGTTTTAATTCCAAAAGAGAATCACAATGACTATTTAGAACTTCCGGATGAAGTAAAAAATAATGTTGAGATTAAAGAAGTTGAATCTGTTGAAGATGTTGTTAAATTAGCTTTTGTTCGTATGCCAGAAGAAAAAGCTGTTCCTGAACAAAAAAAAGAGGAAAAAGCTAGTGATTAAGCTTCGCGATGCAAAATTTTTGCTATCCGCTGTAGATGAAAAATCATTCTTATTTGATCGTCCTCAAGTAGTTTTTATGGGGAGATCAAATGCTGGGAAATCTTCTCTGGTCAATGCTATTTGCGATAATAAAAATTTGATGAAAGTATCAAAAACAGCAGGTAGAACTCGTCAGATGAATTATCTAGATGTTGATGGTGTTGCTTATTTAGTCGATGCTCCAGGTTACGGATTTGCAGGTATATTTGATTTTGTTCATATGCTTTCACTATATTTTGTCACAGGAAAAAATAAGATAAAAAAAGCTTATTTCTTATTCGATCCTTTGCGTGATTTAAAAGATGAAGATTATGAACTTATTGAAATGTTTGATGAATATCAAATACCATATGCCATGGTTTTTACTAAAATTGATCGATTGAATAAAAAAGAATTAAATTTAACCATTAAAAAAGCTGATGAAAAATTTCCAAATGCCAAACATTTTTATGTTTCATCAAGTAAAAAAATTGGCTTAGAAGATCTACGCGCTGATATTGCTAAATCTTTATCTAAATAGAATCATAAAATTTAAAATGCCTCCTATAATTTAATATAGGAGGTTTTTTTATGCGACCAATAACTTTCAATAAAGCTATTATTTTGAAAAATATGATAATTGGAGTTGAAAATATTTATATCGAAGATAATTTCAATTATTCAATGGATGGAAACGATTTAAAGATATTAGGAAAAATTACAATAAAGTATTTAGTAAACGATGGACTTAATAAAAAAGAAGAAGAGACAGATATTGATGTAGATTGTGTATTAACATTAGCAAAAATTGATTGCAAAAAGGATTTATCATTAAGATTTAAAGATTATAAAGTTATTATGGATGAACATTTATTACGTTTTTATCTGCATTATGACTTAGTAGGAAATGGAGAAAAAATAATATCTTTTCAAGAAATTGCGCCATGTATGAAAGAAGAAAAAATAATAGCAGCCATGAATAAAAATTATGAAAATAAAATAGATAAAGAATCAATTGCTAAAATACAAGAACTTTTAAAAGATGAAGATGTGGAAGTTATTACAACTTTGCCATTAGAAAAAAAAGAAGAAACACAAATTAAGACAAAAAATGATGAACAAGAAGAACAGAAAATAATAAAAGAATATGATAATAAGGAAATAAAGTTAAAAAACACAAAAAAGGAAAGCTATAAAATAACATATTTTCTATATAAAGTAAGAGAAAATGATACATATGAATCGATAGCTAAAATTTTTTCTGTAGATGCAGAAGATGTAAAAAAGATAAATAATTATGAAAATTTATATCCAGGAAAATTAGTAAGGTTGAAAAAGTGATAAAGAAAGCAGTAGAAGATAATTATGGTATAGTTGTTGAAGGTATTGTTAAGATATCAGAAAAAGCATATAAAATATTTGCAAATAATCAAATTTATCTTTTGAAAAGACATCAAGATGAATATATCGAAAATGTTTTTGTGCGGTTGAAAATGTTAGGAATTGATACATTTTTGTTACCAGAAATGACTATCATTGGAAATTATTTGTTTTTCATGTCACAAAATGTTTATGCTTTATATCATTATTACGAAGATGAAAATTTATTAAATAAAGATATTCGTCTTCATTTTTATATTAAAACTTTAGCGCAATTGCATCTTGAATCAAAATTTCCAATGAATGTAAATGATGGTTTTTATGTTGATAAATTAGATTACATTCAAAAAAGAATAGATGATGTCGATAAAAAAATATTGACGCGAATAAAAAGAGTGGAAAGAGAAGATTATCACTCACCAGCTGATTGGTATTTTTTTATGAATTATCAGCATTTACATTTAGGTGTTAATCAAGCGAAGAGGTATCTTGATAAATTAGATGAAGAATATAAGGTCACAAAAAATTTACATTTGTGTTTAACTTATCAAAATTTTGATTTTCGACATATAATTGTTAAGGCACAGAAAATATTATCATTAGATAAAATGGCTATATCTTCACCGATTAATGACCTCTTATTCTTTTTTGAAGAAAATGTTATAAATACGATAGATATTTCAAGTTATTTAAAGGAATATTTTGCGATTAATCCCTTAGAAAAATATGAAATATATGAATTGATGGCTATGTTATTTATTCCAAATTTAAAAATGAATAATGGTCAAAAAGAAGATATATTTGGATTATCACAGACAATAATATCATTAGAAAGAGCTGAAAAGTTAGCGACATTTATTTCCGAGAATTTCTTAGCGTCAGAAAATGAAAAATAACCCAAAAAACAAAAAGAAAAAAATTTTCCCAAGAAGGAAATATTAGTAGCAAAATTGTTTGATAAGCAAATAATGGTTTATAAAATGGATAAATAAAGTTAATAAAACGGAAAATATAATTTTTAAGCATAACAATATTATGCTATCTATTTTCAAAATATGTTTTTAACAAATTCAAATAGTGACTCTGACCAAACAGAATAATCATGACCGCCATTCAATGTCAAAAAAGTATGCTCGATAGATTTTTTGGACATCATATTGGAGTAATCTTTTGTTGCATTTGTCATAAAATCACTTTTTCCAGTAGTTAATAGAATATATTTAAAACCTGTTGAATTTTCATCTATAATAAAATCATCGAGAACCTTTTCTCCACCATTGAAGGAAAAAACATTTTTATACATACTAGCGGAAGAAAAAGCGCCTATATAAGAAAAATAATTTTGGTAGGAAAAAGCCGTTAAAAGACTTTCGCGTCCACCCATTGAAAAGCCGCAGATAGCAAAATTATCTTTTCCAGTTAAAATATTAAAATTATCTTTTAAAAAAGGTATAACACTTTCAATAATTTCTTGCCCGGTTAAATCATAAATTTGAGCATATTCTTCTGAAAACATGGCAGGTTCAACTTCACCAACATTTATTTTGCTATTGATACTGATAGTTAAAAATTCTTTTTTATTAAAAAAATAGGAAACATTATCAATAATTGTATCAGCAGAACAAAGAGAAAACCAAGAATTATGATCATTTAACATTCCATGGAGAAGAAATAAAACGGGATAAAACTGATCTTTAGAATAATTGAGAGGATAATGTATAGTCAAATGCTTTTCACTATTTGTAATATTAGAAATATAAGTTAGTTCTTCATTTTTATTGTAATTTACTTCTGAATATTGAGCTTTATAGTTGAATTCGGTTGAAGTATTAGAGTGGATAGATGATAGAGAAGAACTAACTGAAGAAGTGTTATTTTCATTGTTGCAAGATATTAAGATAAGACAACTTAGCAAAGTTAAAAATATACTTTTTTTCATATATAAAAATTATAATGAATAAATAAAAAATATCAATTGAAATAATGTTAAAAAGGTTGTTTTTATTTTAATTAGTTGTTAGAATAAAAAAGCTAGTAGGGATTATTGCTAAGCTTTTAGAGAGTTTCGAATTGGTGAAAAGAAACAGCTGAATAATATGAGTCGCCTAGTATAAACAAAAAAAGATTATAAAGTGCATGTTTAAAATAAACATGAACTGAGGTGGTACCGCGGTCATTCGTCCTCAGACACTGCGGTTTTTTTATTGGAGGTAAAAATGAAAGAACTAGAAAAGTATTATGATCCACAACAAGTTGAAAAAGGAAAGGATAAATTTTGGTATGAACATGGTTATTATTCATGCGATGTAAATTCCAAAAAGAAACCATTTAGTGTTACTTTGCCTCCTCCAAATGTTACTGGTATTTTGCATATAGGTCATGCAAAAAATACAGCAACAACAGACATGATCTGCAGATATAAAAGACTTCAAGGATTCGATGTACTTTTTGCTCCTGGCACAGATCATGCAGGAATTGCAACACAGGCTAAAGTTGAAGCAAACTTAAAAAAAGAAGGCATCAATAAATATGATTTAGGCCGGGAAAAATTTCTTGAAAAAGTATGGGAATGGAAAGAAAAATCAGCAAATTATATCCATGAACAATGGGGAAAATTAGGCTTGAGTTTAGATTATTCTCGCGAAAGATTTACATTGGATGAAAAGACAACAGAAGCTGTCAATCATACTTTTAAAACTTTATATGATCAAGGACTTATCTATCAAAAAGAGAAGATAATTAATTGGGATACTTCCTTGATGACAGCATTAAGTAACATTGAAGTTATTCATGAAGATATACCTGGTAAATTTTATTATTTTAAATATCGTTTTGCTACTCACCCTGAAGATTATCTTGAAGTTGCAACTACTAGACCAGAAACAATGTTTGGCGATACAGCGGTTTGCTTTAATCCACATGATGAACGATATAATAAATATGAAGGTGAAATGGTATTAAATCCTGCCAACGGTGAATCATTACCTCTAATTGGTGATAGATATGTTGATAAAGACTTCGGAACAGGTGTTATGAAATGTACTCCAGCTCATGATCCAAATGATTTTGAAGTTGGAAAAAGACATAATTTAGCAGTTATAAAATGTATGAATCTTGATGGTACAATGAACGAAAAAGCAGGAATCTATCAAGGACAAGATCGCTTTGTTTGCCGTGATAATCTTGTCAAGAAAATAGAAGAACAAGGCGATTTAATTAAAATAGATGAAATTATTCACTCTGTTGGACATTCCGAACGTTCTCATACTATTGTCGAACCTACATTATCTAAACAATGGTTTGTAAAGATGAAACCATTAGCTGAAGATGTCATTGAAAAGATGAAAGGAAAAGATAAAATCCAATTCTTTCCACGTAGATTTGAAAAGATATTTGATAGATGGCTTAAAACTACAGAAGATTGGTGTATATCTCGTCAATTATGGTGGGGACATAGAATTCCTGTTTATACAAATAAAGAAACAGGAGAAAAGATATGTTCTGAAACAGCTCTTGATCCAAAATTATATGATCAAGATCCAGATGTTCTCGATACTTGGTTTTCTTCCGCTTTATCTCCATTCGCTTTACAAAATTGGCCAGATGTTGATGACCCATATTACAAAAGATATTATCCAAATGATCTTTTGGTTACTGCCTATGATATCATTTTCTTCTGGGTTGCCAGAATGGCATTCCAAGGAGTTCATTTAACAGGAAAACTTCCATTTAAAAATGTTTTTATTCATGGATTAGTTCGTGATGAACAAGGTAGAAAAATGAGTAAATCATTAGGAAATGGAATTGATCCAATTGAAGTTGTTGAAAAATATGGTGCAGATTCTTTGAGATATGTAGTTGCTACAAATGGTACACCTGGTCAAGATAATAATGTAGGATTTAAACTCATTGAAGAATCACGAACATTTTTAAATAAAGTATGGAATGCTGCCCGTTTTGTTCTCTCTTTAATTCCGGATGGTTTTGAATCACGTTCTTTAACTAATAAAGAATTATCCTTTGATGATAAATATATCTATCATCAATTTGCTAAGGCAAATAAAATGATTGTAAAGAACATGGAAAAGTATGAATTAGGTCAAGCCACTAAATATTTATATGATTTTGTTTATGATGATTACTGTGGTACATATATTGAATTAGCTAAGGTTGAATTAAAACATGCTGATGAAAAGAGAAAAGATGTTATTTATAATGTCTTGATAGATGTTCTTAAAGATATATTGATTTCTTTATTCCCAACTTGCCCATTTATTACTGAAGAAATTTATTCATATCTTCCAGGACATAAAATTAGTATTTACGAAGAAAGCTATCCTAAAGGTCGTTTGTTAAGAACTGGATACGATTTAGGAGAAAAGCTTGTCAGCATTGTAAAATATATCCGTGCATTTAAATCTGAAAATAAAATATCTCCTCAAGAAAAGGTGACAATAAATATTAAAGGTGAAAAAGCTGATTTGGAAAAATTGACTCCATTTATTAAAGCATTTGGACCTTCTGAAGAAATAATATATGTCGAAAGCGAGGAAAACCTTCGTTTCTTTGGAAACATTGGTCTTTCAATTAAAGCTTCAAAGGCTGAAATGTCTCAGGAAAAAATTCAAGAGAGAATTGCTTTCCTTCATAATGAAATAAAAAGAAGTGAAGGACTTTTAAACAATAAAGGATTTTTAGCAAAAGCTCCAGAAGCTAAAATAAAAATTGAAAAAGAAAAATATCAACAATATTTAGAAGAATTAAAAAAATACGAAAACTAGCAATATTAACATGCATTTAGCTTATATAAAGTAGGAGAAATCTTAAATGCTAAATGCATGTTTTTTATATTCAAGGAGAAATATATGAAAAAAGAATTGCTAGATGAACAGATGGTTAAAGTTGAAGGTGGAGAGGCATTAACACTTTCTGCAGTATTATCCGTTTTAGTAATTGGTATTGTCGCAGTTATGTGTTATCGAATTTTTATGTCAGAAAAAGGAAATATTTCTTTGCCTGGTGGATATAAGTTTTCTTGGGGAAAATAATGTCGATAAAAAATATGAGTATTGACTCTAGGCCACGTGAAAGACTAGAGTTAGTAGGATTAGCAAACTTATCCAATGCGGAACTATTAGCGATTATAATTGGTTCTGGCAGCAAAGAAAAATCCGCAATAGCAATTGCTAATGAACTATTAGAAAAAGTAGGAAGCATAAGAAAATTAAGTAGACTCAATTTAAACAATATAAAAATAAAAGGATTTGGAAGAGTAAAAAAAATCAATGTTTCGGTTGCTTTTGAATTAGGTAGAAGAGCAGTTAATGAATTAGAAAGAAAAATAAATTTGAAAGAATCACATGCGATTTATAGATTTTGTTTTCCTAAATATTATGGCCTGCAAAAGGAAAAAATCAGTTTAATTATTCTTGATAAAAACTTAAATTTTATTTATGAAGAAAGTGAAAATAGTGGAACGTTTAATGATATTAGTTTTTCAATGCCATGGGTATTAAGAGTATGTTCGATAAATCAAGGACCGAACGCTATTTTAATTCATAATCATCCATCAAATATTCCTAAACCTTCAGCACAAGATGATGTTGCAACATATACAATTAAAGAATGCTTAAAATTATTAGGAGTTTGTTTATATGATCATATAATTATTTCTGATAATTCATATTATTCATATAGAGATAAAAATAGATTAAATAAAATTAATGAAAAATTGATAATTGATAATCTTTCGACAAAATAATTATATTTAAAAATATATTATTAAATCATGAAAAGCTTAGCAAAAAATATGTTTAATAGTAAATTTTACAAACTTTCAAAAATAGTTAAATTAAAGAACACAAAAAATATGCGGAATGCTGGATATGTTGCATATTTATCATGGTTTTATGATTTTTCAAAATTTGAAGCAAAATTAACAAAGAGAGTAGATTATTTTCATCAAGATTTGATCGGCAAATTTTTGATTTTAAGGAATAAAACTTTTATTGATGGAAATATAGATAATACATCTACTTTAATTGTTTTGAATAAAGTTTATATTAGAGGATTTAATTTTGCTAAAACAATAATAATTGGAAAAGGAAAAATCTATCGATTATGAAAAAGAAGATTATTTCTGTAGTATCAGGAAAAGGAGGAGTTGGAAAATCAACTATTGTATCATTAATTGGATTGGCTTTGAAAAGGAAAAATAATAAAGTTTTATTAATAGATGCTGATATTGGATTAAGTAATTTAGAATTGATTTTACATACGGAAAAAAGTCCATATGATTTAGAAGATGTTTTAAATGGAGAAATTGAAATAGATAGTGTTTATAATTACTTAGACAAAAATCTTGCAATAGTTAATTTATATAATCACATATCGATAAATGAATTCGATGAAGAAAAAGTATTAAATATTTTTCCAAGATTAATAGAAAATTTTAACGTTGTAATAATAGATGCTCCTTCAGGTATAGAAAAAGGTTTTGAATTTGCAGTAAAAAGCTGTACAGAAGCTATTATTGTTATTAATCAAACCAATGCCAGTGTAAGTGATGCCATAAAAGTAGAATATATTCTAAAAAATATTTATCAAAAGCCATATTATTTTATATTGAATAAATATTCTTCCAAAAATAGTAAGATATTTTTTAAGAAAATTGGATATATTTCTAACAAAATAAAATTCTTTATTAAAAATGATGAAAAAATATCTCAAGATAAATTTATTAGTGAAGCGTTATTAGAAAAATTATATTTGGTGGTGGAAAATGAAAAAGAATACAATATTTGATATTTTTTCAATTATTTCAGCTATCTATGTATGTGTTATATCTTTTTTAATTTATGCGAGAATTGACGAAAAAGGATTGATGATTAACAAAATGTTCAATTCAAACATGAATTTTACATCTTTAAACAATTCTATTGAATCATTTTTTAACAAATTGTTTCATATTAATATAAGTGAAAATGATAGTCCAGTAGAAACAAATATAAATTATATTGAATTGAGTAATCATTATTTTAGAACGGAAGATCAAAATATACCCGCTTTAAACGATGGAACAGTGATTTATAAAACGGTAGATAAAGATAAATATGTATTATCAATAGATTATAAAAATTATTCGGCGGTGTATTTTTTATTAAATAATACAGAAGTTTCTTATCAAGATCATTTTCTTAAAGGAGACATAATTGGAGAATACGAAGAACAATTTCAAGTCTATTTTTATATCGAAGGGAAAGAAGTCAGCTTCGAAAAGATCCTTTCCGCTAATTGAAATATCTCCTTTAGCGTTTGTGTTTATATTTTTGTCGATATTTACGAATTATATAAAATATGTTTTGTTGCTATATTTAATTGCAATTATACATGAATTAGCGCATATTTTAGTTGCATTATTTTTTAAAAGAAAGATAAGAAAAATAAGAGTTTTACCTTTTGGATTATATGCGATAATTGATAATATTGAAGAGCTTAGCTTTTTGAAAGAAAATTTAATATATTTAGCTGGTCCATTTTCTTATTTTCTTTCTTTTTTAATTTTGATACTTTTTAAAAATAATGGAATGATATCAAACTATAGTTATTTAATAGCACAAAATTGTAACAAAACTATGGCTTTATTTAATTTAATTCCTTATTACCCATTAGATGGAAGTAAAATTCTTGATACAATTTTAGGAAGATTGTTTTTAGAAAAGAAATCTAGAATTATTAGAATAGCAATATCTATATTTTTTCTGCTTTTAATTAGTTTTTTCTTATGGAAAGAAAAACAAATTTTATTAATTGTATATTTATGCTCGACATTAATTTTTGAAATTGTTTTATTTAAGAAAAAGTATTTTAATTTTTTGATAAAACGATTATTTAATAAAAAGCCACAAAAAATAAAAATTACAGAAAAAGAAGATATCTATCGTTATTATCATACATATTTTTATAAAGATAAAAGAATGTGTGAAGAAAATAAAATTATAAAAAAGATAATAGGAAGTAAAGATAAAAATTAAGATACCAATAACATTGATTGTTTTAAATTTTCAATATAAAATATAATAGATATTGGAGGATTATATGACTGAAATTGAAAAACAATCTTTTGAAGAATACGAAGAAGGTCTTAAAAATATAAAAAATCCAGATACCTACGATAAAGGAATAGAATTGCTAGAAAAGTCAGATAAAAATGGATGCTTTTATGCAACCTATATTTTAGGAAAAGAATGTGGAAAACATTATTCAAAATATTTTGATTCAAATAAAAGCAAAGCGTATTTTAATAAAGCGTTTGAATGTTTAGAGAATGTAAAAAATGATGATGAAAATTATCTTTTAGCTCAACATTATTTGGCAAGTTATTATCTTAATGGATATGGTGATATATTTGTTGATGAATCTCGTTATGTTCAAATTGAAGATGAATGTGCAATAAAAAAATATATTCCATCATGTGAAGCTTTAATTGAATTTTATTTAAAACCAGATAATTTAAATGTTAAAAGAGTAAATTATTATAAATCTCTTTTAAATGAAAGAAAAAAAGATGAAACGGTAGAAGCAACTGAAAATGCTGTGTCTCCAAAAAAAGATTTGCAAGAAACTTTAAATGAATTTCATTCAACTAATGCTTGGAAGGATGAAGTTTTTTCAACAATTAATTTGTCAGATTATGAAAGAATCGGAAACTTTGACAAAAATGAGAATGAAATAGTTAAAAGTGCTCTAGCTGAAGCTTATTCGATTTTTGAAAGCAATGAGCATAATAAGTATCCAAGAGCCTTTGATTTGATTAAAATCGCTGAAAAAGAATACCCAGTAGAAGTAAATTGCTTTTTGGGCGAATTTTATGAAGATGGAAAAAATATTCAAAAAGATTTGGAAACAGCTATATATTATTATTCGAAAGCAATAAAATTTGATTCAGTATATGCAAATTACAGATTAGGAATGATTTATCTTTATGAGCTTGAAGAAAAGAAAAACATTGAATTAGGCTTAAAATATATTAGAAAATCTGCACAATATGGATATGCTCCAGCACTCAAAGAATTGGGTGATATTTATAATTATGGCAAATTAGGTGTAATAAATAAAAACGCAGCTAATTATTATTATAGTTTAGCGGATGAAAGAGGCTTTTAACATTTTTATAAAAATCGAATTATGTTAATATAAATACAATTTTTATATAAAACCTTATTTTTTTAAAATATCAAAAAACACTTGAAATTTAAAAAATAAGGAAGTATAATTTAGACACTTCCGAAAAAAGGAAGTAAGATTTCATTCCTTCGAAAAACATTGACAAAAGAAGAAGAAGTTGGTAATCTATTGAAGTTGACGCCGTTA